>Ga0310345_10000013_pt1 | contig 524899 bp, 388 predicted proteins | sample HC15DNA20500_MG_FD_204667 | JGI IMG/M metagenome (GOLD analysis project Ga0310345, IMG submission 204667) | Marine microbial communities from station ALOHA, North Pacific Subtropical Gyre - HC15-DNA-20-500_MG | ecosystem: Environmental > Aquatic > Marine > Oceanic | place: Pacific Ocean...
GAACAGATCGCAGGCGATCTCATTCCCGGAGCCGATCAGCAGAGCAGAGTCGCCACCGGCTTTCTGCGTAACTCGATGGTCAACGAGGAAGGCGGAGCCGATCCGGAACAGTTCCGCGTCGAAGGCATGTTCGACCGGATGGATGCCATCGGAAAAGCAATCCTCGGCCTCACCACGCAGTGTGCTCAATGTCACACGCACAAGTATGATCCTCTTCAGCAGAGCGAATACTATCGGATGTTCGCCGCGATCAACGGCTTCCATGAGGCGATTACCACGGTCTACACGCCGGAACAGCAGGAACATCGCGAGCAGATTCATGCCCGCATGAAGTCTCTGGAAGAAGAACTCAAAGCTCGTTTCCCGAACTGGAAAGACGAACTGCAGGAATGGGAGAAGCAACTCACCGCCCGGCAGGTCGACTGGCAGACGGTCGTGCCAGCCGACATTCCGTTCGAGGGGCAGAAGTTCCGAATCCTCGAAGATGGTTCTGTGCTGAGCGAGAGTTTCGCCCCCGCGAAGTCGACGGTCGTACTGGGAACCACCCTGCCCGCTCAGGAAATCAAAGCGGTCCGGCTCGATCTGCTCACGCATCCCCAGTTGCCTCACAATGGCCCGGGACGATCTCTCTACGGAACAGGCGCGTTGACCGAGTTCGAGGTGAACGTAACGCCCAAAGACGGAAAAACGCAGAAGGTCAAGTTCGTACGGGCGATGGCCGACTTCAATCCCGCCGAGTCGAGATTGCCGGACGCCTTCCGGGAAAATGACGCCGAGAACGATCACCGCGTGACCGGTCCGATTGAGTACGCGATCGACGGCGACAAGAAAACTGCCTGGACGACCGACATCGATCCCGGACGCCGCAATCAGGACATCCACGCGATTTTCGTTCCGGAAAATCCGCTCGTATTTGAGGATGAGTTCACGATCAGCTGGCGACTCGTGCAGAATCACGGCGGCTCCAACTCTGACGACAACGATTCCTACATCATGGGCCGATATCGCTTCTCCGTCACCGATGAAGACATTCCCGCCGAACAAACGATCCCCAATCCGGTCGAAGTCGCCCTGGGTACTCCAGCGGATCAGCGGTCTCCACAGCAGTGGAATGCTCTGCTGCATCACTGGCGGAAGTCACGGCCGGAACTGGCCGAGGTCAACGCCGAGTTTGAAGAGCTCTGGGCTTCGTATCCGGCCGGTCATTCGCAACTCACTGCCCGCGAGATGGAGGAAGGCCGCAAGACATTCGTGATGGAGCGGGGCGATTTCCTCAGCCCCGGCGACGAAGTCACACCAGGGGCACCTTCGTTCCTGAATCCGTTTGAAGATACCGAAGCTCCGGATCGACTCGACTTTGCCCGCTGGCTCGTTTCCCGCGATTCGCCGACCACTGCTCGGGCGATCGTGAATCGCGTCTGGCAGGCGTACTTTGAGAATGGCATCGTTTCGACACCCGAAGATCTCGGCTCGCAGTCGCCGCCCCCCTCGCATCCCAAACTGATCGACTGGCTCGCGGTCGAATTCATGGAGAGCGGCTGGGATCTCAAGTATCTGCATCGGCTGATCGTGACGTCGAACACGTATCGACAGAGTTCGTCGGCATCGGCTGAACGGCGTGAGAAAGACCCGAACAACACACTACTCTCCCGTGGAGCCCGTTTCCGGGTCGATGCCGAGGTCGTACGGGATATCGCCCTCACCGCCAGTGGTCTACTTAATACGGAGCTTGGAGGCGAGAGCATCTACCCGCCTGCTCCGGAGTTCCTGTTCCAGCCTCCGGCGAGTTACGGTCCGAAGAACTGGCCAATCTCTCCGACCGACCAGCAGCGGCGACGCAGTCTGTACGTGCACAAGTATCGTTCGGTTCCCTACCCGCCGCTGCAGGTGTTCGATATCCCCAAGGGAGATGCGGCGTGCGTTCGCCGAACCCGCAGCAACACGCCGCTGCAGGCACTTGTCCTGCTTAACGAGCCTCAGTTCGTTTCCTTCGCCCAGGCGCTGACGAAGAGGCTTCTCACCGAACGGACCGGGAGCGACGCCGATCGCATCCAGTACGGCTATCAACTCGCGTTGAGCCGTGAGGCTGCTCCCGAGGAAGTCGAAGTCCTGACTGATCTGCTCGACGCTCAACGCATGCGGATCGCCGCCGGTGAACTCAAGCTCGACCTGCTCGTCGAGTCCGAGTTCTGTCCGAGCGAGGAACAGCGTCCCGAGTTCGCGGCCTGGCTGATCGTCGCCCGAACACTGTTGAATCTCGACGAGACCATTACCCGGCAGTAAGACTGAATCACATCTCCCTGAACATTCAGGTGTCATCATGCAGAACTACGAAGCCATCTCTCAGCGTAACAGCATCGCCCGCCGCTGGTTCCTCCAGCAGTGTGGCATCGGTCTTGGCGGCATCGCTCTTTCCGATCTGCTGGCCGATTCCGCGCAGGCGGCCACCGCTCCGGCAGATCCGCTGGCCCCAAAGAAGCCGCACTACACGCCAAAAGCGAAGAATGTCATCCTGCTGTTCATGGGCGGCGGGCCGAGTCAGTTCGAGATGTTCGACTACAAGCCGACCCTCGAAAAGCTGGACGGCACCCTTCCCCCGGCTGATTTGCTTAAGGGCTATCGAGCCGCGTTCATCAACCCGAACTCCAAGCTGCTCGGGCCGAAGTATCCGTTCCAGAAGCACGGCGAGTCGGGAGCCGAACTCTCCGATCAGCTGCCGCATCTGGCAAAGATTGCCGATGACATCTGCATCATTCGTTCGATGAAGACCGATGCTTTCAACCACGCCCCCGGTCAACTCCTGATGAGCACCGGCTCTCAGCAGTTCGGGCGGCCGAGCATGGGTTCGTGGATCACCTACGGTCTGGGAAGCGAATCGCGGAACCTGCCGGCTTACATCGTCTTCAACAGCGGGAAGAAAGGCCCCAGCGCGGGAGCCGGGAACTGGAGCAGCGGCTTCCTGCCGACGGTGCATACCGGAGTTGAGTTCCGAACGAGCGGCGATCCGGTGCTTTATCTCTCCAACCCTCCGGGCGTTGATGACACGATGCAGCGGGCGACTCTCGATGCCGTGAATACCCTGAACCGTCGCCAGCTCGATCTGGTCGGCGATCCGGAAATCGCGACGCGGGTCAGCTCCTATGAAATGGCGTTTCGCATGCAGGCCTCTGCTCCGGATGCGATGGATCTGGCCAGTGAGCCGAAGCACATTCTCGAAATGTATGGAGCCGAGCCGAACAAGGCTTCGTTTGCCAACAACTGCCTGCTGGCCCGCCGGCTCGTTCAGCGCGGCGTCCGATTCGTTCAGCTGTTCCATGAATCCTGGGATCAGCACGGCGGACTGACCAAGGGAATCGCCGACAACTGTAAGGATACCGATCAGGCGGCTGCTGCTCTGGTCGCCGACCTTAAGCAGCAGGGACTGCTCGATGAAACGCTCGTGATCTGGGGCGGCGAATTCGGCCGCACGCCGATGGTTCAGGGCGGGAACGACGGTCGCGATCATCACCCGAATTCATTCAGCATGTGGATGGCTGGAGGCGGCATCAAACCAGGAATGACGTACGGGGCCACGGATGAACTCGGCTTCAATGTCGCTGAGAAACCTGTGCACGTGCACGATCTGCACGCCACGATTCTGCATCTCCTCGGATTCGACCACAAGCGGCTCACCTTCCGTCTGCAGGGCCGCGATTATCGCCTCACTGATGTGCACGGAAATCTCGTGAAAGAGATTCTCGCCTGACCCGATCGGGTGGAGTGCGGCACGGATCGCAACCGAAGAGAGGAGCTGAGGCTTTCATCGGCTCTAAGGTCAACATATAATCATTGCCTTATGCTCGAGGCCCGCGCTCCGTATCGAGTCACCAATTGCACCAACATCCTTCTGCAGGGGAGCTTTCGATGAGTTCGCAGAATTCACGTCGCGACTTTCTCAAGTTGACAACCGCAGCCGCCGCCGGCGCGACAATGCCCTACTGGTTCACGAGCACCGCTCGTTCGAATTACGTGGCGGCGAATGAACGTCCTGTTCTAGGTTGTATCGGCACGGGTGATCGCTGGCGTTCGGTCGGGCCTCAAGCGATGAAGTTCAGTGATTGTGCCGCCGTATGCGATGTCGATGCCAACCACGCTGGAGCAGGGAAAGAACGTGTCCAAAAGGAACAAGGAAGCGAGCGGAATGTCGATGTCCACGAGGATTACCGCAAAGTCCTCGACCGCGACGACATTGATGTCGTGACCATCGTAACACCGGATCACTGGCATTCAAAGATTGCCATTGAGGCTATGCAGGCCGGCAAAGATGTTTACTGTGAAAAGCCGCTGACGCTGACCATCGAAGAAGGCCGGCAGATCATCAAGGTCCTCGATCAGACCAAGGCCGTCTTCCAAGTCGGGACCCAGCAGCGAACCGAAATGGGCCAGCGATTCTTGCAGGCGATTGCCTTAATCAAGGACGGTCGCATTGGAGATCTCCGAGAAATTACGGTAGCAATTGGGGGCGTAGGGGAAAGTGGACAGATTCCTGTCGCGGAAGTCCCGAAGGGGCTGAATTGGGACATGTGGCTTGGTCAGGCGCCGCTAGTTGACTATCGATTTAAGGAAACTAAAGGACGTTGGAATGCGTCAAATTGCCATTACGAGTTTCGGTGGTGGTACGAATATTCAGGCGGCAAGATGACCGATTGGGGGGCCCACCATATCGATATCGCCCAGTGGGGTATCGAAACTGCCAATCCCGATGCAAGGCTTTCGTCGATCGAACCCGTGATGGCTCAACATGCAGTGACCTTGAAAGACGGAGTTCCACAAGAACAGGATCGTTACAATGTCGCGCTGAAGTTCAACGTGAAAGGCGTATTCAACAACGGTGTGGTCTTACATATTCGCGACAATGCGACGGAGGACCTTGGCTTCCCCAATGGGATTATGTTTGAAGGTACAAAGGGACGATTCTTGGTGAATCGACAGAAGATTACTGGCGCACCAGTGGAAGCATTGTCGAGCAATCCCCTGCCCGAAGATGCCATCGAGAAGATCTACGGCAGCAAGCCGACTTCGCATATGGAGAACTTCTTCAACTGCGTGAAGTCCCGCGAACTGCCGATTTCCGATGTCTACTCGCATCATCGCGCCATGACGACCTGCCATCTGGCGAACATCGCGATCCGTCTCGATCGCTCCCTGAACTGGGACGCCGAGAACGAGCAGATCGTCGGCGACGAACAGGCCAACAGCTGGCAGTCCCGCGAACAGCGGAAGGGCTACGAGATCAAAGTCTGATCCGTTCCCGGTTCATTGAACAAAGCCGTGTGTCGACAGAAATCGACGCACGGCTTTTTGCTTTGCGTAATCGGCGAGACGTCGTCAGTGCTTACCGCGGCGGAAAACAGTACCGCCGTTGACCGTACAAGAGCTCTTCCTCGTGAATCTCACGGAACGGCCAGAGGTGCCACTGCACCGGTTCCCCACCCTGCTCCCGGGAGAAGTTCAGCGTGATTCGCCAACGGCTGTTCCCCAGCGGATCTCGCGTGTGGAATTCGAGGCAGTCGAACTGAGGTCGCTCGGGAAATGCGCCTCCCGCATACCGGGCAGCGATATCACGACGTGCGAGCAGGAACAGTGAGAGTGCGATTGCAATCGCAGCGAACAGAGTTGCGAAGAGAAACTGTCTCGATCGGTGTTTCCTCATCAACGTCTCCATCCATGGACGGAAGGATCAACGGCGTCGCTTATAGCGAATCAGACACCCCACCGGCGGGGTCTCGGCTGGCTCCGGCTTCTGGCCCTGAAGGACCGCGTTGACAGCATTGTCGACATAACGGGTCTCCACTTCTGCTGCATTCGTGCTGTCGTCGAAGGCTCCCATGTAAGCGATCTTCCGGTCCCGGTCGAGAACAAAGCATTCCGGCGTTCGCAAAGCCCCGAGCGCCTTTCCGGTCTGCTGCGTTTCATCGAGCAGATAGATAAAGTTGAAGCCCTGCTCTTCGGCTCGGACCTTCATCTTCTCGAAGGAATCAGACGGAACGAGATTGCAGTTGATCGCGACCAGCTGCACGCGGTCTTCGCCGGACCACTTCTCTTCGAACGCCTTCAGTCGCTCTTCGTAGTCGACCGCGTACGGGCAGCTGTTGCAGGTGAAGACAATGACCAGCACCTCGGCTTCTTTGAAGTCCGATGACGAGTAACTCTTCCCGTTGGTGGCCGGCAGCGATTCAAATCCCGTGAACTGGTCCCCTATGTTTCGATCTGGGTTGTACTTCCCCGCTTCAGCTGAACTCGGAACAACAAGGCAGAGCAAGAGTAGAGCGAGCGAAAATCGAATCGACATGGGTTTCCTTATCGGGCAGAGTCTCGAAGTTGCACAGGGAGAGTCAGCATAACACGTGGAAGTGTCGATTTCAGGGAAGCCGCCCGGAGTTTACTCGTCTGTCGGGATGTCGCCGTCGACATCCAGCGAAGCCTCAGCGATGATTCGACGGGCGGCTTCGAGATCGTCTTCAAACACGAGTACCTGCGGCGACGCATGCCAGCCAACCACCTCCGCGTAGCCCCCAGCTGAGTTCGACCCCGCCATGCGGGCGCGAATCCCCTGCTCTTCCAGAGCGTTGATGATGAGCTGAGCTTCGGATGCATCTGTCGCCCGGTAGGCCTCGACGATTTTCTGGTCGAGCCGATGCGGATCGTTCGGAGAAGTTGGATCAGTCATGGGATCACCTGAGAGACAGAAGGAGCGGCTTCCGGAGGAGAAGCAGACGCGGCTTCGATACAGATCAGCTCTTCCTGCCGGGCATTTCCGGAACCGATTCCGACACGGAGAAACAGCTGGTTGCCGACAACCGCCGGACTCGCGTAGCAATCCGACCCGAGCCGATTGACGGCGAGTTCCTGGTAGCTGCTTGGATCAGCCTTGAACACGTAAGTCTCACCCTGCAGATTCGAGACGATGATCTTGTCGCCACACGCGACGGGAGAAGCTGAGAAGCCGCCCTGCAGGCGTTCTTTCCACAATTCCTGGCCATCGGTCTGATTCCAGCAGCAGGCAATTCCGTTGTCGGTTACGCCGTACAGATACCCGTTCAAGGCGATCATCGATGGTTCGTATAAACTCGTTCGCGAAGACCACTGTAGTTGACCTGTTGGCGACAGCGCCACGGTCTGTTTCTGTGGATGCCCGCCACTGGCGAAGATGCCATCGGGGGAAGTGACGATCGTGCCGCAGGTCGCTTCCGCCGTGCCTCTGGTTTGCCAGAGTTGTTCTCCCGATCTCGGATCATAGCTCGTCACGTAGCCAGTTCCGGAAATCAGCAGCTGATCCTTTCCGCCCACTCTGGCCACCATCGGAGACGAATACGAGCTGGCCGCGGCCCGGGCGATTCTCCAGGCAATTCCGCCGGTCTCGTGGTCGAGGGCGACAAGATAGCCGCCCCCCTGATTGTCAGCGGCGAAAATCACGAGCGAGTGATACAGCACTGGCGAGGGGGCGTATCCGAACTTCGAGTTGAAGGCGCCCAGTTCCTGGGTCCAGGCGATCTCCCCCGTGACCGCATCGATCGCGTAAGCAAGGATCTTATCGTGGTGCAGAAACGCCGTGAAAACCCGCTCGCTATCGCACGCGACTGTTCCGTTAGCGTTGGTGCTTTTTGAATGCATCTGCCCCGAGGACGGGAAGCCCCCTTCACTGACGGTGGTATTCCAGAGGAGATCGCCCGTGTTGCGATCGACCGCCAGAACGATCTGCTGTTCCGGATCCTGAGTGGCCGTCGCCAGATAAACCTGATCGCCAACTACCGTCGGTGAACTGTGTCCGCGCCCCGGAATCGGCCTTCGCCAGCGGATCGAATCTTTGTCGCTCCACGTCAGCGGAGCGTTGCAGTTCGGGACGATTCCATTCTGGCCAGGACCACGCCAGCCCGGCCATTCCGTATCGAGATGCGTCAGCGATCGCTCTTCAAATTCGACGCCGGACGTTTCAGGCGAAACGGTTTCCACAGGCGTCCGTTTGCCACACCCGACGAGCAGGAGAAACAGTCCGAGAACGAGTGCATGTCGTAAGTGAAAGCTCATCGCATTCCTTTCGACGGGACCGCCGGCTTGATTTTCTGTTTCGCGACCCACGCGAAATGCCGCTGCAATTCTTCGTCGGCAATCAGGTCCTCGTAAGTCGAGAACTGTTTCGCGAGTGTCATTTCATCGTGGCGATCGTGGATTCCGTTGTGGCAGAGCCGGCAGATGCAGATCCCGCGGTTCATTTCCTGCTTCGTGTAGTTCTTCTGAAAGTACGGGCGGCGGTGCATCTTGCGGGGGATGAGATGATGGAACGTGAGCAGCGTTTCACGCTTGCAGCAGACACAGTGTCCGTATTTCTTGTGACGGGGCATCGTCAGCATGAGCGGCCTCGTAACGGAGGGCGAGAATTCAAATCGGGGGCGAATCCAGTTATCGTATTCTATCCATGAGCTTCCCCGGGGCGAACAGTTGTTCTGCTTTTTCAGGAGATCGAATCCAATGAGTCCGCGTTCGCTGCTGCTGGCTGTTGCCCTTTTCCTCGTTTGCCTTCCGATCTCACTTCACGCCGAAGGTTCCCGCCGCCCGAACCTGCTGCTGATTACCGCGGATGATCTCGGCCTGCAACTCGGCTGCTACGAGGATGAAGCCGCCCGCACGCCGCATCTCGATGCCCTCGCGAAACGCAGCCGACTCTTTGAGAATGCCTATGTCGCTCAGGCGTCCTGCAGTCCGTCGCGAAGTGCGATGTTCACGGGACTGTATCCGCATGCGAACGGACAATACGGCCTGCTCAACGCCGGGGTCGGTTTCCAGCTGCATGAACCTCTGCATTCGCAGACCATCCCCGCTCTTCTGAAGCAGGCCGGTTACTCGACGGGCATTCTCGGCAAGCTGCATGTCGGCCCGGAAAACGTCTTCCCGTTCGATGTGCGGGTCCGCAGTGATACCCGTGATGTCGTCGCGACGACGCAGAAGGCGGGTGAGTTCTTTCGAGAGTCGCAGGAGCCGTTTTTCTTCATGGCCAACTTCTCCGATCCTCACGTGTACGGCCGCAGCCCACGTCCGCCAAAGGAAGCGTTTCCCACGCAGTATAAGGGAATCCCCGCTGATCCTCTGAAGGTCGGCGAGGTTCCCGCCTTTCCGTTCCAGCGGTTCGATCATCCGGAAGAGATCGAACGAATCACGCAGTATTACAACGCCGTTTCAAGGTTTGACGAAGGCGTCGGCCTGTTGCTGGACCAGCTGGAGAAAGCGGGGCACGCCGAGAACACTGTCGTGCTGTTCGTCTCCGACCACGGCCCCCCGTTCTTTCGCGGGAAAACGACCTGCTATGAGGGGGGCGTGAAGGTGCCGATGCTTCTGTACTGGCCCGGCGTGTTCGAGTCCGGCGATTCCACGGACGCACTGGTTTCGACCGTCGACATTCTCCCGACCTTCCTGGACGCAGCCGGCATCGAGAACACGCGAAATCTGCACGGCGAGTCGCTTAGGAAGACCGATCGCGACTGGCGGAAGACGCTGGCGACTGAGTTCCACTATCACGGCAGCACGCCCTTCTTCCCGCGAAGGACCATTCGCAACGAGCGATACAAGCTGATTCATAATCTGCTGGCGTCGGAAAAGACGCCCACCCAGGGCGTGGACGGGGACGCTGCGTATCGCCTGGCTCGCGAATCCACCGAGGTCACTGACACGATTCGCAAGGCCTTCGAGCGGGCCGCCAATCCGCCGGAGTTTGAGCTCTACGATCTGCAGTCTGATCCGTGGGAGTTCAAGAACCTCGCCGACGAAACGGAGCATCAACAGGTGCTCAGCGAAATGAAGCAGGCTCTGCTCGACTGGCGGAAAGCGACCGACGATCCCCTGCTCACCGAGGACGGCATGAAACGCATTGCGAAGTTCGAACAGAGAAAGAAAAAGTAGCATGCAGCGACTACTTGCAACTGGTCTGGTTCTGCTCACGATTCATGGCTTCTTGCCAATGCCGGTCGCTGGCGACGAGCCGGGGGCTTCGATCGACTGGATGACGGTCGGCGGCGATCGCGGTTGTCAGCGGTATTCCGAGATGACGCAAATCAATCGGGACAACGTTGGCCAGCTCGAAGTGGCCTGGACGTATCATACGGGGGAGCTTGATCGTGTTCCGCAGAAGATCATCGAATGCACGCCGCTGATTGTCGATGGCGTGATGTATGTCACGACCGGGCACCTGCGAGTGGTGGCATTGAAAGCCGACACGGGCGAAGTTCTCTGGGACTTCGATCCCATGGAACTCGACCATGCGTATCCGCTCGCCTCAGGGGGAGTCAATCGGGGGCTCGCGTACTGGAAGGATGCGAAGAGTGACAAAGAACGCATCTTTCATGGCACCTCCGACGGGAGGCTCTTCTCGTTCATTCCCGACACCGGCGAACTCGATCCCAACTTCGGTACCAGGGGGGTGAAGGATCTGCGGGAAGATGTTGATCGGAACTTAGAGCGGCTGCCGTACGGTCCGACCTCTGCTCCAGCCGTTTGTGGAGACCGAGTCGTTCTGGGATTCTCCTGTGGCGAAGGTCCAGGCGATGCCGCTCCGGGGGATGTGCGAGCATTCGATGCGCACACCGGCAAACAGCTGTGGGCATTCCGGACCGTTCCTGCTCCCGGCGAATTTGGTAATGAGACCTGGGAAGGCGAGTCCTGGAAGAATCGCGGCGGCGCCAATGCCTGGGGCGGCGTGAGCGTGGATGAAGAGCGCCAGCTCGTCTTCTGTGGTCTCGGTTCAGCGGCGTTCGATTTCTACGGCGGCGATCGCAAGGGACAGAATCTGTTCGCGAACTGCACGATCGCGATTGATGCCCGGACCGGAAAACGAGTCTGGCATTTCCAGACGCTGCATCACGATCTCTGGGACCACGATATTCCTGTTTACCCCAATCTCATCACCGTTGAACACGATGGAAAGAAAATCGAAGCCGTCGCTCAGGTCACGAAGACGGGGCACGTCTTTCTGTTCAATCGTGAGACCGGGAAGCCACTATTCGACGTGGTGGAGCAGCCGGTCCCCGCGTCCGATGTACCGGGCGAACAGGCGTGGCCGACGCAGCCGATTCCCGTCAAGCCGCCTCCGTTCAGCGTGCAGCATTTCGATGAATCGAACGTGACAAACATCGGGAAAGAGAATCGCGACTTCGTTCTCGAAAAGATGAAGACGCTCAAACGGGGACCGGCGTACAATCCGCCGAGTCTGGAAGGAACGGTCGTCATTCCCGGCTACCACGGCGGAGCGAACTGGTCAGGCGCCTCGCACGATCCTGAAACGGGCCTGCTGTACGTGAACTCGAACAATGTGCCCAACATCATCACGCTGGCGAAAGCCGATGAGAAAGCTCCGTACGACTACCAGCATCGCGGGTACATTCAGTTTCTGGACCAGGAGGGCTATCCGGCCATCGAGCCGCCCTGGGGGCAACTTAGTGCCATCGACTTGAACGCTGGAACAATTCGCTGGCAGGTGCCGCTGGGTGAGTATCCTGAACTCACGGCCCGAGGGATTCCGCAAACCGGAACGGAGACCTTCGGAGGCACCATCGTAACCGCCGGCGGACTGGTGTTCATTGGCGGGACGAAGGACGAGAAGTTTCATGCCTTCGATAAGCAATCAGGCGAGCTGCTCTGGGAGCACAAACTCGATGCCGGCGGCTATGCGAATCCTGCGACTTACATGGTGAACGGCAAACAGTACGTGGTCATTGCCGCTGGAGGGGCGGGCAAACTGCGAACCCCCGCTGGCGACGCGTTCGTCGTTTTCGCCCTGCCGGATTAGGTCGCCCCGCGACCGATCAACAGGCACACAGTTGCTGATGTGACGCTGGCACAGGTTTCGCATCCGTCAATCTCCCCACGGAATGCCGCAATTTACGGGATCGGTCCAAGCCGGTCTGTCGATATAATAGGCGTCGACGACTACGAAAATGGCAACGGCGGAATTCCAGGGTGGGAAGAAATCTATGACGCAGCCGCAATCGCACACGAACGGACACAAAACGGCTGAACACTTGCGGCTTGAAGAAAGTGTCAAACGGGCGGAAAACTGGAAGCGTTGGGGGCCTTACCTCTCCGAACGCCAATGGGGGACAGTCCGAGAAGACTATTCCGAGAATGGAGATGCCTGGGGCTATTTCCGCCACGACCATGCCCGCAGCCGTGCCTATCGCTGGGGCGAAGATGGTCTCCTCGGACTGACCGACCGGCAATGCCGCCTCTGTTTTGCAGTGTCCCTTTGGAACGGCCGCGATCCGATTCTGAAGGAACGTCTCTTCGGGCTGACGGGACCGGAGGGCAATCACGGTGAAGATGTCAAAGAGTGCTACTACTATCTCGATTCGACGCCAACGCACTCATACATGAAGGCGTTGTATCGGTATCCGCATGCGGAGTTCCCCTACGCGAAGCTCGTCGAAGAGAACGGAAAGCGCGGTTTGAAGGATCGCGAGTACGAGCTGATCGACACCGGAGTCTTTCGGGAGAATCGCTTCTTCGATATCACGATTGAGTACGCCAAGGAGAATGACAACGACATTCTCATGCGGATCACGGCCAAAAATCAGGGCCCGGAAGCAGAAGAGCTCTGGATGCTGCCGACATTCTGGTTCCGCAATACCTGGGTTTGGGGGTGTCATCACGAAGGCTGCTGGATGAAACCCCGGATTCTTTCGGTCGACGAGAATTCCGTCGAAACGAAGCATGAGTCCCTTCAGCCCTTTCGATGCACGTTTGGTCCGTCCGCTTCCGGCGAGCCGCGCCCCCTGCTCTTCACCGAGAACGAAACGAATTTCGAACAGCTCTTCGGCACTCCGAACGATTCCCCTTACGTGAAGGACGCTTTTCACCGGTATGTGATTAACGGCGAGAAAGATGCCGTCCATCCGAAGAAACTCGGAACCAAAGTCGCCGGGCTCTATCACGATAAGATTCCGCCGGGTGGTGAAGTCGAGATTCGCGTTCGTCTGTCCGACACAACGCGGCTCGTTCAGGACCCGCTGGGAAAGCCCTTTGAAGAAACGTTCGCCCGTCGCATACGCGAAGCCGACGAGTTCTACGCGACTGTCATTCCGCCTCAGGTGACGGACGAAGAACGGAATGTCAGTCGTCAGGCGTACGCAGGCCTGCTGTGGTCGAAGCAGTTCTACCACTACATTGTCGACGACTGGCTCAACGGCGACCGGGATGTTGCCCCCCCGCCGGAGCAGCGAAAGCATGGCCGCAATTATCGATGGCGGCACCTGTATGCACGCGACATTATTTCGATGCCCGACAAATGGGAGTATCCCTGGTTCGCGGCCTGGGATCTTGCTTTTCACATGCTGCCGATGGCCAAAGTCGATCCGGTTTTTGCCAAGAAACAGCTGATTCTGCTGCTCCGCGAATGGTACATGCACCCGAATGGACAGTTGCCGGCTTACGAGTTTGCGTTTTACGACGTGAACCCGCCTGTGCATGCCTGGGCCTGTCTGCGGGTGTTTCAAATCACGGGAGGGAATGACTACCACTTCCTGGCGAAAGCGTTTCAGCGCCTGTTGCTTAACTTCACGTGGTGGGTCAATCAGATTGACGCCAACGGCGACAACGTGTTTTCCGGCGGCTTCCTCGGCTTGGACAATATTGGAGTCTTCGATCGAACCAAGGGGCTTCCGGCTGGGGCTCAACTTGAACAGGCAGATGGGACCGCCTGGATGGCCTTCTACTGCGGGATCATGCTCACAATCGCCCTCGAGCTCGCCCGCAACGACGAAGCCTATTCCGAAATGGCCTCGAAGTTTCTCGACCACTTCGTTCGCATCACCGACGCGATCAACTGCCTCGATGGAACAGGACTCTGGGACGACGAGGACGCGTTTTACTTCGATCATCTCCGAATGGACGGTCAGGCAATTCCGCTCAAAGTTCGGTCTCTGGTCGGCCTGCTTCCTCTGATCGCCGTCGTCATTCTCGATGAGAAGCTCATCGACCGTCTTCCTTCTTTCCGCCGGAAACTCGACTGGTTCATCAAGTTCCGCCACGATCTGGTGAAGCACATCACTTTTGCCGAACCCGATTCGAACAGCAATCGGATGCTGTTGTCGATCCCTTCCAAGAAACGCCTGAAGCGTGTTGCGGCTGTACTGCTGGATGAAACCGAGTTCCTGTCGGACTATGGAATCCGCTCGCTTTCACGGAAACACGAGAAGGAGCCGTTCGAGCTGACGGTTCAGGGAGTCACCCATCAGGTGGCGTACGTACCTGGAGAATCGGACAGCTGGATGTTTGGCGGCAATTCGAACTGGCGGGGGCCGATCTGGTTCCCGATCAACTTCATGCTGATCGAAGCTCTGCGGCATTACCACGAGTTTTACGACAAGGAACTGACCGTGGAATGCCCGACCGGTTCCGGCAACTGGATCACGCTCGACGAAGCGGCCGATGAGCTGATGTGCCGCCTGTCCCGACTGTTTCTGCCGAGGGAGTCTGATGGTCAACGACCGTCGATGGCTGAATCAGCAAAAGATATCGACCCTGCACTCTGGCAGCAGTACGTGCTGTTCCACGAGTATTTTCATGGCGATACAGGCGAGGGCCTCGGAGCGTCGCACCAAACCGGGTGGACGGCTTTGATCACGACCTGTCTCGATATGCTGAGCCTGAACCGGGCCCAGAAAGAAGCGGCCGTCGAGATGTCTTCATCGACTTAGACGCAGTGTGTCCGTCGTAATCCGGACGCGCATAAAAAAACGCAGAGGCGAAACTTCGCCTCTGCTTTCATTCCTGCTATGAACTGAGTTTTGTCAGCCGACTACGGTGCCTGAGGAGTGCGATTCGGATTTGCATTCCGGTTGGCACGATTCGGTCGATCGCTCTTCAGGTTATTAATCTGATTACGGAATTCGTCGCCCTGGAGTTCGACATAGTCCGGGCTCGTTACTTTCGGAGCAGCTTTCAACTGCTCGACAGTCATATTCGTCGACACTTCAAATGCGTTGTCTTCGTTCAGACGAAGCTGAAGGGCTTCGAACGGGACAGCGACATAGTTCTCGCCAACACCCAGCGTTCCGCCAAGACCAATAATGGCGAACTTCACCTTGTGTTCTGCAGTGTCGATGACCAGATCGTCAATCTGACCCTGATCTTCTTCTTCATTCGGCGTGTTCAAGTACACGTCGTTCAGGTTCGAATGCAGCACGAGGCTACCTGCGCGGCGAGCCGGTGCATTCTCGGTCGACTTTGCACTGAAGTAGCTGCGGTTCTGAGAAATCCAGGCAGTGTCGAACAGTTCAGCGTGGTTTTCTTTTTCCAGTTTCGGAGCTTCCGACAGCTTCTCCTGAGTCATGGAGATGGTCATGAAACATTCCCGTTCGCCATCTTCAGTCGTGCACTGACACTGAAGCGATTCCACAGGAATGGCCACCTGACTCTCGCCGAGTCCAGCGAGTCCACCGACTCCGGCGATCACATACTGCACTTTGCCCTGGCGATTCATCACCAGATCATCCACGGTCGCGATTTGTTCGTTGTTGGCATCGCGGATCCCAGCACCAACGATCTGAGACGTCGGAATAAACTGCTGGGCGCTCTTGCCGGCTGCGGCTGGTTTTTCGGCTTGAGCGGAAGTCATCAGTCCGAAGACCGCCATCATTGCAATGCCGGCTGCTACACTTGGTACTCTCTTCATCATAGTCTCCTTCTGTCCGGGTAGAGTGTGTACGAACGCTGAAGGAGTTTTATGCACGTCGCATGCCAAGCATGATAATCGGCACAGCTGGTCAGGACTTCTCCTGATTGGTAAGGCCCGACTGGCCCGGCGAAGGTGATCCCGAAGAATTCCAGGGGATTCCGTGTTCGCAGACTGTCCTGTCGGGAAGCAGCGCGACCCGAAATCGATCAGGTGCGTTCAGGAACAGTGTCGAATGCGTAGCAGCCGGAAGGAGCGTGACCTGCTCAGGTTCCCCGAACCATTCGCCGGCGACGTCGGTTCCGGCGATAGCGATGCAGGAAGTAGTCGCCGTCCTCGGCTTCGGCAAAGAAGCTTCCCGAAAGCAATTTATAAAAGAAGAGCAGCGTGAATGCGCCCGCGGTTGAGACAACGGAGCCCACGATGGAAACGGGAGAAATAACCAGTCCGTCCCAGAAAAAAGCCAGGACGCCGCAACCGATCACACTGCCACCGATGCCCATGATCATCGTCGAGACTGCCCCGCCGGGATCGCGGCCCGGCATTACCGCTTTGGCGGCCAGACCGACCAGAGTGCCGAAGCCAACCCAGAGCAGCATCTCGTTGGCGGCCTGTTCAGCGATTGTCATGATCTGGTCTTGTGTCATCTCGGCACCCCCTGATCGGCGTCGTTGAACGCGTCCCGCCCGTGGATTCTTTCTCTCTGGACATGGAGTCCATCAGCTCACACCGATAAAATGCGTGAACCTGGCATTCTCAATAAGCCAGCGCAAGTTTCGCGTTGCGCAGCTGTATCGAAGGAGCCGCGAGGCTGCGGACCTGTGGTTAAGATCGGTTACTTTCAGCGCGAACTTTGTTGAAATTCAATTGACTGCCGCGTATTATACGCGTGTATATATCGGGGTTTTCCCTTAATCCATACACAAAGGACTGGTTCATGGCCAAAGCACGCTCACGGAATAACTCCTCCTCGTCGTCTTCCGATAACGGCAGCTCCGGCAAGGTTCTCGATAACGCTCTTGGACAGATTGAAAAAGCCTTTGGAAAAGGCTCGATCATGCGCCTTTCCGAGAACGCCCTCGATGACGTAAAAGGGATTCCCACTGGATCTCTTTCACTCGATCTGGCTCTTGGCGGAAAGGGCTATCCCCGAGGCCGAATCATCGAACTGTTCGGTCCGGAATCGAGTGGTAAAACGACCCTGGCGCTGCATGCCATTGCGAGCGCTCAGAAACAGGGGGGAGTTGCCGCTTTTGTCGATGCCGAGCATGCGCTCGATCCGTCGTGGGCGAAGCGCCTCGGAGTCAATCTCGAAGATCTGCTGGTCAGCCAGCCCTCCTACGGGGAAGAAGGTTTGCAGATCGCCGAGATGCTGATCAAATCGAATGCGGTCGACATTATTGTTGTCGACTCGGTAGCCGCTCTGGTCCCAAAAGCGGAACTCGATGGCGAAATCGGTGACACCCACGTCGGCCTGCAGGCTCGAATGATGAGTCAGGCAATGCGAAAGCTGACCGGCGCGATTGCCAAAGCGAAAACGACGGTGATCTTCATCAACCAGATTCGCGAGAAGATCGGTGTGATGTTCGGCAGCCCGGAAACGACCCCCGGTGGTCGCGCGCTGAAGTTCTACTGCTCCTGCCGAGTCGACGTGCGAAAGATCAGCACGTTGAAAGAAGGCGAAGAAACGACCGGCATTCGCATGAAGGCCAAGATCGTGAAGAACAAGGTGGCTCCTCCTTTCCGGGTCGCCGAGTTCGATATGCTCAACGCCTGCGGGATCAGTTATGAAGCGGATATCCTTGATCTCGCTGTGAATGAACGCATCGTCGAGCGGTCGGGCAGCTGGTTCAGTTACGGTTCAACGCGACTCGGCCAGGGACGTGAGAAGGCCCGCCAGTTTCTCGTTGAAAATCCCGACGTGACCTCCGAGCTGCGTGTAAAGATCCTCGACAAGAAGGGCTTCGAAGGCATGGTGGCGACCGGATCGGAAGAGGCGGAAACCGTGGAAGCGGAGGAGTAGTCAATTCCGGGGCGATTCGCCGGTTCTGCGGATTCCTTCGACTCATAACGCGGTTTTCCGTGTTTATAGAGAGACAGACTGTTCCGTATCCAAGTCTTTCTTTTCGACCAGGAGTCCTCATGCGCAGCCGCCCGTTTCACTTCGGAAGAAGTGTCGTTATCGCCTCCCTTGTCGCTTTGACGACGTCCATTTCGTTGGCCCAGCCGAATACTCCCGGGCAGCAGGGCAGCCGCCCTGCTCTTCAGGAACTCGATCGAAATCGTGACGGCCAGCTGCAATTGGATGAGATTCCAGAGCAGATGCGCCCCTTCTTCAAGCGAGCGGATGCGAATAAGGATGGTGTCGTGACTCGCCAGGAGATTCAGGCCGCTCGTCAGGCTGCCAACCGGAATGGGCAGAGGCGATCCAATCGCGATGTCCACGAATTTCGCGACGTCGCCTACGTCGAAGGAGGCCACGAACGCCAGACGCTTGACGTCTACGTTCCCAGGGACATGGAAGGTCAAAATCCCGTTGTCGTCTGGATTCATGGCGGCGGCTGGCAGAATGGAAGCAAAGACCGCTGCCCCATCCTGTATCTGCTCGATCATGGGTACGTCGTCGCGAGCATTAATTACCGCCTGAGCGGTCATGCGGTTTTCCCGGCTCAAATGCACGACTGCAAAGCGGCCATCCGATTCTTGAAAGCGCATGCGGAGAAGTACCACATTGATCCGAACCGGGTTGGCGTCTGGGGATCTTCGGCAGGAGGCCATCTCGTGGCGTTACTGGGCACAACTGGCGATGCTCCAGAAACCGAAGGGGATTTGGGGGTGACGAACGGGAATGGAGCCGTGCAGGCCGTCTGCGACTTTTACGGTCCCGCCGACTTTCTGACGATGGATGAGACCGATGTCAAATCGCGTCTGCGACACAATGCTCCGGGCTCACCGGAATCAAAGCTCCTGGGAGGGGTTCCGAGCGAGACTCTCGATCAGGCTAAAGCCGCTTCGCCGCTGACCTACATCACCGCCGAAGACCCGCCGTTCCTGATTTATCATGGAGACAAGGATCCTGTCGTCCCTCTGGGACAGAGCCAGGCCCTGGAGAAGCAGCTCGAAGAGGCCGGCGTGCCCGTGGAGCTGATCGTGATCAAGGGCGGAGCACACGGGCCCTTTCATACGGCTGAGATTCACGAGAACGTACTGAGCTTCTTCAACAAAACGCTCAAGTCCGAGTGACCAGCCTGGGCGTCGAACCAAAAGAAAAACTCCACGGGAGAGCGAATCTCCCGCGGAGTTTTTTGGTTCTCGAAGACGCTTCCGTCGCCTTATCGTTCGCGGCTCACCCGAGAAGGAACGGTGCTTTCAGCGGCGGGAGTTGCCGACTCGTTCTCCCGAGCTTTTGCTGTGGCAAGTGCCACCAGGTTCTGAGCAGCCAGCAGGTGTCCGTTGCTGAATACGCGACGGGGGCCGGCCGGGCCGTAGTTGTTTTCCGTCTTGTTGGCCAGTTCACGCCAGCTCATGCCGCTGCTGATGTTCCAGGCGGCTGCCTGAGCGACATCTTTATTCACGCGACCGGTACCGATGAGAGCGAGCAGCTGATGCAGTGATTCGTCATCGGAGAATTCTTCCGGCTTGACGAGCTTGTAGTTGGCGCGAGGCGTCGGTTCTTTCTTGCCGTGTTCGAGGCAAACAGTATTCAGGGGCACCGCGATCATTTTCTGAGCGGGGATGGAGAAGAATCCACCGCCGCCACCGCCAGCATCAAATCCTCCCCCGAAACCAGTCTGTCCGCCACCGCCGACAGCCTGCTGACCACCACCGCCACCACCATCACCGCCGAGACCGCCACCGAGGCCGTCGTCGAACTGAGCGAGGATCTGGACTCCCACCAGAGCTGCCGGCATCTGGACGGAAATCGGCTTGTCGGTCTTGTTCTCCAGGAACAGCGTCCCGTCCTTGGAGTCCTTCATGATCATCGTGTAAGCGATGGTTTCCTCTTCGATTCCGGCGAACAGTTCCACCTTTTCGGCATCGGGATCGTAAGAGAGCTTTCGGATCGGCTGCTGACTCAGCTTGCCAGCCTGCGCGAGGGACATAGCCCCGAACGCGACGCAAAGCGCGGCTGCCAGCGAGAAACGGGATTTCATTGATTTCAGCAACATCATGAGAAAAACCTCGCGGTGATCGAGAACCAGCGGGACTGACATCGTCGCGATGACCACGTCCGCGGAGATTGAAGGCAGACGTACAGCGGGAAGTTCTTGCGCGACCCTTCACTAATGCTATCGTGCATTCTTCAGTGCATACAATGAAAAGTTTTTCCCGATTTCAGTTTTGCCGGAAACTTTTACGCCTCGCTGCGGAATGTAACAGCAGAGCCCGAAACCAGTTGCCGATCGACACCCCTTCGGCATTCTACCGGCTCTGTCTGGTCAAATGCCCACATTATTCCTGCATCTGCCCGTAAGGTTTACCTGACCGGACCGAACCGGGGGGCCGGTTGGTGGGAATGCATCGATTTCCTTGATTCAACGACGTTTCTGGACGATACCGAATGCTGGGACGGTGCCGTCTATTTCTCTTGGGAAGATGGCACCTGATGAGGGAAAACAGAGGTGGAATCGACGGATTCGATGCTCTGAAACTGGTTTCTGCAGCGAGATGGTCGCCGGAAGCCTGCGCAGAGGATCTCTTCCGTCTGCCTCAAGTTACGACTACGGGACGAAGTTGGGCCAAATGTTTCTCAGGTTTCCTGCAACAGTTTGTTTCGTCGGACGCATTGCGCCGGTCATTCTTCTCGGAGGACTGGCCGCTTCGATCGGCTGTCAGCATTCCCGGATGACTATTGGCGAGATCAACGAGACTCCCGGCACCTCGATCGCCGAGTATGAGGATTTCTCCCTCAGCTATGAGACCGATACCGCACCGCGGGCAAAATCGCTGATTCCCGGCCCGATTCGAACGGTATCCGGCTCGCTGATTGACGGGAAACCGGCTGAGGACGAACGTTTCGCCGAGGAACGCTGGTCACGCGCCCGTTTCCAGCTGATCTACCCGCATCCCAGCGGAGATACGGAAAAGGGGCTTGCCCGGCTCATCATCACGCGACATTCTCCGAGTTCGCTGAAGGAGGACGACACGGTCTTTCCGTTAAAGCGACATGTCACCGGGCTGCTCAAATCGGCTCGAGAAACCCCGGGGCGACTGCTCGGGTTCGATGACGGGGGAACGCAGCCCGTCTCGCATGGGGAAGAAATCTGGGAACTTGATCTTCCGCGGGAAGAAATTGATATCCTGCTCGCCGAACTCTCCCATCGTGGTTTCTTCCAGAAGCAGGAACGTCCGCGTGGTGAAGCTCTCGTGCGTGTTGAGATCGACAACGATCGAGTCTCGAAGCGGTGGACGAACGAGCCGCGTCTGGAAGAGCTGATGCTTCAGGTCTATAACGAGGGACGCCTGTCAGCCTTCGGTCGAAAAGCTCCTGACACCCTGCTGTCGAAAAACACCCGTACGGCCGAAGCCCTTCAGCGACCGGTCGTCGGACGCTCAAAGTCCTGATTATTGCTTAGGCATCGCGGCAGCAATTTCGTTCCAGCGGTCAAGCATGCGCTGCAGACGATCCGGTTCCCGATGCGCCAGGTCATGCGTTTCAGACGCATCACTGCTCAGGTGGAATAATTCCCATTTCGGCTCGTTCTGTCGACGGCTGTTGTTGACCAGCTTCCAGTCGCCCATTCGCAGGGCTGCCTTCTGTCGCTGCCGCCAGAACAGTTCCTCGTGAGGCGGGCCATCTTTCTGGCCCGTCAGATACGGGAGGAGATCGACCCCGTCGGTCTCCTGCGGACGAATCGTTTCACCGGCGGCGTTCAAGATGGTCGGAGCGAGGTCAACGGCCGAAACGGGGGGATCGTACTGGACGCTGGCCGGCAGGCGATCGTTCCACTGCATCAGGAACGGAACTCGAATTCCTCCCTCGTACATGTCCCCCTTCTCTCCTCGAAACGGGGCATTGCTCGAAGTCAGCTCGCGTGTCGGCCCTCCGTTGTCGCTGAGGAAGACAATGAGCGTGCGATCGTCGAGGCCACTCTGAGAGAGCGTTTTCAGGATGTCGCCGATGCTGTCATCCATGTTGGCGAGCATGGCGGCGAAGATGCGTCGGTGAACGTCATCGATCTGGCTGAATTTTCGCATGTAGGAATCTGCACCCTGCAACGGACTGTGCACAGCGTTGTAGGCCACATAAAGAAAGAATGGCTGCTCACTCGACCGCTTGATGAAGTCGCGTGCTTCCCGGGTGATGGCGTCGGTGAAGTAATCGGATTCCTCCACCGGCTGGCTGCTCCGTAAGATCGGATTGTTGGCATCATAGGCTGGCTCAGCATGCCCCATATGCGTCGAGTATGTGATCGGGCCGAGGGTAACTCGTCCTTCTCCGCCGTTGGGCAGTCGCTTGACCCGCAGCATCGTGGACACACCGTCAAACGGGGGCGGCACGTAGTAATGCCCCTCGTGCAGGAATCCGAAGAAGTCGTCGAACCCCCTCCTCTGGGGGTGATACCGGGCGGTTCCCCCCAGATGCCATTTTCCGATGAGCGCGGTTCGGTAGCCTGCATCTTTCAATCGCTGCGGCAGCGTGGTTTCCGTGAGGGGAAGTCCGATCGCGGGATCTTCGTTGGCAGCTCCGGTCGGGTTCATTTCGTAACCGAAGCGTGACTGATACCGTCCCGTCATAAGAGCCGCCCGTGAGGGACTGCAATAAGCCGCCGTCACGTATCCTGCGGTGAGACAGACACCATTCTGTCGAATCGAATCGATCGCGGGAGTCGGCACATCCGACTCGCCTCGCCACGCGGATTCCGCGTAGCCGAGATCGTCTGCCAGAAAAATGATGACGTTCGGTCGACGATCCTCACCTGAAAGCGGAGCACAGCAGCTGCAAAACGCCGCAACACAGCAGAAAATAGGGGCGTACCGCATGCATCGTTCCCACTCAGTAAAAGGTTATTTCTTGACTCGGCGACGGTTCTCGAATTTGATTTGTGTCAGCCCCTCTGGCTGCTCCTGAGCCGCCTGAACTCGATCGTGCAGTTGCTCTGCCAGCCGATCCATGATCTCACGCGATGCGTCATCGTTCGCGAGATTCTTCATTTCGTTGGGATCCGACTGGTGATCGTAAAGCTCTTTGCCGGCTGCTCCATTCTCGCCCCATTCGGTGTAACGGTAACGAGCCGTCCGCAGGCTGTATCCGTCGCCGAAATGGCTGAGGGCGGAAGACGGTTGTTCGCTGCCGGTGTCGTTCAGAATTCCGACGAGGCTGTCTCCCTGCACTGTTTCGGGAGCTTTCAGACCGCAGAGATCGGCCAGCGTTGGGTAGAAGTCGACCATCTCGACCGGTTCTCTGGCCACGCCTCCGCGATCGTTCACCCCGGGACCGGCGATAATCAAGGGGACACGTGTCGCATTCTCGAAGAGCGTCGATTTCTGCCAGTGTCCGTGCTCGCCCATGTGATAACCATGGTCCGAAGTGAAAATCACGACCGTGTTCTCGTCGAGTCCTGTTTGCTCCAGCGTATCGAGAATGCGGCCGATCTGGGCGTCGGCGAAGGTAATGGTCGCGTGATAGGCTTGAATCGCCTGACGGGCCAGATCGTCGTCCAGATCAACCTGATGCTTCTTGGCCCGTATCGACTTTGCTGCCGGCTTGGGAATCGTTTCGAGGTATCCCTCAGGAACGTCGGGCACTTCGATCTTGTCGGTGGGATACTTCTCAAAATAGTTGTGTGGAGCCACGTATGGAGTGTGCGGCCGATACAGACCGACGGCCATGAAAAAGCTTTGCTTCGACTTCTCGTAATCTTGCAGACGTTCGATCGCTTCATCGGCAGCGATTCCATCTGTCTGTTCACGGTCGGTCCCATCGGCCGAAAGCCAGCTGAGCGTCCCGCCGTAGCTGCCGGGCACGAGGCTGAAGATCTTGTCCTGTTCGATAACATCGCGGCCGCGAGGATTAACGGTGATGTCCCAGGAGTAAGGGTCATCGTGTCCACTCGTGCCGATATGCAGAGGGACGTTGTAGTGGTAAATCTTGCCGATTCGAGTCGCCGTGTACCCCGCGTCCCGGAACATTTGAGACATCGTTTTGACGTTCGGCAAATGCTCCCGGATATAGATCGCGTTCCGCTTCACCAGAGTCTGGTCAGGATACAGGCTCGTCATGAACGAGGCCCGGCTCGGACCGCAAAGGGGAAACTGACAGTACGCTCGTTCGAACCGAACCCCCTGCCCGGCCAGACGATCGATATTCGGCGATTCGATCCGATCATCGCCGTAACAGCCGAGGTCGCAGTTCAGGTCATCGCAGATGATGAACAGAACGTTAGGCTGCTGACTTTCTGCGACGACAGGCCTCACCTGTAAGGCAGTCAGCAGCATCACGATGAGCTCAATCGGTCGGCGAAACATCCAGGGCTCCTCAGCACTTGTTGAACTTCGCTCGGAAGGGAAGCCGACATCAGCTTCTGCGATGAACGCAGGTATAAGAGATCGCTGATGCGAAAACAAGTCGCCGCGAGGAGGCACGGCGGTGAACCGGAAAGCAAAACAGACGTCGACCGGAAAGGGCCCGCCACGGCGAGCCGAACGTCTGAGGTTCACAAATGCAAAAAACAAAGTGCCCAGAAGAGGATTCGAACCTCCACGGGGTATTAACCCCACCAGGCCCTCAACCTGGCGCGTCTGCCAATTCCGCCATCTGGGCAGGCACTTTGGACAGGCGAACTGTATCGCGGACCGGACATCGAATCAACTCTCGGCGCCCAAACTTCAGCACGAGAATAGGTTTTCGAAGCCTGATTTTTCCGATCCGGCAAGAAACTCCCAACAGAACGCCTTCAGATACGTATGATTAAGTGACACCCAACCCCAGAAAATGTTCACAGGTATGGCAGAATCTGAAACCGAAATCCTGCTCGACGACCGCAGTTCCGCGGTCAGCGATGCCCGTCTTGTCGAAGATGTCCGTCGTGGCGATCAGGGTTCGTTCCGGCTGCTTGTCGAACGTTATGAGGGGCGTTTATATCGGGTGATCTATCGATTTGTTCGTGATGACACCCTGGCGGAAGATCTTGCCCAGGAAGCGTTCATCCGGGCCTACGAGAATCTGGACCAATTTGACCTTTCGAGGCGATTCGGTCCGTGGTTGTTTCGAATTGGCGTCAATCTGACGCTGGATTATCTGCGAAAGCGGAAACGCCGCGGCTGGACTTCGCTCTTCAGTGAGGTGAATCCGGAACAACCGTTAAATCCCGGCACAAGTGACCCCCGGGACAATCTCGATATCAGTGAAGAGGTCGGTCGCGTGATGCAGGAACTTCCGGAGAAGTACCGCTCGGTCCTCGTGCTTCGCGATCTGGAAAATTTTTCGACGGCAGAAATCGCGGCCATTATTGGTCGCAAAGAAGCCACGATCCGCTGGCGACTGGCCGAGGCGCGGAACCGCTTCAAGATCGCCTGGAGCAAGCGGATGGGGGATCCACGGAGCGGGTCCGATCAGGAAATGCAGGGTGAGTCAGACTCCGAATAGGTTCGTGAACTGACCCAGGGAATAGTTAAAGTATCAGGTGCGATTATGAGTTGTCATTGCGTTGAAAACCGGCAGCAGCTGGCCTCACTGGCCGGTCGGGATGCGGTTGTGGAGCTGCCCGAGCATCTCCGCCGCAGCGTGTCGAGCTGTCCGCAGTGTCGCGAGTACTATCGAGGTCTCTGCCAGTCCATGGCAGCGATCAATTATGTGCATGAAGAGGACGTTCCTGAGCTCCGATGCTCACTCTGGAATTCGCTTTCGAAGCGATTGCCGGAAAAGCGTGTGCGTTCCAACGGGATGCAGGACCTCAAACGCCATCTGGTTCCGGTGTTTTCCATGACGGCAGCCTGCCTGGCGCTGGCAATTGTTTTTCTGGACAGCCGCCCTTCCGGAAATCGGGTCTATCAGACCACCCGGGCTCGCGGGACTCAGGGAATGATGTTGCCACTGATGCCGGTTCAGCAGTCCGCTCATTCGGGATTTGAGGGAGGTGTCTCGCTGATCGATGGCGGCTCGCTGGCCGTTCCATCCTGGGAGGAAGCGGCTCCCGCATTTTCGAGAGCCGATGAACTGGAGCGTGAAGAGTTTCGCGATAAGATAGGTGAGGACCTTCGCCGTCTTCGCGAGCGGTTTGATTTGCTGCGACCCTAACTGCCCTTAACTCTCCACGGAACTCCTGAAATGCCTCTTTTTGAATACCGTTGCCCCGGCTGCGAATCCGAATTCGAGCTTCTGGTGCGGACTCCGCGTGATGCGGAATGCCCAACGTGCGGCGGCACAAAACTGGAAAAGTTGCTCAGCGTTCCTACGGCCCGCGTCAATCAGTTGCCGGTGGCCGGTGGCTGTCCTCCTTCGGATGCCCCGCCCTGCCATCCGCATTGCTGCCGTTTGCCGCAATAGATTCTCGCCGATGGTGTGAAGCCCATCAGGTTATTCCGAGTCATCGTCGCCAGCAGTTTGTTCTGCTGGCGATTTTGCGTTTTCAGTCAGCCAGCGGGCAGCAAAGGCTTCCAGTTCCTCGAGGCGTTCCGCGGGAATCCTGTCACTGCCGTTTGTCTTCAGCCAGGCCAGGTCGTCCCGGGCGATCGTCCTCTCCCGCTCCCGTATGGCAATGAGGCAACGCAGGTATCGGTGCTCGAGTTCATTGTCGGCATCGACTGCGACGAGCAAATTCAGGTATCGCAGTACGCCCGGATAGTCCTGCTCCTGTTCGCTAATCCCCTGAAGATTGCGGACCATCCTCACTAGAATTTGTCGCTCCGATTGCGGCTCCAGATACTGCTCATTCCACGGAAGTTGATGCTCGCCTTCAACGCGGCTGATAGCATCGATCAGTCCAAGTCGTTCGCCTCGGTTGAAGACATCAAGCAGGTCACCGGGTTCGTTATCCACGAACTGTCTCACGACGAAATGACCGGGCAGGCCAATCCCGCGGACATCCAGGCCGAGTCGTTCTGCCATGCCGATATACAGGGATGATAACGTGATCGGCAGCCCCTCGCGGTCGTCAATGACCTCGCTGAGATAGCTGTTCGACTTGTGGTAATAGTTGGTTCTGCTGCCGTGAAAACCACTCTCTTCGAACAGATAGCGATCCAGGAGTTTCCGGCGTGCTATCGCGTCTTCGACGGAGTCTTCGGTCAGTTCGCGAACGTCGTTAACCATCGACTCGACGGCCTGCAGGTAACTCTGCGGGTCGATCTCTGGATTGTCGTACCGCGCCAGCCATAAACCGAGAGTGATCACATCGCTCTCCGGTTTCTCCAGCTCAGCGAGGATGTGCTCGATGACTTCTGCCTCATGAGTTCGACGGCTGAGTTTCCGCAGCTCTTCGGCTCGCTGTTCGAGTTCTTCGGCCAGCTGTTCCAGTTCGTTTTGAACGCCCTCCGGCATTGCTCGAATCTGTCGCAGGGTTCCCGGATTGGTCAGCTGATCGGTCTCGGTGTTCGCAATAAGGCCCCGCAATTCCGTCCGAAGTTCAGGCTCAAGTCCGGAACTCGGCAGCGACTCCCCAACCTCAAAGCTGCGGAACTCCGCTGCGGTATCGCGGAACTTGGCCAGACCAACATGAATATCCTGTCTCGGTGTGCGATTGCGCATTTCCGCGACGAGTTCGCCATTACAGAAACAGCGGACGTGGTAATCGTTGATTGAAACCAGCAGTTCGTTCCAATCTCCAGGACGATATGCCGGCGTCGTGATCTCTTCGAGAATCTGCCAGTTATAGACCGTCGGTCCGGCAAAACGGGTCAGTCGCAGCTTTCCTCCACTGGGGTAGAACCCGAAGTGATGATCCTGATCTACGGCGTCGAAGACGAGACCAGCTGCTCCGGCCTCGTCGATCAGTTTCACTGCGACTCGCACTTCGTATTTTTTTGTCGAGGGAGGAACCGTCTGCGACAGGCAGAGGGAGCGTCCCCCGAAACCGGAGCCCGCGCCGGAAACAAGAATCCGTCCGGCCCGCTGGGTCCAGCTGGCTCCCATGTGCTCCTGCCATTGCTTCGGATTCAGCCGGCCAATCGTGGTCCAGCGGGCCAGCGTGACGGGGTTCGGTTTTTCCAGGATCGACTGCAGTTCTGCAATCGGCATGGCGAACCCGATACTGTTGGATGACGCACTCTTGTAGGTGATCACTCCGATCACTTCGCCGGACTGGTTCAGGAGCGGGCCTCCGCTATTCCCATGGTCGATCGGCATGGAAACCTGGATCAGCTCGCGGCCGTTGATCTCTTCGGTTCCAGAAACGATCCCGGTGACGAGCGAGTTCCGGTAACCACGCGGATGACCGATCGCCGCGACATCATCGCCCTGCTCGACTGTTTGGCCGAGCCGCAGCGGCTTCAACTTTCGGCCCTTGAGCGATTCAGGGACGACTTTCAGAATCGCCAGATCAGCCAGTTCGTCACTGGCGTAGATCGATTCGATGTCGTAGCTCTTCCCGTCCGCGAACTCGATTTCAATGGGGCGAGCTTCGCCCAGGACATGACGATTGGTCGCGATCAGCCCCTGCTCGTCGATGACAAATCCGGTTCCCATCCCGAGTTGCTCGCCGTTGCGATCGAGGTGCGTGATCGTGACGATCGAATCCCGATACTCTTCGGCGATCTCTTTAAAGGACCGTCGCTGTTCGGCCTCGGCGGACGTCGCGGTCGCCGGTTTCGATTCTTCAGCAAGGAGCCGCCCATCGGAAAGCAGGAACTGACCTGCGAGGAGAATCAGAACGATCGATCGATCGAAAACGCGAAACTGTGACATGGGCAGTCCAGACTTCAGAAGATCAGGAAGTATCTCAAAACGTGAGCGATCAAGCTCTGATATTTTCGACCGCTCCCATGAAAAAAGCCAGCCCGGGGATTGGCTGGCTTAGAACTCGTGAGGGAAACTCCGGCTTACTTCTTGAGTTCCCGTTCGATCGCGGCAATGACCTGATCCGAGTTGGGTTGCACGCCCGTCCGGAAACGAGCAACGACCTTCCCGTCTTTGCCAATCAGAAACTTCTCGAAGTTCCAGCGGATATCACCTGCGTATTCTTTATTGGTCTCTTCCGACGTCAAATGCTTGTAGACCGGCGAGGCATTGTCCCCGTTTACGTCAATCTTGGAGAACATATCGAACGTAACGCCGTAGTTCGACGTGCAGAACTCCTGAATCTGAGCCGCGGTGCCCGGTTCCTGCTTTCCGAACTGATTGCAGGGGAAGCCAAGAATGACGAGGCCCTTGTCGCCGTACATTTCGTGAAGTTGCTGTAGCGTTTCGTACTGTGGCGTTGCCCCGCAGCGACTCGCCACGTTGACGATCATGACAACCTTTCCTTTGTACTTGGAAAGATCGACCTTCTCACCACTCAGGGAAGTCACTTCATAACTGAGCGGACTTTCCGGAGCCTTCGCGGAAACAGTGGTAGACAGAGCCGCGATGATGGCGGCAACCATGAGCAGACTGTACTTCATCGGTAGCTTTCCTTCCCGGCCGAGCCGGGTGAGTTCTCGGGGACTTCTGCCGGGCAAAGTCCGACCTCAGGAGGGACTCTACGGGCGCGATGATCAATTCTAGTCGTCTCGGCTAAGGGAACAACCGGTTAATCAGTTGGCCGAAGCCTGCTGAGCGCCCGCCATTTGCTTTTCGACTCTCTGGTGGTGAGCCTTCAGAGCCGTGACTGTCTGTTCGGTCTGCTTAACACCGGCAGCCAGTTCGGCCTGCTTCTTCTTCTCGTCCTCAGTCGCCGGAGCGGCTTTTTCCATCTCGGCCAGCTGCTTCTTCAGCGCGGGAACAATCTGATTTAGCTTGGCAATGCTGGCATTGGCCGCATTTAGCTCCTGTTCGGCAGCTTTGACGGTGGCCGTCTGTTCGCCGGCTGCCTTCTGAGCTGCCGTGAGTGCCGGAGCGTTTTCCTGCTGGCTTTTCTGAGTGGCCTGGACCTTCGCTATGGCGGCCTGGTGCGCCTGCGTTGCAGCTGTAACTGCCTGAGCAGCTGCTTCCGCGGCCTTCTGCGCATCAGCCAGAGCCGTTTTCGCCTGAGCTAATGCATCCTTGGCCGATTCACCCTGTTTTTCCAGTTCCTGGACCTGGGCGGTCAGTTCAGCCACCTTCTTATCGGCGGCCTGCTTCGCGACTCCGGCTTTATCCAAAGCGTCCTTTTTCGTCGCAGCATCTTTCTGTTGAGCAGCCAGGTCTTTGGCAAGCTGATCGCGAACGCCGGTCAGTTTAGTGACGTCAGCATTGGCCTTGGTCAGCGCGCTCTTTGCTGTTTCGACTTTCTTTTGAGCAGCTGCTTTCTGCTCGTTCGCCGTCTTCAGAGCAGCTTCCTGACCAGCGATCTCCTTCTTTTTGGCTTCGACGGCTTGAGACCGCGCCGCGATCTTTGCATTCAGCGCGGCAAGCTCCTTGGTCAAAGCCTCCTGTTTCTTGCTCTGTTCGGCAAGAGTACTGGTTACGCTCGATAGCTGCTGAGGAAGATCGGCTGGATTCGGGGCCAGCGTGAAGAGCTGGGTTCCCGTAGTCGCATCCCAGACCCGGACTTCGCCGGTCCAGTCTCCGCCGAGAGCCCGCTTGTTTTCAGCGTCGTATGCCACCTCAAGACCGAGATCTTTGAAGTCGCCGAACGACTTGATCTCTTTGCCGTCGAGTTGCCAGAGCTTCACTTTGCGATCGCGTCCGATCGAAATGATGTTCCCGTCACGCGTGAAGTCCATTGCCGAAACTCCACCGCCGTGGGCATTCCAGCGTTTGACTTCGTTGCCGTTGTTAAGCTCCCAGAGACGAATCGTACCGTCTTCACTGCAACTTCCCAGCATGTTCGAATCGGGACGCCAGGAGACATCGGTGATCGGACCGGAATGGCCCTTCAGACTCAGGTATTCATTGCCGGTCAGCGACTCCCAGAGTTCTAGCCCGTTACTTCGATCCGCGGTGGCCAGCAAAACGCCATCCGGCGAAAACTCAGCAGCGAGCACCCAGTCGGTATGCTTCTTCTTTTCGTAAAGAAGCTCTCCGGTCTGCACCGAATGGACCCGGATGAGCCGCTTGGGACCGGAAAGGGCAACCAGTGCATGATCGGAACTGATGTCGGCCGCCAGAACGGAATCGTATTCATTTCCAACTTCGGCGACGCGGTTGCCGGTTTTGATGTCGAAGATGATCACTTTCCCGGACGCTCCACCACGTCCGCCGCCGGCCATCAACAGCTGCCCGTTGCGGCTGAACTTCAGAATCTGCGGCACCCCTTCCGGGAATGGCAGTACGCCAGCCAGCAGACCGGTTGTCGTATTATAGAGAACGATCTGTTCGTAACCGGAAACGGCGGCCAGCGGAGCCCACGGACTGGTCGCCAGCGCAGTGATGCTGTTGGCATGACCATAAACATGGACCGGATCGAGCGTCAGCGATTCCGGCGGCATAACAGGGGCATCAGCGGGGCGATCGGTCGAGATTTCAATCTTGGCCAGTTCGTTCTTTTTCTTGACGACCTTGCTGCCCTTGTTTTCCAGGGCTCCCATGTCGATCCAGTCACGAATCAGCGCCAGTTCCGCTTCCGGCATCTTCGGCTGATTCGGCGGCATCACCGGCTCAGATTCGTGAGTGATCACCATGTAGAGGTACGAGGAGGAAGCATCGCCCTGTTCGATGACATTGCCCGAGCCACCCCCCTGCATCATACCGACATAAGTGTCGAGAACGAGGCCCCCCTTCTGATCGTTGCCATTGTGGCAGGAGCCACATCGCTGACGGAAAATCGGGAGGATATCGTCGTCGTAGGTGATCTTTTTCTCCGGCTCTTTCTCTTCGTCCGCAGCGTGGACGGCGGAAAAGCCGAAACCGAGAGCACAAAAAGCAGTCAGCAGAAGATGCTTCATCGGACGATCAAGGCCTTGTGGGGAGGCGAGAAGTTTCATGAGGGCGTTCCGAGAAAATGCTCGACGGGGAGCGATTATCAGGTGAGAGTCAGGCCACGGCGTGGTATCAGTCCGCTGTCTGATTCCGCCTGAGGCAGGGCCAGCGAGCATTGCGCTCGTAAAGGTCAGACGTGCTGAGCCGATCGGAGCGACTCGCCGTTTCAAATAATTCAAATCCATCGCTCGTGCCGACGTTTGGCACGAGCGATGGGATCAGGATCAGTGATTGAACAGAAACTCGCGGCTGTTCAGCAGTGCCCAGAAGACATCTTCACAGGCCTGCTGGTAGTTCTTTTCGTCGGCGAACAACGGGCGGAGTTTGGTCAGTTCCGATTCAAGCGGCTTGCGTGACAGGCACCGGATGTAGAGGTTCGTAATGACCTCGTCAGCCGGCTTCTTCTCTTGGACGAACGTCTTGATGACATCGCCGCTCTTGATCTTGCTGTTGACGGTATCACCGTTGAGCAGGTGCAGTGCCTGCGACAACGACGGCTCCATCTTCACTTCACAGGAACACACGGTTTCGCGCGTCGCCCGACCGAAGGTCGTCAGGAAGTAATTTGACGTCGATCCATCGGCAATCTGCGTTGCCCGGGATCCAAGCGGAAGTCCGCGGAACTTGTCCTTCGTGTTGGTCACCTGACTGATGATATCGAGAGCCGATTCGGCCTTGATACGTCGGGTGTTCTGGTGCGCGAAGTTCTTTTCATCGGTCGCGTTCGACTCATTGCGCTCCGTGGACCGCTGATAAGTCTTCGAGTTACAGATCTCGCGAATCAGCTGCCGGTAGTCGTAGCCCGACTCGGTGAACCGGCGCGCCAGTTCTTTCAGCAGTTCGGGGTTCGATGGCGGGTTACTGACACGAATGTCGTCCACCGGATCGATGATGCCGATGCCGAAGAAGTGATGCCAGATCCGGTTGGCGAAGTTCTCAGCGAAGAATGGGTTTTCCGGTGATGCGAGCCATTCGGCCATCACTTCGCGGCGATCTTCGCCACTCTTGATCTCCGGTTTGCCGCCGCCCAGGAACACCGGAACAGCGTTCTGATTCGTCACTGGATGCTTCACCTCGCCGCCACCGCGGTTGTAGATGATGCTTTCGCGATAGTCTTCTGCCGGTTTACGACCGATCTGCGAGAAGAAGGCCGCGAAGCTGTAATAGTCGTTCTGCGTCCAGCGATCGAACGGATGGTTATGGCACTGGGCACACTGAATTCGCATACCCATGAAGACCTGAGCGACGTTCTCGGCGACTTTCAGGTTGTCTCGTTCCAGCTCATAAAAGTTGGTTGCCGGATCGGTGAATGTGCCGCCGTTGCAGGTCAGCAGTTCTTTGGTCATCTGATCGAGCGGGACGTTTTTGGCGATCTGCTCGGCCAGCCAGTTGTAATACAGGACGATCGACTTGTAGCTCACCTGGTTGTTGGACCGCATCATGAGCCACTCAGCCCATTTGGAAACCCACAGTTCGGTGAACTCTTTGCGCTCGATCAGTTCGTCGATCAGCCTGGCCCGCTTATCGGGATTTGCATCGGCGATAAAGGTATTGAATTCTTCCGGCGTCGGTACCTGCCCGACCAGATCGATGTAGGCACGTCGGATGAAGACTTCATCGCTGCAGACCGGTGACGGATTCATCCGGAGCTTTTTGAGCTTCTCGAGAACCAGCTCGTCGACATAGTTGGTCGGTTCTTCTTTGGAAGCTTCGTAGACCAGGCCTTTCGGCAGGACAATGACCTGCGAACCAACAGTGTGAGTTGCGAAACGCGCCATCACGAAGGCTTCGCCCCGTTTGCCGGCGGTGATCAGTCCGGAGAGCTTGTCGACGGTTGCAGAGTTGTCGTTGCTCGACTGGAACAGCGCCAGGCTGGTCACGTCGCGTTCGGTCCCGTCGGAATAGTGGGCCAGAACAGTCAGCTGCTGCTGAGCGCCGGCTCCGTCGAGAACCGCCTGCTCCGGGTAGAGCGAAATCGAATCGCAGTACGGGATGTCAGCCGGGTCTTTCGGACACTGATTGGCAATCCATTCGATCATGTCTTTGGCATACGGCGAATCCATCTCGAAGCATTTGCCGCCGGTATGCGGAACCGAACCTGTTCCCTTCTGAATGAGCAGGCTCGCTTCAGGAACGCCGAGGTTGATGCGACGGCCGAGCTGTTCGCGAGTGATTCGGTGGTGGTCGCCATCCGGATCGTAGCCAAACAGCGAGAGCATGAAGCCATCCTTACCGCGGGCGGCACCATGGCAGCTTCCGGTATTGCAGTTCGCCTTCATGAAGACCGGCATTACGTCGAGCTTGAAGCTGACCGGACGTGGCGTCGTGGCTTCCACGACGTTCACGGGAGCCGAAGCTTTCTCGCCGTTGAAGGTACATTCGAGCGTTGCGGAGCCATCGGCCACGGGATAGAGCATGGCTCCATCGATTCTCGCACAGGCTGAACCGACCAGTTTCAGTTCGGCTTTCGCCGTCACATCTTCGGTGACTCCGTCGGCATAGACTGCCTGGACCACCACGGACTGTTTATCCTTGGCCGTCTTCAGGTTGACCTGAGGCGGATAAAGACCAATTTTGACGAGCGACCGGTCTTCGGCCGCGTCGGCTGTCGCTAACGAAGCAATGCACACTGCGAACAGTGCGGCAATTGTCGTGATGCGGGATTTGACGTTCATCGGTGTGATCCTTTTTGATCTCACGATAGCAGGCAGGGCGAATGGGGTGGGATTCATGCGACTACGAATTCGAAATCAATTGGCCTGAGCGCGAATCTGTTCCTGTTGCAGTCGAAGCTGCTCAAGACGGGACAAAACCTTGGGTTTTGGCGTCTCTGGTTTCTTCTCAACAGGTTTTTCTTCCGTCTTGGGTTTGGCCACGACGACAGGAGCCGGCTTGTTGATACGGAGACGACCTGAGCCAATGTTATGCACAATCGGCTCGCCATTCTCGATGACCGTGATCTGACAGAACAGGTTTTTGGTCTCGCCAACGGGCGAGGCCGGATCTGTTGTGATCGGGAAGACGATTTCAGCATCGTCCTTGGTGATCTCTTTTTCGACGGTCGACGTCTTCGCCGGCAGGCCAACCAGCTTTACGGTCGCTTTGTCGGCAAACGGGGTGAGGTTGGTGACTTTCACCTGCAGGTCCACTGGGGCGCCCTGCTCCGTCGCGGCGGAGACAAACTCCAGGTTCATATACTTTTCCGCAACATTCAGCATTGCGAACGGCGTGTTGATCGAGATGTTCCCATTCCCGACGCGGGCGGTTCCGGTTACGGTGATCGCCGATTCCTGAATCGGAGCATTGCCCGACGCATTCATGGGAATCAACGCCTCAGTCTGGCCTTTCTCGATCTTAACCGAACGGCTTGAATTGACCCCGGGTGGGTTCTGCAGAACCTGAACCCGAATCTCTTCGTCGAAACCTTCCGCTCTGGTGGCCACAACTTTCAGCTGCATCTGGCCACCGCGAACGAGCGGGACTTTCGGTTGAACGATCTGGATATCAAATGGAACCTTCTCGGTGGTCACAACCGGGATCGCGTCGAGGCGTTCTGCCCAGACGTAATCGTTCTGGTTACGGCCACGAATCTTCATGTGATGCTGCTCCACAGGAGCAGTCACGACGAGATCTTTGTTGCTCGGATGCGTCCACTGTCCGATGATCCTGGCGAACTGATTTCCCAGTTCGACATTCTCCTCGGCATGGAACATCAGCGGCACCACGCCTGATGACGCCCAGTTCTCGGGCGATTCGATCCGAACCCCGGCCGGCAGGTTTTCGGCAATAAACTGAACGGCACCGCCGAAGTTTTCACGTTTCACGCTCAGCAGCATTGCGGTTCGACTCCCCTGCGGAAGCTCGACATCCGGCTGCACGTACCGCTGTTCTTCGTTGGTGGTAATTTCCATCGCCGGGCTAACGGGGGTCACTTCCACCCGATAGTGGAAATCGGCGCCGCCGTTGTTTAGCTGATCGCGAACCCGGAAGAAATAATTGCCATCGGCGGGAGCCTTGAAGCGGACCCAGCTGTCCGGACGCTTGCGGTCGTCATCTCCTGCGAGGCGACGGCCTTTTTCATCGTAGACGTCGATGACCGAGTCGATGGCGGAACGAACACGACGGGCAATCACGTCGATATCGACTTCCTGGTCCTTCTTCATGGTCATCTTGAAGTAGTCGGTGTCTTCGTCAGACAGAACAATGCCATTGGCGGCTGAGGGGATGCTAATCTCCGTCGCCTGATTTCGGTCTTCGTTCGGCTCTTTCTCGATGATATTGGGCAGAGAAGAGAGCCAGAAGCGGTTTGGAGTCGGAGACATTGCGGCACCCTGGCCGGCAAAGATGCCGAAATCAAGCTGCTTCTCCGTTGGGAGCGTGATCTGCTGCTGGAACGGTCCAGTAACGTCTCCGTAGAAGGTGACGTTGACAGTTTCGCCCGGCTGTCCACCGGCGGGTACGGTCGCCGTGGGACGAACGTAATCGCCCACGTGCAGACGATACAGGGACGCACTGTGTCCCCCATAGGAGGCATCCCGAACTTCGATAATGTAGTTGCCATCTTCGGGAACGATCACCGAAGCAAATCCGTCCTGATATGTCAGGGCGTGATCATCGCAGGCGGCCAGCTCGAAGCGGGCTTCATTCAGAATGGCAACGTACGGGTCGAAGAAGTTTGCTCCGAGGAAATAAGTTCCCATCCGAAGCCCTTCAACCTCGGCTGTCAGACGCTGGCCTTTCTTCGCCGGGACGACGAAGTAGTCCACGTCTTCATTGTCAATCCGCCCATGGACGGTCTGATTCAACTGAATCGGATTGGGGGTCGAGAAATCCGTGTTAGGTTCTTTCTCATCCACGACCGGGAAATTGCCGACAAAGAAGCTGGCGATCTTTGTCAAACCAGTCTTCGTGCGAATCCGCAACCGATGCGCTCCGAGCGGAGAATCTTCTTTGACCTTGATCTTTGCAGTGACCGTCTTCCCCTTTTTGTCTTCCGGGGCGACCACATCGGTGATTTCCAAGCCAGGCTCGTAGGAAATGACCTCGACGGCGTCTTCGAGACGATCGCCTGAGAAGGTGACTTCCACCTCCTGACCCCGCTGCGCACCATAAGGTGACAGGCGTGTCAAATCCGGATCGGCAGCGGTAGCAGACTGAAGGCTGACAAGCAAAGCAGCCGCGATAAACAAACCAGTTACGGCAGGTCGACAGAAAAGCGTATTCCGTCCCATCATGAGCGATTCCCCCCTTGCTCACGGACTTTTACAGCGTATGTAAATTTTTGGTCGACGAGCGACCTCCTTCCCAGCGTCAGATGCAGCTGGAAATGGAAAATGTCCCCCGCAGTCCAGTTGAACGCGCAACGGCTGCGGGGGAATCGAATTCAGATTTAAGCAAGGATCTCTTTGATGACTTTGCCACCGTCGACGATTTCGATCGGGCGGTCACCAGGAGCCATAATTTCCTTGTCAGCAACGATTCCCAGCGTGTGGTAAACCGTTGTGAACAGATCTTCCGGACCGACGGGATCGGTTTCCGGCTCGGTAGCCGTCGAATCCGAAGTTCCGTAGACGAAACCGCGCTTCACACCACCACCGGCGAGTGCGACGCTGAAGACCTTTGGCCAGTGATCCCGGCCGGCGTCTTTGTTGATCTTTGGAGTACGACCGAATTCTGACGACACCATGACGAGCGTTTCGTCGAGGAGTCCGCGAGAGTCGAGGTCGTTGATCAGAGCCGAGAAGGCCTGATCAAATTCCGGCATCTGACGTTTGAATCCAGCGACGATGCCGGAGTGCATGTCCCAGCCGCCGTAGGTCAGGTTGACCATACGCACGCCAGCTTCCACCAGACGGCGAGCCATCAGCATGCGGGCACCAGCCTGATTGCGGCCGTAGGTGTCACGCAGTTTGCCATCTTCCTTTTCGATGTCGAAGGCTTCGCGAGCTTTCGGAGAGCTGATCAGCGAGTAGGCCCGCTCGTAGAACGAGTCCATGGCGGCCAGCTTGTCCGACTTCTCGATCGAACGGAAATGCTCGTTAACGGCGTCCAGGGCAGAACGACGGGTTGCGAAGCGGGATTCGTCGATTCCGGCGTACATGTCCAGGTCGCGAACCTTGAAGCCGTTGGAAGCGGGGTCGCTCCCCAGGCTGAACGCTGCGTAGGACGAGCTCAGATAGCCGGTGCCGGCATACTCGTTCGGCTGGTTCGGGATACAGACGTACGGCGGCAGGTTATTGCGCGGGCCGTATTCGTAACTGATGATCGAGCCGATACTCGGATACTGCAGAGCCGGGCTCGGACGATATCCGGTAAACATGTTGTGCGTACCACGTTCGTGGGCCGCTTCTCCGTGAGTCATCGAATTGATGATCGTCAGCTTGTCGGCCACGCCAGCGGTCTTGGGCATCGACTCACCGAACAGGTGACCATCGATCTTGGTTTTGATCTGTTTCATCTCGCCGCGGTACTCAATTGGAGCATACGGCTTTGGATCGAACGATTCCTGCTGAGCCATTCCGCCAGGCAGGAAGATGTGAATGATGGACTTCGCGGTTCCTTCGAAGTTGGCGTAGTCCTTCAGGTCAGCCTGGGCTGACTGGAGGCGGAACAGATCGGGCAGAGTGAGCCCTGCTCCGGCCAGCGCACCCACGGAAAGAAAACCACGCCGAGACAGTCGTCGGAAATGAGAAGGATTACAGCTACGTGAAGCTTCAACGTGACCCATGCGTGTATCTCCTTGGTAAAGTTGGAAGGCTCGAGTCCAGTTCAGGCATGAAGAAGATCGCAGGGAATGCGCAGGTCCCTTCGTTCGTCCCCGTAAAGGTAAGTAGCGATTAGCGGTCCCCCGACCGTCGAATCGCCATTTGAGGCAGGCTTGAGGAGGTTTCAGGTAGGTTGCCGAGGTTTCAGGTTCGACACTTGTTACATCGGCAAATGAATCAAGCCATACGCACTAATTGAGTTTACATATCAATTGAATTGCATGTCAATGAGCCATTCGCCGCAAAACAAGTGTAATTGAGAAATTTTTGCGGGCGCCGGAATTTTTCGTCAAGTTGCAACCGGAAAAGTTTTCTCACAATCACTGGGTTGCTGTGATTATTGCATACGGTCCGGATTTGTCGATTTTGACACGTCGAAAGACCTCCGGGAGGTACTCCTCGTACCACTCCGGCATCTTGGTCACGATCATCAAGCGACCGCGACGTTTCAGCGTTCGACGCGCGGTGTCGATGAACAATTTGGCGATGGAGAAATTCGAGAAATAAGGCGGGTTCGCCAGAACGAGGTCGAACTCGTCTTCGGCTTCAAGTTGCCCCGTGTGAGTCTGGAAAACTTCGATTCTCTGCTGCTCGTCCTCAGTAAGATTGAGTTCGATATTTCGAAGCGTGCACTGGACGGCACGGGCATTGGAATCAATCGCCGTTACCCGTCCTCGTTTCATGGAGATCGTTGCCGCGATTCCGACCGCTCCGCATCCGCAACCGATGTCGAGGACCTTCATTCCATCCTTGACGGTCATCGCTTTCATCAGGGCCCAGGCTCCGGCATCGAGTCGACGGTGGCTGAAGACACCGGGCCGCGTTTCCAGGGTCAACTCCCGTTCATTGAAAACGACGGGGAACTGAGCTTTGAAATTCCGCTCTTTTTTGAGTGGGGCTGTTTTGACAATCGAATAGATCACGCCGCGACGTTTCGGGACGCGGGTGACTTTTTTATGCAGCGACTGCATCTGCTCGTGAAGCCAGGTATCTTTCGGCGAGTTGACCGCGCAGTACATTGTGCCCTGATGCTTCAGCCGCTGGTAGGCCTGTTGCATCAGGTCGCGGGTCAGCTCGGCATCCCCCTGGTTGTGCACGGGAATGCAGACGATATCGAACTCGCGATCAGGCAGATCCGGGCTGCAGACGACTGTCGGGGCGTCATCGGCTTCGGCCCAATATTCTTCGCAGAGTGCGGCATAGTGAGAGTCGAGATAGTGGCAGCAGACATCGGCTCCCGGGTTCTCGCTGGCCAGGAAGCCTGCCAGCTGCCCCCGACCGTGACTGGTGCAAAGAATTCGCCCGGCTTTGAGGGAGACGAGATGCTCGATCAGCAGCTGTTCTTCGGATCGAGGCGGAATGTAGGGAATCTCATCCTCGAACTGAGGGGGCTGCTGTTTGCGACGCCGTCGCTTCTGCACCATTAAAATGTCTTCCTGCTGTCGATCATTAACGTGACCGGACCTTCGTTGACCAGCGAGACTCGCATGTCCGCCTGAAATTGTCCCGTTTCGACGGGCACCCCCTGCCCTCGCAACTCGGCGACAAACTCTTTATAGAGGCGGTCGGCCTGTTCGGGAGGGGCGGCGGCAATGAAACTCGGACGGCGACCTTTGCGGCAGTCTCCGAACAGAGTGAACTGGCTGATAACCAGAGCGGCTCCGCCGACATCGATGAGGGATCGATTCATTTTCCCTTCATCGTCCTGAAATATCCTCAGAGTCGCGACTTTTTCTGCCATCCAGACGACGTCTTTTTCGGTGTCCTCATGGCCGACTCCGAGCAGAACCGTGAGTCCCGGGCCGATTTGGCCGACCGTCTTAGCGTCGACTTCGACCGACGAAGATGAAACACGTTGAACGACCGCGCGCATGAGACAGGTTCAGAAAAGACGATTCGCGCAGGCCCGAAACTGCCTGGCGGGACAGAAGACAGAATGAAGACGCTCGTACGGAACGCGGCGATCAGCCGACGTTTTCCATCTGCCGCAGGTACTCGAGCAGTCGATCGCGTTCGTTCGTCAGATGGCGAACTCGCAGCAGTGATCGGACACGGGTCAACAGTTCGAGGCGGTGAATCGGCTTCGACAGAAAATCATCGGCCCCCGCTTCGACGGCCTTTTCGATGTCCGCCGAATCGCGCAGAGCGGTCACAATCAGGACCGGAATCGACTTGGTCTTCTCGTCCCGCTTGAGTTGATGGCAGACTTCAAAGCCGCTCATTTTGGGCATCATGATGTCGAGGAGAATCAGGTCCGGCTGAAACGCGGCGACCTGTTCAAGCGTAGCCTGACCATCCTCGGCCATGGCAATCTCGTAATCTTCTTCGCCCAGGTAAGCATCGATCAACTCGCGGTTCTGCGGGTTGTCGTCAGCGATCAGAATTCGGTTGGGCAGCTTCTTATCGGTCATATCCGGTGAATCCCATCGGGAAGCAGGAGAATAGCCGTACGGAGACGGAAGTCGGGGAAATGCATCCGGCATTTGTGGAATGCAGCTACGAGGTTCCAAACCAGTCACACGCTGCAATCCATGCCCGGGTACGCTGCGGAAGATCGGTATGACCGGACCGGGCCAGTGCAGACAGATGCCCCCGCAGCATTCGTAAATTATCGGACTCGTCGACATCATACCAGAGTGGCAGCGTTTTCATCGTCAGGTCGGCGGCGAAAATTCTTTCGGTCGTCTGCTGGAGGACCTCCGCACTGCTCCAGTCAATGCCATCGAAAAGCCGTGGTTGAGGGCTACTCAGGCCCAGCAGGTAGTAACCTCCATCGGCTGAGGGCCCGATCACGCAGTCGCTGCTTTCGAGTAATCGAAACGCTTCGACGAGGTATTCACGCGGAAGTGTCGGGCTGTCGGTGCCAATGACAACCGCCCGTTGGACGGACGCATCGCCGAGCGTGGTCTCAAAGAACCTGGCGAGGCGTTCCCCGAGAGGACCTTCGGGCTGGGGCCACACTCCGGTGGACTCTCTGATTTCGGGAAGCCATTCTTCAATTCGCTCCTCCGCCGGAGCGTAAGCTAGGATTGTTTTTTCGGCGAGCGATTCGAACCGGTCGATGATGTCGGCGATGAAACAGGCGTAGAGTTCTGCAGCCTGTTCGTAGCCGAGGACCGCTCCCAGACGGGACTTCACCTGACCGGGAACGGGACGCTTCAGAAAGATGCCGAGAGCAGTACGGTTCAAATCAGGATTCATACGACTTTTCTGACGCTCGAAGGACTTCTTTAAGCGGGGAAAACCACTCCGTGAAGGTCTGACGAGGAGACGGGTAAAGTTGGGAAAAAGAGAGCGAATCAATTGCATCGCCCTCCAGCATCAACGTATTCTTATTAGAGTCGCCGGAATGACGACTGCGGGATTTAGGGTGGTTTTCTCCGCCTGTTCCGCGTTCGCGAATTGTTCTCAGTACGTTCGCCGATAACATTGAAGTTACGAACCGACATTACCACGTTCCAATCAGGTACTGTTTCCTTTCAGACAATCTATCCGAGTTGTCGTACCTGCGGTCCGGAATGAGTTACTGATGTGATTGCAAAGGTATCGCGATCACAGAAATTTTCGACATCCAGACTCCGTTGTACAGGCAACTCGTCCGACTGTTCCCCCCGGAGCAGCCCGCGAGCCAGGTCTTCCGCGTCGCGGCTGATTTCGTGAAAACCGTCGTCGAGGGCCAGCGGAGAGGGATGCGAACTTATGAGCCCGACAACCATGAACGCGTTTGCAGATGCTCTCAGAAAGAGCGGATTGATTTCGGAGGACCGGTTTCAGGCCCGGATGGCGGACCTGGAAGCCTCCAATGTCAATCTCGGTGATGCCCGACAAACCGCGCGTGCGTTCATTGATTCTGGCGACATTACGACCTGGCAGGCCGAAAAACTACTTGCGGGAAAGCACAAAGGATTCTTTCTCGGGAAATACAAGCTGCTGAAGCTTCTCGGCCGTGGTGGAATGAGTGCCGTATACCTGGCCGAGCATTCTGTCATGAAGCGGCATTGTGCGATCAAGGTGCTTCCCTCCAGCCGCGTAAACGACACCTCGTACCTTGGCCGGTTCCATCTCGAAGCCCAGGCAGCGGCTTCCCTCGACGATCCCCATATCGTCCGCGCCTACGATGTCGACCATTTCAGCGACGGAAAAGCCGATGTCCATTTTCTGGTCATGGAGTACGTCGAAGGGCGTAACCTGCATGAAGTGGTGATGCAGGATGGCCCGCTGAATCCTGTCGATGGAGCCGAGTATATCCGTCAGGCCGCCAAGGGGCTGCAGCACGCTCACGATGAAGGACTTGTTCACCGGGACATCAAGCCGGGCAATCTCCTGCTGGACCAGAAAGGCGTGGTCAAAATTCTCGATATGGGGCTGGCCCGCTTCTTCAACGAGGGCGACGACAAGTCGCTGACGATTCAACACGATGAACGTGTTCTCGGGACGGCAGACTTCCTGGCTCCGGAACAGGCAATCAACAGTCATAATGTCGATTCCCGAGCCGACATCTACAGTCTCGGATGCACGTTCTATTTTCTGCTCACGCGCCACGCTCCGTTCGAACAGGGGAGCCTTGCTCAACGGTTAATGGCCCACCAGACACAGGAGCCGCCGGCTGTTTCGACCTATCGATCGGACATCCCCGCATCTTTAAACGATATCCTCGTCAAGATGATGGCCAAAAAGGCTGATGACCGGTATCAGACTGCCGAGGAAGTCTCAACAGTCCTGAAGGACTGGATTACTGCCAATGCCGACCAGCAGTGGCTCGATGAGCACGAAAAACAGTGGGAGACGACGGGGCGGCGAACAATCTCCTCGACCGCTCCTCCCAAGGTTTCGGAGTCGATGGAGGTCGCCCCGGCGACCGATGAGTTCGGTGACTTCCTGACAATGATCGGTAACGATACGACCGATTCCGATCGTGGTTTGTTGAATGGCCCCCGCTCCGGAGGAAAGTCCGGGAAAAAGTTATCGGGAATCAGCAGACAGCCGAAATCGGATTCAGGCTCCAGCCTGAATCCCGCGGATATTCCGCTCTCAGACAAAGGGTCCGGAAACCGAGCCGCGAAGTCGAGCGGCGGACTTCGAGCAGTCACCTCCGATTCCGCGACCACTGGTTCCAGTGTTGTCGACGCAGAGCCGGAACCGGTTCCCCAGCCTGCGTCCCGCAAGCGGCGGACCGCTAAAGAATCTCCGGTCGACAAGGCGAAAGACTGGTTTCAGTCCAACCCGAAAATGGCGGCTGGAATTGGTGTGGCGGTCCTGGCGCTGCTCCTTACTCCACTGTTCTTTTCGGGCAGCGACACGCCGGACACGCCCGAGACGCCGGCAGGTTCCAACAATAATGGTGCGGTTGAGAACACTCCCGTCGAGATGACAGAAGACGCCCCGATCGTAGGCGTGCAGATGACCATCGGCGAAGGGGGAACTTTCCCGACAATCAGCAAGGCGTTCGAATACCTGAAGACGCACGACAATCAGTTCTTCTCTGACGAACGTCGGATGATCATCAAAGCAGGGACGGAGTTGAACGAGTCCGTCGAACTGATCGATCCCCCGATCGGCTTCCCGAATCGAATGCGGATTCTGCCAGAGTCCGAGAAGCCGATCGTCTGGAAGGGAATGGAGGGCTCGACGATTCTCCGGCTGCAGAATGTGGAAGGCCTCGTTTTTGAGAACATCCACTTTCAGGCCCAGAACAGCAACGAAGCCATTCACATCGCCGAGCGCTGTCCCGGTCTGGTGTTTCGGAACTGCCGGATCGAAGGCTATACGCAGGTCGGAGTTGATATGGCAGGCGTCGCGGGGCTTTACAACACCCCCTGTCGGCTCGATCGCTGTACGATTCGCTCAGATGTTGACTCTTCGGTCGGAGTCTTGCTCCGAAGCGGAGAAGCGACTTGCGAAAGTATCGAGATTGGGAACTGTCGCTTCGTGGGGCCGAGTCAGGCGGGGTTTATTTGCCGGACGGATCTGGTCCAGTGGCTGAATATTCAGGAATCGTCCTTCCGGGATGCAGTGACCGGCATTCAGATCGATGCTCCGCAACCGACCCTGGAGTCCGTTGTTCTCAGCAACAATACATTCGCCTCTTGCGGTACGGCGATCGACTTCCAGACCGTGCCGGCCGAAAACAGTAACGCGCTTGTCATCACGCGGAATCTGTTTGTCGACTCGAAGCAGGCGGACTTCTCCGTTCGCCAGGGCGGAAATCTCGACCGTCTTTCCAGCGTGATTCAGGAAACCCCTCCGGGGACCGCCTGGAACTGGACGACCAGAGCCAAACCGGAAGAAGCGACAGCGGCTGCGATCGTTTTCGGTGAGAACTCGAAGTACGACGTCAACGACATCAAATTCAAGAGCACCGACGCCGAGAAATGGGATTACCTGAAACCGGACAGCGGGAAAGGCCGAATTCCGGGGGCTCAGGGGTACAAGCCATATGTCGGTGCGGTTTCACCGTAGTGCGAGGGATAGGGAGTCGTCTACCTGAGCGGTTGCTCTCAGACGACGTCAATTCGATCGGCACCTGGGACGCGACGATCCGTTCTAATCACTGAGACCCAGGTCCTGCTCGACCGCTTGCAGAAGTTGGCGGAACCGTCGCTGATGCTGCCCTTCCCCCGGCCGACCATTCGCAACGATGACGACGCTGTATTTTCTTTCCGGATCCGCAAAGCCGATTGCACACTGCGATCCGCCGTGGCCAAACGCTCGTGGGGACGCTGCGTTACCGAAGCCGTAGGGAACTGTTTCTGCGCCGTACCGTTTCGAGTCGAGGATCACGCCGAGTCCGTAATCGACAACGTGCTGCAGCGTCTGGTCAAACTCGCCTTTACGGTGAGGTTGAATCATCTGGTCAACGGAGGTTGAGTCCAGCACCTGCCCCTTCTCCCCTGCTCCCTGGTTCCTGAGCATGTCGTAGAATCGACGCAGATCCCGGGCAGGTCCCCGAAAGCTTGATCCGGGAGAAGGCGTCGTCGCGTTTTTGCGGCTTAGCAATGCGCTGGGTTTGAGCTGTGCTTTTTCACGATCGAAGAGCGTGAGATGCTCTTCGGTATTTGGTTCCGGATCTGCGATGCAACGAGTGTCGTTCATCCCACACGGCTGCAGGATATTCCGCTCGATATACTCAGAGAAGCTCGTCGCACTCCGCTGTTCGATCAACGCACCCAGAAGGAACCAGCTAGTTGAAGGAAGGTAGGCGGCTCGGCATTCGCCTGGTTCCTGTGCCGAAGCTTTCGCCTGAATCCTGTCGGCGGCTTCCTGAAGGCTGGCGGGAGGCCAGCCGGAAGGAAGTTCCGGGAGCGGTGAAAAATGGGCGAGTATGTCAGCGAGACGGACACTCCCGAGCCATTCCGGGAAGCCGGGGAAGAAACGCTGGAGCGGATCGGTTACCTGCAGTTCTCCGCGTTCCTGGAGCTGGAGAACGGCAGCAGCGGTGATTGGTTTTGCAGCCGAGAGCCAGAACATCGGATCGAGAGGCTGGAGTTCGCGCGTCTCATCGGTGAATCCGACAGCGTCATCGAACTCGTCTCCGTGGATTGATACACTCAGCTGAACCCCGCGGTGGAGGTTCTTGTCGATTCCCAGGACAGCAACGTCCCGAAAACGTGGAAAGTCCATTTTAAGATCCTGTCAGTGGTCGTTTCGAGTTTGAGTATGTCGAGTGATCCCCAACGTCAGTTCGCCCTTCGCATTGTCGATCGTCTCGCCGATGCCGGCTTCGAGGCCTACTGGGCGGGCGGCTGCGTCCGTGATCTGCTGATGGACGTTCAGCCAAAAGATTATGACGTTGCTACCAGCGCCACGCCGGAACAGGTCCGCCAGATTTTCGGCAAACGCAGCACCCTGGCGATCGGCGAGAGCTTTGGCGTCGTTGTCGTCATTGGCCCGAGAGATGAATCCGGCGAACATCTTAAGGTGGAAGTGGCGACGTTTCGTACCGATGGATCCTACTCGGATGGTCGACGGCCCGACACGGTGACGTTTACTTCCCCCCGAGAAGACGCGCTTCGTCGGGACTACACCATCAATGGAATGTTTTACGACCCGATTCGTGAGGGTGTTCTCGATTATGTCGGCGGACAGGAAGATCTCAAGCGTCGGGTGATTCGTTCCATTGGCGATCCGGAAGCTCGAATCGCGGAAGACAAGCTGCGAATGCTCCGCGCGGTGCGGTTTACGGCTCGATTCGATTTTGAACTCGACACGGCTACCGCTGATGCAATTCGGCGACAGGCCCCCCAGTTGGACGCTGTAAGTCCGGAACGAATCTCCCAGGAACTCCGAGCGATCCTGGCCCATCCCAACCGGGCCCGCGCGGGGGAATTGCTGGTTTCCCTCGGCCTGCTGCCGGTGGTTTTTCCTGAACTTGAGGCACTGGCTGACTCGAGCTACGTGTATGAAACGCTGGAGTTGTGGAAGCTTCAGTCCCTTGAACGCTTCGAGCTGGCGTTGGCGATATTGCTGAGGGGACTCAGAGGGCGGACGGATCCTGATGCCTCGTCATCGCGTTCGCCGGGAACGATGGTCGAGTCGATCTGCAGAAGACTGCGTCTTTCGAACCGGGAATCCGATGCGATTAACTGGCTGGTCGAACATCATCAGGACCTGAACGACGCCCGGAACCTTCCGCTGCACGTTCTCAAAACTCGCCTGACGCATGCCAGCCGGGAAATGCTGCTGGAGTGGACTCGCGTCCGTGCAGTCCAGCAGGACATGGAGCCTGTGGATTACGAATTCTGCAGAGAGTATCTGCAGTTGACTACCCTGGAACAGCTGGACCCTCCGCCCTGTGTAACAGGAGCCGATTTGATCTCGGCCGGTTGCCGCCCGGGGCCTGATTTCTCCGAAATGCTGGCACGCGTGCGACGAGCGCAGCTGGATGAGCAGATCAGCACGCGAGATGAAGGACTCGCTCTACTGGGGTTGAGCGAGCGGTAATTCAGAACGACACGCCGCCGCGGAACATGAATGCAGCATCCTGATCCAGATCACCAAGGCCGGATTCGTATTCGATCGTCCGCCCAAAGACCAGGCCAGCTTCCCAGAACAGTTCACGATTCTCCGGTCGCTTGAACTCCATTCCACCCAGCAGACGGTAGTCGCGGATCGTGAGGATATCGTCAGTCTGATTCGCTCGTTCGACGGCCCAGCTCCCGCCGCCGAATTCGCCGGCGATGTAGATCCAGCGTTCGTTTTCTCCCTCGCATGAGAGCCGTTTGAGAACGCGGGGGCGAGGGAAGGAAACTTCAAATCGCAGATCGGAATCGGGAGAGTAGATAACGCCCACGGCGGGCAGGAGCGAGATGTCCTCTCGGTCCAGATAGACTACTCCGAACATCCACTGCGTTTCCGTCGACGGCATGAAGATGGCGAGTGCGTGCCCGGTCACTCGCATGCTGTCGGAGGACGTGTTGCGAAAGTCACTGGCGACACCCGGGTTGATGACGACCTGCCCGATCCACGTCGGCGAGAAGGGCATCATCCCCATAATGCTGAGGGAAGCCCGATGAAGTGTTTCCGGGACATCGGTTGTTAGCGGGCCATGTAGAAAACTCATCTGATAACGGGGAGACATACTCAGGAATGGAAGCCGTGGACTGCCGATCTTCATCCCGACGCTGAAATCGGTAATTCCGAAGTCGTCGCCCGATCCGGGCAGCGTCGTCGCCGCGATCGAAGTCGATTTCAGTTTGATCCAGGGAGCAGGATGTTTTTCCAGGCAGCCGGGCTCCACGGGTGGGATCGGGGGGCCTTTGCCATCCGCGGCGTCATAGGCTTCATCGAGGGAATCGCCGAGCACTGCGAAGTCGTCGGTGTAGGATGTAAGAAGCGTCTGTTTTGATAACTCCGCAGTCACTCCAGGTTCGGCAGCAGGCTCCTCATAGCCAAGCGAACGCGTCTCTGACTCAATTTCGAACGCTTCAGTCTGGGTCGGCGGGATGACAGTTGGAGGCTGTTCCTCAGCGAGCGGAGACGGGGCAGACAGCCGCTTGCGAAAGTCGTCGGTGAGGATGGCGACAGGGGGTTGATCCGGCTCCTGGGAGACCGGCTTGAGAACGTGAAAACTGCGTACCGTCCCCGGAGACTGTGCGGCCAGGCGCGAGATACAGATCAGCGGCAGTAATGCCACCAGCCAGAGCGTGCGGGCGGAGTTCATGGACAGTCCGGCAGGAAGGGAGACGTGAGGTTGAGGGGGCCAAGTCATATGCCCCTCAGTTCTCTCAAGTCAACTGCGACTGCTTTTGTGTCAGGTTTACAACTGATGAAATGGAATCAGTTAGCCTGATCGGCACCGCTCAGGCTGCGGCGGAATGCTTCCTCGAGTTCCCGATACTCGGGGGGAGCCGGCATGATGGTCGGCGCGAACTCATCGCGGGATTCGCGATCAGTGGCCGCTCCTTCGCGTGCGTTTCGCTGTCCGTCAAGGCGGAGGTTTCGCAGCATTTCGTTGAACTGCTGCTGCTTCAGATCGGGCGTGTTTTCGTCATTCTGCTGGCGAAGGTAGTCGGCCATTCGCTGCTGGAATTTTTTGAGGTTGTCTTCGGTCCAGTTCAGTTCTTCGAGCAGCTCCGGGTCGACTTCCCCTCGCTTCAAGTCTTCTTCCAGTTCCTTCAGCACAAGTTCTGCAGCCTTGCGACGGTCTTCAAGCGACTCAGCACTTGGTGAGCTGGAGGGACCAGTTCCCTCACTTCCGCTATCGCCTGGCCGGGATGTCTGTTTTGCGTCACCTTCGCCGACTCCGCCGGGGCCGACATCGCCTTCCGGGTCAGGAGCAGCGGTGCGACCATTGCTCTCTCCACCCGGCTGTGGCGAGCCTTTGCCTCGTGGACCATCTTCCATCGGCGGGCTCGACTGCCCCGGTTTCCCGCCGCCAGGACTCGGCTTGTTCCCTTCGCCGCTTTGCCCTTTCCCATCCTGCGACTGCTTTCCGTTCTGGGGCTGCTGACTGTCAGAGTTCTTATTGCCGTCCGACTTCGGGCTATCCGGTGGATTGCCGTCCGGCTGCTTGCCATTTTGCGGTTGATCCTTGGGCGGCTCGCCGTCAGCCGGCATGCCATCCGAAGGTTTGCCGTCAGACGGTTTGCTGTCAGAATTTTGATCGGTCGGGCTGTTTCCGGGCGTTTTCGAATCACTCGGATTGGTCGGCATCTGCTCGCCCGGCTTTCCGTCGGCTGGTGTGTCTGACGGTTTGCCCGTCTGCGGATCCTGATTGTTCGGGGACTGCTGTGGGGTTCCCTTTTGTTCGCCGGCTGGTTTCATGGACGGGTCAGATGGTGACTGGCCCGACGGTTTGGAATCGGGGTTCTGTGAATCCTGATTCGGCTGTGACTTGCCGTCCTGTGAATTCGAAGGCTGATTCTTCCCCGGCTGCGGATTCTGATCCGAAGGAGGCTGATTCTCAGGTGACGTTGGCTGATTCGGATCGGCAGCAGGAGGCTGCATCTGATCGGGCGGAGCATCGACCTGTCCCGGCGGTTTCTGCGCAGGCGGTGATTTCGGGTCGCCGTTCGGATCCCGTTCCATCGGCCCTTCTTCGTTGCCCTCGCCCGGTTTCGATTCACCTTTGCCGGGCTCCTGCGCCGGTTGCTTCTCGCCGTTCATTTCCTCTTCAGGAGTCGCGGGACGCTTCTCACCTTCTTCGGTGCCCGGTTGCTTGTTGGTGGCATCCGAATTCGGATTCGGCTGAGTTCCGGTCGGGTTCTGAGACGGATCTTCAGCCGGTGTCATGGTCTCGCCCGGCGTGTCCTCTTCGGAACCCTCCTGTCCCGGCTTCATGCCTTCCTCGGCCGTGTCCCCGGGTTTCTCTCCGTTCTTCGGCATCGACTCGGCAGGATCTCCGTCCGGCTGATTCTCTGACGGTGTCGGGGAATAGCCCTTGGGATCAGCAGGTTGATCTGGCGACGGCTTGTCGGTATTCGGTCGGGAGTCTGCAGGCGTGTCGCCCGGCTGATCGGGTTTGGCATTCGGATCGGATTCGCCGTTCTTTTCCGGCATGTTCTGTCCGTCAGGATCCTTCTTCGATTCCGGCGACTCCGAGGGATTGTCTCCAGGCTTCTTCGGCTGGTTCGGATCCTGCGGCTGATTCTCCTGCTCCTTCTCTTTCATCCGTTCGATCAGCTTCTCAAGGACGAGATCATCATCCTCACCTTCCGGACTGAATGTGGGATCTTCGGACTTGGTGCCCTCTTCGGATTTCTCGCCTTGTTCCTGTTCGCCCTTGTCTCCCTGCTTACCGTTTTCAGACTTCTTCGACTGCTCGCCTTTTCCAGTTTTGGAGTCTTCAGCCGGCTGCTGGCTCTCCGTGTTCTGATCGCCCTCCGCACCTTCGGTCTGATTCTGCTTGTCTTCCGTGTCACCTTCTTCGGGCATGTCTTCGGTGGAAGGATCGTCCGGCTTCATTTCTTCCGAAGTTGCTGGATCGGCCCCCTTCTCGAAGGCTTCCTCGGCTTTCTTCTGCTCTTCCTCGGTCTGCTTCTCGGCCTGAGCAGGATCTATCGGATCGAGAATTTGCAGTCGCAGCTTGGGAGTGGAGCGACGGTTGGGATGCGGCAGCCGATTGTCGCGGGCTTCGACCCAGAACGAGACGGTTTCTCCGGGAGAAACGGGGAGCCGCTCCAGATCGAGCGTGTGTGTCGTGCGAATGGCCTGCTTGCCGGCGGCGTCGATCAACTCGCTGGAAACGATCTGTCCCTGCTTTTCAACCTGCACAGAGAGGCCCGACAGTTCAAAGTCGGGATCGAACGCTTCGATCATTAGCGGTAAGGCCACGTTAATTGGCCGACTGAGATCGGAAACGGGCGACAGCAGCCGCACTTCAGGCCGCTCGTCGGGGCGAATGAGAATGGCATGCAGCGGCGGAGCAGGATCATTGGCTCCGTCTTCGCTTTCACATTGAATGCTGTAGAAACGGGGATACGTGCCATCGTCCTGAATTTTGAGCGTCCATTCCCCTCGCAATTTGGTGGACTCGCTGACAGTCAGCGGGAGTTGACCGGAGCGGTCCCCCGGATCTTCCGAACTGTAAAGTTGAATCCACGCTTTGGTCACAGGGATATTCGTTTGGGCTTCGAGGCGGACCCTGGAGCCTTCCAGTCCATCGATCGCTCCGCCCGGTTGCCGGTAAGGCTGCCGCTTCGTGTACGCCGGCGGTTCAATCATTACCGACTCAATCGCGGCACGGGGGGCTGGTTTTACGCTCAGCATGTAGGTGGGGCTGCGACCGTCGCCGGCCTGCAGGTGATAGGTCGTCGTCTGATCGACGCCCCGCCCGTTCTCGCCAGTGATGACGCCGATATAGCGGCCGAGACCTTCATCGGTCTGGTGCAGCTCGATCCGTTCGTCGACGATCCGCCGGTCCTCAGTCGAGTAAATCAGCCAGACTTTCTCGGGAGCTTTGCCGTCGATGTAAGCCGAGACTTCAACATGGCTGCCGGCAGTCACCTGCCCGCTGCCGGGCTGGACCTCAAGGATCCGTGTCTGCGTCGGAGCAACGGCGGTTGTCCAGGGAAACAGAATTCGCTGCAGCGAAGCGACAGAACTCTTCGGCGAGAGGAACGAGTAGCCAAAGAACAGAATGATTGCCGCCAGCAGCACGTACAACCGATGCAGCAGTTTTGTGCGATCGATGGCATGCTCGACATCGAGATCGTTGAGTGTCAGGGCGGCTCGCTTCTCCAGACTTCCGCGGATAGCCGCCGAGGCGGGCCGGGCGTGATAGTCGAGATCGACAAGCGTCATCAAGTTATTCGCGAACCCGGAGTCGGCTCGTTCGAGCGTGCGTGCGGCAAACAGAGAACTGATGCTGCGGCCCGAGACACTGCGAAGAAAGTAGACAGCGGGAACGACCACGCAGGCGAGAATTCCCAGACAACCGAGCCATCGCAGCACCGAGGGCAAACCCTGGGCGAACCCCCAATGGTCGAGCAGGACGAACAGCAGCGAGGTGAGCAGGAGCGCAGCGGCAGCGGTCGACAGCAGCAGCATGACATCGATCTGGCGAATCAATGTTTGCGTGCGGCGAATCTGAAAGATGATGTATTCGGCGAAATCGACATACTTCGGCGGTGTCAATTCTTCCGTGCCGGCCATGGTCACCTGTTCCGCTAAAGTCGCTAGGAGTCAAACTGACTCTCAATTTCCGGGACAATCCGTCCGGTTATTATATCTTTTCGACGGACCAGAGTCAGAAAATGTTCCGTCTTTCCGCCCGCCGCAGCCGCAATCTCAAAAATGCAGTTGGAGACTATGGATTCGCCTGTGAATTCCGGGCTTTCACCATGCCGTTTCGGCTAGACCAGTCCACTTTTCTTACGCAGGACCCATTCGACAGTCATCAGACCGGCAAAGATAAGCAGAATGGGCCATCCGTCCCACAGACTGATGCTCGATGTGATCTCGGCGTCGTTTTTCCAGGGTTTTCGCTTAAGAAAGTCCTTCAGAAACTCTTCGAGATTCTCCGGCGGGATCACCTGGGAATCGGTCGACAGTCCGGCCAGAGACGCGATTTCATCGAGCAGAACTCGATCGACAATCGGATGATCCAGTTCCAGATCCCGGTCGTGAACCAGAAAGCGAGCCGTGGTCGGAAGGGAAGACTGTCCCTGGCTGTTGATCTCGGTAACCTCGACGAAGTAATCCCCGGGTTCCACGGTTTCGTCGAACTCGGCGATCAGCCCTTCTTCGATCTCCGTTCCGTTGAGCGTCTTCCGGGATCCATTCGGACCGGTGATGGCAGCCTGGAGCACTGCATCTTTCCGGACGACGCCTTCGTCAGTACGGGCACCGTACTCCAGAGTCACTCTCGCTCCGGGATCGACTGCCTTCGGTGTGACACGTACCCAGATGGGCTGATCGGTATCCAGTTCTTTGTGAGCCAGCCAGAGGACCGACTGCCGCCAGAAACGGCGGTGAATGGTTTCGAAGCCGGCCTGCGACCACAGGTAGGTTTGATCGAAGGCGAAACACATCACGCGGCTTCGTCCGGTCTCGGCTGCGACGATCAAATGGTCGCCGGTGGTACTTGTAGCGAGTACCTCAACGAAGTTCGACTTCGCCTGAATGCGTGTTGCTCCGAGTAACGGAGGGAGATCGAGCCAGGCCTGCTCGTTGCGAGCCGGTGTGTCGATGCGAGTCACGTAGTGGCGGTTTCCAGCGGAGCTCGGCTGCAGTTGAATCTCGTCTCGGATCTGCAGCTGATCGCTGAAGACGCCCGCAGGCTGCTTCTCTTCCGGACGCATGGCGACGGGAATAAAGGTCTCGAGTGGAGTGTCGGCATAGCCCCCTGCTCCGTACGTGTGATAACCGCCGAGCATCAAAAGGCCCGCTCCCTCGCGAACACGAGCCGCGAGAGCCTGCAGGTTCTTCTCTCCGAATTGCTCAGCTGCCACATCTCCGATGATGAAAACGTCGTACCGCCCCGGTTCGAACCAGCGGGCATCGACAGAACCACCTTGAGCGAAATCGCCGGATCGCATCATTTGGAAGTCGATCTGCACCTTCTCCGAAGCGTTCAGCTGTCGAATCGATTTGACCTCGGTGCGGAAGATGTCGAAATAAGCGACTCGCAGCCCGCCCTGCCGCACCGTGACCAGTGTCGCTCGGCTGTTGTTTCGCGTCTGAACTTCGCCGGTAACCGGTTCGACCACGGCGGCAATTTTGTACTCGCCGGCAAGTTCCGGGGTGAACGAGAGTTCGACCATCTCGGTTCCGGAGGGCAGTCGCGTGTCGATGGTCACATCCGTGCGAGAAAACTCGCTGGGCGGAATGGGTACCATCTTCCCCGACTCTCCCGCCTTCAGGCCGGCTCGATCTTCAATGAAGAGCCGCACTCGCAACTGTTGACCTCCGGCTCCTGCCCAGCGAAGGGCCACCTGAACCGGGACGCGTTTCTTCACGAAGACGACGGGGTCGACCTGGATCTCTTCCACAGCAACGTCAGCGGCGGCATCGATCGACGAGGCCTTTCCGATCGGCACGGGATACAGCGAGACGCCGAGCTCGCCGAGTTCGCGAGCGGGCAAGCGGGGATCCTGGTCGTACGGAGGAACCGCTCGCTGGGCCCCATCGGTCAGAAGAAAGATGGAGGTGAGTGGAGTCTGGCCCGTCCGTTTGACCGCTTCTCCCAGCACGGAACCGATCGCTGTCTGCTGGCCCTCGGTGGCATCGTCGACCTCTTTGATCAACTCAGGTGTGCTGGCGAAGTCCTGCAGCGTGATGGAAACCTCTTTCGAAAGCGCTTTGAGCTCATCATCCACGCTTTCGAGGGTCTGCTGCAATGCGACTCGTCGCGTAATTCCGCCGGGCCCGTCGGGGACCGACATGCTGCGACTCTGGTCGGTCAGCACCCAGATGCTGGCTTTCTCGCCCTCGGCTGCGATCCATTGAATCTGCGGTCTCAACATCCCGACGAGCAGCACGAGCACCGTCAGCATGCGAACGGCCGCGAGTGTCATGCGGCGGTTCGAGCTCAGTCCACGGGAAAACCGATAGCCGGTCCAGACGGTCGCGATCGCCAGCAGCGTGACCACGATCACGGTCGGAAGTGACCAGATCGGGTCCAGTTGAAGGCGAACTTGCGGCATCGGAAAAACAGCGTTCATTAAATCCTGCGTCGATCAGGCTCGGTCCATCCGGTAGAACAGATTGGCGACCAGGTGTTCGGAAATGAAGAAGATGAGCAGCAGCGTCATCAGCATCGGATAGGCTTCGATGCCGATACGCCCGAGCAGAACCGAGCGTTCCAGTTCGCTGAAACTGCGGGACAATTGCCAGCGGCCTTCCCCGAACAGCTCGTCGAGTTCACTGACACTGAGTCTACTTAGGCTCGTTTCCCGATCAGGCAGCTGCAGAGAAAACCCGTGCCCGGGAATATCCGTTCCGGGAAACAGCAGGCGATAGTTTCCGACCATCCCGACCAGATTCTGAGTCGAACCTGTCGACGTAGTTCCCTGCTCTTCGGTCTGCGAGGCCGACATGACGAGTCCTTTGGACCGCAGCGGGATGGTAATCTGCTCCTGTCTCAAACCGGGCATTCGCAGCAATGCCTTTTGCTGAGCCGATTCCGGGGGGACATCCAGGAAGATCGGAGCTCCGACGGTTCGGTTCAAGGGGCTGTCGAGATCACCGGCCAGAAATCGCGTTGTCTGATCGGCCCAGGCGGCATAGATCCAGCCCAGGCGAGCGAGTTCGCTCCAGTTTTTGAGTTGAGCGGAATCTGCCAGGTCCACCGCCGTGGAGATGATCATTGATTGTCCGCGTCCCACCGATCGCACGGTCACGGCTGGAGTTCGTTCTTCATCCGTAAATCGCGCCAGAACCGATGATTCGACGGCTGGTTCAATTTTCCAGAAACGATGGACTTCCGCCGATGTGAACAACGCCAGAGCGTTAAGTTGATCGAGGTATCTAAAGACGGGATGGTCGGGACGAGCCACTTCGAGTCGAGCGGGTGGCGTCGAACGCGAGTGGACTTTCAATTGTCCGGGGAGCCAGCGCGGCTGGGCGTAGTCCTGATAATTGACCTGGTCAACACGCGTCGCTCCGAGAATCAGGCCGAGTCCTCCGCCGGCGCGCGCAAACTGTTCAAGTCGCTCCCAGGTCCCTTCGGAAAGACGGGCCACATTCAGCAGGTAGATCACGCCGGGCGGGTTTTGATCGGTCTCGTCGAAGGCACGATTCAGTTGCGACGATGACATGATCGTCACTTCGTACTGATGAGCGTTTCGTTCGACCAGAAGCTGCGGGGCCAGCGCCTGCTGCCAGACGAAAGCCTCATCCGGGCGATCGCAAACGATCCAGACGACTTCCCGAGGCTCGACAAAGACGGAAAACGCGACCGCGTTGTCGACCGAAAGCGGATCGCTCTTTGCCAGTCGCAGCTCGCCCTGAAAAACGCCACGCCCCTGGGCGGGAAACGACATCGTGATTTGGCCGACCTGATCCGGTTCGACCTGCACGATCTTCTGATCCCGCTTGATGAGCGAGCCCGTGCCATCGTCGAGGTAGAGTTCGATCAGGCAGTTCTCGGCAGAACGGCTCTGGTTGACGATCTCCGCATTCACGCGAACCAGACTGCCTTCGACAACGCGCTCGCGGGATAGGGAAACGTTGGCCAGCCCGTAGTTGGTTCCGCCTTCCACGCCGACATCGATGATATACAGTCTTAACCAGGGAAGCCGCTCGAACTCGGCTTTGAGCCGCTCGGCTTCGTCCAGATTCCAGGCGGAGCTGAACCGGTCTGTGTAGATGTAGATCTCTCGTACGAAGCGATCACTGGCATCAGTGGCGTTGTTTTCTTCGAGAATCTGGGCCCGATCTTCAGCCTGTAACTGGATGGCGGAAAGGACGGTATCGTTCAATGAGAGAGCCTGATCCCGCAGGGTGAGCCCGTTGGCTTTCTGCAGACGGGTTTCCGCTGCTCGGATCTCGTTGAGAAACTTCAGCGGACGGAGTTCTCCGTTATCGCCGATTGTGATCTTCGAGCCGCTCGGAAGAGCCTCGATTTGCTGCAGAGCGAGCTTTCGGGCGGCTTCGAGTCGATTCTGGTTCTCGTGCTGATAGCCCATGCTGGCACTCAGGTCGAACAGGAGTACGCCGGCGACGGGCACATTCAACTGTCGTGGACCTTCCGGGCTTGTGAGTTCGGCTGCTACTCGCTGTTGATAGGGCCAGCCGACCAGGAGCAGAGCCAGAAGCAGGATCGCGGCGATGGTTCCGGCGTTGAGCCAGGTTTCGCGATATCGCTGCGCATGTTTCTGCTTCGCTTCGGAGACCCAGTATTTCCGTCCGGCCCACCACGCTCCTATGCAGATGGCGGCGATTGCGAAGAGCCGCAGGAGTTCTCCCGAAGTGAGGGCGTAATTTGCGGCTGGGAGTGTCGGGCGAGCGACCGCCAGGACGATGAGCACGAGCACGAGGATTCGCAGCAAGAGCAGACCAAGATGCCTGAGTCGCATCCGCTGAACGCTTTGTTTGCGGATGTTGTTGAGCAGGCGAAGTGCGGGGAAATCGAGCTTCTTCGGTCGGGCGCGCATCAGCAGATGGAGCACGATCGGAATCGTGGCCAGAGCCAGACCGAAAAGTAAGGCCGGATGGAGAACGGACATGGACGCGGCTGGACCCAACTTCCTGAGGGGGCTGCAGATGCGATCGGATCGCGCCTGAGCCCGCAGGCTCCGGCACGCTATCGGTCATCATACACCCTCAGCCGCAGGAGGGGAAACCGGTCTTCAGGGAATCGGTATGGAGCGGGCGAGCGCCGCCGCTCTCACAACCAGATCCCGTCCGGAAGGAAGCTCAGTCAGCCAGACTGAATCCAACCGGAGCGAGCAGTCCTTTAGAAGATCCCCAATTGATCGCGGGCATCTTCGGTCATCATTTCCGGGTTCCACGGCGGAGACATTGTCAGCTTGATCTCAGCTCCGGTCACTCCCGGCAGCGATTCGATCACTTCACGCGCCTGGCCGACGATCTGAGGACCAGCGGGACAACTCGGGCTGGTCAACGTCATCGTCACAGTGACGTGATTGTTGTCCTCGGTGATGTCGTAAACGAGACCAAGATCGACAATGTTCACGAACAGTTCGGGATCGACGACCTTCTTCAGCGACTCGAGCATGTCGCCCACTCGCGGGGCTTCCTGCGAGCCGCCAGGATTCGAACTGGCTGCATCTTCGGACTGTTCCGTCGTCGCGGTGGAGGACGAATCGGCCGCTGGTGGAGTGGAAACTGTCGAACTCTCGGGAGCAGCAGAACTCGATTCTCCGGTCGAAGGACGGGCGAAGATGGCCCCGTCTCGAACGTCGACGTCGAATGTCTGCACCGGTTGAGTCGCCGGCATGCAGAGAGCGGCTCCCGATTTCAGATCGAAACGGGCACCGTGCCGTGGGCACTCGATCGAGCTTTCGACGATCGGACCATCCGTCAGCGGCTGACCGTCGTGGGTACAGACATCTTCGATGGCGAAATACTGATCGTCCAGCTTTACAATCAAAGCGGGAAGATCGTCGATAATCACGGAGACCCGATCGGTTCCCGCGAAATCATCCACATTGGCCACCTGTTCCCAAGCCGTCTCACTCATCGTTCACGAATCTCTTCACTCGAAGGGTACTGTTGTCTGTTTTTTAATTTCGATAGGCCCGACGACCAATGGTCACCGGTTCTCAGGGCGTCACGCCTCGATGCCGAATCCAAGTTTCTCCTGAACGGTCTGGCTCAACGTATGGCGGACGAGTTCCACTGGAATTCGGTCGAACACCTGAGAGAAGAAGCCTTCGACGATGACGTGCATGGCTTCCTGACGGGAAATGCCGCGACTCAGGCAGTAAAGAATCTGTTCTTCGTCAACCTGCCCCGCCGTTGCCGCGTGGGTACAGCGGACATCGTCGGCGTTGATTTCAAGACCCGGAATCGCATCGACTCGGGCGTCACGACTCAGAATCAACGAATCGTTTCGCTGATATCCGTCGGTCAGCTGGGCGACTTCATCGACATCGATCATGCCTCGCCAGATCATGCGGGCCCGATCGCGGACGACCTCTTTGTAGAGCAGATCAGATGTGGTGTTCGGGGCTTTGTGGGCCTGCCGTGTGTAATAGGAAAGCTTCTGGCGATCGGTCGCGAAGGCAACTCCGTTGACCTGAGCGTTGGCTCCCTTGCCGTCGAGCATTACATCCTGATGCACGTGGGAGAACTTGCTGCCCAGAGCCGAAACGGTCCACTGCAGCGAGCCATCTTTGGCAACTCGACCACACTGGTGAGCGAAGTGGAAGACACGCTCGTTCCAGGTCTGCAGCTGCACGTAGGCGAGATGAGCCCCTGCTCCGACGATCAGTTCGATCGCTCCCATGTGCATGCCCGCGGCGTTGGCATCGGCCGAGGAGGTTTCCTCCAGCAGCGTTGCGCGGGCGCCATCTTCGAGGACAACCAGCGTATGGGAGAAGTCGGCCGTACCAGATCGCGAAAGTCCGATCAGGCTGTGCAGCGGCTGAGTGACTTCGACATTACGCGGAACATAGAGGAAGGCTCCCCCTGTCCAGAACGCGGCATGCCAGGCAGAGAAGCGGTCGGTATCGGGCTGCACGGCTTGTGTAAGCAGGTGCTTTTGGATCAGCTCAGGATGCTTCTCAACCGCTTCCGCCAGACTGCAGAAGATCACGCCCTTCTCGGTCAGTTCAGCTTGAACCTGACTCTGGACCGGTTTGCCGTCGATATGGGCTACCTGACCGGCGAATTCGCCTCGTTCGGTCATCAGGTTGTTGAACTGCCCAGCTGCGGACGAGTCATCTCCTGTTGAGCGAATGCGGTAATCGTTCGGGCGGAACAGACGCAGATCGAGTCGACGGAATTCTTCCGGATCGAGATCTTTCTGGCTGTAATCCTGATACAGAGCGAACGCATCCCGTCGCTTTTGCTGCAGCCACTCCGGCTCGTTACGGCTGTCGAGGAACGCCTCGAAACCGTCGGCGGTCGTAACGGCGAATTCTGCTTCACTAATCTCCATGTCTGCTGCTCTTGTCTTGCTATCTATGCGTCATCAGAGAGATCCACAGCCGTGGATCCGATACGCGAGTTCTGTCACAGGCAGAACGCGTTGCGAATGTTTGATTCATTCAGATCGAGGCCATGCTGGACGAGCCAGCGATGGCACTCATTTCCGAATTCAAGCCTTAACCGACCGAACCTTCCATCTGCAGTTCGATCAGTCGGTTCATTTCCACGGCATATTCCATGGGCAGTTCCTTAACGAGCGGCTCAATGAAGCCGGTCACGATCATGGCCGATGCTTCGGCTTCAGTCAGACCGCGGCTGGTCAGATAGAGCAACTGCTCTTCGGCGATCTTCGAGACCGAAGCTTCGTGCTCGATGGCCACGTCGCTTTCATCAATCTCGATATACGGATACGTATCGCTCTTACTCTGCGGATCGAGAATCAAAGCGTCGCAAACGACGTTTGACTTACAGTTTTCTGCTCCGTCCTGGACCTTAACCAGTCCCCGGTAGCTGGAGCGTCCGCCGTCCTTCGAAATACTCTTCGAGATAATTCGGCTCGACGTGTTTGGAGCACAGTGCACCATTTTGGCGCCGGCGTCCTGATGCTGGCCATTCGATGCAAAGGCGATCGAGAGCGTTTCCCCACGAGCACCCGGCTCCATCAGGTAAATAGCGGGATACTTCATGGTCAGCTTGGAGCCGAGGTTGCCGTCGACCCATTCCATGAGGGCATCGCCGTAAGCCATTGCCCGCTTAGTAACAAGGTTATACACGTTGTTCGACCAGTTCTGGATCGTCGTGTAACGGCAGCGTCCGCCCCGCTTCACGATGATCTCGACCACAGCCGAGTGCAGGCTGTCGCTGCTGTAGGTCGGAGCCGTACAGCCTTCGACGTAGTGCACTGAAGCCCCTTCATCGACGATAATCAGCGTCCGCTCGAACTGACCCATGTTCTGGGTGTTGATGCGGAAGTAAGCCTGCAGCGGGAAGTCGATCTTTACACCCGGTGGAACATAGATGAACGATCCACCCGACCAGACGGCCGAGTTCAGAGCGGCAAACTTGTTGTCAGCCGGCGGAATCACCGTGCCGAAATGTTCGCGGAACAGTTCCGGATGATCTCGCAGAGCCGAGTCGGTATCGGTGAAGATCACACCCTGCTTGGCCAGGTCTTCCTGAAGCGAGCCGTAGACCACTTCGGATTCGTACTGAGCCTTCACGCCGGCCAGATACTTCTTTTCGGCTTCGGGAATCCCGAGACGATCGTAAGTCTTGCGAATATCTTCCGGCACATCGTCCCAGGATTTCTCTTGGCCCTGAGCCGCTTTCACGTAGTAGTAGATGTCCTGGAAGTCGAGTTCAGAGAGGTCTCCACCCCAGTAAGGCATCGGCTTCTGGAAGAAGAGTTCGAGCGACTTCTGGCGGAATTCCCGCATCCACTCGGGCTCTTTCTTCATTTCCGAAATCTGCGCGACGATTTCCGGATCCAGTCCCTTACGGCTGGTGAAGGCATAGGCGTCCGTTGGATCGTGAAATCCGAAGCGGTATTCGCCAATGTCGACCTTGCTCTTTTCAACAGCGTCTGTAGACACAACAAACTCCTCTCGATATCAAAACCGTTTCGGCGAGCGAGACGGGGACGTATTCCTTATTCAGTCTACTCCAGCGACCGGTGAGACCGGGCGATTGTTCGATGGCTTACTTCGCCGTTGTTTCCTGCTGCTGTTCTTCCCAAGCGGCTTCTTCCGGATGCCGTTTGCGGATCGAATCGTAACCATTGGCGTGAAGTTCGTGAGCCAGCGATGCGTCGCCGGTTTCAACGATCTTGCCGGCCAACATCACATGAGTGAACTGCGGCTCGTTGTATTCGAGCAGTCGTTCGTGGTGCGTGATGATCAGTACGCCCATTTCCGGACCAGCCAGTTTCGAAAGTCCTTCGCTGACGACTCGCACGGCATCGCTGTCGAGACCACTGTCGGTTTCGTCCAGCAGAGCGAACTTCGGCTTCAGCAGAGCCAGCTGCAGGATTTCCATTCGCTTCTTTTCGCCGCCCGAGAACCCTTCGTTGAGGTATCGCGTGGCGAAGGAGGAATCCATGTTGAGCTGCTGCATGGTTTCGCGAAGCTCGGTCCGGAACTCCCGCATCGAGATCAGGCCTTCCCCTTCCTTACGATCGGGGTTCCGCACGTTGGACAGAGCCAGACGCAGGAAGTCGGCGACCTTCACACCGGGGATCGTGACCGGGTATTGAAACGCCAGGAACAGGCCGAGGCGAGCCCGATCGGAAGGATCCATTTCGTTGAGCTCGACGCCGTCGATCTCGATCCGTCCTTTGGTCACTTCGTATTTGGGATGGCCAATCAGGGTGTAGGCCAGGGTGCTCTTGCCGGAGCCGTTCGGTCCCATCAGGGCGTGAATCTCACCCTGGCGGATCTCGAGATTGACCCCCTTGAGGATTTCCGTTTCGCCAACGTTGACGTGCAGATCTTCGATTTTCAAAAGAGCATTCATGATCGTGTTAATACTTCCTGCTGTTAAACATCTCCGGCAGCCGGGCCGGTTCTCATTACTTATTCAGAATCTGTCGACAAAAGTACGGGTTCAAACCGGCAGCAGCTGTGACCGTCGACACAACGCTGCGTCAGCTGAAGCGGCATCCCGAGAATCTGTTCGAAGACCGACTGCTCCAGGTCGCAGATGGACCGGTCATCGATGGCCAGATCGTGATAAGGACACGCCTTTTCCGTCAGGCAGACGGAATCGTCGTCCTGTTCCACCTGAATGTCGAATCCATGCTTCTGCAGGGTCTGCTGCAGTTGCTGGATTCGCTCAGCCGGATCAGCGGCGTTCACGTTCTCCCCGTAGCGGTTCACCAGGGTCCGCCGCAATTCTTCGGCGATTCGTAACCGCAGCTGTTCGTCGGGGATACTCGCCAGCTGTTTCCAGAGGACAGTTGCCAACTCGTAATAGTTGTCGCCGAGCAGCCGACGTCCATCGCTGGTGACAGAGTACTTATGCTGGGGGCGTCCCCGGCCCTGTCGTACGGCCGTTCGTTCAATCAATCCTGCTGCCTGCAGTCGATTCAATCGCTGACGGACCGCATTGGTCGTAACTTGTTCAGCATCACAGATTTGGGCGATTGTCGCTTCGCCCAGCTCATTGAGATGGCTGAGAAATTCTCGATCAGATTGTTTGATGGAATCAAGCATATCGATTTTCGTGGGCTTTGTCCCCCGGTCCAGAATTTTGACGCTTTCAGGGGAGCCGTCAGGGGGATTGTAGGGATATCAATAATAAAAACAATGCAAATTGTTTCAAATAATTCCGCGACTGTCGGGCTCAGTTCCCGTTTTGCCCTAAGTCCAGATGAGTTATGGTGGTCCGACCGCTCTGCAGCGTCGGATCTTGACTTCGACTGCACGAAATAAACCTTGGACGGGAAGATCAGCAATGGCACAGAAAGAGCAGTGGGGAACTCGGATCGGGGTGATTCTGGCGGTCGCCGGTTCGGCGGTCGGACTTGGGAATTTTCTGCGATTTCCCGGCCAGGCCGCTCAAAACGGCGGCGGGGCTTTCATGATCCCCTACTTCATCTCGCTTCTGCTACTGGGGATTCCCCTCTGCTGGGCAGAATGGACGATGGGGCGGTTTGCGGGGACTCGGGGGTTTCACTCCGCTCCCGGGATTTTCATCGTTTTGTGCCGCAATACGTTTGCCCGCTACTTCGGCACGCTGGCTCTGCTCGTGCCTCTTGTCATCTATATGTATTACGTGGTGATTGAGGCCTGGTGTCTCAGCTACGCAATCAGCTATCTGGATGGCAGCCTGATGCCGGCGAATAATCCCGGCGCCTACGATGAATATTTCGGCTCGCTGGTCGGAATGGGACAGGATGGAGCTCTGTTTCGTCCCGGACACCGCGATTTTCTCGGCATCCTGATCTTCACGTTTGTCCTGAACTTCTTTTTTATCTATCGCGGTATCACCAAAGGGATCGAAGCCTTCTGTCGGGTAGCGATGCCGATCATGGTCGTGCTGGCCCTTGTGGTTCTCGTCCGTGTGCTGACCCTGGGAACGCCGGACCCTGCTGCCCCGGACCGCAATGTTGTGAATGGTCTTGGGAGCATGTGGAATCCCAACTTTTCCAAGCTGAGCGATCCGAATACGTGGCTGGCCGCTTCCGGGCAGATCTTCTTCAGTCTTTCGGTCGGTTTCGGCGTGATTATCAACTACGCCAGTTACATGCGGAAGAACGACGATGTGGCGTTGAGTGGATTGACGGCCACGAGCATGAACGAGTTCTTCGAGGTTTGTCTCGGGGGACTGATCACCCTGCCCGCCGCGTTCATCTTTCTCGGAGCGGCCGCGCAGGAAATGGGAACATTCGGTCTCGGCTTCACCGCCTTGCCGAGTGTGTTCGCCGTGATGCCCGCCGGTCAGCTCTTCGGGTTTCTCTGGTTCATCATGCTCTTCATTGCGGCCATCACGAGCAGTCTTTCGATGCTGCAGCCCGTGATTGCCTTCTTTGAAGAGGGGCTGGGCCTGAAGCGGCACGCCGCCGCAGCGATTCTGGGCCTGATTTCGGCGATCGGATCCGGCTTCGTTGTTTACTTTTCAAAGGATCTGAAGGCGCTGGATACGATGGACTTCTGGGTCGGAACGATGTGCATTTTCGTTTTGGCGATGTTCCAGGCAGCTGTCTACAGCATCGCCTTCTCGGTACAGTCCGGCCACGCGGCAATGCATGAAGGCTCGCATATCCGGGTGCCGATCGCTTTGCAGTATCTCCTCAAGTTTGTCACCCCGGTTTACCTGCTGCTGATTTTCGTGGCCTTCTGCATCTTCAATGTCCCGGGCTACTTCTCAGCGATCGGGAAGAGCGAAGTCGCTCTGGCGTCGATCATGTTCGTTTCAATCGTCGGTGCGTTCCTGCTTGTCATGGTGCACATTGCCGGAATTCGCTGGATGCGGGAAGGCAAACTCGACTTTCTGTTAGAAGAGGCTGATTCCGACGGGCAGGTCGAGAACGACTCCCCTGCAGTCTGATTCGGCGTTCTCCGCTCTTTCCCGTACACTCGATATTCTCAGGAGTCGGACTATGAATTCACTCGGCTGGTTAATGATGACTGTCTCGGTCGGCACGGTGCTCTGTCTCGTCAGCTTCTGCCTGACGAAAGTTCTTAGCCTTCCCGCCGTCGACATGGAGGAAGTCAAGGGACCGCTGGAGATCGATACTGGCGATACGGAAGACGCCGACTGAGCGCCTGGCTGCTATTGCGATTCCTGGCGCAGCCGGTGTTCCCGCCAGGCATCGCGGCGGCATTTGCCTTCAGTCAGAAGAGCTTTCAGCTCGGCGGCATCATCCTGTTCGATAGCGCGGATGAGATTGGCAAGCTTGTCCTGAAACTCTCTGGCCGCAGCCAGGGTGGCTTTCGCATTATGGCGGAAGATCGAAGTCCAGAGCTCAGGATCGCCCCCAGCGATTCGTGTGCTGTCGCGGAATCCTGAAGAGGCCAGGCAGAGTTGATCCTCCTGCACTGCGGCCGCCAGGGCAGCCGCGACGAGGTGCGGAAGATGGCTCGTCATGGCGAGGACCGCATCGTGTTCCTCGGGCGGCATCGTCATCACGTTTCCGCCGAGTGCCTGCCAGAAGGACCGAACCCGCTGCGTGTGACTGTCGTCTGTCTCCGGAGTGGGGGTGAGTACGATCGCCGCCTTTTCGAAGAGGTCGGCATCCGCATATTCGAAGCCGGTCTTGTCCGAGCCGGCCAGCGGATGACCAGGCACGTAGCGGGATGCATCAATCCGGTTCGTCTTGAGTTCGCGGACGATTTCGCCTTTGACACTTCCGGCATCAGTAATCGTCGCGGTTTGATGCATGTGGGGCAGCATCTGCGCTACCTGGGAAGCGATCAGATCGACCGGAGTACAGACAACGATCAGATCTGCCTGAGCCGCTGCCTCCTCCGGTCTGATGGAGCCCCGGTCAATCACCCCCTGCTCGACCGCTTTCTGCAGCCGGTTTTCGTTCTTGCCGATGCCAATGACCTCTGAGACAACGCCTCGACTGCGGGCGGCTCGCGCAATCGAGCCACCAATCAGTCCGACGCCGCAGATAGCCAGGCAGCCGATCGATTCATGGGATGTCGTATCAACAGGGTTCATCCTTCAATCTTAGCGTATCGCCTGCACAGACGCGAACTTTGTTCCCGCACCAGTTTGCCCGATCGGCAAATTACGCGGGAGTTTCATCAAAGTTGTTCTCCCGGCAGGAACTCCTTGAGGTTGCGCTCGGCCGCGGATACCGTGATCTTACGTATCTGTATGTTCTGATGGAGCGAGTCGATGAACGTGAGTAGTGCGAAGCGTTGGTTCTGCGGCGGCTTTCTGGCGGTTGGCTTCCTGCTGAGTCCTCTGTGCGATTCTCAGGCGAAAGATCACTTCCTGACGATCGGAGGAGGCTACGCCCCGTCGAGCAATCAGGTTTCTCTGGAACGCAACGTCATTTTCTTCCGAGACGTCCTGGGCAGGCTCTATTCCGGAGGCGTTGAGCACGATGTGCTGTTCAGCGACGGAAACGATCCGGGACGGGATCTTCAGTTTCGAAGTGTGACTCCCCTGCCGCGAGAGTACGAACTGCTGGGGCAGCTCTTCGACGCTGGCAACGGCCAGAAGAACTTCTATCGGGATCACGAGTTGTCCGATGTTCGCGGCCGCTCTTCCCTGAGTGAATTCAGAAAGTGGATCAAAGAAACCGGAGCAACGCTCACGCCGGAAGATCGTCTGATCATTTACGTTACCGCGCACGGCGGCAAGTCGACCACGCGAGGGCAGTCGGGCAATACCTGCATCTATCTCTGGAATAAGGAGCGGCTCGATGTCGCCGAGTTCGCCCGCTCGCTGAAAGAACTTCCGGCTGAGGTGCCGGTGGCTTTGGTCATGGTTCAGTGTTACTCGGGAGGCTTCACGAACCTTCTCTTTGAAGGCGGCGAACGAGATGCCGGCCTCGCGGAACGGGATCTCGCGGTCTTCTGCGCGACGATCGAATCCCGTCCCGCTGCAGGCTGCACTCCCGATATCAATGAAGAGAACTATCACGAGTACAGCAGTTCGTTCTGGGCGGCTATTGGAGGTCAGACGCGAACTGGCGAGAGCCTGCCGCAATCCGATTTCGACCAGAACGGACGCGTCTCCCTGGCGGAAGCTCATGCCTATGCGGTGGCGACGTTGCCGAGCATCGATCTGCCGATCTGCACCTCTGATATCTTTCTGCGTCGATACAGTTCGCAGAAGGAGGGGGCAGCCGAGGGGGTTAGCCTGTTGACCGATAGTGCACCGCGGGGGGAACTGGAGGCCTTCGCGACTCCTGCTCAGAAGTTTGTTCTCAGTTCTCTGGTCACTCAGCTCGAGATCGAAGAGGAATCGCTGAAGTCCAAGGCTACGGAACTCAAGCAACGCCTTGACGGAGAACTTAAGGAGATCGATCGAGAACTGGGCCGAGCTCGTGCGCAGGTCGGCAGCAGTCGCACTTTGATTCAGCGGACTGTCCTGGCACGCTGGCCGGAACTCAACCAGAGCTGGCACCCGCAGATTGCCACGATTGTGGAACAGGATCGAGACGCGATTCTGGAAGTGATCGAAACGCACGCGGAGTTTGCCCAGTGGCAGCAGCGTATCGCATTGGTCGAAGAACTCGATGCCCGCAAATTGCTCAAGAAAAAAGAACAGGCACGCTGCGAGCGGCTGCTCTATCTGCTGGAATCGCTGGCATTGGTGGCAAACCTGCCGGTTGTTGCTTCCGAAGACATTCAACAGCGATATGCGCGACTGAAGTCTCTTGAGGGGATGAGTCTCGGAGTCGGCACGGGCAACTCGCATCAGATGACGACCGTGACCGTCCGAAAGGTCGCCCCGTCGGTGGAAACCGTTCCTGCGCCTGTTGCCTCGTCCGACGAATAGACTGCTAGATTCAACTGGAGTGGACGGCTCGTCCGAGGCGGTCGTTCAGTGCAACACCGAGGCCTTCGCTCGGGAAGGGATCGACAACGATCAAATCGAGACCGAGCCGATCGAGTTCGTGAAGCGCAGAGAAGAATCCGGCGGCGGCCTCAACAAGGTTTCCTTCAGGAGAGAGATTCACCACGTGAGCGAAGCCGGTGCGGCTTCCTGCCTGTTCGGAGCCAAACGTGATTAATGCACGCTGTCCGCCCGCGATGCGTGAATCGCCCTCTCCGGCAATCACAAGGGGAGTCCGCGGCGCATAATGCTCCTTGAGTTGCCCCGGAACTTCGATGGAGTCGCCCGATTCGCTGGAGCTGATTTGGACAACTTCCTGCCCGAGGACGTCTTCCAGCTGCTCCCGGGTAATTCCCCCCGGACGCAGGATTTCGAAGCGTCCCCTGCTCTCTCGTACGATCGTCGATTCGACACCGACCTTGCTTGGGCCGGCATCGAGAATGTAGTCGACTCTCTCACCGAGTTGCCGGGCGACGTGGTCAGCAGTTGTGGGACTTGTTCTTCCAAACGGGTTTGCACTCGGAGCTGCCAGCGGCGTCCCAGCTTTGTGAATGAGCTCGAGGGCTGAAGGGTGATCCGGCATTCGCACGGCGACTGTGGGCAGTCCTGAGGTGACCAGTTCGGGAACTTCGGCGGTCTTCTCAAACAACAGCGTTAACGGTCCCGGCCAGAACGTCTCCATCAGGATTTGATAGCGGGCGGGAATACTTCGGACGAGAAGCGGCAGCTGCTCCGGATCGGCGATGTGCACGATGAGTGGGTCAAACGTGGGACGTTGTTTCGCTTCGAAGATCCTGGCGACGGCGGTCGGATCAAACGCATTCGCGGCCAGTCCGTAGACCGTTTCCGTCGGCATGGCCACGAGACCACCCACGCGGAGAATGGAAGCAGCGCGGTCGATATCCTGACCGATTTTCGATGGGGCAGACATGAACACTACAAATCAGTGAGCGGGGCGAACGGCTCGAGGATTTGACGGTTCAGCACGGTGCTGCGACGATTTCTACGAGAAATCCGCCTGAATGTCGGCCGTTCGGGAAAGCTGCGAACAGTCTAGGAACGGTCCGGGGCGTCGGCAAGCTATCGCAGTCGCGTCTGATTCTGCCATTGCTCCCACTGTTCGGGAGTCAGATCTTCCGGTCGGACGCCGGGCGGGCTTGTCGCCGGCATCAGGAATTGCGACTCCGACTGCTCGGCTCGCCGGTTTGCGACAGCATTAATGACCGGCTGCTTCTCCCCCGCCGGCTTTTCAACGGGTTGAGAAGCCGAAGCTGTGAGGATTTGTGTGCGGCCTGCCGGCTCTTCTTTTTTAATCTCGGTCAGCCAGTAACGAGCCGCGTCGAGATTGCTGTCGTGTTGAAGGGCTTCGGAGAGATACCGTTCCGCCGTGTAACGGTCACCGTTTTCCATGAGGGCGATATACCCCACGTTGTAAGCAGCTTCCGCACGACTGACGGACTGCGACAACATCTGTACGGCTTCGGGATACTGTTCGATCCGAGCCATTTCGATTCCGAGCGAGTAGCGGTACTGCGTGTTCTGCGGATGCATCTTCACCGCTTTCTGGATCTCCACGATCGCTTCGGTGTGCCGTTTCTGCTCGGCCAGATACTGTCCAAACGCGTAGTGAGTTTCGTGAGAGTTGGGAGCGGAGCTGATCAGCCCCCGATAGCGAGCCTCGGCTTCCTGGTGTTTCCCGGCGAGCGCGTCGAGACGGGCCAGTCCGAGATTGGCTTCAACGGACTCTGGAATCCCGTTGACCACTTTTTCGTAGGACGAACGAGCTTCGGTCAGGTTACCGATCTGTTCCTGCAGGCGTGCATAGCTCAGGTGAAGGTGCAGCGGATTCTTCAGATCCTTCTCAGTCCGCGGCAGCGGTTCCTGCTGCACGATCTCGGGCGGATAAAGGCTCGATTCCTTACCGGTTTTAACCTGGCGAGCCGCAGACTGCTGGTCGGTGACCATTGCCTGAATAGCCGCATCCTGTGGAGAGGTCGGCCGGAACCACGTGAGTGGATTTCGTGACTGTGCGCACCCGGTGGCCGAGCACAGAAGTGCCAGCAGCAGTGCATGATGTGTTCGAATCGGCATGCTCATCTTCGCAATCCTTTGCGTTCGATGAAGACATCAGCTGGTCTTCAGCGGGCACAATCCCTGTGCCATAGTCAACGCGCGCATTCCCCCGGGAATGGTCGTCACTATTTCGTATCGGCTGGATTGCGGCCAATCTGAAGGGAACGTGCAGCAGATTCCGCACAAGTCGCAGAATCTGTTGACCCCGTCCACCGCGGCCTATTCGCCGCTTCCGCCACCGCCGTCGACACTGTACGGGATATGCGGCGATTCGAGATTTTCCAGCCAGACGCGCTGGTAGTTCTCGACTTCCACAGCCGGACGACCGATCGGCGCAGTCATGTTCAGCATTACGGCCATGGATGGTTCCGGGCCGGTAATCTCGGTGACAAAATTGTTCACGCTCGCCAGTCGCAGCTCGTTGATGTACTTCTCTGTCGATGCCTGCACGAAGGCCATTCGTCGTTGAGCAGGGGCATTCTGCATGATCCAGAGGCAATGCTCGCGACCCGACTTTGTCAGCTGATGCGTTTCGGCATCGAAGTGATATTCGTACAGCGTCGTGGCATTCTTCCAGCCTTCGGCGATCTGGGCTTCCTGGTAGACTTCGACGATACTGCGGTCGAGGTGGTTGTAGGGCGTCGGCCAGAAGTGGGCGGCGTGGAACTGCTGCATGAACGTCTGCTGCCGCTCAGTCGGCCGGGGACGATTTGGCCACATTTTCCCGTAGCGGTATTTCTGACGCGAACCGACCGGCAGTGAACCGGTGTAGGACCACCATTCCGGTGAGTATTTCTCCATCCCGGCTTCTTCTTTCTTCTCCCACGGCCAGCCTGCCCGCGCCGAATCAGGCGTGAGAACGAGGCCGGAAAAAAAGGCGAAGAGTAAGATCTGTGGTAGTCCGAGTCGCATCCTGCCGTCTCCTCTGAGTTTCCTACTCAGGTTAGAGCGCGTTCAATCATGACGTCATTTCGAGAGCGTCAGTTGGCGGACGGAACGCATTCAGTCCTCAGCATCATGCGGAGGCGAGGCAGCTCGATCCCGCCTGGGCGCAAGTCTGGTCTCGGAACGTGTTTCGTCAGTCACTGCGGACCTGTCTTGCCTGCAATCGCTTCCGCGGTCGGAAGACAAGCGTTTATGTCTCCGCCGAAAGCGCAGCACAGTCGCGATGGTCCCTGTCCAATCGAGTTATCGACTCGGCGACAATCGTGACATGACGAAAATCACACATTTGGGGAAAGCAGGTGATCTGACGATCGCATCACTCAGGCAGAGTGACATAGACATCCCCATTTTCCACGCTTGTTTCGTAGGTGGATGTCTGAATGGATGACTGGCAATGTTGACCGGTCCGAATGTCGAACTGCCAGCCGTGCCACGGACAGGTGACCACACCCTTGCGAACGGTACCGGTCCCAATCGGCCCCCCGGCATGGGGGCAGAGGCCGTCCATGGCATGAACGTCGTCATCGATGCGGAAAACTGCGATGACTTTACCGGCTGCGGCGAATTCTTTGCCCGCTCCGGGAGTCAGCTCCTCGAGGCTGCAGATCCGTATCTTTTCGGCCATCTTCGATTTCCAACGCAAAAGGTGTCGATCAACAACGATCAGGCCGCTTTGGCTGGCCTGGGGCGTTTGACCCGTTTTCGAGGTTCGCTCTTCCAGCGGCGATGCACCCAGAAATATTGCTCCGGATTCTGGCGAACGACACGTTCCAGCGCGTCTGAGTAACGCTGCGTAATGGCCTGCACATTACCCTGCAGGTCCTCTTCCTGTGGATCGATGATCTCTTCGACACCGATTTCGTACCTCGTCCAGCGACTGTTCACGAAATCGTCCGGCAGTCGTCGGGCATAGCCGACGCAGATCAACGCGTCGTACTGAAGAGCCAGGAGTCCGATCGACTTGAACGTGCTGGCCGGTTTCCCGAAGAAATCGACAAACAGCCCTCGCGGGCCGGCATCCTGGTCACCGAGCATGGCGACCCGTCCGCCGGCTTCCATCTCTTCGGACACTTCGTCAGAAGCGCCGGACTTCAGAATCATATAATGGCCGGTCTGCTCGCGGAACTCCCGAAACCATTCGTGCAAATACGGATTGTCCAGGGCACGGGCGACCGCACCGGCTCGAAACCCGAACAGTCCGAAACTGACCAGCGACATTTCCCAGTTGCCGAAATGGCCACTCAGAAGAATCACTGGACGGTTTGTCGTCAGCGATTCCACGGCTCGGTAGCGGTCGTGGAACGTGACGCATTCCCGGAAATTCTCGCGACGGAGCTTTCGGGGAAGCTGGATCATTTCCACGATGAGACGGAGCAGATGGATCCACATGCCGAGGATGATCTCATCGGCCCGTTCGTCGGTAAGTTCATCCCCGAAGGCGATTTCGAGATTCTTCCGGCAGACCTGATAGCGAGTCAGTTTCTTCGGGAGACAATAAAACGCGAATTTTGCGATCGATTCGGCCAGCAACACGCTTTGTCGATACGACAGGCAGCGAACCGTTGCGAGGACCGCCTTGAAGACGAAGAACTCGGCTCGGTAACGAAGGGACTTCCATGTCATCGCAAACTCCCGGACATCATGTCTGGTTCTACGGGCTGCCGTGGTTGAATCGACGTAAAGTCTTGTCGCGGAACGGATCTGCGTCAAGGTGAATCAGGGGGCCTGCTCTATCGCGGACGCTTGGGATCGGACTTCAGGGGAAGTTCGACCCGCTTGCCAGTCCACGCCGACTTGTAGATCGCGAGAATGAGCTCGACGCTCTTGCGACCTTCGCGTCCGTCGACTCGCGGAGTCGTTCCCTTCTGAATGGCCGAGATGAAGTCCTTGAACTGCTCCATGTGGCCCGTGAACGAGATCGCCTTCGGATCGCTGGCACCGCCGGTGTTACCGGACTTCCGCGAGAACTTTTCGATTGTCTTCGCGTCGCGAGCGAGCGTCTTCTCAAATTCCCAGTGCAGGATGTCGTCCTGCTCGATGATGGCGGATCCCTTCGTGCCGCAGATCTCGGTCTTCTTCAGGAAGCCCGGGTAGGCGCTGGTTGTCGCGGTGATCGTTCCGATCGCCCCGTTAGCGAACTGCAGAGCCGCCACGCCGGTATCTTCGACCTCAATACGTTCGTGGGCCAGCGTTCCGGTGATTGCCGAAACAGCTGCGACTTCACCCATAAACCAGTAGATGAGGTCGACGTTATGAATCGCCTGATTCATGTACGCCCCGCCCCCATCCAGCGCCCAGGTGCCGCGCCATCCGCCGCTGTCGTAATACTCCTGGCTTCGCCACCATTTGACGTAGGTGTCTCCGAGTGTCAGCGTTCCGAATCGGCCAGCATCGATTGCTGCTTTCAGAGCCAGATTCGCTCCGCCAAACCTTGATGGCAGGATGGCTCCCAGCTTCACGTTGTATTTATCGCAGGCTTCGATGATGGCATCGCATCGCTTGAGGGTGATCTCGAGCGGCTTCTCGACCAGCACATGTTTGCCGGCTTTGGCCGCGGCGATGGCGGGTTCCATGTGAGCCCCGCTCGGCGTACAGATCGTAATAATGTCGATCTCTGGATTCGCCAGCATCTCTTCCAGCTTGTCGTAGGCCTGACATCCCTTCTCGGCGGCAAACTTTTCCGCGGAGGCGAGGGTTTTGCTGTAGCAGCCAACAAGATTGGCTCCCCGAATGTGAGCGATGGCTTCGGAATGAAAATTGGCGATCATTCCGCAGCCGACGATTCCGAATCCTACTGCCATGATATCTCCCGGAAGTTAAGTCCAGAGTTGAGCGTGTTTTCACCGCGTACGGTGGCGAGCGGTCAGACGAGTTTGACGCGGCAGAACTTCTTTTTGCCGGCCCAGACGAGCAGTCCGTCCTCGACGGGAATCATCTCGCTGATGTCTGCAATGGGGGTTTTGTCTTCGCCGAGCTTTGCACCGCCCTGCTGAATGAGACGGCGGCCATCGCTCTTGGTATTCACCAGCTTGAGCAGAAACAGCAGGTCCACTGCTGCGACCTGGCCATCGGCACAGTCGGAACGTGACAGCTCGGTCTCAGGAATGTCACTCGGCAGCCCCCCTGCCCCGATTTCCCGTTCCCAGCGTGCGACGGCTTCTTCGGCTTCTTCGGGGCTGTTGTACTCGCCTGCAATCGTCCGGGCGAGAATCTGTTTGGCGGTCTTGGGATGCCCGGCCAGGATGCTGTCAACTTCTTCGAGCGGCAGATCGGTCAGCAGTTCGAAGTAGGAACGCATCACGTCGTCGGGCAGCTGCATAAACTTTTTGGTCATCTCGTAAGGCGACTCCGAGATGCCGATGTAGTTGCCGAGGCTTTTCCCCATTCGTCGGATGCCGTCGGTGCCAACCAGGATGGGCGACATCACGCTGCATTGCAGCGGCAGTCCGGCATCCCGCTGAAGGTCTCGGGCGAGCATAAACGTGTAAAGTTGCTCGGTTCCTCCCAGTTCGACATCGGCGCGAATCTCCACCGAATCCCAGCCCTGCATCAGCGGGTAAAGGCACTCGTGCAGATAAATTGCGTGTTCGTCCTTAAAACGGCGAGAGAAATCGTCCCGCGTCAGCAGTTGAGCGACGGTCACCTTGCTGCAGAGCTCGAGAATCCTGGCGAAGTCCATGCCTGAGAACCAGTCCCCATTCCGGTGGACTTCGGCTTTGGAAAGGTTAATGACCTTTCCAACCTGCTTCAGGTAATCCTGCGCGTTGGCTTCGACCTGCTCAGCCGTCAGGCGAGCCCGCGTTTCGTCCCGTCCGCTGGGATCACCCACCAGCGCTGTGTAATTTCCGATGATGATCACCGCCTGGTGACCGAGTTCCTGGAACTGCCGCATCTTCCGCATCGGAACAGTGTGTCCAAGATGCAGGTCGACACCAGTGGGGTCGATACCGTACTTAATACGGAGCGGCTGGCCTGTCGCGGCGCTCTTCTCGAGCATCTTGCGAAGCTCGTCTTCCGGTACGATCTTCTCGACACCGCGGCGAATGATTTCCAGTTGTTCGTCAACAGGGGGAAATGTCATAGTCTCTGGAGCGAGAGAGAGTCCCGCTTTCTTGCTTACGCTGTTCTATCTACGATGAGCATATAAAAAGGAATGCCCGACGGTATGCCGACCGGTTCTTGTTTCAGTTTGGACCGGTTGGTCATGCTGAGGCGAGAATCCGGTCCTTTGAACTCGGATTCGTAACGTAACAATCCCCTGATTAATAAACCAGTCTTACCCGCACGGAACCGGATGGATCCTCTTTCGATGGATGGCGAACGCCTGGAGGCACGGCCGAGGCCCACGATCGTCTTCGCGGGCGGGGGGACCGGCGGGCATCTCTATCCCGGTATTGCGGTTGCGGAACGCTGGATCGAGAAGTTCCCGGACTCACGGGTGGTATTCGTAGGAACGGATCGGCCCGTCGAACTGCAAATTGCCAGAACGAACCGTCTGAACCACGTATCGATCCCTTTTCTGCCACCGAGCCGCGCGCTTAAGGCTCCCTGGGCATATCTGCGGAAACTGAAAAAGGCGAATCAAATCGTCGATGAACTGTTCCGAGCCATACGACCTGACATCGTGATTGGCCTCGGAGGTTATGTCAGTGTCCCGACGGTGCTTAGAGCCAGACGACTGCGGATTCCCATTGTCCTCCTCGAGCAGAATTCCATCCCGGGCCGAGCAAATCGATTTCTGGCGAAATACGCGGATCACATCTGCCTGACCTACCAGGAATCGACAGAGCATTTGCCACGAATGACGCCGTCAACGGTCACTGGCAATCCTCTTCGAAGCGATGTGATCCGGCTTCGTGATCATAAACCAGGCGGCCTGGCGAAGCGGGTACTGCTCATTACTGGAGGCAGCCAGGGGGCCCGGTTGCTCAACGACCGGTTAATCGAATTCGCCCGTCAGCAATCGAGTGTTTTGAAGGGGTGGGAGATCAGACACCAGGCGGGATCTGATGCGGAAGCGGAGCGGGTTAGATCGGCGTACGAAACGGCCGGAGTACTCTCGGACGTCCGGGCATTCTTTAATAGCCCGACTGAGCTCTATCAGGATGTCTCGCTGGTAGTGACGCGTGCTGGCGCAACAACTTTAGCGGAACTTGAGGTCTTACAGATCCCGGCTCTCATCATTCCAATCGCCAGTTCAGTGAACAATCATCAACTGCATAATGCTAATGCCCACGTAAGGTTCTCCTGTTCACAGGTGATTACTGAATACCAGGTGCAGTATAGCGACCTCTTTACAAATGCATTGAGCGAGGCGCTGCGGGACGCAACTTTCCTAAACCCACAGAACAACGAGAACCGCTCCACCCAAGATCCGGACGCCGCTGAGAAAGTAGTCGATCTGGTTTGCCGTCTACTACGGAGCGACTAGGTAGTCTTCCTGATCGATCGGAGTTGGTGGATGGATAGTCATTGGTGGAATTTTGCCCTGTTTCGAGAGGTCGACAGTTCTATGCTTTCCGATCTTTTGGATCTTCGGCCTTCACATGTCTCCGGTTCAACTTCGCGGGATGTAGGGTTGCGATTGAGATTTTCCTGTTTCAACAACTCTAAGACGTGAAGTTCACTTTACAGCCGGTGGACGACTGCTAGAGTCGCTACATCTCAACGCAAAAACGTTATTGCTATTACACCTGACGGATCTTATTCTACGGTCAGGAAGACAATGACGGCTGCATACAACTTCGCAGGCTCAGCGCAGGAAGGACCAAGACATGGCGGAAGTAACTGAACAATTGAGTGTCGCCGAAATTCATCAACTTCTGCGGCAGCAACAATCCAAAGTCAACGCCTTACAGAAACGACGTGAAAAACTGGCCGAACAGCTTGCCGATGTTGAACAGCAGATCGCTGAACTCACCGGCGAGGATGGTGGCGGTACACGCTTCAAGAACGAGAAGTCGCTCGAAGAAGTCATTATCGACGTGCTCGGTAAGAACAAGAAAGGACTCGGACTGGCAGAACTGACGGACGCTATTCTGAAGACCGGTTATCGTTCGAGCAGTTCGAACTTCAAGAATGTGGTTTATCAGAACGTCTATAAGTCCGAAGCGGTGACTCGGGACGAAAAGTCCGGTCGCTATGTGCTGGCGTGATCGCTGAGCACGCTCCGACGCAAACATGGCTGTGATAAGCAGCCGTGACAGATGCCCCCGCCTGAATTACCATGCGGGGGTTTTTTATTGCCTGTCCGCTGTCTGGCTTCGCACTTCAAGGATGCTTTTTCATGTCGAACGCTTCTATCGATCCACGCGAGATTGTCTTCGACCTGCTGCGAATTTCCGGAGGGAGTGGTCAGGAAACCCAGGTTCAGGCGGCAATTGAAAAGAAGCTCCTGGATGCCGGGCTCGACCCTGAACTCATCTCCTACGACGAGGCGAACAGGCGAGCCGGCTTTGGTGAGATTGGGAATCTGATTGTCACTCTCCCCGGTACATCGCCTGGACCACGTCGACTGTTGATGGCTCATGTCGATACGGTTCCTCTCTGTTTGGGAGCCGTTCCTGTTCTCGATGGAGAATATATCGTTTCGGAATCGACCGAGACGGCTCTAGGAGGAGATGATCGTTCTGGAGCGGCGGTCATTCTTTCGACACTGCTGCGAATCCTCAACGAAAAGCCGGAGCACCCTCCCCTAACCTTCCTTTGGACGGTTCAGGAAGAGATTGGTCTGGTGGGCGCCCGATACGTGGAGCCTGAGGAGCTAAAGCAGCCGGAACTTTGCTTTAACTTCGACGGCGGCCCGCCGCATAGCGTGATTCGCGGTGCGACCGGCGATACGCACATGGATATCATCGTGCGCGGGCTGGCCAGTCACGCCGGAGCACATCCTGAACAGGGCGTGTCAGCAATCGTGATTGCATCGCTCGCCATCGCTGAACTTCAGCAGAACGGCTGGCTGGGATTGGTCGAGAAGCCACACGGTCGCGGGACGAGCAATATCGGCTACATTTCCGGCGGCGCTGCGACCAATGTCGTCACCGACTTGATCACGATTCGTGCAGAAGCTCGCAGTCACGATCCAGAGTTCCGCAAGGAGATCGTTGAGACGATCGAAAAAGCCTTTGTTGCCGCGGCAGAGAACCTCACCAATGCAGCAGGCGAGCGGGGCTCAGTTAACTTTACGTCACGTTCGAAATACGAAGCGTTCGCCCTGGAGGAAGATTCTCCGGTCGTTGCCGCCGCGATTGAAGCCGTCCGGGCGGCCGGATTGTCGCCCGAAACTCGGATTTCCAACGGGGGTCTGGACGCCAACTGGATCTCGTCTCACGGTTTGCCGACGGTCACCATTGGCTGCGGGCAGGAGTTCATTCACACGGTCAGCGAGCGACTCCACCTTCCGAGTTTCGAGAACGCCTGCGAAATCGCCTGGCGACTTGCCCTCGGTAAGTGACGCGGGGATGCGGGCAACTCCGGCGTGCTGATTACGGAAGCGTATTGATCCGGATGTTGCGGAAGTTCAGGTCCGTTGTTGGATCGTGTCCCTGAAGGCTCAGGTGCCCGGCTTCAAGTCGCTTCCCTTTGCGCGGGTTCTCGTCCGGCTCGCGGGTGTCTTCCCAGCTGACGACCGGATACCCGTTCACCCAGGTTGCGATCTGCGGACCGGCTGCGACCAGGGTGATCGTGCACCACTCGTTGTCGGCGGAGACAACACGGCGGGCATCGATTCGACGGAAGATCGCCCCGGTGCCGGCGTTGTTCGGCTTATTCGGATTTCCGTCGGAGATGCCGTTGTGGATTTGAACTTCGTAACCGTTGGAAGGATTCTCTTCTGTTCCCGGCATCGCGCGGAAGAAGAGCCCGCTGTTCAGTTCCTTCGCGTTCGTTTTTGCTTCGAACTGCAGGACGAAGTCTTCGAATGTCTGTTCGGTCTCAAGGAAGCCGGGGCCATTGACCACGTGAATTGTACCGGTCACGACATCGATCACGCTTTTCGATCCCGGCACTTCGCGCCAGCCGGCCAGGTCGGTGCCATTGAAGAGCGGTTCCTGGCTCAGCGGCTGCAGGCGAACGTCCCGGAAGGCGACCGCTCCGCTGTTCTTCTGCAATCCAATATGTCCCGACGGTAGCCACTCGTCGCGAGTATCTTCATACGAATGCGTCGGGCCATCGTCGATCTGAATGTCGATCTTGCGGCCAACCGCGTTCACGGTCATGCGGTGCCATTCGCCATCGCCGAACTTCGCACCGGGATCAAACTCCGAGAGTCCGACCAGACTGCCCGAAACAAATCCCTCAGGATGCGTGTCGGCCAGGTTGATCTCGTAACAGTCGCCACCGGGTTTGCTGGGCTGCGGAGCACAGCGAATGAAGACGCCGCTATTTGTTTCGCCGGTCATCTTGAACTCGAGTGTGAGGCGAAAGTCATCGAACGGGACATCGGTCATCAACAGTCCGATCGGACCACTGTCGGCCGTAATCGTCTCGCCTTTGACAGCCCAGTTGACATCGTTGACCTTGTGCCAGCCAAAGAGCGTTTCGTTGTCGAAAAGCAGGATTTGCCCCTGCTCGATCTCTTCGGGCGTCAGCGGATTGATGTAACTGAGCTCGACAGGCTCTTCGGAAGCGGGCGGGGCCACGGTCGACGTTGCTTCAGGCTGAGAGCCTGCTGAATTCGAGCCGCCTTCCGGTTCCTGCGGACGCTGGCATCCCACGAAAACGCAGAGTGTCAGGCAGAGGAGTGGTGTCAGCGACGAAAACCAGGAGCTGATGCTGTTGTTGTTCATGCTGTGTTCCTCGTCGAGTTCGTTTTCGAGTGTGACTCGTGTTCGATTAAAGCGGATCGCTCTGCCGTGTGTCCGCGAATGAGCGTTGATTGGCCTGAAACGCTGTATCTTTCGCGGCCGGCACGGTTACACCGTAAAGTAAACTGCTCTAATCCTCGTCGCCGTGTTCGAGGGCCCATTTCAGATAGGCTTCGAGGAACGGATCGAGTTCCCCTTCCAGAACCGTCAGCGGGTTGGCCGTCTTCAGTTCGGAACGGGTATCTTTCACGAACTGTTCCGGCTGGAGTACGTAGTTGCGAATTGTTTCCCCGCCAAAGCCGATCTTGGATTTCTCGCCCCGTCTTGAAGCGGTTTCTGCTTCGCGCTTCTCAATCTCCATCTGATAGAGCTTCGCCAGCAGCATCTTCCGAGCGGCGGCCCGGTTCTGATGTTGGCTTCGCTCGTTCTGGCAGCGGACAACGACACCAGTCGCGATGTGGGTCAGGCGAACGGCCGACTCGGTTTTATTGACGTGCTGGCCCCCTGCTCCACCGGCCCGCATCGTGTCTTCGTTCACGTCCTTATCCCAGTCGATGTCGAGTTCGAAGTCATCATCGATTTCGGGGGTGACGTCGACGGCTGCGAATGCAGTTTGCCGTTTCCCGGCCGAGTTGAACGGACTCATGCGCACCAGGCGATGGTTGCCCGATTCGCCCTTCAGGTACCCATAGGCGTAATCGCCTTTGATCAGCAGAGTCGCATGACGAATTCCGGCTTCTTCCCCGTCGGTTCGCTCGAGCAGTTCCAGCCCGAAGCCGCGATTTTCTGCCCATCGCATATACATGCGAAGCAACATCTCGGCCCAGTCGGCGGCATCGGTTCCGCCTTCTCCGGCCTGAATGGTGACGTAGGCGTTGAGGGCGTCTTCCGGCTGACCGAGCATGGTCTGGAGTTCAACCGTGCTCAATGTCGAGGTGAGGCGATCGACCGTCTGCTGGATCTCGTTGACCGTTTCCGGAGTCTCCTCCGCTTCGGCAAATTCGAGCAGGACTTCCAGGTCTTCTGCGCCCGTAATCAACTCATCCAGCGGGGTGAGCAAGGCCTTCAGGCGGCTCAGATCCGCGACCTGTTTCTGCGCCTTTTCCTGGTTATCCCAGAAGCCGGGCGCGGCCATCTTCTCATTGATCGACTTCAGCTCGTCCTGTTTGACGTCGTAGTCAAAGAGAGTCCTTTAAATAGAGGATGCGCTCGGTCAGGTTCTGGCAGGCGTCGCGGAGCTCGCTGTCCATCGTGCGAAGTGTCTTTTTCTAAACTGGCAGCCTCTGCTGCGGATTTCATTTGGCAAATGGAATTGTAGCGGCGACTTCCTTGAAGACAAAGGAAGCCGCAGGCTCATCGCAGCATGAACGTGGCGAATCGTTACTTGTTCGAAGCCGGCTGAGTCAGGCCGATTCCGGAATAGTAAAATCCGCGAGCAAACATCTTCTGAGGATCGAACAGGTTACGACCGTCGAAGATGACCGGGTGCGTCAGCCGCTTCTTGATGAGATTGAAGTCCGGCGTCCGATACTCGTTCCACTCCGTGCAGATGGCCAGCGCGTCTGCCCCTTCGACGGCTTTATACTGCTGATCGCAGAGTGTAATGCGGTCGCCGTATTCCGCCCGAACATTGTCCATTGCGACCGGGTCATGTGCCTGGACTTTCGCCCCGGCTTTGAGCAGTTCATCGATCAGTGTCAGTGCGGGGGCTTCACGGATGTCGTCGGTCCTCGGCTTGAAGGCGAGGCCCCACAATGCGATCGTTTTCCCGTTCAGGCTGCCATCGAAGTAGCGGTTGATTTTGTTGAACAGGATCGTCTTCTGGGCCCGGTTGACGGTATCGACGGCGTTCAGCATCCGGGTTTCGACCTCGTGATCACGAGCCGTCGCGATCAGTGCCCGGACATCCTTCGGAAAACAGGATCCACCGTAACCGACGCCGGGAAACAGGAACTGGAAGCCGATTCGCTGATCGTGGCCGATTCCTTTCCGCACTTCATTGACGTCGGCTCCAACCGACTCGCAGAGGTTGGCCATTTCGTTAATGAAGCTGATCTTCGTGGCCAGCATGCAGTTGGCCACGTACTTGGTCATCTCCGCGCTTTCGAGCCCCATCACGAGGAACGGATGCTCGGTTCGCAGAAATGGCTTGTAGAGTTCTTCGAGGAGATCTCCGGCAAACTTCGACATCACCCCGACCACGACGCGGTCCGGTTTGGTGAAGTCGTTAATCGCGCAGCCTTCCTTGAGAAACTCGGGGTTGGAAGCAACATGAACTTCCCGACAAAGCTTTTCTTTCAGACGTTCGTAGACGCGGCGATTCGTGCCGACTGGCACGGTGCTTTTGCAGATTACGATGGCATCTTCTGAAAGGTGTGGTGCGACAGAATCAGACGCGGACCAGATGCCGGACAGGTCAGCCGATCCATCATCCCCCATCGGGGTGCCGACAGCGAGAAACACACAGGCGGCATCCGGTACACAGGTGGCGACATCGGTTGTGAACTGCAGGCGGCCGGCGGCCTGATTGCGTTTCACCAGTTCGGTCAGACCGGGCTCATAAATCGGAATGATTCCCTGATTGAGCCGCTCGATCTTTTGTGTATTGATATCGACGCAGGTGACATCGTTTCCGCTTTCCGCGAAGCAGGTCCCGGTGACCAGGCCAACGTATCCAGTGCCAATAACGACAATCTTCATGAAAACCTCGTTCAGAACCGTCTGCCTGCGGTGTCGGGTCAATCCTTGATGTGACTTGGTGAGCGTCGCCGAACGAACGTCGGGCAAAGGACCGCAGAAGTATAGGACGGAATCAACCTACCTTCTCCAGCAAATCTCGGCACAAGTCGGTTGGGGAATCATAGACAATCGCCAAAACCGAAGCGAGACCGCTGCAGGTCGAGCGGATTCTACGACCTGTCCCGATACTGCTGGTCGTAATAGGTGCGGTACTCGCCGGACCGGATTCGATCCGTCCACTGCTGATGGTCGAGGTACCAGTCGATCGTTTCTTTCAGGCCCGATTCGAACGGAACCTGCGGCTGCCAGCCCAATTCCTGCTTCGCCTTGGAGCAGTCGATTGCGTAACGGCGATCGTGTCCCGGCCGGTCTTTGACGAACTTGATGAGTGACTTTGGCTTCTCAAGCAATTCGAGCAGTGTTTCCGTCAGCCGAAGATTCTCCAGCTCGCATTCGCCGCCGAAATTATAGACCTCGCCGGGAGAGCCATGACGGAGAGCGGCTGCGATGCCCCGACAGTGATCGCTGACGTGGATCCAGTCGCGAACCTGACGCCCGTCGCCATAGACGGGCAGTTCGCGATCTTCCATCGCGTTGGCGATAAACAGGGGCAGGAGCTTTTCGGGGAACTGATACGGGCCGTAGTTGTTCGAGCAGCGGGTAATCACGCCGGGGAAATCGAACGTGTGCCAATAGCTGCGAACGAGGAGATCCGCAGCCGCCTTGGAAGCGGAATAAGGACTGTTCGGAGCGAGTGGTGTCGATTCGGTGAAAAAGCCAGTTGCTCCGAGGCTGCCATAGACTTCGTCGGTCGACACCTGAAGGTATCGCTTCACCGAATTCTGTCGGCAGGCATCGAGCAGGACCTGCGTGCCGACGATGTTGGTCTGAACAAACGGGCCGGAGTCGAGAATGCTGCGGTCGACGTGAGACTCAGCCGCAAAGTGAACGACCGCGTCAACGTCGTGGTCCCTCAACAGCTGGTGCACCAAAGCGGCATCGGCAATGTCTCCCTGGACGAACTGATACCGCTCATGGTTCTGCAGGTCGGTCAGATTCTCGAGGTTGCCGGCGTAGGTCAGTTTGTCGAGATTGATAATCCGAAACGGGTTGCAGTCGAACGGCGGATCGGTCAGCAGCATCCGAATAAAATTGGAGCCGATGAAGCCACATCCACCGGTGACCAGGAGCGTTTCGGGAACGAAAGAAGGTGCATTCATGCAGTCTGGTCCAGTGGTGACAGGCAGTGGACGCCGGCAACTATTTGCCGTTCACGCCCCCACCCTCCACTTTCTTTCCATAGACGCGGATGTCGTCGAACCGCCCCGGGTCATCGAAGGAACCAATGCCGACGCGACCCGATTTGAACGTGTCGTCCTTGGCCGTCATGACAGGCTCGTTCATGTCGTCGAAGTAGATCTCGATGGTGCCGGTGTCGACCTTGCGAACGACGCGGGCATGATGCCATTCATCATCCCAGTTGGTGCCGGGGGTCGTCTTGGTCGAAATCGCGACGCGTGGGGCATCGTTGACGATGAAAATCTGATTGGCGTGGGCGTCAGTTTTCTTGCCAAAGTGCACATAGTAGAAGTGAGACTCGTCGACGTAGTTGAAGAACAGACAGAGTGAGCGGTGGTTGTAGTCGGGCGAAGTCGACTGCAGTTGAACATCGAGAATGACGTCGCTGAACTCGTGGTCTTCAAGAATGGCGCGGTTGTAGGGCGAACGATGCGGCGGCTCGTAGTTGCTCTTCTTTTTGATCAGTGCGAAGACCTGATCGTCGCCGTCCTGCTGAAGTTCCCAGGCTGCTGAATCGGTTGGCTTCCACCGGTCTGCTCCGTCGGAGAAGTCTTCCGTGAACTGCAGTGGCAGTCCCTTCAGTTTCTTCGGAGCTGCGTCTTCCGCCTGAACGATGGAGGCGAATGAACACGTAGTCAGAGCGAGAAGGCAGAGTATGCGAGTCATAAGTAACACCTGTCGAAGAAGTGACTGTCGATGAGGATCTGTTACCGATCAAGGTAGCCGACCAAACTCGACAGCTCAAATGATTATCGAAAGATGCTCTTCAGCACTCCACTGGCCGGTCGCACGGCCACACGTTCCAGCAGGCCGTTCGCGAGCGATTCGTTCACGCGAAGTTCGCTGAGCAGCTGCTGGTATTTGCCATCAATCTCTTTCGTCAAAGACTGCGTCTGCAGTTCGATCTCATTCTGGGCAAGCTGGGTGAACTCAAGCTTTCGCAGCTGCAGTTCCCGTTGAAATCCCTGCTGGAGTCCGGCGACAATGTGGCGGCCGACATCAGACTGCATTTCAATTCGTGGGGACCGAATCGAGCCCGACAGCCGGACTTCGCCTTCGAACTGTTTCACGGCTCCCAGGGCCTTCGCCAGCAGATCGACCGGTGCGAACGGCTGCATCCCACGTTCGGCCAGCAATGTTGGCTGGACCTTCACGGAACTGTCGACATCGAAGCGGACATCGTTCTGTCGCCAGTTCACTGTGGCCTGAATGTCATCGCCGGCCAGGCGAAAACGCAGGTCGGCAATCAACTCGCCGGTGTGAGCTTCAAGTTTGAATTTCTCACTCCGGGAAATGCTCTGGACCGGAACGTTCGCTGTGGTCATATGGCCGACGAGGTCGAACACGGGAGGGCTCTGGCTGAAGTCGCATTGTCCGTCGATGATATAGTTCCCCTCGTGCGCCAGTTCGAAATGGTAAGTCAACGGCTGTGGAAACTTACGGGCGGCCGGCGTAACGTTGCAGAGCTGGCCAGAGAAGATCGCTTCACGTCGATTCAGATTCGCCATGCCGTTCACATCGAGGCGACGGAGCAGGAAATGAGGAATATCGCTCGCGGTGTCGAAGTCAATTGTTCGGCCGGTCTGGCGTTCGGGTTCGTAATCTTCAGTCGCCACGGCAACACAGCGCTGGACGAATCCGAGCCACGTGGCGAGCTCTTCGAACTGTCGCTTCGCCTGGGGACCGACGATCGCCGCGGTCAGTTCATCGGCACTCAGCGGGATCGCGTCGATCTGACTGCGGATCGAAGCGAGATCTCGATCCCTGGCTGCTTCAAGTTCCTGCAGGTCGACTCGAGCCTGTTGCGGCAGCACCATGAACTCCTCTTTGAGTCGCTTGCTTTCTGCAATCAACTCGTCGACCTGCCGCGCCAGCCGAGCCGAACGTTCGATCTGCTCAAGAGGATTGTTCGACTTCTTGATCGTTTCGATCTCGGCCTTGACCGAGTCGATGCTTCGCTTGAGGTACTCCGACTGCTGCCGATAGGCGTTGAAGCGGTCCTGCCAGAAATGCTTCTTCTGCTCAGCCAGCTGAACGGTTTCGAGTTGATCCGGATTATAAGTGTCGATCGCTTTGGAAAGCAGCGCGTCGAAGAACGAGTCGGCTGCCCCGCGTGCGAACTCCGAGAGGACGCCGACCTGAGTGCGGAACGGAAATGACCACTCCTCTCCTTCAACAGCCGTCGAGCTGAAGTCGAGCGTGGAGGCCGTGTTAACGCGGACATCCTCGATCGTGGCGTAATCGATCACGAATTTCTTTCGCAGCAGAGCATCCCGATTCAGCTGGACGTTGATCGCTGCAATTTCCACGGCGTTGACGCCCGGTTCGTCTTTGCTGGCAATCTGAATGCGATCAAGGTTCAGGTGCGTGTTGAAGAATCCGGACTCGAGTTGATCGACCCCGACCGTGGTGCCGAGTGCTGCTCCAGTGCTTGCTGTAATCGACCAGTGCAGGAGCGGCTCGAACCCGAATGTCACGACCGCCCAGCACAAACAGGCGGCGACAAGCCGCGGTGCCAGATACCCCCAGCGAACGGCGATCGACTTCTGACGAGGCATCTCCGGCTTGAGCGTCTCACCCGGTACGTTGTCCTCGCCCGATGTGCGGAGGAATTGATTCTTGCGTTCCATTTCCGCCGGGCCGTGGCTCTGCTGGAACGGCTGCGCGGAGGGAACCTGGAATGGCTGGGATTGTTGCGGAGTCATCGCTGCTCTCTACGAAGAAATTGGTTCGGAACAGGGACCGTCAAATGGCCGAGCGGACTCGTTCGGCCCACTCTGCTCCCCACAGCCAGGTGGCGAGGCGGTATTTCTGCATCCGCTGGATGACGACTGGAGCGTAGCGTTCCACCAGAGGCAGAGCCGCCAAATAGCTCGGGATCACGAGCGCACTTCCCAGCACGAAGGATCCGAGGACGATCGTGTTGTTGAAGTTGGTCCATGGGACAATCGGCTGGTTGTAGAGCCAGATCCAGAGCGGCTGCAGGTCCTGATGCATCAGCAGAAACTCGCCGATCGCCGCGCAGATGCCATCGAGCGAGATGGCAATCCAGGAAAACAGGAACGTGCTGAAGAAGAGAGCGGGCAGGCTCAGCCGAATCGATGAAATCCCGATCATGAGCATCACGGCGAGCAGATTTTCTTTCGGAACCAGTCCGAGCAGAACGCCCCCGGCGATGCCGGCTGCGATCTCCCGATGCGAACACTCGGCTGTCAGCGAGCGCAGAAAGAGCCTCAGGCATTGGATGAAGAACATGTCGCGTCCCCTTTGGCGAGCTGGCGACTCTCAGTTCCGAGAGCGGACAACCCGTACCATCCCCACATTGGTTACTAATCCCCCATCCAGAAATATCGGTAATTCCGGGCGTGGCACCGATCGGTCGTTTGTTACTCGGCGGCAGTTTGTAAAAATGGCATCATCAAAAGCCGGTAATTCTTCTCGATGTGAAGCTGTATGACCGAACGTCCCCGTGTGGCCCTGTTCGTGGAATCATCAAGCGAATTTGGACGGATGATCCTTCGCGGGATCAGACGCTATCTGCACGCCCATGCTTCGTGGTCGATCTATCTGCAGCAGCGGGATCTGAATACGAGGCTGCCCGCATGGCTGGATGGCTGGCGAGGCGACGGCATCATCAGTCGGTCGACGAGCCCGAAGTTTGCGGAACTGATCCGCAAATCGGGCCTGCCGATGGTCGACCTGACGGATCGCTGGGGAGCGCTGGGCGTGCCTCAGATCTGGGCCGATCACGTCAGCATTGGCCGAGTGGCGGCTGATCATCTGATCGAACGGCAGTTCCGTCACTTCGCATTTGCGGGATTCGAACGCGAATCCTGGTCAGATCTCCGTAAGCAGGGCTTCACGAGCTCACTGGAGGCGGCCGGCTTTCAGGCCGAGATTTACGACTCGCCCTGGGATACCGGCCCCGGTCGAAGCTGGGATGATGAGTTCGCTGCTCTCGTTGCCTGGATTCAGCGTCTCCCGAAACCGGTCGGAATCATGGCTGCCAACGATGTCCGGGGGCAACAGGTTCTGGACGCCTGCTGCGAAGCGGGGCTCGCGGTGCCGGAACAGGCCGCGGTGATCGGATGCGATAATGACGCGATCCGTTGTGAACTTTGCGATCCCCCGTTGAGCAGTGTGATTCCCAATGCGGAAAGAATCGGCTATCGATCAGCGGAACTGCTTCAGCAACTCATGGCCGGTCAGCCGAGCCCGCCGGAGCGGGAGATTGTCGAGCCGCTCGGAATCACCACCCGTAAGTCGACCGATATCCTCGCCATTGATGATCCCGATATTGCCGCGGCTGTTCGGATTATCCGGGAACGGGCTTTGTTCGGTCTGCGGGTTGAAGACATTCTGGCTGAAGTGCCCGTTTCACGCAGCACTCTGGAACGAGGCGTCCGCAAATATCTGCGACGCTCTCCTCAGTCAGAAATTCGACGAGTGCAGCTCCAGCATGCGTGCGACCTGCTGGTGGAGACCGATATGACACTGCCGGAGATCGCCCGGCGGTGCGGTTTTGTGCACCCGGAGTATTTCAGCGTGGTCTTCAAAAGAGCCTTCGCCCAGACACCGGGCCAGTATCGCATGCTTCATGCAACCGGGAATGGCGACGTCTGACCCGTGGCGGCGATTTCGGACTTTCGCGGAATTCTCCCATTTCCATGATCGGGAATTCGTATTACAGTGCGGCCCACCCGTCCAGGCAGCGTTTCCTGCTGCAAGTCTCCGTTCCCAAAATCTCGACAAATCTGGTGCACTCCCGTGCCAAGAATCCGGTTTCTCATTCTGGGATTGTTGCTCGTCAGCGGTGCGGTCATCGCCGCCGAGCTGGCTTTGCGGCACCATTATGAAGACACGTGTATTCAGCTGGGGCTGAATGCGGGCGACGCTGGGTGGACTCCCTGTGAAACCGGCTTTCTGCAGTCTCCGGCCGACCGAGTTGTCCGCTATCCGGTACAGCCGGGAACAGCGGTCAGTTTGCGTTACGACGGTCACGGGTTTCGCGTCACTGCCCAGTCCGATAAGGACGGTCGCCGAACGATCTGTCTGGGCAGCCGCCGCGTACTGGCCCCCGACCTTCCGGCTGAGCAGACGTTTGCCGGCCTTTGGGAATTGAGCAGCGCGGGAGAGCCGTCTGGCGGGAGCATCCTCAATGGCGGGATGCCGCGTGGATGTCCCCTGCTCTGGCAGCTTCAATTCGACACACGGATCGCCCCGGCTTCTGCCGACCGGCTGGTCTGCCTGATTGGCGTCGAAAGTTGCGAAAACGACTTCATCGTACGCCGGGCGATCAAGTTCGATGCCCAGGGGCGTCCCCAGATCGGTTGTCATCCCGGATTGTCAGGAACACCGCAACGCGACGCTGTTCGAGGACTGATCGACCAGTACAAGCTGATTCAGGTCGGTCTGCCGCTGATTGGCAATCTCTTTTTTGGCCGCGAGCCTTCTAGCGATCCTTTCGAGTCTGGTCTTCAGCTTTCTACAGAAGAATCACTTACAACTGACCTGATCCGACAGGCTCTGATTCCGCTTGTCGATCTGTCACGGCGGGCTTCCGACTCGGGGATGAAGCTGACGGTTGTCTACCTTCCGACGGCGCGGGAAGTCGCGGTGCAGGCGGGCATTTCGCAATCGGAACGTAATTCGCTCGTTGAGAACTGCCGAAACGTTGTCCGGGAATTCGCCGCGGAACAACAACTGGAATTCATCGATCTAACGACACATTTGCTCGAAAGTGACATAGAGCCGCAGCTGTTTCGGGAAGACGGCCGCCGACTGACGGCAGCAGGCCATAGACGGGTATCGGAGCTCCTGAGCGAGGCATTTACCCCGCGTCTCGCCTCACGACCCGTCCTGCATGGTCTCCAATAGGGCCGGCAGGTTCGAGAAGTTCTTGTCCAACATCGAAACTCGATCTACAAATACATAAGCGGTTGTCGATGTAAGTTCTGGGAGGCGCCCGGATGTTCGTCCCATGGACCGTGCAGTCCACGCTGTGCATCTGAACGATGCGGCCGCTTCGTCGCGGGCCGGTGAGAAACAAGAGGAAGTCTGATGACGGCAACCGAATCAACTGATCACTACTTTCGCGAAGCAGCCGGGATCATGGGGCTCTCGGCGAATCTGCAGAAACTACTCCTCACGCCTGAACGTGAAGTCAAAGTTCAGGTGGCCATTGAGATGGATAATGGTGAGCTTGCCACCTACATCGGCTATCGCGTTCAGCACAATCGTTCGCGAGGACCCATGAAAGGCGGTCTCCGGTATCACCCCGAAGTCGATGCCGATGAAGTGCTCTCGCTGGCGAGTCTGATGACGTGGAAAACGGCAGTGGTCGACATTCCCTACGGCGGTGCCAAAGGGGGAATTCAGATTGATGCCCGGTCTCTCAGTCCCGGAGAACTGGAACGGTTAACCCGTCGTTTCGTCGACGAGATCCACGACGTTATCGGTCCCGATAAAGACATCCCGGCGCCAGACATGGGGACCAACGCCCAGGTGATGGCCTGGATCATGAATCAGTACGAAAAGTATCACGGCTACAATCCAGCCTGCGTCACCGGCAAACCGGTCGAACTACACGGAGCAGCCGGTCGTGAAGAAGCCACCGGACGGGGTGTCGGACTGTTGACGATTGCCCTGCTTGAGAAAGAGGGAAAGAACATTGAAGGAGCGCGGATCGCCCTTCAGGGCTTTGGAAACGTGGGGAAATTCGCTGCTCAGTATCTGCACGAGCGGGGAGCCAAACTGGTGGCCATCTCCGATGCCTACGGCGGCATCTATAATGCTCAAGGGATCAATGTCTCTCTTCTGGGCGACTATGTGGCGACGCACAAAAAGGTGTTGAACTTTCCGGAGTCCGAAGCCATTTCCAACGAGGAACTGCTGACGACCGACTGTGATGTTCTGATCCCGGCTGCCATCGGCGGTGTGATTGTGGATTCTCTCGTGCCGCACATCCGGGCCAGATACATCGTGGAAGCAGCCAACAACCCGACCGTGCCTTCCGCCGACCGCGCGCTGGCGGAACGCGGGATCATCATCCTGCCCGATATCCTTGCGAACGCCGGCGGGGTGACGGTGAGCTATTTCGAGTGGGTTCAGAATCGCCAGCATTTCCGCTGGGATCTGGAGCGGGTCCGCCACGAGTTGGATCGCAAAATGATGAATGCCTTCGAGACCACGTGGTCTCTGGCAACGGAAAAGAAAGTCCCCCTTCGTCTCGCGGCCTACCTGGTGGGGATTGGTCGCGTGGGACGGGCCACCGCCCTAGGCGGATACTGATTTGTTTGTGCAAAGGAATTTCCCGTGTCTACGACGACAGCAACGATTGAAGATCTCGAATTCGACCGCACTCCGTTGATGCGTGGTCTCAACGAAGACCAGATCGAACAGGTCTTTAACCGGATGGAGCATCTCTGCTACGAAACAGACGCCCTGATTCTGACGCAGGGGGAAGCCAATCCCGGCATCTGGCTGCTCAGTTCGGGCTGTGCGGAAGTTGTTCGCGACGGGTTCGGAGGCAATCCCGACCGTGTGCTGGCGCTCCTCGGACCGGGATCGGTTTTTGGAGAGATGTCCTTCTTCCGGAAAACGCCTCATACCGCTAACGTCCGTGCCGTACAGCAGTCAACGGTGCACAAGCTTTCCTGGACGGCCCTGGAGGAATTGAAAGTCGAGGCCAGCGAGATCGCGGTCGTGCTGCTGACAAACATCGTCACCGTCGCGGCCGAACGACTTCATCTCATGGACAACTGGGTTTGTCGGTTGCTCGAAACGAACGATGTGCCTGTGAGCAGTGGCGGTGGCGGAGACGCCCGCTTCGAGGAGTGGCACGAATTTCGGGCCAAGCTCTATCGAGAGTGGGATTTCTAGAACGTTTGTTCTATGCTGACGGTTTGCCCCGGAAGGCTTTTCCCTGCTTTCCGGGAAGTTTGGGATTCGACCGTTGTCCCTGCCCCGGCCCCCCCATCAAGTTTGGAAAAAACGATGGGACTGAACTGGTAAAGCCTGTACCTGAATTGGGATTGGCTAGAATACCAGTTGTCATTTCGGGCGGAGCAGATTCGGTTCCGGTCCTCAGCTATGCGTGAGCCGCGGCGCGAGCGGCTACGTGTGTCTGCTTAAGAAAGAAACAACGTTGGTTGCTCGCAGTTCTGACAATCAAGAGACCGTCTATCTGGTCGTCAGCGATCCTTCCGGAGCCGAAGAGCGGCATCCCCTCCATCCCGATCAAGTGACCGATATCGGTCGTGCAAGTACGAACCGAATCGTCCTGCGGGACGAGATCTGCAGTCGCAATCACTGCGAGGTGTTTCGCATCAGCACCGGCTGGATGCTGCGGGATCGAAGCAGCCGGAACGGAACGTTCCTCAACGAGACACCCGTCGAACAGGATCGGCCGCTGGTCGATGGCGATATCATCCGCATCGGCTCGACGATGATTCTCTTCACCGATGACGAAACCGCATCGCTCAAGCGGGGGCCTTCCCATCTGGATGGCGATACCGCGACCGACATTCGTGTGATCGACGAACCGGCCCCCCTCCCCGAGATTATTCATCGACAAAAACGCTCAACGCTTCGCGATTCGCCCGACGATACCCTGGGCCCGAACGGTGATCAGCGAGCCGGTGCCAAGCTTTCGCGACTCTATCAGATGGCCCTGAAAATGGGCGAAGCGACCAGTGCGCAGGACCTCGCCGATATCGTGCTCGACGGACTGGTGGGGGTGACCGGAGCCGACATTGGAGCCGTGCTTTTGCAGCCAGCAAGCTCCCTTCGGCGGCGTAAGCGGGTCGCGTCCCCGAGCGATCTTGTCGTTACGAGTTACCGCAGCCTGGGCGGACACACTTATCACAAACTGTCGAGTTCGCTGACGCAACAGGTGATGGAGTCGGAAGAAGCCATCCTTGCGCGAGACATCAATGCAAGAGCCGACCTGTCGAGTCGTGACAGCTTGGACGAAATGCAGGTCCAGAGTCTGGTAATCGCTCCCATTCACGATGAGCAGGAGTTTTTCGGGCTGATTCATCTGTACTCGACGAACGTCGATAATCCGCTCGATGCAGACGGACTCGATTACACGCTGGCCGTTGCCGACCAGTTGGCGGTCGCAATTCGTAACCTGCAAAAACAGCTTGAATTGCAGGATGGACTGCAGAAAGCGACCAACGAAAATCGTCAGCTCCGCGAACAACTCGCCATCGAAAGCGAACTCGTCGGCGACAGTGAAGCAATGCATCAGTTGCGGGAAACGATTGGCCTGGTCGCCCCGATCGATACCGTCGCTCTCATCCGTGGGGAAAGCGGCGTTGGGAAAGAACTGGTGGCCCGGGCGATCCATTTCAACAGCAAGCGACGCGATGGACCTTTCGTCTGCATGAACTGTGCGGCTCTCAGTGAAAGTCTGCTGGAGAGCGAACTGTTCGGCCATGAACGGGGCGCATTTACCGGGGCGACCGGACTGAAGCACGGCAAGTTCGAACAGGCTCACAAAGGAACGCTGTTCCTCGATGAGGTCGGGGAAATGAGCCCGGCAATTCAGGCGAAATTCCTTCGCGTGCTGGAAGGCCACGCGTTTGAACGAGTCGGCGGAGCCGTGCCGATCAAGGTCGATGTTCGTCTGGTCGCTGCCACGAATCGCGATCTTGAACAGGCGGTCCGTGAGCAGCAATTCCGGAAGGATCTCTACTTCCGACTTCAGGTGCTCGAGATCTCTGTGCCCCCGCTGCGAAAGCGGATGGGGGACGTTCCGCTGCTGGCGAACTTCTTCGCTCAGCGATTCGCCAAGAAGTCCGGCCGGCCGGCTTCGGAATTCTCTCCCCAGGCAATGGCCAAGCTGACCGACTACGATTGGCCGGGCAATGTCCGGGAGCTCCAGAACACTGTGGAACGAGCCGTGGTGCTCTGTAACGGTGAGACGGTCACTCCGGATCTGATCATGCTCTCCAGGCTCGACGGCCACACCAGCCCGGCTGTTGAACCAGCTTCTGACGATGCCGAATACGTGGAGCTGTCGATCGAGGAACTGGAGCGAAAGCATATTCTCCGCACGCTGGAATCGACGCAGGGGAACAAGTCGCGGGCCGCTCAGATTCTCGGAATTGAACGGTCAACACTGGATCGGAAGCTCAAGAAGTACGGCCTGAAGAATCGCTGACCGATTCTATCACGCTGGTTCGGTACTTTTCCCCGTGTTGAAGGCGATTCTTTCACGTCGGATCGACCCGGGTGCCGATGTTCCCAACAGGTCACGCGAGTTGAGATCTTGTCGTGTGTTCAGTCTGTCGCGGCTGTTCGAATTCCTCCGAGTCTGTCAATAGAACGAGTTATTAGAATCTGCCGATTTTCCGCGAAATTTTATTGACATCATCCCGAAAGCGACAGAGAATCAGCCAGAGAGGCACACACGATTTCCTTCCACTTTTTCTCACATGGAATCTCTAATCGACGGTCCGCCTACTGCTCGCTCTTTGGCGCGACGCGATTTGAGACCTCGGATGCAGATTTCCCTACCTGTGTAGCAAACACAAAACGTCCTGTGTTTCCGGCACTTCTTTTGTAGGTTGAACTGTATCTCGCAGAGGGGTGAGAAAAGTTCCTGCTTTCCAGCGACGGAAATCTTGCGCTCGCTGTTTGTTCACGTTCAGGTGTTTTAAGTTTAGGTATGGAGTAGAGAATGCGAAAATCGAAGAATGTCGAACCTGACTACGAAGTGATGTTCGACGACCAGGGAGCCTACGTCGCAGATTTCTCCGATGCGTTCGACATGGATGAATTCGAGAATCTGGGCATTGATCCGATGGCTCCTACCGACGCCAAACCCGGCTCGGAAGACAAGGTGATGATGCTCGCCGCCCGCTATGCTGCCGGGATGCCGCTGTGGCACGACGCCGACTGCTACGATCACGCTCCCGTCCTCGATGCCGATCTGCTCGAAGGTGGCGATTCCGAGTACGAAGAAGATCCGAGCGAAGAAGAACTGATCTAACTCAGATCCGCTCACCGATTTCAAAAGAAAACGGAGCCAATTGGCTCCGTTTTTATTTTGCGCTCTGCCATTGTTTTCAGGCCGAAATGACTTTCGACGGCCGCATTCCCGAAGGGAATATCTCGTCAGTTCCCCCGGTGACAGCCGCCCTGTCGCCGAGCCCCCTTACTCTTCATCGAAGTCGACAATCTTCACGATCTCAAGTTCCCGCGTGCCCTGCGGGGTGTCGACAGAGACTTTGTCACCGACCTTCTTGCCTTCCATCGATTTCGCGAGTGGGCTCGAGGTGAGAATCTTCATCGGTTCGCAGTCGTAGTCTTCTTCGCCGGGGCCGACGAACTCGTAGGATTCTTCGTCGTCCCACTTCAGGTCCTTCACGGTTACCGTTGAACCAAACGTGACGACTCCCTTTGGCATGTCGGACTTGTCGACGATATAGCAGCTTGCCAGCTTGCTCTTGAGCATGTTGACCTTGGCCTGGACCATCCCCTGTTGCTCACGCTGCCCGTGGTATTCAGCGTTCTCTTTCAGATCGCCTTCGGCACGTGCCTCGGCCAGTTTCTCGACGATCTCAGGCAGGACAACCGTCTCAAGGTGCTTGATTTCGGCCTTGAGTTTGTCGTGTCCTTCGCGAGTGATTGGATGACGTTCCATGGTGTTCTTCCTCCCCTAAAACAAAGACGGGTCGCAGCGAATGCGCTGCGCCCCGTTGATCGCTCCGAATGTAGCACGTTTCTGAAATGACAGAAAGCGAGAACTGAAAACATTGCCCCTGCTACAGAAATCGGCCCCGGAAAACCGGGACCGATTCTCGTGATTTGACACCTGCTTCCACGGGCAGGTTCGACTGGCAGTCAGCCGATTAAACGTCCTGCCAGCTGCGTTCGCGGGCACTCTTCAGAACGGCATCGCAAACCCTGGCCGTTTCAAGGGCATCGCGGAAGGTCGGCGGGCACGGGGTGCCATCCTGCAGGCTGCGGAGGAAATCGGCGACCTGGTTAATGAAGGTGTGTTCGTAGCCGATGCACAGCCCCGGCACCCAGTAATGGTCCATGTAAGGGTGGTCGCCATCGGTAATGTGAATGGTTCGCCAGCCACGGACCTGCGATTCGTCGCTGTGATCGAAGAACTCAAGCCGGTTCAGATCGTGAAGATCCCAGCGGATTGAGGCGTGCTCGCCGTTGATTTCGAAGGTGTAGAGGGCCTTGTGACCGCGGGCATAGCGGGTCGATTCGAACAGCCCCAGAGAGCCGTTCTCGAAGTGGCAGTGGAAGGTACAGGCGTCGTCGATCTCGACTTTTTCCTTCTTGCCGGTCAGGTTGTGCATCCGCTCTTTGATGAATGTCTCGGTCACGGCTGAGACATCCTTGATCGAGCCGTTCAGCCACAGAGCGGTGTCGATGCAGTGAGCAAGCAGGTCACCTGTCACGCCGGAACCGGCAGCGGTCGCATCCAGACGCCAGAGAGCGGCTCCCCCCTGCGGAAGATCGGCGTTGATCGTCCAGTCCTGCAGGAAGTTGGCGCGGTAGTGAAAGATCTTGCCGAGCTTGCCGGAGTCGATGATCTGCTTGGCCAGTGTCACGGCCGGAACGCGGCGATAGTTATACCAGACGGTATTCGGCACGCCGGCCTTCTCGACAGCGTCGACCATCGGCTGAGATTCCTCAGTCGTACGCGCCAGCGGCTTTTCGCAGAGGACCATTTTGCCGGCCTCAGCGGCTGCGATGGCGACAGGAGCGTGCTGATCGTTCGGGGTGCAGATATCGATGGCGTCGATATCGTCGCGCTCGATCAGCTTCTTCCAGTCGGTTTCATATGAGGCGTAGCCCCACTGTTCGGCGAAGGCTTTCGCCTTGTCCTCGGTACGTCCGCAGACCGCCTGCAGGACAGGCTTGTATTCGAGTTCGCCGAAGAAGTCGCCGACTCGCTTGTAACCGTTGGTATGAGTACGGCCCATGAAGCCGTAACCGACCAGACCGATGCGAAGTTCTTTTTTAGCCATGTGGTGTCTCCTGTTCATAGTTGAGTGTCGCCGTTGGGCGATCATTTCAGTGTACGAGGTGTTCTGGGTAGCCCCGGTTGATTCAACCGGGGTGACGCAGCCACGAGAGGTCGCAAATGGGCATCGAGTATTATGTTCAACGCCTCTGTTTGCACCTCTTGCCGACTTCGTCGGCCCCGGTAGCGGAGCAACCGGGGCTACCCTTTGGTGAACTTGCCACTTAATTCCAGCCGTGGGCGTCGCGGACGTTGATCATGGCTGCCAGAATCGTGTTCCAGGTTGAAGGCGTTTCAAGCATTTCATTCGGGAACATGCAGCCGTCCCAGCAGATGTGCTCGATGCCACGGCTCTGGGCATCTTTCAGCCAGTAGCCGGAGCATTTCACGATATCGAGCTTACCGTTCGGGTCGTCGGCCGGGCAGTGTTTGCCAGTTTTGTCGTGCGACCCGGTGCCGTGGACTTCGCCGTCGTTCTGGGCGACGTGGAAATCGATCGTCCAGGGACGCAGGGCATCGGTCATCTTTTCGTAGGCGGCCCAGAACTCGTCGTCCGAATAGCCCGGCTTGAGCAGAGCGTTCTGTTCCGAGTTGTAGCCCATCAGGTACAGGTAGGTATGAGCCAGGTCGGCCTGAAAGCCGAGAGTATCCGGGCGATCGACCATTTCGAGCAGGTTGACCATGTCCTTCCAGGAATGCATGGCTCCCCAGCAGATTTCCCCTTCAGCGGCCAGGCGTTCGCCGTTATCGGCGGCGATATCAGCGGCTTTGCGGAAGGTGTCCGCGATCCGCTTGGTATTGGCTTCCGGATCAGCAGCCCAGTCGTGAACGCCTGAGGCGGAGTCGATGCGGATGCAGCCATAGCTGCGGACGCCATGTTCGTTGAAGATTTTCGCAATCCGGCAGGCTTTTTCGACCGCCAGCAGGAACTTCTTCTGAGCTTCGTCGTCGCCCATGGCCGAATCGCCGACCGTTCCCGGCCAGATCGGAGCCACCAGAGAGCCGACTTTCAGGTTGTACCCGGCGATCTTGTCGGCGATGGCCTTGAGTTCGTCGTCAGAGGCATCGGGATCGGTGTGCGGATGGAACAGGAAGTAGTCAATTCCCTCGAATTTCTGGCCGTTGACCTCGGCGGCAGCCGTCAGTTCGAGCATGCGATCCAGGCTGATTGGCGGATGGTCGGTTCCTTCTTCCTTACCAACCAGACCCGGCCACATGGCGTTATGCAGTTTGGGTTTTGCGTGAGACATCGTGAAGTTCCATTCCAGGGTGAATCGAGTCAATAACGATCAGAATCGGCGGAGATCCCGCGATTTGGAGAACAGCAATAGATCAAAGGAGAGTGATGGAATCAGCCAAAGATTTCAACTGTGGGAGGGGCAAAAAGCGGCTGGTGAGGCCTCCGATACTTCAGGAAGACATGCGATCGCTGAAATTGCTCCCCTCCCCTGCGGAATCAAGCTTGAGAAGTTTCTTCAGCGAACGGGTGCTCGTTCCACGGATCGGTCCAGTGAGGGAAGAGTGTGCCCAGGAGTTGGACCAGGGCGTCCTGTCGAAGGATACGTGCCAGGTTGACTGCCAGATCATCGGACAGGTTTTCGTCCGGAATGCCAGTCGTCCATTTGTCGACTGAATCGGCGTCCGCACGATTCGTGAGCAACCACTCGCAGATTTTCTGACGCCAACCAGCTTTCAATTGCTGGGCCAGCATATCGGTCCGCATTTTCCGCGAATTGTTGACGTAGAAGACTCCGGAGATCAGAGTGCCGAGTCCTAAGGCGATGATTCCCATGAACATCCAGCGAACGAGAGAGGCTGCCCACCCTTCAAGGCTGCCCGAACTCATGTCAGCCAGAAAGCCGTTCAGGAGTGCGGCGACCAGAATCAGGCTGCCCGACGTCGAGATCGCCAGTGAGATCTCGAAAAGGCGCTTCCATCGAGGTCGCGAGACGAATCGATCGCACTCGTCTTTGGGCAGTATCTCCGCAAACGGCTCGAATTCCGGAGACGGCTCGACTTCGAGATAGCGACGGGCGTCGAAGGAAAGCCACTTCGCGACACGAATCAGCATGCCTTCGTAAGGTGTCTGATCGAAGGAAAAGATGCCGCAGAGCGCGGGGAGCGAAAGGCGAAACTTCTCGCGATGCTTTTCCAGAACGGCCAGTTTGTCAAACTGCGTGCAATAATCGACGATCAGACCGCGCAGCATTGAATTCTTCGACTGCATGGACGTTTCAAACTGAGACTTCACGATGAAATACCGCATCGTATCCGCGAACTCTCTGCGGAAGTCGTCCTGTGGGGAGAAGTACTGATGTTCCATGTCGATGGCCAGCGCCAGTTCTTCGAAGCGGGCTTCATCGTCCGTCACGGCCAGAGCCGGAAGCAATTCGAGCGAAAGCTGAAACTGAGCGTAACTTGCCGAGAACTCCGGCAGTGAAGCGAGTTTGGCCCACGTTTCGGAAAACCGGTTCGTAGCGTTTTGCGTGCGGACCGAGAGCGAGTCGAGTCGGATTAACCGCAACCAGAGCGGAAGCGAGACTTGGGCGAAGGTCAAAGTCGGCAGGTTTGTCGAGAGCCGGTCGATGATCATTTCAATCTCGTTATCGGCGACCGACTGCTGGCAATACTGCTGGGCCAGAGAAATCAGGATCGCAGAGGCAGGACGAGTCTGGAGGCCCGTAATGATCCAGCTAAGGAACGATTCTTCTTCGTCCGTCTCGACGGTGTCGGCGAGAACAGCCAGGCCGACATAATCGTGTTCCGAAAGAAGGGCCTGCTCTCGAAGTTCCGTGTAAACCCGTTGGAGATCTGCTTGCGAGTCGAGCCGTTCTCGTAAAGAGATCAAAGGAGGCCTTGATTCGTTGAACGAAACCGTGCCCGTCAGCGAGCCGGGAAGTTCCTCGATTGTGCTCGGTAATTCCGCGCTGATATCCGGCGTAAGAAAGGCCCGATCGATAGCGTCGTTCGACTTGAGGGCTTCGTAAGCGGCGCGGATCTTCTGAAACTCGTCGGGATGGAAGTCAGGTCGATACTTCTTGATCAACCGGCCATACGCCCGCTTCAGATCCCGCATCTCATACGGCTCCGAGAGCCCGAAGAAGCTCACCGGAGAATGAGGCAGCAGATGCCAGTTGGGCTCGGGCGTCTCACTCATTGCTGCCCTCCACACTCACGTCTGGTTCTTCGTCCGATGCCGTCGTCGGGCCAGTTCCATGACCGTGTTGGAGAGCCAGCTGATACACGGTTTCGAGGTAGAGCTTCACCCGCGCGTTGTAGTGCTTAATCCAGCCTTTCGGAAGCAGCCCGTGCGATGCCTGCATACGCAGAACTCGTTGCGTCCGCAGAAAGTCGGCGTTGATCTCGGCCAAAGCGGCGGCTGCCGCAGGATCGCTGCGAACTGCAATGATTGCATCGAAGCGAACGAGATCGGATGGATCGGGATCTGGCAGGTCGGCAGAAAGCTGCTGCGTCGCCAGGTCTTCCTCCGAAAGTCCGCCCTCGTTGTCTGAGGTCGAGACGGGACTATTCCTCGGGATTGCGAGCGTGAGTTCCGGTCCCTGCAGACGGGGCGTGCGAATTTTCGATCGAATCTCCTCCATGTCGAACTTCGGAGCCCGATAGGCATGCCGCGGCGGTGTGTTCTGCGGCATGTTTGTATTGGTAACCGCAAACCGCAGCAGACTCAAAGCCGGGATGATGATCAGGAACAGCACCCAGCGAGTGTTGCGTTCCTGCTGATCCGCTTTGCGAGACTGGGCCTGTTCGTCGTGTGTGATCGAGTTGCGAACGGTCGAAAGGTTGGCTTCTGTCTGTCGTGCATGCTGCACTGAGAAGCGAGCGGGGAAGACAGGCGTCGTCGTTGCCTCCGACGCGTTCAGAAACTTCTGTCGCTGCTTCACGAGGTCACGGCAGTTGATGCGGTCTGCCGTGAGAATGGACGTGACGTAGTCCCGTTTTTCTTCCGCAGACCGCTCGATCATACGCTCATTCGCTCGTGTTTCCGGGTGACATCTCAGGCAGACAGTTCGGCTTTCGCGGCTGCAACCTGATCGAGGACGTATTGAACCGCGTTGTCGACCGGGACTTTTTCAGGGTTCTCTGCCGTCCGGGCTTTGAACTCGACAACACCTTCCTTAAGGCCTTTGCCACCGATGACGACACGGAATGGGATACCGATCAGATCGGCGTCGTTGAACTTCACTCCCGGTCGGGCGGCCCGGTCATCGAACAGGACATCAATCCCCTGCCCCTGCAGATCGGCGTACATCTTCTCGGCGACCTGCATCAGTTCGGCGTCTTCAGTATTCAACGGAATGACGAGAACTTCAAATGGGGCGACCGTGATCGGCCAGACGAGGCCCTTGTCGTCGTGCTTCGTTTCGGCCAGGCCGGCGACGATGCGGTTCACGCCGATGCCGTAGCATCCCATGATGATCGGCTCGCGCTTCTCATCTTTATCGAGGAACACGGCGTTGAGGGACTTCGAGTACTTCGTTCCCAATTTGAAGACGTGGCCGACTTCGATCCCATGTACGAACTTCATCGGCTCGCCACTCTTCGGACAGGGGTCGCCTTCGCAGGCATTCCGCAGGTCGTAGGTCGTTTCAAGCTGATAGTCGCGACCGAGGTTCACGTTGATGTAATGCTGATCGGTCTCGTTGGCTCCGCTGATCGCGTCCCCGATGAGAGGCACATCGTGATCGGCAATCATGCGACATTTGAGACCAACCGGTCCGGCGAAGCCGATTGCTGCGCCGGTGATCGATTTGATGGTGGCTTCATCGGCCAGTTCAATTGAGCTGGCTTCGAGAGCTCTGCGGATCTTGCCTTCATTGGCTTCATGGTCTCCCCGCAGCAGCACGGCGACCGGCTGATCGTCGGCCAGATAGATCAGCGTTTTGATCATCTGCTCCGGCTTGCACTTCAGGAACTTGCAGACCGCTTCGATGGTTCCCACGTTAGGCGTATGGACTTTCTCCAGAGCCGCCCCAGTGCCGGAGCCGCTGAGGTCCGGCGTCTTGCGTCCGGTTTCCGCACGTTCGAGGTTGGCGGCGTAGCCGCTCGATTCGCAGTAGACGATGTGGTCTTCACCGTTCTCGGCGGGAATCATGAACTCGTGGGAAGCATCGCCGCCGATCGGGCCACTCTCGGCTTCAACCGGAATATAGGTCAGCCCACAGCGTTTGAAGATGCGGCAGTAGGCGTTGTACATCGCATCGTAGGCGTCGTTGAGCTGTTCAATCGACGTGCCGAAGCTGTAGGCGTCTTTCATCAGGAATTCGCTGGTGCGGAGAACACCGAAGCGAGGACGCTCTTCGTTGCGGAATTTCGTTTGAATCTGATAGAGCGTGAGCGGCAGCTGACGGTAGCTGTTGATCTGTCGCGAAATGAGATCGGTGACGACCTCTTCGTGAGTCGGTCCCAGGGCCATGTGGACTTCGCGATCGCCCCGCTTGACGTCGAGTCGAATGAGGACCGAGCCGAAGGCGTCGTTCCGGCCCGTGCGGTCGAAGAGCTCGATTGGCTGTAGAGCCGGCATGTGGATTTCGGCAGCGTCGGCGGCGTTCATTTCTTCGCGAATGATCTGAGCCGCCTTCTGCACGGCCTTCCAGCCCAACGGCAGATAGGTGTAAGCACCAGCCATGAGCTGGCGGATCAGCCCGGCGCGGATCATCAGCTGATGGCTCGGAATCTCTGCATCGGAGGGGACTTCCTTCATGGTCGGGATGAGAGTTTTAGACCACCGCATGCGTGCTGCTTTCTTTCCTGTCCGATTTGGAAACTGCCGGGCTGTTGGAATAATGACCCCGTCTGGCAGTTGATGTTCACGAGGTCACAGCAGAGGGGATTCTCCTGAAGTCGGAATCCGTTCAGGGGGAAGTTTAACTGTTCTCCCGCAGACGGGAAGTCTGAGCGCGAACTTGTGGACGCCATCTGCTGCCCGTACACTCCAGATTCGCATTTCGCACTAAAGTTCTGCAGGAAGAAAGAGTTGAGGCATGGCACGCCGATTCGTCAACGAGATTTCTGACGGCGACACGATCGACGAGATTTACGTTCTGGCAGATAAGCAGCTTCGAGCCAATCGCAACGGCGATACCTATCTTCTGGCCGATCTGCGCGACAAAACAGGCTCCATTCACGGCCTGCTCTGGAACATTAATGAAGACCAGGTCGCCCACGTGCAGGCCGGCGACTATGTTCGCGTTCGCGGAAAAGCCCAGTTGTACAATGGCAATCTGCAGATGATCCTCTCCCGCGTCGATACCGTGCCGGCCGACGGGGTCGATGCCGGCGACTTCCAGGCGGGGACGAATCAGAATGTTGAAGAGCTCTTCGTTCAACTGTCTGAGATGCTGGGCAGTCTTTCTGATCCCGGCATTCGACAGCTGATGCAGTGCTTTCTCAGCGACGAGTCGATTGTCAACCAATTGAAAACGGCTCCCGCCGGAGTGAAGGCGCACCATGCCTACCTTGGCGGTTTGCTGGAACACATTGTCACGCTGATGAGTGCAGCCGATCGACTGGTTGATCTTTATCCAAGCGTGAATCGTGACCTCCTGCTGGCCGGTGTTTTCCTGCACGATCTGGGAAAGATCCGGGAACTCGGGTACGACGGCACGTTTATCTACACTGATGAAGGTCAGCTGATCGGCCATCTGATTATCGGGGTCGAGATCCTGAACGAGAAGCTCAGTGAAGTCGCCGATAAGGGCTATCCGGTAAAAGAGGAAAATGTGCTGCGACTGAAGCACATGATTGCCAGCCATCACGGAGCGTACGAGTTCGGAAGTCCGAAACTGCCGATGACGCCCGAAGCGATTGTGCTGCATCATCTCGACAATATTGATGCCAAGGTGAACGAGTTCGCTTCGATGATTGATGCCGATCCGAACCGGAACTCGAACTGGACCGCCTTCAGTCCGCGAATCGACCGTAAGCTGTTCAAAGGGCTGGTTGGAACGGAATAAGCGGTCCCGAAGTCGGTCTGTCGATTCGATCGGGGAGCCGTATGCGGTACGACCGCCCACGAGAGCGTGAAAGGAAATTATGGCCTCTCTCAAACAGCAGATCATCGACTATATGTCACGCGGCAACTACGAGCCGATGACGCTGAAATCGCTGGGGAAGAAACTCGGTTTCAAAAAGAAGGCTCTGGAGAAGCTGAACGAAACCGTGCAGCGTCTGGTCGATGCCGGTCGAATCCAGCGAGGCGAGACGGGCTTGCTGCATGTCGTCGACAAGACGGCTTCGCTGCATGGGATTCTCCGGAAGGTTTCGACCGGAAATGGCTATGTCATTCTGCATGAGCCGAAGCCGGCTGATATCACCGAGGATATCTTCATCGATCAACGCGACCTCGGCGACGCCCAGACGGGGGATGAGGTTGCCGTTGCATTGACGAATCGTCGGAAATCGGGCGGACAGCGCTGCGGTCGAATCGTGGAAGTCCTCCAGCGGGCGACGAATCGCTTCGTGGGATTGTACTTCGAGGAAGACGGCCAGGGTTATGTTTTCATCGACGGCCGGAACTACGAGGAAGCAATCTGGGTAGGTGATCCCGGGGCCAAGGGAGCACGCCCTGATGACAAGGTCGTGATCGAAATGCTCCGGTTTCCGACCCAGTACGCGGTCGGCGAGGCGGTTGTTGTTGAAGTGCTCGGCGAACGCGGACAGCCGGGCATCGATACGCTGACGATCATTCACGAACATGGTCTTCCCACGGAATTTCCGCAGGCTGTTCTCGATCAGGCGACTCAGCAGGCCGAGGAATTCAACGAGAAGGACTTCGGCGGCCGCCTCGATCTCACGCTCGATCCCATTATCACCATCGACCCGGCCACCGCTCGCGACTTCGACGATGCGATTTCGCTGACACAGACCGAGAATGGGCATTACCACCTTGGCGTGCATATCGCCGATGTGTCTCACTTCGTACAGCCGAATACGCCGCTCGATGATGAAGCCTACAAGCGGGCGACCAGTATCTATCTGCCGACGCAGGTCATCCCGATGCTGCCCGAAGTCCTCTCCAACGGACTGGCGAGTCTGCAGCAGGATCGCATTCGTTTCGTGAAGTCGGCTTTTATTGAGTTCACCCCGGAGGGAGTGCCGGTCGACACGCGATTCGCGAACTCGGTCATCAAGGTTCGTAAACGTTTTGCTTACGAACAGGTGATGGACTTCCTGCAGAACCCGGAGCAGTATCGCGGCCAGTATGGCGATACTGTGTCCGATCTCCTGTTACGAATGCAGCAACTGGCGAGAATTCTCCGCAAGCGGCGATTCGAGCGGGGTTCACTCGAGTTGAGCATGCCGGAGATTCAGCTGTCGTTCAATGCCGATGGCTTCGTGTCTGGAGCGTACGAGGCGGTTCACGACGAGAGTCACCAGATCATTGAAGAGTTCATGCTGGCGGCCAATGTGGCCGTGGCCACGGCTCTTGCTGAAAAGGGGATCTCGTTCCTGCGTCGAGTCCATGGCGATCCATCACCGGAGAAGCTGCAGCTGTTCAGCGAGTTTGTCGACTCACTCGGGTTGACTCTACCACGGAAGCAGACCCGCGCAGCCCTGCAGGATCTGCTGGAGGAGACCGCGGGAACGCCGCTACAGCGTGCGGTCCACTATTCCTTCCTGCGAAGCCTGCAAGCCGCCGAGTATTCACCCGCCGATGAAGGACACTATGCCCTGGCGGCTGAACATTATTGCCATTTCACCAGTCCGATCCGTCGATATCCCGATCTCACGGTTCACCGGATTGTTGATCGGTTGCTCATTCGCGGTGAGAAATACAAAGGTGAGAGTTACGAAAAGGTCGAGAAAGTCGGCCTCCATTGCAGCGAGATGGAACGGCGCGCCGAGAAAGCGGAGCGCGAACTGACGAAGCTCAAGCTGCTCCAGTACATGGAGCAGTTCGTCGGTCACGAGTTCGATGCGGTTGTCACGGGTGTTGAGCGGTTCGGGCTGTTCTGCCAGTGCCTCGAAGTGCCCGCTGAAGGGATGATCCACATCAGCGTGCTTTCGGAGATCGACCAGTTCTACTTCGAACGAGAGTCACACAGTCTGATTGGAAAACGGACCAATCTGCGGATTCGGCTGGGAATGGCCGTGCGTGTCAAGATCGCCCATGTCGATATCGATCGACGGGAGCTCGATATGACCCTGGTCAAACTGCTCAGCGATTCTGAGTCGAAGCCAGCTCGCGAGAAAGGTGGTCCAAAGAAGAAACGGATCAAACGTAAAACGGGGAAACCCTCTTCGAAATCCGGAGCGAAGCCCAAGTCTTCGAAGAAGCAGCCCCGCAAACGGAAGCGATAGTCCCGCGGCTCCGATTACTCGGTTAATTTGTAGCAGAGCAGGATGTCCTGATCGCGAAGGAACAGCTTTCCATCGGCGACTACAGGACGAGCCCAGGCGTTCTTCTGGCTGCGTTCCGGCTGGTCGAACATGCCAAGCTGTTCAAACTGGTTCGGATCGGCTTTGATCAGATACATCGGTCCGCGTTCACTACGGAAGTAGAGGCAGCCATCGGCATACGTGATGGCTCCTTTTCCATTGCCGGAGAGGCGTTCCTGCCAGGTCGGCGTGCCGGTTTGGGCGTTGAGGCAGGTGAGGATGTTATCGTTCGCACCGTAGATGTGTCCGTTTAATTCGACCATTCCGCCGTGATGGTTCTTCATCTTTTCGGTCTTGTAAACCAGCTTCGGCTTGGTGATGTTCCCCGTGAAGTCGAGGAGAGCTCCCCCCGTGCCATAGCCCGAGGCATAGAAAATCGACTCACCCATTTCGATGGCAGAACTGCAGTTGGCCGTGTCGTTGGCGGCGTTGTTGTCGCCCCAGAGGGCCTGTCCACTCTCTGCGTCGACGCCGAACAATCCGCTGTGGCAGAAGTTCACATACTGCTTCCGGCCTCGAAGGTTCGCCGTGATGACGGAGGCGTAACCAGCTTTGGGATTCTGAGGCACGCGGCACTGCCAGATGGGACTCCCGTCGGATTTCTTCAAGGCGACCATCGTGGCATTCGTTCCGCCGGGGGTGCAGATCAACTTTTCCCCATCGATCAACGGAGACTCGGAAATTCCCCAGACAATGTTCGTCGCAGAGAAGCGATCCAGAATGTTGATCGTCCAGATTAACTGCCCAGCCGCGGTGGCGCAGGTCAGGTCGCCAGCGGCTCCGAGAGTGTAGAGCATGCCGTTATCCCAGGTGGGCGTGCTGCGAGGGCCATTGCCCTGCCCGTCCTGAAAAACGCTGCCGTTGCGGATCGCCCAGAGCTCTGAACCGGAATTCAGATCGAGAGCGATAATCGCTTCCTGATCCGCCCGGGTGCCCATCGTGAAGACTTTGCCATCGGCGACGCTGACCGACGAATAGCCCTCACCGAGTCCCCGTGCTGTCCAGAGGAGTTCCGGCCCGGAAGCCGGCCATTGCTTCAAGAGACCTGTGGACGTCGAGTGATTCTTGCGATCCGGCCCAAGAAACTGCGACCACGGAGCCGCCGCAGTGGGGCCGGATGCCGCTGGTTCGCTGCTACCGGGAGTGTCGCCCGCCGGTGTGCTGGCCGGGTTTGGATCGTTTCGATAGATCCGTGTTGGCTGGCCAGACGAAGTCGTGAAAACACTGATCAGATCGCCGACGGCGAGTTGAGAGACTTTGGCCGATCGCTTGTTAATGATGACCTTCAGATCGCGACCATTAACCGGAAAAACCTTCTCATCATCCTGCAGGGTCGAGCTGACAGTGATCGAACTTTGATCCGGAGCGATCTTCGTGATCCGACCGGTGAATGTCGCTCCGCTCGCCTGGTGGGCGACGATGAATACGAAAGCGAGCTGCAAAGCGAACCAACGGAGAGCCATATCACGAGTTCCTTGCGGGGGAAGCCAGAGCAGATCTATGATGCCGAATGGCATAGAGGAAATTGAGCCGTGCGAGCGAGATTGAGAGAATCGTCTTGCGGCACTCGGATCACTATGCCGAAAGAAAAATCAAATTGCAACATCAATCTGAAACCGCGACGCGGCACGATTGTTAGCGTCAGACTTTCAGAATCGACCTGTCGAAGGGCTCCTGACGATGACAAAGAGCATCCCCGAAATTCTGAGCAGTCTCGGTCTTCAATTGCCCTCCGCGCCCGATGCTGTCGGCGCTTACGTGCCGGTGTTGCGGACGGGCCAACTCGTGATGACGAGTGGCCAGTTACCCACGCTCGCGAAGGAAGTCGCCTTCAAAGGTAAAGTGGGGCATGATCTGACTCGCGAAGATGGGCGCAACGCGGCCCAGGTTGCCTGCCTGAATGCACTGGCCCAGATCGCGAAAGAAATCGGTGGGCTCGAGAATGTAAAGCGGGTCATTCGTCTCGAAGGATTTGTTCAGTCGGCCGATGACTTCTACGATCAGCCGTACGTAATGAACAGTGCTTCTGAGCTGCTGCTGAAGCTGTTTGGCGATGCGGGCCGGCATACACGGTTTGCAATCGGATGCAACACACTCCCCCTGAACGCAGCGGTTGAACTCGCGTTATGGGTCGAAGTCTAAACTGCGAGCCGAGGGCGCGTGTCGCCGATTCCGAAAGTGTCGGAGGTCGTAAACTTGACGTACCTCAAGCGAAATCGGCACGTCGTTTCAAATAACGACGCGCCGGTTGATGCCGTCTCCTGTTGGGGACGAGGCGAGGATGCGAAGCAGAGACTTCGCCAGAAGCAATTACTTCTTATGGCGGATCTTCGCTCGCATACGTCTTTTCTTGCGCCCGATCTTTCGACGTCCTTTACCTGTCTTCTTCGTACCCATGCAGGAAATTTCCTCTTTCTTTGTCTACTGTTGGATTACTGATCGACAATCGACGAATGGAGAAGCTATCAGATCCTTGACAGTTATGCAAACACGCCCCGGTTCGCCGGAAATGTTTCCCTCAAAGCGAAGCAATTGAGTTGTTGAAACAGGCTTGCGGCCAGTTCAATCTCGTATACTATTGGTGGTGACGATTCGCACATGGTCGGGCCGGCGTGTTGGGATCTCACGAAACGTCAGAATTAAGTTATAAGTGTTTAAGTCCCTACATCGGGGAGCGGGAGCGGTATGACAGTGCTCACATCTTCAGCCAGCGCGGCTGCTGGGACAAACCCACGCCCTGGACAAACGGTTTTTATCGTTGATGACAATGAGAGTGTCCGGCTTTCACTCTCTTATCTTCTCCAGTCAATTCACCTGAACGTGAAAACGTTCGCTTCCGCCAAAGAATTTCTGGAATATGTCGATCCGCACTCCGACGGTTGTGCGATTGTCGACATTCTCATGCCGGAAATGAGTGGGACGGAACTGCTTCGGGAATTGCTTAAGCGGAAGGTCCTTTTCCCCATCATCATGCTGACCGCTCACGCCGATGTTCCCGTTGCGGTCGAGTCGATGCGTTTGGGGGCTTTCGATTTTCTGCAGAAGAGTTGCAGCGAGCAGGAACTTATGGACTGCGTTCTGCACGCTCTGCAGGAGAGTCATGCTCTGCACACGAACGTGCATAATGAGTTGGAAGTTCGTAAGCTGATGGCGGGACTCTCGCCTCGCGAAGCCGAAGTGACCGAGCACGTCATCACCGGACAGACGAGCCGGGAGATCGCCGCGACGCTCGGCATTTCGCAAAAAACGGTCGATACCCACCGTGCGAACGTCATGAAGAAACTCAAGGTCAGTAACGTGGCTGAGTTAATTCGCAAGGTCGTGCTCGTGCGACAGGATTCCCGAACTTCTGATCAGTAATCGCGTTCCGTTTCACCGATAGTTTTATGAATCGCTTCCGCTGGCGTAATCTGCTGCTGACAGAGACTTTTGCGGAAGCGTTTTCGGTCACGGGGACCAGGATCGTTGTAACGGCGGAAACCGAACGCTGGGTCGAAATCGCAGCTCGAGAAGTCACCGGCTACGGCACGAGCGTTATTTCGTGCGATGCCGAAGCCGGGATCGATCAGTTTCTCTCCCCCGACGAAACTCCCGACGGGCGTCCCGGTGCGGCGTTAATGTTCTTCGCTTTCAATCGCGATGCCCTGAGCAAAGCGATGATGAGTCGCGTCGGGCAATGTCTGCTTACCTGTCCGACCACGGCTGTCTTCAACGGGGTGAATATTCCGGAGGACGAGCGGAAGTTCATCGAGCTCGGGAACCAGTTGCGTTTCTTCGGCGATGGCTTCCAGGCGTCCAAAATCATTGGCGAGCGTCGGTTCTGGCGGATTCCGGTGATGGACGGCGAGTTCCTCTGCGAAGATCGCATCGAAAGTTTTAAGGGGGTCGCGGGGGGAAATGTTCTGATTGGCGGTGAGACTCAGGCTCTGGCGTTGAAAGCTGCAGAAGCAGCTGCCGATGCCATGCGGGCCTGTCCCCAGGTCATACTCCCCTTCCCCGGCGGAATCGTGCGCAGTGGCAGTAAGGTCGGCTCGCGTTATAAAGCGTTGCGGGCCAGTACTTACGACGCCTATTGTCCGACGCTGAAAGCACGAACCGAGACCTGTCTGTTGCCGGAAACCGGGGCTGTCTACGAGATCGTGATCGATGGTCGAACCGCCGATCATGTGAGCGAAGCGATGCGAGCCGGCCTGAACGCACTGGCTGACTGCAGTGGAGTGACTGAGGTTTCCGCCGGAAATTACGGTGGGAAACTCGGCAAACATCACTTCCACCTGCGGACGCTCACGGAGGAAACTGTCACAGCGAGTCGATAAGATGACCTCTTTCGCCCGTGACCGTCAGTAATCTCCGAAGCTGCACCGTAATGAACGAAGCTCCAGCCGACGTCTCCCCCTCCATTGCTTCTCCCATTAGCCGATGGGAACGCGTCATCGTCCTTCTACTCATCGTGCTCAACATCGGCCTGTTGCTCGCGCGTCTCAGTTCCGCAGATGCGCTCGGTAGCGCCAACGATCGGTCGCGATGGTGCACGGTCTGGTCGCTGGCTGCTCGCGGTACTTACACGATCGACGAAGTGATTCTGTTCCCGGGCTGGGATACGATCGACAAAGTTCGGCATGAAGGGAACTTCTATTCGACCAAGCCGCCGCTCTATCCGACCCTGCTGGCGGGGCTCTACTGGAGTATTCATCGCGTCACTGGCTGGAGCCTGATCACGGAGACCAACCTTGTTGCTCAGGTCATCCTGCTGCTGGTGAATCTCGTGCCGTTCTGGATCGCGCTCTACCTGTTCTGGAAGATGCTGTGCACATTCCAGTTCCCTCCCCCGGTTCGAGTTGCCGTGCTGGCGATGCTCGCCTTCGCCGTGCCGGTATTGCCGTATCTGACCGTGCTCAACAATCACTCGATCGCGGTCGTGACGCTGATCTACTCGCTGTACTGCGCCACGAAGATTCAGGAAGCGAAACGTGCCGGTGAAGATCCTGGCTCGCGTCCGCTGGCGCTCTGGTATATGGGAGCAGGTTTCTGGGCCGCCTTCACCTGCTGCAATGAATTGCCGGCCGCTCTGTTTGGAATTGGGATTTTCGCGGCCTTATGCCTGGTCGATTTGCGGCGAACTCTGATCTGGTTCGTCCCGGCGGCGCTCGTTCCGTTGATCGGGTTCTTCATTACGAACTATGCCGCGACAGGAGGCTGGAAGCCGATCTACATGTACTACGGCACGGAAAAATACGAGTACGTGCACCGCGGTATCCCCAGTTACTGGTCCGATCCCAAAGGCGTCGACAAAGCCCGGGACAGCGTGCCGGAATACATCTTCCACTGTCTAATAGGGCATCACGGGATCTTTTCACTGACGCCACTATTCCTGCTCTTTCTCCCGGGAATGCTTCGCGGCATCGGTTCTCAGATTCGCTGGCAGAAGATTTGGCAGGCCATGTCGATTGCCCTTACCGTGGCGATTCTGTTGTTCTACTGGAAGCGAACGGAGAATTATAATTACGGCGGAGTCAGCGTCGCTTTACGATGGACCGTCTGGCTGGTTCCCTTCTGGCTCCTGTCAATTGCCGAGTTTCTGCGAACCGCCTGGGACGGGCGAAGAGTTGGGCTTCTGCTGGCTGTGCTCGCGATTCCTTCGATGTTCTCGGCGTGGGCACCCTGGAATACGCCCTGGCAACAGCCATGGCTCTTTACGCTGATGAGTCAACAGGGGTGGATCGATTACTCAGACCCGCCGCCGCGGCTGGAGACTCCGATTGGTGGCTGGGTGACGACGTTGCCGGATTCCACGGAAGTTGATCCTGATTACTGGGTGGAGTTCTACACCGGTACGGCCGTGAATATTCGCGTCGCAGATTTAGGTCCCTCGGAAGTCGACGGTCAACCGGGGCGGCGAATGCTGATTGAAGAACGTGAGGGAGAAGAGGTCACTCGCTCTCGTGAATTTACCGTCAGTATTGAAGGCGTGCGGACTGGAGCTGATCCCGCCGAATATCTGCTGGCCTGGGACGATACCCAGGACGAGGCAACTCGTGAAGATCAGGTTCGACTGCTGCGAGGCATGCCCAAACCGCAAACGTTCAGCCGAAGCAATGATCGATTCCTGTTTCTTCCGCTCCGGGAAGATGCGTTTCATTGTGTACGGGCAGCCGCCAAGGTCTGGATTCCGATCGGTCAGGCCGAAGAGCGGAACTACCTGCAGCATCGGGTCGATTTGTGGGCGTCAACCGAAATCCCGTTCGGCATGGCTCAACTGCAGTTGTCCCGCTCGGAGCGAGCCAGCAATTTGATGTTCGCCCGGGAAACATGGCGTGTTGTTAAGGTCGGCAAGCTGATCCCGAAAGTGGACGATTAACCGGCAAGCGCAGGGCCAATGTTCCATCCGGCCCCGCGCTGTTGCGATTGTCAGTCGACCGATTCAATCACTCCTGGCTTCTGCCAGGGGACTTCGCCGTAGTATTGGATCTGCCGGCGAAGAGCAGCGGACAGCTCGTTGAAGATCCGTGGCGCCTTCTTCGCAAGATTGTTCTTTTCTTGAGGATCCTGCTTCAGGTTGTAGAGCTCGAGTGGTTCGAACGGACTGTTCTGCAGCAGCTTCCATTCCCCACGGATGACCGCCTCGATCGTCTTGCCACCATAACGCTGCCCTCCTTCCCGACGGCGGAAGAACCAGTGGTTCCGCAAGTCCGATTGAAATTCGCCCCGGAGAGTCGGCAGGAAGGATCGGGAATCGAGTCCGTCCGGAATGTCGACTTCGGCCGCGGCGAGAAGCGTCGGAAAGAGGTCCATCGAGAGAACGCGAAAATCGGTTGAAGAGCCCGCTTCGATTTTGCCGGGCCAGACGACCGCGCCGGGAACCTTGAGCCCGCCTTCGTAGACGCTTTGCTTGCCATCCCGCAGCGGGCCGTTGTTCGCTCCTACATTCAGCTGTCCGCCATTGTCGGAAGTGAAGACGACCAGGGTGTTTTCTTTCAGGCCTGTTTGCTCGAGACAGTCCATCACCTGCCCGATTCCATGATCGAGGTGCTCGATGAGAGCGACGAGCTTGGCTCGCGTTTCGGTCATGTTTGGTTCCCGTTCGCGGACCTTTTCTAACCAGTCTTCCGGCGGCTGGATGGGGGTGTGGGGAGCGTTATAGGCAAGGTACAGGAAGAAAGGCGTTTCCGGCTGCTGAGCACGCCCTTTGAGATAGTCGCATGTCCAGTTAGTGAACAGATCGGTCGCATGCCCTTCGGGCGTGATCGTCTCCTCGTTAAGACGCATGTAGTTGATGTCGTGGCGGCGATGGTGGTAGTAGTCGTCCATCATGTCGCCGAGGAATCCGTGGAAATGGTCGAAGCCGCGATCGTTGGGACGATTCGGCTTCTCGTAGCCCAAGTGCCATTTCCCCACGATGGCAGTGTGATATCCGGCCGCTTTCAGCACGTCGGCAATCGTCGTGGAGTCTGGGGTCAGGTAGCCCCAGTTGTTCTCACTGTGGGTGCGAATGACGCCGGGAACTCCGACGCGATCCTGATATTGTCCCGTTAGCAGCGCCGCACGGGTCGGAGAGCAGACGGGGCAGTTAGCGTAGAAGTTTGTGAACTTCATCCCCTCCGAAACCAGCTTATCGATATGAGGGGATTGGAGATCGTCTGCTCCGTAGCTGGACAGATCGCCGTAGCCGAGGTCATCGCAGAGAATGACGAGCAGGTTGGGACGGTCCGCGGCCCGCGTCATCTCGGTTGGCAGGCTGAGGAGAAGTGTGAAGAGGAGCGCGACTCGGAGCATAACGGAGAATTCCTTTCAACAGCGGTAACTTCAGTGAGTCCTTCAGGTTTTGAGCGGGTGGTGGTTTCGCCATCTGGTAAAAGGCTAGCCGAAGACCCGGCGAATTTCTTCCATCTGCAGATTGGTCGCGGTGTCGCCGAGCTCTATGAGCCGGACCGCGGAGGAGAAGTCGTACCACGGGACGTGGGCGACGTTCGGTTTAATCAGCACATCGGCGTGATGGCGGACATGTTTTCGCCAGTAGTTTTCGCCAATTTCGTCCACGCGAATCAGAACTTCGAGAGCCGAACTCGGACGGGCTCCCGGAACGATTTCCGTATTCACTTCGACGGCGAGGACGGGACTTTCCGCGTAGGATTGGGCGATGCGGGCCGGTAATGCACAGAATGTTCCGGTGTCGCACAGCAGAAGGTCTCCGAAGGGAACGGGCGGAAAGATCCCCGGGAGGGAGGAGGACCCCTTCACCGCGTCGCGGAGCGACCCCGTTTCAATAACGACCTGGTGTCCACTGACAAGATCGACGGCTACAACCGACAAGGGAATTGGTAGCGATTCGATGTTCACATCGTCCACGAGATTTTCGACGACATCGTCGAGCAACACGCCCGGCAGCATGCCCGGTTGCATCAGTACACGGCGAAACAGGCTGTGTGCTTTAAGGAACTGTTCAATTCGAACGTACCAGGAAAAATAGCCCAACATCTCCCGTTCCGCTGGATCGCCCTGCAGGCCGAAGAGGGTTCGCTGATGGAGCTGGAACCGCTCGGAAAGGAGATAGTGGACCGCCCGTTGACGGACACGGGCGTAATCGAGCCCGCTGGCAAACAGAGCCCCGACGAGACTTCCCATGCTCACGCCGACGATTCTCTGAATCGAGAAGCCAGCTTCCGTGAGTGCCTGAACGACGCCAATGTGGGCCAGTCCGCGGGCTCCGCCTCCGCCCAGCGCCAGTGTGATCTTGCGGCTCTCGGTCATGATGCCATTTCCGCTGCAGAAATCGACAGGTGTAGATTCGCTGATTATAAGCCGAGAGCCGGCAATGTGAAATTGCCGGACGGTTTGCGGCAGGGTTGATCATGGCATGGCCATGACTATACTTTTTGTGAATCTCACCGAATTGCTGTTGCTTCCGTGCAGCACCTTGTCTGGTCGAGACGCTTCAGGTGAGTTGCTGTGTGCTTGCTCGCGAAGGGACCCCGGCTCATCGGCCGGTTCGACAACGATGTCAGTTGATCGCGGTCCGGAATTCAGCGGCTGTTCAGGATGAAGCAGCCGAGAGAGCAGTCAAGGCCGCTTCGGCCATACGCTCAACTCGTCCGAAGTCGGACAGGAAGAAGAACCACTCCCCGCCCGTGCGGAGGAGTTCGCAATCTAAACTTTGAAAAGTTCAACTCAGGAGAATGTGAATGACGGCTCAAATTGGTCAACCGGCACCGGAGTTCGAAGTCCAGGCTTACCATCGGGACAAGGACAACACCGACGGTCAGTTCAGCACGATTAAACTGTCCGATTACAGCGGCAAGTGGGTTTGCCTGTTCTTCTATCCGCTCGACTTCACCTTTGTCTGCCCGACCGAAATCGTGGCTTTCAACGATGCACTCGGCGAATTCGAAGACCGCGAATGCGTCGTGCTGACCGCCAGCACCGACAGCGCTTACAGCCACAAGGGCTGGTGCGACAGCCACGGCGATCTGGCCAAGCTGAAGTATCCGATGCTGGCTGACACGAACCACAACCTGTCCCGCGCCTACGGTGTCCTGCACCCGGAAAAGGGAATCGCTTACCGCGGTATCTTCCTGATCGATCCGCACGGCGTGCTTCGTTATGTTGCCATCCATGATCTGAGCGTGGGCCGCAATGTCGAAGAAATCCTGCGAGTGCTCGACGCACTGCAGACCGACAAGCTCTGCCCCTGCAACTGGAAGAAGGGCGAAGAAACGATCAACTAGATTGATTGTTCTCTGCGACCGAGAATCAAAACGGCAGCCAGACTGGCTGCCGTTTTTTTATGGAATCGATGAGCGACCGCGGGAAATCAGGACTTCTTTTTGTTCCTGGCCCGTTCGATCCGCGCTTCTTCTTTGCGGCCCCGCAAGGCCTGTAGTTCTTCCGATTGCCCCCAGAGATAGAACAGGAATCCGGCGATGATTCCGACGGCCGACGCTGAAAGGACCGCGGCCGGGCTGCTGGTAAAGGCGGAGTTCTCGGTCGCGGCCTGAGTGGTCAGAAACAGACCGATCAGACTGATGGCCAGTCCCTGCGTATCGGTGAGCAACTGCGAGAGACTGAAGCCGCCGTGGGCGAGTACCGCCAGTTTCGCCAGAACGAGTTGCAGAGCGAAGCTGACGACGCCGCTCACCATGACCGTGAAGGCCAGCCAGTGAAACCAGGAAAAGGACAGATACTCGGCCATGGCGTAAATCGGCTGGAGAATACCTGCACTGTATTCTCGTGCCTGCGGAGATTCGTCGATCTGTTTGGCAATCTCTTCCGACTTTTTGTTGGCGAAATCAATCGCTTCCTTCGTTGTTTCCTGCACCTTCTCGGTCACGTCTTTGGTCGTCTCGGCGGCTTCTTCAAGCATTTCCGGTTCACTGGTTCCTTCCGGTTCCGTTGTGGTGGTGACCGGAGGTGGAGTCGTTGACTCCTCCTGAGCCCCTGCTCGACCCAGCGCCACGGTCAACGAACAGAGCATCACAAACGACATCAGGGCGAGCTTCATCGATTCTCCTCCACTTCAGGGGCAGTGTTCTTCAGGGGTATTCGCGATGGTGTCGTTCATCTTAGCGGAAAAATGCGAAACTTCCGCAGGATTCCCGGGAGATTGCGATGAGCGCGACAGAAGATTCTGGACAAACTCGCACACGGGTCGTAGTCTGATTGAGACTGCGGCTGTGGTGTAGTGGTAACACGAAAGCTTCCCAAGCTTTAAATGAGGGTTCGATTCCCTTCAGCCGCTTTGCTTCTCGCTTCGACTGTGCCATGCTGGCTGCTGGTAGAGATTACAACTCGTGATCTCCCGTTGCTCCTGCCGTCGGATTCTGCCACGATTCCGATCCCCTTCTCTCCTCCCGACTGCTCTCTCCCGCGTGATTTCACCATGTCGCTTTACTACCGGACTATCTACGCCTGGAAGTGCAAAGGCACGCACCACAAACTGGCCATGGAGGCGCTGCGGCTGCTGACGCATGGCCAGGCTGAGCAGTGGCGGGATCTGTTCCTGAAGAACGTCGAGGGCTATCTCACCGGATCAAAAGATCCTGACAAAAAGTTTCGGGATTTCCGAAATCATGTCCTGCATGTTGGGGAGAACAACTGGGGCGGAGCCATGGCCGCCACGCAGGAATGGTACAGCAAGGCGCGGCAGCATTTCGCCGACCGGCAGTGGTCAGCTGGGGTCTACTCGGCCGGGGTGATGAGTCACTATCTGACCGATGCTTTCTGCCCTCTGCACACCGGACAATCGGTGGAAGAAAATCGAATTCATCGGGCGTGTGAATGGAGTGTAAGTTGCAGCTACGATGACCTCGTGGATCTTCTCGAAGATAAACTGGATGGCTTCCCTGAAGTAACGCTGGCCGACAACGACAACTGGCTTGCCGATCTCGTGCTGCAGGGAGCGACCGAATCGCATCAGCTCTATCATGAAATCGTTTCCGGATACGACTTCGACAAGGGAGTCAAAGATCCGTCGGCGGGACTGAATGACGAACTGAGTCAGCAGTTTGCGCTCATCCTCGGGCGAGCCGCGTCCGCTCTCGCGGCCACGCTCGATCGCTGCTTTCAGGAATGCAGGGAATCCCCTCCTTCAGTCATGCTCTCGTTGCACGCCGCCCTTGGGCAGGCGACGATCCCTGTCTTCTGGATTACAAAGAACATGGAAGACAGTGCGGAACGAGCCGTCGTCGAGAAGATCTATGCGGAGCTGAAAGAGACCGGGCAAGTCGTGCATTCCTTGCCGGAAGAAAACCGGGTGATTGCCGAACTGGTGGAAAAATACCGCAACGGAGAAGAAGAACCTGAAGCTCCTGTTACGACGGCGAAGTCTCCCGAGAAAGTGAAAACTCCTCGCAAAGAGAAAGTCGCCCGGCAAAAGCCCGCTCCGACAGAACCTGTCGCCGATCCCTTTGCGGAAGAGGCGGCTGCCTTTGGGGCGAAGCCGGCAACGAATCCGGCCGTTCAGAACGACGCGGACGATTCCGAAGGTCCCGATGAACGCCAGGATGAAGTTACCTATCTGGCTCCAGACTCACCGATCGTGGATGCACCGTCCATCGGTCCGAAAACAGCGGCCCGTTTTCGAAAGATCTCGATTCATACCGTCGACGATCTGCTCAATACCGAGCCGGAAACGATTGTGAATCGCCTCAACACGCGATGGATCAATCTCGAGCTGGTCATATCGTGGCAGCAGCAGGCCCAGCTAATGTGCCAGGTTCCAGGATTGAGAGCTCACGATGTTCAACTCCTGACTGGCGTGGGGGTGGAATCAGTCTATGATCTTTGCTCCACTACAGTGGATGACCTGCTGCCGCTCGTTCAGGAGTATGCCGTGTCCCCGGAGGGCCAACGGGTCATCCGTAGTGGCAAAGTCCCCGATCATGCCGAAGTCTCTGAATGGATCCAAAGTGCACAATGGGGGCAACACAGCGACGCCGCGTGATCATTCTCCCGTGATCTTCAGATACTGCTCGGCGTAGCGACGACCGAACTCCCGGTACGAGGCGGCGTCGAAGTGGACTTCGTCGCCTCTGTGCTCCAGACCATCGGAAGAGATGAAAAATGTCCGAGACTGCTCGCGGGCAAGTTTCTGATGCACATTGTCGACGTGCAGTTTGTACTGTGACCAGGGACGCTCTTCAAACTGCCCAAGCTGGCCGATGAGAAAAGGCACGTTCTCAGATTCAAACTCCTGACGGAGACGCTTGATGAGGGCCGCGAGTTTCTGCTCGTAATTGGGAGCCTGTTCGGCATTCGAGTCCGACTCGCCCTGGTGCCACAAAATGCCTTTCAACGTTCCCGCTTTCAGCGCGATTTCACAACGCTTCAGCATGTCGTCGTAAGGGTGGGATTTGGTTTGCTCGTGATAGCCCCCCGGTTCCCAGGCAATGATTGACGATCCACCGACCGCACACGGGATCAATCCGACCACGATGTCGGGGTTCGCTTCAGCCACTTTGATGCCGAACGTGCGCCCCAGTCCGACCCCAGCCACCGGCTTGTCGAAATGCAGGGGGTCGCGAGCGAAATCCCAATCATTGTTCTTTGTGAACGCGAGGACGCGCGGATGCGGCTCCTGGTCGGTCGGTTCGACCGTACCGCGACCGGCCATGTTGGACTGGCCGATCAGCAGGAAGAGGTGGAAGTTCTCTTTTTCCGGCAGCTGAACCGGAGCTGCCGGTTCGTCAGCGAAAGCGGGAAATGCGGCGGAACAGATCAGTACAAAGGCGAGGACGTGTTTCATCAACGAGATCCCTGATTGTGAATCAGTTTCGGCTACGGGATGGGCCACCGTGGCGTGGCAACCATGGGCCTCTCGATGATATGCGATCGTCCAGCGGTGAGAAACAGAAGAGCGAAAAACTACCGGCACGCTGAGCGATGTCCCCACGACTTCCGACGCAAGTTCTTCGGCGTGGAAGTCGATGGAACGGGTGTGTAGACCGCTTCACTCAGTCTGAAATCGTCTCGTCGCCGGTCTGTGAAGACCGGTATCGATCAGACGACGTGCCTGAGCAGCGCGTCTGCAGTGAAGTCCGTGTGCGAGCAGACGAAAGTCCGCGTGAAGGATGAATTACGGCCCGTGTCGTGGCGAAGGCCACAGTGTGATAGGGAAAATTCAGCGCGACCCGCAGCGTCTGGTCGTCACTGCATTATTGCAATGGACTAAAAGTATCGCCTGCAAGTTCCAGCGGTAACTCCGCCTTCATCTGGTTGGAGATCAGCTGGTTGATCGCCTCGTCGTAATACTCCGCGGTTTCTGCGCGGCCATCTTCCCAACCGAGAAGATAGACGTGGAATCCACCGTAGAGCATGATTGTCAGAGTGAGAGCGAAACGCGAGAACTGCAGAGCTTTCCGATTCATGTTCGACCCTTAGAAAAGTTCGACAGAATTGATGAATCTCTCAGAATGTAACGCGGTTCTCTGTCTGGACTTTCTGAATCGAAACGGCAGCTTCTTCAAGAAGGTCGCAGCAGAACCGCTGAAGAAAAGCTTAATGATGAATAGATTTTGAACGACCGCCGACGAAAGGTAGCGGATCGCGAAAGCCCGTTCGGATCAAAGGGCTTTCATGAGTGGATATTTTGAGGTTAACGGCTCCTTAACAATTCATCCAGAGGGGAAATCAAAAAAAGTTCCCTGAAGGTGACGAATTGAGATCCAGTCCGCAGCACATCTTGACATCGACAGAAAATTTGCCCCGCTGTCAGCGGCCTTTGCGCAAGAGGTCCACTCCAGGGGAGTCTGGGTGGAGTTCGCAGTTTATCACTCGTACGCAGCTTGTCGGCCGACGTCCCACGAAGCCTATGGAAGCTTGCGGGGCCTTCCAGAACTCGCCAAACTTGCGGCCTGACCACGCTGTATCTGCTCACCACCGAATGGAATTTTCGCATGCCGGTTTTTTCAGTTGATCAACTTCGCCGTCTCGGGACGGACATTCTTACTGCGGCCGGCGCGACTCCGGACGAAGCGGCGATCGTCTCCGAAGAGCTTGCATCGGCCAACTTGGTCGGACACGACAGTCACGGCGTGATGCGGTTGATGCAGTACGTGGAGTTCATCCGCGACGGACATATTGTTCCCGGCCGTCAGCCGGAGGTGGTCCGTGAAGGGGCCGCCTTTCTGGTGGTGGATGCTCACTTCTCCTTCGGTCAGGTGGTCGCTTCCTGGACATTCGACAAATTACGTCAAAAGGCGAAAGATTGCGGGGCAGCCGATGCGTTCATTCGCAACTGCAATCATGTCGGGCGTCTCGGGTCTTACACGGAGAAAGCGGCCGATGAGGGATTCGCCGCGTTGATGTCGGTGAACGCCCCCGGTCCCGGTCAGGTAGCACCGTTCGGCTCGATGGAACGCCGGATGGGAACGAACCCGATTTCGATGGCGGCTCCAGGGAACTCGGGGGCGATCGTGCTCGATATGACCACCAGCGCAACAGCCGAAGGGAAGTTACGAGTTGCACATCAGTCCGGGGTCATGGTCCCGGAAGGCTGGATCATCGATGGGGCGGGAAATCCGAGCATTAATCCAGGCGATTACTACGCGACACCGAACGGGTGTATTCTGCCGCTCGGTGGAGCGTTGGCGCACAAAGGTTTTGGTCTGTCGGTCATGGTCGACATCTTCAGCGGGATTCTTTCCGGCAGCGGAGTGGGCCGAACGGATCTGCCTCGCGGAGCGAACGGTGTCTGGATGCAGCTGATGGACATTGAGCAGATCGTCGGCCGGGATGAATACGACCGATGGATGAAGACGTACGAACAGCACATCAAATCAGCCAAAAAACGGCCCGAGGTCGAAGCGATTCTGTTCCCGGGTGAGATGGAGCGAACCATGCAGGCCCGCCGCGAGGCATCAGGCATTACGATTCCGGACGAAACCTGGCGTCAGATCTCGGAACTGGCTGGGTCTCTGGATGTCTCTCTGCCCAGTGTCAGCTGATCGCCCCGCCTTTCCGGGACTCCCGGTTGACGGTTCCTCGGCAGATGATCTATCTTCCGGAACGAGTGAGAACAACGGGTCCACTCCGCTGACGCAGATCGTCTGCTTCCTGTATCTATTTAGAATGCGAGTCACGATTTAAACTATGAGCGATCTCATCCCTGTCCACGGTGGTCTTTCAGAGCCTGTTTGCAGAACTGTTCCCGCCGGCGAGGTGGAATCCTTCAAGTCTTCCGCTGCATCCCTGACGAAAGTCCCGATGTCTGCTGCAGACCTGTCCAGCGTTTACCGCATTGCAGACGGCACGCTGAGCCCGCTTGAAGGTCCGATGGACAGCAAGACCTACAATCGTGTCCTCGACGAAGCGGTCATCGAAAGCAACGGCAAAGACTACGCCTGGACCATTCCTATCTCTTTCCCTGTCACCAGCGATCTGGCCGGCAAGCTGAAGACCGGGGAAACTGTCGCCCTGACTTCTCCGGAAGGCGAGATTGTCGGAACCCTCGAAATCAGCGACATCTTCGAGTGGGACAAGCCCGGCTACATCAAGTCGGTCTATGGCACCGAACGGACTGATCATCCGGGAGCCGATATGGTTCTCGTGGGCGATGCCGACAAAACTCATCTGCTCGGTGGTAAGCTGAAGGCTCTGCCGCAGCCGAAGAACCCGGCATTCGGTCAGTATGTCCTCAGCCCGCGTGAAACCCGCAAGCTGGTCGCGGAAAAGGGCTGGGATGCCGTGGTTGCTTTCCAGACTCGTAACCCCCTGCACCGTGCTCACGAGTACGCTCTGGTTTACGCTCTCGAAGTTCTGATCCGCGAAGGAAAGAACGCCGGAGCTGTGTTGAACCCGCTGATCGGCGAAACCAAGGGCGACGACGTCAACGCCGTCATCCGCATGCAGACGTACGAAAAGCTGATCTCGGACCGCGCTCTGGGCGAAGGCGACAGCGATCCGGAACTCTGGAACTCTCGCGGCGAAGCCGTGCCTGATCGTGTGATCCTGCTCGGTCTCGACCTGAAGATGTTCTACGGCGGTCCGAAGGAAGCCGTGATGCACGCCATCTACCGCCAGAACTTCGGCTATACGCACATCGTCATTGGTCGTAAGCACGCTGATGCTCCTTACAAAGACGGCACCGCGATCTGGGGTGACTTCGACGCTCAGGAAATCTTCAACAACCTGAACGGCGACCTGCAGATCAAGCCGGTCAACGTCGGTTTCGCTGCTTACTACGAGTCGATGGGCCGCGTTGACCTGATGGAAAACCACAAGGACGAAAAGCCGGTCTTCATCTCCGGTAAGGACGTTCGCGCCACTCTGCAGAAGGGCGAAATGGTCGACCCGCGAATCATGCGGGAAAGCACCTCGCAGATTCTGGCTGCTGCCATGAAGCAGTAAGCGGAGCGAAGAGTTGAATTCATGAAACGCCGGTCAGCATGACCGGCGTTTTTTTGTTGGCAGTGGAGGGTCCCGCCCTACACTTACACGTCGTCGAGCTTCTTCAGGTGAAAATCAATTACCAGCGGCAGGTGGTCCGAAGCCGCGCGGGTCAGTTTCCTGCGAATGATGCGGGCTTCGTGGATGTAGATGTTGCCTTTGTAGAAGGCTTTGTCGAGGGAGCCCATCGGCAGGTAAGCCGGGAAGGAACGGAACCGTTTGAGCGGTTTTGTGATCTGCCGGAACCCGTGGTCTCGAAAATAAGCCTTTTCCAGCGTATCTCGCCAGTCGTTGAAATCGCCGACGATGATCATCGGCAGTTCGCAAAGCGAGCAGTACTCGTCCTGCTCAAGGAAGTGGGCGACCTGCCCGTGTCGCTGTTTTTCGGCCAGTCCCAGGTGCCAGCCGACAACGACGAGCGGACCTTCCGGGGTCACGACCACGGCCATCTGAGCTCCCCGCCGTTTGCGATGCCGCAACTTTAGGTCGATGTGATGAACTTCGCGGATCGGGAAGCGGGAGAGGATCAGATTTCCGTAACCGCCTTCGCGGATGCGATGGTTCCACTGGAAGTCGAAACCGGGATAGCCGAAGTGTTTGGCCAGGATCTCCGGCTGGTGATGGAACCGGGTTCGGTTCATGTTGTGATCGACTTCCTGCAGACAGATCAGGTCAGGGTTTTCATGCTCAATGACGTCAATCGTCCGCTGCAGATTGTATCGCTGATCACGTCCGCCATAGCCCTTCTGAATGTTGTAGCTCATCAGTCGCATCGTCGGAGTCTCTCGCTGTTTTGCTCCCGGAATCGGAATCAGACAGTAGCAAAAACTGCACCCGAAACTTCAGAATTCGGATGGAAAATCGCATTCACTGCTGTCTACAATGAACGTACTCGATCAGCGGGAATTTGCAACGTGAGCGGCTGCTCGCCGTCAGCGACAGATCTGTTGTATCGAGATCCGGGCCTCTTCAGAGAAGTTGCCATTCGGGACGAGTCCATCTGACTCTCTCTTCGGCAGCACAACGATCTTCCCTGCGATCCTGAATGAGCGGATGTTCTATGACGACCCCGAGTAATGCCCTCGCTGCTTCAATTTCGCATCCCCATCCCCGACAAGACGAAATCAACGGTGATCCTTCTCCCGCAGGAATCCGGCGTGGACCAGGTCTCGTGGAAAGTCTGTTGTGGTTACTGGGAACGGGGATTCTGCATCTCCTCGGCGTGTTGCTGATTGCCGGACTGTTGATCTCGGCCTTTGTCTTTCGTGGCATACCGTACAACGATCTGGCAGTTCTGGAGTTTCTCGAATCGCAGGAACTCTCGCTGCTTGCCGGTGAGCAGTTCGTCTTTGTCACCGGCGTGCTGATTCTGGCCTGGTGGCGTCTGGGCGGAAACCTTGGGCATCGGCTCAGCAGCCGCCCCCTCCCCTTTCAGCATCTGTTCCTGCTCACCTGTCTGGTGATTCCACTTTCGACCATCTGCACGGCCTTTCACAGTTGGGGAATGGCGGCGTGGGTCTCGTTGATGGACTATGTCCCCGCTCTGCAGCAGTTCAACACAACCCAAGCGATGCATGTGCTGGAATCGATGTCGACGGAGACCCCGGTCTGGGCCTTGCTGCTGGTGTTTGCGGTGGCTCCGGCGCTGGGCGAAGAGATTGTCTTCCGTGGAGTGATTGGCCGGGGGCTGATTCATCGCTGGGGGATGCCGCTCGGTATTCTGGTGACTTCGATTCTATTCGCGGTGGCTCATCTCCATCCCGTGCATGCTCTGGCTGTGTTGCCGATGGGGATCGTGCTTCATTATGTCTATGTGACCACCCGCAGCTTCTGGGCGCCGTTGTACCTGCACTTCTGCAACAATGCCTACGCGGTGCTTCAGGCGACGGATCCCGTAGCCGGCACGCAGGAGATTCATTTTTCAGCCGGTCTGACGGTGACGCTGAGTCTTGTCTTGTTCCTGTCCTTTCTTTGGGTGACGCGAGTTCGCTGCGTTCGCCACGATGGACTCGAATGGACGCCGCCGCGTCCCTCACTGGAACTGCCGGTCGAAGTTCCACTCACGCTGACCTTTTCGAGTTTGCCATGGCGACTGTCACTTGGCGGTCTGGTCCCATTGCTCGGATTTCTGGCCGCGCGGGCGGCTCAGATTTAGGGCGTTGAATTCGCATTTCTGGCGGATGCTCGCCGGGGTGGCCCGACGTCTGCAGTCTGGACGCCAATGTCTCACTGGCAATGCATCTTATTGGGGAAGCCGTTCGCACTTTCTCGGCGAACCGATACAATCAACGGTTGTGACACTGGATGGCTGTCGTGCCCACGGCGGCTACATGTTCAGCGACGTTCCCACCCGTGCTCAGCTTCTCTGAATTTCTCATGCGTCTGATCCGTGACCTCGATGACTTCGAACCGTTTCGTGGTGGCGTTGTGTCCATCGGCAACTTCGATGGCGTGCATCTCGGACATCGATCCATGCTGCTGACACTGGTTGAGTTGGCCAGACGTCTGAACGTGCCGGCAACGGCAATGACATTCGATCCTCCTCCGGTCGCCCTGATCGCTCCGGAACGGGTTCCTCCCCGACTGAGCACGGTGGACCGAAAAGCGGAACTGATCGCTTCGCTGGGCATCGATTGTCTGCTTGTCTATCCGACCGACCGCGAGTTTCTCCGGCTGTCTCCGCAGGATTTCTTTGAACAGATTGTTTGTCAGAGTCTCGCGGCTCGAGGACTGGTGGAGGGGCCGAACTTTTTCTTCGGTCGCGATCGCCAGGGGGATGTCGAGCTGATGGCCCGTATGGCGGCCAAACAGGGAATGGAGTTCGCCGTGGCCCCCGCCGTGGAACGGGAAGGCATGGTGGTTTCGAGTTCGGCCATTCGACGGATGATCGCCGCAGGCGAAGTGCACCGGGCGGCTGAGTGGCTGGGGCATCCTTACCGCATATCCGGGCTGGTTCGAACCGGGGCGGCTCGGGGACGCGTACTGGGGTTCCCCACCGCGAACCTCGAAGGCATTGAGACCCTGCTGCCCCGGGAAGGGGTCTATGGCGGGTTAGCCTGGGTGGATGGTACCGGTTATCCGGCGGCGTTGAATATTGGAACGAACCCGACGTTCGCAGACGGAAATTTCAAGCTGGAAGTCCATCTGATTGGATACGAAGGTGATCTCTACGGCCAGCAACTGAGCGTCGACCTTCTCGCATTTGTCCGCGAAACGCGTAAATTCGCGAATGCAGAAGAACTTCGTGAGCGATTGCAGCAGGATGTGACAGAGATTCGCCGGCTGGCAGAGTCGGAATTACAGAAGGAGCAGCCCGCAATTCGCCCGTCAAACAAGGTCTCAGATTGAGAATCGAATCGTGTTCGTGGAAGCCCATCCCCTGAAATTCCTGAAGAACCTCCGCCGTACCGGAGAGATCGCCGCGATTCTGATCAATCACGGCTTCGGGGACCTCGTCGATACGATCGGACTTAACAAGTATCTCAATTGGGGACGTCGGAAGCTTCTTAAGCACACGGAAGATGACACGCGATCGCTCACTCGCGCGGAACGAATTCGCCATGCGATTGAATCGCTGGGGCCGACGTTCATCAAATTCGGACAGGTGCTGAGTACACGGCCGGACCTGGTGCCGCGGGATGTCGTTGATGAACTTGCACTCTTGCAGGAACAGGTTCCCCCGTTCGATTCACAGGTTGCAATCCGCGCCGTTGAGAAATCGCTGGGACGTCCGCTGCGGGAAACGTTCGCGGCCTTCGATGAAGAACCGCTGGCGACCGGATCGCTCGGCCAGGTGCATACGGCTGTGCTGCGTGACGGGCAGGAAGTCGTCGTCAAGATTCGTCGTCCCCGAGCCGTGTATGAAGTCGAGCGTGATCTCTCGCTGATGCACGAACTGGCGGCGTTGCTGGACAAGCGGGTGCCGGAGTCGGAAGTCTTTGATCCGATCGGGCTGGTGCGAAATTTCGAACGAACGATTCGACGGGAACTCAATTATCTTCGCGAAGCGCGGACGATCGAAGAGTTCGCCAAGATGTTCGAAGAAGATGCTTCCCTGTACGTGCCGAAGGTTTATCCCGACCTCTGCACGGAAGAGATTCTGGTCATGGAGCGGATTCGCGGGCATCGGATCTCGGATATCGCACGCGTCCCCTGTCTGTGGGAGAAGCGGAGAATGATCGCTTCGAATGGAGCGAGAATTTTCCTGAAGCAGACGTTCGAGTTCGGTCTGTTTCATGGCGATCCGCATCCGGGGAACTTTCGGATTCTCAACGATGGAGCAATCTGTCTGCTCGACTTCGGGATGGTCGGTTTGCTGGATGAGTCGATGCGGGCGAACCTGGTCGATCTGTTCGTGGCAACCGCTCAGAAAGATACCCGTCGCAGTTTGCGGATTATGCTCTCGATTGGGGATTGCGAACACGAGATCGATGAGAGGCTGTTCAACGCCGACTATCGGGAGTTCATCGACAAGTATTACGGCCTGCCGCTGGAGCGGCTCGACATCGCGGCGCTCCTTCGGGACTTTGTCGGCATTCTGTCCACGCACCGCATTCGTTGCCCCGGCGACCTGATGCTGCTCATCCGCGCGATCGTGCATCTCGACAGTGTGGGCCGAAAGATCGATCCCGATTTCAACATCATCGAGCATGCCGTGCCGCGATTCAAAAAGCTGATTCGCGATCGCTATCGGCCTGACCAGATGTGGGAACGTTTCTGCGAAGAAGCTCGGATTCTTGGGCGAGCCGCTCATGAGATTCCGACGGAGCTTGCGGTCGCACTCAAGAAGTTCAATCGCGAAGATTCCCAGGTAAAGCTGCGTCTGACGGGGCTGGAGTACATGGTCACTGAACTCGATCGGTCGAGTAACCGGATCGTTGTCAGTCTCATCGTTGCGGCCTCCATTCTGGCTTCGAGCCTGCTGATCCGCAGCGGCGTGACGAACGACTGGTTCAGCATCCCGATGTATTTGATTTCAAGCTGCCTCGGGATCTGGCTGATCTACGGCATCTTCCGCAGCGGACGGCTGTAAGATCAGCTTCTCTCCCCTCAAGCTCTCATTGAACACTGGCAGTGCCAGTGGCACGCGATTCGAGGATATCTCAACGATGCATGAAACGAAGATTGGTCCGTTGAACTGCTGGATTCAGGGGGACCCCGAAACGGCGAAAATTCTGGCTGTGTTCGCGCATGGCTTCGGGGCTCCGGGAACCGATCTGGTGGCGCTCGGCGAAGAGCTCTTTCAGATCAATGAGGAACTTGTCGGTAAGGTTGCCTTCGTCTTTCCGGCTGCTCCGCTTTCGCTGGAACACATGGGTATGCCGGGCGGACGGGCCTGGTGGGAAATCAACATGATGAAACTCCAGCAGATGCTGGAGACGAACCAGATCGAGCAGCTCGTGACCGCGGAACCGCCCGGTTTACGGGAAGCTCGCGAACTCTATCTCGATTTTCTCGGAGATCTGTGCCGCGAGGCGAACAAGGAATTCAGTCAGCTCGTTCTGGGTGGTTTCTCGCAGGGAGCGATGCTCTCGACCGATTTGTTTATGCGGCACTCGGCGACGCCGGCCGGGCTCTGTCTGTTTTCCGGTACGACAATCTGCCTCAACGAGTGGCGAGATCTGGTCGGGAGCAAGTCGAAGCTGCCAATTCTGCAATCGCATGGACGCCAGGACCCCATTCTGCCGTTTGAAGCCGCCGAGATTCTCCGGGATCTGCTTAACTCATCGGGACAGGATGTAAACTTCCTGCCTTTCAACGGGCCGCACACCATCCCGTATGAAGCGCTTAACCATACGGCTGCGATGTTAAAGAGCCTGGTAAGCTCCTGATTTCGAGTCGAAGAACGATCTCGACTGCAGTAACTCGACGCTGTTCCTCGTCCCGATTAGAATCGGCGGCGAAGCGACTGTAACGCACTTGAGGACAGACACAGCAGCATGGTTTCGTTTAAAGACTACTTTGAGAGCGGCCCGGTCCGCTGGACCCAACGTCATCTGCTGGGACTCGAACATCTTTCCGCGGAAGAGATTACCCTGCTGCTCGATCAGGCCGCGGAGTTCAAGCGGCTGGCCGGTGAAGGTCATACGAAGCTGAAACTGCTCAACGGAGTGGTCGTCGGCAACCTGTTCTTCGAGCCTTCCACCCGCACACGAACGAGTTTCGGCCTGGCCGCCAAGCGGCTGTCGGCCGATACCGTCGACTTTTCTCCTTCCGGCAGCAGCCTGTCGAAAGGGGAATCGTTCCTCGACACCGCCCGCAACATCGAAGCCATGGGCGTCTCGCTGATGGTCGTGCGGCACAAAACACCTGGCGCTCCCCTGTTTTTGTCGCAGCGGCTCGACTCGGCTGTATTGAACGCGGGCGATGGAACGCACGAGCATCCGACTCAGGGACTGCTCGACCTGATGACCATGCGGGAGCAATGCGGCGACCTGACGGGGAAAACGGTCGCTCTCGTCGGCGACATCCGCCATTCCCGCGTCGCCCGATCGAACATCTGGGGACTGACCAAGCTCGGTGCGCACGTCATCGTCTGTGGCCCGGCGACACTCATCCCGCCGCGAATCGAAGAGCTGGGCGTTGAAGTCTCTTATTCGCTGGATGAAGTGATCCCGCGAGTCGATTGCGTCAACCTGCTGCGTATCCAATTCGAACGACAGCGGGGCGCCTTCTTCCCGTCGATTCACGAGTACGCCCATCTGTTCGGAATGAACGCGAGTCGTTTGAGTCGGGCCCGCGAGGATGTGGTGATTCTTGCTCCTGGCCCGATTAACCGTGGCGTCGAGATTACCCCGTTCGTCGCCGATGGAAGCCATTCTGTGATTTTGGATCAGGTCAGCAACGGACTGGCGGTTCGCATGGCGGCTCTGTATCTACTGCATCGTCGGCAGCAGGAACTGTCGTCGAGTCCCGCTCCTGTCGATATGAAGTTGATCTGATCGGTCGGGTGCGTTTGGCTGCACTGCGATTCTGTTGAACATCGATGCCGTTCATGGTGCGTTAAGACAGCACTTTGCGAAGAAGAAACTGGCGGTCTTCGGCCCTATGCGGAGACAACACAGGCCCCCTGCCCTATGAAAAGTATTCTGATTAAGAATGGTCGCGTAATTGATCCGGCCAGTGGTCGCGACGAAGTCGCCTCCGTGCTGATCCGCGACGGACATGTCGCAGCAATTGGTGGGGATGCTCAGGCCGATATCGTGATCGACGCTTCCGACAAGATCGTCGCACCCGGGTTGATCGATATGCGGGTCTCGTTGCGAGAGCCGGGGAACGAGGAAGACGAGACGATCGAGTCGGGGACCGCTGCTGCTCTGGCAGGTGGGTTCACCACGATAGCCTGTATGCCGGATACCGATCCTCCGGTTGACAGCCGGGCTGCGGCTGAGTTTGTCATTCTGCAGGCCGATCGAGCCGCGAACTGCCGCGTTGTCCCGATTGGAGCAGTCACCAAGCAACTGGCCGGACAGGAACTCGCCGAGATCGGGCAACTCGTGGATGGCGGAGCCCGGGCCTTCAGCGACGCGAAGCAGCCGATCGCCAGTGCCGAAGTGATGCGGCGAGCTCTCGAATACACCGCAATGATGAAGCGGCCCATTCTGCATCACCCGCAGGTTCCGGAACTCGTTGCCGGCGGACTGATGCACGAAGGCTATTATTCCACGCTGATGGGCATGCCCCCAATGCCGGCTGCAGCCGAGACGATCATGATCCATCGAGATTTGACGCTCGCCGAAATGACGTCGGGCCGTTTGCATCTGATGGGGATCTCCACCGGCGAAGGAGTCGAGCAGATTCGTCGGGCTCGGGAACGGGGGGTGCAGGTCACGGCCGATGTGACGCCGCATCATCTCTTCTTCCGAGACGAACATCTGCAGACGTTCCATTCGAAGTACAAAGTGAACCCGCCCTTCCGGACCGGCGAAGATGCCGAATGTCTGATCGAAGGGCTGAAAGACGGCACGATCGATGTCATCACCAGTGATCATCAGCCGTATGCTGAGGAGAAGATCACCTGCGAACTCGATCAAACCCCGTTCGGAATCGTCGGGCTCGAAACGCTGGTTCCCGCCTGCATCACGCGGCTCATCAACACCGAGATTCTCTCGTGGCTGGAACTGCTGGCCAAGCTGACGATCAATCCTGCGGGGATTCTCGAGCTTGAAGCCGGCGTGCTGGACGTCGATCGGGTTGCCGATATCACGATTATCGATCCGCGGCAGTTGTCCAGGATTGATCCCCACTCGTTCCGGAGCAAAGGTCGACGCACGCCGTTCGCCGATATGGAGTTGTCGGGAAAGATCGCTCACGTTCTCGTCGCCGGCGAAGTGCGATACTCGGGAACCTGAGTGTCGGTTCGCTGACAACTTGTCGCACATCTCGAAGAGATCCGCTGACGGACATCGTGTTTTGCCTACAATTACTGGATGACTCGCAAAGACTCTCATCCAGGTGCTGATCATATGTCGTGCTCGCAGAATGCTCGCCCTGTTCTCGATTCGCTGCCGCTCGTGGTCGTAGCCGTCGTGCTGCTGAGCGGTTGCGGACGTCGTGCGGAGCCTGAATTCACGGCGGATCCGCTAACTCAAACGCTGCTTCCGGAGGCTCAGACCGCTGTCCGTGAGGAGATGCAGCGAAATTTTGGAACGCTTAAGCAACTCCACGTTCCGCTCGAAGCTCCGCTCCACTGGAGTGGGACCAGAGGGACACTGCAGCAGTTGTCCGGAGGAGCGGGAAACGATTCGCAATGGGTCGCTTCACTATCTGCAAATTCTGCCCTGCGGCCCGGCGAGAAACTCCGTGTGATTCGGTCGGGAAGTGAGACCATGGACTTCCCCTCGGTATTGACGGTGGAATCCCATTCTGACGCGAACGGGAGGGCAAGTTTTGAGGAAGATCTGCCAGCGGATGTGACGGAGCCGGTCAACTTTGTTGCCCAGCCCGTGCATCGTCTGCTGACCGGACAGGCGCTCTACATGCAGCATTGCTCGGCCTGTCATGGAATCAGTGGAGCCGGCGATGGTCCACAGTCGCAGATTCTGAATCCGAAGCCGCGCGACTTTCGGTACGGCCTGCTGAAATACACCTCAACGTCGGTCGGCCACAAGGCAAGCACGGAGGACTTGCGGAAGACGCTGAAAGAAGGAATCGCCGGGACGGGAATGCCAGCGTTCAAGGCTCTGGCCAATCAGGAGATCGACCAGATCATCGACTATGCCAAGTATCTGGCTATTCGTGGAGAGGTGGAGCGCTCGGTTGCGACAGACGCGGCGATTGATTTCTCGAAGTCCGCTACTCAGGGCCAGGACAGACAGGCCCTTGCTGCGGACCTGGCGGAATATGCGAAGGAAGATCTGCCTGCGATCTTTCAGGACGAGATTGTTCGAATCTCTCGTCAATGGGAAGAGGGTGATCTCAAGTCGAACATCGTGAAGCCGACCCTGACTTTGCCGGAGCCGCTGCAGCCGTCGCGGGCGGAGGAGAATCTGAGCTCGCTGGCGAATGGCCGTCGCATTTATTTGTCAAAGTCCGGTCAATGCGCGAGCTGTCACGGCGAAACCGGTCGGGGGGATGGCTCCCAGACGCAGCAGTTTCACAAGCGTCCGGACGGTTCCCTTTATGACAAACCTGGATTGCACGATGCCTGGGGGCATCCGGTGAAGCCGCGAGATCTGACGTATGGCGTTTTTCACGGCGGCCGCGATCCGGTCGACATCTATCGCCGTGTGTTTGCCGGGGTGAAAGGGACGCCGATGCCGGCTTATGGCATGTCGGGACTTTCGGAGCCCGAGATCTGGGATCTCGTGAACTATCTGCTCTATCTGGCCGGGGATTATCCGCAGATCTCAGAGAGTGAGTTGCAGGCTCTGCCGTCTGGGAACTGAGATGGGAGCCCCGGAATCTGCTTCGCTTCTCCGGGCGGCAAATCGACCGGCATGCTTCTTGCGTTTCTATCCCACAGCTACTGAAATCTTGTCGTATTGACAGGGACAGGCAGGTTGCGACAGCTCCGGGCTTCGGCGCAACCTGCTACAGTTATGCCGATTACGACGACCGTCGACCGGGCAGTCGCTGACTGTCTGCTGGACCGTTTGCTGCCGTTATGGCAGTGGGGCCCAAGTGTCGAGGAGCCGTCTCACGGTTGAGACCAAGTCGTTGATGGACACCAGACACGGGAGAGCTCATTCCTGATGAACACGGCTACCATTCCGGAACCGAACAACGCCAGGAGCGACGCGGACAGTCAGGCGATGATTGCCGCGGACGGGTTGACCAAGCATTACGGCGAATTCATTGCCGCTTCCGACGTGACCTTTACCGTCCCCCGCGGGCAGGTGGTTGCTTTCCTCGGACCGAACGGTGCCGGTAAGTCGACCACGATGAAGATGCTCACCGGCTTTCTGGCCCCCACCCGCGGGCGTGCCAGTATTGGCGGCCACGATGTCTTCGACGAACGACTCGAAGCAGCCAGCGTCCTGGGCTATCTGCCTGAAAACGGTCCTCTCTATGCCGAGATGACTCCCAAAGCCATTATGAAATACTGCGGACGCATCCGAGGGATGTCGGAAGGTGATCTCAAGGCGCGTATTGATTACGTGGTCGATCGCTGCTCGCTGGGCACGGTCTGGGAGAAGCCGGTCGGCAAGCTCTCCAAGGGATTCCGGCAGCGGGTCGGCATGGCTCAGGCGATTCTGCATGATCCGAGTGTGCTCATTCTCGACGAACCGACCAGTGGTCTCGATCCGAATCAAACGCACCAGGCGCGGGAGTTGATTCTCAGCCTCGCTGAGTCGAAAACGATTTTGCTTTCGACGCACATCCTGGCTGAAGTCCAGGCGATGTGCAGTCGTGTCATTCTGATTAACAATGGTCGCGTTGTTCTGGACGGTCCGCTCGATTCCCTCGCGGGAGAAGTGACCGCCATGGAAGAACGTTTTCGGGAACTGACGGCCTGACCGAGTCTCCGGCTTGCGTTGAGCTGCTGCTGATTTCCCGTTGCACCTGCTGAGATATCAATAGAGGAGTTGTAGCCGTATGGTACGCGGACATGTTGTACGAGCGGTTTTTGCGAGAAACCTCGCTTCATTTTTCTCCGGCCTGCTGGGCTATGTCGTCATCGTGGCGTTCGTGGTGATCGCTGCAGCTCTGGCGTTCTCTTCCGATTTCTTCGCGAGCAATCACGCGACTCTCGATCAGCTGACCGAGAACTACCCTGCTCTGCTCGTGTTTCTAATTCCTGCCCTGACAATGACCTGCTGGGCAGATGAACGGAAGCTGGGAACCGACGAGTTGCTGTTCACTCTTCCGGCGACCGATTTCGAAATCCTGCTCGGGAAGTTTCTGTCGATCTTCGCCGTTTATACGGTCGGTCTGCTCTTCTCCTGCACGAATCTGATCATGCTGAGCCTGGTTGGAAATCCCGATCTCGGCGTGCAGTTCACGACTTATCTCGGCTACTGGCTGGCCGGCGGGGCGCTGATCAGTGCCGGGATGCTGGCTTCTTCACTCACGAGTAACTCCGCGGTCGCCTTTGTGCTCGGAGCGATCTTCTGCAGCGTGCCGGTGTTTATCTCTTATGTCGCCAACGTGCTCGCCTCCGGGCTGGCAGCATTTCTGCGAACGTTCGGCATGGCTCCGGCCGAAGTCGCCAGGCTGGTACCGCAGCCCGGGGCGATGGATGCTCTGACGGTCGGACATCACCTGAGCGACTTTGCTCTCGGAATCCTGCCCCTGGCCGGCACGGTCTATTTCGTGCTGATGACCGTCTTCTTCCTGTATCTCAACTACGTGGTTATTTCCCGTCGCCACTGGCATACCGGCGAGGCATCCAACTCGATGAGCTGGCAGTTCGCTGTCCGCTCGGTTTCGCTGCTCGTTATTGTGGCCAGCATCACTTCGATCTCGATCGGCTCGATCGGTCGGTTCGATTTCACCGAGCACAATCTTTACACCCTGTCGAACGTCACGAACAACGTCATCAAGAAGCTGGACGCCTCCCGTCCAGTCACGATTCAGGCGTTCGTCAGTCCGTCGGTGCCCGAAGAGTACGTGGCCGTTCATCAGAATCTGATTGGAACGCTGCGGGAGCTGGCTCATCGCGGTGGCTCCAAGCTCAACGTCCGAATCACCAATGTCGAGCCTTACAGTGCGGAAGCCGAACAGGCCCGTTACCTCGGTATCGAATCGCGATCGGTCCAAACCGAGCGTAACGGTGAGATCAAGATTGAAGATATTTTCCTCGGGGCCCGCATCAGCAGCGGTTACGACGAAGTCATCATTCCGTTCTTCGATCTGGGGAACTCGGTCGAATACGAATTGACGAGTGCTTTGCAGACGGTCTCTCAAGAGGAACGTTTGACCGTGGGCGTGCTGCGGACGGATGCCAGCGTGACGGGCGGATTCGATTCGACCACGTTCCGCTCGCAGCAGGAATGGCGGATCGTGACCGAACTGAAGAAGCAGTACGAGGTCGAAGAGGTCTCGCCGGACGAGCCGATTGAAGAGGGCAAGTACGACGTCCTGATCGCGATCCTTCCGTCTTCTTTGACGCAGCCACAGATGGAGAACTTCGTGGCCTACGTCGAAAACGGAAACCCAACTCTGATCTTCGACGACCCGATGCCGATGTTCAACATCAATCTGGCACCGCGTCTGGACAAGCCGTCTCAGGGCGGCGGAATGTTCGGTCAGCAGCAGCCTTCGGAACCGAAAGCCGATGGCGGGCAGTTGACGTCCCTAATGAACACGATGCAAATCGCCTGGCAGAACGGCGAGATTGTTTACGACCGCGAAAGCCCGCTGCCGCGAATCGAAGAACTGCTCGGCCCTGAAGCTGTCTTCATCTACAGCAAGCGAAATGCGCGGGAGGCCTTCGCACAGGACGATCAGGTCACCGCTGGACTGCAACAGCTGCTCGTCTATTACTTGGGAACGGTTGTTCGTCGTGAGAATGCGGGCGTCGAATTCACTCCCCTGCTCCGATCGGGAGCGGCGAATTCGGGGCTGGTTCAGTTCGATAATCTGGTGGTGCAGAATCCAATTTTCGGCATGACGCTCAACGACAATCCTCCGCGAACCGACGATGAATTCTCCCACGTGGTCGCTGCCCGGGTAAAGTCGAAGTCGGACGGAGAGAACGCCGGCGGACCGAAGATCAATGCGATCTTCGTGGCTGATATCGACATGATTTCCGACGGGATTTTCGATCTCGCGCAACGACAGAGTATTCAGGCTCTCAACGTGCAGTTGAAGCTCGACAATATCAAGTTTGTTCTGAACTGTGTCGACTCGCTGGCGGGTGAAGATGAATTCCTGGCCCTTCGCAGTCGTCAGGATGAAGCTCGGACCCTCGACTGGGTCGAATCGCTGACATCGCAGGCGGTTGAGAAGCGTAGCGAAGCCGAACGCCAGGCCCGCGAGCAGGAACAGGAGCGACTCGAAGCGGCTCGCTCGGAACTGCAGGCCAAGATCGAAAAGATCGAGAACGATCCGAATCTGGATGAACGCTCGAAACAGCGGCAGATTCGCATGCTGGAAACGGCTCAGACACGGAAGCTGGAAGTCGATACAGTCGACATCGAGCGGGAAGCTGAAGCTCAGATCGAAGCGATTAAAGCGAGTTCGGAACGGGAAATCTCGGCGGTGAAAGGTCAGTTCCGCTTCTGGGCGATCGTGCTGCCCCCGCTGCCGGCTCTGATTCTCGGACTCCTGATCGGCATGTCGCGTCTGCAGAGCGAACGACGTTCCATCATCGACGAACGTCGTGTGCATCGGAGCTAGTTTCCGATTCCGTGTAAGGCTCTGGACACTCTGCTGATTTAACAACTTCCTGAAGAGGTTGATACGACTGATGGACAATAAAACGCGCACTGGGATTTACGTGGTTGCAGCCGTGATCTGCCTCGGGCTGGCCATCTGGGATGGAACGAAAACGCAGGAGATGAACCGTCAGGACGCGGCGAAGATCGGCGAAGCATTCTTCCCCGATTTTATCGATCCAACGGAAGCAACCGGCATCCGCGTCATCACTTACAACAATGACACGGCTGAGATCAAACCGTTCGAAGTGAAGTTCGCCAATAACGAATGGCGGATTCCTTCACACTACAATTACCCTGCCGACGGCAAGGATCAGCTCGTGAAGACGGCTGGTTCACTGGCGGGTGTGGAACGGGGAGCCGTGGCCGGAGAATCGGAGCTCGATTTCGCCCGTCTTGGCGTTGTCGATCCACTGGCCGATGGGGCCGATTCGCTCAAAGGCCGCGGCGATCGCCTCACGCTGACCAAGGGAGACAAAACTCTGGTGGACCTGATTATCGGCAACGAAGTCGAAGGTCAGAGTGGGTCTTATTATGTACGGAAGCCGGATGAGAAGATCACTTACATTACCAAGCTCGATGTGGATCTTTCCACGCAGTTTGGCGAATGGATCGAACCTGATCTGCTGCAGATTGAACGCAACAAACTGCGTGAGATTCTGATCAAGGACTACTCGGTCGATGAAACGAGCCAGCGGATTGTCTTCAACGATATTCTCGAACTGACTCGTGAAGATGGTTCCGATCCCTGGAAGCTGGCGGAACTCAACGAAGAGACCGAGCAGGTCAAGACTTCGACCGTCAATACCATCGTGTCCACTCTGGATGACCTGAAGATTGTCGGCGTGCGTCCGAAGCCGCAGGGACTGAGCTCTGACCTCAAGATCTCCGGCTCGGTCTCGGGCGATACCCGTACGATGATCGATCTGCAGAGCAAGGGCTACTACATCGTTCCGACTCAGGGTGGCGGAGCCGAACTCTTCTCGAACGAAGGGGATCTGGCCGCCGTGACTGATGACGGCGTCGTCTATGTTCTTCGTTTCGGGGAAGTCTTCACCGGAGACGAGTTCGATATCGAAGTGGGCTCCGCCCAGGGGGGAGCAGCCTCAAAGAAAGACGACAAAGCGGAAAATGCCGAGGCGGATGCCGATGGCGAGGAGGCGCCCGAGGAAGACAGCGATCTGAAGAAGAGCCGGTATCTGTTCATCACTGTGCAGTTCGATCCGTCGGTCATCGGCTCTGCTCCCGCCAAACCGCAAGCACCGGCTGAGAATGCCGAAGCTCCCGCCGAAGGCGAGCAGACTCCGCAGCAGAAATACGAAGCGGAACTGAAGCAGTACGAGGAAGACCTCGCCGCCTACAACAAGAAGCTCGAAGCCGGGCAGAAGCGGGTTCAGGAACTGAATCAGCGTTTTGCTGACTGGTACTATGTGATCAACGCGGCGAGCTTCGACAAGCTCGATAAGAGCCGCGAAGACCTCGTCGAACCGAAGAAGAAGGACGACGCGGAAGCGAACACGCAGCCACCCGCCATGACTCCGCCCGTGATCAGCACTCCGGAAACGACGTCCACGCCGGCGGGGACCAGTACGCCCCCCGCAGTGAGTATGCCGGAAGGGACATCGACCCCAGCCGGGACGACAACGAAGCCAGCTCCTGTGACTTCAAGTCCTGCTCCGGCAACGACTTCGACACCGCCGCCGAGTGGAACAACCGGCAATCCGGCAACGACCTCCACCCCTGCACCGGCGACGACATCCACGCCGGCACCGGCAGGAACAGCCACAAACTGAATTTCGGCGAACCCGTTGACCTTGGTGGGGTCAGGCAATAGAGTATCCCCACAGCGACATTCAACGGAGAAAACTGACACGTGACTTCCGGCGTCATCATTATTGGTGTGATTATTACCTTAGCCCTGTAGGGTGACGCTGGGATTATTCATGCATAACTTAATCCTCTCAGGTCACCACCTGAGAGGATTTTTTTGTTTCTGGCATTACGCCTTCGGAGATTTACATGCCCCGCATTCAGATTTACGACACCACACTTCGAGACGGCAGCCAGGGAGAAGGCGTAAACTTCTCTCTGCAGGACAAGCTGCTGATTACCACCAAACTCGATGAACTCGGTGTCGACATTATTGAAGGCGGGTTCGCGCAGGCGAATCAGAAAGATGCCGAATACTTCCAGCGTGTCGCCGATATGGACCTTAAGCACGCTCGGATCACGGCGTTCGGGATGACGCGGAAGAAAGAAATCGCGGCTGAGAAAGATGCCGGCCTGATCGCGTTGCGGGACGCCCGCACCTCAACCTGCACGGTCGTCGGCAAGACGTGGGATCTTCATGTGAATGAAGTGCTGCGAGTCTCGGAAGAAGAGAACCTGGCCATGATTCGCGATTCGGTCGCGTTTCTCGTCGCTGAAGGCCGCAAGGTGATCTACGACGCCGAGCATTACTTCGATGGTTATCGCAATAACCCGGAGTTCGCTCTAAAGACAATTCAAGCCGCTGCGGAAGCTGGTGCGGAAACCGTCTGCCTGTGCGATACCAACGGCGGCACGCTGCCGGAAGGGATCGAAAAGGCCGTCAAGGCGGCGCGGGAAGCGATCAGTGCTCCCCTGGGGATCCATTGCCATAACGATTCCGATGTCGCCGTCGCCAATACGATTCGAGCCGTCGACGCCGGAGCGGTCCAGGTTCAGGGAACGATCAATGGTATCGGCGAGCGTTGTGGAAACGTCGACCTGATCAGCACGATCGCCAACCTGGTGATCAAGAAAGGCTACGAAGCTCTCAACGACGGAGCTCTGGAGCATCTGACCGAGTTATCCCGCTATGTTTACGAACTGGCGAATATGAACTTCCGCACGGGACAGGCCTTCGTCGGCAGCAGTGCCTTCGCCCACAAAGGCGGGATGCACGTGCATGCTGTGAACCGGCTCGCTTCGAGTTACGAACATATTCAGCCGGAAATCGTGGGGAACTCGCGGAAGATTCTGGTCAGCGAGTTGTCAGGACGGTCGAACATCGCTGCCAAGACAACGAAGTACAAGATCGATCAGAACGGCGAGCTGATGAAGGAAATTCTTGCTCGCGTCGAAGAGATGGAGTACGCCGGCTATCAGTTTGAAGCGGCTGAGGCATCGTTCGATTTGCTGGTCAAGAAGGTCGCCCAGACTTACACGCCGAAGTTTAAGCGGGTTCATTACCGCGTGAATGTCGAAACCGACAAGGCCCGTCTGCCGGAAACGGAAGCGACCGTCAAACTTGAAGTCAACGACCAGATCGAGCACGTGGTTGCCGAGGGAGACGGTCCCGTGAACGCACTGGACAATGCTCTCCGCAAAGCGCTGATCCCGGCCTACCCGGGCCTGAGTTCGATGCAACTGGTCGACTACAAAGTCCGCGTGATCAACTCCGCCGGCGGAACGGCGGCCAGCGTGCGGGTCGTCATTGAGAGTAAGGACGAGAAGGATGTCTGGAGCACAATTGGCGTGAGCACCAACATCATCGAAGCGAGCTGGCTCGCCCTCGTCGACAGTGTGGAGTACAAGCTCTACAAAGACGAAGGTCAGTTCGAGCCGGCCAACTGACCCAAGGACATCGGGGCGGTTTTCGGGAATTCACCCCGGACCGCCCCGCCCTTTTGCCCTGCGCCGCGACCTTCTACAATGCGGCGAAGAAACGGCATTCATCCCCTTTTCAACACTTCCGGCGAGGCTTCGTCGGTCCAGTAACAGTGATCCCGATGGTTGAGATTCCCAAGCAGTACGAACCGAAAGACAGCCAGGCGAAGTGGTACCCGTTCTGGGAGGAACAGGGCTATTTCGATGCGAATCCCAATCCGGAGAAGAAGCCGCACGTCATCATGATTCCGCTCCCGAACGTGACCGGAGCACTCCATATGGGGCATGCTCTGAACGGCACGATTCAGGACCTGCTGACCCGCTGGCGACGCATGCAGGGATTCGAAGCTCTGTGGATGCCGGGGACTGATCACGCCGGGATCGCGACTCAGGCTGTGGTCGAGCGACGCATGTTCGAGCAGGAAGGTCTCACGCGGCACAACATCGGCCGCGAGGCACTCGTCAATCGCATCTGGAAGTGGAAAGATTCTTACGAGAAGAGAATTCTCAATCAGCTCAAGCAGCTCGGTGCCAGTTGTGACTGGCGACGAACGCGGTTCACTCTCGACGATGTCTGCTCAGCTGCCGTTCGAAAAACGTTTCTCAAGCTGTTCCGCGACGGTCTGATCTATCGCGGAAAGCGACTCGTCAACTGGGATACTTATCTGCAGACCGCTGTCGCCGATGACGAGGTCTTTACCGAAGAAGTCGCCGGGCATTTCTGGACGTTCCATTATCCGGTTGTCGACGATGCCGGGGCTCCGACCGGCGAGAAGCTGTTCTTCTCCACCACGCGGCCCGAGACGATGCTCGGCGATACCGCGATGTGCGTTCATCCGAGCGACGAACGCTACACCGAACTGGTTGGGAAGAAGGTCAAGATTCCTCTCAACGGCCGTCTGATTCCGATCATCGCCGACGCCCTGTTGGCAGACAAAGAATTGGGGACTGGCTGCGTGAAAGTCACGCCGGCTCACGATCCCAACGACTACGCTTGTGGACTTCGCAATCAACTGGAGATGATCAACATCCTGAATGCGGATGGGACGCTCAACGAGAATGGCGGGGAGTTCCAGGGGATGGATCGCCTCGACGCCCGCAAGAAGATTGTCGCCGAGATGGAACGGCAGGGCTTTTTCGAGAAAGTCGAAGAACGTCCGATTCCGTTGAAGCACAGTGATCGCTCCAAAACACCCATCGAACCGTATCTGTCAGATCAGTGGTTCGTGCAGATGGAAGAGCTGGCTCAGAAGGCGATTGACGCGGTCGAAGACAACCGCGTTCGTTTCTTCCCCTCCCGGTACACGAAGACCTATCTCGACTGGCTCGGCGAAAAGCGGGACTGGTGTATCAGTCGTCAACTCTGGTGGGGGCATCGGATTCCGATCTGGTACTGCGAGACCTGTACCGAAGACGATTTGAAGCAGGCCTTCGCTGATCGTGACGACGTTTCTTACCGGCGAGATGATGAAGATCGCTGCTGGCTGATTTGTGCCGAGACCGACCTCGATCCGAATGCACTGGGGCCAGACCATGAGCTTCGTCAGGACGACGACGTGCTCGATACCTGGTTCAGTTCGGCTCTCTGGCCACACGCGACGTTGGGCTGGCCGAATGAGGAACAGAATCCGCCATTGAATGGTGAACCTGCTCCTTCCAATGGAAATAACGACGTTCTCGATTACTTTTATCCCGGTTCGGTGCTCGTCACGAGTCGCGATATCATCACGCTCTGGGTGGCCCGCATGGTGCTGACCGGGCTGTATAACATGGGCGATATTCCCTTCTCGCATGTCTGCATTCATCCGAAGATCCTCGACGGCTTCGGTCGCACGATGTCGAAGTCGAAGGGCAACGGCGTCGATCCCATGGACCTGATCGACAAATACGGCACCGATGCGGTCCGGTTCACCCTGGCTTCTCTGGCCGGGGAAACCCAGGACGTGAAGCTGCCGGTTGGGTATGAAGATCCTGAGACGGGTGAAGTTGTTCCGCAGTTGCAGGAGCATACGGATGCCAAGCCAGTCGATGGTGTGAAGCCGCGGATCAAGTTTCCACGCAGCAAGCATGAGTTGCAGTATTCGAGCCCGAACTTCGAGCCGGACGAAGGCGAACCGGTCGCTCGCATGGTGTCGGAGCGTTTCGAATACGGACGCAACTTCTGCAACAAGTTCTGGAACGCCGCCCGCTTCGCGATGCTGAATCTCGAAGGCTATACGCCGGGGCCGGTCGATGTCAGTTCGCTGCCTTTGGAAGACAAATGGATTCTGAGCCGGCTGTCGAAAGTCGCCGGAGAGGTGACGACGTGTCTGGACCGGTATCAGTTCGACATGGCCACGCGGACGCTGCGTGACTTCACGTGGAATGAGTTCTGCGACTGGTACCTGGAGATGATCAAGCCGCGTCTGCGGGACGAAGCATCGAAGCCGGAAGCTCAGCGTGTGCTCGTCGCCGTGCTCGACAACCTGCTACGCCTGCTTTGCCCGTTCGTGCCCTTTGTGACGGAAGAACTGTGGCAGCGACTCGCTGAGCTGGCTCCCAAACGTGGCTTGCCGGAACCGACGGCTGTCGAGCCGGCTGCAATTATCGCCGCCTGGCCCGAATTGCCGAAGAGCTGGATCGATTCCGACGTCGAATCGCGATTCGAACGACTGCAGGAAACCGTGGTTGCCGTTCGGAATGTTCGCGCGGTTTACAGCATCCCCCCCGGGACGCCGCTCAAGCTTCGGATGCGAGCCTCGGCTGCGATTGCGGGCGAGATGAATTCAGTAGCCGATCAGTTCGACAATCTGGCCAAGACCGTTCTCGAAGCGGCCGGGGCCGACGTCGAACGCCCGGAGGGATCTGCCAGCTTCACCATTGGTGATGTCGACGGCTATATCCCGCTGGAAGGCGTTGTCGATCTCGAAGCAGAGCTGAAGCGGCAGGAAGCCGAAGAGAAGAAGTTGATCGGCTTCGTCGCCGGTCACGAGAAGAAACTGCAGAACGAAAAGTTCGTCAGTCAGGCTCCGGCCGATGTGGTCAACAACGTTCGGGAAACGCTCGCAAATCAGAAGAGTCAGCTCGCCAGCGTGCAGGAAGTGATCGAGCAACTGAAGCGAATGATCTGACCGGCTGTTCTCTGTGCAGATGTATGTCGCAAATTCGACAGGATTCATTCCTCGAAAGTTTCCGATGGATTTGTAGTTTTATCCTCTGGTATATTGCATATGCGGAAGGTAACTTTATGAGCCAGATTCTTGGCTTCTCCCATCCCCATAGTGAGGCATCCCCATGGCATTCCAGGAAGGTTGTCTAACAGTTTACCAGGCCGGAGTGCTGACAGTGGTCGGCTTCGGTGGTCAGGACGCGCTGGCGAATTTGAATCTGGCTGAATGCAGGGACGATCTGGTCAAACTGATCAAGGAAAATCACTGCAAGACTCTGGCGTTCGATCTGACCGGAGTTCGCCTCATCCCCAGTGGTACACTCGGGTTGATTGCGGCGATGCGGAAGCTCGACGTCGATGTGCACATCTACAATCCCTCCGATGATGTCCGCGACGTTCTTGAGATCACCAAGCTCGACACCCTGATCGAAGTTCACGAAGTCGAAATCCCGGGCTGATTCCCGCTCTCACCATCAGCCTCGGAAGTCCGCGGATCGAATTATGTCGCATGCCGAAGAGGATTGGACACAACTTCGGTCGTGGGGCAGGCTCGCTGAACGTGTCGAGCAGCTTGTTGGCGAAGGTGGCTTCGGGGCGATCGGCCTTCAGGCACTGAGTCGTTTTCGTTCCCCGGTCATTCTTCGCGGAAATGCGCGGCCGAACGCACCGGCTACGGATGAGAATCTGTTTCTCGTTGCCTCGCTGACTAAGCCCGTCGTGGCGGCTGCGACAATGACGCTGGTGGAAGCGGGTGTGATTTCGCTCAATCAGCGAGTCAGCGAAATACTTCCCGAATGGAACCGTGGGGAACGCCGCCGGATTACGATCCGCCAGCTGCTGTGTCACGCTTCGGGGTTGCCGGATCAACTGCCGAACAATGTCGAACTGCGAAATCAGCAGGCTCCGCTCGACGAATTCTACCGGCTCACCACTGAGGTGCCGCTTGATTACTCACCCGGGAAGGGCTCACGCTATCAAAGCATGGGGTATCTCACGCTCGGAAAGTTAATCGAACATCTGTCCGGTGAGCCTCTCCCGGCTTTTGTTCATCGAACGATCTTCGAGCCCCTCAAGATGCGAAACTCGTTTCTTGGAGCAACAGGTCCAGATCGATCCTCGGTTCTGAATCGCGTCGTCGACGTTCAACTTCCCAGAGAGCAGGACGGCTGCACCGGGCATTGGAATTCGGACTACTGGCGCAGTCTGGGAGCTCCGTGGGGAGGGATGCTTTCCACCCCGGCGGACGTGCTGACGTTCTGCCGCGAGATGCTCGCCTGTTATCACGGAGCGGGCACCTTGCTGACCGCCGCTTCCGTGCGCGAGATGTGTGCTCCTCAACTCGAGTGGTATGAGGAAATGCCGAAACGGGAACGCTGCTTTCGCAGTTGGGGACTGGGCTGGCGGCACAACTGGAAGACACATGCGGAAACGTTCGGCGATTGTCTGCCTCCGCTCACGGTCGGTCATTGGGGAGCGACCGGCTGTCTGATGTGGATCGACATGGAGGCGGAGACTGCCGCGGTTATTTGCACAACGGTGCCGAGCAGTGAGTCGCGTTCACAGCTGGTTCAGCTCTCGAATCTCATGCACGTGGCGATTCAGGACTTCGTACGGCGTACGTCCTAAGTTGCCGTGCTCCCGCTGCGATCCCCTGCTCGGCCGGTCGTCGTTGACAAGATTGCTTCTGTCGAAGACGATCATTGTTCAACGTACCGACAACTTCTCGTGATGAAAGGCGGGTCCGAATGGGATCTTCAGCGAATGTGCCACGGCGATCGTTTCTTCAATCAACAGTCGCAGCCGGAGCGGCGGGATTGTTCCTGACTGGGAATGAAAGTACCGCAGCCGAGAAGTCGTCGCAGAAGCCGATGATTCAGCCGGGGACTACGATTCTCTTCCAGGGCGATTCGATCACCGATGCCGGCCGCAAGAAGGACCAGGGCGATACACCGAACAAGCAGCCGGGTCTTGGCAACGGGTATGCGTGGATGGCGGCGTCCACTTTACTGACCGGACCGAACGGAAGCTCGCTGACGATCTACAATCGCGGCATCAGCGGAAACAAGGTGCATCAGCTGGCTGATCGCTGGGATCAGGACTGTCTGGATCTGAAGCCGAATGTGTTGAGTATCCTGATCGGCGTCAACGACATCTGGCATCGTCTGAACGGGAAGTACGACGGAACCGTGAAGACGTACGAAGACGACTATCGCGCCCTGCTGCAACGAACGAAGGAAGCTCTGCCAGATGTCACTCTTGTGATCTGCGAGCCGTTCGTACTGCGCTGCGGGGCAGTGAACGACAAGTGGTTCCCCGAATTCGATAAGTTCCGAGCCTCGGCGGCGAAGCTCGCCAAAGAGTTCGAAACCGTCTGGGTGCCGTTCCAGTCGATGTTTGATGAAGCGGTGCAGTACGCTCCGCCAGAACATTGGGCCGGCGATGGAGTCCACCCGAGTCCCTTCGGAGCGTCTCTGATGGCGTCCACCTGGCTGCGGACTGTTCAGAACGCCTGAAGTTAGAATTCGGAAAGCTTCTGCCCCGTGCGATTCACGAAGACACTCCGTCTGGCGGTCCCAGCAAAGTATGCCTTCGACTGGCATGCTCAGCCGGGAACGCTGCGCCGACTTCTTCCTCCCTGGGAGAAGATCACAATCCACTCCGCTGCGGAAGGGATTCACGACGGTGCCCGTGTCGTCATGTCGGTTCCAGTCGGGCCACTCCGCAAGCGATGGATTGCCGAGCATACCGACTTCCAGGAGGGGCGGGAGTTTACCGATATCCAGATCTCGGGACCGTTCAGGTCCTGGAGGCATCGGCACGTTTTCAATCCGATCGACGAGACTTCGTGCGAACTGGTCGATGAGATCGATTACGAACTTCCTCTCGGCACGGTCGGGAAAGCTGGATCGTCCTTTGCCCGGAAGCAGCTCGAACAGATGTTCGCGTACCGCCATGCCCGGACGGCAGCCGAGATCGAAACTCACTATCGCTGGCGGGATATACCGCGGATGCGGGTTCTGGTTTCGGGATCGACCGGGCTGATCGGTACGTCGCTGGTGTCGTTTCTTCGATCGGGCGGCCACGAAGTTGTTCGTCTCGTTCGCGACCGGAAGTCTGCGGAAAACAATCCGCATGCGATCTTCTGGGATATCAAGGAAGGCGAAATTGATCGGCTTCAGCTCGAAGGATTCGATGCCGTCGTTCATCTCGCGGGAGCCGGGATAGCCGATCATCGCTGGACTCCGTCGTACAAAGACACGATCAAAGAGAGCCGCGTCAAATCGACGAAGTTGCTTGCGGCGATGCTGTCGACGTTGAATCAGAAGCCGAAGGTATTCGTATCGATCTCGGCAACGGGCTACTACGGGGATCGCAGCGACGAGATTCTCACCGAAGAGTCGCAGTCCGGGATTGGATTCTTGCCCGAAGTGGCCCGTGCCTGGGAATCGTCCGCTGATGCGGCGCGTGCAGCCGGCATTCGTGTCGTTCATCCTCGTCTGGGGCTGGTGATAACGCCTGCCGGCGGAGCCCTGCAGAAGATGTTGACGCCGTTCAAGCTGGGGGTGGGGGGCGTCGTTGGTTCCGGCAAACAGTACTGGAGTTCGATCTCGATTCACGATGTGACAGGCGCCATCTATCACGCCTTGATGGAAGAGGAGCTGGAGGGGCCGGTCAATCTGGTGATGCCCGAAGAAATTACGAATCGGCATTTTACCAAAACGCTGGGCCGCGTGCTCAATCGACCGACGGTGTGTCCAGTGCCTTCGTTCGGAGTGAAGATGGCGATGGGAGAACTGGGAGACACGCTGCTGCTCGACAGTACGCGCGTGCACCCTGCCAGGCTACTGGGGCACGGCTACGAGTTCCAGACCGGAACTCTGGAAGAAACGCTGCGACAGGTTCTCGGGCGATACTGAGTCACTCTGATCTTCAGTCGATCTCGCGGAGGCTGGAGTTTTCTTTCAGCAACTCCAGCGCCGTTCGCAGCTTCGGGGTATAGCGGATCCCGCAGTCAAAGGATCGATCGTCCAGCTGTTGGCGAACGGTCGAATTCGTGGATGAGAAGACGACCGAACCTCGAAGGTCGATCAGAAGCAGGGTGACGGCGACGACCTCTTCGAGTGCCAGTTCCGACAGTGAAGTCACGTTCTGGAAGTCGAAAATGAACCGCGGTTGAGTGGGAATCTCCGCGGCAATCATCGACAGATGCTCGACGAAGCGTGGCGTGTTGGGCACATCGGCCTGGCACAGTTTCAGGACGTGAATCGTTCCGCCATCCTCCCGTGCCAGCCTCGCATGCAATTTGACGCGGATCTCCCCCCATGGGAAATCCTGATCGACCGGTCCCGACGGCATGATCATAAACTACTTCCATCACGTGAATTCTGACTTCCCTCACCTGCGGTTGATTCGTTCCAAACAGGTAAGGCGACGAGCAGGTAACGCTTCTATTTAAGAAAACGTTTGCGGCTGTCAGTTCGTGTACGTCAGTTTAATGCGAGCAGCACGACGTGATGGTTCGATCGGAACCGAATCGGAACTGAATCGTTCCGGGATTCGAATCTCAGTTCAATTCTGCTTGAGATTTGCGGGCCGGAGGGGCCACGCCACTGAGGAGAAACTCAGCGAGAGCCGCAGCGTCGTATGTGGAGTCGATTGTCTGCACCCGGTTTCCCTGCATCTCCATGTCGACATAGGCCTTGTGGTAGAGGATGTCGCCACTGTCGAGATGCCGAAATCTTGCCACCGAACGAATGACAACGATGGAGTTGGCCTCGTCCTTCAGAATCTTGACCTGATCGATACCCACGAGTTCCACGCTTGAGTGCAGGCGATCGAGCAACGACTGGATGTCCCAGCCGACGTAGTCGCCGGCATACGGGATGACGCGGGGATCGCCAGGGGCAATCCATCTCAGATCCGCCGAACCGATCGGATGGTCACCTCGGAACAGCGGTGCGCAGTCCTGGGTCAGGATGGTATGGAGGAATACATTCGCTGTCGCCCCAGGATCGTTGACGAAGTGGTCCGCCGTCACGTCTGAGTAATCAGGTCGTCGAAGTTCTCTGGCCCGCTGATTCAGCCCATCTGCCAGAGTCTTCAGCAATTTGGGATCGACCGGTTTCCGTCCGTGTTCAATGTTGTAGACAGTACGGACGCTGACTTTGAGCAATTCGGCCAGTTCCTTGCGTGAGAGATCGACCTCCTCGAGATAATGTGTCAAATGACCGGGGATCGTGCGGACTCCAGTTCTCCGTGGTGGCATGGGATCACCTCTCGGAATTCAGATCATTTATCGGGTCGATCGATGCGACCTAACGAGCCGTCCATCCTCCGTCGACCGTCAGCATGCTGCCGGTGACATAGCTGGATGCCGAACTTGCCAGGAAGATCGCAGCGCCCTGGATTTCGTGCATTTTCCCCCAACGGTCAAGAGCAACTGCTCCGACGATATACTTCTTGGCTTCTTCCGTATCGGCGATCGGTTCGTTCATTGGCGTGAGAAACGGACCGGGACAGATGGCGTTGACGGTAATCTGGTAGGGAGCGACCTCCAGCGCCAGCGATCGAGTGAATTGAACGACGGCTCCTTTGCTCGTGGCGTACGGCGTGCGGTTGGCCAGTCCGACGAGTCCGAGCGTGCTGGCCAGATTGATGATGCGGCCGGACTTCTGATCTTTCATGACAGGAATGACTTCGCGGGCACACCGCCAGAGGCTGTCGACATTCACATCCTGCACTTTGCGGAAGTCTTCGAACGTCAATTCGTCGATGGCACCTCGAATGTTAATGCCGGCATTGTTAACGAGTATGTCGACCCGTCCGAACTCCTTGAGGCAGCGGGGAACCATTTCGGAGACTTCGTGCGACTTGGTCACATCCACCGCCATGCCGACGGCTTTGATCGGATACTCGGATGCGATCCGTTCCGCAGCCTGCTGAATCTCATCGGCATTGCGGCTGATCAGGAGGAGATTGGCACCGGCAGAGGCGAGCCCGGCCGCCATGGCTTCGCCCAAGCCTTTCGAGCCCCCGGTGACGATTGCGACTTTTCCATCGAGTTGGAACTGATCAATACCGGGCCAGCGAGCCATGAGCGTCTCCTGTTGCTGAGAGGTGTTCTACGATCGTAGCGGATAGTCCCGGTCGATGTGAACATTGATATGTCGGGCCCGGTCTTCGATCGTCTCCGGGTGGTCGGTGCGATAATGGACGCCGCGGGATTCGTCGCGTTCGAGTGCGGAGGACAGCATCAGTCGCGCGGTGAGGAGCATGTTCTGCAGCGACCAGCCGTTGACGTTGTCGAATTCCTGACTGGAGACATACCGGTCCCAGAATTCGACCTGCTTCAAGGCGTCGGTCAGGCCTTCCCGATCGCGGCGGATGCCGGCCTGCCGCCACATCAGGCTCATCAGCGAGTTCCGGACGTCGGTGAGATCGAGATCGGTTTGTTCGTCGGACTGTCCCTTGCCATCGTCTTCAATCGGCATCGCACAGAAATGATCGGCGATCTTATGAGCTTCGCGCGACGCAGCCAGGCCTGCTCCGCGCCCGTGGTACAGGCCTTCGAGCAGACTGTTGGATGCAAGACGGTTGGCTCCGTGAAGTCCACTGGAGGTGACTTCCCCGGCTGCCCACAGACCCGGGAGCGACGTCCGTCCTTCATGATCGATAACGACCCCGCCGATCATGTAGTGAGCGCCGGGACGAACGGGAATAAGATCGACCGCGAGATCGAGGCCGAACTTGCGGCAGACTTCCGCGATGTTGGGGAAGCGTTCTGCAACAAGCGAGCGATCGAGATGCCGCAGGTCGAGATAGACCGAAGAATGCCGCGTCTTGTCCATCTGAGCGGTGATGGCTCGACTGACGACGTCGCGGGGTGCAAGTTCACCAGCCGAGTCGTAGTCCTGCATGAAGCGGTAGCCGTTCACGTCGACAAGATGAGCCCCTTCGCCGCGGACGGCTTCGGATATCAGATGGCGCGAACCCCCGGCGATGTAGAGCACCGTCGGATGAAATTGCATCATTTCCATGTCGCGGAGGACGGCCCCCGCCCGGAAGGCGATGGAATGTCCGTCACCGGTGGCGATCTCGGGGTTCGTTGTTTCCCGATACAGCCGCCCTGCTCCGCCGGTGGCAAGGATTGTCTGTTTGGCCCAGATGAAGGTTTTGCCGTGATGCGGATTCCAGACGAGGGCTCCGACACAGGACCCATTAAAGGTCAGCAGATCGATGGTGAAGGTCTCTTCCCAGATCTGGCAGTCGGTGTGGGTCTTCACGCGTTCGATCATTGCCCGCATGATCTCGCGGCCGGTCGCATCGCCGAGGGCATGGATAATGCGGCGATGGCTGTGGCCGCCTTCCTGCGTGAGGGCGAGCACGCCGCCGACTTCGTCGAAGTTCGCTCCCAGCGAGATCAGTTCCCGAACAATTTCGGGAGCCGCTTCGGTGATTTCTTCGACCGTCTGGACATCACAGAGTCCCTTGCCGGCTGCGATCGTGTCGCGAGCGTGGTTGGAGACATGGTCACTGGGGTCGAAGACGCTGGCGATGCCTCCCTGGGCTTTCCAGCTGTTGGAAACCTCGACCTGCCCTTTGGTGAGGATGGTCGTTTCCAGATTGCGATCGACGCTGAGGGCGGCTCGCATGCCGGCGATGCCGCCGCCGATAATCAGCACGTCCGTGAACGCATGCGGGATGCGTTTCGGATTAAAGTGGACGAGATAACGTCGAGACAGGGGGAGAGTAAGCTCAGTATTCAATCGTCGATTCCGCTACGGTGGACAGGGTTCCCACCAGCGTACCGGATCGGGGTCAGATTGTCATCGACGAGAAGCCGCCATCGACGACGAGATTCTCACCGGTGATGAAGCTGCCCGCATGATCGGACGCGAGGAGCAGCACGGCTCCCGCCAGTTCCTGCGGCTCGCCGAAGCGGTTGGCCGGCGTATGCTTCATGATCGACTCAACGCGGTCCGGGGTAAGGACCTTCTTGTTCTGTTCGGCCGGGAAGAAGCCGGGAGAAATCGCATTCACGCGAATCCCCTGCTCGGCCCATTCGCGAGCGAGGTTCTTCGTGAGATTCAGCACGGCTGCCTTGGAGGCGGAATAGGTGAAGACTCGTGACAGAGGGATGAGCGCCGACATCGAAGCGATGTTGATGATCGAACCCGATCGCTTCTTACCCAGCCAGTATTTGGCGAACGTCTGGCTGGCGACGCGAACTGAACCCAGGTTGATGTTGAAGATCCGATCCCACTCTTCGTCCGGGATATCGAGGAATGGAGTCGCCGCGTTGACGCCGGCTCCATTCACGAGAATGTCAGGAGCGTGTCCTCCAGAGACACATTGATCGAGCAGAGCCTGCACCGATTCGCGAGAGCTGACATCGACGGCCGCGAATTCCCCTGCTCCGCCGGCGGCTTTCAGAGCCTCGACCCGGGCGTTGCCTGCTTCTTCAGATCGACCGGCCACGACGACATACGCACCGGCAGCCGCCAGACAATCGCAGATTGCTCCCCCGAGAACGCCGGTGCCGCCCACGACGACCGCAGTTTTTCCATCGAGACCGAACAGCTGTTGCAGATAAGACGCAGACTTGTCGCTCATAAGATGTCGTGCACTTTCGGAAGAACAGATTGCAGGCAGAGACGGAGACCGCCACAGTTTCGGCAAAGACTCGGGACAGTCGGTAAGAGGTCGATCTGAAGAATCGTCAGTCCGAAGACCTCTTGCGGCTGCGCCACCCCGGTTGAATCAACCGGGGCTACCCTGTCGTCATTAAAGCTCTATCGTATCAGCCGATGAATTCGAGATCGACCGGGCGATCGATAATGCCCTGATCGTAGCCGCGCTTGAGCAGCGTGGCGACGGCTTTGCGGCCGGTTTCGCCGAAGTCGAGCGTCCAGTCGTTCACGTACATGCCGACGAACTTGTCGGTCAGCTCGGTATCGAGATCGCGACCGTACTTCATGGCATGTGCCAGGGCGTCTTTGCGATGGGCCAGACCGTATTCGATGCTCTGCTTCAGATAGGCAGTGACTTCTTCCATCACTTCCTGGCCGAGGTCGCGGCGAATGGCGTTGCCGCCGAGCGGAAGAGGCAGGCCGGTGTCTTCGTACCACCAGACGCCGAGATCGACGACCAGCGAAAGCCCCTGCGTGCCGTAGGTCAGCTGACCTTCGTGGATGATCAGGCCGGCATCGACTTTGCCCTGTTCGACCAGATTCAGAATCTCGTCGAAGGGATGTTCTTCGAACGTCGCGTCCTGACCGATAAGCAGCTGCAATGCGAGAAACGCAGTCGTCAGCTTCCCCGGAATGGCGATTTTCTTGCCTTTGAGATCCTCGATCGCCATCGGCTCGCGAGCCACGACCATCGGGCCGTACTTGTCGCCCATGCTGGCTCCACAGGCACACAGGGCATATCGGTCCGTCAGATAGGCATAGCCGTGAAGACTGACGGCAGTCAGTTCGAGCTCGCTGCGGAAGGCCCGCTGATTCAGTGTTTCGATGTCTTGCAGAACATGTGTGAATCGGTAGCGGCCGGTGTCGATCTTATCGTTGGCCAGCGCGTGGAACATGAACGCATCGTCGGGATCGGGGCTGTGTCCGACCTGAATCAGGATTTTGTCATCCGCCATGGAAAAGGTGTCGCATTCTCGAGTAAATGTTCACAGGATGAGTCCAGTTTCTCCACGGAGAAACGCCGCGGCAGGACCGATTTCCCGCCGAGTGGAGGCATTTTACCTCTGACGAACGGTAATGCGTCCCCCCCCAGAAAGCAAATGAGCCGATTTGCCGCACTCCACAGAGAATCCGTTAGAATAACACGCCATGAGCACCCCTTCCGCCATCACTGCAGCGCTGAAAGACCGCGCACGAGATCTCGGCTTCGATCTCGTCGGAGTCGCCCCTGCTCTGACGCCGGTAACGCTCCCGAAATTCGAGGAATGGGTTGAAGCTGGTTACGCCGGCGAAATGCAGTACATCGAACGCCGGCGGGACGCGTATGCTCATCCCCGGCATGTGCTGCCGGTGGTGAAGAGCGTCGTCATGCTCGGCATGTGCTACGACCCCGGCCGCGGAACCGACGAGCAGCCTGGTGAGGCCGCTGGCGTCGGTCGAATTGCCCGTTACGCCCGAGGCAGCCGTGATTATCACGATGTGATCCGCGAATCCTTGAAGCAACTGGCCGCCCGATTGCACGAGCTGGAACCGGGAAGTCGTACGAGGGCGGTGGTTGATACCGCTCCGCTGCTGGAACGGGATTTCGCCCGCCAGTCAGGACTGGGCTGGTTCGGCAAGAACACGCTGCTGATCAACAAATCACTGGGGAGTTATCTTTTTCTGGCGGCGCTGCTCACCGATGTGGAACTGGTTGCCGATGAGCCTCACGAGACTTCTCATTGCGGAACCTGCACACGCTGCCTGCAGGCCTGCCCGACTGAAGCGTTCGTGCAACCCGGCGTGCTGGATGCCCGGCGATGCATTGCGTATTTGACGATTGAACTGCGCGATCAGCCGATTCCGGAGGATCTTCGGCCCGGAATGAAGGACTGGTTATTCGGCTGCGATGTCTGCCAGGAAGTTTGTCCGTGGAATCGCAAAGCCCCTGCCCCGACGACCCGGGAATTTGTCAGTCTGGCAGATCAGCCCGATGCGAACGCGTTTCTCGCCATGACGCCCGCGGAGTTCAAAGCCCGCTTTCGAGGCACTCCACTGGAGCGAACCGGGCGGAATGCTCTTGCCCGCAACGCGGCGATTGTGATCGGGAACTCCGGGCGAACGGAACTGTCCGGCCTGCTGATGCAGGGTTCGACGGACGATTCGCCGCTCGTTCGCGAGGCTTCGGTCTGGGCGTTGACGCAGTTGATCGGCCCGGCTGCTCAGGGTTTTCTGCAGGAACGGTTGGACACGGAACAGGATTCGCTGGTTATTGAGCAGCTGGAGGCATGCCTGCAACGTCTGCAGGAGGGCAAGGCCGCTGCCGCCGACCCTGTTTGACTCCGATTGCAGGCTGCCTAGAATGGCCTGAACTGAGACAAGCGATCCCCATTTCATGGAGATTCGACCGGCTCACCCCGGCTGTTTCCTCGGGCGACCGCGTAGAAAAGAACGGATCTGATGATGGCTCGCTGGTTTGTCGCGCTCCCCGTTTACAACGAAAAGACACACGTTCACGCCATTCTGGATGAAGTCCGTCGGTATGCCGACAATATTCTGGTCGTCGACGATGGCTCCAGCGATGGTTCCCGCGAGTTGCTCGAACAGCGATCCGACATCACGCTCATCAGTCACCCGGAAAACCGGGGCTACGGAGCGGCTCTGATCACCGCGTTCGAATTCGCCATCGAAAACAAGTTCGACGGCCTCGTGACGATCGACTGTGACGGGCAGCATCAGCCGAAGCTGATTCCGGTCCTGATAAATCGACTGCTCCGGGATGAATTCGAGCCGATCGATATCGTTTCGGGGAGTCGGTATCTGCAGGAATTCTCGGGCGACAATTCCGCTCCAGAAGATCGCCGCCGCATTAATTTCGAAATCACGGCCCAGCTTAATGAACAGCTTGGCTTCAATCTGACCGATTCCTTCTGCGGCTTCAAAGCCTATCGGACCTCGGCTCTGAAGAAGCTGGAGATCACAGAGACCGGCTATGCGATGCCGCTTCAGCTCTGGATTCAGGCCGCGTGTGCAGGTTTGAAGATCGAAGAGTATCCCGTGCCGCGGATTTATCTGGAAGAAGAGCGATCCTTTGGAGGTTCGCTTGATGATGCCCGCCGGCGAATGGCACACTATCAGGATGTGATTTCCCGGGAGCTGAAACGTCTGGCCCCCCGGTGTGGTCAGATCCCAGTGCTTCAGGCCTCGTCGACCGATTCCTGAACTTCGGGCTTCGACAGGTATCCGATTGCAGTTCTCGCGGGACAGCGGCTTAGTGAATACAGATTCGGCGATTCAGGAAACGACAGACTGCGCCCAGCGACTTACGGCGACTCAGTACCGGGCTCCGCGCGGCGATCTGGACCTGTTTCTGCAACCGAAACTCGACCAGACGGTGGAGCGGATTCTCGCCAATCGGCAACATTTTCAGCAGTCGGAACTCGTGATCTGGGGTCGCCCATTCGGCGAATGGCGGCGGGAGGCTCGTCGCGAATTTCTGCAGAAGTCTTCCGGCGGCTCTCTGCCTGAGGGGCTTTGCGAACATGCTCCGCTCATTCTGACAGGTCATCAGCCGGAGCTGTATCATCCCGGCGTCCTGCTGAAGAATATGCTCGCCGGTTATCTGGCGGAGGCTGTTGACGGTTGTGCGGCGAATGTGACCGTCGATTCCGATGTCGTCAAATCGCGGCGAATGACACTGCCGACTCTGGTTGACGACCAGTTGGAGAAGAGTTCGCTGGTTATCGATGAGTGGGCGTTTGGCTCGCCGTGGGAAGAGGCCGGGATCGTCAAACAGGAGCGTTTCGAGTCACTGCCTGAGCGAGTCTCGCGACGCATCGCCCCGCTTTCTCAGGCGTCGCTGCTGCCTGCGTTCTGGGAACAGGTCGTTTCGACGACCTCCCAACGAGGGGATCTCGTCGATGGACTGATTGCCGGGCGGCAGTATGTGGAACATCGTCTTGGTCTGCGAAACCGAGAGATCCGACTGAGCCAGATTGCCGAGACCGGCACCTTTCTACATTTCCTGGCCGGAATCATCGGCGACGCTGAGAAGTTCTGCCGCGATTACAATCAGGCACTCTTCGATTACCGCGCCTGCTACGAGCTCAAGTCCGACTCGCACCCGATGCCCGATCTGATCGTCGGCGAGGATCTGATCGAACTTCCCTTCTGGATCTGGACGAGTGAACGCCCCCGCCGCAAAGGGCTGTTTCTACGTAGAAATGGGGACGCTCTCGAACTGACCGATGACAATGGGTGGAGTGAAGCGATTCCCGCGGACGCCATCGAGTCGAGTGAGAAGCGAGTCGAATTCTTGCGTGGTCTGGCGTCAGACGGCATCAAAATACGGTCGCGGGCTTTGCTGACGACGCTTTATCTGCGGTTGTTCGTGGCGGACTGGTTCATCCACGGAATTGGCGGGGCCAAGTACGACGAAATCACCGACGATCTGATCTGCCGGTATTTCCGGTTTCCGCCCCCGGACTATCAGGTGGCTACGGGCACGGCGTTTCTGCCATTAAAACGCCGGATCGATCCGGACGAAGCGGATCCGGCGGAATTGAAGAATCGGCTTCGACATGCCGAAGAGAATCCGGAGCTACTTCTTTCCGCTGATCAGTCGAAACGAGTAACCGAACTGGTCGAGGAAAAGCAATCGTTGATTCGCGAACGGGAAGAATCTCGTACTCAAGGCCTGACTCGGCGCCAACGGCGTGAACATCGTCCACGTAATCAGGAGAGGCACGAACGCCTGAAGCAGATTCGAGCCGAACTGGCGGAGTTGGCCGGGCAACCGCTGCAGGATTTACGGGAACGCATTTCCCAGGCGGAACAATTGCGGGCACAGCGAACTGTTTCGGCGGATCGAGAGTATCCGTTCTGTCTGTACCCGTTGAGTAAACTCCAGGAATTGCAGCATACGCTGATCAGTCACGGCTCGGCCTGAAGACACGACCCCGGTGCCCGTTTCGGGCTTAGAGATTTGAATCTATGGTGAATCGCCTGACGCTGCTCGCGTTCCTGTTGCTGGGATCGCTTTCTCCGTTATTCGCAACGCAAGCTGCCGACAGCATGGAGGCGAATCGCCTCGTTGAGCAGCAGATTCTGGAAGAGCTGTCCTATTTCGCGGCCGACTCCATGGAAGGTCGGGATACCGGCAGCGAGCAGCTGGTCGAGTGTGCCAACTATCTGCGGTCGGAACTGCAGAAGCTCGGTTATACTTTTCCGGCCAATGAAGACGACGGCTACCAGGAATTCTCGATCGCCGGTCAGCCCGGACAGGGGCCTGCCAACAATTTGCAGGTGACCGGGGCTGCTGATCTTCAGTGGCAGAACGATCGCGATTTCCGTGTCTGCGCTTTCGGGGGAAGTGGCGCGTTCGCTGGTCCGCTGGTCTTCTGTGGATACGGCATTGACGATGCCGAGAACAATTTCGACGAGTTTGCCGGTCTCGATCTCGAAGGAAAAGTTGCTGTCATCATGCGACGGGTTCCGGGGCAGTCAAACCCCGGGAGCCTGTATGTCGACAAGAACGGCACCATCGACGTCAACCGGGCCGGTTTGCGAACCAAATACACCAACGCCCGCGAACGCGGCGCCGTTGCCGTGCTTTTCGTGAACGATCCGCACTCGGTAAAGAAGGAAAAGGACGAACTCTTCGAGTTTGGCTATGGAGGCAGCGGGAAGCCGGACGAGATTCCGATCTTTCAGATCACGGTGGCTGCGGCGAATCAGCTTCTGAAGTCGACAATAGGGCATACGCTCGAAGATGTCGAGACGGCGATTGATCGCACAATGCAGCCGCTCAGCCAGGAACTGCATGGCGTTTCCATTCGGGGGACCGCAGATCTCGACTTCTCGAAGACGCAGACTGGAAACGTCGTCGCGGTGCTCGAACCGAGAGACGCGGACATTCGCGAAACGATTATCATTGGGGCTCACTACGATCACGTCGGCTGGGGCAAGTTCGGCTCCCTGGCTCCGGGGACACGGGCGATCCACAATGGAGCTGACGACAATGCCTCCGGTTCGATCGCCCTGCTCTCACTCGCACGCCGCCTGGCCGAGAAATCGGGCAAGCTTGACCGTCGTATCGTGCTGATCTGGTTCGCCGCCGAGGAACGGGGACTGCTCGGCTCCAAGCACTATGTCGATGCTCCGCTGTATCCGCTGAGCGACACGATTGCCATGCTCAATCTCGACATGGTCGGCCGCATGTGCGATGAAAAACTGACCGTGTTCGGTGTCGGTTCTTCTGACGTCTGGAATCCCTGGCTCGATCAGATTGAAGCGGATACCGAACTCAATTTCTTCCGGGAGAAGAAGGCCTTCGGGCCCAGTGACCATGCTCCCTTCTACGAGAAAAAGATCCCGGTGCTGCATCTGTTTACCGGCCTGCATGGCGATTATCACCGCCCGACGGATGATGTCGAAGAAATCAACGTCCAGGGAATGCGCCGGGTAGTCGATGTCCTGGAAGGACTGACGCTGAATCTGGCCAACGCCGACCAGCGGCCCAACTACATCGAGAACAAGAAGTGGATTCAAGTCGGACGCCACGCCGGCGGACGGCCGTTCGTTGGAGTCATTCCCGACCTGTATGCCTCCGTGGATGGCCTTGTCGTTCAGAACACTGCCGAAGACAGTCCCGTCGAGACGGCGGGACTCCAGCCGGGAGATGTGATTGTCTCTGCTGACGGACAGGCCATTCGTACGCGCAAGGATTTCTGGGATGTCATCGATCAGCATGCTCCCAAAGAGACGATTCCCCTCGAATTTCAACGTGACGGTACGCGGATGTCGGTCGAGATCAAACTCGGCAGTCCACGGTAGTTGCGTATCCCATCTGAACGACAATTGAAAGCAGGCAGCCATGTGGTTCACTGAAAATCCCTGGCCGGTAGTGGTGATCTGTCTCATTGTGACCGCAATCTTCGCGGCTCGGGCGATTCAGACAGGACTGGGGCGAAACTGGCTGCTGGTCGGTTTGGGCGTGCTGCTGGCGGTTGGGACCTATCTGGCGGAACAGTCCATCGTCACGCCAGCTGAGGAGGTGGAACTCCGCGTTCATGAGGCAATCGATCATTGCATCGAAGGGGATGTGAATTCCGTACTCGGCATGATCTCCGAAGGTCAACCCGGGATGAGAGTCCTGGCCATGGCCGGGCTTTCGATGGCGGATATCCACGATGACATGCGGATTACTGACCTCAATGTGCGGATGACGGCCCAGAACTCCCGAGCCATCAGCCACTTCCGTGCGAACGGCACGATCTCGGCGGGCGGAGTCTCGATGACTGGTCATGCCACGACGCGGTGGGAGGTGACGTGGCAGCAGGAAAACGGCGAGTGGAAGATCGTCGACATCACCCGCTTGCATCCGATTAACGGAGAGCCAATGGAGGTGTTGCGACGATCGGAGACCTGAGCCAGGGCGGGACGGCGAGAATTTCCAAAAAATTCTGCTGTCATTTCATTTTCTGGACAGGATCTCATGGTGACGTTCGTTTAGTGGAACGGAGGCCATCATGAAGAACCATCAGAAACTGTTTTTTGCTGTCTGTCTGGTTGCGACCCTCATTGCGTCAGTGAACGTGGCTTATTGGGCGGGGTTCGACGACGGTTTCGCCGTGAAATACCGATTGCGACCTTCCCAGCAGCTGCAAATTGCGGAAGAGTTTGTCCGAAATCGTTGATTGGGCGCGGTCGCTGTCTGAACATGAAAAAAGCGGAGTTGGGGAAAGGACTTTCCCCAACTCCGCTTTTTCGTTGCCCGGCGAATCATCACCGAAGTGGACAGAGCGGGAATCGAACCCGCGACACCAGGATTTTCAGTCCTGTGCTCTACCAACTGAGCTACCTGTCCGGCTGTCCGCCGTACGGCGGTCGAGCGAAAGGACGTTATACGGAATCACTTCGAGCCTTGCAATCGAATGTTGCCAACTTTTCGAGGTGGTCTGCCGAAGTGACGTCCCCGGCACGAATTACCGTTGCTTCACGTGCGAAAGGATTCCTTTCTCCTGCTCTTGTCCGTGCTGGTTGATTCTGCCAACATGGTATGGTGAAACGATTTTCGCGACTTTGAGGACCTGGCCATGCGAGCTATCAGCCGATTACCCTACCTTCCCGCTTCCCTTCCCTGCCGACGCGTTCTCATGGGCTTCCTGGTCCTGATCGCGATCGCTGTATTGGGAGCTTCCGCTCAGGCGTGTCCGTTCTGTTCTGCACCCCAGCTGACGTTGGCCGAACAGATTGCCCAGTCGGATGCCGCAGTCATAGCCGAGTGGCAGTCGGGAGTGGCGCCTGATTTCGATGCCGGGACTCCGGGCTCGACGACCTATCGAATCGAAAAGGTCATCAAGTCCTCGGCTGCCGAACTGGCTGTCGACCAGACGATTACCGTGAAAGAATACTTTCCCGGAGAACAGAAGCAGTTTGCCCTGCTGATCGGCAACCAGGATCTTGGCGTCTCTCAGTGGATCGAGACCTTCCAGTCGCTGATGTGTCGGCAGGTCCCAGCCGTAATGGCGGTGGAACTGAACTGGCTCTCGCCGCTCGATATTTCTCCTCAGGGGTTCGAATATGTCGCTAACGCCCCGGGGCCGGAAAACGATCCGAAGGAGCGACTGCGTTATTATGTGAAGTATCTGGAAGCGAGCGATCCGCTCGTGGCCGACGATGCCTATGCCGAGTTCGCCAATGCTCCCTATGAAACGATTGTCGCTGTAAAGGACGCCTTTCCTCGCGAAAAGGTTCGCGGCTGGGTTTTCAGTGAAGCCACTCCGGTCACGCGGCTGGGGCTGTATGGTCTCATGATCGGTCTCTGCGGCACGCCGGAGGATCAGGAACTGCTTCGTGAAAAAGTGGTTCGCAACGATGAAGATTTCCGGTTGGGCATCGATGGTGTGATGGCTGGCTATCTGCTCCTCTCGGGGGATAAGGGGCTCGCCGCGCTGGAAGATGCCAAGCTGAAGCCGTCGCTGCAAACGCCGAGCCCGGTGCCGTTCAGCGAGACCTTCGCGACCTTGCAGGCGATTAAATTCATGTGGGAGTACGGACAGCCGACCATCTCTCCCGAACGACTGCAGGAATCGATGCGGATTTTGCTCAAGCATCCCGACCTGGCCGATCTGGTCGTTATCGATCTGGCTCGCTGGGAAGACTGGACGCTGCTCGACGACGTCAAAGCCATGTACGGTGCGGAACCTTATGACGTTCCGGCCATCAAGCGGGCGATCGTCGGCTATCTCATCGCCTGCACGAAACAACGGCCCGAAGATCCGGCGGCCGACGTCCCAGCATTCGTGACGGAAGCGGAAGCGTTTCTGGCCGAGCTGGAGGAGAGTGACCCGAAGACCGTCAAGACGGCTCGGCTGCTGTTCCGATAGGACTCAGAGTTCTCCAACCCCCGCGACTCAAATTGCATTTGAAAGAGGTGAGATGCCATCAGATTCCAGAGTGCAGGCCTGGCAGCAGGCGATCGCAGAGGCCGAACTCGGAGGATGGTTACTCTATGACTTTCGCGGCACGAATCCGCTGGCCCGGAGCGTGCTCGATCTCACCGAGCGGCACCCCGGCTCTCGTCGCTGGTTTTATTTGATCCCCGCTGAAGGGGAACCGCTGCGGATTGTGCACGGCATCGAAACCGATGCGCTCAGCACGTTGCCGGGGGAGTTGCGAATTTACCGCAGCTGGCGAGAACTGCATGAGATCCTGAAGACTGCTCTGGCTCCCCTGAACTCCGTCGCCATGGAGTATGCCCCTTACGGAAACAATCCGTATGTTTCCCGCATCGATGGCGGAACGCTGGAGTTGATTCGCACGATGGGGCCGCAGATCGTTTCGTCGGGCGATTTGATCCAGAAGTTCGAATCGCATCTGAGTGACGCCCAGTGGACATCTCATCTTCAGGCGACTGATGTCACGACCTCTGCTTTTGAGATGGCCTGGAAGTACATCGCCGAGAAAACAGCTGATGACGGGCGTGTGTCCGAGATTGACGTTCGCGATCGTATTCTCGAGCACTTCGAATCACGGGCGATGACGACCTACTCGCCCCCATTGGTTGCCCGCCAGCCGGGAAATCGCCTTCCCCATTACGAAACCGGAACGGGCGACGACACAGAGATTCGCCAGGGAGACCTGGTGATGATCGACATGTGGTGCAAATCCAAGGAACCGGGCAGCATTTACAGCGATTTGACTCGGATGGGATATGTCGGAGCAGAGGTCCCCGACCGTTACGCGTCGGTGTTCGAGATCGTGATTCGTGCCCGCGATACCGGCGTGGAGCTTGTCAAAGAACGCTGCGCCTCGGGCGAGCCGCTGGCTGGCTGGGAAGTGGACGCGGCGGTTCGAGAAGTCATCACGACGTCCGGTTATGGCTCGGCGTTTCTGCATCGAACGGGTCACAGCCTCGGGCGCGAGGTCCACGGCAACGGGGCTCATCTGGACGATTTCGAAATGCGAGAAGAGCGACTGCTGCTTCCCGGTTCGCTGTTCACGATTGAGCCGGGGATCTATCTGGATACCTTTGGCCTTCGCAGCGAAATCAACGTGTTTATCGATGAAAGCCGGCAGGTTCACGTCACCGGCGGGCCGGTACAAACCGCGATTCAGCCGATCGCCTGACGCCGACTTGGACATCGACCGGGCGAGTCGTTATCGTGCCGATGCCGTAAATGCGGCCGATACTCTTTCATTCAGTCCACCCCGCCGCGCGGGATGATATGCGGAACCGAAACTATGGACGATCAGATTACGATTGGCATCAACGGAGCAGCTGGCCGAATGGGACGGCGAATTGTGGCCGCCGTCTCAAGTCAGAAAGATATGAAGCTGACCGTGGCCCTCGATTCGGCTGGCTCGAAGATTATCGGCCAGGATGCCGGCGACCTGGCTGGCGTGGGGACTCTCGGAACTCCCGTGACAAGTTCGTCCGACCCGTTTGACGCGCCGGATGTGATGATCGATTTCTCGGTTCCAGAAGCGTGTCTGCATATCGCACAGATTTGTGGGGAACGACAGATCCCGCTCCTTGTCGCCACGACCGGCCTGACCGACGAGCAGAAGGAAACCGTGCTCAGCTGTTCGCAGACGACTCCGGTGCTCATCGCTCCAAGTACGAGCACGGCGGTGAATCTCGCGATGAAGCTGGTTCGCGACGCCTCGCGTGCAGCGAAGAATCTTTCGGATGGCGTCGATGTGGAGATCATCGAGCGGCATCATCGCTACAAGGAAGATGCTCCGAGCGGAACGGCGTTGAAGTTCGGTCAGATCGTGGCCGAGGAAATGGGCCAGCAGGACCACGTTCATGGTCGTGAAGGTCGGACCGGACAGCGGAAACAGTCGGAAATAGGCTATCACGCGTTGCGAACCGGCGACAATGTCGGCGAGCATACGATTGTGTTCGGCATGCTCGGCGAAACGCTGGAGATCTACGTTCGTGGCCATACCCGCGACAGCTATGCCTTCGGAGCCGTGAACGCCGCCCGGTTTCTCGCCAGACAGAAGCCGGGGCTGTATTCGATGGACGACGTTCTCGGCTTCTGATCGAACGCTGGCTCCCCGCGCTATTGCGACAGGCTTGCAAAGTCCTGCGTCGGACGACGTACTTTGTTGCTGGCCGGATTCGTGGGGGCCGCTTCAGAGATCGTTGTGTGTGCCCGGACGGGGACCGTCAGGCTGTTGTCGAGATTCAGCTTCGCTTCCATGACAGCCTCGCCGAGTTCTGTCGTTTTCAGCGTCAGGGGAAACTCGATCGATTTGCCGGGAGCGGGAACCTGGATGCGGCGGGTCAGTTGCTTGCCTTCGTTGATCTCCAGCCCGCGAACCAGTTCGATGCTCAGCTCGGAAGGCCGGAAGGTTTTGTCGCTGTTGTTCCGCACGGAGAACTGAGCTTCAAACTCCTTCCCCTGCTCCACTCGCACCGGGATTGTGATCTCTACAGTGACATCCGGCACGAACACTCTCGTGGCCGCGGCGAGTGTTTCTACGACTTCGAGTGACGACTGCGAAGTGAATGTTTCTCCCCCGGTCGAGGCATCGCAGGTGATTGACAGCACGCGAGTTTCAAAAGGCGCAAGCCGTTCGATTGTCCACGCCAGTTGATTGTCGACCAGCGAGGCAGGCGGCTGCGTCTCCAGCACGCAGTCGAGATCGTTGAGCTGTTCGGTAATCAGCAGCTGCTCGACGGGACGCGAGCTCTCATTAACGATCTCGAGGACATACACAAGCGGTTGACCCGCGGTCGTATGGGCAGGAACTTTTTTGAGCAGTTTGACCAGCTGAGAAGACTTCTGGCTGGGACGGGTTGTCGTAACTACCGTATCGCTGGATTGGGACCGAACAAGCTCGCTGCGTTCTCTCCGGATGGCCTGCTCTCTCCAGCGAGCCTGAGTGACTGGGAAGAAGTCATCGGCGGCGGGACCGGTTGGAGTTCGCCACCTGCTGCTCGCATACAGGTCCGTCAACGGTGCGGCTGCGAATGAACTCTGGCTGAATCGAGTCGAAGTAATTTCATCGAAATTGAAATCCGGAGTCAGGTCCGTGATTGTCACATCGCTCGACAGGCTGGGGCTGGCGACCACGGTGGGAGGCGAGGGCCTAGGTTTTTCCATCGGCGGCGCGAACATGGCGAACGGGTCGTCGAACACTTCCGGTTCGACGGGAGCCGATTCCACGACGGGCGTTTCCCAGGCAACCTGAGCAATTTCGACCGGATACGACGTTTCGATCAAACGAGGCGAAACCTCGGTGACTGTATTGAGCTGAATCTCTTCCGGCTCTTCAGGCACAGAGACAGTTTTGGCAATCGCCATCTGCTGGACGGCGGGCGGCTCCGGTGTTGCTTTGGCGACAGTGGGGTGTTCCAGCGTGCCGAGAAACAGCAGAAAGACGAGAAACAACGCCAGGTAGCCGGCGATGGCGGTCATCCGCCACGGACCTTCCTCTTCCTCGGCCTGTAACAGTGCGTACCCGTAAACTGCCCAGCGACGACTGTAGCGGTTCCAGTATTCCAATGTTTCTGGAGAATCTTCCCGCGACCAGTCTGGCGGATAGGGCATTGAATGCACTGCACGACTCCTTTCGGCAGATGAAAAGTCAAGATCTGTGCAGGGAATGTAATTTCTACCAGCCGTTGAGTACAAGGCCGGAATTTTCGGTGAATTTGCTCTCGTGCGTGTGTACTGGCGTTTCGTTATTCGACAATGGGGCGAAGATTGGCGATAGAATCATGGACACGGTTGACTGTTGAATATCAACGCCCTTTAATTGGTGTACAGCGTCATACATTGCTGGAGCGCTCAACTCGCGGGCATTCGTCCACGTTCACTGTTCTCTTCTCGTTAAAGGATTCTTCGCATGCTGCGAACACTACGGTCTGCGTACGCCCCTACCCCGGCTGACGCGGAAAAAAGTAATTTACGTTCTGCTTTTACGTTAATCGAGCTATTGGTCGTGATTGCAATCATCGCCATTCTGGTGGCACTTCTGCTGCCCGCTGTCCAGCAGGCTCGCGAGGCCGCCCGCCGCTCGAGCTGCAAGAATAATCTCAAGCAGATCGGCCTGGCACTTCATAATTACCACGACGCCCACAGTCAGTTTCCACCCGCGGCAATTCACATGACCGCCAGCACGGCTCCGGAAAGCTGTCGGGATGCGAACTGGGGCGCCACTTGGGTCCTCATGCTGTTCCCTTATATGGAACAGGGAGCTCTGTACGATCTCTACGACTTTGAGACGCGTGCCCGCGACGGAGATGCGAACACGGGGAATAATCAGGTGACTCGTCGCCGAGTTACATCACTGATGTGCCCGAGTGCGCCCACGAACTGGAGCATGCTGACGCAGGACTTCAACGGATTTGAGAAAATCACTTACGGAGCGAATGTGGGAGCTGGCTTCCTGCTTGAGCGCGACCACTTCAACAGTTCGACCTACAAGGGACCATTCAGTGTCGTGGGGATGTACGGAGCCAAGTTCCGCGATATTGTCGACGGCACCAGTAATGTGATTCTCATGAGTGAACTCGTGACCGGAATCGGCGGCGGCGATGACAAGGGAGCTTGGGGCTGGTGCTCGGGGCCGACTTTCTCCGGCCGGCGAGGCAATGGGGGGACGACTATTTTGACGCCGAACACCACGCGCGTTACCGACGCTTCTCACTACGCTTCGAACAACAACAGTGATCCGGAATTCAATCGTCGGAACAATCCGGACGCGGGTTCCAACGCTGGCGTGGCGGCTCGTTCGTATCATCAGGGCGGCGTCCAGGCGACGCTGGGCGATGGGACGGTTCGCTTCATCTCTGAGAATATCGATGAAGATACATGGACGCGTCTGCTCGCGATTCAGGACAACCAGGTCGTTGGCGAGTTCTAACGGCGGTTTGTATCCAATTAGTCAGAGGCGACCTGATGGCGATCAGGTCGCCTTTTTTCATGCCTGAGCTGGACCGCACGGCTGTGCAGTCAGGGGAGCCTGTGCTTCACGAATGGACACAAAGAGGACGAATTCGTTCAAACTGGTCAGAGTACGCGGCTGTAATGTGTACGCATGACCCTTATTTCGTCGGTATTCTTGTTCATATCGGGAAAAGTCCGAAGATTCGCATTGACGATGAAATATGAAGAGATATTAATGGATCCCTTAGAGCCTTTTCTCAGCAAATTCTGCATGTGGGCGTTCGCCCCTTGTCCGTTACTTCTCTTCATCAAAGGACTCTACTTATGCTGCGCCCGTCTTCTTTGCGCGTTGTCCCCAATTCGGGGAGACAACATTCACATCGTTCAGCGTTTACGTTGATCGAACTCCTCGTCGTGATCGCGATTATCGCGATTCTGGTCGCTCTGCTTCTGCCCGCGGTGCAACAGGCGCGGGAGGCTGCCCGTCGCTCCAGCTGTAAAAACAACCTGAAGCAGCTCGGTCTGGCGATGCACAACTATCACGACACGTTCAAGCAGCTTCCTCCAGGGGCAATCTGCAGTGGGGGCGGTTTGTGTGGTGGGAGCAGTTCCACCAACGATCCGAATGAGGACTCCCGGCACGCAGACTGGTCCGCGACCTGGGCTGTTCTGATTCTGCCGTATGTCGAAGAGCCAGCACTCTACGACCGATGGAACTTCAATGTTGGACGATCGACAGACATCAACAACGAAGTCGAAGCTGCGCAGATTGACACCTACAAATGTCCGAGTGATCCCGGTCAGCGGGGCACAATGAACAATTCAAACGGTCGGAGAGGAACGTTCGCGAGAGGTAACTACGCCATCTCGATGGGTGCAGGAAGCGGGATGCACAACGACCACTTCAATCGCGGGAGCCGGAAAGGTCCGTTCCATGTCGCGATGATGTATGGTGCCCGATTCCGAGACTTCGTCGACGGGACATCGAATACCGCCATCGTCAGTGAACTGATTGTCCGGCCTGATGGGAACAAGAACGACAACTCCTGGGGAGCCTGGGCGATGTCGAGTGGTGCGACCTACAGCGCTGGTAGCGGCGGTTCAGGAAATCTGAACATTCCCAATCAGGTGCTTCGGCCCAACCAGGATGCGACGGTGATTCGCGAACGTACCGCGCATTGTGACAACGGGATTGCCGGAAGTCCGAATATGGATCTGCGGCGGATGTTCGAGTGTAACGACACCACGAACCAGGATCAGTGGCAGGCTGCCCGCAGCCGGCATACCGGCGGCGTTCAGGTCTGTATGGGCGATGGTGGGGTCCGTTTCGTGAGCGAGAACATTGACGCTGGAACCTGGGCCGCTGTGCATACTGTCCAGGGAAATGAAGTCGTCGGTGAGTTCTAATCACCTCGTTTCAATCACTCCTCAAGGGCGACCTGATTCAGTTCGGGTCGCCTCTTTTTATTGGATTTCGTTCAAGAAATAATTTCCGAATCGAACGCCGAAGTCGCCGAAATCGGCTCCATGTTTCGGGGGGCGATTGCCCGATAAACGGGGGAACGGAGGACATCAGAGGGGAAATACCTGATTGTCCCGCGTATAATCATTTTTTGATCTTTGCTGGCAAGTTCAGCAGGCACAAATTATGGTGATTTGGTTCCCGCCAGCGAACGCGTAGGAACTCTGCGAACAAACAGGGGCAGTGCTCCGCTACTGCCGAAGACACGTGACAGGAGAACTCCATGAGTCAATCGGGTGAATCCACTGGCGTTGATCGTCGTGATTTTATGAAAACAACCGGGACCGCTGCAGCCATGGCTGCCGGTCTGAGCACGTTCGCCACGACCGCTGCCAATGCAGCCGGCAGCAACGAGCGGATTCGAATCGGTTTCATTGGTCCCGGGGGTCGCGGTTTCGGGGCCCACGTTAAGACCCTCTGCCAGCAGAAGAACGAAGGCTCGAACATCGATCTGGTGGCCGTGGCCGACGTCTACAGCGAACAGGTCGATAAGGTCTGCGATTACATTCAGAAAGAAAACGGCAATACGCCGGCGAAGTATGTCGACTATCGCGACATGATCGAGAAGGAGAATCTCGACGCCGTCTGTATCGGAACGCCGGACCACTGGCACGCCAAGCAGATCATCGATTCTCTCGAAGCCGGCCTTCACGTCTACTGTGAAAAGCCGATGACGAAGTTCGTCGAAGAAGCTCTCCAGGTTGTCGATGCCTGGCGCAGCAGTGGTAAGGTGATGCAGGTCGGTGTGCAGTCGACTTCACTGCCGGTGTGGAACCAGGTTCGCGAGCTCATCAACGACGGCAAGCTCGGAAAAGTCCTGCAGTTTCAGACCGAGTACTTCCGTAATTCGGATATGGGACAATGGCGGTACTACGCACTTGAAAAGCAGATGACGCCGAAGACGATCGACTGGAAACGCTGGCTCGGTGTCGAAGAAGGCCTGGCAGAAGATATGCCGTTCGACCGCGCGGTTTATAAGCAGTGGCGTCGCTTCTGGCCGTTCGGTTCGGGCATGTTCACCGACCTGTTCGTGCACCGCACAACGTCCATGCTGAAGGCGACCGGCCTGATGTATCCTGGTCGTGTTGTCGGAGCGGGCGGCGTTTATCTTGAGTACGACGGACGGGACGTCCCGGATGTGGCGACCGTGGTCGCTGACTTCAATGAAGGTGTGCAGGGCCTGGTGAACGCGACGATGTGTAACCAGGAGACCCGCATTAACCAGCTGATTCGCGGTCACTTCGGTTCGTTCGTCTTCGGAAACGGGGAGCAGTTCGACAGCTTCAAGTTCATCCCCGAACGTCCTCAGGTGACGCACGACAGCAGTCTGAAGGAAGAAGATATCGCCGTCGAAACTCCGAAAGAATCGACGACCTATCTCCACTTCAAGAACTGGGTCGATGCCATCAACGCCAACGATCCGAAGGCCTGTAATAACCCGCCGGACCTGGGAGCCGCAGCGATTACGACTGTCATCCTGGGAGCCCGCAGTTACCGCGAAGGCCGCGTGTTCCACTTCGACGCTTCGACCGGCACGATCTCTGATGGAGACGGCAGCTGGGCCAAGAAGTGGGAGAAGCTTTCGGAAGACCGTGGGCCTGCCAAGCACGTTCCGGGCTGGACCGCTGGAGACTACGGTTCCACGCTGCGTGATCCGGATTACATGAAGCTCGCCGGCCCCTGGGTGAACGGCAATCCTCCGGAAAACAGCTAGGCTGTCTGAAACAGTCTGAGAGAAGTCGAAGCCGCACGCCTTTGGGGTGTGCGGCTTTTATTTTGAACGTTTGCCATAGCGATAAAGCCCTGGCTGTGCGTTCCTGCCAGCCGTGTCCCGCAGAATCGTCAGATCTGTTGCGTTCGGGAGAGTCCGAACGGTCGCAACAGGTGGATTGGCCGGTTCATGTTTCAGGGGACGGCAGGGATTATCCTGCTTCGATCCAGACGGCTCTATCCCCTAGAGCTATGTTTGTTCACGCTGCTGCCCTTCTCTTCCTTTCGGAGTTTCCGATGAACCGTCCTGCCCGCATTCTGATCATCGATGATGATCCCGCCTGGCGGAAATACATGCAGGTCCTGCTGTCCAGCCACGGACGTTACGAAGTCTGCACGGTTGCCGATCTCGAATCGGCGCTTCTCAGATTGCAGGAGGATTCCTTCGATATCGTGATGACGGATCTTCATCTAGTCGCTGAAGATCGAACGGAACGCAACGGCCTCGATATCATCTCGATGCTGAAGCGGATCGAGCTCGAAATCCCCGTGATTGCGATGACGGCCTACGGCGACGAAACGCGGGTCGTCGACGCGCTCCGTCGGGGTGCAACCAATTATCTTTCGAAAGCCAGCGTGAAGAATGAGCTGTTCGGTGTCGTTGATTCGGTTGCCAAAACAATGGCCCGCCGAAAACTTCGATCGCAACTCGAGAATTGTGTCACCGGACTGACGGTGACCTATGAGCTAACAACCGACGGTAAGCTCGTTTCCCCATTCATTGAAGGACTGAAGTCCAATCTTCTGGACCACTCGCCGTTCAGCAGTCATGCGACGTCTCAGATTCTTGTGGCAACCGAAGAAGCGCTCGTCAATGCGATCGTTCACGGGAATCTCGAAGTCGACTCCAGTCTGCGGGATGAATCGTATTCGGAGTATGAAGCTCTGGTTGCTGCCCGCTCGATCGAATCGCCCTATTGTGAGCGAAAGGTCCATGTCGACCTGACTATCAATCGAGAGCGGATGCAGATCGTTATTCAGGACGAGGGGACCGGCTTTGATATTTCGACGGTGGCCGATCCTCGGAATCCCGAGTTTCTCCTGCGGCCCTGTGGCCGAGGGCTGCTCTTGATGAGAACCTTCATGGACTCAGTGGAGTACACTGATCGCGGACGCCGCGTTCGATTGACTCGGCGCGTTCCGGTTGCGGAGATGGAAGCCCGTGTGGATTCGCAGAATGCACGTCCCGTCGTGTGGGCCTGAAGCTGGTCCTCAGGCCCTTCACGTCGAGTCGATTACTGCACGATGTCCGCCCAGTCCTGAAGAGCCCGGACCTTGGGAGACGGGTCTTTCGCAAAGGCTTCGAGGGCTTCAATAACCGCCAGGCATCCCGGCAGCGTTGTTACGCAAGGGACGCGGTTGGAGACTGACGCGGCTCGAATGCGGCCTTCATCGGTATTCGGTCCCCGCTTGCTCGGCGTATTGAAGATGTAAGAGATCTCGCCGTTTGTCATGTAGTCGAGCAGGTTCGGACGTCCTTCCTGAACCTTCTTCACCACCTCGACGGGCACGCCCGCTTCCTTGAGAACCGCAGCGGTTCCCGATGTTGCGACAAGTTCAAAGCCCAGCTGGCTCAAGCGACGTGCAGGTTCGACCATCCTCTGCTTGTAGTTGCCTGCCATGCTGATGAAGACTTTCCCATTGGAGGGGATTGTTGATCCGGCAGCGATCTGGCTTTTGGCGAAGGCTTCGGCAAAGGTGCCATCGATCCCCATGACTTCTCCGGTCGACAGCATCTCCGGGCCGAGAACGATGTCGACGCCCGGGAAACGCGAGAACGGGAACACCGATTCTTTGACCGACGTATGCTTCGGCACGACTTCTTCGGTAATGCCCTGCTCTTTCAACGAAACACCAGCCATCACTTTCGCGGCGATGCGAGCGAGCGAGACGCCTGTTGCTTTCGAAACGAACGGCGACGTTCGGCTGGCTCGAGGGTTCACTTCAAGGACGTAGACTTCGTTCTGTCCTTCGTTCTGCTTCACGGCGAACTGGATATTCATCAGTCCGCGGACCTTGAGTTCGCGTGCAAGAGCGTAGGTCGCCTGGCGGATTTCTTCGATCGTATCCTGAGACAGCGAATGCGGCGGGATTGCACAGGCCGAGTCACCCGAGTGGATCCCGGCTTCTTCGATGTGCTCCATGATGCCACCGACGATCGTGGTTTCGCCGTCGGAGATGGCATCGACGTCGACTTCAATCGCATCCTGCAGGAACTTGTCAATGAGCACCGGATGGTCAGGCGAAGCGTTGACTGCTTCGGTCATGTACTTGAAGAGCTGCGATTCCTGGTAGCAGATCTGCATGGCCCGACCGCCGAGCACGTAGCTGGGGCGAACGAGGACCGGGTAGCCGATCTGCTGAGCCTGAGCAACAGCCCCTTCGACATCGATGGCGGTACCGTTGGGCGGCTGCTTCAGATTGATTCGCTGCAGAATCTTCTGGAACCGTTCGCGGTCTTCGGCGTCGTCGATGCTGTCCGGGGAGGTACCGATGATCGGCACGCCTGCCGCTTCGAGCCCCTTGGCAAGGTTCAGCGGAGTCTGCCCGCCGAACTGCACGATCACGCCATCCGGTTGGATACGGTCGCAGATGTTGAGCACATCTTCGAGCGTCAGCGGTTCAAAGAACAGGATGTCCGACGTGTCGTAGTCCGTCGAAACCGTTTCCGGGTTCGAGTTGACCATGATGCTCTCGATGCCGAGATCATCCAGTGCGAACGCAGCCTGACAGCAGCAGTAGTCGAATTCGATTCCCTGCCCGATTCGGTTCGGACCGCCGCCCAGGATCATGATGCGGCGAGGCTTCTCCGGGTTACGAGCCGGCGATTCGTCTTCCTGCTCGTAAGTAGAGTAGTAGTAGGGCGTGTAGGCTTCAAACTCAGCCGCACAGGTATCGACCTGCTTAAAGACTGGCTCGATGCCGCGTTGTTTCCGGTGTTCGCGAACCTGAAGTTCGGAGCTGTTCCACCAGCCGGCCAGCTGCTGATCGGAGAAGCCGGCTCGCTTGGCGCGATACAGCAGTTCGTCCGGGCAGGTCTGAATTTCGTGATGTTTCTTCAGTTCCAGTTCGAGCTGAACGAGCTCTTCGATGTGCCGCAGGAACCAGAAGTCGATACTGGTCAGTCGGTGGATTTCGTCAAGATCGAAGCCGTTCAGCAGAGCGTAGCGGATGTAGAATACACGCTCGGTATTTGGAATGGAGAGTTTGCTGCGGATCTCGTCCTGAGACAGCGTTTCTCCTTTGCCGCAGAGATCTTTCTTGCCGCCGCCGAGGCCGAAGTGACCGATCTCGAGACCACGGAGCGCCTTCTGGAACGATTCCTTAAAGGTTCGCCCGATGGCCATGGTTTCGCCGACCGACTTCATCTGAACGGTCAGCACGGGGTCGGCATCCGGGAACTTTTCGAATGTCCAGCGAGGGAACTTCGTGACGACGTAATCGATCGTCGGCTCGAAGCAGGCCAGCGTTTCCCGCGTGATATCGTTGGGGATTTCGTCGAGCGTAAAGCCGACGGCCAGCTTGGCGGCGATCTTGGCGATCGGGAATCCGGTCGCTTTGGAGGCCAGGGCGCTCGAGCGGCTCACGCGCGGATTCATCTCGATGATGACCATACGGCCGGTTTCGGGATGAATGGCGAACTGGACGTTCGAGCCGCCGGTTTCGACGCCGATTTCCCGCATGCAGGCGATCGTGGCGTCGCGCATCCGCTGGTATTCTTTGTCGGTCAGCGTCTGAGCGGGAGCAACAGTGATGGAGTCGCCGGTGTGGACTCCCATCGGATCGAGGTTTTCAATCGCGCAGATAATGACACAGTTGTCGTTCTTATCCCGCATGACCTCCATCTCGTACTCTTTCCAGCCGAGCACGGATTCTTCAATGAGAACCTCGTTGACGGGAGAGAGCTGAAGGCCGAAGCGAACTTTCTGTTCGAACTCTTCGCGGTTGTAGGCGATTCCGCCCCCTGCTCCACCCAGTGTGTAGCTGGCGCGGATGATGAGCGGCAGGCCGATCTCGTCGAGCAGAGATCGGGCTTCGTCCATCGAATGCACGACCTGCGAACGGGGAACATCCATCCCGATCGATACCATGGCTTCTTTGAACTGTTCACGTTCTTCAGCCTTGGCGATGACGTCGGCACGGGCACCGATCATCTCAACATTGTATTTCTCGAGGATGCCCCGCTTGTAGAGCTCCATCGCGGTGTTGAGTCCGGTCTGGCCTCCGAGAGTCGGCAGGAGAGCGTCCGGTTTCTCCTGCTTGATGATCTCTTCGACGTATTGCCAGGTAATCGGTTCGATGTAGGTCCGATCGGCGGTGCCGGGATCGGTCATGATCGTCGCAGGGTTCGAGTTAACGAGAACGACCTCGTATCCCAGCTCACGCAGGGACTTACAGGCCTGGGTTCCGGAGTAATCGAACTCACAAGCCTGACCGATGACAATGGGACCTGACCCGATGATCAGGATTTTATGCAGGTCGTCGCGACGCGGCACGTCTTCTTCACCTTCCGTTAATTCATCAGCACCTGAAAGAAGTCGCAGGGCGGCCTTCCGCAACTCGACCGGCGGACCGGGAGACGGAGAATCTGCGAGAGCGCCCGATGGCGCACAAAATTTGAGCCAGATTAACAGGCCTCTGCTGAGATGCAACCGTGAGAGGCACGATCAGACGGGATTGCCGGGCGAACGCATCGGTCGTGAAATCGGCACCAGTGGATCGGTCTGGGGAAATCGCCCAAAATTCGCCGATCAGGCAATTTTCTCTGAGCCCGACGTTGATTTGAGACGTCCAATTCTAAGAGAATCGGCGCTGTTTATAGTGTACAGGATGAAGTGGGGGCAAAGTCGTGAGATGCGGGCTGGTAATTGCTGCGATGTTACTGCTGACCGGTTGCGAGCCGGAGCAGCCGACACAATCGGTGCCGCTGTTGCCCTCGCAGCAGAATCGTCCCGCGGCGGCGCCGGCCGTGCCGGTAACGCGGCCCAACCTGGGACCCGTCACCCGGCAGAATAGCGTCAAGCCTCAGGAGTCCCCTGGCAGTCCGTCGCGAACAGACTCCCCTGCCGAGAGCAGCTCCCCTCCGGCCATGGCCTCTGCTGAGGATGCAGAAGGTTCCCCCGAGTTATCGTCGACCGAGTCTGCAGCTATGGAAACTCCGCAGACCCCTGCTCATCAGATGATGGGGACTGCTGCCGGCGATCTGCGCGAGTTGACGCGCTTCAAAATCAAGTTCCGCTGGTGCCCGGCAGGCGTTTTCCAGATGGGAAGCCCTGAAGCGGAAGCCGGCCGCGATGATGACGAAGCCGTTGTCGAAGTCGCACTGACGAATGGCTTCTGGATAGCCGAAACCGAAGTGACTCAACAGTTGTGGTTCGACGTGATGGGCACCACGCCCTGGAATGATCGAGCAGGAATGAAGGCCGATCCAGCGTTGCCAGCCATTGGGATTACCTGGGAAGATGCCAGCGAGTTTTGTCGCCGACTGACCGAAATCGCCCATGAGCGGGGGGACTATCCAGGCGATGGCGAGTTTCGTTTGCCAACCGAAGCACAATGGGAATACGCCTGCCGGGCAGGAACCCGTTCGCGATACAGCTTCGGGGATGACCTCGATGAGACCCTTGCCGTAGAACATGCCGAATACAAAGCCGCGACTGATCGTCGTTCGCGCCGAATTCCCGAACCGGTTGGCCAGGTCAAGGCGAACCCCTGGGGAATCTTCGACATGCACGGCAACGTGGCCGAATGGTGCCGCGATAACTATCGGAGCGTTCTGTCCGATGGCGAAGATCCTGTCTTTGAGAACGAAGGTTCCGATCGGGTTCTTCGTGGGGGCGACTTCAGCAGCGAACACACTGGCATCCGTTCGGCTGCCCGCGAGATGAAAACGCAGCGGGCCCGTAGTGCTCAGATTGGTTTCCGTCCCGTCTATGTGTTCGCCAATCCGCAGTCGGCCGGATTGGCAATGGCTCCTGAGTCGTCTCCCATTCCAGAGATGCCGGAAAGCTTGATCGGCACTCAGACCGGCGAAGTCCGGGAATTCACAGCGTTCAACGTCCCTTGCGTCTGGTGTCCGCCGGGATCGACCATGATTGGCAGCCCGCCCTCAGAGGCCGGCCGGGATCCTGACGAGACCCAGGTTGAAGTCGTTCTTCGTCCCGGATTCTGGATGTGTTCTACCGAAGTGACTCAGGAAGTCTTTCGAAAGGTCACCGATACGCAACCCTGGCTCGATTATGGTGTGCCGACCGATCCGCAGGCTCCGGCCGTTCATATCTCGTGGAAGGCCGCCAATCAGTTCTGCAAGAGCCTGACGACGTTTGCACGTTCGGCGGATCAGATTCCCCAGAATGTCGAGATCCGGCTGCCCACCGAAGCGGAGTGGGAATACTGTTGCCGAGCCGGCTCCCAGACGGAGTTCAATTACGGCAGTGATCCGCGACTCCGCACCATTCACAGTTACGCCGCCACTCGCGCGGGAGTCTTTGGGCCGGTCAGTCACGTGATTCAGGTGGGCAAACGAGAGCCAAACGCCTGGGGCCTGTACGACATGCACGGCAATGTGAGCGAATGGTGCTCGAACTGGTACTCTCGCGGGCTCGCGGGCGGAATCAATCCGCGCGGGCCGGCTGAAGGCAGCGAGCGTGTGCTGCGAGGCGGAAGTTGGCAGGACGAAGCGAGCCTGTTACGCTCCGCATCCCGAAACCCGCTCAACCCGGAAGAGGCATCCCGCAAGACTGGTTTCCGTTTCGTGGTCGCTGCCGACTAGTCGTAATCCAGAGTCGATGTACCTGATGTCTGTTGAATCCCCGCGTGTATCTGTTTTGACCCCACGCGGACGGGGAGCGGTTGCCGTGATTCAACTGGACGGCGACCTGGCTCAGATTGAACGCACGGCTCGTGAGAAGAAGTGCCTATGGTTTGAACCCCGCAACGGACGACCTCTCGCCGAACAGATGTTGAATCGCATCGTCTTCGGCCGTTGGGGAGACGAAGAGCTGGTTGTCTGTCGAACTGGCGAACGATCAGTAGAGATTCAATGCCACGGGGGACGCTTCGCAGTTGGTCGAATCCTCGAAAGCGTTAAGGCCGCAGGAGCCGCCGAAGTTCGCTGGACAGACACGCAACCGGAGTTCACCGCTGATTATCTCGACGCCCTGTCCCGCTGCGTGACGGAACGTACTGCTGGACATATTCTTCAGCAGATGCAGCATGGTCCGGCGTTCTGGAAGGTGGATCGATTGCTCCACACTCCCCTTCAGGAGCTTGAGGTCGCTTTGCATTGGCAGCGATTCGGGAGGCATCTGACACAGCCGTGGGATGTCGTGATCGGAGGTCCGCCTAATGTTGGGAAGTCGTCGCTCATCAATCGGCTCGTCGGGTATGAACGGGCGATTGTCTTCAACCAGCCGGGGACGACGCGCGATGTTGTTTCGGTGGAGACGGCGATCGACGGCTGGCCTGTGAGCTTTTCCGATACCGCAGGTCAGCGGGGAACGGCTGACGAACTCGAAGCTCGCGGCATTGAGCAGGCCGTCGAGGCTTTGCTGCGAGCCGACCTGAGGATCGTCGCCATCGATCAGAGTCAGCCCCGCGACGAGTTCACTCAGCAGTTGATCGATCGGTTTCCATCTGCTCTGCTCGTTCTGCACAAAGCCGATCTTCCGCGACATGAGAGTTGGGCCAATCCGCTGCCGGACAACGCATTGGCGGTGTCGAGTGCTACCGGCGACGGCGTGCAGGAACTGATTGAAGCGATAGCGACTCGGCTGGTTCCGGAACTCCCCCCCGAGCATATGGTCTATCCAGTGACGCCGCAGCAGGAGGCTCTTCTGGCAGCTGAATTGGACCGTCGCAGCTGAACCGATCTCTCTGAGTCGTCGTGGAACGCGTCGGTCGCGAGTGTTATCGTAAACGGTTTGGGCTCGCCTGTTCGCGAGCCGATTTCAGTTAGAGGATGCGATTACCGATGCCGCCCTTCCCGTCGATGTTTCTGGTCGAACGCGAGTTTCCTGAGTCGAAACTGCAGGATGTCGAAAGCGTTACTCGAACCATCGTGGCCCGGTTCTGCGAATCAGCTTCGCTGACTTCCGGAGCGACGATCGGACTGGCGGTTGGCAGTCGGGGGATCGCCGGGCAGGATCGTGTGATCCGAGCCGCGGTGGCGGAACTGAAGGCACGCTCTCTCCAGCCGGTTTTGGTTCCCGCCATGGGAAGCCATGGCGGAGCAACCGCTGAAGGCCAGTCGGGCGTGCTCGAAACGCTCGGGATTGGCCCTGACGCTCTGACCATACCCTGTCTGGCGACGATGCAAACGACGGTGCTCGGTCAGACGTCTCCTGGTGTTCCGGTTCATGTGTCTGAAGCGGTAAAGGAACTGGATGGTCTGATTCTCTGTAACCGCATCAAACCCCATACACGGTTTACCGGGAAGGTCCAGTCGGGGTTGCTGAAGATGCTGACGATCGGACTGGGAAAGCATACTGGGGCGGCGATCTACCACGAGGCGGCTGCTCGGATGCCGTTCGACGATCTGATCCGAGACTCCGTCGAGATCGTTCTGAACCGTGTACCTTGTCTTGGAGGGTTGGCCCTGATTGAAAACCAGGGCAAGCAACTGGCGGAGATTCACGGACTGACGGCGGATGAGTTTGTCAGCCAGGAACCGGAACTTTTGGAACGGGCCTCGAATCTGGTGGCACGATTGCCGGTTGAAAAGGTGGATCTGCTGATTGTCGAGGAGATCGGCAAAGAGATCAGCGGGACAGGAATGGACACCAACGTGATTGGCCGGAAATACAACGATCACGTCTCGAGTGCGAAAGACTGGTGTCAGACCGAGCTGATCTACGTGCGCGGTTTGACGGAAGCGACGAATGGCAATGCAAACGGCATCGGCATGGCTGAATTCACTCGTCGGGAAGCGATCGACCGGATCGACTGGCCGAAGACCACGGTGAATGCGATGACGGCCCGGCATCCGACCTCGGCGATGTGTCCGGACGTATTCGAAAATGATCGCGAGGTCCTCGAAGCCGTCCTGCCGATGTGCGGAGAGTCTCCCAGAGTCGTGCATGTTCGGAGCACCGGTCAGCTTGCTCGTGTTTATGTCAGCGAAGCCTGTCTCGATGAAGTTCGCTCCGTTTCAGAAACCCGCTCGATTTCAGAACAGTCTGACTATTTTGAGCGAATGTTCGCGGGGAAACCGCTTTTCTGAGATCGCTGTCAAGAAAAATCCGGGAACATTTCCGATCGCCCCAGAACGCATAAAAATTCTTTTGCGTGTGGCGAACATTCGCCAGTATCATTAATCAATGGCCTGTTGCATCCTGTCTTGAGTCGCTTCTGAAAAGCCACGGGCCAAGCGGCAACACGGATCGGAGATTCTCGTCCACGCTGTGTCAGCTGCAATCTTTCGTACGGCACCCCGGTCGCGGGGGTGCATCCCTCGTCACATCTATCTGGGAGAAGGAGAACAGCCGATGAACTCTTATCGTCACCTGACCGCACGGGATATCATGGTCCGTAAGATCATTACCCTTCGGCCGCACATGGATGTGATGGATGCCATTCGAATTCTGACGAAGTACAAGATTGCCGGGGCTCCGGTCGTCGACAACGATGGCCACTATCTGGGCGTTCTCTCCGAGAAGAGCTGCCTGAGTCTGCTCCTCGGGATGGAATACGACAGCAATCCGACAACCGAAATCGGTTCGCATGTCGACAGTAAGGCACGGTTTATCTACGAAGACACTGACATGCTGAGCATTGTCGATATCTTCCTGAATGAGCCCTACCGCCGGCTTCCGGTTCTCAGGAATGAGAACGAGCTTGTCGGTCTGGTTTGTCGACGTGATGTCCTTCGGGCCTTCTACACCGGCATCATGCGGCGTCAGAAAGAGACCAGCGATTCGGGGATTCTGTATTTCAGCAGCGTTTCTGTTCGCGAAGAATCGACCATTATTCCGTAATTTCGACATGCGAGAGTCTCGATATTCAGGGGGGAGTTCGATCCCCTGAATAAGCACGCCAGAGGCGCCGAGCCATTGGCTTGTCGATCACGCAACGTCGAATTCGACATTCACACGAGCGGACTGTTACCATGTCTGCTCGTGTGTTTTTTATGCGCTGCATGGCGTCTGCACTCCCTTCCGGGTGCGGCTTCTCTGACAGACAGGTTGAACGGCTCGTGAACGGTTTTCGATTTCTCCTGATTCTCATTCTGGCACTTATTCCGGCTGTGGAGATCTGCGGGCATCCTATTTCGGTGTCCGATGTCTATGTCGAGTGCCAGGAAGACCGTCTGCTCGTTCGAATCGAAGTCTTCACCGAGGACCTGTATCTGTTCCACAACCTGCCACTCGATGACAACAACAGTCTTTCGGTGGAATCGGTTCGCGAAGGAGTGGGGCGGCATCAGGATTTTCTGGCCGAACGATTCCTGATCCTCGATAAGGACGGGGATCGACTCGAGCCGAAATTTCTACAGGTTGACACCCAGGACCTGCCGAACGAGCCGATTCCGTTCGAGCAGCTCATGTTCTTCAAGGTCTTCTATCAGTTCGAGTACGCGTTCGAAGATCGTCCGGAGTATCTTACGTTTCTGCATCGGTTCACCGGCGAGAAAGTCGTGCTGCCAGCCGAGGTGCAGGTGAAAGTGAAGCCGCTGCAGGGACGTCGCGAACAGAAGATTCTGCTTCCCGATCAGCCCTGGACAATTCATCTCGCCGCGATCGAAGAACGGGGCGCGGCCGGGAATGAAATGACTCCGCAGGAGATCCTCGAACAACGGCAGGCGGAGACACTGGGAATTCAGTCTTACGGAGCAACGTACGCCTTCCTGTATATCGAGCCGACCGAGATCCGACTGGAAGCGCTGGTACCACTGGCGACGCTGCTTGGCTCGCTCGATGTGGAACTGGAGCCGGATGGCAAACTCGACCTGGATGATCAGGCCGGTTTAAGGTCCAGGATCGAGGCCCTGTTTCAGGAGAACATGGCGCTACAGATTGACGGGCGAACCGCGGAACTGACAACCGATCGAATTGAGTTCTTCGGAGTCGCCTTGCGCGACTTTTCGCAGCAGCGGGAACCGGAGGTCGTCAGCATTGCGAATGCGCGAATCGGAATTATTCAGAGTGCCCCCCTTCCGAGCAGCGCGGCCAGCGCTCAACTCACGTGGGACGTCTTCAACGAGTATCTCTATGAAGTGAACCTGGCGATCGTTCAGGGAGAAGAGACGACGGCCGACACGATTCGGCCGTTCGATGACCAGAATGTCATCACGGTCGGACTTCAGCAGGCGTCACTGGCGGATGGGGCAACGTCGACAATGAAAGCGGGAAATGCAGAGCTGACCGAAACGCTCGATCGCCTGCAGTTTCAGTCTTTTCAGCATGAGCGCTGGCTTTGGGGCGGAGCGGCGCTGTCCGTCGTTCTTCTAATCGTCTTACTGATCGCGAGAAGCAGGCTTTCGACCGCGATCTTTACACTTCTGTTGCTGCTGCTTATCGGAGCCGATGCAGTCGGCGGGCTGGTGCTTCGGCAGCGAATGCTCGAATCCCGACAGGACGTTGTGAGTCTTGCCGGGGATGGTCGCAAGATTGTTGAAGACATGCTCGGACAAGTTTATCGGGCGGTGAATCTGCGAAGTGAAGGAGCGGTGTTCGACCAGCTTTCGAAGGTCGCCGCCGAAGATCTGGTGCGTGAACTTTATCTCGAGATTCGCGAGTCGCTGACAATCGAAAGTCAGGGCGGTTCAGCTGGCAGGGCCGGAGAGGTAAATGTGGAAGCCTGCGAACTGGTCGATTCCGAGGTCTCCGATTTCGATCAGCTGAAGTTTTCGTACCTTTGTCAGTGGACAGTTCCGGGGCGTCTGGAGCACTGGGGGCACATTCACGAGCGAGTAAACAATTACACAGCTCGGCTTGAGCTTTCGCCACGTAATCACGAGTGCGGCTGGAAATGGGAAGTGACGGCGATCGTGCTTCAGAATGTGGATCAGTCGCCCGTACAAACGTCCGTTCGCCGGTTCTAAGGTCTTCGGTTGCGTTCCCATCGCGAGATGGATCGCGATCGGACCGTCAAAACGGCTCCAGCTCTCGCCGGAACGGTCTTCCCGGAATTGGCGGAATCGATGCAATCTGAGGAGTTTTCCCTACTCGAACGTTCAATTATCCTCTAAAATCAAAGTGTGCTGATATCATTTCAGCATCCCTCCCACGATAGTGCTGCTCCCGCAGCATTCCTGCAGACCACCTTCCTTTGCGGTTCAGATTTTGCCATGCAAGAGTTTCGGTATCGCTGTCCGAGTTGTCGGAAATCTCTCCGCATTCGGATCGACCGAGCCGGCCAACAGGTCCGCTGTCCCGGTTCGGAATGCGGAGCGAAAATCGAGTTACCCTCACGCGAGCGAATTCTCGCGGCTGCTCAGGCTGCGTCTCAGACCGGCAATCGAAAGGTGTCCGAACGATCTCAGGCGGTTGACCCGGCCAAAACGAAGCCCCGGCCAAAGTCCCCGAAGCCGGCTCAGGCAGCGACTCGACGGACTCGGAATGTCGCGGAGTTACCGCCGGCTCCGCCTAAGCGGGGCGAGCAGCGGACTCCGAAAACATCCCGGCCTGTCAGCCGTCGCGCGCCGTTTCAATTGATACTGGGAACGATCGCCATCGTCGGACTGCTGATCGGGGGCAGCTACCTGCTGCCTTCGGCATCGACGGGCGATGTGTCGGAGGAAAGTGTTCGCATTCAAGCCGAACCGAAGAACGAATTCGCTTCGAAGATTTCGCCGTTCCTCACGAAGTATTGCGCGGACTGCCATGGTGCGGATCTGCAGGAGGGCGGCATCCGCTTCGACAATTTTTCCGGGGCACCCAACCTGCTCGACAGGCATGACTTCTGGCACAAGGTGCACCAGCAGATCGCCATCGGCTCGATGCCTCCTTCTGATATGGAACTCCCCTCAATGGAGGAGCGGACGGCTGTCGCCGACTGGCTCGATCGGGAGCTGAATCATTTCGACTGTCGAGGCGTCGATAACCCCGGGCGAGTAACCGTCCATCGACTGAACCGCGTCGAGTACAACAACACCATTCGGGATCTGCTCGGAATCAACGTTGATCTGGCATCGACCTTCCCGGCTGACGATGTCGGGTATGGTTTCGACAACATCGGCGACGTGCTGACAATCTCTCCGCTGTTAATGGAACGCTATATCGAAGCAGCCGAAAAGGCGGTTGATGTCGCCATCACACTCCCGGAGTCGTTGAAGCTGAAGGAAGAATGGGCCGGGGAACGCTTCAAGCTGGGTGGATCCGGGCGGGCCTCGGGCCGTTCGGTTACGTTTGCATCCAACGGATTCGCGACTGCCCGCTTCCGTGTAAAAGCCGAAGGCGAGTACGAGTTCGCTGTGGTGGTCTCGGCTTCGCAGGCTGGAGACGGTGTGGCACAGGTGCAGATCGCACTCGATGGAAATCCAGTTGGCACGCACGATGTGCCGGGACATCGGGTGGATCGCACGGTGAAGTTCAACAAACATCTGAAGGTCGGTGAGCATCAGCTGGAGATTCGCTTTGCGAACGACCATTACGATCCCGATTCGGAAGATCCGCAACGACGGGATCGGAACCTGTATCTGGCGTCGGCTGCGATCGAAGGTCCGGCAAAGCTCTCGCTCGACAGCTTTCCGGCCGCTCATCGGCGGTTGATGGTGGCGCAGCCTGGTAAAGATCTCGCTCCGAAAGAAGCGGCTCGCAAGGTACTGGCCCCGCTGGTGGAACGAGCTTTCCGTCGCCCTGTTCGTCCCGGCGAACTCGATCGATACCTGAAGATCTTCGAGATCGCTCAGTCGCGCAGCGAGTCGTACGAACGTTCCCTTCAGGTGGCGATTCAGGGAGTGCTTGTTTCGCCCGAGTTTCTCTTCCGGATTGAAGGTGAAGAAGATTCCGGCGGCGGTAAGAACGTGAGTCTCGATGACTTCGCGCTGGCCTCGCGTCTCTCGTATTTCCTTTGGAGCAGCATGCCGGATGACGAGCTGTTCGCGCTCGCTCGTTCGGGCAAGCTCTCCGACGAAGCCGTTCTCGAACAGCAGGTTCGGCGAATGCTGAGTGACGAGAAGTCGCAGGCGTTGACTGAGAATTTTGTCGGGCAATGGCTGGGACTGCGACGGCTGCCGGAGACGACACCCGACAAAGATCTGTTCCCGATGTTCAACACTGAATTGGCAAAGGATATGCAGCGGGAGACGGAGCTGCTTTTCGCCCACGTGTTGAAACGAGATCTCAGCCTGACTGAGCTCATCACTGCGGACTACACGTTCGTCAATGAAACGCTGGCTGGTCTCTATGGCATCAAGAACATCAAAGGAAAAGAGTTTCGTCAGGTCAGCCTGAAGGAGACGCCGCGACGCGGTCTGATCGCTCACGCGGGTGTGTTGACCCTGACTTCGTTCCCGAACCGGACTTCACCGGTGAAACGGGGCGAATGGGTGTTGGAAAACATTCTGGCTCAGGCCCCGCCCCCTGCTCCACCGAGTGTGCCGGGACTTGAGGAAACTCAGGACGCCAATCCCAATCTTTCGTTCCGGGAACAGCTCGTACTTCACCAGCAGGATCCGATTTGCAGTTCCTGTCACAAATTGATGGATGGGATCGGCTTCGGCCTGCAGAACTTCGATGCGATTGGCCGATGGCGCGAAAAGGATGGTGAACATGCCATCGACGCCAACGGCGATCTGCCCGATGGAACTTCGTTCAATGGTCCACGTGAACTAATCGATATCCTGAGCCGGAAACCGGATGACTTCACCCGGTGTCTGGCTGAAAAGATGTTGACGTACGCCGTGGGACGAGGGTTAGAATGGTACGACCGCTGCACGATTGACGATATTATTGCGGCCACCCGCGCCGACCATTACCGGATTTCCCGCCTGATCGTCGAGATTGTGAAGAGCCCCGCCTTCCGGGAACGCCACACGACCTCTCTTTGAGAAAGATCGCGATGACTTCTAAAGCCCGCCGCAGTGTTGCCAATGTTGCTCTGGATCGACGCAGTTTTCTCCGTGGAGCAGGAGCCGTGATGGGGCTCCCCTGGCTCGAAGTGATGTCTTCGACGGCCATGGCGGCCCCCGCAGTGACTGCGCCCGCGACGCCGACTCGCATGGCGTTCATCTTTTTCGCGAACGGTGCCATCATGCCGGACTGGCGTCCGAAAGGGAGTGGCGCTGATTTCGAGCTCTCAAAGACGTTGCAGCCGCTTGCCCCGGTGAAGGACGACTGCCTGTTCCTGTCGGGCTTAACGCATGACAAGGCTCGAGCCAACGGCGACGGTGGCGGAGATCATGCACGGAACTCGGCTTCGTTCCTCACGGCTTCCCAGCCGCGGAAAACAGGGGGAGCCGATATCTTTGTCGGAACGTCTGTTGACCAGGTCGCCGCGGCCAGACTCGGTTCGCAGACGCATCTGCCTTCGCTGGAGATCGGGATCGAAGCCGGACGTAAAGCGGGTGTGTGCGATTCCGGTTACAGTTGTGCATACCAGTCGAACATTTCGTGGAAGTCGCCAAACCAGCCAATGGCCAAAGAGATCCGTCCGAAACTGGCCTTTGAGCGGTTGTTCGGAACTTCGGTGACCGATATCAAGAAGCGTCAGGAACGGGATTTCTATCGCACGAGTATCCTGGATCTCGTTTCGGACGATGCGAATCGACTGAAGGGGAAATTGGGATCGACCGACCGACAGAAGCTGGATGAGTACTTCACCAGTGTCCGCGAGATCGAACAGCGCATTGGACGCGAGACACCCAAGAAGAATGTCGTTCCGCCCGACTTCGACGTGCCGGAAGGCGTTCCTGCCGAAGTGAGTTCGCACATTCAGCTGATGTACGACATCCTGCTGCTCGCATTCCAGACCGACACGACCCGTGTGGCGACGTACATGCTGGCTGATGGCGGATCGAACAAGACGTACTCGAATCTCGGCGTGAAGGGAGCCCACCACCAGTTGTCGCACCATCGCGACGATGCCGACAAGGTCGCTTCGCTGCAGAAGATCGACCAGTATCTGGTGACGGAGTTCTCCCGATTTGTGCAGAAGATGAAATCGATCCCGGAAGGCGACGGCACCCTGCTCGATAACTGCATGATTCTCTACGGCAGTGGAATCAGCGATGCCAACCGTCACCATCACCACGATCTGCCGATCGTCGTGGCCGGTAAGGGATCGGGCACGATTAAGACGGGGCGGCATCTGGAGTTCGAGAAGGAAACTCCGATGGCGAATCTGTATCTTTCGATGCTCGATCGCGTCGGGTGTCCGGTCGAGAAGTTCGGCGACAGTACGGGACGGCTGAGCAACCTGTCCTGAGTGAGCCGGCAGACGGGATGAATTGAGATCGAGCATGCGTCGACTGTTTTTTCTGGCCTGGCGATACGCCCTGTATCACAGGCTGCGGACAGCGCTGCTCACGTTCAGTCTCTGTCTGACGATCGCGATCCCGATCACCGTCCACCTGTTGACGGGGACGATCCAGGAAGCCCTGTTGCATCGTGCCCAGGGCTCTCCCTTTGTTGTGGGATCGCCGGGCAGTGCCGCCGATTTGACGGTCAACAGCCTGTATTTCGAGGACATCGCCCTCCCCGACCTGACCTATGGGCAGGTGGAGTCGCTCGAAGCCGATGATCTCGTAACTGCTGTTCCTCTGCATGTGAAATACTCGACGCGCGGATTCCCCATCGTCGGAACGACTCTCGAATATTTCCGACGACGTCGCCTGCTGTTGCATCAGGGTTCAGAATGGGAACGTCTCGGTGACTGCATGCTTGGGGCGGAAGTCGCGGAGAAGCTCCAGCTCGGTGTCGGAAATTTTCTGATCAGCGACAGCGAGTCATTTCTGAAACCGGTTGGGGCGCTGCCGTTGAGGATGCGTATTCAGGGGGTCCTTGCGCCGACGGGAACCAGCGACGACCGGGCGGTCTTCGTCCATGTTCGAACTGCATGGCTGCTCGCCGGGATTGGACATGGGCATGACGCCGGGCTGCACACGTCGGACCAGGGCGGGCCTGCCGGATCGGCTCACGCCCAGCTCGCCGCAGCCGGAGTTCAGTATCTCGAAGTGACCGACGAGAACGAAAGTTCGTTCCATTTTCATGGGACGCCAGATCAGTTCCCGCTGACGGCCGCCCTCGTATTTCCGGAGGACAACCGGAGTGGAGTCATCTGGGAGGGGCGGCAACAGAGCGAGGCTGAACTGTTGACGGTTCGCCCTGTCGACGTGGTTGAGCAACTGGTGAATGTTCTGCTGAATGTGCAGCGAGTTGTCGACGGAATCGTCATTGCTCTTTGCGTGATTGTCGGCGTCCTGTTCGCAGTTGTTGTCATCTTCTCTCTTCAGTTACGACGAGCCGAGATGCAGACGTTTCAAGCCTTGGGAGCGAGCCGCTGGTTGCGCGGACAATTGATCCTCTGTGATCTGCTGCTTATCCTCCTGCTCACCCCACCATTCACCGCTTTGCTGACGGCGGGGCTATACTATGTGGGGCATCCGTGGATTGAACGGATTCTGTTTTAAGCCGTTGTGATTGACGCCAGAGCGAGAAACTAATGGAACTCCGGGAGTTCGCCGAAACGATTCTGCTTTCCGAAGAGCTGCACGAGAAACTCTCGGTCGGAGATGGAAACTGGACCGATGACGATCCGGGAGAGGCAGTGCGAATCGAGGTGCCTGCCCGGAGTGAAGATCTTGTCTTTGCTCCACGTCGGTCCGCTCCGGCGATGCCCAAATTCGGCAGCTTTCATGATCCAGTCAAACGCGGCATCGCACACCATATCATGGCCAATCACGAGTTGCAGGCCGTCGAGGCGATGGCCTGGGTGCTGCTCGCTTTTCCCGAGGCCCCGCCTGAATTCCGGCTCGGTCTGGCTGAGGTGATTCGCGACGAACAGAAGCATACCCGCATGCATGCCGAGCGGGCCTCGCGATTGCAGGTTCCGTTTGGATCGCTGCCGGTCAATTGCTACATCTGGAAGAAAGTGCAGCACTTTGAGTCGATCGTCGACTATGTGGCCGGCTTACCGCTCGTGTTTGAAGGGGCCAATCTCGATCATTCGCTGGAGTTCGCGGAAGCATTTGAAGCGGTGGGGGATCAACGAAGCGCGGCACTGATGCGGATAATACATCGTGATGAGATCGAGCATGTCCGCTTTGGCTGGGAATGGCTCAGCGCCGCGGCTGGCAAGAACGAAGACCTTTGGGAGTTCTGGGCTCAACATCTGCATTGGCCTGTGCGACCTTCAAAGGCTCGCGGCGATAAGTTTATCCGCGATGCCCGCCTCGCCGCCGGAATGCCGAGAGAGTTTGTCGAGAAACTCGAAGCGTGGAGCGATGAGAAACCACTTTGAACGCTCGGGGAAATCAATAAAAAAACGCCGCGGAGGGAGACTCCGCGGCGTTTGGTTCTTAAGGCTGATCAAAGCGATCAGTGGTTCTGCAGGCAGTCAAGTGCGATGTTGGCTGCATCGCGAACTTCCGGCGAGCCGTGGTTCGAAATGAAGGTCAGCTCTGCGACGACAACCTGAGGAGCATCGCCCAGGCCGCCCAGCGAGAGAGCGGAAGCACAGCGAACCTGGTCATCGACATCGCGGAGTCCTGAGCGGAGAGCCTCGATGGCGTACGGTTTCAGATCGCCCCGAACAGAGCCGAGAGCGTGAGCGGTCAGCCACCGGACCTGCGTGTTCTGGTGACGGATGAGATGAGTCAGACGCAGCATCGCATCGACGTGGTCCGGCTGATGCTTGAGCAGAGCTTCCGACACGTACAGAGCCGAGAGTCCGTCTGAGCTCAACAGAGCCGTTTCCAGGATCGGTACGATCTGCTCCGTCTGGCGAGACATGTCGCCGAGGTACATGGCGGCAAGTTGCACGGCCTTCTGGTCCTGAGAAGTGACGACTTCGCCCAGCGTCGATGTCACAGCGTCGATCTGCTGATTCCAATGATACAGCGTGCAGGCTGCATGAGCCCGGACGTTCTGATCATTGTCATTCATCAGTTCGCTGATTTCCGGGGACAGAGCGACTGAATCGCCACCGCGTTCGTAGGCACGACGCAGTCCCTGAATTCGCAGATTGGCATCTTCACTGAGAAGCAGCTGACGGATCTGTTTCACTTCCGGGGACAGTTCTCGGCTGTCAGCCGGGTTGTGATAGGAGCCGGCATTCCGCCATTCGCGTTCGCCGAGGGCCTGATCGAGTAGAGTCAGGATTTCCGGAGAAATCACCGTCTTGGAAGCAGCTTGGGAATCTGTCGGCACAGCCTCAGCCTTGGCGACCTCGACCTGTTTCTCAGCAGCCGGAGCAGCTGATTTCTCGGCAACCTCTTTGATCAACCTGGTCGCGACGGGAACGTCGGCAGCTTCTTGAGCTTCTTTGACCCAAGGGAACTCTTCGACAGCGTCGGCAGCGGCTTTCTTGACCGTGGCTTCGGCAGTTTCTGGCGTAGCCCACGGTGCCAGGTCGTCTTCGGAAGGAACGGTCGCTTCGGCCGTCTTCTTCACACTCAGAACAGCGTCTTCGAGTTCGGCTTTCGGGACCGAAGCATCACCATACGACATGAGATCGAAGGCCGCATCGTCGTGACCGCTGAGGGCCAGATTAGCCTGTTGAACGTCGTTCTCCGCTTCCTCCGCTGGAGTCGCTTCGGCAACCTCTGGTGTCAAACCAGACGCTGCGTTCAGCTGGCTCAGTTGTTCGCTAAGCAGATCGGTGTCGCTGGTCGCACCAAGAGCCACGTCGGCTCTCTCCGCGGCGTTCGTCTGCTCGGGCCGAACCTGCTCGGAAGCGGCGACCTTTTCCCGGCTTTCGGTTTTGTCTCGATTGCCACGGAAGATCCCGAAGAAGCGCGAGATTCGGCCTTCCGGCTTCTTCTCGACTTCCGGTCGAGCGGCGACCTTCTGTTCCGATTCCGTTGCGACGCCTGGCTCCGCTTCCGGCTGAGCGATCTTCTCCTGCTCCGCGGGGGCTTCAGTGGTCGTTTTCTGAGCGATTGCCGGCTGGGCAGCGGGATCCTGTCCGGCGGTCTCGGCCGAATCGGTTTTCACGGCCGGAGTCGGTTCGGTTTCTGGACTCGCATCAGAGGCCGAACCCCGAGCCGGGATTTCTTTGCTCATGCTGGCCGTCTTCACGTCGAGGATGTGTTCGGTCGACTCCTCGACGGCTTCCTCCGTCGATTCAGCCTGTTCAGTCGCGGCAGCGATCGCGGCGGCCTCGACCGCCGTTTCTCGCGAACGGCCCGTCGGAATTTTTTCGACGATCCCGTCTTTCAGGGAGCGAACGGACTGGCAGCCCGTCACCGTAGCGGCAAGCAGGCCGTAAGTAAGACATGTTCTGATACTTGGCATCGCTTTGATTCCCCCCGTTGAAGTCACATCCGATGGATGACGACAACTCCCTTCCCTGAATGTGACGTCTGGACGAAAGCGGTTGGCACGCTTTGCTCTGATCGTCGTGTACAGCCGGCGCATCGACCGGTACGAACCCTTTCATTCATCGAACCGAAATGCGCGACAAATTCAGAATTCGAGGTCGAACCGATTGCTCTTGCGCAGCTTCTCCATTGTGAATGGAGGTCGGGGAACGAGGGCAGGCTCGCAGAAGTCCCCAAAGGGAATGGCTGGTATTTCGCAGCAGTCGCCTGCTTCGCGGCGGTCAGGCCTTCTTCCCGCGACGACGGAAGAAAACAAAGCCCGTGACGGCCAGGAGAATAAGCAGGAAGGCTCCCCCGCCGAAGATAAGGTAGGGGATAAGCGTCGATTCGGCAGGCTGCTGCAACGCAGCGGGCAGCTTCACCCGAGGAGCCGGTTCGTCGGCTTCATTTGCCGTCGGAGCTTTCTCTGGTGTGGTGGTTGTTGTGTCCGTCGCGAGTTCGGGTGATTCATCATCGAGCGCCAAAGCGTTGAGTCGGTCTGCCTGGTTCGGGGAGATTGCCAGTTCGAGATCCGAGGACCAGGCCTGCAGCATCGACCTGGAATCTGCGACGAGCTTATCGTGATCGGAGCGGCCGCTCAGAAAACTTTCCAGCATGTCCTGACGCTGTTCAGTCAGCACACGTCGCATCTGGGCCATCTGCTGGATTTGAGAATCTTCGAGTCCGAGCAGAGCCCGCCCGGTTTGAGTAAACAGGACCTGGTTACCGAAACCCGAGATCCAGGCCGCCAGCTGCGTGTCAACGTCTGGATAGTTACTCACGATCGAGGCGGCCGCCAGATAGTCGTCGTTGAGTTTCGTGACCGCGTCGACGTATTCACGCAATGAACCGGAAGGTGCGGCCGCTTTCAGGTCGTCCACCTGCCTGATGGCGAGTCGGCGCCGAATCGCTTCCTGTTGGAAGTAGTTGTGCACTTCGCGGAAGTACGCCATGTCGGCCGACGAGATCCCGAGAAGTTCCGCTGCCTTTTGCTCACTGGTCAGGCAGAGCGGATACTCGTCGGCCATGAGGAGAGGCTGAAGCGACTCGGGCCGCTCGAAGGGACCGGCGAAGCTGAAGGTCTTCTCCCCGCCGTCGTGGGAGACCGCGGTGATTTCAGGAAGAGTTTCCGCCAGAGCCGGCAGAGCGGATGCAAACTGACGCGGCGAATAAATTGTGTCCTGCTTCGCGAAAATCAGGGTTTCCGGAACGGGTTCCCAAAGCTCTTCGCGACTTCCCTCTTCCGGCGGTGCTGGCTGAACGATGCGTTCATCGTCAGCAAATCCTCCCGCGACGAGGATCTTGCCGTTTCCTGCCGGGCCTATGATCGAAACCGGAATCGTCGAAAGCTCCCCGGCTTCAGAGATAACTTTCACCTGTGGACTGGCTTTGTCGAGCTTCTGCGCGAAGCCGTTGGGAAGAAGTGCCAGCGGCGAGATCGGCAGATAGGCGAATTCGCCGTCGTTGAGTGCCTGATTGTCGTTACCGAGCACGATGATCGCGATTGCGGGTTGCTTCAGCAGAGGGACATACAGATCCGCCGAGCCATCGTTGGGGATGACGTCGGCGATCGTTCCGACCGTGCGGCCACGTGTCAGGAGAACGGGGACTTCCTGGCCCGGCTTTAAATTCGTGGCGTCGACTGGAACTCTCAACTGCAGTCGAGTTGTCTCGACAATCCTCAACAGCGGTTGTCCCTGCCGGGCCTGTTCGCCGGGAAGGACCTGCAGGCGATCAATGATTCCCGAGCAGGGAGAAACGATCGCGAGATTCCGCAGCTGTTCGGCAACTTCTCTCAGTCGTACCTTCGCGGCTTCCATTTGCCGGTCAAGGGATTCCAGCTGCTCCTTGTCCTCGGCTGTTCGAGCGGCGGCCTGCTGTTGTCGAAGCGTGTAGATATCGCCGATGGCCCGTCGGACGGATGCATCGAGGCGGTCGATCTGGATTCTTGCCAGAATCTCACCACGACGGACCTGATCGCCGAGGCTGCTGGTCAGTTGAGTAATCTTGCCACTGCTCGGGGCGGAGAGCATTTGAATCCGAGCCGGCCGCAACTGAAACAACGGGGCTTCCACACTCAGATCATACTCGGGCAGCGGTTTCGAACGGGCTTCCTGAGCGACAGCGGGAGCGTTTCCGCAAAGAACGAAAACAATGAGCACGAGAGAGGGGATTCGGTGAGTAAGCACGGCTGCTCAGGTTTCTGCAATAGGAGGCTATCGATTCGCAGTCTACTGTTCGATCTTACAGCGAAATCTTCGGAGCGACTAGTATCGTCTCTCCACCGGAAAACGGTTAACAGGGTGATGCTCGAGTTGAAGATTTGATGAAGAAGCGAGCCCTGGCGTCGGAAAACGAAATGAAGTGCAGCAGCCAGAGCTCAATTCGCTCTAGTTCCAGGCGAGCCGACTGCGAGCGGCCCAGTAGTCTTGCGGCGTTTCGAGGAGTTCCGCGAACTGAGCGGTCAGGTCGGCGTCCGGAGTCAGTTCGATCGCCCGGAGATTGGAATGAAGATGTGCAACCGTCGCCGCTCCGCTGAGAGCGACATCAACCCAAGGTTGCTCCAGTACCGCAGCAATCGCAATGGCATCGATTGAAACGCCCTGCTTCGTCGCGACTTCCGAGAGGAGTTTGCGTGAGGCGGCGAACGTTGGATCTTCGTTTCGGGCCGTCAGTCGCCCGTTGGCCAGGGCTTCCTTAATGATGACACCCAGACCAGCCTGATGAGCGGCCTGCAATGCGGGACCGGCAGAGGTTTCGAGTAGATTCCACGTTGCCTGCACGGTGTCGAAAACCTGAACGCCATCGCAAGTGACCGCGATCGCTTTTTCGATGGTCTCGCGTTGGCGTGGTCCGCTGACGCTGAGCCCAATGGCGATCTTCCTCTGCTTGAGTTCCACCAGCCGATTCAGCACCGCCGTGTTCTCCAGCACTCCACTTTCGAGCGTGGCGGAATGGATCTGATAAAGATTCAATTGCGAGCCGAGAGTCTGAGTGGTCTCGTCCCATTGCTGGTTGAGTCGTTCGACGGTGTGCTGTTTTTCCTCGTGCACGTCGGCGTCAATTTGCCAGTCGGCGGTGTATTCGTAGCCCCATTTGGAGCCGATGACGACGTTGTCAACCTGAGAGGACTTCAGCCACTCACCGAGAAACTGCTCGGCTTTTCCGTAGGAGCGGGCGGCATCGAAATACCGGACACCGGCGTCGTAGGCGGCCTGCAGGACTTCAGCCGCACGGCTCTGCATCGCAGCGACGTCGTACTCGTGCTGCAGGTCGTCGGCATGACCGAGATTGATGTAGCCGGGCCGGCCGAGGGCGGCCAGTCCAAGGCCGATTCGCGAAACCTGGAGTCCGGTGCGTCCCAGCGGGCGGGTAATCATCGTCCTCTAGCTCCTGTTCCGGATGGGGCGCGGCGTTATTTCTTCGAGTAATGTCCGTCGAGAGCGCGCTGTTCGATGGCGTTGATCATATCGACGCGGGCCTGATGCCGTGGCTGAGGAGCATACTTAGCCGACAGGAACGAATGCACGATTTCAGTAGCCAGCGACGGGCCGATGACGCGGGCTCCCAGGCAAAGCACGTTCATATCGTCGTGCTCGACCCCCTGATGGGCAGAATAGGAATCGTGACACAGGCTGGCCCGGATACCGGGAATCTTGTTCGCGGCGACACTCACACCGACGCCGCTGCCACAGACGAGCAGGCCTCGATCGACTTCGCCGGAAAGGATTTTTTCAGCGACCTTCTCGGCAAACATCGGGAAATCAGACGGATTCTCGTCATAAGCACCGCAGTCGACAAGCTCGATATCCAGGGCGGAAAGCGTCGAGACCAACTCGGTTTTCATGATAAATCCAGCGTGATCTCCACCAATGGCGATCCGCCGACAGGCGAAGGAACCCATGACGACTGCATCTTTCGTGTGAATAAAGTGTTCGGAACGAGGGCGAGTGTACCGGGAGCACGGGGGGAAACCAAGGAAAGCCGCGTCAAACCGTCGATGTGGCGCATGGAGCTGCAAAAATGAAAAAGCCCTCGTGGAAAATCTCCACGAGGGCCTCTCCCCTCATCCTTTCGTCAGACTCGCGAGCTTTGAGTGTCCGATCCAGCTCGCGGAGTCAACGGAAGGTTGCCTGAAAATCCTGACTAGCGTCCCAGCGAGACTCCGAACTGAACTTTCCCGGTTCGCACCTGGAAGTCGTACTGCTCCCGCGGGCCACGCAGGTAGTCGTATCGCGGCGAACTGTAAGGGCTCGGACGGCGATAGTCGTAGTCGCTGATGACAGGACGCTCGTAGATCGGTTCGACATGCACCGTCTGACGTCGGTATCCGCAGCCGTATCGAGGAAGCTGAGCATCGACTTCGGTGATTCGTCCACAGCCGCACTGGCGAACGAGCATGCAGACCGTGCTTCGGCACCCTGAGAGGACGTCTTCGAGGTCATGCTCGCAGTAGATCTTGCGGTTATTCATGCTCAGGATAACGTCCCCTTCTTCCAGCCCGACGCGGCAGGCTTCGGAACGATGAATCACGCGGGTAATGATGATCTCGCCATTGCAGATCTCGCCGGTGAATCCGAGTTCTCGCACGTTTACAACTTCGTGGTCATTCCGGGGCGGCACGAAGACCGTTGGCTCCGGTTTCCAGGAACGGTTTGGACGAACATATTCACTGTCCCGATGATGTTCCTCGACCTGAACCGGACGCGAGAGCGTCGGATTCGAGCCCGGCTGATAGAGCCGCGGGCCGGCGTGGTAGAAGTAGTCCTGAGCCTGAGCACTCCCCGTGACAGCGAGGAGTAATCCAGTGATACCGAGCATATTGACGAGGGAGCTGTTCATTGGGCTGTCCTTTTCTAGCAGTGCCTTGAATCGCGGAAGTTTGAAACTGCTTCCCGCGACCTTCGGCTTCGCGTAAATGAGCTTCTGAGGGGGACAGCGAAATCCGGAAATTTTCTGCAGGGAGATCGGGAGGGCCGCTCGGGGTCCGGTGGTGCGGATTCTTCTTGATGTACCGAATTCGAAATCGAAGCAAAATGACGATGATGCTGCTGATGGCACCTCTGAAATCGATTTATGGCAGGTTTTTCGAGGAAACTGCGATGCACGCTTGTCCGCTGAAACAGGATTGCTTTATTCTCGCTGATAAACAGGTGTGCGGGATGATCTTTGTGTCATCGGCGAACGAATGAATCAGGGTGAAATTGAGGTGCGGACGGGTGAAGCGTTTTCATAAGTCGGTCGCGGCTGTTCTGATGTTGTGTTGCGGGGTCGGGTGCGAGCAGGATTCAGGCGATTTGCCTGCGGTAACTGTCCTGCCGAAAACCAGCGTTGTTCCTGAAGCTGCCGCTCCCGGGACTTCGCCGATGCAGGGATCGCCGCTTGAAGGCGACTCTCCGGCTCCCGCAGTTTCCACGCCTCGTGCGAAACGACAATTGACGGTCAAGACCGACACGCTGGGCTCGACGATGCGACTCCTTGATGCCGAGAGCGAAGAAGTCCTCGAAACCATCCCGCTCACTCAGGGCGAGCTTTCTGCGGTCTTTGAGGTCACTCACTCGAAGCCGGTCATGGTCGAGGTCTACGGATACGGCATCACTCAGCGAAGCGAACCGCAAACTGTTCGTGCCGACGGCGAACTCGAGTTGAACCTCGGACTGCTGGCTGCTGGCGAGTTTCGGGAACTCATTAAATCGGCGACATGCCTGGTGAAAATGCCGGACGGCGGATTCGGCTCGGGGTTTCTCTACGGCGATCGTCAGACAATTGTCACCGCCGCTCACTGTGTGGCGGCCAAGAATGTTGCCGATCTCAGCTTTACGTTTTTCCCGGATGAAGATCGCGAAGTGACATTCAACGGGGCACGCCTGTTTTTTTACGATCGCAAGCAGGACGTTGCGCTGCTCCGGTTGCCTGAACCGGTTCCCGATGATCACTTCTGGCTCTGGTCGACTGAGCCGGCCAAAGTCGACAGCGAAGTGCTCGTGATGGGGAACCCGGGACGAAATGGCGAGTACGACCCGATGTATGCCCGCACCTGCAAGATTGCGGAAGTGCGTCCCGATGAAGTTCGTCTCGATGTCGAAATCTATCCGGGATACAGCGGCGGTCCGGTCGTGCTTGAAGGAACGAGCGCGGTTCTTGGGATCGTGTCGTACAAGATTATTCGTTCGACGAGTTACAAAGAAATCGGCTACTCATTCGCCCGCTCCGGCGACATTGCCGCCGATGCCTACACGCAGTGGAGCGGCTTGAACAGCGATCTGCAGGAACGTGCGATTACGCGTGTGGAAGATCGTTACACCCGCGAGTTCGGTCGCGATCTGGCTCATAACACGGCTGGCGCGTATTACGGCGACTCCGCTGTTTACACGATTATCTGCATGTCGCTGCTGGAAGATTACATGCGTTACATGGTTGGGAAAGCCGCCAGCTTCCCGGCTGCATCACCGTCTCAGCGTCGCATTCTGATGCGGAAATTCCATAAGGAATACCTCGCCGATGTCGCTCCTGAAATCGCCGAGCGAGTCCGCGAACGCGTCTCCCCCAAACTGCGAGCCGGCCACTTTGAGAAAGACTACGAACTGATTCAGGCCGATGAATCAGTCTCGGAAGAGGTGAAGAAGTCGCTCGAAAAAGCGCGGACGGCGTACCTGTCTCTGAAAGAAGCGGCCGAGACGATCGTCAAAGAGGACAAAGGCGAAGATCGCAACGCCGAAGAATTTCAGAAGTACATCATCGACCTCTGGAGCGACGCCCGCTTCTACAGCGAAGAAGTCTTGGAAGCGACCGCGAGCCGGTAAGACTGGCGGCCGCATCGCTTTTCAATCGGTAGGCTGGGATAGGAAAAGCCGTATCCCGGCAAATGTGCGTTCGATGTGCGGATAGCCCTCGGTGAGTTCATTACCGGTCAACCCGTTTCCTTTTGGCTGAACCGCACTCACGCCCCGCGCGTAATCATCAGCGTGGCGATGATCGACAGCACGATCAGCGTCAGAATGCGAAACAGTTTCGCGTTCATGTGTCTGGTTCCCCGCACCCCAAGTTCGCCTCCGAGATAGGCGACCGGAATCGCAACGGCCGAAAGCAGGAGCACCTGTTTGTTGACGAGGCCTGTTGTTGCCAACGCACCCAGCTTCACCACGGAGGTGATGAGCAGGAACGTCGTCAGAAAGGCCTTCATCTGATTCGGCGGCCATGGGCGACGGGCGGCATAAATCGCAATGGGAGGGCCGCCGATTGTGACTGCTCCCGCGAGAAAGCCGCTGACCGCTCCGGCGATGCACGTCCAGAGTTTCGACGCAGGCCCCTGCTCTGGCGGGACGGATTTCCGCGTGAGTCCATCAATTGCCATCAGCAGGATTACGATTCCAGTGAGTCGGACCAGAATGTCGTCGATCGAGAGCACGAGCACGGCCAGACCAATTGGGAGCGCAACCAGTGAAGATCCGATCGCCAGCAGCAGCGACTCCGGGACGAGGTGTCGACGGTAGGACCAGGCGGCAATCGCCAGCGGTGCGAATGCGGAAAACGAGACAATCAGGTTGGCGTCCTTTACCCCGGTGAGCGCGGGAAGGATCGACATTGCGACCAGCGCATAACCGAATCCGAGGGCACTCTGGACGAATCCGGAGACGACAACGACCCCGGTGAAGAGAATCCAGTGCCAGGTTTCAAACTCCATGAGGAATCGCTGGGAGGGGTTATGCAGGGATTTGAGGCGGTGAGTAATCTTGCCGCCCGGGTTATCGGCAACTAGAATGAGAAGTTGGTCAGTTCGTTCAGACCGATGGCCGTGCAGCGGCGGGATTTTCGATCCGGAGGTTAGCCGGATCGAAGGGATCTTAACGATTATTCACCAGCATGTCTTTTCCCATCGCTGTTCCAGTTGGCCTGAACCTCGGACCGGCATACTATTCTTTACAGATAATCAGGCGTGTCTTGATACGCATCCCATACAAATTCAATGGATTTGACGGACGCAGGCGACTGCGGATGTCGAAACAGGGCCTGTGGAGATGACGCTCGTCATTCTCGACTCGACCGCATCAGGGAGCTGAACTCTATGTACGAACGTTTCACGGATCGAGCCCGCAAAGTCATGCAGCTGGCCAATCAGGAGGCCCAGCGCTTCAATCACGAATACATCGGCACCGAGCACATTCTGCTCGGGCTGGTCAAGGAAGGTTCGGGCGTCGCGGCGAACGTTCTGAAGAACCTTGAGGTCGACCTGCGGAAGATTCGTCTGGAAGTCGAAAAGATTGTCCAGACCGGACCCGACATGGTCACTATGGGCAAACTGCCCCAGACGCCTCGCGCCAAAAAGGTGATTGAATACGCGATGGAAGAAGCGCGGAACCTCAATCACAATTATGTCGGCACCGAACACCTTCTGCTTGGCCTCCTCCGCGAACAGGAAGGCGTGGCCGCTCAGGTTCTGATGAACCTCGGCATGAAGCTGGAAGATGTCCGCGAAGAAGTCCTCAACCTGCTCGGGCATGGGCTCGAAGGTTCCGAGACGGGCGAACGCGGCGGAGCAGCCGGCGGTGCCAAGTCGGCCAAGAGCAGCAAGACGCCTGCCCTCGACAGCTTTGGTCGCGATCTGACCGAACTGGCTCGCCAGGGCAAACTCGATCCGGTCATCGGTCGTGAAACCGAAATCGAACGCGTTATTCAGATTCTCTGCCGTCGTCAGAAGAACAACCCGGTTCTGCTGGGTGAAGCCGGTGTTGGTAAGACCGCCATCGTCGAAGGCTTCGCACAGATGTGTGTCGATGGCAACGTGCCGGAGATTCTGGCTGAGAAGCGAATCGTCGTCCTCGACCTCGCCATGATGGTCGCCGGCACGAAGTATCGCGGTCAGTTCGAAGAGCGTATCAAGGCCGTGATGAACGAAGTTCGTCGCGCCAAGAACACGATTCTCTTCATCGACGAACTCCACACCCTGGTCGGAGCCGGCGGAGCTGAAGGAGCAATTGACGCATCCAACGTGCTCAAGCCTGCTCTGAGCCGTGGCGAACTTCAGTGTATCGGAGCCACCACCCTCGACGAGTACCGCAAGTACATCGAGAAAGACGCCGCTCTCGAACGCCGCTTCCAGAGCGTGATGGTTGATCCCCCGTCTCAGTCGCAGACCGTACAGATTCTCAAAGGTCTTCGCGATCGTTACGAGTCGCACCACAAGGTGCAGATTACTGACGACGCGATCCAGAAGGCTGTTGAGCTGTCCTCGCGTTACATCACCGGTCGCTGCCTGCCGGATAAGGCGATCGACGTTATCGACGAAGCGGGCGCCTATGTTCGCCTGAAGACGATGGTGCGTCCGCCCGATCTGAAGGAACTCGAAGAAGAGATCGAGCGGCTCAACCAGCAGAAGGAAGACGCTGTCGCGAATCAGGATTTCGAGAAGGCTGCTTCCCTGCGAGATCAGGCCGATAAGGTCAAACTCCGCAAGGAGAAGATCACCGCTGAATGGAAAGAAAAGTCCAAGCAGAAGGATGGTCTGGTCGATGCGGAAATCGCAGCCGCCGTCGTCGCCAAGATGACCGGTGTGCCGCTGACTCGTCTGTCGAGCGAAGATGCCGTGCGTCTGCTCGAGATGGAGAAGGAACTGCACAAGCGGGTCATCAGCCAGGACGAGGCCATCAAGCAGGTCTCCAAGGCTGTGCGTCGTAGCCGCAGCGGTCTGAAAGATCCGAAGCGTCCGACCGGGGTCTTCCTGTTCGCAGGGCCGACCGGGGTTGGTAAGACGTTGCTCGCCAAGACGCTGGCCGAGTTCATGTTCGGCGATGAGGAAGCCCTCATTCAGATCGACATGAGTGAGTACCAGGAGAAGCACAACATCAGCCGTCTGATCGGTGCCCCTCCGGGTTACGTCGGTTACGAAGAAGGTGGTCAGCTCACCGAGCAGATTCGCCGCCGGCCTTACGCCGTCGTACTGCTCGACGAAATCGAAAAGGCTCACCCGGACGTCTACAACATGCTGTTGCAGATCATGGAAGAAGGCCATCTGACCGACAGCTTCGGTCGCAAGGTCGATTTCAAGAACGTGATTCTGATCATGACGACCAACGCCGGTGCCGAAGTGATTTCGAACGCCACGCCGTTCGGCTTCCACTCAAGCAAGGACGAAGAAGCGTCTTACGAAGTGATGAAGCGCGAAGTTCAGCACGTGATGCAGCGTGTCTTCAAGCCGGAGTTCCTCGGTCGTCTCGACGAAGTTGTGATCTTCCGTAAGCTGACCCATGAAAACCTGCGTCTGATCGTCGACATCGAACTTCGCAAGGTGCGTCAGCGTCTCGGCGAACGGGGGCTCAAGCTCGAACTCTCGGACGAAGCTCGCGACTTCCTCATCGAGAAGGGCCGCGAAGGCGAAAACCTCGAATATGGGGCTCGTCCGCTGCGTCGTTCGGTCGAGATGTACGTCGAAGACCCGCTGGCCGAAGAACTGCTGCGGAACGCCTTCGAAGGCAAGAACACGATCAAGGTGGAAGTGAAAGAAGTCGGCGAAGCCAAGCAGCTCGACTTCGATGCCTACACCCGTGAAGAGGACGAACCCGAACTGGCAGCCGTCGGCTCCGGCGAGGAAGGCGAAGGCGGAGACAGCGAAAGCTAAGGCTCTGCCCTGAGTAAGAAATGAAAACGCCCCGTGTGCAAGCACGGGGCGTTTTTTGTAGGGCGGGCGTTACCTGTCGAGATGCCGCTGAGCATCCCTCAATGTGGGACTGACCGGCCAGTGCGTTTGCAGGGGAGCGTGTTCGAGATCCACTGGCAAAGCCAGTGGCACGTGTTGCGACTTCACTCGGCGGCCGGTGAGAAGTCGGTTCTGCTCTACTCTCGAAACTCCGACATCGGAATGCGGTCTACGCTGTAGCGTGTCAGGACGTAAATTGAGGCAATCGTCGCCCAGAAATACGCTTTCAGAAATCCCGCGATTCCGCAGTACCAGAGAACCTTCCAGGTCGAAAACGGATCCTCGGGCAGATGGGGTGCGATTCGGTAAGTTCCGTTGAAGTTCGCGACGATTCGAGACAGATCCGCTCCAGAGCTGTGGGCGAGTCCATCGAGCCAGTTCCAGGTCAACAGGGTGAGATCGCCGAGAATCGCGTAGATGGCCAGTCCCAGGAGAATCGTCGGCGCGAACATGACCAGCATTGAAATCAAACGCGAACGCACGTAGTCGAAACAGCGGCTCCAGGCATCAAATCCGTCGCCTCCTTCAATTGCGATTGCCGGCATCAACAACGGCCAGCCGATGAGGACGCCAATTGCAAAGACGAGCATCACAAAGGTGATGACGAGCCCGGGGCCGTAAAAGGCTGCGTAAAGCCAGCTTCCGAATCCGGGAATCCCGCTCAGAGCCGCGATTCCCCACGAAACAAGCCCCAGCATACTGAGCAGAAGGGCGGGAAGAATCAGACTGAGCGCCGCGGCTGGCAGATTGCGGAAGCCACTGCTGATCGAGCTTTTCAGACCGGTACAACTTCCCGTTGTGAAGGCAGATCCCGCGAGCCGGCAAAGGATCAGTCCGGAAATGATATGCAGCAGAAGTCGTGGGAGAACAGTGGTGAGCAGCAGCTGGTAGTCTCCCATCGATAGGGTTTGCCAGAGACCGTAGCCCGTCACGCTGGGGAGGATCGATTCGAAAAAGGCGATCATCCAGCGGCGCTCGGACATGAAGAGTCGAGGGACTTCGTGCGGAAAGAGCGGGTTTCCAAGGGCAGCGTCCAGCATCAACAGGAGAACGCTCGTCAGGAATCCCACGAATAGAATCGGCATTCGGGCGGCAATTCCCGGCACGCGCAGCAGGTGTAGCCAGGGAAACGTCCGCCGCCAGCGGAGGAAACCGGTTTCGTGAAATTCTTCCTGAAGTTCCATGGTGCCGACCTGTGTGAGTTCGGAAACGAAGGGATGGGCTGCAAATGTAGCGTTTTTACGGAAACGGGTTAAGCATTCTTCCAGAATTGGCAGTTTGTTGTTCCGAGAGCCGAAGTGCTCGAGGATCGACGGGTGTCGATTGGTTTGGCATCGAAGAAGCGCGAGTCGTTTGGCGGCATCTGGCGGATGGTATAGACTGTTTCCCAACAAAGTCGCTTGCTCCCCCGCAGAGTTTGTCCCACCGATATTTGTATTCCGAAAAGGAGCCGCCTGATGGACCTCACCGATACCCTCAAAGATTCAATGATGGAGAACTTCTTTCCAGCAGGCTGGGATCTGAGCGTCATCAATGACTGCGTCAGCAGTGACCCAAGCACGATCGACAGCCGCGAAGACTGGTGGAATGAATCGTTCCAGACCATCAACTGCGCTTCGGTCGGTGACTTCGACACCTATATGGGGCATGAGATCGCCCTGACCATTCGCAAGGCGAAGGACGAAGGCCGTAAGATTGCTTTCATTCTTCCGGTTGGCCCGATGGGCATGTATCGCTGGGCCGTTTATTTCCTGAAAGAATGGAATGTCGACTGCAAGCACGTCTATGGATTCAACATGGACGAGTGGAGCGACGCCGAAGGGAATACACTGCCGTCCAGCAACCCGGCTGCTTTCCAGTATGCGATGGAAAATGCCTTCTACGGTCCGCTCGGTAAGCTGACCGTTCCCGAAAATCAGCGACACTTTGCGGTAAAGAATGTCCTGCCGACTTATGGCGATCGCATTGGCGAACTGCGTTCTTCGGGAGCCGACCTCGTTGTCGTTTACGGCATCGGTCGCGTTTGTCACATCGCGTTCTGGGAGCCGCATTTCGCCGGTGAGTATGATTCCGAAGAAGAGTGGATGGCCCAGACGCACCGCATTGCGGCCAAGCTGCATCCGCTGACAATCGAGCAGAACGCGATTACGAGTTTCAAGAGCCGCACGCCGCTCGTCCCGGCTCGCGCCAACACGATTGGCCCTGCTCTGTTCGCCAACGCCGATTACGCGATCGGTGGAGCAGACGGAATTCTGGGGCGCGGCATGCAGTGGCAGGGACTGAGCCTATGGATGACCCTGCATCACAAGCCGACGACGTGGATTCCTTCGACCTACATGCCGAAGCAGAAAGGAAAGTTGTTCTTCCTGAACGACCTCGCCGGCCCGCTCGTGGCAGAGTGCAACTGACATCGCGCGGCCGATGTTCGGTCGGCTGATTGCTAATGATCTGGAAACGCTGGGATCGTCATTGAGCCGGTCCCAGTTTTTTGTTTGTGGCGTCGGCGGAATCGATTCGAGCCGAACGTCTGAAGGATAGAACCGTGGCGAAGTGTGATCAGGGTTACAACTGCGAGATCTGTGGCGAGCCGGTGAAGAATATCATCGAGAGTTCGCTCTATCTGCGTTACGTGCTCGGTGAAGTCCAGCTGCACGAGTTGTTCGGGGCCCCGGAGCGACATCTGCACTGTGATCACGAGCTTTCTCGCTACATTCGCCACGAGAAGTACACGCACTCTACGGGCGTTGAGCCTCCCGATCCCGAAGCGGAAAGCGAGCGCATTGAACGGGTCACCCGCGGCTATGAACGACTTCGAGAAGTCGTGAGCCAGGGGATTCCGATTACCGAGTATCCACTGAAGTAGAAGAGCCGATCAGGCCGCGTGTCGGATCTGGCTGGCTTGTGTGTTCGCCTCAAGGGCGGCGACGATCGTCTCCATCCGCATGGAACGCGAGCCTTTCACGAGCACGGCTGTGCCCGGTTCGATCCAGAGCGAGAGGATCGGCATCAGATCGGAGATCGTCTCAAAACAGGCGATGCGACTCGCAGACATGCCGGCCGTGTGGGCACCGCGAGCGATTTCGCAGGCGAGGGGCCCATAGGTAATCAGACAATCGCAGGCACTGTTGGCGACGCGATGTCCGACCTTTCGATGCAGGGAAACCGATTCCGGGCCGAGTTCCGCCATGTCGCCGAGGACGGCAATGCGTCGATGAACGTTCGCCTGATACCGCAGCAGTTCGAGTCCGGCCGTCATGGAAAGCGGGTTGGCATTGTACGAGTCATCGATGATGCAGCCGAAGCTGGTCGCTTTGATGTTTGCTCGTCCCGGCATGCTGCTGAAACGATTGAAGCCTGTTTGAATCTGTGTGTCGCTGAGTCCGAGTTCGCGTCCGATCGCAACGCAGATGAGAGCGGAAGTGAGAAGATGACCGCCCTGCACTGGTAAGTGAAAGTTCGTTTCGCCGATTTGAAAACTCAGACCGCCTGACTGTCTTTCGCTCTCATTTCCGGCCAAGGTGCAGTTCGGACCGGTCCCGATGGTGATGATCCTGGAGTTCAGAGCGGTGCGAATTCCGGGAAGCACGGCGAGATGGTCGGGTAGAACCGCGAGGCCTGAGGCTGGCAACGCCGCGAGTAACTGACTCTTCTCCTGGATGACCCCAGCCAGTGAACCGAAGCCTTCCAGATGAGCCGGACCGATCGACGTAAGAATTCCAATCTCCGGTTGAGCAAGGTCGGCAAGTCGAGCGATCTCCCCCGGCCTGTTCGCCGCGATTTCGATGACGGCGAATTCATCGTCGGCATTCATCTGGAGGAGACTAAGCGGCACGCCGAGTTCGTTGTTGAAATTCTGCGGGCTCTGCTGCCCCTGAAACTGTGTCGAAAGGACGCCGTGCAACATATTCCGCGTGCTCGTTTTGCCGACGGAGCCTGTAATCCCGATGACCAGCGTGTCCGAGTTCTGACGCTGCCAGCGAGCCATTCTCCACAGGGCAGCCCGGGTGTCGCTCACCACAATCTGCGGCAGCGCGGCATTCGACGATCTTTCGACAATTGCAGCGGCTGCTCCTCGCTGGCGGGCATGATCGACAAAGTCGTGACCGTCGCCGTTTCTGCCGACCAGTGCGAGAAACACTTCGCCCTGCTGGAGGGAACGGGAATCGATGCTGATGGTACGCGTGACACAAGCATCGAGCGAGTCACAAGCCGCGATGAGCCGGCCGTCGACGATGTCGGCGAGTTCGGTCAGGCTCAGAGGATTCATCAGCGGCCAATCGCGTTGAGTCAGGCGGTGTGTTGCAAAACGTTCGCAGAAAGGGAACGGAGAGCGTTCTGCGCCTCGGCGACGTCATCGAACGTCTGCGTGCTGTCGCCGACCTGCTGTGTCGTCTCATGCCCCTTGCCAAGAATAAGAACGCAATCTCCTGGCTCGGCGTGGCCGACCGCCCAGGCGATGGCGGACCGTCGATCGGCTTCGAGGAGATCGGCTTCTTCCCCTTCCGGGAATCCGCTGAGCAGGTCGTTGAAGATCTGAACCTGCGGTTCGTGACGAGGATTATCCGAAGTGAGGACGACCAGATCAGCACCTGAAGCGGCTCGGGTCATTAACGGCCGTTTGCTGCGATCCCGGTTCCCCCCTGCTCCGAAGACGCAGATCAGCCGGCCGGCGACATACGGCCGCATTGTGGCGATGATGTTCTCGATCGCATCCGGCGTGTGAGCGTAATCGACGAAACAGGAGAACGGCTGACCGATATCGACCCGCTGCAGTCGTCCCGGAGGCCAGGTGGCGATACGAAGTCCCTGCTGAATCTGTTGCGGTGAACAGCCCTGTTTCAGAGCGGCGACGGCGGCAAGTGCCGCGTTGAAAATGTTGAACCGTCCTGGGATGGAAATCGCGATCAGAAGCTCGCAATCCTCGCCGCGCAGAAGGAACTGGCTTCCCTGGTCGTTTTCGCTTGTGATTTCGATGCGATAGTGGCACGAGCTGCCGAAGCCGACGGTAATGGGGCTGATCGACGTGCGTCTGCAGGCGAGCGACTGCCGGATGCAAGGATCGTCTCCGTTGATGATTAGATAGCCGTCGAACTTGCAGTAGTCGGCGATCAGTCCTTTCACCGAGCAGTATTCGTCGAGTGAGCCGTGGTAGTCGAGATGGTCCTGCGTGATGTTCGAGATGATCGCCGTCTGCAGTTGAATGCCGGACAGGCGCTTCTGCGAGAGCGCGTGGCTGGAGACTTCGAGAACCGCGTGCGAGCCGCCTGCGTCTCTGATCTGCCGCAGCCAGTGGGCGAGATTCGCGGGGTCCTGTGTCGTCATTGCCGAGGGGCACGGGAGATTGCGAGAGTCGTCGTTCTCGACGGTTCCGAGCAGTCCCGGCTGCTTCCCGCTGGCTCGCAGAATGGAACGCAGAAGCCAGGTGATGGACGTCTTGCCGTTGGTTCCGGTGACCCCGATCAGGTTCAGATCGTTACCGGGCTGTCCCTGCAGATACTGACAAAGCCAGCCGTAGGTTCTGCGAACATCGCTGACGATGCACTGAGGGGCATCGACGCAGGAAAGCGGGGTATCGGTCAGAACGCCACGGGCCCCGCGGGACATCGCGTCCTCAACGAAATCGCACCCATGGTGAATTGTTCCCGACATCGCGATGAACAGATCGCCGGGCTTACAGCGAGCCGAATGAATACAGACGTCGCGGAACTGGATATCGCCGCAGCCGACAAAACTGGCCGACGGCAAGAGCTGGCGAATACTGAATTGCGAAATGGGCGGATGCGAAAAGGCAGAGCACATTGTGGCACGTCGTCCCTGACCGAGCACGTAGTCAATCTCACGTCATTGTGAGGGAAGTTTTCGTCAGGCATCCTGACTGTCTGAAGTGTGCCTTTGGCGGACCGATCTCGTCAAGATCAGTCCGCTATTCTACTGTGCAATTGTCACTGAGTCTGAGGCAGCGGGGATCTATCCGAGCAGAAACGTCTTTGTCGCCGCGGTAAATTCTTCAGCCCGTTCAAACGGCAGCATGTGGCCGGTTTCTTCGAAGATCTGCAGGGAGGCGTTCGGGATTTCCTTCTCGAGGAATTCGCCGATGCCGAGAGGAAGCAGCTGATCGTTGCGGCCCCAGATGATCTTCGTAGGACATTCGATGCGGAACAGATGCTTTGGCAGATTCGGATTGTGCAGGTAAGGATTCCAGCCGACGCGGGCAGTGGCTTCGCGGGCTTTCAGCCAGAGCAGAATGCGGGAGTCTTCGAACGAGAGCGGCATCGCTTCTTCGACGTACGGCGAATTGGGATCGAAGAAAAGCAATTCCCGGAGTTTGTCGAGTTCGTCGATGAACAGTTCGGCCATCGGGACGCCTTCGACGCGAATCCCGGCGGAGTTCACGAGGACAAGCTTGGAAACGAGGCTCGGGCGAAGTACGGCCAGTTCCATGCCAATCCAGCCTCCCAGCGAGAAGCCGACGACCGGGACATTGTCCAGGCCGAGTTCATTGAGCAGATCGACGTAATGCCAGGCGTAGTCGGCGGCGGAATGGATCTCGTCCAGTCCATCGGAATTGTCGAAGCCGGGGTGGGCGGGCAGATAGACCTTGAACGACTGAGCAAGCATGTCGTGGAAACGGGTCCACTCGGTTTCTCCGCCGGCGCTGTGCAGATAAAGCAGCGGCGGCCCTTCGCCTCCGACTGTCAGCTGGATGCTTTTGTTACCGAGTTTGACGAAGGACGTTTCGTGAGGAACGGTCATGAACGGGCTCAGAGTTGGAACAACAGATGGTGTCAATCAAATCCAAAGTCGGGTGAACTACTTCGACGCGACTTCGGCGGCATTCTCGACATTGACGCCGAGTTCCTTGCGCAGGTACGGAAGCACCTGCTCGCCGAACAGGGTCATGTTCTTTTTCGTAAGGTCAGCGGGCAGCGTGCCGATCTGGAACAGCCCCAGAATGTTGCCGACGCCGAGATCCTGGATGTAATCCTTCATCTTCTGACGCACGGTCTCCGGGCTGCCGACCATGGCGTAGCCCCCTTCTTCGACCTGTTCGCGGTTCTTCACGTTGCCGAGGAACTGCTTCAGAGCCGAGCCAATGCGGGCGATGGACTTCGCGGAGGTGTATCCCGGCGGGAATACGACCAGTCCCTTGAGGAGCTTGTTGATGAAGAAGAACAGATGCTTCTCATATTCCTCCCACGCCTGCTCGTCGGTCTCTGCGACGTAAATCGGAACGAGCCACCCGGTCTGCTCCGGATCGGCGGTGTAGCCGTTCTTTTCGCAGGCGTCGCGGAACATGTCGAAGTTCTTCTTGAAGAACGACTTGTGGAAGTACGGAATGCCCATGTAGCTGTAGCGTCGCTCAGCTACGAAGTCGATGGTTTCTTTGCTGCCCGCGCCGGGAATCCAGATCGGAGGATGCGGCTTCTGGTACGGGGTCGGCCAGGGATTGACGTACTTCAGCTTCCAGTGCTCGCCGTAATGTTCGAAGGGACCGGGTTCCGTCCAGGCGCGGACGATCAGGTCGAGAGCTTCCTGATACTTGCTGCGGGCGTAAGTCGGGTTCATGCTGAAGGAGTTGTACTCAGGGCCTCCACCGACGACCATGCCGGCGATCAGGCGGCCGCCGGAGATGACGTCGATCATCGCGAACTCTTCGGCGACGCGCGTGGGAGGATCGTAAAACGGGAGTGCGTTGCCGATGACGGCGATTTTCACCCGTTTCGTCTGCCGGGCCAGAATTGACGCCATCAGGTTCGGGCTGGGCATATGTCCGTAGGCGGACTGGTGATGCTCGTTGATGCAGACGCCATCGAAGCCCATTTCTTCAGCGTAGACGAGCTCATCGAGGTAACGGTTGTAGAGCGTGTGGCCGTGGACGGGGTCGTAAAGCGAATTCGGCACCCAGGTCCAGGCGGTCTCGTACTTCTCTTCGAAATCGTCCGGAAGTTTATCGAAGGGCATCAGGTGAAACGCGAAAAACTTCATCGCAGCGGTCCCCATCGTGGAATGGCGGTTGGTCGGTCGCCAGCTCGGCATCAACTGACGTGAATTTATCTTGCAGTTTTTGTAGGCTGATCGCAATGCGGCAGACTGTCACAGAACCCGGCTTGGGGGGATTCATACCTCTCCAACCGGTACAACAGGCAGATTTGCTATAAAGACGAACAGATATTCAGGGAGGAAGTCCGATGGCAGAGCGGGAATACTCGCGCTACCAGCAGAACATCATCAAGCGGTATTACGACAACCGCGATCAGATCGACGAGCAGAAGCTGAGCGAACTGGTGACCAGTCTCTACCTGGCCAGCCCCAAGCAGGCGGCCAAGAAATGGGAGACGGCTCAAAAGCTGCTGGAGCGGCTCGAGATTCCGGCGTCGCGCGTCGACCATATCATGGAGAAGAAGGATCCGGCAATTCTGGCCGTGGTCGTCGACGAGCTCCAAAAGGGACTGATCAAGCCCAAGAAATCGAACAAATAATCGTCTCTTGAATGAATTTCTCCCGCAGATGGACAACCTGGTCCCCGATCAAATCCGGGTGCTGATCATAAAGGAACTGCGAATGCGCTTACTCGTTTTTCTGACGTTGCTCGTTTCGATTTCGACCGCTGTGAACGCCGGCGAAAAACAGTATGTCGTCTACGAAGGTAAAGAGGGCCCGGGGGTTGGCAAGCATATCGTGTTGATCTCCGGCGACGACGAATATCGCTCGGAAGAAGCGATGCCAATGATGGGGCAGCTGCTGGCTCGGCATCACGGTTTCAAATGCACCGTTTTGTTCCCGGTCAATCCGGAAACGGGCGAGATCGAACCGACCTATCAGACGAATATCCCGGGAATGGAGAACCTGAAGACAGCGGACCTTGTCATTCTGTTTACGCGGTTCCGTGCCCTGCCCGATAAGGACATGAAGTATTTCGACGACTACCTGAAGTCGGGAAAGCCGATCATCGGACTGCGGACCTCCACGCACGCGTTCAACTTTCCGAAGAATTCGGACACCTCTTATGCTCACTATGGATGGAACAATTCCAACACGGAGTGGCCGGGCGGTTTCGGGAAGGAAGTGTTTGGCGAAACCTGGTACACGCACCATGGTAAGCATAAGTTCGAAAGTACACGCGGAATCGTCGAGCAGACCAATGCCGATCATCCGATCCTGAACGGTGTCGAAGATCTCTGGGGACCGACCGATGTATATGGCGTCCGCGAATTGCCGGCGGATGCCAAAGTGCTCGTTCGCGGGCAGGTGCTGACAGGAATGAACCCGGACGATCCTCCGGTTGAGGGCAAGAAGAACGATCCGATGATGCCGATCGCCTGGACGCGGCACTACGAAACGTCGACGGGCAAGACGTCCCGCATCTTCTGCACGACGTTCTGTTCGTCGATCGATCTCGAGAACGAAGACCTTCGGCGGATGCTGGTCAACGCCTCGTTCTGGTGCCTTGGTATGGAAAAGAAGATTCCTGAGCAGGCCAATGTCGAAATCGTTGGGGAGTACGATCCGTCCTTCTACGGGTTCGGCGACTTCAAAAAGGGACTCAAACCGTCGGATTTCGCCTGGTAGATCTCCGCGGGGTTCCCTGGCAGAGTTGGACATCTAGAATACTCGCTGACTGTACGCATTCAGCGAGTTTCTGTTTTTATGAAGAATAAGAATGAGTCGGAGCGAGTACGATTTTGATGTGATTGTGGTCGGAGCCGGTCATGCCGGAACCGAAGCGGCTCTGGCTGCTGCGCGGATGGGAGCTCGCACGGCTCTCCTGACCATGAACTGCGACACCGTCGGCCAGATGAGCTGCAATCCGGCCATCGGTGGCGTTGCCAAGGGGCAGATCGTTCGCGAGATCGATGCACTCGGCGGCGAAATGGGCCGCGTGATCGATGAGACCGGCATTCAGTTCCGTATGCTGAATCGCTCCAAGGGCCCGGCGATGCACTCTCCGCGAGCTCAGGCCGATAAGAAAGCCTATCAGTTTTCGATGAAGTGGCGGGTCGAATCGCAGGACAACCTGACGCTGCGTCAGGAAATGGTCGAGGACCTGCTTACTGAAGATGGCCGCATTACCGGGATTCGCGTTCGCGGCGGAGCCGAGTACCGCTGCCCTGCTCTCATTCTGACGACCGGCACGTTTCTCCAGGCCATCATGCATACTGGTGAAGCAAAGACACAGGGCGGACGAGCCGGTGAAGGCACGACCGGAACGATCTCCGATTCGCTGTCCCGTCTCGGCTTCTCACTGGAACGATTCAAGACCGGCACGCCGGCTCGGTTGAACGGCCGGACGATCGATTTCGATCAACTGCAGCGACAGCCCGGCGATGACGATCCGGAACCGTTTTCGTTCATGACCGAACGAATCTCGCAGCCGCAGATGGACTGTTATCTCACCGAAACAACCCATGAGATTCACGAACTGATTCGTGCAAACCTGCATCGGGCGCCGATGTACTCCGGGCAGATCAATTCGACTGGCCCCAGGTATTGTCCCTCGATCGAAGACAAGGTCGTTCGCTTCGCCGATAAGACCTCCCACCAGATTTTTCTGGAACCGGAAGGCCGCAATACGCACGAAGTCTACTGCAATGGAATCTCGACCTCGCTGCCGCGCGACGTGCAGGATCAGATGATCCGCTCGATCCCCGGTCTCGAACGAGCCGAGATCATGCGGTACGGCTACGCCGTGGAGTACGATTTCGCGCCGCCGACTCAGCTGCGGCCGACGTTGGAAACGAAGTCGGTTGACGGGTTGTACTTTGCCGGGCAGCTCAACGGGACCACGGGTTACGAAGAAGCGGCTGGCCAGGGGTTGATCGCTGGCATTAACGCGGCACTGAAGGTGGCGGGACGGCCCGAGTTTATTCTCGATCGCAACCAGGCCTATCTCGGCGTGCTGATTGATGATCTGGTGACCAAGGGCGTTGATGAGCCTTATCGAATGTTTACCTCGCGAGCTGAGTATCGTCTGATTCTGCGGCAGGACAACGCCGATCGGCGACTGACTCCGCTTGCCCGCGAACTCGGGACCGCTTCCGCCGAACGGCTGCGGATGTTCGATCATCGAGTCACGGAAATTGAGCGTGGCTTCGAGTTCATCCGCGGCAAGCGACACCAGGGACAGACTCTCGAAGACTGGCTCCGTCGACCGGAAGTCAACTGGGAAACGCTCTGCGAAATGGTGCCGGAGACGGCTGCTCTGGAGTTGTCGCGAGATGTCACACGACAAATCGAGATCGATGCGATGTACTCCGGCTACCTGCGGAAGCAGCAGAAGGAAATCGATCGGTATTCGAAGATTCACGCGGTGAAGATCCCGGCGAGCTTCGATTATTCCGGGCTGACCCAGTTGCGGGTCGAGGCTCGGGAGAAGCTGAACCGGATTCGACCAGTCACGGTTGGGCAGGCGGAACGAATCAGCGGCATCACGCCGGCCGATCTCACCGTACTGATGATGTATCTGGCGAAGCCGCGGAACGAAACGACAGAATCCGCGACCTGAACCAAACCCTGAGAGGACGGATTATGAATCGAAGTCTCTGGCGAAACCTGTTTCTCGTTCTGGTCATTGGGGTGAGCCCGGTGATCTGCTCGGCAGCCGAGCCGGCCGATACGAATTCCGACCTCTACGAATGGAAAGAGGATCACGATCCAAATGGGATCGGCAAGTTCTACATGGGGCGCGAGATTGCGCACGTGATGGGGCATCAGGGAGCCCTCTGGCTGGAGCGTCCCGAACGCGAAGAGGAGGAAAACCTGTCGTTGCTCGTCAAACTGCTCGATCTGAAACCGGGCATGGTCGTCGCCGATATTGGAGCGGGCAGTGGCGTGCTCACGCTGCGAATGGCCCCGCAGGTGGCTCCCGGCGGTAAGGTCGTCGCCGTTGACATTCAGCGGGAAATGTTGCTGCGACTGCAGACCCGGATGGAAGCCGCCGGCGTGACCAACGTCGATTTGCATCTTGGGGCTCCCGACAGCCCGGAACTGAAGCCAGAGTCAGTCGACCTGATTTTGATGGTCGATGTCTACCACGAGTTCGAGTTTCCGCATGCGATGGTCAAGAACATGGCGGCTGCTCTGAAACCCAATGGCCGGATCGCGCTGGTGGAATACCGTCTGGAAGATCCCAAAGTTCCGATTAAGCTGGTTCATAAGATGACTGAGAAACAGTCGATTAAAGAGATGACGCGGCCGGAATTTGGGCTCGAACATACCAGGACATTCGACGAGCTGCCGCGACAGCATTTGATGATTTTTACACGGAAGTCAAAGGCCGACGATGAGTGAGCAAGCTGCCCCTGCAGGGAACCCGAAATCTGGTGTGTGGGGTCTCTCGCTGGCAATCCTGGCCGTGGTTGCGGCGGGAGCGTTTTTTGTCTGGTCGATGCAACGTGCGGTTGGACCTCAGACCGGAGGGCTGGCTGTCGGCGAAGAAGCTCCGGCGATCACTGCTCAGGGTTGGGTGAATGGCGAGCCGCCGGCTGACCTGGAAGGCAAAGTGATTGTTGTCGATGAATGGGCCACCTGGTGTCTTCCCTGCCGTAAGGAAGCCCCGCATCTCGTGGCAACGTATAACGAGTTCAAAGACCGCGATGACGTGGTCTTCATCGGACTGACCAGCCAGGGGGAGGACTCGCTCCCCGCCATCAAGAGCTTCCTCGATGATACCGGGATCACCTGGCCGAATGGCTACGGAGCGGTGGAGACCCTGGTCGGATTCAAGGCCGAGTACATTCCCCGGGCGTGGGTGATTGGCCGATCAGGGCGAGTCGTGTGGAACTACGACTCCCGCGAAGAGATGGCCGACGCTATTCGAGCTGCACTCGAGTAGACTGCCGCGGTCGAGCTGAGCTGGACTTCTTAACCCGAAGCGGGAGCGAGGGCGACGGTTAACTCAGCCCTCGCTCACGCTTTGGGTTGGGATGTCGACCTTGCAACCAAGTCGGACTAACCGTCCCATCTTCCCGGTGAGAACACGGCGAAGAATCGATCCGGATTGACGATGCCGTGATCGCGGATGTAATTCCGAGCGTCATCGGTTGCGGTTCTGGCGGACTCTGGCTGGCCGAGCCGGGCGAGTCGATCGTGGCAGATTGCTTCGTACATGCTCAGTTTGACTTCACGGAATCCGGCCAGGGCCCGTTTGAGTCGTGTGGCGATCTCGCTGCGAGCCGGCGATGGATCAAGAGTCAGCAGGCCAGCTTCCAGCAGGTCGGCCTCCGCAGAGCAACAGCGGCTCGATTCGCGACGCAGTTTGCGGAGGTGTGTCTGCACGTCTTCACGAAGGCGGGAGGTCAACTTCAGTGATTCCCCATTCCTCTGGGCCGTATCTGCGAGCGTTGAGATAGCCGCCCCTGCTCGATGCAGACTGTAGGCGTGCCGCGACCAGTGGTGCGATTGCAGCAACGCCGCTCGAAACGGCTTTTCAATACGGACCGTTGTCTCCCAACACTCGCGGTGTTCCTGCTGGTAACGCAGTTCCCACAGGTGCCGCAGGTAGTAGTTGAAGTGCAGGTTGTTGAATTCGTTGAAGTCGAGCAGCCGGGCCAGATCTTTGGTGCGACGTTCGGTCTGGCGAAGGTCGTCGCTGGCCATATCGCGGACGATTTCGGAGACGCCACGGAGCATCAGGTCGTAATAGGTCGTATCCCGTTTCGACTGTGTCTGCGGATCGATACTGGCGAGTTGATGAATGCGGCTGACGTTCCCGGAGAAGTTGGCGGAAAACAACGCAAACATGCGGCTCAGGTCGGCTTCCCACCAGGCTTCGGGGCAATGTTCGAGATAACTCGACATGGCATGTGTGCAGCGTTCGATGGCCCGGTCGAAATCGGATGTCAGGTAATCAATCGCCCCTTCGCACATCTCCACGAAGGTTTCGACATACACGTCTCCCGAGTAGTGCGGCGACGTGCGGAGGTCCTGCAGGATCTGCCGCGAGCGCTTAATGTCCGACGGCTTCCCGGTGGCGGCGATCAGGCAGGCTCCGTAGGCCTGCAGTTGATGAGCTTCGACCAGATGCGGAGCCGCCTCGTTCTCGCGCACGCCGACGTGCTGGAAGTAACAGCCACGCACCGGATCGAGGATGCTTAAGCTCTGAGCCGCCGCCCAGCAGGTCTTCATCCGTTGAATGGCGACCTTCTCCGTTCTCCGGCGAAACAGAGTGGTGACCGGCTTCAGCTGGCGGGATTGCAGTAATCGCTCCTGCAGTATTCCTCGAACAACCTGACTCATCGAACGCGGATAAGAAAGGTTGACGTCACCGAGCAGCGATTCGAGCAGTCGATGCGCTTTGGCCAGTTTGCCCACCTGGAACAGCCGCATCATCGCCAGTCGGCTGAGTTCGAACTGACGGTCGGAATCGGGAACAAGGCCCGCCGCCCGTTCATAATGCTCCGCGGCTTTCTCGCCCTGCCCGTCCCGAGCGTAGGCTTCCGCGATCCGCTCGTGGGCCAGCGATCGTTCGCCAAGATCGGCTCCGTCGGTGAGTTCGAGAATACGCTGGAACAGACGAGCGGCCTGATCGAAGGCGAGCCGCCCCATGGCTGCTTCAGCGGCCTGCCGATAGTACTCGACAGCCTGTTCACGAAGGCCGGCGGCTTCGTAATGTCGTCCGAGTGTCTGGGCATCGACGCGATCGGTCTTGGCAAGCGTCGCAGCCAGTGCCTCGTGGATCTCGCGTCGTCGGGATTCCCCGATGATGGTGGAGACCGACTCACGAATGCGATCGTGATAGCATTCGACATAGTCCTCGCCGGTGGACCCACTCGTGCGGATGAAGTTCTCATCCCGCAGGATCTCCAGATGAGAACGTCGCGCCTGTGAGGCTTCGATCGCCTCGATGATCGGAAGCGGCTGGCCGTTCAGGGCGATGAGTTCCAGCAGTTGCCGCGAGCAACTCTCAAGGCTCTGCACACGACTCAGAATCGCTTCGTCGAGTGTCCGGAAGTCGTCGCCAGCCGTCTGTTTGTGCCGGATCAGCTCCCGAATGAAATACGGACTTCCGCCCGCTTCGCGGGCAATCCGTTCTGCGTCGTTGGACTGACCGGGCCCTTTGCCGAGGATCGTCTGGGCCAGCCTCTCAGCATCGGCGGCCGTCAGTTCGCCCAGGGGAATCTGAACGCAATGCTGCAGCAGGGTTGTCGAATCCGAATCCGAGGCAGGACCGAAAATCACTTTCAGGCATTCGCTCCACTCGCGTTCATCGCTGCGATAGGTGGCGATGAGCATCAGTGGTGGAGCATCCTTGCCGAAGAAAATATCCTGCAGCAGGCGGGCACTGTCGCGGTCACCCCACTGCAGATCGTCGATGGTCAACACGAGTTGATAGCGGTCGGCCAGTGACGCCAGCAACTCCTGCAGGGCATGGATGGCTCGTCGGCGCGATTCCTGAAGATCGGAAGGCATCCGATACCGTTTAACTTCCTCTTCGACCGCTTCGACGCGCTGAAGCACCGGGAAGAGTCGAGCGAGATCGCCGGTGTGTCGCGGCAACAGCAGCGACGCCTCGGCCGGCTTCAGGCGATTCAGGTGTCGGCTGATTGAATCGATGATGCCATCGAACGCCTTATGCGGAACGGACTCGCGTTCATAACAGCGGCTGCTCAGGACCAGTGCATTGTCGTGCCGATTCGCGAATCGATGCAGGAACTCATCGACGAGAGCGGTCTTGCCGACGCCCGAGAGACCGTGCACGAAGGCGATCGCTGGCTGGCCGCGTTTCAAGCGACTGGCAACATCGTTCAGAGTCTCAAGTTCAGCATCTCGTCCGATTAACAGCGGACGGCTGCCGGCGGAGCTCTGTGCAGCCGTCTTGGGATTCGTGGATTGAACGTGGAGCCCGTTTCGAACGCCTGCGATATCAGGCCGCTGCTCGGGATCGCGGTGCAGCAGTTCCGCACACAGCCGATTCAGTGTTCCCGATACCGTTGGAATGATACTGCTCGGTAACGGAGCGTCCATCTGCTGCTTGGCTTCGATCATCGCCAGCGGCGATCCGTCGAAGGGCCGCCGGCCGGTCAGGCATTCAAAGAGCATCGTGCCGACGGCGTACATGTCACTCGACGTGCTGAATTGTTCACGGAACTGTTCGGGAGCCATGTAGGCGATTGTTCCGGCGATGCCGCATTCGATGCTCTGCTGCCATTCCGGAAAGGCGGTCTGAATTGTCGAGACGAGTCCCAGATCGAGGATAACGACACGGCCTTCTCTGGTAACGAGGACATTGGCCGGTTTGAGATCGCGATGCACGAATCCCGCCGAATGGAGCACCTCGAGACCATCAAGCAGCTGGCCGAAGTATTTTGCGATCAATAGATTGAGCCGCTCCTGAAACCCGCTGCCGCCCGGCTGAGGCAGAGCGCGATTCATTGGCACGCCATCGATCAGTTCCATCGTAAAGAACCAGACATCGCGCTCGGCAATGAGTTCTTTGAGCCGCATCAGATTGGGATGATGCAGACTCGCCAGCGTGCGGAACTCGCGTTTGAAGCGATAGAGCGATCCTCCTTCCGGCACCGTGAGGACCTTCAGAGCACACTCTTCCTCGTAAAGCTGATCGAAGACTTTATAGACCTGACCGAATCCCCCCTGCCCCAGCTTGGCCAGAATCTGAAAGCGATCGGTGCCGTTGAACTCAGTGGTCTTCGTTTCAATGCGTGCAGAGGGAGCGAGGCTGCTGGCCGTGCGGGCGATGGCCGTTTCCTGAACGCGGAAGACTTCATCGACCACGTGACTGAGTTCTCGGAACCGGTCGAGATACTCGGTCTGCCCGGGAATCTCGCCGTTCTTCTGCCGCAATTCGACTTCGAGTGCGAGCAGTTCCCACAGAACTTCCGAGTGATGGGCGGCATCGACCTGTTGCAGATAGTCTTCGATTCGCGGCTTCCGACCGTCCAGCCAGCACCCTTCGAACTGATCGCAGAGGCGGTCGATCAGCTGGTTCAACTCCAGTTGATGCGTCTGTTTGTGAGGATGACCTGTCATACCTGATTACATCGAGCGGTTCGCTCGACCGAATGTCCGCACAGGATCGAATTCTCGCCTGAATCGTGGCAACTGATGCGGACGGAGCGATTATCCATTCAAGAACGTGGCACTGGCAGATGGTGGCAGCGGAGGCGTCCGGGCAGCTGTATTGTAATGGACGTGCGGGGAGGCATGCCATGTTGACTGAGCGGAGATAGCAATGTTTCGGGGTCGCGTGAGTTCATGTTGCGAGCCGATTTCACTCAGATCGTGGACAGGTCTCGTGAAAGCCGATACGTTGCGGGTTCGCAATCCCATCAAAATCGACTGCTCTGCAAAGGAACCGCTGATGAGTCTGTCAGGTGTCCCGGCTCGCATTCTCCTGCTGTTCTGCTTCGGATTCTGGACCGCATTGGCCGAGGCAGCTGATCCTCCCACGATGACACACGGCCCGATGCTGGGACATCCCTCCGCAGATTCCATGCAGGTCTGGGCTCGAACGTCGAGTCCGACGAAGTTCACCGTGCGATATGGGCTCGATCCGCTGAAGATGGACCAGTCAGCGGAAGGCCCCACAACCGAACTGGCCGATGACAACACCGGCGTGGCGAAGCTTACGGGGCTGAAGCCTGAGACCCGGTATTACTATCAGGTGTTCGTCGAGGACTATCCGCAGGGGAGCGTGAATTCATTTCGCACCCTGCCCTCTGCCGAGTCATCGCGAGACGCAGAGCACAATCCGGAAGGCCTGTTCAACTTCAAGTTTGAATTCGGCTCGTGTGCGAATCAGAATCCTCAGCACGGCATCGGGCATTCGCTGCCGCTGTATAAGACGATGCTTCGCGATGTCGCCGAGGATGTCGACTTCTCCATCATGAATGGCGACTGGCTCTACGAAGAGTTGAGGGACACGCCGGTCGAGGTATGGGCGACCGAGCAGCGGTTAAAGGACAATCAGATTCCGGATGTCGTCGAGGTGATGCCCACGATTGTGGGTGTCTGGGAGAACTATCGACTCTACCTCGAACGTGGCGCGCCGATGGCTCAATGGTATCGGCAGGTCCCGAGCATGTTCACGTTCGATGATCACGAACTGGTCAACGATATCTGGGGTGCCGGTTCCGCCGGTCGCCGGCATCGCCGCAGCGTGTTCCGCGATATTGGGACCGAAGCCTGGGACGACTATCTCGGCTGGGCGAATCCCAAGGAATTCAATCATCCCATTCACTTCGGGACCGCCGAGTTCAAAGCCGGGAGTGATCGGCTCTATGATCCGCAGGCGGATTTCACCGCTCTTCCGCTCGATGAAATGTCGAATCTGCACGTTCACTGGGGAACGCCGACTGCTGGCGTGAATGACATCGAGTATGACAAAGACGAGGAAGGCGATCCGAACTCGCGGGTCTACGACATCGTCAAGGTGATCGATAAGAACACGCTCCAGCTGTCGCATGAAGCCGTGGCCGATGGGACGGCATCCTATTCAATTGGCCGCCGTAACTATGGCGACTTCAAAATTGCGAACTGCCACTTCTTTCTGCTCGATACCCGCAGCCATCGCGAGATGCACGACATTCGCGAGCCTGACAAGAAGGGGCTCACGATGCTCGGCATGGCACAGCGCGAATGGCTGTTGGACACGATGAAGGAGAGCGACGCCGAGTTCTTCTTCGTCGTTTCGAGCGTGCCGTTTACCATTCCCCACAGTGGAGCGGGCGGTTTTGAGTTCGATGAGCAGAACAAGGAAGAAGCCTGGGTCGCATTTCTCGACGAGCGGGAAACGCTGATCAACACCTGGGACTCGCTCAATAAGCCGGTCTTCGTGATGACGGGCGATTTGCACAACAGCTTCGCGATTCAAATCACCGATCAGGTGTGGGAATTCTGCGTCGGGCCGCACAACTCCGTCAATCACGTCCCGGAACTGGATGAAGCGGACCGTCCCGCGACGGGACTGTTTCAGTCGGGGCCACGGGAAATCGACATCCGCTGGTCGAGCTACGTTCTGGCCGACCTGCCGCGGCTCGAGCGGCTGTATCCCTATTACTGCGTGATTCAGGTGAACAACGTCTTCAACATGCCCCAGAAGCTCGGCGGAAAACGACTGGTGACCTACCCACATCCGCAGGTGATTTTTCAGTATTATGACGGTCGAACCGGGAAGCTGGCGTACGCGGAGGCGATTTCGATCCCGCGGAAGAAGAGCGCGGCTAAATCCGAATAGCGTGCGCGGCAAAGCGTTCGGACGCTGAGACTCGTCGAAATGCAGAACACACATGGTGCTGCCTCTTGTGACTTCGTCCCACGGCCGGAAAACGGCCGGGCCACCCCTGTCTGCGATGGCTTGGTGGACTGGGCAAGATGCGTTTTGTGGATGGCCTTTTCAGGTCGTGACGGGTGAAACGCCGATTGTAGGGATAGCGCGCCGAAGATCGTCCTGTTGATGGGGATGCAGGCTTCGGCGGCGGTTTCCCTGTCTGCAAGAGGCGAACAATGACCTCCCACCCTGAAGCCCACCGTCGCAATCCGGCGTCAAACCCGCTGCTCGTCCAGAAAATCGGCCGCAGCCCCCTGCTCTGGGGAACGGTCGCCTGCGTGCTGTTCTACATGACACTGCCGGTGCTGCCGTTCCAGCAGGCCCTACTGACTCGCTACTGCTGCAGCCACCCGCTGGAATATGTAACCGTCGCGATGTTCTTCATAGGCATGGCCACGCTGCTGTTTCGGGCGCTCGATCTCAAGGCGGAATCGGATGCACTCGGCGAGTGCCGCGAGCTGCTGGCTGCTCGACGTTCGATTCGGAATTCGGGACCGATGCTCGCCGAATCAATTCTCGATTCCCTCGCAACAGTTAAAGCCGGAATCGTCAATTCCATTGCCGGCCGGCGGTTGTGGGAGGCGGCTGCTCTGGTTCAGGAAACGGGATCTCACGAGCAGCTCGAGTCGCAGATGCGGCACGCCGCCGAGCTGGAACTCGATCGGGCTCAGCAGAAACTCGGTCTGGTGAATACGATCAGCTGGGCGATCCCGATCGTCGGCTTCCTGGGGACCGTGATGGGAATTACGATCGCCATTGCCAATGTGACGCCCGATCAGCTTGATCAGTCGCTCGGTGAAGTGACGAGCGGGCTCGGCGTGGCGTTTGATACTACGGCTTTGTCGCTCACTTTGTCACTCGTGCTTGTCTTCAGCAGTTATCTGGTTCGCAGCCGGCAGGATGATCTGCTGAATCGAGTCGAAGAAGACATCGACCGGCAACTGGCTCGCCGTTTCCATTCGCTCGCTCCGGCCGGCGGCTTCGCGGACGATCAGACCTCCGTTTCGCGGCAGCTCGTTGAGGCTTCGCAGATGGTTGTCGAAGAGGCGACCGCAGCCTGGCGTTCAACGCTGTCGACGATGCAGGATCAGGTTCTGGCTTCGCTGCAGGATCAGCAGCGGGAGTTCCTCTCGCAGATGACCGATGGAATCTCGTTGCATGTATCCGCCCAACAGGATGCGCTGCAAGAACAGCGCTTGCGGGACGTGAACCAGAATGAAGCCGTGTTGTTGCAGGTGCAGAGCACGCTGGAGGGCTGGACGGAGTCGATGAATTCCGTCGGAGCCAATCTTCGCGATCAGGCGGCCGAGCAGCAGTCGCAGACCCTGCTGCTTGAGAAGGTCATCGACAAGCAGCGCCAGTTGTCGCTGCTGCAGGAGAAACTCGATGAGTCTCTGAATGCCCAGCAGATCGTGGAAACACTCGACCAGACGCTGATAAGCCTGACAGCTGCCATCCAGCTGCTTAACGGACGGGTGCACTCCGCCACGCGAGCCGCGTAGGAAGTCAGCGAGTTGTCGGCTGTGTCCGTTCCAGAGTCTGGCTGAGTTGAATCGATCGATCCATGTCACGTCGCCGGGGACAATCTGGTCTGGAGGTTTCTCTCTTCCCGTTTCTCGCGGTCCTCGTATGCGCGATGGGAAGTCTGATTCTTCTGCTGCTGATCATCACGCGGAACGTGCATCCGAGTTTTCAGCAACAGGCGTCCGTTGAAGTTGAGCCGGTCGAAGAGGCGCCAGTGCGATTTGCGGAAACGATGGCCGAATCCGTAGAGACAGAAGTTTCGCCAACCGTCGCTCGAGCCGAAATCGGTTCTGCACGATACCGCCGACGGCAGGATGCTCCAGCTGTTAGCGATTCCAGTGCGCCAGTCTTCAATCCGTTGCTGCATGCCGCTCAGCCGGTCCGGGATCGGCTTGAAGCCCAGCAGGAAGCCGAGCAGCGGCTCGCACGGGAACGTGCTCAGCTCGAACAGCGTAGTCAGCAGCTGGAGGCAGAGTCTCTGCGTCTGGCCGTGGAGATTGAACAGGCAAAGACTGCCATGGCGAAGGCTCAACAACAGTTGAGCCAGATGCAGTCGAGCCAGACCAAGCAGCAGGCAGCCGTCGAGAAGAAAATGCTGGCGGTTGAGACACTGGCCGCGGAGATTCAGTTTCATCAGCAGAAGCTGAACGAAGCCGAGCAGGAGAAAGATGACCAGAAGAACAATCTGCAGATTGTCGCGTTCGACGGGCAGACCGGACAGAAGCGGCAGCCGATCTTCGTCGAATGTCGCCGGGATATGATTACACTGCATCCGGAAGGCCAGACCGTTCCGACAGGCAAGCTGAAGAACTATTCGCCAACGGGGAATCCGATGGCGGAGGCTTTGCTGGCCTATGCTTCGAAGCAGGTTGAACTTGGGAATCGGAATGAAGAGCCTTACATTCTGCTCGTAGTGCGGCCAAATGGCGTGGATGAGTTCTATGTGATGGGCCAGCTGCTGCGAGCGAACGGCATTGAGTTCGGTTACGAACTGGTCGGTCCGTCTCAGGAGTTCTACTTCGGCAAGCCGGATGAACGCCTGGCAGCAACATTCGCAGCCGCCTTCGAAAAGTCGTGCGAGCAGCCGACTGTTCCTGCAGAGGCGATTCCCTCTCAACTCGTGGGACGTCCGGGGCGAACGGGCTATGTGCCGACCGATGACGAAGCCGGTCTGGCAAACGGCGGCGGTTTCCCGAGCGGACGTCCGTCCGGAGCACCACCGCGCGGGACTGGTTCGAGCGGAGCGTCGGATCCCAACTGGCCGGCTGGATTGCCCCCGGCTTCCGAAATGGTCGGGACGAAAAACGGACAGCCCGCTCAGGGTGGTCCTGCAACACCATCCTCGGGGCAGCCACCGATTGACTTGCCCGAGCCGAGAACATGGACGGCTGCCAGCGGTGAGAATGCGAATTTGTCCACGGCACAGAGTCGTTCAGAAGGACAAACTGCAAAGGAAGATCCGCTGGCAAAGCTATTGAATCCATTCGCGTCCGGTCAGGGAGGCGGATCCGGTTCCCCGCAGTCGGGAGCAGCCGGGCGATCGGGAGCAGCGCCGACGTTCACAACGATCGGTATCGAACAGCCGCTGGTGGTGAATGTCGATGCGGGTGGTTTCCAGGTCGGGGCGGGACGACGGGTCGAAATCTCAGATCGGCTCGATCAGGAACGGCTGCGACGTGAGATGTATGGAGCGATTGCCCAGGAGATGTCGAACTGGGGATCGGCTCCGGATGGAATGCACTGGAGTCCGGTGCTGGAGTATCGGGTGCTGCCGGGTGGAAATCTGATGGCGATTTCCCTGGAACGGCTGACCGACCAGACCGGAGTCCATTCTACAACGCGACCGATCTTCAGTGATCGCGTCAGCGGTGTCGACGAAGAAGCTCCTTTGAGATAAGGAGTCAGGCAAATATGGCACGTTCAAGACGAAATGCAGACACCCTCGAAGCCGGTTCCGATTCCTTTCTGGATATCGTCGCCAATATCGTCGGGATTCTGATCATCCTCATCGTCATCGCCGGCGTACGGATGTCGCAGACGCCGATGATCCGCGAACTTCTGGTCGAGGCGACGCCTGTTCCCGTCGAGATGATTCTCCCACCGCTGCCGGGAGCTCCGGTCGCTCGGAGTACAGCTCCATCGCAACTGAAGGTGTCGCCGAGCATCGAAGCTGTTTCCGCACCGATCCTTGGCAGTTCAGTGGCGTTGAATCCTCAAACCACGACCTCACCGCCGATGGCGGATCTTTCGACACTGGATCCGTTGCGCGAGCAGAATCAGTCTCGAGCACAGTTGAATGCCAGCCGTGCTGCCGAGCTGGCGAAGTTGAATACGGAGCGGGAACGGCTCAACTCTCTGGCGTCAGCGAAGATGGCTGTTTCTTCTGATGCGGAACAGCAGCTGAAAGAACTCGATCAGCGGGAAAAGCAACTGTCGATCCAGCGAGAGGCGATCGTGCAGCAGCTGACGCTTCTCGCGAATAAGCCGACGACGAAGCGGACCATTGAGCATCACGTGGTCCCGGTGAGCCGTGTTTCAACGGGACAGGAATGGCACTTTGAACTCCGCGAAGGCAAAGTTGCCTTTATACCTCTCACTGAACTGATTGATCAGGTGCGGTCGAAAGTTCAACAGCGGTTGGGCTGGATCGCGAAGTACGGGGCCTATGAAAGCGTGATCGGACCGATCGCCGGTTTCAGTATGCGGTTCATCGCGGACCGTGAAGCGCAGTCACTGGTCGATGAAATTACGACCAGTGGCCAGGTGCGAATCGTGCTTCAGCAGTGGGAACTGGTGCCTGTCGGTGATGCGACCCGGGAAACACTGAAAGAGGCAACTCGTGAGAACTCCCTTTTTCAGATGGAAATGCAGCGAATTTCCCGGGCCGACACCATCACCTTCTGGGTGTATCCCGACAGCTTCGAGCTCTATCAGGAGCTGAGCAGACAGGCTCAGGCCCGTGGCTACCACGTGGCGGCTCGTCCGCTGCCGCACGGAAAGCTGATCACGGGCAGCCCACAGGGCTCGAAGTCGTTGAGTCAGTAGACGTCTACTCGACGTTCGCGGTCTCCGGCAGCGGCTCGAAAAGTCGGCGATGCAGTTCCTTCAGTTCCTCGGCGGGGATCTTGATGACCTTACGATCGTAGGTGATGAGACCGTTGATCTCCCCCTCGACATCGGTCGTCTGCGTATAGACTCCACCCGCGATGCCTCGTTTGCGGAAGTCATTAAGCATCTCGAGGGACTGCAGATACCGCTGCCGGTACTCGTCCTGATTCTGAGGCAGACCGCCGTAGCCCCAGTTCCGGTTGTTGGGATCCCAGAGATGCCCTTCGACCGGATAGCCGTGACCGCCGAACTCACCGATCACCTTGATGAACGGATCGAAGCGTCCGTCCTGGAAGTGGAAGTCGGGATGCGGATAGTTGTGATCGTCGACGATATCGCCGACCGGCCAGAAGTTGCCGCCGCTGGCGATGTTGACGTGGCGGGACGGATCACGCTCCACGGTCCACTTGCCGACTTCCATCGTCTGATGCTGTCCCCAGCGTTCATTGAACGGCGTCCAGACGACGATTGAGGGATGGTTTTCGAGATTGTCGATCATGCGCTCGAATTCGTCCATGAACTGCTCGTGATCGGCCTGGGCCCACTCGGCGTCTTCCGGATTCGGTTCGAGGCGAGTCCACTTCGGTTCGTTGCCACCGCTGACCTGATCCTGCCAGACAAGCATGCCGAGGCGATCGCAGTGGTAGTAGTAGCGTCGCGGCTCGACCTTGATGTGCTTGCGGATCATATTGAAGCCGGCCGCTTGCAGATACTCAATGTCGAAGAGCATCGCTTCATCGGACGGCGGCGTGAGCAGGCCATCGGGCCACCAGCCCTGATCGAGAGTGCCCCAATGGAAGATGAACTCGCCGTTCAACGTGAACCGCCAGTGACCGGCTGCATCTTTCTTCTTTCCAACTGTTCGAATCCCGGCATACGACTGCACGCGGTCCACAGGAGCACCATCGGCGTTAAGGACAGCGACTTCGAGTCCGTAAAGATGCGGGTTGGAAGGAGACCAGAGCTTCGGCGACTCGATTGTGAATTCGACGCCCCCTGAACCGCTTTCCTTCTTGGCAATGGCCTTGTCGCCATCGTGAACGGTGACCTGCAACTGCTCACCCTGTTTGAGTGACCGCGAAAGATCCGTACGGACGCGAATCGAACCGGAGGCGGCGTCGGTGTCGATTTTGAGATCTTCGACGTGAAGCTTCGGCACGGCTTCCAGCCAGACCGTCTGCCAGATTCCGGAAACTCGGGTGTACCAGATGCCTCGCGAGCTCAGCACCTGCTTGCCGCGCAACTGAGCCGCCTCGGTATCGTCTTCAACGCGAACGAGCAGCGTGTTGGTCCCCTGCTTGACCGCGTCACTGATATCGAAGGTGAAGGGATCGTTGCCCCCCTTGTGGGAGCCGACGAGTTTGTCGTTCACCCAGATGTCGCATTCGTAATCGACGGCTTCAAAGTTGAGCAGCAGGCTTTGCGAGTCGATCTTCTCGGACCAGTCAAATGTGCGGCGATACCAGAGCGCTTCTTCGGGATCGAGCAGACGCTGTACGCCGGAAAGTTTGGATTCGAGGGCGTAGGGAACGAGGATCTTACCGTCCCATTTCTCGGGAACATCCTGCTGTTCTTCGCTGGTGATTGCATAGTCCCAGTGGCCGTTGAGGTTGGTCCAGTTGTTGCGGGCCATTTGCGGCCGCGGATATTCGGTCCAGGCATTCTCCGCGGTGACTTCGCTGCCCCATTTCGTGATTAGCTTGGTCAACTTGGGATGTGTGATCTTTTCGGGAGTCGGAAGTTTAGGGACGTTCTTCGTATCGATGACATGCACATCGATGAACTGTCCGCCGCCGGTCTGGTGACAATGCACAGCCAGCAGATTGGTTCCCCGTTTCAGAGCCTCGGCGGCTTTGTCTTTCAGCGGGATGACGTTGTACTCGGTAACGTAGCCTTTGACCTGGGCGACCCGCTGGCCATTGAGAAAGACCTCGGCATCTTCATCGTGATGAATGAGCAGGCCGGGAGATTCGGGAATCTCAGCGATTTCGATTTCGCGACGCAGCCAGATATCAGGCGAGTTCCATTCCGTGCCGATGCGAGCACCGGGTGTGCCCAAGGTCCCGAAACCACCAGGGCCGACTGCCCAGCCGCGATCGTTAAAGTCGGGCTGCATCCACCGGCGTGGAGGGGGCTGGTTGAATCTGTACTTCCAGTGCGGATCGGCAATGGTCGCCTTGTCGTCGGCGAGGATGGGAGCATGGAAGATGCTGCAAACCAGAAGCGTGAATGCAGTCAGCGCGAGAAGCGGGCGAACGACCATCCGAGATGTCTCCGGATCTTTGCGAGAAGAGAAAAGAAGCTCCGGCGAGTAACCGGAGCTTCTTATGATTGCCATCCCATCCGCAGGCCGCAATGAAAAAGAACGGCACGTTCTTGAGAAACGTTGTCAGTTCATCGCGTCTCTCAATGAGCGGCCCCTGCAGTTTCGACCGTAACTGCGAAGACGAGAGGAGCGGTATGGTCGCTGCCCTTCACCAGTTCGATCTCTTCAATCATCGCCTGTCGCTTCGGCGTGACTTCGATGTAGCGAACCTGACCTCCACCCACCTTGAACGCGAGTGTCGACTTCGGAACCTCGAACAGTCCGTTGTAGTCGGCAATGTGCAGACCGTTGATCAGCTCGTGATCTTCGGTGGAGCCATCTTTGTAGTGGAGCCGCACGGTCATGGAATGTCCCTGATCGCCGGGCGAGCGTGCAGCCCAGCCGCCGATGCCGCCGAGGATGTGAATCGCTTTAGCCGTGGTATGACACGGCAGCGAAACCGATTTCGGCATTTCCGGAGCGAAGGGACCGATTGGACCATTCAGCATGATGACGTTGTTGCGGGATCCGCCGCGTGGATCGACCAGCTGGAAGGGAATCTCGTTGAACTCCCTGCGCGACCAGTCTTTGAGATCGATCGACTCGGCCTGATTATCGCGGTTGTAGAACATCCCTCGCGTACTGAGGGTGGTTGCCACCTTGTCGAGAGTTAGCGGGACGTATTTGCCCGGGGTCGTAAGATAGGTCAGCAGATTGACGAAGCCCTGATCGTCGATCGACTTTTCGAGACCTTCCGGCATCAGCGATTTTGTCGACGCCCGGAGCTGTTCGATATCCTCACGGAGAATCGAGTGCCGTTTGCCTTCGACGTCGACAATCTCGAGTGAGGTCTGGGACTCGGCTGCGAGCAGACCATTCAACACAAGTCCATCTGCAGTCACCACGGTATACATGCGGAAGTTTGATTCGACGCTGCGGTTCGGATCGAGAATATGCGTGAGCAGTTCCGCTTTGGGATGGATCACGAGTCCACTCAAGTCGGGGCCGACGTTCTTCCCTTCGCCCTGGAAACTGTGGCAGATCGCACAGTTCTTTTTGTAAACTTCGCGGCCGAGTTCATGATCGCCCTGCTTTTCTGTCAGCGGGAGCTTGGCCTGGACGAGTTCCATGCGGTCGCTCTGGATCGTCTGCCCGGCCGATTTGAAGATCGTCTCCGCCCGTTCCCGGATCTGGCGATTCGGGTGCTCCGAAAGGGATTGACGCTGCAGCACCGACAGGTCCGTTGCCTGCAGGTTTCCTTTCTCGATGGCGGCGAGAAGATCGTTCGTGGTCGGAGCCCGGGCGAGCATCGCCTGAAGAATCGACGATTGCAGAGATGGAGTAACCGATTCCATCTTTTCGAGCATGAGAGTGCCCAGCTCCGGGCTTTCCACGGTGCCGAGTTTCTGGATCAGTCCGGCCGAGAGTTCCTGCGGCTCGAACGGGGAGATGACATCGAGCATCCGCTGAAGTGAGTCATCGTTCTTCGAGTCGAAGGCCAGCACACGTTCGGCGGCCTGCAGGCGAGCCGGCACGGAGAGACGATCGTTCTCCAGAGCTTTCAGGCTGTTCTTCACAAGGTCGGCGACTCGAGCATCGAGAACATTGCTGCCCCAGCTGCGTGCCAGCTGAATCACCGAGAACTGGTGCTGAGACTCGACGTGATCGAACAGAGCGGAAAGCTGATTGGAGTCGCTGGAGGTCAACTGCAGTGAATGATTCTTTGGCCAGCCGTCAACGAGTCCCTGCACCGTCGTCGCGGCGAGTGCGGGATTGGCCTTGCCGAGAGCGGCGAGCAGCGGCGTGACCTGCGATTGCTCCGGTCGACTGCGGGCAAAGTGCTCCGACACGGTTCGAAGGACGTCAGCGGCTGCGTCGGATTCCTGCCAGCTTTCCAGAGCCGATGCGAGGAATCGATCGGACTGCATTGCCGCTGCACTGGTGACTGCTTCCTTGAGCCAGCGATCCTTCAACAGATCGGTTTCACTGCAGAGCTGAGCGAGAACCGGTCCCGCTTCCGATGTTGGATTGTCGGAAACAGCCAGCAATGCGGCGAGTTGAACCTGAGGAGCAGAGTCGCGAAGACAGCTGGAAGCCAGGATTGCCGCCGAACCTTCTTTGGTGTGAGGAAGCACACGCAATGCATTCAGTCGGACGCCATCCGAAGGATGACTCAAAGCCTGCTTCACGGCTGCAAAGACTTCTGGATGATTGCCGTTGATCAGATTCAGCCCCGCGAGGGTCTGCAGAGCATGAATGGCGGGAGCGTTCAATCCGATGGCATCGGTCGATTCGTCCTCGAGCAGTTTGATCAACTGCGGAGCCGTCCCGGTTGCGTTGCGTTCAATCAACAGCCGTTGAGCCTGCAGCCGGACAAGCATGGTCGGATCGGAGAGCGCTTCGACGAGTTCTGCGTCGGAGACATCGCTGCTCAGGCTGGTGCCCTTGCCGTCTGCTGCTGTGATGCGATACACGCGACCAAACCGCTTGTCGCGCAAGTCCGTGAGATAGGCATTGCCCGGGCCGGTCTCAAACCCGTGCGGAGTGGGGTTGTGCTGGACGATGTAGTTGTACCAGTCGATGACCCAGACGTTTCCATCCGGACCGACCTCGGCGAGAATGGGAGCCGTCCACTCGTCATCACTGGCCAAAAGGTTGCTCGGATTATGGGAGGTAAACCCGGCTCCGTTCGGTTCCAGCACAAACGTGCCCACCAAATGACCAGTCGGACCACAGACGAAGGCGGTGCGGTTCCACCACTGTTGAGGATAGGCGCGAGCCGTGTAGATGGCGTGCCCTGCTCCGGCCGTGTAGCCACCGTGATGGTCGACCTGCCGAACCTTATCGGTGATCGCCTTGAACATGTGGGTATCCGCAATCATTTCGAGCGTCTGGGGAGCCCAGCCGAGGACCCGCTCGTAATACCGGTTCGCGATCGGCATGAAGACGCTCGGATTACGGTTCGCGGTCGAGCCGAAGATCAGCCCTTCTTCCGTAATGCCGAGGCCCCAGGTGTTGTTGTTCGTCGAGCGGACGAATTCCAGCTGTTCGACGCGCGGTGGATCGGTCTGGGAAAGCTTGAAGCGGAAAAAGCCCATGCGGAACGATTGCTGTTTCTGGCCGTTGATCACCGGGGCGGAGTTATTGTAGCCCTGCATGCCCCAGATCCAGTTGTCGAGACCGTAGCGGAAATTGCTGACGCCGCCGTGGGTGTCTCCCATTTCCCAGCCGCTGATCAGCACGATCTTCTGATCGGCTTTGTCGTCGCCATTCGTGTCTTTGAGGTAAAGCGTTTCCCGGCCCGACTGCACCACGGCTCCACCCCGGTGGAAGGTGATGGCCGTGGGGATGTTGAGACCGTCGGCGAAGAGGGTGAATTTGTCGGCCTTGCCGTCGCCGTCGGTGTCTTCGCAGATGCGGATATGATCGCGGCCCTGATTGTTCGGGGTCAGGTCGTGCGGGTAGTCGACCGTTTCGCAGATCCAAAGCCGGCCACGTTCGTCCCAGTTCATGGCGATCGGCTTGCCGCCGAGGTGTGTTTCATCGACGAACAGCTCCGGCGTGAAGTCCACTGGAGTCGACAAATGCTGCAGGGATTGCTCTGCCGGCAAGGGCTTCTGCATGAGTCGCTGGGTTTCGCCGCTGCCTGCCCGATAGTCGGGAATCTTCGGGCCGACATCGACATAGTCAAACTTGGGAGCGTTCTTCGGGATCTCGGTCATCTTTGGCGGAGAGAACGGTTCCCGTTCGTCGTCGCTGCGATAATTCCCCGCGGTTGTCGGGTCCTGTTTACACGCCCAGCGAATTCCGCGTTCGACGAGATTCTGGAACCCGGCATGAGTCCACGTGCGTTGATCATGTCCCCAGGCGGTATAGAAGACGCGGCCTTCGCCGTGCGTGCGGACCCAGGTCCAGGGCTCACGGTCCTTCCCTTCCGCCTGTGGCTCGCCGGGGCGATATTCAAGAACGGTCCGGTCTTTCTCGTTGTGGAGATGATGGATGTAGCTCTCGTCCCAACTTGCGAAGGGAGAGAATCCGTTGAGGATCGGATGCTGAGTATCGGCCAGCGTTGTGCGAACGATTCCTGCTCCGTGGCTCTTAAACTGAGCCCCCATCAGCTTCACGATGCGATCGTCATTTCGAAAGCAGTAGGTGGCACAATGCAGGGGAATGAAGCCGTTGCCTGCAGCGACGTATTCCAGCAGAGCATCGGCCTGATCCCTGCTGATCTCATCGATGTTTGCATAAAGCAGAAGACCATCGTACTGGTCGAGAATCTCTGCCTGCAGCATCTGTGGATCATCGCCGTATTCGAGATTGATGCCGCGTTGCTTGAACGTGTCGGCGACATCGTTGTATCGGGCACGCGGTTGATGGTGGCCGCTGTCACCCAGAAAGAGAATCTTGAGTGATTCCGCCTCGGCCGAACGCTGACTGAAGAGCGAAAGCAGCAGGGCGGGAAGAACGAATAAGCGAATGAGCCGATTCATGGAAACTCGCAACGAAAGAGAACAGATGAGTTGAGCCGGCCCGGAGAAAACCTGTCAGGCCGAATTTGTCAAGGCGCGAACGCCGATCGTCGCTCGCCCCGAGGGCGACGATGATGTGAATCCAAAGCAGACGTGAGCAGTGCTCGATGCTATTCGAGTGTGAAGTCCGGCAGTCGGACGATCTCTCCGCCTTTCATCGCCGACTCGTGCGCACATAGCCCCACGCAGGTCCAGTTGGCACTCGTCACCGCATTCGGGCGGGGATCACGATCCTCTCGGAGCGCGGAGAGGAACTCGTGAACCATGTGCGGGTGCGAACCTCCATGTCCGCCTCCCTGGACAAACGAGAGATGACCGGCATCGTGGATCTCGGCTGGCTGCGTGAACCGGCGAATCGGTTCCGGCAAGAGATGCGCGAAGTCGGGGACTTCAATCTTGCTGGCGATCTCATTCTCCGGCTTCTTGGCCGTATGCAGCACGTGCGGTTCGTTCTCGATGAGCGTCCATTCGAAGCTCTTCTTCGTGCCGTAAACGTCGAAACTCTCGCGATACTGCCGGGCGACGTCGTACAGAAACCGCCAGATGTGGGCGCTGACATCGCTGTTTTGCAGCTTGATGTGACAGGTCTCGACGGCGAATCGATTCCCCGACTTCTCGGCAATATCGTCCCGTACGGTGCCGGAGCCGAAGCAGCTGACGTATTCCGCTCGCGAATCCATCAGTCCCAGACAGGGACTGACCACGTGAGTGGCGTAGTGCATCGGAATCATCTTTTCCCAGTAGCTGGGCCAGCCGTCCATGTCCTGAGGATGGGACGCAGCGAGATGCTGAATCTTCCCGAGTTCCCCCTTTTCGTACATGTCTTTGATGAAGAGAAACTCGCGGCTGTAGACCACGGTTTCCGCCATCATGTACTTCAGGCCGGTTTCTTTGACCTTCTCGACAATCTTACGGCAGTCTTCGATGGTAGTCGCCATCGGCACGGTACACATCACGTGCTTGCCGGCATCGAGAGCAGCGAGCGACATCCAGGCATGATCGGGAATCGGGCTGTTGATGTGGACAAAGTCGACATCGGGATCGGCCAGTACTTCGTCGTAGCTGGTGTATCGCTTTTCGATTTCGAACTGGTCGCCAACCTTGTGCAGCTCCGCTTCGTTGCGGCGACAGATCGCGTACGGGTTTCCATCGGGATGGGCGCGATAGATCGAGAGAAACTCGGTTCCGAATCCGAGTCCGATGACCGCAACATTGAACGGCTTCGACATGGAAGTGTCCTTCGCTGATATTCAGAATGAGAGCCGCGTCGAAACGCCAGCTGACTGGAGGTGATATTTGGAAGACTATCGTATTTTGACTTTGCATAAGCCAGTGTCTATGAGATATTACGCAAAACTCTTGAGATAAATTACATGGCAGCCGGAGTGGGCATGGCAGAGAGTCGCGGAGTGGCATTGCTGATCGAGTCTTCGAACGCCTACGCGCGAGGACTGCTCTCCGGCGTGATTGCGTATGTGAGGCAGTTCGCCGACTGGTCGATCTACCTGCCGGAACAGGAACGTGGGGCCACGCCGCCCCGCTGGCTGGCAAACTGGAAGGGAGATGGCCTTCTTGCTCGCATTGAAACCGATGAAATCGCGCGGGCGGTGAAACGGACGAAACGTCCCGTTGTCGATTTGAGTGCGGCTCGATATCTGAAAGATATTCCGTGGGTCGAAACCGATGACCGGGCGATCGCTCGGCTTGCCGTCGAGCATTTTCTGACTCGTGGTTTTCAGAATCTCGCCTTCTGTGGCGATCCCGGTTTCCAATGGTCGATCCTGCGTTGTGAGGAGTTCAGAAAGGGGATCGAACAGGCCGGCTACGAATGCCATGTGCATCAGTCGATTCCGCGATATGACGATCAATACTCGTGGAATCGTGAGAAGCGGCGACTCGCCCGCTGGGTGAAGCAGTTACCCAAACCGGTTGCCATCTTTGCCTGTTACGACATCAAAGCTCAACAGCTGCTCGATGTCTGTCATGAACTTGGCATTGTTGTACCCGAACAGGTTGCGGTGCTTGGAGTCGATAACGACGCCCTGCTCTGCGAGCTTTGCAATCCCCCCCTGTCGAGCATCATCCCGAATGCTCACCAGGCCGGCTTTCAGGCGGCCGCCCTGCTCGATCGCATCATGGCAGGCGACAGGGTGCTCAGCGATGCGCTCCTGATTGAACCGCTTGGCGTGCAGACGCGGCAGTCGACGGACTTGCTGGCCATCGACGATCCCGATGTCGCGCGGGCGTTTCGGTACATCCGGGAATCGGCCACAGAGAATATTCGCGTGAAAGACGTTCTGGATCAGGTTCCCCTTTCGCGGCGGGCTCTGGAGCACCGTTTTCAGAAATATCTCGGGAGAACGCCGCATCAGGAGATTCAGCGGCAGCGGGTGATTAAGGTGAAGGAGCTGCTCGGTCAAACGACAATGACCCTCTCCCAGATCGCCATTCAGACAGGTTTCGAACATCCTGAGTATCTGTCCGTCGCCTTCAAACGGGAAACTGGCGAAACCCCTCGGGCGTTTCGGCGTCGCGTGGGCAATTCGATCCCCTGGCCCGAGGAGGCGTAGTTATAAGTGGCGTCTGTACAAGAGTTTGTGGATTCATTTCGGGGTGGTTCTCGCGAAGAACGGGATATGCCGGCAGATTGAGCCGATAAATCTTCTGTGTCAGGTCCTCTGAACAAGGGATTGGAAGGTCGCAGGCAGGTCGTTTCCGACGGAAAGAGGGGGTTGACTCATTGAGTGGACCACGATACCGTCATATATCCCCCACTTCCGATGCGTAAGCCCGTGTGGCGCAGACGTTTTCTGCGTGAAACACCGCATCGGACCTGCTTGCCGATGGCCGGGGCAGCCGCCTCAGCTCTTCCCGACGAAGTCCCAATCTGTGGAGTTTCCGTACGAATGAGGCTGCTTTCTCTCCTTCTGCTCGCTTTCGTTGCGCTCGGAACCGTGCTGCTGCCTCAGTTGCAGCTGGCCGAAGACAATCCAGCCGAGGACGAAGTCGCTGCGCCTGCTCTGGAGGGGGACAAATTCCCGCAGCCTCGTACGAGCCCATCGGAGCGTCATCTGTCACCGATGCCCGCCGAACGGGCCGCCGAAACGATGGAACTGCCCGAAGGCTTCAAAGCGACGGTCTTCGCTGCAGAACCCGATGTCTCCAACCCGATCGGAATGGCCTGGGATGATCGCGGGCGGCTGTGGGTGGCTGAAAACTACACATATGCTGAACGTTCGCAGCGGTTTGATCTTTCGCTTCGCGACCGGGTGCTGATTTTCGCGGACAGCGATAACGACGGCCACGCCGACAGTCGCACGGTGTTCACCGACGATGTCCAGATGCTGACCAGCGTCGAGGTCGGGCATGGCGGCGTCTGGCTGATGTGTCCGCCGGCTCTGCTGTTCATTCCCGATGCCAATGGCGACGACGTTCCCGATGGTCCGCCGATCGTGATGCTCGATGGATTCGACGTCGCGCAGAACAACTACCACAACTTCGCGAATGGTCTTCGCTGGGGGCCGGATGGCTGGCTCTACGGACGTTGCGGCCACTCCTGCCCGGCGATGCTCGGCACTCCCGGTACGCCGGAAGAAGAACGAATTCCGATGGATGGCGGCATCTGGCGATTTCATCCAGAACGCGAGATCGTCGAAGTCCTCTGCCATGGAACGGTTAATCCCTGGGGACACGACTGGGACGAGAATGGCGAGCTGTTCTTCGTGAATACGGTCATCGGGCACCTCTGGCACATGCTGCCGGGCTCGCACTTCAGGGAACCGATCGGCGAGAGCCAGAACCGCAACGTTTACGAGCGGATGGACATGATCGCCGACCATTATCATTTCGACACCAGCGGAAGCTGGACGGAGAGTCGGGATGGAGCGGCTGACGATCTCGGCGGCGGACATGCGCATTCCGGAATGTTGATTCATCAATCGGAGCTTTGGCCGGAAGAGTATCGCGGGCGGCTGATGACGCTCAATTTCCATGGTCGCCGGGCGAATGTTGAACGGCTGGAACGAACCGGGACCGGGTATGTTGGACGGCACGAGCCGGACTTCATGCTGTCAAAGGATCCGTTCTTTCGCGGAATCGATCTTTCTCAGGGGCCCGATGGCAGCGTGTTCGTCATCGACTGGAGCGACACCGGAGAATGTCACGATCACACCGGTGTGCACCGCGAGAGTGGTCGCATCTTCAAAATCAGCTATGGCGATCCGCCCAATCCGGGCGAAGTCGTTAAGCCGGTATGTCTGAACGGCGATGGCGACCTTCAACAGCTGTGGACCGACTACCAGTACGGACGGACTTCATACCGATCGCTGCGGCGTCTCGCGGCACATCCCGACGAACATGTTCGCGTCTGGGCGATTCGCCTGCTGACCGACTTCTGGCCGCTCGATACGCTGTTCGGACCGCTCGATTCGTTTGAGTATCCCGATGATCCGAAGACGGTGAAGCTGCTGATCAAGATGGCGGGTAGTGATTCATCGGGACTGGTGCATCGCGTTCTGGCTTCCACCCTGCAGCGGTTTCCCGTGAAGTATCGGACTGCGCTGGCGATGGAACTGGTTCGTCGCGAAGAGCACGCCGACGATCATCAACTCGCGCTGCTGATCTGGTATGGACTGATTCCCGTTGCACAGCAGTTCCCCGGAGAACTGATTGAGATCGCCGACCGCTGCGTATGGCCTTCGCTGCACTATTCTATTGCCCGCTATGTCGCGACACAGATAGACGGCGAGCCGGAATTGCTCAATCGTCTTCTCTCGATCTCGAATCGGTTCTCGCAGGCATCTCAGGAGCAAATCGTAAAGGGCATGAGCGACGCTCTGCGGGGGCGCCGGAAGGCTCCGATTCCTGAACAGTGGGAACTCTTCACCGAGTTGCCCGGTCCCCTGGAATTGAAAGAGACAACGCGCGAGCTGAGCATAATGTTCGGCGACGAACGGGCGCTGGCGGAAGTCCGCGAAATGGCGATGGATACCGAAGCCGAACAGGATGCCCGTCGAAAGGCGCTGGGAATACTGATTGAGATGCGGCCGAACGATTTGCGGGAGATCTGCGAAGCACTGATGAGCGATCAAACATTGAACGTGACGGCCGCCCGCGGTCTGGGGTTGTTCGATGATCCTGAAATCGGAACGATGCTGGCAGACAGCTACATGCACTTTGCACCGGATCAGCGTCCCTCAATTATCGAAACGCTGGCGTCCCGGGCCAGTTTCGCAGGGGCTCTCCTCGAAGCGATTGCCGATCAGGAAGGGACAATCCCCCGCACCGACGTCACTGCTGTGCATGCCCGTCAGATTCAAAGTCTCGGCAACGAGACGCTGACTCAGCGATTGAGCGAAGTCTGGGGGGAATTGCGGGAGTCCTCAACAGAGCGCCGGGAAATAATTGAAGCGCTGAAAGGGCAACTGACCGAACAGACGCTGCACGGTGCGGATCTGTCTGCGGGACGGGTATTGTTCAATAAGACGTGCTCGCAATGCCATCGGCTGTATGGCGAAGGCAACAAGGTCGGACCGGATCTGACCGGTTCGCAGCGCTCGAACCTCGACTATCTGCTCGAGAACATCCTCGACCCGAGTGCGGTGGTGAGCAAAGACTATCAGATGAGCATCGTCGTGACAGTCGACGGTCGGGTCTTGAACGGTCTGATCCTGACCGAGAACGATCAGACGATCACACTGCGAACCGCAACCGAAGAGGTGACCATCAATCGGGATGATATCGACGATCAACAGCAGACACCTCTTTCTGCAATGCCTGATGGTCTGCTGCAGACATTGAGCGAGGATCAGACTCGCGATCTGATCGCGTATCTGATGCATCCTCAACAGGTTCCTCTTCCGGCTTCGGCTGAGGAGCAGGCGGCCGAAGAGTAGCAGTCACAGGCCGCTCACTCGATTCGCAGCTCGATATCCTGAACGCCTTCCAGCGAATTCAGTTCACTGACCAGAGGGACAGCCGTTTCGCCATCACGAAGCAAAACCGAATAGTTCAGGGCGATCACCGCTCCCTGTTTGGCCGTTGAGGTCGAGGTCAGCTTCCAGGACTGCATATGCTTTTCGAAGGCAGGCTGCAGCAGATGCTCGGGATCACGTCCGAGGCCGATTCGCAAACTCAAAGTCCCTTTTGGGCTGCCACTGAAAACCGGGAGTTGATTCGGGCGATACAGGAACGCGGCCAGTCCGACGATCGGAATGCCAACCAGCGCGACGGCCAGGTACCCTGCTCCGGCTGCCATGCCGACCGCGACTGCAAAGATGACGAACGCGGTATCGCGGGTATCTTCCACGACGGTCCGGAAGCGGACAATCGAAAGTGCTCCCACAAGGCTGAAGGCCCGCGCGACACTGTTGCCGATTACGAGAGTGACCATGCCGATCAGAATCGTCAGCAGAACAAGGGTGGCCATCAGCGAGGAGGAACGCGGACTACTCTGTCCGCACGTCAGGCGGTAAACGCCAGCCACGATGCATCCGAGGAGAAACCCACTGCCCAGACGTCCGGCAAGTTCAGCCAGTGGCAGTCCTGCTCCGTTCACATCGACTGTTGAGAGAATCCATTCAGCCATCTATGCCTCCGCCGGTGGTTTTGCCTCCGGAGTTTTCGAGAACGGTCATGCAATATCGGTACTTGCTGACCCCCGTGGGCATCAATCGCATGGCTTCAAGCAATTGCTTGAAAAGTGAAGGCATCGCCCCGCGGAACTTCAACTCAAGAACAACCTGGTCCACGAGTATGGGAACCGCATTCCGGGTATCCAGGAACTGCCAGTCATCGATGAGCTGTCCGCGAATTTCCCGGTCCAATGTCAGACGCAGAGGATCGGATTCGTCGCCGCCGACGAACGCGGTGCGGCGATAATCAATCTGGCAAACGGGCCGTAAGGCCCTGTCCAGGAGTTCCGAGCGAAACCAGCTTTCCTTCTGTTCAACCGTTGCTGGCGACTCGGTCAGACGGGACAGGTCATCAATCAACGTGGCTTCGCGTTTCTTGGAAACCCGATGTCCTCGACGCTTCTTCTCCTCCAGAAAAACGACGTCGCCGTCGGCATAACGCCGGGCCCTGTACTTCCGGCGTCGATATCCGGCATTACGATGAAGAACATCGCGGTCTGCAGTGTCGGTGTAGAGGCTCGTGGTTTCGTAGGTTCCTTCAGACGTTCTGGCGTTCGGATCGATCTGCATAATCGAGTGAGCCCATTCGCTCACATCGTGGGCCTGCGATTCATTCAACAGGAACTTCATTTCGAAGGCCGGAGCGGATTTCGAACCAGTCAGGGATGGAGAAGCAGCCGCGGGCCGTTTCATTAAGGTGTCTTGTTCAACCATGATCGAGTCATCTTGCAGAGGAGATATCGGTATGGCGAAAGGCGCGGCGGACATCTGCCGGCACTCCGCCGGGTTCTTATCGACGTGGTGGGACCGCGGACGCTCCGCGTCCTGGCAGAGCTGGCGTAAGACGTCTGCGATCAGGGATCGCGCGAGGTCGCTTCCAGGAGAAACTCACGGCGATTCTCGCAGAACATCTTCAGAGAATGCTCGTCGGTGGAGTCCGCTGCTGTGGCCGAAAGGAAGTCCTCGAAACTCATAAGCTTGCGGGTGTCTTGACGAACATCGCTCTCGATAAGTTGCCGAAGCTCCGCGACGATGGGCCCCAGGTAGTCCCAGGTGAGCTGTTCTTCCGCAATTTGACGAACATAGCCGAGATATCTTTCCCGCAGTGCTGGAACCGCGAGCAGGCGACTGCGGAGAGGTTTGCGTTCGTCGTCCATCGAGACCAGCGGATCCAGTGTCGGACCACCCGCATGCGGTCGTCCTCCGCGACCTTCTCCCGGCGGGCCACCGGACGGAGGTCCGGGAGGCATGGATGGATGCGGTTCACTCCCCCCCATCAGGTGCATCATTCGCATCATTACGACCTGTTGGAGCTGTCGCTCAGTCAGGATCCCGGCCAGTTCCCGGTCGACTCTCGCCTGCAGGTCGGTCAGTTCGTGTTGTTGTTCTTCGGAGAGTCGCAAACGTTCCTGCACCGGCAATGGCAGAATCTCACCGGGAGAGAGCATGCCTGACGAGTCCGCGTGGGTCGGTTCACGTTGTTCACGGCCTCCCCGATCAAATCCCGGGGGACCGAAGCCCGGTGGAGGTCCACCCGGTCCTCCCGGCCTTCGTCCGGAATGAAACGTCTCGTTCATGTCGTGAGGAATAACGTGAAAGCGGCCTTCCTCGTCCTGATAGAGACTGTAATCACTGGCTCGCGTCCAGTATCCATCTTCGTTAACCAGCGCGACATCGAGAGCGAGGAACCAGAGGACCTCGTCGACATCCAGAATTGGTTCGAGTCTGGCTTCGAGCTCTTCAAGCGGCGTCTCACAGAGCGTGCGGCACAATTCGATCAGGTCCTTCCAGGCCTGTTCGTCGTCTCCCGATTTGATTTCGTAACGACGGCGGTATTCCTCGACATCGTTGCCGATATAGGTCAGTCCGCCGTCGCCGTTCGGACGACCGGGAACTTTCCAGCGTTCTCCCTTTCGGCTGCTATAGAACTCCTCGGTAAACTCCTTGTTGAATTGTTGAGCATTGGCGTACAGGCCCCAGTTTTCGCCGTTGATTACGACTCGCACGAGATTGACCTGAGGAGCCGGGATGTGCTCGTTGGCAATTTTGGAGAACAGAACGCTTTTCAGGAACGACGGATCGTTGTTGCAATTCAGAAGGTTGAGCGTTTTGTAATCGTACAACCGTTGCTCGGGATGCAGGAAATCGACAGCGACATTCAGGGATCGTTTGAATCCGGACGGCACCATTCCGTAGGACGACATCCCTCGAAAATGGATCCCAACCTGCTCGTAGCGTTCTCCGTCAACCGTCATCGTGGCCGGGACTTCAACATCGGTGTTATGAAAGGCTTCGAGCTCTGCTTCCCAGTCATCGCTTTCGAAATCGAGGAAGACCGTGCGAATGACGTCGAGGTCATAGAGCCCTGCGTCCGGGAAATTGTCCACATCTTCGGGCGAAACTTTCTTCCCAGGTTTGGCGGGCTCTCGTGAGATCGAGCCGCGGCCTCCAAACGGTCTTCCGCCTCGCTGCGTCGAGCCCGCATCCACGCGCGCCTGCCGACGTTCATCGGCATTCAGCCATCCATCGTCATTCCGGTCGAAAGCTCTAACGAGTTTGCGTTCTTCACTCTCGGCTCCCGGCGGTCCACCGAAACCGGGGCGGTCGCCAAATCCACCACGTCCCCCGAACCTGTCCCGATCGCGGCCGCGAAACTGACTGAAGCGTTCCCGATTGAATTCCCGTCCGGGATCACTGGGGGGAGGACTGGAATCATCGGCAAAGGAGAACGCTGTGTTGGCGTCATCGTCGCTGGTGACTGACCGCCCAATAAGAATCAGCAGACCGAGCAAAGCAAGAACGTAGATTGTGGCTCGAATCATTGGGGCTCCTGGAGTCGCAAACGTCTAACCTCGAGAATCTCGCGGGTGGAAAGAATCGATCATCCGGTGGAATGCAGTCCTCGGAAACAGATCGCCGATGATCTAATTCCGGACGAGTCCGCGAGTTCTGCACATGTTGACAGGTGTCGAGAAATGCCTCCTGAACGAAGCCGTCCGCGAGAGGGGCCGGAAGAAGGATGGCCGGTCCGATGGGATTGCCGACTCTCACCTCCTCCGGAGTGGTCGTTAAGGGAATTAACCGTGGCGAACGCCGAACGATTTGCTGAAAATCTGGAAAAAGCGGAATCCCTGCAGATTTCTGCGAAATTGGCCGCGGGGCGGAAGTGAGAAGACGAATAAAAGCTGATTGATGTCGAGACGTGTCAATCCTCGAATCTCTAGTATTTAGGGCCGATTTGGGGGGTAGTCGGGCCCATGGATCAGCGATACACTCGATCTTTGAAGATGACGAACAGCTGCACGGACACGTCGTCGTCTGCCTTCCGTATGATGTGACACTGCCCACTCAGGCGTGCTTTCTTTCCCTCTGCCGATTGCGACGATCCTTTGCGTAAAACGACGCCCTTCCTGCTCTATCTGGCAATTGCCCTTTGCTCTGCTGCCGTCCTCCTGGCGGACCTGTTCACTCCGCTTGGGCTCACGGTCTGGGTGTTTTACCTGGTTCCGGTCGGCCTCACACTGCTGGCGTGGAGGCCTCAACTTCCGTTGATGGTCGCGCTCGCAACGAGCGCGTTCATGGTCTGCACGCTGATTACGAATCAGGCTGGCGTGGACCCGCTCGTGGCCAAGATCAATCGCGGATTCGGAATCATCACGATCTGGGCGATGGCAACCGTCTCGTATCTTTTCATCAGGAACAAGATCGCAATCGATCTTGAACGTTGGCTGCAACTCGGGCAGACCGGCTTGAGCAAAGCGATGAGCGGCGATCAGCGCCTGACTCAACTCGGAGAAAGCATTCTGCGGTATCTGGCCGATTTTGGAGGATTCACGGTCGGAGCATGTTATGCACGGGAGGGGGACGGGTTTAATCGGATCGCTACCTACGGCGTGCCGGAGAACAGCGCGGTGCTAACTCGTTTCGGTCTGAAAGATGGACTGCTCGGACAGGCGGTTCGCGATGAGCGGTCGTTCCTGCTCCATGATGTTCCTGATGGATATCTCACCTTCGGTTCGGCCATGGGCCAATCGAAGCCGCGGCATCTGATGATCTGCCCCGCGATCTCCGACGATGTCGTTATGGGCGTGCTCGAAGTCGGTTTTCTCGACGCACCGGACTCGACGACCGAGTTGCTGATTAAGCGAGTTTCCGAGTCGATTGCTCTCGCGATTCGCTCGGCCAACTATCGTGCGCATCTGCAGACGCTGCTGGAAGAAACTCAGCGGCAGTCCGAAGAGTTGCAGACACAAAGCGAGGAATTGCGAGTTGCCAACGAAGAGCTCGAAGAACAGGGGAATGCCCTGAAGGAAACGGCAACTCGCCTCGAATTGCAGCAAGCCGAACTGGAGCAGTCCAACACCCAGCTCGAAGAACAGACACAGGTTCTGGAAACGCAGAAGGACGATCTGGAACGGACCCGGAAGTCGCTTGAGCAGCAGACTCTCGAACTCGAACGAGCCAGTCAGTACAAATCAGAGTTTCTCGCGAACATGTCTCACGAGTTGCGGACCCCGCTTAACTCTTCCCTCATTCTTGCGAAGCTGCTGGCCGATAATCCGCAAGGCAACCTCAGTGAAGAACAGGTCAAGTTCGCTCGCACGATTCTTTCTTCCGGGAATGATCTGCTCAATCTGATCAGCGATATTCTCGATCTGTCGAAGATCGAAGCCGGACAGATGCAGGTGCGTCCCGAGGAGCTTCGGCTACAACCGCTTTTGGAAGACGTCTGTCGGGGCTTGCAGCCATTGGCTCGGGAGAAGGACCTCGAGTTCGATTTCGTTGTCGAGGAGGCATGTCCTCAGGAAGTGGAAACCGACGGACAGCGACTCGAACAGATTCTCAAGAATCTGATTTCGAACGCGATCAAGTTTACCGATTCGGGAAGTGTCAAACTGAAGGTTGCTCCAACCGGAGAAGGTATGCTCGCATTCTCGGTGACGGATACCGGGATGGGCATCTCAGAGGAGCAGCAGGCGATGATTTTCGAAGCGTTCCGGCAGGCGGACAGTACGTCTCACCGCAAACACGGCGGGACCGGACTCGGTCTGTCGATCTCTCGTGAGCTGGCGCAGCTTCTGGGCGGTGACATCGAACTCGACAGCCAGCTGGGACAAGGCAGCACGTTTACGCTGACGATTCCCCTTGTGTATCAACCGGTGGAGCAACCGCAGCGAGGATCGTCCCGATCGATCGAAAGTCCATCCTCCCATACACCTGCTCCCCCGAAGGCCGAGGTCGTTCAGGAACGTAAACCGAAGGCCGAGCGACCGCGGCGGGCAAACGACGATCGGGAGCGGCTTGCGGCGGGAGACCGCGTGCTGCTTGTGGTCGAAGACGATCAGAAGTTCTCGCGCATTCTCTATGACCTTGCGCATGAGAGCGATTTTCAGTGTCTGATCGCGCACACCGCCGAGGATGCGGTGGCCATGGCCCAGCAGTATCAGCCGAGCGCCGTCGTACTCGATGTCGGTCTGCCGGATCACTCCGGGCTGTCCGTGCTCGATCGTCTCAAGAATGATGCCCGCACTCGTCACATTCCGGTCCATGTGATCTCGGGCAACGATTACATGGAATCGGCGATGTCCATGGGAGCAGTCGGCTTCATGCTGAAACCGGTACCCCGGGAAGAGCTTGTCTCCGTGCTGCAGAATCTGGAAACGCGTTTTTCTCAGCGAATGCGACGCGTTCTCGTAGTCGAGGATGATCCTGTTCAGCTGGAGAGCCTCCATGCCCTGCTCCGCTCTGAAGTTGTGGAAACGGTCGGCGTTCAGAGTGCATCGGAATGTCTTGAGAAACTGAAGGCAGAAACGTTCGACTGTATGGTGCTCGATCTGACGTTGCCCGATGCCTCGGGATACTCATTACTCGAAACGCTCAGCAAGGAAGACGACTACTCGTTCCCGCCGGTGATCGTTTACACCGGACGCGAACTGTCCCCCGATCAGGAGCAGCAACTCAGGCGGTATTCGAAGTCGATCATCATCAAGGGCGCGAAATCGCCGGAGCGTCTGCTCGATGAAGTGACACTGTTCCTGCACCAGGTCGTATCCGAACTGCCGGTGGAGCAGCAGCGGATGATCGAGCAGGCACGCCGTCGCGATGCCGCGCTGGAGAATCGCCACATTCTGATTGTCGAAGACGACGTCCGGAATATCTTTGCTCTGACAAGTATTCTCGAGCCGTCCGGTGCAAAGCTTCAGATCGCACGCAATGGCCGGGAAGCTGTGGAAGCGATCGACAAATGCATTGCCGATCCGAATTCGCGCATTGAACTCGTGCTGATGGATGTGATGATGCCGGAAATGGACGGGATCGCAGCTACGAAGGCGATTCGCGAACGACCGGAGTGTAAACGACTGCCGATTATCATGTTGACGGCCAAGGCCATGAAGGACGATCAGCAGACCTGTCTTGATGCGGGAGCCAACGACTATCTGGCCAAACCGCTGGATGTCGAGAAGTTGCTGTCGCTGATTCGAGTCTGGATGCCGCGACAGGGAGCCGGGCTGTGACCGATCGTATTGTCGACCTTGAGATTCGCCTGCTGCTTGACGCGGTTTTCGAGCAGTTTCACTACGACTTTCGAGGCTATTCGATGGCTTCGATCAAGCGGAGACTGCACCAGGCGCTTGCTCATTTCCGCTGCGAGACGATTTCGCAACTGCAGAGCCGCGTTCTGCACGAAGCCGATGCGTTTCCGCAACTGCTCTCGTATCTCACCGTGCAGGTCAGCGAGTTGTTTCGGGATCCCGCCTACTTCAAAACCCTGCGAGAACAGGTCCTCCCCCATTTGCGGACCTACCCTTCCCTGAAGATCTGGGTGGCCGGTTGTGGAGATGGTGAAGAGGTCTATTCCCTCGCGATTATGCTGCGAGAAGAAGGGCTGGAAGACCGCACCCTTATCTATGGGACCGATGTGAATCCCAGGGCACTTAAAAAAGCTGAAGCAGGCGTTTATGCGGCTGATCGAATCCCGCTGTTCACGCGGAATCATCAGCTGGCCGGCGGAAAGTCGTCACTTTCCGATTACTACACGGCAGCCTATGGCTCGGCGGCCTTTGACAGGAGTTTAATTCGGAACGTCGTCTTTTCCGATCACAGTCTGGTATCCGATGCCGTCTTCGCGGAAATGCATCTGATCTCCTGTCGCAATGTCCTGATCTATTTCGATCGCCAGCTGCAGAATCGAGCCGTAGAACTGATGAAGCAGTCTTTGATTCGCCGAGGCTTCCTGGGACTGGGAGCCCGAGAGACCTTAAGGTTTACCGAACACGCTGAGGCGTTCACCGAATTTGCAAAGGATGTACGAATTTATCAAAAGCGGGGAGATCAATGAGCGGACGGTCTCACGAGGCTGTGGTCATTGGAGCATCGAGCGGTGCGATCGAAGCGATCAGTACGATCCTTCCCCGACTTCCGGAAGGATTTCGGTTGCCCGTCCTGATTGTTGTCCACCTTCCTCCCGACCATCTCAGTACTTTGCCCGAGTTGTTTCAGACGCGGACCGCACTGCCAGTTAAGGAGGCCGAAGACACCGAACCGATCCTGCCCGGCACGATTTATGTTGCTCCTCCCGATTATCACCTGCTGGTTGAAACAGAGGGCACGCTCTCACTTTCCAGCGAGGAGCCCGTTCAGTATTCTCGCCCCTCGATTGACGTATTATTCGAAACCGCCGCTGATGCCTATGAGGCGGCATTGATTGGTATCGTATTGACAGGTGCGAACAGCGACGGCGCAAACGGGCTGCGTGAAATTTGGAACTGCGGGGGCACGCCCATTGTACAGTCCCCGGACGAGGCTCAGGCTCCGCTCATGCCTGAAGCTGCTCTGGCCCATTGCCCGGCCGCCCAGGTGATGACATTGAATCAGATCGCAGAATTCCTGATCACGGAAGGAGGGAGCCGTGGCTGAACACTCCGCTCCTCCCGTCCATTATCTCATGGTGGACGACCGGGAAGAGAATCTGATCGCGCTGGAAGCCGTACTTCGACGTGACGAACTCGTGCTTGTTCGTGCCAATTCCGGGGCTGAGGCCCTGGAAGCGATGCTGGAATACGATTTCGCCCTGGCATTGATCGACGTTCAGATGCCGGAGATGAACGGCTTTGAACTCGCCGAACTGATGCGGGGAACCGAGCGTACCAAGCGGATTCCGATTATCTTTTTAACGGCGGCCGGAGACGACAAACAGCGGCGGTTCCGAGGTTACGAAACCGGGGCCGTCGACTTTCTCCATAAGCCAATCGAGCCGGACATCCTGAAGAGCAAGGCTGAGGTATTCTTTGAGCTGTACCGCCAGCGGGAGGAAGTGTCCCGACAGCGCGATGAACTCAAATCACTGCTGGAAGAGAATTCGCGGTTGCTTGAGCAGACGCGTGAGTACGCCGACGCTCTGAAGAAAGCGGATCGCAGGAAAGATGAATTCCTGGCGACGCTCGCCCATGAACTTCGGAATCCCCTGGCGCCAATCCTCAATGCGGTTCATCTGGTAAGGTGGGGCAATCTCGACCCTTCGGAGTACGTCGAAGTCCACGAAATAGTTGAGCGTCAGGTTCAGCACATGGTGCGACTCATCGACGACCTGCTCGATCTCAGTCGGATCACCCGGGACAAGATCGAACTGCGTCGAGAGATCGTTTCTCTTCAGGATGTGGCCAGAAACGCGGTTGAAACCAGTACGCCCATCATCGAGGCAAACAAGCATCACCTCACGACCGATCTTCCGCCTCAACCGATTCGCGTCGAAGGGGATGCCGTCCGTCTGGCCCAGGTGATTTCCAACCTGTTGAACAATGCAGCCAAGTACACCCCGGAAGGGGGCCAGATCGACTTGCTCGTCAGTTCGACGGGGAATATGGCGACGGTATCGGTTCGCGACAACGGCGTCGGGATTCCAGCGGAAATGCTGGCCGACGTTTTCGGAATGTTCACGCAGGTGAGCCAGCATCTTCCTCGTGCGCAGGGAGGGCTGGGCATTGGTCTGACCCTTGTGAAGCGGCTGGTTGAGATGCATCACGGTCGTATCGAGGCACGTAGCGAGGGCGAGGGTCAGGGAACGGAATTCATTGTCTTTCTGCCAATGACGACGGCTCCGGCTTCCCAGGAGAACGAGACTTCAGCCGAGGTCACGGGGAAGCCTCTTCGATAAGTCGCCTCATCTGACCGTATGACGATCCTCTATCAGCTAATTTTCGCCGCGCGTTTGCCATTCCGGGCCGCACGAGGATAAAGTGAGGGCGCCTCGAAAAGAGCGAAGTCGCTCGACCCTTCTGAAACGTTCCTCACTCTCGGGATCGGCAGATGAATCACCTCGCCGTCGAGCGACCTGAAGCTTCTGAATTCGCAAGCGCGTCCTCTTCCAAACACGATGCCCTGCTGAACGGACTGGTGATTCCCGCCTGTCCGCTGGCATTAACGGCGGATCGCAAACTTAATGAGCGACGGCAACGGGCTCTCATTCGCTACTATGCCGATGCGGGGGCGGGCGGTGTCGCCATCTGTGTCCACACGACGCAGTTCGAGATTCGCGATCCTGCGTATGGAATGTTCCAGCCGGTGCTCGAAGTCGTCGCCGATGAGCTGAACCGAATCGAAGCCAGGACTCGTCGTTCGTTCTATCGCATCGCCGGAGTATGCGGACCAACGTCTCAGGCGGTAGCCGAGGCACAGGCGGCGGCTGATCTCGGGTATGACGCCGCACTGCTCAACCTGGGTGGACTCAAGGGGCAGTCCGTCGCAGAGCTGCTGGAACACTGTCGTGCGATTGGGCAAACAATTCCGATCTTCGGGTTCTATTTGCAGGAAGCCTGCGGAGGACGCCCCCTGCCCTTCGAGTTCTGGAAACAGCTCTGCGAACTTCCCGAACTTGTCGGAATCAAGATTGCCTGTTTTAACCGCTACCAGACGCTCGATGTGCTCCGAGGAGTCGCTCACTCAGGACGGGAAGACATCGCACTTTACACGGGTAACGACGACAATATTGTTGCCGATCTGCTGACCCCCGTCCGTTTTGAAGTCGACGGGCGGCTGGTCGAGCTGCAGATTTCCGGAGGCCTGCTCGGCCAGTGGGCGGTCTGGACGCGCCGTGCGGTCGAGTTGCTGAATCGCTGCCGCCTGATCCGCGAATCCGGCATCCCGATCCCGCGTGATCTGCTGCGACTCGGAGCAGAACTGACCGACGCCAATCAGGCCATCTTCGACGCGGCTCATGGCTTTCGGGGATGTATCCCCGGGATTCACTATGTCCTCGTCCGCCAGGGCCTGCTCGAAGGCGACTGGTTGCTCGATCCCGAAGCCTGTCTGAGTCCGGGGCAGGCCGAAGAAATCGAACGCATCTGTCACGGCTATGCTCACCTTTCCGATGACAACTTCGTTCGCGGGCGTCTCGACGACTGGCTCGCCTAGAGCATCTTCATGCTTCTCGTACGTCGCATGGACGTCGAAGATCGGCAGGACTTGAGTTTGCTCCTGCAAACACGGGTCGTGGAATTATGAACCTGCTCCGGCAGGACCGAAGAGGCTAATAAGAATGACGCAACCGTTTCGCGACGCGGATGAACTGGATGGTTTCATCACCCAGCCTTCCCCAAGGGTGATCCACTCGCTGTCGGGTGCGCCGAATGATTTCGCCGTTCTCGGTGCGGGCGGCAAGATGGGCTATCACGTGACGCGGATGTTGAGCCGGGCGCTTCAGGCCGCCGGCCGCAATGATCGCATCATTGCTGTCTCACGATTCAGCGACGCAGAAGCACGGCATCGCTTCGACCAGCTCGGCGTCGAGACAATCAGCGCCGATCTCACCGAACAGTCGGAGGTCGAGCAGTTACCCGATGTGGGGAACGTGATCTTTCTGGCCGGCATGAAATTCGGCACCGGAAACGATCCGGAACTGCTTGAACGGTTTAACATCCGCATGCCTGGTCTGGTGGCCAGCCGTTATCGCGATTTGCGAATCACGGCTCTTTCCACTGGCAACGTCTATTCATACGTGTCGAAAGATTCGGGCGGGGCCACTGAAGATGACCCCGCCGAGCCGGTTGGCGAATACGGTCGGTCATGTCTCGGGCGGGAGGATGCGTTTGTCACTGCATCACAGGAGTTTGGAACCCCCTGTTGCATTCTCAGGCTGAATTACTCGGTTGCGTTGCGGTACGGCGTTCCGACCGACATTGCCGTAAAGGTTCGAACCGGCCAGCCGGTCGATCTGGAGATGGGGTACGTCAATCTCATCTGGCAGGGAGACGCGGTCGATCATGTTCTGCAATCGCTCGAACAGGCAACGTCGCCGGCCCGGATCCTGAACATCACCGGGCGGGAGACGATCAGCGTTCGCTGGCTGGCCGAACAGTTTGCTGAACGGTTTGGCGTCGCCCCGAAGTTCTCCGGCAGCGAAGCGGAGAACGCTCTGTTGAGCGACGCGAACCGATCGCATCAATTGTTTGGAGCACCGCAGGTTGCGATCAACCAGATCATCGACTGGACGGCGGCCTGGGTCGAGTCCGATCAGGAACTGCTCAACAAACCGACGCACTTCGAAACTCGCTCAGGCTCTTTTTAAATTGCCGGAGTTGAACTAGTCTGGTGTGAAGGTTATTACGCGGTGGCGACCGAACGTCGATGGATCAGTGAATAAACGCACGGCACGAGCACAAGCGTCAGCACGGTCGAGACGATCATGCCGCCGAGCAGAGCCCGGGCCAGAGGAATCATCGCTTCGTTCCCCGGAGCCAGCTGGAAAGAAAGCGGCAGCATGGAAGCGACCAGCGTCAGCGACGTCATCAGAATCGGACGCAGGCGAATCTGAGCAGCCGACATCGCGGCGTCCCGTCCGGAGAGTCCTTCCTCTCGACGCCGGTTGGCGAACTCGACCAGCAGGATCGAGTTATTCACCACCACGCCAATCATCATCAGCGTTCCCATAAGTGACTGGATGTTGAGGTACGTGTTCGTCAGAAAGAGCACGGCCAGCACCCCGCCGAGTCCGAGTGGAACAGCCAGCATGATGATGAGCGGATCGAGGAACGATTTGAACTGAGCCATCAGCACGAGATAGACCAGAATGCCGGCGACTACGAGCCCGGACCCCAGTAGACTCATTCCCGATTTCATGGTTTCGACGGGGCCGCGAATAGAAGCCGTCACGCCGGGGGCGAATTCGATTTCAGCAAGAGCCCGTTCGACTTCTCGTGCGACCGAACCGACATCGCGGCCGGACACGTTGACGTGGACGTCGTTGACGCGGGCGATGTTGTGATGCGAAATCTCACCGGGAATGGTCACCCGCTTCACGGTGGCAATGTTGGACAGCGGAACCGTAATTGGTCCGTTCGGCGTGTCGAGTGCCAGCGGGATATTGCGGATCTCATCGAGCGACTGAAACTCGTTGTCGGCGTACTGCACGCCCATGAAAAAGTCGGTGCCCGATTTCGGATCGATCCAGATCGTCGGAGAGTAACCGACGCTCGAGCCGAGAGCCGTAAGAACGGTTTGTGCTACGTCCTCCTGATCGACGCCGAGATATTTGGCGCGCGTGCGGTCGACCTGCACGTCGAACTGGGGATAGTCGAGCGACTGTGCGATCTGGACATCCGCCGTGCCGGGAATCTTGCGGACTGCCTCCACGACTTTCTCGGCAGCTTCGCGACATTGCTCCAGCGTTCCTGCGGAAAGCTGCACGCTGATTGGCGTCGGGATGCCTTCATTGAGGGCCATATTCACGATACCTCCCGAGACGAAGAGGAACTCTTCCATCGGGAAATCAGTGGCGAAGCGTTCGCGCAGCTGTTCGACGTAATCGCCCGTGCTCGTCTGACGGTTCTCCTGCTTCAGATTGACGATCAGATACGCGGTGTCAGGCCCCGAGTTCGAACTGAGGACCGTTGAGAACCCTGCTCCCTTTCCAACCGGCAGGCCGATATTGGCGATCAGCGTTTCGATCTGCTCTTCCGGAATCACATCCTTGATGGTCTCTTCAATCCGTTCGACAAGCTTCTCGGTCTGATCGAGCTCGGTCCCGGGCAGCGTCTTGATACGGATCTCAAAGGACCCGGCATCCACCGTTGGGAACAGCTCGGTCCCAATCATCGGCCAGAGGAGAAACGAAGCTCCTACCACGACTACGATCACCAGGGTGCTGAGCATGGGGACTTTGAGAGCGATGTTCAGGAAGTGGCCGTACGCTCCTCGGGGGCGAGCTTCGTCCTGAATCGTCTCCTGATCCACTCCGGTTGAAGGACGCATCCGCTCGCGAACGAATGTCGCGCAGAACGCCGGGACAATCGTGAGAGCCAGTACGTACGAGGCACCGATGGTGAAGGTGGCCGCCAGTGAAAGCGGTTCGAACAGATACTTGATCATCCCGGTGAGGAACACTGCGGGCAGGAAGACGGCCAGTGTGGTGACGGTGCCGGCGAGAATCGCTCCCGAAACTTCCTGAGTGCCTTCGCGAGCCGCTTCCAGCGGAGGTTTTCCCATCCGCTGGTGACGAATGACATTCTCGACAACCACGATGCCCGCGTCGACGACCGTGCCGATGGCGAGCGCGATACCACCGAGCGTCATGACGTTAATTGTCTGTCCGGTGAAGGCGAAGCCGAGACCGCCGATCAAAATCGCCAGCACGATGATCGATACGATGATGAGCGTCGGCAGAAATCGTCGCAGGAAAACGAGCACGACGACGGTCACCAGCAGCGCACCCAGTCCAACCTGACTGTAGAGGTTCGACATGGCGTTGCGAATGTAGTGCGACTGATCCGACACGAGCGTGACCTCGGTCGCTTCTGGAATATCGCCCCGCTCTTTCATCTTGGGGATCTCAGCCGCGATCCCTTCGTGAATGCGGTCAACAACTGCGATCGTATTCTCGCCCGGCTCGCGCAGCAGCGGACAATAGACGCTTCGCTTGCCGTTCACGCGAACGATGTTGTACTGCAGCGCGGCGTCGTCGAGAACGTGGCCGACATCGCGAATAAAAATCGGCCGCCCGTCTCGAACGGTAATCGGAATCGCTTCGATGTCAGCCGGAGTTGGGAGCGTATTCTTTGGATGAATCTGGTAGTCGGTTCCGCCCAGGCGAGCCGTGCCGGCGGCCAGAACGAGATTCGACTTCGTGAGCGCATCGACGACATCGGTCGCACTTACGTGATGGGCCTGAAGTTTCGCGGGATCAACATAGACCATCATCTGACGGAACTTGCCGCCGAACGGGTGCGGGATCTGAACGCCTTTCAGTCCGCCCATCTTGTTACGCACGGCGTAGTAGCCGATGCTGTAGAGTTCCGATTCGCTCAGCCCTTCTCCGGAAATGGCGGCCAGCACGACGGGGAGATTTGATGGTTCACTGCGAAGCGTAAATGGCCACTCGATGCCCGGCGGCAGGTGAAACATGTCGCTGGCTTCAAGGTTCACAATGTCGTTCATGGCCGAGCTGGCATCTGCTCCCGGCTGGAAGAAGACCTTGATCACCGCTGCTCCGGGAACCGTTCGCGATTCCTGATGCTCGATCTTACCAGCCAGAGTTAACGCCCGTTCCACACGAGCGGTGACCGACTTCTCCATATCGAGTGTCGGCAGCCCGGGGTACGAGAAGAAACTGACAACGACCGGCTTTTTGAAGTCCGGGAGAATATCGACCGTGATGCCGGGGATGACCGCTGCCCCGAGCAGGCAGAGGGCGATGGAGGCGGCGAGAACCGCAAAGCGGTTTCGAAGTGAGAAGTTGATCAGGCCCATGGATATCTCAGCGAGGAACGTGTGCGTTGAGCGAGAAGGAGACGCCGTAGCGGGACGAATCTCAGTTGGACAGAACGGTCACTTTCTGCCCGTCGGTGAATCGTTTCAGATGGGCGTCGACAACCCGCTGACCGGGTTCAAGACCTGATCGGACTTCGATGGCGGCTCCGTTATCGAGACCGGTCGTCACTGGGACCAGGGAGACCGTATCTTCGGATGACAGAGCGTAAACGTAGGCTTCGCCTTTGTCGCTGAAGCGAATGGCTCTCGCGGGAAGCATGTTGGCCGCCAATTTCGTGCTGAGGGAAATCGTGGCCTGACCGAACATTCCGGGAAGCAGTTTGCCTTCGGGATTGGCGACTTCGGCTTCGACGAGCATGGTCCGGGTACTCGGATCGAGACTGCCGGCGAGGCGGGTGACTTCGATCGTCATCGAAGTTTCGGAGGCGAACGAAGGAAGTGTCAGTTCGATGGTGTCACCCCGGTTGACCAGAGCCGCTTCGACTTCCGGGACGGGAATCTGCACCCGAACCTTGTCGACCTGGCTGATGACGAACAACGGCTCCCCTTTTCCGACTTCGCTCGACTCGCGCACCAGATCGCCGGGATCGACAGAGCGGCGGGTTACAATCCCGGAAAACGGTGCCTTGATCGTGGCGTAACCGATCAGCACTTCCAGCTGTTCGAGTTCGCGTTCCGCAATGGAGGTCTCGGCCTTCGAGGCTTCGAGATCGGCCTGGGCGGAGGTGAGTTTGGCGTTGGCCACGGTCACCGCCGCCTGGGCAGAGCGGATCGCGGAGTTCACGGCTTCGAGGCGGGCTCGTTCAGAATCGCGGCGTTTGCGGACTTCATCGAGAACACGACTTTCGAGTGACTGACGTTGCACCAGATCCTGAGTACGGCTGAATTCAGACTCGGCTGCAGCCAGAGAGGCTTCAACGCTGCTCATCTCAGAGCGAGCCTGTTCGGCACCGGCTTCGGCGGCCTGAACGTTCGCGCGGGCCAGTTCGACACCGGCTTCTGCCCGCTTCTCTTCCGAACGATGGCGAACGATCCGGGCTTCAAGGACTTCGTGCTGCTTGTTGAGTTCGGGTACATCGATGGCCACCAGAGTGGTTCCGGCTTCGACAACGTCTCCGATGTCGACGTTGACTTCTTTCACGTAGCCGCTGGTTCTGGCCCGTATCTCCGCTTCGTAGAACGGATGAATGGTCGCCGGCTGTGTGGAGGTCCGCTGGATGTTCTCCTGAACGACTGAAACCGGCTTCACCGCGACTGGTTTCTGCTCGACCTTTTTCGTGGTCTGCGACTGAACCTGCGAGCAGCCGGGGGCCAGCAGAAGGGGCGATACACACAACGCGCTGAGTATCAAAAGTTGACGAATTCTGGATGTCATTCGAGGGTCTCTTGTTTTCGACAGGCGGGCGACCGGCACTCTCTTCGCGGATTGCCCGCCTTGACCAGTCTCGCCAACCAGTATAGTCCGCAAGTCCGCTTGGGGCGATGCGGTAGCGACTGGAACTTCCGGATTGAAGCCCTCCCGGGATGCTGGAGCGAGCCCGGACGGCCGAATAAATCCTTACAGGTGATTCCGTCGATAAATTCGGAATCACAGGAGTGATCGATCCAGGGAGAGGATGTAGCTCAATGCGTCTGAAATGGTATTCGCTGGCGGTCTGTTGTGCACTCGGATGTGCAGGCAACCGTGGTTTGGTGGAAAACGCTGGCCCGGCTCCCGTGGGAGCTCCGGGGCGTGCCAATCTGGACGTCGCGATCGATTCCCCCTGGAATTCGAACCTGTCTCTGTCGCAGCGGAGTGCAATGGTCGCTTCGCGAAAGCGAGACCGCACGCGCCTGTCGGTTCAGTCTTCTCAGAGCATCGTCGAAGCGGCTCCCGTTCAGACCTCGCCGATTCAACCCGTAGCCCATGAAGCGAAGCCAGCAGTTGCTGCGCTGCAGGAAGGTCAGCTGACGATCAACGGCAAGACTTACCGCGTTCAGCTGGTGGAAGACGAGCCAAAGGCGGAAGGCACCGTCAAACTTGCCGGCGGTGCCGATCTGCGGCCTATTGAAGAGCTCCCTCCCCTGCCTGGACCGATTGTTGAAGAAGATTATCCACGAGAGATGACGCCGGAGCCCTGTCCGTTGCCGCATCATCGGGACAATGTCATCACGATGAATCTGCCGACAGCTTTGTCGATGATCGGCGGGCAGCATCCGGCTGTCGGGTTCGCGCAGTGGCGCGTTCAGGAGGCTTACGCACGGCTCGAGCAGGCGAATGTGCTCTGGCTCCCTTCGATTCAGCCGGGGTTCAGTTTCCATAAGCATGACGGCAATTATCAGGCGAGCGACGGCACGATTGTGGATGTGAATCGCAACTCGTTCCAGTACGGTTTGGGAGCCGGGGCGACGGGAGCCGGAACGACACCGCGCCCCGGGATTGTCGCTCAGTTCGAACTGGCCGATGCCATCTTCCAGCCGGACGTCGCCCGCAAGACAGCGTGGGCTCGCGGTCATGCCGCAAACGGAGTTGTGAACGAACAACTGCTGACTGTCTCGCTGGCGTATCTGGAGTTGCTGAATGCCGAGCAGGACCTGCGAATTGTCGAGGAGTCGCTGGCGAGAACCGGAACGCTGTCCAAGTTAACCAGCGACTACGCTGCCACTGGACAGGGGCTGCAGGCTGACGCGGATCGACTGCAAACGGAAATGCGACTGGTGGAAAACCGCCTGGCCGCCGCTCGGGAACGAGCCGATGTGGCTTCTGCTCGACTGGCTCAAGCGCTGAGCATCGATGGCTGTCAGCGAATCGTTCCGCTCGATCCGACCGTGATTCCAATTGAACTCGTCTCCTGCGAGCTCGACAAGGGATGTCTGATTGGCACCGGCCTGTCGAATCGGCCCGAGCTGAAAGAAGCTCAGGCTCTGGTTTCTGCTGCGTGGGATGAGTACCGCCGCCAGAAGTACTCGCCGTTCATTCCAAGTGTGCTGCTCGGTTTGAGCACGGGAGGATTCGGCGGTGGTCTCGGCAATACGCTGGGGAATGTCGATGATCGCTACGATTTCGATGCGATGCTGACCTGGGAGGTCCGCAACCTTGGCTTTGGCGAAGGAGCGGCTCGCCGCCAGTCGGAGGCTCAGATTCAGCAGGCGAAGTTCGAGAAAGTTCGCGTACTTGATCAGATCGCCCGCGAAGTGTCGGAAGCTCACTCACAGGTGCTTCACCGGTCTGCTCGGATCGGCATCACGGAACAGGCCGTGCGAACAGCCGAGGATTCCTATCGGCGGAACCTGAGCCGCATCCGCGATGGTCAGGGGCTGCCGCTGGAAGTGCTGCAGTCGGTCCGAGCCCTCGAAGACGCACGGCGGGCCTATCTGGTTGCGATCATCGAGTACAACGAAGCCCAGTTCCGCCTGCAATGGGCACTCGGCTGGCCTGTCGACGTGGCCATGGCATCGATGCCGAGCTGTCCGCCGGTTGTCGTCGAATAAGTCGAGTCGTCATAGAGAGATGGTCAGGAATAGCCAAGGCGGGTGCGAATCGGGCCGAGGATCTCTTCCGCGATGCTCCGCACTTCAGGCGTGAAGTATTCGGAGTCCCGCCAGACGCCGGCTTTCCCTTTGCGGCGGAACCTCCCCGGCCCGGTTTCCGTCTGTCGGTCAAAGCCGTGTTCCTCAGCGACCCGAGCCGCGACATCGGGATCGACATCGATTCCGACGAGCTGGCCGCAGCGAATCAGATGGGGGGCGGCTTCCGTCAGAAGATCTTCGTAGTTGAGCCTCAATCGCTGCAGTTCGGGGAACGATTCGTATGCCTCGGCGGCTGCGAGTGCGGAACTGCGGATATGCTCACAGGTTCGGCGGACCGATCGTTCTGAAAGCCACTCGTCCTTTTGTCCGAACTGTTCGTTCCAGCTGCCGGGGGCCTGCAGATCCAGATACGAGTCGAGGGTGTCGAAAGGGTCGCGGGCGAGGAAGATCAGCTTGCCAGCCGGAAAGAGCGATCTGATCCACGGATAGAGTTCCGGCGTGTTGACCTCCTTAATGACGAGAGCCTGTCGACCGAAGGTGGGATAACGCTGCTGGACCATCTTAAAAAACAGGTCGCGGACGCCTTCGATCCAGATCCTCTGATACCGCCTGGCATAGAATGAAGCCGGGCGATCAAGCTCTTCCGGACGATCGGCGAGATATCGGAAGAGGCGACCGAAATAGGGTTCATGCCAGCGGCGGATCTTCGGCAGATCTCCGAGCATCTCCGCCAGCCAGGTCGAGCCACTGCGGCCGTAACCGATGACCCAGGCGAGACGATCTTCCCGCTCGGAGGTCGAAGTGTCTGCTTCAGTCATTTCTCTCAGGACATCGCAGAGTCGACTCGCGCGATGATGATACAGATGCCCTTTGAGAGTGATGTCCCGCGCCTGCCGGACCTTCTCCGCTCTTCCGGTGGAATCGCTCAGTGCCTGCTGCAGTTGTTCGGTTGCGTCTTCGAAGTGTTGAAACTGATAGACCGACTCCCCGAAGAGACGCTCGATGTCGGGGCGTACCGGACCGCTCAACAAGGCGCAATGGCCGTAGCCTGTTACTTCGAAGACGCGTGGCGAGGGTGAAACCGCCGGGGTTTCGGTTTTACGGAACAGATTTAACGTAACGCGGGAATCGGAATAGAGCTCCCATTTCTCGGCGGCCTCGATCGTTCGCGAACGCAGCTCCACGTTCTGAAACTGCTTGAAATCAGACATGTCGGCAGTGAACTTTCCGGCAATCACCATGCGGAGCTTCTGGTCGTGGCAGTAGCGGGCCATCTGCTTCAGAAATGGCAGGCGGTCTTCAAAGACAGTGCCGAGGAAGCTGAGGTCATAAGCTGGCGCTGAAGATGGAGGCAGCATCGGTGGTGGCAACGTTGCCGTGGGCAGATAGAACTTCGGTTCCTCCGCGGACCGTCGTTCGTTGCTGAAGCGATATTGATACAGCGATTCGGAAGCTCCCATCTCCTCATACGGATCATCGGTGGCGACGAGCACGGTCGGAATCCCTGCTCTGCGAATCGACAGCGGAACCCGTCCGCGCTCTCCACGGAAGTAGAGTCCATCGATAAAGATGACGCAGTCGATTCCCAGGTTGACGTCGAGGGCGGTGCCGATGATCTCCGCGCAGACGGTTTCGATACTCAAGACTTTTAGCATCGAGAAGGTCGGATAGGGAATCACTTCGATGCCCGCGACCTGAAGGCCGGTGCGATAGCCGTCCCAGACGTCGCGAGTCGAGAAATTGGCGGACCCCGAGACCAGCAGGACCTTTCTGATCAAGGCTGCGTCCTTCCAGAAGGAGACTTCTTCACGGGAATGTCAGCGTGTGATCCGGCCGGAATCATGAATAGCCGTAGATCGTGTGGCTGCCATCGTTGAGAAACATGTCGGCAGGCTCTATCGGATTCTGATTCGCCAGGGCATCGGTGTGGGCTACCAGACCACCGGCGGCGACCGCCGCTGTGGAGTAGACGAGGAACTCACGCCGTGACAGATGATCGTCCGACTCTTCTGACATTGCAGATACTCCAGAGAAGGTTGTCACTATTCCGAGCCGAGGTCGTGGTTGATGCCGTTGAGCGTTTCGCTTGTCTTCGGACGGTCGTCGAACTGATCGAGAAGATGGGCGTTCCACTGGAAATGAGCCTATCCGGTCGGAAATGGCGGGTCAACGATTAAGGTGTACAAAACAGACTTGTGCCTACTTCGCTCTTGAACGCCAGATAAGAATATCCCCTTCGAGTCCTCCGGAAGCGATCGTTCGACCATCGGGGGAAACGGCCAGAGAGAAAATCTGACGCCGGTGTCCCTGAAGCGTTGTGATCGCCTCGCCGGACTTCAGATCCCAGATCTTGAGCTGTCGATCCCGGCTCGCCGATACGAACGTTTTCTGGTGTGGAAAGCATTCGATCGCGGTGATGCGGGCACCGTGGCCTTCGATATACTGAGGCTTCAATACTTCGGCCAGAAGGTTAAAGGCTTCGATACCGCCGGAACTCGTGCCTGCGAGAAGATGATCTCCACAGAAGCCGAGTGCCGATGGAGCGTTGGCCAAATTCAACTCCCGTTCAATTTTCAGAGATGGAAGTTCGACGACGAAGGTTTTCCCGCTCTCGAAACTGACAGCCAGTCTGTCCCGAGTACAGGCGGTGGCGACAACTTCGTCTCCCTTGAGCGTCATCTCCTTCCGCAGAAGGGGGGGAGAAGATAGTTCGTAGTCGAACAGAGTGCCCGTCCGGCTGACCACGTACAGCGATTGTTGGCCCCGGGGAGCATGGACGGCGTGAATGGCGTTTTGGGGCACGGTAAGGACCTGCGGTTCCCGTACTCCTTCATTCGAGTTCACCAGGCGGCAAAAGGTAATATCGGGCCGTGGGACTGCTCGAACGATATGCTGATGGTCGGGCGTCAGGACAAACATCCGGGACTCTTCTTCGCCCTTCTCGAGAACCGTTGACGATTCGCGTCTTCCAAGGTGCTGACGAATGACTTCCCCCCCCTGCCCGAGGGAATAGACCGACATGCCGTCATCGCTGAACGCGAGGCAGCGGATCGGACCCGTATGCCAGTACATCTGCGGCTGTTGAATCTTGCTTGTGCTCACAACATTGGCCGTGCCATCGCCACTTCCAATTGCCAGAAACCGCCCGTCGGACGACAGGGAAAAGACACCAACTCCGAGTCGATGGGTCGGGTAGGTCGCAATCCGTTGAGACTTCTCTACATCGTACAGGTCCATGGACTGCACCGTTCCAGTGCAGACGACGAGTTCATCCCCCGGCAGGAACATCGCCCCACCCAGTTTTCCCTGATAGGTATAATGCTCCACGAGCTCCTCGCCGGTGGCCGTTGAGAAAATCCGATAGGTGCCGTTCTCACTGGCCACGATCAGGCGGCTTCCATCCCCGGAGAAACTGACCGAGGTGATCGCGTTCGTACCGTTCGAACCATTCGGGATCTCAAGTTCTTTCCTGCGACCTTCGATGATCCAGAGCCGAACGAGTCCCTCATTGCCGCCCACGGCAATTCGAGTGTTGTCCGGAGAGAACGCGGCGCTCGTTGACCCGAACGGTCCCGAGGGGATCTCGGCGACCACTTCTTCGGTTTCTACATCCCAGATACGGACCGCTCCCTGAGCCCCGAAACTGAGGACGTACTTCCCGTTCGGCGAATAGCGGACTCCGATGACCGGAGGACCATGCTTGATCTGCTTGAGGGGCAGATCCATCTCGCTGGGGTTCCAGAAGCTGATAAAGCCGTTGGTCGCTCCAGCAGCCAGATGCAGCCGCGTCGGCGAGAAGTCCACGCTGGTATAACGCCCTTTGACCGGACTGATTCGCTGGATGAGTTCGCTGGTTCTTCCGTTCCAGACGGCCAGCTGCCCTTCCCGTCCGACGGTTCCCAGAAACTGTCCATCGCGCGACAGACCGATGGCCGTGACTTCATCGCCATGAACGACATTGATCGGGAAACTGTCCATCAACGCGTCGTAGTAATGCCAGGCAAAGTCTTTCAGTTCGTCGAGTTCGGGATCGTCGGAGACGCGTTCCAGCGTTTTCCGAATACTGCGGATATCGCCCTGCCCGAACTGCTGGGAGGCGAGGGTCATCATGGAGCGATACAGAGAATTTCTAGCCCGTTCGGCATTGAAAGCGGCCGACTTCCAGAGAATCGTCACGACAATCAGGCCGATAATGAGCGTTGCGGCGAAGCCACCACTCAAGCCCGTGATCAGCGGATACCGGCGTGCCCAGCGGATCATCTTTTCTACCGAACTGACGGGGCGGGACAGAATCGGCTCGCCGCGACGGACCCGTTCGAGTTCCTCCTTGAGAAGCATAGCCGTGGGGAAACGCTTCTCCGGATCCCTCTCCAGGCATTTCAGGCAGATTGTTTCCAGGTCTTTGGGAACGGCAAGATCAAGTGAGCGCGGCGAGGGCGCGTCCTGCATCATCTTCTGGTGAATGACGGCTCGAACATTCCCCCGGAACGGCAGGTGCCCGGTCAGCATTTCAAACAGCACGACGCCGATCGAGTAGATGTCGGTGCGATGATCGGTCCACCGGGATTGCCCGGTCGCCTGCTCAGGAGACATGTAACTGGCAGTTCCGAGAATCTGACCTTCCGAGGAAATGCTCTGCTCGGCGGAAACCTGCTTGGCCAGTCCAAAGTCGGCCAGATAAGGATTCCCTTTCGCATCGATGATGACGTTGGCCGGCTTGATATCCCGGTGAATCACGCCGGCCTGATGGGCATGAAACAGAGCGTCCGTGAGCGTAATCAGCAAATTCACGGTCGTTTTATGGGTCGGACGTCCCGCACTCAAAACATCACGAAGGTTAAGCCCTTCGATGTACTCGCTGGCAATGAAGGCCTGGCCATCCGCCGAGGTGCCAGTTTCATAAACGGCCACGATGTTGGGGTGCCGTAACTTGGCCGCACTTTGAGCTTCGTGCAGCAGCATGGAAACTGATTCGCGGGAAGCCACCGGCACCTTGAGGGCGACTTCTCGACCGAGATTGATGTCTTCAGCCAGCCAGACGGAACCAAAGCCCCCTTTGCCGAGGATCTTGTTCAGTCGAAAGTGCGCGACCATCTCCCGGACCGGAAGAAAGTCCTCTTTGTCCTCGTCCGCAGGGTCGGGTTGATCGAGCAGGTTGAACGGGATCCAGCCGCAATCGCTGCAGTTGACTCCATCCGCTTTCACCGTCTTTCCTCCTGGTCCAAACGAAACCTGGAGGGAAGCGTGGTCGAGCAGCGGGATCGGTTTATGGCAGCGGGGACAACTGATCTCCATGGACGCCAACATCCCGTGCTGCGGGGTTACCGAATTTTCGTTCCTCTCATTTCAACCGCCCGATTCTAACCACAAGTGAATCTGGATTCGAGTCGCGATCGCCTTTTGTACACTCGGGATGCCTAGGAGGACGCGGGTTCGGTCTTCGGTGTCGATTTGCGGGCGAAGCGGCGCAGGACCACGTAAAAGACCGGCGTCAGAAAGAGTCCAAACAGAGTGACGCCGAGCATCCCGGAGAAAACCGCTGTCCCCAGAACGCGTCGCATTTCGAAGCCGGCACCTGTTGCAATCAACAGAGGGATTACGCCCAGAATAAACGAGAACGCCGTCATCAGAATTGGTCGCAGGCGAAGCCGACATGCCGCGACGGCAGCCTCGAACCGGTTCTTCCCGGCGTCTTCCTCGGCCTTGGCGAATTCGACAATCAGAATCGCGTTCTTACAGGCAAGTCCAACCAGCACGATGAAGCCGATCTGAGTCAGGATGTTGTTGTCCATGCCCCGGAACCAGATTCCCACGATCGCGAATAGCAGGCATAACGGCACGATGAGGATAATAGCCAGCGGAAGCAGCCAGCTTTCGTATTGAGCCGCGAGGGTCAGGAATACGAAGAGCACGGCCAGGGGGAACAGGAACATGATCGTGTTTCCCGCCTGACGTTCCTGATAGGCGATATCGGTCCATGCGTAGCTGAACCCCGGCGGCAGATTCTCAGCGGCGAGTCGTTCGATCGTATCAAGCGATTCTCCCGTGCTGTAACCGGGGACGGTATCGCCGTTGATGTCAGCCGCCGGATACAGATTGAACCGTACGAGACGGTCCGGGCCAATTGTTCGTTCAATCTCCACGACGGAACCCAGCGCGATACTCGTGCCTCGGGCACTGCGTGTTCGCAGTCGCAGGATATCCGCCGGCTCGTCACGAAACTCCGGTTCCGCCTGAGCGGTTACACGATATGTTCGTCCCAGAATGTTGAAGTCATTCACGTAAACGGAACCGAGGTAGACCTGAAGTGCCTGGAAGACGTTGCTGACAGGAATGTCGAGCATCTCAGCCTTCGTCCGGTCGACTTTAACTCGGATTTGGGGAACGTTCACGCGAAAGTTGGAGAACACCTGAGCCAGACCAGGCTCCTGATTCGCCTTACTGATCATCAATTCGGTGACCTGATTCAGCGCATCGGTCCCTGCTCCGCTCTGGTCCTGGATGTAAAGCTTGTATCCACCACCACGACCGATTCCGCGAACGGGCGGCGGCGGGATGATGAAGATCTGCGCTTCGTTGATGGAAGCGACCTGAGCTCTCAAATCGCTGACAATCGCATTGATGTCTCGGCCGCGTTTGGCTCGCTCTTTGGCGTCTTCCAGAGGCAGAAAGCTCACGGCTGCGTTCGGCGAAATGGTAAACGTGGATCCGGACAGACCGGCAATTCCCACCGAGTGGGCGACGCCATCGATGTTTCCTCCCATTTCGGCTACGCGGCGTGTAACGGCATCGGTCCGGGAAAGGGCCGCTCCATCGGGCAGTCGGATACTGACGATGAGATAACCCTGGTCCTGCGGCGGGATGAATCCCGAGGGAACCAGGCCGAAGCTGTACCATGTCGCACCGAGCAGTCCGACGTACAGAATGAGCGACACGAACGAAACACGCACGAGTCGGGAGATAATGCCGGCGTAGATGTTACTGGTAATGTCGAACGTGCGATTGAACAGGCGGAAGAACCAGCCAAAGACGACATCAACGATTTTCCCGAGCGTGTTTCGCTCGGCGTTTTTGGGCCTTAGCAGAAGTGCACATAACGCCGGGCTGAGTGTCAGCGAGACGAATGTCGAGAGAGCCGTCGAGATTGAGATCGTCATGGCAAACTGACGATAAAACTGCCCGCTGATACTCGGCACGAACATGGTCGGCACGAACACGGCGATCAGCACGAGGGTGGTTGCAATCAGAGCCGAGCCAACCTCATCCATTGCCTTGTGGGTGGCTTCGCGGGGAGAAAGTCCCTCCGCGATCAGGCGTTCGACGTTTTCGACAACCACGATGGCATCATCAACCACGATTCCGATCGCGAGGACGAGACCGAACAGCGAGAGAGTATTCAGAGAAACGCCGAGAGCCTGCATCACCGCGAACGTTCCGATCAGAGAAATCGGAATCGCGATGACTGGAATAATCGTTGGCCGCCAGCCGTGCAGGAAAATGAACACGGTCAATACGACGAGAGCCGTGGTGATATAGAGCGTGTTGAACACCTCAGCGATCGACTCTTCAACATAGTCGGTCGGGTTGTAGGCGATTTCGTATTCCAGTCCCTTAGGGAAGTTGGGACTCAGCCCCGCCATGGTTTCCTTGACCTCAGCCGCGGTATCGACCGCGTTGGTTCCGGGCCGCTGATAAATCAGCACCGCCACGGCTGGTTTTCCGTCGAGATAGCTGAGCCGCGAATAGTCCTGAGCCCCGAGTTCGAGACGCGCAACATCACTCAGCCGTGTCACACGACCGTCTTCGCCCCGTTTAACGATGATCTTCTCAAACTCGTCGGTATCTTCCAGACGCCCCTTCGTCGTGACGTTGAGCTGAAAGGCTCCCGTATCATCGATCGGCGGCTGACCGATCACGCCGGCTGCCACCTGCACGTTCTGACTGCGGATCGCTTCGACAACATCTCCGACCGTCAGGTCGATATGCGTCATCTTTTCGATGTCGAGCCAGACTCGCATCGCGTATTCATTGCCGCCCGCAATACGGATGTCGCCAACGCCATCGAGCCGCATAAGGGCATCGCGAATGCGGAGAAATGCGAAGTTGCTGATGTAGAGCTGGTCGCGGCTGTTATCGGGAGATGTCAGGTGCACCACCATCAGCATGTCGGGGATTTGCTTTTGCGTCGTCACACCGATCTGGCGGACCACGTCTGGCAGTCGGGCTTCAGCAATGGCGACCCGGTTTTGAACGAGAACCTGGGCATCATCCAGATCGGTACCCAGCTTAAACGTAACGGTCAACTGCATGGTGCCGTCGCTGCTCGACGACGACTCCATGTAAAGCATGTCGTCGACGCCGTTCATTTCCTGTTCGATCGGCGTTGCAACAGTGTCGGCAATCACCTGCGGCGTGGCCCCGGGGTAGCTGGCCCGGACAACAACAGTCGGAGGTGCCACGCTGGGATACTGAGAAACGGGCAGCAGAAAGTAAGTAATGCCACCAACCAGCACGACAATGAACGAAAGCACGGACGCGAAGATCGGACGCTCAATAAAGAAATGGGGAAACTTCATTAATTGTCCCCCTCTTTATCAGCTGTCAGATTTCGCCCTGTTCTGGTGAACTCCGGGAGAGGATCGGGATTCGGGGAAATCCATTGATCGGGCGGGAGTGGTTCGTAGGTATCTGGCAACCCGTCCTCGTTCGACTCGATCGTGCTCTCCCGCGTGACCACCTGCATGTCTGGGCGAGCCTGTAGCAGACCTTCGGTAATCAATGTTTCACTGCCGGTCAGTCCCGTGCGAACAACACGCAAACCGTCGACGATCGGGCCGACTGTGATCGTCCGCTGTTCAACCACCCCATCGTTCACCAGGTAGACAAACTGCGTCGACTGATCAGTGCCGATCGCCGAGTCGGGAATGAGAACGGCCTGATACGGGGCACTTCCGGGAATTCGGATCCGAGCGAACATACCCGGAATGAGGACCTGGTCATCATTCGGAAATACGCAACGGGCACGCATGCTGGCCGTGTTGGCATCGAAGCGGTTGTCGACAAAATCCATATGCCCCAGGTGGGGAAAGCCGTCTTCATCGACCAGAGCCAGAAAGACCGGATTCTTGGCGACCCGAGAACTCTCCCGCGCACCGGACTGGGCCAGGCGGGTGTACTTGAGCACTTCCTGTTCGGTCGCATCGAAGTAGCAGTAAATTGGCGCAACGGATGTAATCGTGGTCAGCAGCGTGGAGGACGCACTGCCGCCACTGACGAGATTCCCCTCGGTCACCATCTGACGACTGATGCGACCCGCGACCGGAGCGTAGATTCGTGTGTATTCCAGATTGAGCTCGGCGGTTTCCACACGAGCTTTCGCCGATTCAATGCCGGCCTTTGCGGTTTCAATGGTGGCTTCGGCTGAACTGATGCCGGCGTTGGAGGCAGCGACATCTGCTTCGGCTGTCAGATACTCGGCTTCAAACTGGTCGAGCTCATCCTGAGTCGCAGCGTTCTGATCTCTCAGCTTACGGACGCGTTCGACCTGAGTCTCGACGAGTTGCCGCTGAGCCTCAGATTGTTTAAGTCGGGCTTTAGCGTCTTCCAGCGTGGCGCGCGCCTGAGCGAGCTGCGATTCCGCCTGCGTGAGATCCGAACGGGCTCCGTTCAGCTCAGCCTGGAACGGTCGCGGATCGATGACGAAAAGAAGATCGTTTTTTTCGACCATCTGCCCTTCATCGAAATGAATCGACTGCAGATATCCGCTAACCCGGGAACGAATTTCCACGAAGTCAATCGCCTCCAGTCGGCCTGTGTATTCATCCCACTCGACGATTTGCTTACGGACCGGGGTGGCGACGGTGACCTCCGGGGGCGGCTGTTGCGGAGGCGGCCCCTGGGTTCCGCCGCAACCGGCGGAGGCGAGCGCAGCCGTTCCTGCGACAAGCAGCAGACAAAGGCGAAATAGCGAATCAGAGTGGCAGAACTTCAAGGCAATTTCTCCCTCAGTACGGACTCAGGACTCTTCGCTCCGGGTGGTCGAAGCTGAGCCATGTTTCAGGGGGCAGGCAATAGGGGCGGGCCGACGGCAGGATACTTCACATGGCAACTATTCTTGTGAAGTCTATGGTTGCGACGAGCAATAGGCAACGCGGGTTCGCGCAGAATCGGAAAGAACCGTCGCGTTGGCCGGTTTTTCCGTTTCTGCTGCCCAAAGAAAAACGGCCGTTCACCGAAATCGGAAAACGGCCGTTATTTACACCCAGTAGGATTCGAACCTACAACCTTCGGTTCCGAAGACCGATGCTCTATCCAATTGAGCTATGGGTGCCTGAGCTGGAATTGTAGGGTTCTCGAGAGCGGAATGCCAGTCTGGCCGGGCTCGGGAACGGACAGGTTTCGATAGGTGTCGGCCGCTGAGTTCCGGTCTGGTAGAATGTTCCGAAAATCTGCGTTACGGAAAGCGCGGGTGTCGTTTATTCGGAGGTACGAAAATGAAGGTCGGTTCGGCTCTGAAGTTCTGGTCTCTGGTTCTGATACTCGTCGGAGCCCACGCGTTCCTGTTCGCGGAAGAGGGAGACCAGCCACCGCAGCAGAAGACCTTTGAGGGAACCTGGAGGAATCAGAAGTACAACTCCTCCGGGCCGCTGAAATGTGTTGCCAGTCCTGGCGAAAACGGACGGGTCAAGGCAACCTTCTCCGGGCTGTTTATGGGCGATCCGTTCTCGTACGACGTCGAATTTCAGGCAAAGCCGGGGCGAAGTCAGGTGGATCTGGCCGGCGAAGCAACCGTCAGCGGGCATATCTATCAGTGGAAAGGATCCCTCAAAGGTACTCAGCTGCTGGGTCGGTATACCGGAACGAATGGCTACGTTGGAGACTTCGCTCTCCGTCAGACCGATTCGAAAGAAGAGGCCCGATAGCCGTCCGAGCAGCCTCGAAGTCATTTACAACGTTTTGAGATACTCCAGCACGGCTCGCTTTTCCTCGGTCGAGAGCGCGTCAGGATAATCGTGTCCGGCGTTGCTTTTCCCGCGTTGCGAGGCATCGAAGTAGCGCCGTCGCTCGGCCGGATGCGTGACATCACTGGGGATCTCGCTGTGAACCGTGATCTCAAGTCCGATTGATTCCTCGTTGAATTCCGATGAGGTCCGCTTCCAAATCCGAGGACGTTCTTCGAGATTCAGCACGCCGGCCAGCGTCGGCACGCTCCCGTTGTGAAAGTACGGAGCGGACGCCCAGATCCCGTCGAGCGGCGGAGCGGCATAACCGCCCGGATTGGTCAGGATTTCGCGTTCTCCGTAATGGGAGAGCCAGCTCTTGCCGTAATTCTTGCGATGAGCAGGCGTCAGGGCATGGTATCGCACCGGGTCGGTTCCGATCTCTGCGAGCGGGACGATCTTCTGCGGATAGGTTTCGTTCTCTCCGTAGGTGCCGTGGCAGCTGCTGCAGTTCTTTTCGAAGATCAATCTCCCCTGCCCGGCCAACTGCTGATCGACTTCAAACGGATACTTCGGCGGCTCAACTGATTCCAGATAGGCGTAGATGTCCTTGAAGTCGCTCTCCCATTCATCGAGCTGCGCCCGACCATTTTCCCGGATAAGGACGAACGGCATCAAAGCCCGATGGTCCTTTTCGACGAAGCCGTCGATGTACAGGTGGCTCCGCTTGCTGAAGTGCCACCATGGCGGAGCATCCATGTCGTGATGCACCAGTTGCGGCGGGGCGCGAAAAGCGGCGACATTCATATCGAGATCGCGATAGTGCTCCAGGGCGACGCCAAACATTACGGCGTTCGTTGTGCCGACTGTTCCGCCCATCGGGAAGAACATTGCACTCAGATCTCGCGGGGAAAGTGGAACAGAGCGTCGCAATTTCGTTGTGCGAATGTCATCGGTCAAAGTCTGCAACGCATACGACGAATTCGGCAGGCCCGGGATCGTCTGACCCGCAACCGAGCCCCCGTGGCAGGCGAAGCAGTTCATGAAGTAGTTGCCGTTTTCGGTCACCGCGTACTGCAGCGGTTTGTCCGATCCATCGTCGGGCCGCGGTGTGAGACCGTAATAGTCGAAGATCATCGAACGGCGAGCAGCCGGATCGAGCCGCGATGCCTGCTCGCGTTCTTTTTTCGGCCAGCTTCGCCAAAGCTCGGAGAACGTCTGCTCATCGAAATCGGGAATGAGATACGGCTTGTTGAGGATGAACCAGTAACCCCGCTCTGCAGCCGTGAGACCGGCTGGTGGTTCTCCAGCGTATCCCGTGGCGGTGAACAGCCCGAACACAATCAGCAGTACACCCGTCGTCTTCATCGCTTCCGTCTCCGGGACCCGAAGGATTATGGAGCCCGTTTCTTAAGTTTTCGCTGCAGCGTTCGACGGGGAATCCCCAACTGTCGAGCTGCCTCGGAAATGTTTTCTCCGCAATCGGCCAGAACTCGCTGAATGTGTTCCCATTCCGTTTCGGCCAGCGTTTGTGGTTTGTACTGGATTTCGACCGAACGATTACGGCGATCGGGAACGGTGTGGAAGGCGGAGAGAATCTGATCGGCATCGGCCGGTTTGGTGACGTAATTCCAGGCACCGGCCCGCATTGCTTCGACAGCCGTGGTGATACTGCCGTAGCCGGTCAGCATCACGCATTTCGTTTCCGGCGAGAGTCGGGCCATTGTTTCGAGCAGCTCCAGTCCCGAACGCCCCGGCATATTGAGGTCGATCAAGGCATAGCTGGGCGTTTCGCGATTCAGACAGAGGATGGCCTCGTCGTAATCAGCCGCTCCGACGGCCCGATATCCGCGAGCCTGCATGGCGCGGGAAATCCGCGATCTCAACATCTCGTCGTCATCGACGATGAGAAACAATTCCCCATGTCCTTCGTTCACAGTTAATACTCCGGCTTCAAGGCTGTCTTTACAGTCATCCTGTCCGGACGGGTTTGCCAGGCGTTCCGGCCATAATCCCGGCACGATTCGACCGGCCACCATCGCCGCAGCCGTTGCGGTCTACGTCATTATTGTCGCAGATGGCCCGGAACCATCTCCCCGATCGGAAAAGATTGTGTGATATCTAGGGTGTTGATGCATGATACTCGGGGTGTTCCTGACTGTCACCCGGCAGACAGACTTGAGTGGACGTGGTCAACCGGTCGAAATTGATCAGGGATTCCCAGAACATTGGGGAATCGGTCGTTTTTGCCCGACTTCGGCGATATGATGGGACGAGAAAATCGCGTGAAGTGGGCAGGACCGACAAAGCCGCCCGAAGGGGCTCCGGTCCCGCAGTCCGGCGCAGGGCTGACACTTCCGACTGTTTGACACGACGCTCGGTGGAAACGATGGTTCAATCGCTGCCGAGGCTGATCAAACTGCAACTACGAATGACTCCCGCGTTCGTTGAACGCGGGCTTTAGGACCCGGAGGAGTTTCAGTTGAGCACTATTCCTCAGAACATCGATCTGGGAAAGCAGCCGTCAGAGTCGCAGGATTCTCCGGCCGAACGTGCTGGTGGACGTCCGAGAAAGCGAAAGCGGAAGAGTACCAGTCACCTCAAGATTGTGCCGGAAACCCTCGAACTGCGGGAAGAAATCAAAGCCGCAGCCGAAGACTTCGTACGGAACGTGGCTAAGGATCGCCCGTTCAGCAAAGACGAGCTTGAAAAGCTTGGGCGGGATTTCCTCGAGCGCAATGAATGGCCCGAGAAATATCTTGGCTTCGCAATGGTCCTGCTGGGCAACTTCTTCTGGAAACAACAGCTGCTGGCCATCCCGTTTGAACGCCGGATGCTCCTGCTGCCCCACTGCCTGAAGCACGCCGAAGGCTGCCCGGCCGATTACGACGAGTTCGGGCTCGACTGCGAAACGTGCGGGGCCTGCTCGATCGCCGACTACAAGGTGAAGGCCGAACAGCTCGGGTACAAGGTACTCGTGGCGGAAGGCTCGCCGATTGTTCTGAAGATCATCGTCGAAGGCTATGTCGACGGAATCGTGGGCGTTGCCTGTCTGAACGTGCTGGAAAAGGCCATCGACAAGATTCTGCTTGCGGGTGTTCCTTCGTACGCCATTCCGCTCCACTCGGGTGACTGTAAGAACACCTCGCTGGATGAACCCTGGGTCTGGGATGTTCTCGACAAATACGAGCCGCTCCCGGAACAGCGGACGGCAAGCTACGTCCCGCTGATGCGACAGGCCAAGCTGCTGTTCAATCAGCCGCACTTCGACGAACTCGTTCCGCCGACGCGTACGGCCGATCCCAAGCAGGAAGACAGCTTCCTGGCCAAAACCGAAAAGATCTCCCGCGACTGGCTGGCCAACGGCGGCAAAAGATTCCGTCCGTTCATCACGCTGGCTGCCTGGGATGCCGCCAAGGGAGGCGATCTCACTCTGGCTGACCCAGGTGCGAATCAGCCTCTGGAAATTCCAACTGCGGTCAAGAAGGCAGCCATCGCAATTGAGGCGTTCCACAAGGCATCCCTGGTGCACGATGACATTCAGGATGATGACCAGTATCGCTACGGAGAAGAGACGCTTCATCTGCGGCACGGCATCGGTCAGGCGATCAACTTTGGCGACTATTTGATCGGCGATGGTTACCGTCTGCTGGCTCAGTGTGTTGTTCCCGAGGACCCCACTGCTGTAGCCGACATCGTTCAGAAGATGTCGCACGCTCACATCAAGCTGTGTGAAGGTCAGGGCGCCGAGATGAGCTGGACCGCTTCTCCGTCGCTCGATCTCAGCCCTGTCGACGCCATGCAGATTTACGCCCTGAAGACATCGCCGGCTTTCGAAGCCGCTCTGTATTCCGGGTTGCGTCTGGCGGGAGACGTCACCGAATACGATGCCATGGTCTCGGCCTTCTGCCGCCATGTCGGTGTCGGCTTCCAGATCCTCAACGATCTGAAAGACTGGCGCGGCGACGTGCGGAACAAGGTCATCACCGGTCAGGATGCAATGGCCCTGCGGCCGACGCTGCTGCTCGCTCTGGCAATTCGCGGAGCCAACGCCGATCAGCGAGCCGTTCTCGAATCGATTATGCAGGGGAACGACGACACCCCGCTGCAACGCATGGAACGTCTGAAGCAGGTCTTCGAACAGACCGATGTCTTCACCCAGGCGGATGCACTGGTCGAAAAGTCTCGGGAACGAGCCGAAGCCTTAGCCGATGAAGTGGAGCCGGAATCGCTGCGTCGCTTCCTCTACTTCCTCGTCGATACCGTTCTGGCACCGGAAGACGAGCCGACGCCACTCGAACAGCAGAACATGCTGGTCGATCTGTCGGTCTCAAGCGATTCCTGAACGCTGACTTTGCGGGCGATGTGAACAACGGGAAGGCCGTTTAACCGTGGAATGGAATGCGACGCTCGCACTCGGGGCTTTTCTCGTTTTGTTCGGCTCGGTTTACGTTGTACGGCATCGTCGGGCGATCGCGGACTTCGGTCAGGATCAGGATTTCGACGCGAAGCAGCGCGACTTTCTGGTCGCGCAACACCGACGTCGTCTGCTGACGTCCGGACTGCTGATCTTCACCGGACCATTGATCCCGGCTCTCTACTATGCGATGGATCCGCTCCGCAACGTCGCTCTGTTTACGTTCCTGCTGCTGACACTTCTGGTCCTGTTGACTGCAATCGCCCTGCTGGCGGTGGGGGACATGATGTCAAACCGGTTTCTCAGGTCCGACCTCAATATCAAGCGTGCGGAAACCGAGCTGAAACGGCGAATGCTCGAACAGGAACTGGCGAAGCATCAGGAGCTTAAGCAGGCCTGGTTGAATGAGAATTCCCGCACGAACGGGAAACCCTTGAGCGACTGATCAGGCTTCGGCTTTCTGATGTCAATCAGCTCTGAAGTGAGTGCCATTGCTGACTTGCCCAGCAGTGCTGAAGAGCCCGGTTGCTACATGATCTTCAGACTGGCGAGCGAGGCGACCGCAGCCAGAGCCGCACAAATCCAGAAACGCAGGACCACCTTCACCTCGTGGTGTCCGGAGAGCACAAAATGATTGTGCAGCGGACTGCAGCGGAGAATCCGGCGGCCGGTCATTCGATACGTCGAGATCTGGATCATCACCGAGAGCGTTTCGAGGACGAAGACCCCTGCGACGAGAATGAACAGAATCTCCTGCCGGGCTACGACAGCGGAGAGTCCGAGAAGAGCGCCCGTCGGCAGCGAGCCGGTGTCGCCCATGAAGACGGCTGCCGGGTACGAGTTGTACCAGAGGAAGCCGAGCATCGCCCCGACCAGGGCTCCGACAACCACGGCCATCTCCCCGGCTCTGGGCATGTAAGGAATCGCCAGGTATTCCGCCAGCACCTTATGCCCCGCGAGATAACAAAAGGCGATCATTGCCCCGCCGGCGAAAATCGTGCAGCCTCCGGCGAGCCCGTCGAGGCCATCGGTCAGGTTGACGCTGTTTGAGGTGCTGACGAGCACGAGCGCGGTCCAGACGATGAAGCCGATTCCGATCGGAATCATCCAGCCTCCGATGGGCGAAATGATGGGCGTGCCGAGCGGCAGCTGGGACTGATGATGATAAAGCGTCGCTCCGGCCATGAGAGCGAGAATCCACTGAAAGATGAACTTCGTTCGCGCGGAGAGACCGTGCGTCTTAGTGCTGAGTTTGGTCCAGTCGTCGAACGCTCCCAGCATCGCAAAGCTGAGAACCACAAAGATGCTGAGCTGCACGTAGTGGTTCGACAGATTGCCCCAGATGGCCACTGAAAACAACGTCGCCGCGACAACGAAGAGTCCACCCATGGTCGGGGTTTCATTCTTCCCGGCATGCAGGCGATCGAGCTCGCTGGAAGCGCTCGAAACCCGTTCGCGGAAACGGCTCTTGAGCCAGCGGATGGCCACCGGGCCCAGCAAAACGGCCAGAAGAAACGAGGTGAGAGCGGCCAGGGCAATACGGAAGGTCGTGTAGATGCGCGACGTTCCGGTGGTGTGGCTTTCCACCTGCTGAAAGAACGGCAGCACGTGCTGCAATAACCAGACGACCATATCTCTTCCCTGAGCCCATGTGCATCACGTACTGCGATGCCCCCGCCGAAGAATAGCGAAACGGCCGCCCGATCGCCAAGCTCGACTTTCCGCAGCCGTTAGAGCGGATCGCTCTCCCGTATGTCCGCGAATGAGCGTTGACTGGCCTGAAACGCTGTCTCTTTCGCGGACGGAACGGTTACACCATCAAGTAAACTGCTCTAATGAGGCTGTTGCTGCTTCATCCGCGGCAGATCCTCAATGAGTCTCGCCATCGCGGTTTCGGCGTCGACCGGCGGTGTGAACCCGAAGTCGCGTCTGGCCTTCTCGATGGAATACGTGTGCGACTGACTCAATTGCAGGGCGACAAATCGCGTCATCGGCGGTTCCGACTTCTTGCGAAGCAGGCGATAGATCGTTTCCAGCGTGGCTCCAAGACGATAGGCGGCTGCTGCCGAGATTCCCTTGGTGGTCGGATCGATTCCCGCCAGCTTGAGTGTTTCGTTGACCCAGTCCCAGAGATTGACCGGCTCGGGATCGTTGATGAAATACGCCTGCCCCGCGACCGGCGAGTCGAGGGACAGCTTTTCCGCGGCCTGCCAGTGAGCGGCGGCTGCGTTCTCGACGAATGTCATTGAGATCATGTTCGAGCCATCGCCGACGCGACGGAGCCGGCCTGACTGGGCCCGCTGCAGCAGTCGAGGGACGAGATGCTGGTCGCGAGGCCCCCAGACCAGATGTGGCCTCAGCGAACAGGTCGCCACCCCGGCTTCGCCGTTGGCGAGAAGAACTTCCCGTTCGGCCAGGGCCTTCGTGTGCGGGTAATGGCAGAGGTAGTGTTCGGGGTACGGCAACGATTCATCGGCATCGAGATGCGGCTGCCCGTCGAAAATCACGCTGGGAGAACTGGTGTAGATCAACTTGGAGACGCCGTGATTCTGACAGGCGTGCAGAACGATTCGAGTCCCCTGCGTGTTGATCGAGTAATACGTTTCCCATGGTCCCCACACGCCCGGAATCGCGGCGACATGATAGACCGTCGAACAGCCTTCACAGGCCTTGTTGACTGCCTCGGCATCGCGAACATCGCCCCTGTGCACATCGACACCGAGCCGGGTCAACTCGGGATACTCGCCCCGCGCCAGCACGCGAACCGTCTCGCCCCGTTCGATCAGCTGTTCGACCAGATACCGGCCGAGGAATCCACCGCCTCCGGTAACGAGCACATTCATCGGTCCACTCCCGTAGTCTCGCTGGCGGTCAACAATTTCTGGGATGTTGCCCAGACGGCGAGTTCTTCCCGATGGATCTTCACGTTATGCCGCCGGTCCACAGGCAGAGAGCGATGAAACAGAAACTTCGTGATCGACTCGGTCAACGGGTTCGCCCGGCCCAGTTCACGGAGTTCCTGAATCAGTCGCTGCCGATCGGCCGCGCTGGGCGGGAACTGACCGGATTCCGGTTCCGCGATCAGCACCGGTTCCTGCTGGCCAGCCGGTCCGATGCCGACAAGAGCGGAGCGATAGATACTGGTGTGCTGGTTGAAAATCGGTTCGCAGCAGACCGGATACATCGGTCCTGCCGCCGTCGTAACAATGTGAGCTTTCCGTCCGCAGAACCACAGACGGCCTTCGTCATCGATGTAGCCCATGTCGCCCATGCGATGCCAGAAACGATCGCCGTCGGGGATCTTGGCCTGAGCGGTTGCCTCCGGACGTTCGTAGTATTCTCGGGTCGCGGAGGGACTGGAAACGATGATCTCTCCAATGGTGCCCGCTGCACAACGGACCGTGTCAGCGAAGTTCGCGATTGGTCCGGGCTGCGGTTCAATTACGGCGACATTCACTTGCGGGAACGGAGTTCCCACACAGGTGCCTCGCCCTTGAGCCGTGAGAGCGGCTGTTTCGTCGAGCACCTGGCTGGCCGAGATCGAACAGACCGGCAGCGCTTCCGTCGCTCCGTAGGGCGTGAACATCTCCGCGTCGCGTTCCGCACATGACTGCGTCATTTTCAGGAGAACGTGCACCGGAACTGGCGCGCCGGCGGAGAGCATTCGCTTCAGGCTGGGAAGCTGAATGTTCTTCTCGACACAATACCGACCGACTCGATTCCAGAGGGCCGGCGAACCGTAGGCCTGGGTGATGCCCTGATTTTCGATCGCTTCGATAATTCGCAGCGGGTTCACCTCAGCCGGGCGGGTTGGATCCATGTCCGGAATGACAGTCGTAACACCCATCGCGAGATTGAACAGCGCAAACAGCGGGAAGCCGGGAAGATCGATTTCCTCGGGCTGGATCTGATACTGCTGCTGCAGGAGATCGACCTGGGCGTCGAACATGCCATGCTCGTAAACGACTCCCTTGGGTGGTCCGGTGCTGCCGCTGGTGAAAATGATGGCTGCTCGATCGGTTGCTTTGGTCTCGACCGGCTGAAAGCGATTCCGCCCCTGCTTCATTAACTCCAGATACGGAATGCCGCCCCACTCCCGCTTCGTGCCTGCCGAAACGTTGAAGCGAGCTTTGGGATAACGCCCCCGGCGTAATTTGCGGATCGCGTGAATGATCGGCAACGCGATGAAGCCGTCCGGCTCGATTTCATCGAGGCAGTCGAAAATGCGCTTTCGTCCCATGCCCGGATCAATCAGGACGACCGTTGCTCCAGTTTTGAAGACGGCGAAGGTCAACGCGATGAACTCAATCCCCGGCCGGACCATGAGCACCAGTTTGTGCTCGGGCGTGACGCCGAGTTGTTGCAGGCCGGCTGCCAGATCGGAGGTTTCCTGATCGAGCTGAGCGAACGTGAGATGCGTGTAAGCGACGCGTCCGCGACGGTCGCGACTCTCGGGGAAGACCACGCACCGTTGATGCGGCCACATCCCGGCGGCTGTGCGGAGGCGGTCAGCAATGTTGCAGAGTCGGTTAGTCATCTGGTGTGTGTCGGAGTTCGGAATCGATCAGGAAGCGACGAGGATCTCTGCCCGCTGCCCGGCCGTCGCATCGCCCAGATGGCGGACGAATGTTGTCGGATGGGAGTCGGCTGCGTGGGTAAGAAAACCGATGGAATGCAGATGCCGGAAAAGGACACGTGCGAAGACCGGCTGGTAGGTCACGGCTTCGTCGAAGGCGACCAGCGTTTCGGCGGCTGGTTCCTTGAGCAGCAGAAGGGTGCCCCGCTTCATCCCGATACCGATTGGGCCGGTGACGTCGCCGCAGCAGACAATGGTGCCGGCCAGCATGAGATCAGCCAGATGCTCGCCGGTCCCGCCGCCAATGACCAACGTGCCCCGTCGCATGCGGGAGCCGCAATAGCAGCCCGCATTGCCGCGAACGCAAATCTCGCCGCCCGTCATTCCCCGGGTTGAGCCCGGCATCTCTGAGCCGAGATGGTCGCCTGCGTTTCCTTCGACGAGAATCCGCCCACCGCTCATCCCGCGGCCCAGGGCGTCGCCGACATCGCCTGTCACCCGGATCGACCCGCCGGCCATTGCTTCACCGACACAGTCGCCAGCCGTACCAGCGAGATGCAAGTCCCCGCTCTGCCAGTTGCGGCCAAGTCCATGAGTGTTACTCAAGTCGCCATCGAACGTCACTTGAACAGACTCAGTCTCTTCAGCTCCTGCAGAGACCTCGAAGACCTGGTTAAGCGACAGTGTCTTTCGTCCACTGCGAATCTGGCAGCAGCGGATGTTGTCCAGCTGACCTTCCGCCAGCAGCGAGCTCAGTTCTGCGGGCAACTCACAGCCGTGAGTAAAGTCAGTTCGCCGGGTTAGCTGGATCGAACGAGGCATGAGGAAGTGTGTTTATAAATGACAACGAGTTCTGAACAGCCGATGGGGATAAATCGCGACATCGCCAGGCTGATGTTGACCAGACGCCACATCGAAAATCGTTCGGCGTCGTCTGGTGATCTGCGTTAACCGCGGCGGAAGCGTAGCCTGAGAAAAGAGTTACGACTCTGCCGAAAAGGTTTTCCCGGTTGCGATCTCTTTCGCGGTCCGTCGGCGTGAAACCTGCTTCGGATTGTGACAAGATCGATCCGAAGTTCCTACCTTTCCGAGGTGCAGATGTTTCAAGTCTTCGAAATCAACTCCATCGCCGAACTGCAGCCGTATCGCCTCGTATGGCAGGAATTGTGGATGAGAGGACGCCAGCAGCGCTTTCAGATGACGCTGGACTGGCTCGAAGCCTACTGGGAACACCGGGCCGACGATCGTGAGCTGAAAGTGCTTTTCGCGGTCCTCGGCAATAAGGTCATCGGCATTCTTCCGCTGGTCGTGAAGGAATCGACAACACGACTCGGGCCGGTTCGAGTGTTGACATACCCGCTGGATAATCTTGGCAACTGGTACGGTCCGATCGGCCCCAACTCAGCTGCCACGCTTGCGGCTTCTTTGCGATATCTCTCCAACAACAAAAATGGCTGGGAGCTGCTCGACCTTCCCTATATCGACCGGGACCGCGTCGACCTGGCTCGTACTGCGACTTCGATGCGGAACATCGGCTGGAAACCCGTAGAGCGGGCCTGGAGTCAGATTGCCGGGATAGAGTTCGATGGGACATGGGGCGAGTTCCTCGGACGGAAACGCTCCGAAGTTCGCGAAGCGATTGAAGCAGCCGAGGCCGATTGTCGCGACCGAGGCGTGCTGCGATTTGAACATGCTCGTTCGGACGCTGAGAATCCCTCTTCGCAGGATACCGTAGAGCGGCTTCTGCAACGTTGTCTGAAGCTGTCGGAGAGTGAATCGCGGGATGTTCTGCATGCGACCTCGCTGCAGGCTGCAGAGCGGGACTGCCTCGATGTTGGTGTGCTGACCCTCGACGGACAGCCGATCGCCGGAGCGGTCAACTTTGTGCATCGGGATGGACTCGAAGTCGTCAGTCTGTTTGCGGAAGACATTGCGGGCGTTCCCCGACATTCGCTTTGCTCGGTGCTCATGCAGCATCTGCTGAAGGAGTCGTGCGAGCTTGGCGACGAAGCCGTGGAGATTCGCACCGCTGATCGCGATATCGCTCGCGCAGCGAAGTTGTGGTCGAATCATCAGCTGCAGAGTTACCGCTACACGACCTGCCCGCTGTCGCATGTGCGAGCCGCGTTGCTGCTGAACTATCACGCGGTCCGTTCACCGCGGTTGAAGTTCACGCCTCAGCGCCGACCGAGCACGGCTTCGCGACCCAGGCCGAAGAGCGAAGCCCCTTCTCCAGAGCGGGTCGCTGTTTCGACCGCACCTGGTCTGCGAATCTACCGCTGACAGTCGTTTCGCCTCTGCTCGCGGACTTGGCGCAATCTCGTGATTTTCCCGAGATTCACCTGACGGCTGGTATCGGGATTGCTATCCTTCCTGCTGCGAGGGTGGATCCACCGTAGACGATCCGCTCGCAGAGGAACCCGAATAAGGAAAAGTCAGGTCAGGAGTTATCAGGTATGATCAGATCTTTCGCTATGAGAGCTTTTGCGGTTTTTGCTTGTGCAGCAGCATTTTGCGTGGCTCCGGCCGTCGGAAAGGCCGCCGACCCTCAGGCTCCCGAGCAGTTCTTCGTGAAGTTCGAGACTTCGGTTGGTGACGTCGTTGTTGAGGTCAATCGCTCCTGGGCCCCCATTGGAGCGGACCATTTTTACAAAGCTGTGAAGGAAGGTTTTTACAACGAAGCCCGTTTCTTCCGCGTTGTGCCGGAATTCATCGTTCAGTTCGGAATCAATGGCGATCCAGAAACCCAGGCGAAGTGGGATAGCGATGTCCTGAAGGACGATCCCGTAACGCAGAAGAACGTTCGAGGGACTCTGACCTACGCCACGGCTGGTCCGAACACCCGCACCACGCAGCTGTTCATCAACCTGGGTGAGAACACCTTCCTCGACGGACAGGGCTTCTCGCCATTCGGTCGTGTCGTTTCCGGGATGGAAAACGTCGACAAGATCAACGCTGAGTACGGTGAAAAGCCGCGTCAGGATTACATTGAACAGCTCGGAAACCGGTACCTCAACGAGTACTTCCCGAAGCTCGACTACATCAAGAAGGCTTCGATCGTCGAACGCTAAGCCGACTTGAGTGAAACACCGAAACGGGGGAATGTCTTCGCGATGTTCTCCCGTTTTTTCTTAACCTGAAGCAGCGGTTCAACTTGGTGAGGGCGGCAGAAAGAAATCGTCCGCGACTGGCCGATTTTCCTCTTGCAGCGAACGCAAAATTCTGAGATTTTCCGATCTCGCCGGGGGCAATTGCCGATCAATACCCTCAGCTTCACAATTAAGAATTCCCGTTTCGCTCCCCAGATTCCGTCGGAGGTGCCAACCCTTTAGCGAGGGTCCGAATCATTCATGAGTGAGTGCTGGACACTACTCGATTCGCACCCTTCTCGCAGCGACTCCACCGTCGCAAATCGGGAGGTTACGGTTATTCGCCTCGTTAACACCTCGGTGTACGAGGCTTTTTTTATGCGCCGGTCGTAAGTCGCCGAGGCGGAGTCACGTTGACCTCGGTCATATGAGAGGAATAGACTTCCAGCGGAGCCTACGCTGATTTTTCCCTAGGCTCCCGATGACAAATCTTTCCGGCGTTCGCATGTATTCCCATCAGCTGCATCACGATCGATTCTGGACGTCCCCGGTGGCGTTCGTGGGATCGCTGTGTGTGCATGCTCTGCTGGCGTGGCTGATCATCACGAACCTCAACAGCTGCGGGAAGAAAGGCGATTTCGGTTCGGCCGAAGTCTACCGTGAAGTCGGGATTCGTTACGAAACACCGCCCGCAGAGGCTCCGCAGGAAGAGCCGACTCCGGAAGCTGAAGTCACCGCTCCCGAACTTCCCGCGTTGCCGGAGCTGCCGGACTCGATGGCGGAGGCTCCGCTGACCGAGCTGCCGGATCTAAGTCCCCAGACTTTAATCGGCCCGGGGCCCTCGCAGAGTGCCATGCCGAAGACGGAGTCGTCTCAGGCGATCGCCGACGCCATTCCGGCAGTTGCACCCGAAGCGACGGCTGGGATTCCCAGTACGACGAAGTTCTTCGAGATCGCCACACAGGGACGAGTCCTGCTGTATGTGATCGACTGCTCCGGCAGCATGAGCAGGAACAATTCGTTTCGACAGGCCAAATCGGAGTTGATGGCGAGCCTGCAGAGACTCGATGGGACCCACAAATTCCAGATCATTTTCTACAACGACAGCATGTTCGAATTTCGTGACAATCGTGGAAAGCCTGAGATCCATTGGGCCACTGCGGCGAACATGTCGCGAGCACAGAGTTTCATCAGCGAGATGGATAACAGTGGCGGCACCGCTCACTTCCCGGCTCTCACGAAAGCCCTCTCGTATTCGCCGGAGGTTATTTTCTTTCTGACCGACGCGGCTGAGCCGGCGATGTCGGCCAAAGAGCTTGATGAGATCCGTCGGAAGAATAACGGGCGGGCGGCTATCCACTGCATTGAATTTGGAATTCAGCCAACCGATCTGAAGTTGCCCAACTTTCTGCAGAAGCTCGCCGCTCAAAATGGCGGAACCTATCGTTATCGCGACACCAACGAGTTCGGCCGCTAATGAGAGTGACTCTGTTCGTCATTGCCAGTCTGCTGGTGGACCAGCTCACCAAGATCTGGGCGAGAAATACTCTCGTCGGCCTGCCAGCGAGATCGTATTTTGGCGATACGTTTCGACTGGTTTACGCCGAGAACATGGGAACCTTTCTCGGCCTCGGAGCCGATGCTCCCCTCGTGGTTCGCTTCACGCTCACAATCATCGTGAATGCCGTGCTGCTGGTTGGGATCGTGGCGGTACTGGTCTGGAAAAAGAATCTCACTTCAGGGGAACGCTGGGGCCTGGCCATCGTGCTCGCCGGCGGACTCGGCAACATGATCGACCGTCTGTTCCGCGAAGGCATCGTGATCGACTTCATGAACATGGGACTCGGCTCAGTGCGAACAGGGATCTTCAACATCGCCGATGTAATGATCACCTGGGGCGTGGTGCAGCTGGCGATCTGCTGGTGGTCGGGATCGCCCCGGAAATCGACGGATTCCGACCCGACGGTCAAAGACAAAACGCGGCCCACGCCGGTCAAGCTTCCGGCTGTTCTGCTGGGATTTACGATTGCCGGCCTGTCCTCTCACGTCCGAGCCGATACGGTCGTCTATCGCACGGGATCGTTGAGCGGAAGGATCGCACTAAATGGGCAGATCTTGGACTTCAATGAACGTCAGATGACCTTCCGCGTGAAGTCCCCGGATACGATCAAGGAGATCCCGACTGAAGATGTCGTCGCGTATCTCGCCGATCGAAAAAAGCCCCATCAACAGGGGCTCGAAGCACTTCAGGCGGGGCGGTATGTTGAGGCCGGGCGGTTACTGGATGACGCGCTGGCCGCCGAGCCACGGCAATGGATGCAGCGGGAGATTGTCGCGAGTCAGATTGAGGCGGCGATCAATCGCGGCGACTGGATGCAGGCCCGACTGAAGTACGACGATCTGGTGAAACGGGACGCCGAATCGCGGCACCTCGATCTGATTCCCCTGCACTGGCATGATGAACGGCTGAGTGCTGATGAGCGGCGCTGGGCCGAAGAGACGCTGGCTGCCGATGAATCGATTGATCGGCTCGTTACCTCGTTATGGATGCGAAACTCCTACGATCGGCTGATCGCCTGCAGCTGGCTGCTGGTTTCACCCGACAAGGGCTCACAGGCGGAGAAAATGATCCGGGAGCTGCTCTACAGTCCCGTGCCTGAAATTCGAAATCTTGCCCGTTGCCAGCTGTGGCGACGGGAACTGTTGCAGCGGAATCTGGTCGATGGCGATCTGGAACGCTGGGAACGTCAGCTGGTTGATCTTTCGGAGTCGTACCGGACGGGGCCCATGTTCGTTCTTGGACAGGGGTACGAACGCATCGTGCAAAAGGAACTCGCCGCTGCCCGATATCTCTGGCTGACGATGATCGATGCCAGAAATGTCCCGCTGGCCAGAGCCGCCACGTTGCGAGCAGCTGGCCTGCTGGAATCGCTGGGGCAGCTGGAGCGAGCCGAGCAGCTTCGCCAGGAAGCCGCGGCGAGATTTCCGGTGGTCGAGGAGTAAATCTGGTCTGGATGCGACCATCGGCTGTGGGCTAATATCCGCTGCACCACTACTGCTTGATGATTCTCACCAACGTAACGCGGTCACGATCGACCGCCGAAGCCGGCAAATGGATGTGCCATGACCAACGTTTTTCGCCACCAGCTGATTCTGCTGCTGACGTGCGGCTGCGTCTTCTTCTTCAACCTGGGCGGCGCCCGTCTGTTTGATGAGGATGAGCCGAAGAACGCCGAATGCGGGCGGGAAATGCACGAGCGTGGTGACTGGATCGTGCCGACGTACAACTACGAGTTGCGAACCGACAAGCCGATCATGCTTTACTGGCTGATGTTGACTTCGTTCGAGGTGTTCGACGTCAGCGAATTCTCCGCACGGTTGCCCTCGGCCATTATGGCGACCGGTACCGTACTGCTGGTCTATCACATCGGCCGAATGATGTTCGGTCACGCCGTCGGGTTGTGGGGCGGAATTATTCTGGCCTCCGGTCTGATGTTCGTCACGAGCAGCCGCATTTCGACGCCCGATGCGACGCTGATTTCGTTTATTACGCTGTCGATCTTTCTGTTCGTACGGGCGCAGACTCGAACTGAAGATGGCTGGGCGACTCCGGATGAGTCTCAGGGGCCCAAAGCGTTCCTGCCTCGGCATTACTGGGGATTTCTGGCTCTTTATGGCGTGATGGGACTCGCGGTGCTCACCAAGGGGCCGGTCGGATTCCTGCTCCCCTGTGCCGTCATTGGCCTGTATCTGATGTGTCGGGCGGGAGCTCCGTATGTTCCAGTCGGACTTGATCGGCGGAAGCCGCTCGAATCGATCGATGAACTGCTGCACTATCTGGTGTCGTTCTTCGCTCCTTCGCGGTTCTTCCCGGCTCTGTGGGCCATGCGGCCCTTCACGCTCATCGCGGTGCTCGCCGTCGTTGCTTTGCCATGGTATATCGCAGTGGGCGTGGCGACTGACGGTGCGTGGCTCGAAGGTTTTCTGGGCGGCCACAACATTGGCCGTTTCTCCTCGGCCATGGAAGGACACAGCGGACCGATTTTCTATTACGTGGTCGCGATTATGGCTGGTTTCTTCCCGTGGTCCGTCTTTCTGCCGTTTACGTTGTATCTGGCCGTGATGAAACGCTGGAAGTGGCCGCAGGATCATCAGGGACTGCTGTTTCTGCTCTGCTGGGCCGGCGTGTATGTCGTGTTCTTTTCGATCGCACAGACGAAGCTGCCGAACTATGTTCTCCCTGCTTATCCGCCGCTGGCCCTGTTGACGGCCTGGATGCTGGTCCGCTGGCAGGAAGGGGAAATCGACCTGCCCGACTGGGCTTACACGTGGGGCGCTCGGTCGCTGATGATCGCCGGAGCGGCATTAATTGTCGCGTTTCCGATCGTCGCCTGGCTGCTGCTACCGGGTTACTGGGCCGTGGGGCTGGTGGGCGTGATTCCTATTCTTGCCGGTGTCTGGATGATCCGTCATGATCAGAGCGACGACCGTCTACCGGTCCTGAACGGCCTGGGAGCTTGTGCGGTGGCCCTCGTACTGGCTGCGTTTTCAGGCGCCGCTCCGTGGATCAGTCAGGCTCAGGACAGCAGTTCTCTGGGGCTGGCCGTGAATGAAAAGACCGACCGGGCTGTTCCAATGGCAACCTATCGCTACTTCGCGCCGAATCTTCCCTTCTATGCCGAAAGACCTGTACTTCGGTATCATTCGGCTGAAGAAATCCAGGCGTTCTGGGGTGCGAATCCTGAAGGCGTTCTCTGCATTCAGAAGGCCGATCTCAAGGAGATCGACGCTGTACTGCCGAAGTCGACGGTCGTTCTTGATGAAGCCCATCGGTTTCTGCGTCCCGGTTCGGTACTGCTGCTGGCAAAGAACGGCGACCGGTTTCGCACCGCGTCCGCTCCGGTTCGATCGCTCGACTCCGTGGTCCGCTGATCACCATTTCGTCGCGAATCAGGCGGCTCGCGGAAAGATTTTCCGCCTGTTCGGCGTGCAAAACGGTCGCAATTCCTGACTGACTGTGGTCACAGGGGCAAATCTGCCGATGTCCTTGTGGTTCAAGTTATCCTCTGTATCATGGCCAGCTGACGTCCGACAGGGGCGAACTTACTTCTTTGAGTCGATAGGAATCAGGCGTGATGCCATATCACGAGTTCACCGGACCCCGGGCGATGCCGTTTCAGGCTCCACAGGGAGATCTGGCCGTGCTCGCCGGTTCAGCGAATCAGCAGCTCGCACGAGCGATAGCCTCCCGACTGGGAATCGCACTCACACCGGCGGAAACTCACACGTTCAGCGATGGAAACGTGTTCGTCCGAGCGCTGGAGAATGTTCGCGGTCGCGACTGCTACATCATTCAGGGTGTGCATCACCCGGTGAACGACAACTTCATGGAGTTGCTGTTCTGGATCGATGCTCTCAAACGCGCCAGTGCGCAGAACGTGACAGCCGTCGTCCCCTACTTCAGCTATGCCAAGGGGGATAAGAAAGACGAGCCGCGAGTGTCCATCCGCGCTCGTGTGTGTGCCGACGCCATCGAACAGGCCGGTGCCGACCGCTGTCTGATGATGGATTTGCACAGCCCGCAGATCCAGGGCTTCTTCCACATCCCGGTCGACCATCTTTACGGCCGCTACGTACTCGCGAATCACATCGGCTCGCTCGGCATTCCGAATCTGGTGATCTGCAGCCCGGATGTCGGTTTCGCCAAAGGAGCTTCGGCGTTTGCACGTTTGCTTGGGGTGCCGGTCGTCATCGGGAACAAAGAACGAGCCGATCACACTGAAAACGCGGAAGTGCTGGAGATCATTGGAAACGTCAAAGATAAGAATGTCGTCATTGTGGACGACTTCACGATCTCGGGCGGCACCCTGATTTCCATGGCTGAACTCTTGAAGGATCGCGGGGCGAACGAAATCTACGCCGCCGTCTCGCATGCGGCTCTGACCATGGCCGCCGTGCCGAAAATTATGGACAGCCCAATCACCAGGCTGTTCTCGACCGATACGATCGAGCCACTCCCGGTCGATGCCTGCCCGAAACTGCACGTCGTTACGGTCGCCGACGTCTTCGCGGCTGCAATTCGATCGGTGCACGATCGGACCAGCGTGAGCATGCTGTTCCCGGAAGGGCCGAAGACTTAGGCCATCGCGTTGGTCTATTGGTCAATTTTCGGAGTGGGTGGCCCGTCCGTCACGGGCGGGTGACGAAGTCACAAGAGGCAGCGCCATGAGCGAGGTTTCTTCGAAGCCCCACGAATACAGTTCAAGACGCGAATAGCGCAGCCTCCTGTCGCTTTCGCGACCCGCCCGCCTGAGGCGGACGAGTCACCACTTTCGATATTCAATAAAAAAGGCTGAGACTGCATTTCGCGGTCTCAGCCTTTTTTGATTTGTCATTCCACTCGCGTGGAGCGATCACTTACTTCGCAGCTTCGAATCGCTTGGCGACGGCGTCCCAGTCGACGACGTTCCAGAATGCGGAGATGTAATCCGGTCGCTTGTTCTGATAGTTCAGATAGTAAGCGTGTTCCCAGACATCGAGGCCGAGGATCGGCGTGTGACCTTCGGACAGCGGAGTGTCCTGGTTCGGCGTGCTTTCAATGTGAATGTCGCTGCCTTTGACGCAGAGCCAGGCCCAGCCGCTTCCGAAGCGCGTGGCGGCTGCGTTAGCGAACTCGGTCTTGAAGTTGTCGAACGAACCGAACTTGCTGTCGATGGCCGAGGCCAGTTCGCCGGACGGAGATCCGCCGCCGTTCGGGCTCATGATGGTCCAGAACAGGGAGTGGTTGGCGTGTCCGCCGCCGTTGTTGCGAACAGCGGTGCGAATGTTTTCTGGAACCGAGTTCAGGTCGCGCATCAGTTCTTCGATCGACTTCGAAGCCAGTTCCGGATGACCTTCGATCGCGTCGTTGACTTTGTTGATGTAAGCCTGATGGTGCTTGGTATGATGGATTTCCATCGTGCGGGCATCGATGTGGGGTTCGAGGGCATCGTATGCGTACGGGAGATCCGGGAGGGAGTAAGCCATGTGTTGTCCTTTCTCGACAGGTTCCTGGTGGCAATATAGAATGACTTGCTCAGCGGCAGACCATCTTTGTTGCGAATCTTCATCTCTTTCGGCCGACGAACCCGTCGACCTTTCTTCGATTGTAGGTTTCTGGTTTGACCGCACAAGGGCGATGAGCCTGTTCCCTGTCACAAAGTCCATTACTGGAATGTGAGTTCATGAAGGGCGGCTTTCTAAGTGGGACAACGTCCGCGAAGCGACGCTCTTCGCAGGAAGCAGATCTCGATATCACCCCGATGATCGATGTGACCTTCCTCCTGCTGATTTTCTTCATGGTGACCTCGACCATGCAGTCGACACCGGCAATCGATTTGCCGGTTGCTCACCATGGAATTGGCGTCAGCCGTTCCGAAAACGTGATTGTCTCCGTTATAGATCAGGACGGCATTCCCGTTCTCATGGCGGGCGATCCCCCTGCCCCGGAGATGACTCTCGACGAAATCGCCCAGCACGTGCGTCAGCAGGTGGATTTGGGGAAGTCGGGGATCATTGTGAAGGCTTCGGGAACGATTCCGTCCGGTTTTATCAAACAATTAACGCAACGGCTGCAGGCGCTCGGCGAAGTGCGGTTTCATTATGCCGTGAGTGAGCAGAATTCTTCGTCGCCATCTCCCTGAATATTCACCTCTGAAGTTTCGACATCGTTTGAGCCCGGTTTCTTTATGCCGATTCGTTTCCGTTGCGAACACTGCAAGCAGTTGATGAGTATCACCCGGAAGAAAGCCGGGATGCTCACGCAATGCCCTAAATGTGGCGAAGAGACGCGGGTTCCCGAGCTGCACGAGACCAGGCGGAAGGAGCCGGTCGCGGAGTTCATTGACGAAGAACCCTCCGGGGTCGGCCTGGAACCGGCTCCTGAACCGGTTCCTCCCCCGTCAGAGCGTCCTGAAGAGCCGGTCTCAAGTCGACCCGCTGCGTATGATGACTGGGAAGATGACGAAGAGGGCGGCTTCGAGCTTCGCAGGATTCAGACCGATCTGGACGAGATGGACCTCACCCCGATGGTCGATGTCACGTTTCTGCTGTTGATCTTCTTCATGGTGACCGCTTCGTTCTCGATCGAGAAATCGATTGAAGTGCCGGTTCCGGACCCCGATCAGCAGGGCGCTTCGCAAACGGTGATGCCGCTCGAAGAGTTGGAGGATCAGTCGATCCTTGTCGAAATCGATGCCACGAACCGTTACTTTATCGAGTCGGAAGTTGTTGAAGATCCACGGGATCTGCCGCAGCTTCTGGCCGAAGTGCGAACGAGAGATTCCAAGAGCGAAGTCATCATTAAAGTCGACGAGCGATCGCATCACGAAGCCATTGTCGCGGCGATCGATGCCGCCCAGGAAGTCGGCATGCAGCGAATTCGCTGGGGAGTGATGCCGGAGCAATGATGCTCAACCGAGCGGTAGCGGTAAAAACGCTCGATGAACGGAACCAACTGGAGTAGATGCGGACGCGATGGCTTATCTGGAAATTCATCTTGATGACGCGACGAGTCGCCAGAAGCTGGCCCGAAAGGAGCCGGTGACGATCGGCCGCCATTCGTCGAACACGATCGTGCTCGACGACGACAACGTTCCACTGCTTCTGGCCCGTGTCCTCTGGAACAAAAAGAAACGTCGCTTCGAGGTCTCTGCCGCTTCCGAAGACGATCTGTCAATCAACGGCGAATCGGTCCGCTCGAAGATCCTGAAAGATAAAGATGAGATAGCTTTCGGACCCTATAAAGCGGTTTATTTTGATGTCGATGAAAGCGTCGACATTCTGCCGGGCGAACTAGTAGATGAGATCGCCGACGACGAACTGGAGAAAACGCTGACCCCAGGCTCTGCTCTTGAAGAAGCCGTCGAAACGGGCGATGAGCCAAAAATAAAAGACGCTGAAGAAACAGTTCGGTCCGAGCCGGAAGACGATGAACCCAACGATGCCGTTGAGGCTCCACGCTCGGCAGTGGAAAAGCCTTTGCGGAAATCGACGGAGAAACCCCCTGCTGGAGTAAAGCTATCGCGGCCTGAACGCCGGGTGGAGGAAGAATCGGTTAAAGCCTGGCTGACCCGTTCACGCCGTCCGGGCGAACGGGACGCAGTGCGTTCTCCGCTGACAACAACGCTTACGATCGTCGGTCTCATTCTGTTCGTTGCGGCTGGCGGTTTCTATCTGCTCATCGGGCGGCAGACGGCGCAGCTGGCCTATCAGGATGCTAAAGAAGATCGCGAACAGCGGAAGTACGCCCAGGCAATCGCCAAGTATGAGCAGTTTCTCTCCGACTATCCCTCACACAAACTTTCCAGGGAGGCCCGCGTCGAACTGGCCTTCTCGCGCATCGATCGGGAGCTTTCCGGAGCGGGGGCGAGTCTCGAAGAGGCGATCGAGGCAACGAAGGCGTTTGTCGATCAGTTCCGTAACGACGAAAACTTTCGAGACTGGTATCCCCTGCTGGTCACTTACGCGATGCGCATCGCGCAGGATGGGTATCGTCAGGCCAGCCGCACGCATGATCCGAAGTTTCTGGAACTGGGCGATCAAGGGCGGCAGCTGTTCGTTCGTTTCAAAGCGACAGACGGCTCGAATGACGTTAATGAATCCGAGCTTGAGGCGGCCCGACGGCGAGCGATGGCGGATCTGCTTGAGTACAACGTGCTTCAGGAGAGTCTGGCCAAACTCGATGCGGCTCTAAAGAAGAAAGACGCACCGGCGACCTTCCAGATCTTTCGGGAAGCCGTGGCACGCTATTCCTCTTTTGCAGAGCGCGAGGAACTTGTCACGCGAGTTCGAAAGGCCCTCGCGATTGAGCAGGCGAACGTCGAAGTGGTTGAGGTCCCTGCTGAACCGATCGCTATCGAGGAACCAGCCGCATCGCCTGGGCAGCAGGTATTTCTGATTGATTTACGAAGAAACCGTCAGGACGTCGCTTCGGATGAGACACCCGTCTGGCTGCTGGCTGATGGGGCCTGTATGGCGGTGGATCGGATGACTGGTCAACCAAAATGGCGTATCGAGACGGGTGAACCATTGCCCTTTGAACCGCTGGACGCAGAGACTCGCTTTGCCTGCTGGCTGCTTCCCGTCGACGATGGTTCCGGTCTGGCGCTGGTTCGCCGGGCCGATGGGGCGGTGCAATGGCGAAAGAGTTTTCCCGCTGCGATTCTGACCGAGCCGACCGTGACGGAGAATACGGTCTTCATTACGACCGACGATCAGCGACTTACCGCGGTGCAGCTTGACACGGGAGAAACCGTCCGGTCGCTGCAGTTCCCGCAACAGATTTCGGCACCGGTGACTCCCCTCGACAGTCGTACGCTCTGCTGCGTTGGAACGCAGGATGTGCTGTATTTCGTCGATCGGCAAACGTGGGAGTGCTCCCAGGTGAGATATCTGGGGCACGCTCCCGGGACGGTGACACTTCGCCCCCTCATGGTGGCGGACGTGCTGTTAACGACCGAGAAGGATCAGCTGCGCTCGAGCAGGATTCGTGTCCTCAACTGGAGTGAAAAGCAGTGGGATTTCGAGATCGTTCAATCCCAGCGGTTGCCCGGAATTGCGCTCGGCCATCCGGTGCTCTGGGGCGACCGTCTGTTCGTCGAAATGAACGGTCCGCAGATTGCCGCCTGGCAGTTGTCGGATAACCCCGCCGATCCGTTCCTGCGCCGAATCACAAACGCATCGGTCCCCTACTCCGCAGATGTGCGGCTGTATCTGAAACCGTTTGAGGGAGACCGGTTGCTGGTGGCCGGTGAAGATCTTCGAACACTAACCCTGCTGACCAGTGCGTTCGACCAATCGAAGTCGACCGTTGATCTGGGACGAAGCACGCAGAGTTTGCAGACGTTTGCCGGCAATTCGTTCGCGGCTGGACGGAAAGATTCGCGAATCGGGGCGACCTTTCTGCACTATAACTTCCTCGAAGATGAAACTTACTGGGTGCTGTCGACATCGATGGATCCCGTCGCCATCGTGCCCCGCTCTGAAGTCAGCCAGTCACCGTTTTGCATCGACTTTCAGGGACGATTATTTGATCTCGGCCGGGCTTCCAATGGAAACCTGGCCACGGTCCGTCCCACGGAGTCCGTCTTCGGTGGTTCCAACGGGCAACCCATTTACTCGATTCCCGATTTGGGCAGCTCTCGCATCGTGCTAGTTCGTGGCAATGAATGCAAAGTGCTTGGCAATAATGGTCAGGTTACTAAAAGTGTGACTCTCCCCGAACGCTGTACCGGCGAGCCGCTCTTTCAGGCAGGCCGACTTCTCTGGGCCGGTGTCAACGCAATTCATTCGACACCGATCGATGGTACGGGGGAAGCGATGGACCCCTGGCGATTCCCTCAGGTTGGCCAACAGGCCGAGCGGCCTGATTATGAAGTCGTCGCGGCAACTGCAGACGAGGTGTATGTTCTCGCCGATCGACAGCGACTGATCAAGCTGATGATCCGTGATGAACCTCGGAGGCATCTGGCAGAAACCGCTGACTTCAGTTTCGACGATAATGTCGTCGGCTGGGCTTTCGAAGGTGAGCAGCTGCTGACAACTACGGCGGGAAGTCAACTCGTGCGAATCGATATCAACTCGATGTCGCTTACGGGATCCACTGAACTCGGGGCCGTTCCGACAACGATGCCTCAGTTGACCTCGGAGCACGTACTTGTCGAGATCGAGGGGAAAAGGATTGAGGCCTATTCCAAAACTGAGGGAGAGCAGCCGGACTGGTCGCTTTCCCTGGGCGCCTCACCGCTGTCCCGTCCCGTCTATTTATTGGACGATGCCCATCTGCTGCTGGCTCAGCATGATGGCACGCTGCTTGTGATCGACAGTGCTTCGGGTGAAGAGCGAAGTCGTGTGAAGCTGCAGTCTGCGGTTTGTTGCGAGCCCGTTCGGCGCGGCGAACTGCTCACTCTCGGACTGGAATCCGGCAGCGTGATTTCGATCCCAGTTTCGCAGCTTATTCGATCAACGGTCGCGACTCTGGAGGAAACTGCCGATGCGTATTAATCGGCTCCTTCTGAGCGTTTTTCTCGTGCTGCTTCTCCAGGCGACCTGGGGGACTTTGAATCCACTCTCCGCACAGCCGACCTCGGAAGAGGCTGAGCCGGTGGAGTCGACCGAGAAAGTGGAAGCGGAAGACGCTAAAGAGCTGCCGCTGTTCACCGAACTGCCGTTGCCGGAACTGGAGAGTCTGCTCGAAGGAGCCAAACAGGACTGGATTCTGCTGATCGGCGGTCGCGTCCTCCGAGTCCCGGCTCTCTGGCCACGTCCGAATCATCTCGAATGGCTCGCACAGGAGCAGAATGATTTGCTGGACGATCGTCCGGCCGCTGATCCCGAACTCGCCGCCTGGCTTGAGGAATACAAGCGATACTTCCACATCTATCTGGCGGTCTCCGAAGAAGGGGTCGAGGACGATTATCGTCTCCACGTCCGTTACGTCGATCGGATTCTGTATCATGAAGACCTTTGCCTGCTGAAGGTCGACAAGCTGCTGCTCGCTGGGGACATCGAGAATGCCCGACGTCTGCTTTCCGCCGTGGGCCGATGGGAAAAAGTGATTAACGAGCAGCGTGAGGCGGAACGCTTGAAACGCGTCCGCTGGCCCGGACTTATTGACCGCGAGCGTGCACTGCTTCGAGCTGAAGTTCAACGCGAGTTGAGGCAGTCCGAATGGGAGCGAGCCTTCTCGCTGATCCAGCGTCGGTATGTCACCGATCCCGAAGATTCGCAGTTGCCGATCCTGACGGGCGACGTGCTGAACGGCATCGCAGCTGAGGCGATGCCAGGACGAGATTATCGTCGGTTGCGGTATTTTATTGCTGCAGCAGTCAAGATGTTTCCCGCTCAGCGTCAGGCGGCCGAATGGAAGCAGAGGTTAACTGCCGAGGCGGAGGCACTTCTGACAGTTGCCGAAGAAGATGCCAAAGCGGGACGTCGCCGGGAGTCCTCGTTACGGGCTCAGCAGGCGGCTCGGATCTGGCCCTTTTCCGCTCAGATCAACCGACGTGTTCAAATTCTGCAGGAACAGTATCAGACCCTCGATTACGGCGTCATCGAGAACGAACCGGGCGGGGAACGTGCGCTCGACGGTTTGCAACATCATAACTGGATCGAGATCGAGCGGCTTTCAGAGGGGTATCCGATCTATCAGTCACGATTCATCGAAACCTGGCAGCCCGACGATCTGGGACGACGCATCACCCTGCACTTCCTGCTCAATCGGCAGCCCTCGGAATCGCGTCCGATTATCGACAGCCATCACTTTGCCGAGTCGTTGCTCGGCAGTACGTTGAATCGACCGAGTGAGCAGCGGGGGCTGTTTGCGAACAATCTAACGGAAGTGCATGTGGCTTCACCGAGTGAAATGGAGATCCAGTTTGCTTCGCAGATGCCGCATCCTCTGGCTCGGCTCGCTGCGATGCTCGACACACAGTCCGAAGAGAAAGCGGATGTCCTGCTCGACAGTCATTTCAGCTACGCAGTGATCGATCAACCGCTGCCGTTTGAGGATTTCGATTCGTGTTATCAGCGGGCATTCGAACCGCCTCGACGTAATCAGTTGCGAAACGTGGCCGAAGTTCACCGGAACGTGTACCCCGATCGAGGGGAATTGCTGCGGGCTCTTCTCCGCGACGAAGTTCATCTCGTCCCGGAAACGCCGCTGGAGTATGTCGATCGGATTAAGGAAGATCAGCGGTTTGGCGTGGTCGAATATCAGGTGCCGCAGAGCGTGGGGTTGCGATTCCGCGTCGATGGCCGCCTGCAGCAGTACCACGAGTATCGGCTTGCGCTCATGCTCATGCTGGATCGAGAAAGACTTTTCTCGGAAGTGTTTCCCGCGGATGCTCCCGGCCGATCACTGGCGAAACTTTCGGATTCAATTTGTCCGTCGAGTTCACACGCCTGGAGTCCTTCAGAACTAATCCCGGCCTTCGACGAAACCGCTGCTCGAGCACTGATGATTCTGCTGCGACGGAACCCGAATCTGCCCCTCCAGATTCGACTGGGATGTCCTCCTTCGGCCAATATGCAGAAACTCGCCGCACGAATTCAGAGAAGCTGGAAAGGCCTCGGCATCGAGACGGAAATCGTGGTCGACAACACGGGCGGCGCTCAGGCTGATGGACTTACCGGTTTGCCGCCCGGAACAGTCGATGTCGACCTGGTTCAATTTTGCATGGCAGCTCCCGATCACGAATTGCCACAGCTGGCGACTGCCCGCTCGCATATTTCGGTCGACCTGCTGGCCGGCATGCCCTCCTATGTGCGAACGACCTTACTTCGCCTTGAGAGTGCGAGGAACTGGAATGCGGTTAACGGTATGCTCCGACAGTTGCAGGATCAGATGCTGATTAATGCCTGGTATCTGCCGCTCTACGAATCCCGTCGATTCATGACGGTGCGGCGTGAAGTCCGACAAGTCCCTTCCCAACTGATGCAGGCGTTCCAGTCGCTGGATCAGTGGATCGTCGAACCGATCGTTCCGGAGTATTAGAGCGTTTAAGCTTCCTCGAAAGTCGGATGACGCCATCGCTGTGGATGGGACGGCTTCACCATCTCGATGACTGCCCTCGCCTCTCAATCAGTTGACCTGCATTCCGAATTTTTCAGAGAGTGTCCGACAGATCATGTTGAGGTCCGCCGGCTTGTAATCGACGGACCCCGTGAGGTTTCCCCAGACGGGAGCAGGCCAGCAGTCATCTCCAAGTTTTCGTCCGATGACATGAATATGGAGTTGTGGCACCACGTTCCCGAGGGCAGCGAAGTTGACCTTCGGATACCCGAGTGGACCTTTCAGGTAGCGAGAGATTGTTTCGCATTCCTGCAACACCTGGGATCGCGATTCTGCAGGGAGATCGAGCAGGTCGATCTGATCGGTCGCCGGTACAAGAATGAACCACGGGACGATCGCATTCCGATGCAGCAGTACATGACAAGTTTCGAATTGCCCCAGCACATGGCAGTCCTGCAGCAGTTGCGAGTGAATTTGCATGAAACGCTCCAGGGGGCAGGCTTTAATGAGTACGGACGATCTTCAGGGCATAGGCCAGCGAGTTGAGTCGGGTGACGGTATCGTCTGCACGAGACATAAAGACCACCGGGGCGCGGGTACCGCAGAGAATGCCGCCGAAGCGACAATCGGCGGTATACATAATCGCCTTCACAGTCAGATTGGCCGAAAGCAAATCGGGGAACAGCATCCCGTCCGCGTGGCCGACCACCGGATCGTCGATGTTCTTTCTCGCTCCGGCTCGGCTCGCGTATGCGAGGTCAAACGACAGCGGGCCGGAGACGGAACAGCGATCGTTCCAGGTGCTCCGGGCGTAAGTCGTCAACGGTTCGGCGTCCAGAGTGTCTGGCATCGCCTCGTTGATCTTCTCCGTCGCTGCCATGAGCGCGATCCGTGGGGAGTCGCTCCCGAGCTTCGTGGCCGTTTCGACGATATGGTTCAGCAGGTCCTGTTTCTGATCCAGGGACGGCCGGATTGTGATTCCGGTATCAGTCATTAGAAAGCGTTTCCTGTCACGCGGGATTTCCATCAGCACCATCTGGCAGATCATCCGCTCGGTCCGCAGCCCGGCTTCGCGATTGAGGACCGCTTTCATAAGATCCGGAGTGGCGACCTGCCCTTTCATTAAAAGAGCGGCCTGCCCCGAACGAACACAACGGACTGCATCGACAGCCGGTTCTTTCGAGTCCACCACGGTGAACTGATCGAGTGAGATCTGTTTCGCGTCTGCCAGGGAGCGAATGTCACTCTCAGAGCCGCAGACAATCGGATGAATCCAGCCTCGTTGCGAGGCTGCGTGCATGGCTTCCAGGACAGTTTCATCGGCTCCGCCGGCGGCTGCGACGGCGATCGGAGCCCCGCTGGCTTCAGCCTGCTGGTAGAGCGCATCGAATGATGGGAGGTCGGACATTCTCTCTGACTTTCGTCTGCTATTTCTGAGTCCACTGCGGCGCCCGTTTGCCGAGAAAGGCTGAGATCCCTTCCTGAGCGTCCGCTTCCACAATATTGCAGGTCATCACGTCGACGGCGTCGTCGTAGGCGTCTGGTTCCGGCATCGATAACTGTCGGTAGAATGCCTCTTTGCCGACGCGCACTGTCATGGCGCTGGTTGTCGCGATGGCCTCGCAGTATTGCTGGACAGTCGCATCGAGCTCGTTGTCGGCCACGGCTCGATTGATGAGCCCCAGTTCGACGGCCCGTTCAGCGGAGATCGGAACGCCTGTCAGCAACATTTCCATGGCGGCCTTTGCGGGAATCGCCCTGACCAGCGGTACCATGGGTGTAGTACAGAACAGTCCGATTTTGACTCCCGGCGTTGCAAAGCGAGATTCGTGAGTCGCCACGGCGAGGTCGCTTGCCGCAACAAGCTGACAGCCGGCTGCGGTGGCCATTCCACGGACCTTGGCGATGACCGGTTGCGGGACGCGCCGTATTTTCTGCATGACCTGCGAACAGGTCTCGAACAATTCCCGGTACTCGTCTTCAGGGCGCTCGACCATCTCGCCGAGGTCGTGTCCGGCACAGAAGGCGGGACCATTTGCAGCGATAACGATTGTGCGAACCTGGGAATCGTTCCCCAGTTCCGTCAATGCGGTCAACAGTTCGCGGAGCAGTGCCAGAGACAACGCGTTTCGCCGATCCGGGCGATTGAGTGTCACTGTGGCAGTCGATCCTTCGACCTGCCTGAGCAGCAGTGGTTCTGTCATTTCTTATCCTCTTGAAAGCGTAAGGGATCGATTCTAATTGGCTCCTGCAAGGCTCGCCAGTCGCCCGCCTCCGGGGCGGCACGTCGTGTTTCTAGTCAGGAATTGAATGAAATCCCGCGTTGTTGCAGTTTTTACGCGGACTGAGTGCGATTATTCCGCCGATGAATGAGGCAGGACCTCCTCTCTGCTTAGTTATTCCATTTCTCTGCTTCGATCTTCCATTTGCGTTCCCATCCGCCGATGCTCATTCGATCTTTGTCGCTGTTCGCTGCTCTGCTCCTAGTGACAGGATTCGCCGCAGGCTGCGCCACGCCCAGTTACGAATTACCGGCCGGATACAGCAGCACGTACTCACGAGCCTTTAACTCGGGTGTCGCTCAACCGTAATCGAGAGCTGACTGCTGTCGAGGATGCGAAGCCGCTCGGAACCGGTTAGGCTATCGGTAATAGACCGATCGTTGCTTTGACCGGAAATGTTATGGACCTGGAAGCTTTCTCTGCTGCTCTCGCCGAAACGTTGCGGCCCGACCAGATTCTCAATGATCCTGTTGAACGGCTTGTCTATGAGTCCGACGGGTATCTGGTTGAAAAGCGGATTCCAGATCTGGTCGTATTTCCGCAGACCACGGCCGAACTGTCAGCCATCATGCGGCTCGCTCACGGGCAAAGTATTCCGGTTGTTCCCCGTGGAGCCGGCACCAGTTTGGCGGGCGGTTGCCTGCCGATTGACGGCGGCGTGACGGTCTGCCTTTCTCGCATGCAGCAGATCCATGAAGTCAATCTGCCTGATCGATATGCTGTTGTGGATGCGGGCGTGGTGAATGGTCGGCTCAATCAGCATCTCATTGGAACCGGGCTCCATTTCGCTCCCGATCCGTCCAGTGCCGGAGCTTCGACAATCGGGGGAAACATCGCGACCAATGCAGGCGGACCCCACACGCTGAAGTATGGCGTAACCTCGAACCACGTCCTGGGAATCGAAGTGGTGCTCCCCGATGGACGTATCTTTGAGTTTGGCGGTCCGCAGGGCTTCGACGCCAGCTGGGATCTGGCTGGTCTTTTCACAGGAAGCGAAGGGACATTCGGCTTCTGCACAAAAGCGACCGTGAGGCTCGAACGAAATCCCCAGTCCTGGCAGACCCGTCTTGCGATCTTTGACCAACTCGAAGACGCGGTGACCGTTGTCAGCGAGATTATTGGAGCGGGGATCATCCCCGCAGCGCTCGAGCTGATGGATCAGGGAATGCTGACCGCAATCGAAGATCGATATCAGCACGGCTTGCCGACCGATGCTGGTGCCGTGTTGATTATTGAAGTCGACGGCCCGGACTGTGCGACCAGCGAGGAGATCGCAAGAATTGACACAATCTGTTCCGCCGGGGCCTGTCGGGAGATTCGTAAGGCCGAAACGGCTGAGGATCGGCTCGCACTTTGGAAGTGCCGCAAACAGGCGTTCGGAGCGATTGGGCTATTAAGCACCAGTTTCTGCACACAGGATGGCGTCGTGCCGCGAACGCGGTTGCCTGAACTGCTTAACTACGTTCTGGAAGTCGCCGCTAAATACGAACTCAGAATCTTTAATGTCTTCCACGCCGGGGACGGCAATATTCATCCCATCATTCTCTTCGACGAACGGCAGCCGGAGCAGGTGCAACGGGTGCTTGATGCCAGTGAAGAGATCCTGCAGCGCTGTCTCGATTTCGGCGGGACAGTGACCGGAGAGCACGGGATCGGCATCGAAAAGATCGACTTCATGGATCGGATGTTTTCACCAACCGATCTGGCAATCTTTCGAGAGATCCGAGGCGTTTTCAACGCCGGTGCGATTACTGGTCGCGGGAAGCTGATTCCCGTCCTGGCTGCCGAGCGATCATCGTGAAGGACGGCAGCCGGAGAATCATTTACGGAAGCGGCTCAATAGCGGGTTGAGTCGAGACATCGGTGCCTCAACGTAAGCGTCTCAACGATTCGATCAACGGGAACGGTCGACGTAGAAGTCGTTCTCGAAGAGTTCGACGAGCTGTTCGATCGCCTCTTCGGCAGAATCGCCTTCAGCTTCGACGACGAGGGCAGTCCCCTGGTCAGCGCGAAGGGTCATCAGGTCGAACACGGCTTTCGCGTCGACAGCCTGGTCGTGTTTGAGAATGCGAATATCGCACTCATATCTGCGCGCAAGTTCCGCAATCTTGGAACAGGGGACCAGATGCAGTCCATGCTCCAGATTAACAGTGACATCTGCCCTGCAGAGGGGACTTTCTCCCATGGTAATTTGCTTTGGCTCCACCAATTTATAACTCCTGCTTGAAGAGAGTCTGGCTCTGAGGAAGACACACCGTAAACGTAAAGGTGACGGTATTTCTATTCAGAATGTCAGACAACCTGGAATTTCCATCCGTGTGTACAGGTTCGGGAACAACACGCTCAAGGCGAGCGCGCTTCGCGGGCGGAATGCGAAATACGACTGGGGAAACGCAGAGAATACGCGGCATGCCTCAAGAAATGGTTAACTTTCCAACACGATTCTGCAATTTCGCAGGTGCCGGCCAGATGAGGACTCATCGTTGAAACCAAATTATAAGCATGTGCTTATGGGAGCGGCGATACGAATCACCGCTATTTTGGCTGATTCTCCAGAAATTTCCTGCAATTGATAGCTGCAACAGGCGTGCCGGTTATCCGCCCGGCCCCGTAAAAAGCTAAATTTCGTTCTCGTCAGCTTCCTGCAGAAGCTCAAGAACCTGTTCCTGGGTCTTGGATTGACGCAGGAAGCTACAGAAATTCTCGTTTCGCAAATGACGAGAAATTGTCTCCAGAGCTCGCAGGTGATCGCCCGGGCGATCCGGCGGGGAGACGAGCATGAACAGAATATAGACATCTTCGCCGTCGAGGCTGGCAAAATCGACACCTTCTGGTGCAATTGCAATCGTGGCCACCAGTTCATCAACGGACGGATGCTTGGTGTGAGGGACGGCGATCCCCTTGCCGATGCCGGTCGATCCGAGTTCTTCTCGCTTCAGAATCGCGCCGACAATGCTCTCTTCGTTGTCACTCGAAATCTGACCGGTTGAGCGGAGCCCACCGACCAGCTTACGGATCGCTTCCTCTTTGGAACTGACCTGGAGATCCGTGATGATCGAATCTTTGACAACAATCTCTGAGAACTTCATTTCTTTATGCTCCGCGGAAGGGTGAGGCATGGAAGGATGGTATATTCGATGTAGTGAAAATCAACAGGTGGAAACGGTGCAGAGCAATTCCGCGAGTGGTTTACACCTTCTTCCGGTTAAACCTTGATCGGTAAACTGGCTGAAGAGCAACCGCATTTCAGCCAGTGATGGCATTTGTCCTGACGGGACCCGATTGTCCCTGTCCGGGGACGCAATCATTCGGACTTATCTGACTCGCTCTCTTTGCTTTCGGCTTCGAGCGAGACGGCTTCAGCAAGTTCTCCGAGCGGTCGATCCCGCCGGTGATCCTGAACCTGCTCCTTGTAACGCTTGATCTGATGCTCAATCTTGTGCAGAGCCTGATCAAAGGAAATCTGAGCGTCTTCGCCTTCGTAGTGAGCGACAAAGTCGTGCTTGTGCTCGGCGTCGACAAGGATTTCAACTTTGACACGGTTGCCGTTGAAGTCGAAAGTGACCTGAATCTGTGTGACACGTTCGAAGAAAGTCAGGAGCTTTTCGGCTTTCTCGTGAATGTAGTTCCGAACCGGTTCTCCGATACTGCCGTGTCGACACGCGATTTCAATCTGCACTGCAACTACTCCAAAGGTGAATACTTCAAATCACACACTGAACGTCCGGAGAGAATGGCACGTCCGACCACTCAGTGTTTCCGGTCGAGACCGAAGTGTCGTTCAAATCTCATGCGTCCCGCTGGCTCCGATTGTAAGCCGGGACTCCCATCCGTCAAACGATGATTCCTGGCAATCTAAAGAATCGAGTCAGGATGAAGTCCTGTTGTTCCGCTCGAATCAGGAGCAGCGTCAGATCCCCAGTTGGGTCTCGATCGAGGCAATGCGATCTTCGAGACGCGTCACCAGTTCTTTCAGTTCGGCAATCTCCTGGCGAAGTTCCTGGCCTCCCGTTCCCTGAGGCTGAGGCGACGAACTCTGGGGTCGCGGGGCGGGCGCGGCCGATGAGGCAGCTTCTTCCGGAAGTGCACTGAATTGCATTTCGCCCCGCTGCTTTTCCCCGTCCGTATACAGAGCGTGATTGACCTCGACTCCGCGTCGAGCGAGATCTCCGGAAGCGGCGACATAGTTGTCCGCCATCAGCTGACTCAACTCGTCGCGGAGTTCATCGAGTGACTCGATGGCTGTCATTCGGCTGGCACGGCTGCGAAGTTCTCCCAGCTGCTGGCGACCGCGGAGCAGCAGTTCCGCCATGATCGCGAGTTGAGCCGCGTTCCATGTCGTGGCTTCACGCAGCAAATGTCGGAACCGTTCGGTCCTTCCCCCTGCCGTCTGAACGGCGGCGATCAGACTCCGCTGGCGGAGCCCATCGAGAACTTCTTCGAGTTCGTATTCGTCATAACTCGTCACCGGATCGCGATTGCTCTTCTGATTGCATCCGCTGGCCAGGGCTTTGAGAGTTAGTGGATAATACTCGGGTGTCGTCAGAGACTTTTCGATGAGGACGCCAAGTACGCGACGTTCCTTCTTGTTCAGCGAACCGAGAAATTCGATCTCACGATCGTCGTCCTGTATCTGCATGACCTGGTCCTCCTGTGCATAGGTGTCTCGTCCGTGTTGCATTCCTGCACACGCCGGCTTCGTTGTACTTAATCACGCACGAAACGGGAACCGAGATTGACGCGAAGTGATGCAGTGCCTGGACGAGCCGCAGGCATGCCTCTGCCGGCTTCGGTTCAGAAAAATCACCGCTGACTCTTTCCGTAAGCTGGGTAAGAAGACTAGGATTATTCGCGAGCAGTGATAGAAACGGTCGGATGAATCAGGCGGGAGCCTGAAAGAGACCTCCGATTCGAGGCTTCACTGCGACTGCAGGGATCGGCTTCAGCCTCTTGATTGAGAAAAGCAGAGAATGAGTGATAGCGCACTGCCCGAGGGATCGATCGAACGTCTGAGTGAGGCTTATCAAAACATCAGAGAGCAGATGGAGCTCGTGATCGTTGGTCAGCAGGAGGTCGTTGAACAGCTCGTGATTGCACTGTTCAGCCGGGGCCATGTTCTGCTCGAAGGCGTTCCGGGACTGGCGAAGACGCTGATGATCAGCACGCTCGCCCGCTGTCTGTCGCTCGGCTTCAGCCGCATCCAGTTCACGCCGGACCTGATGCCGGCTGATATCACCGGGACTGAAGTGCTGCAGGAGAATCGCGAGACCGGAAAACGCGAGTTCCGTTTCCTGCACGGCCCCCTGTTCCACAACATGGTGCTGGCCGACGAAATTAACCGAACGCCGCCAAAGACTCAGGCGGCTTTGCTGGAAGCCATGCAGGAACGCCACGTTTCGGTTGGTCAGACCCAGCACGTTCTGGCCGATCCGTTCTTTGTGATGGCGACCCAGAACCCGATTGAACAGGAAGGAACCTATCCGCTGCCGGAAGCGCAGCAGGACCGGTTCATGTTCAAGGTGTTTGTCGATTACCCGACCTTCGCCGAAGAGAAAGCGATCGCCAAAGCGACGACCGGCATTCAGGAGTCGATGCTCAAGCAGGTGCTCGATGCTGATGAGATCATCGAATTGCAGCGGGTCGTGAAGCAGGTGCCGATTTCCGATCACGTGATTGAATACGCTCTCGCGCTGGTCCGTCAGACACGAATTCGGGGCGATATCGCTCCGGACTTCGTGAAGGAATGGCTCAGTTGGGGCGCCGGTCCTCGAGCCGTGCAGTATCTCATTCTCGGAGCCAAGACACGGGCCCTGCTCTACGGCCGCGCTCATGTGTCGACGGAAGATATCGCTGCGCTGGCCCGTCCCGTGTTGCGCCATCGAATCGTGACCAACTTCACCGCCGAAAGTGAAGGCATCACCACCGACGATGTGATCGATCGCCTGCTCCAGGAAACGCCTTCGAAGGAAGGGGAACTGAGTCGTGATCCAAGACTCAAAAAGATATTTGCCGCCTGAGGCGGTCAGTCGGATCTCGCGACTTGAGATTCAGGCTCGTAATGTGGTGGAAGGATTCCTCAATGGATTGCACCGAAGTCCCTATTTCGGCCAGTCGATCGAATTCGTCCAGCACCGCGAGTACGTGACCGGCGACGATATCCGCAAGATCGACTGGAAGGTCTGGTCCAAGACCGACAAGTTTTACATCAAACAGTTCGAGGAAGAGACCAACCAGCGGACGACTCTGCTGGTCGATGTCAGCGAGTCGATGACGTACGCCTCGCATGGGATCTCCAAACTCGACTATGCCTGCCAGCTCGCCTCCGCCCTCACGTATCTGCTGATCAAACAGCAGGACGCCGTCGGACTGACGACGTTCGACGATGGCGTGCGCGACATGCTCCCCTTCCGCAGTAAGAAGAATCATCTGCACGATGTCATTCGTACGCTCGTGCTGGCCGAACCCCAATCGCAGAAGACCGGCATTTATCCGATGCTCAAACGAACGGCTGAGCAGCGGGTGCGGCGTGGTTTGATCGTGCTCATCTCCGATCTGTTCTGCGATCGGCAGGAGTTGTTCAAAGGACTCAAGCTGCTGCGGCTTCGGGGGCACGATGTGATGCTCTTTCACATTCTCGATCCGCAGGAAGTTGATTTCGATTTCAATGGAACCACGAAGTTCGAAGGCATGGAGAACGCGGGAGAGCTGATTTGTGATCCTCGCGGTTTACGGTCTGATTATCTGAAGGCGATGGAAGCCTTTCTGGCGGAGATTCGACGGTTCTGCGCAGGCCATGTGGTCGACTATCGTTCGATTGTGACGACCGAGCATCTCGATGCCATTCTGGCGCACTACCTGAAACATCGCGTCGGCATGCGAAAGAACTAGATCTGCAGAGCGGACTGGAGAAGAGCTCACTGAATGTTGTCTCAGTTTTTCATTAATCCCTGGCTCGCGGCGGGCGGCGTCGCACTGATCTCGATACCGATCATCATTCACCTGATGAATCGGCTGCGGTATCGAACCGTCCGTTTCGCGGCGATGGAGTTTTTGCTGCAGAGTCAGGAACAGAATCGACGGCGGCTGCTGTTTGAGCAGCTGCTGCTACTGTTGCTACGTATTCTCATTGTGCTGGCGATTGTCGCGCTCTTTGCCCGGCTGCTGCTCGATCCTTCGCAGCTGTCGCTGCTGGAGAAGAACGAAACACACCATTTGATTGTCCTGGACGACAGTGGCTCGATGCGCGATCGCTGGGGAGAGACGACCGCCTATGGCGAAGCGTTGCAGACTCTCAAACGCCTCGTCTCCGACCTGGCATCGCACAGCGGCAATCATTCCGTGACGCTCATGCAGACCTCGAATCCCGATCGCACAGCCGCCAGCTTCACGAGCCGACGAGCCGATACGTCGCTGGTTGGAGAGCTCGAAGATCAGCTCGAAACCATGCAGCGAAATTGTGGTTACGGTTCGACCGACTGGCAGCAGGTATTCCCTGCCCTCGAACGCCAGCTGGCCGCGAACAAAGGTTCGTTTCAGATGGTGCACGTGCTTTCCGATTACCGTCAGCCGGAATGGGGAGCATCGCCGACGTTGAAGAATGATCTCGAAAGCCTGACCGATGAGCGGACACGGGTTCATCTCGTCCCGACCGTGCCGTCCCTTCACGGAAATCTCGCGGTCGTCGATTTCGAAGGAAGTCTGCACACCGCTGCGGTGGGCGTGCCGGTAGATCTGACCGCCGAGGTTTCAAATGGCGGTGACACAGTTGTGGAGAATGTTCCCGTCCGAATTCTGGTCGATGGCGAGCCGCTTCCACAGTCGATCAACATCCCGAGCATCGAGCCCGGCGATACGGTTTCGGAATCGTTCGAAGTCACGCTGACCTCAGCCGGCGAACATGCGATCGCTGTGCAGCTCCCAGCTGATGCACTCGAAGCCGACAACACCCGGTATGTGACGATCAACGTGCCGGAACGTCAACGCGTGTTGATCGCCGATGGATCCGAGCAGACACGCGAAGCGGAGTATGTGGCCGATGCCCTTGCCGCCGATTCTTCAATCACCGGCTTTGAAGTTGTGATCGTTCGGCCTGATGCGATTCGCGATTTGCGGCTGAGCGATTTCACGGCTGTCTACCTGATGAATATCGATCGTCTCTCGCCAGATGTTCTGCGATCTGTGACCAGCTATGTCGAGGCCGGCGGCGGTCTCGCATGGTTCATGGGGGATCGGGTTGATGCTTCCTTCTACAACTCGCTGAGCAGCGAAGATGAAGCGGAAGAAACAGCCGAGACGGACGACGAGCAGGCGGCTCTCATGGCTTCTTCGATCTTTCCGCTCGACATCGCCGCTTCGCCCATCGAGCTGCCCCGGGCCGACCCGACGAATCCGGGAGCAGACCTTCAACTGGCCGATCGCCCTCTGTTCGAGATTCTGAATGCGGAAGAAGGGTTGCTCGCCTATTACCTCAATATCTATCGCTACATTCCGCTGGCCGATGGCAACGTGCCCGATTCGGTTCGCGTGCTCGGACGCCTTCGCAATCAGGCTCCGCTGTTCTTTGAAACCCGTTTCGGTCGAGGACGCGTGTTCGTATCGTTGACATCAGCGGGACCGATGAGCCCCGTCCTTGAACAGCGGTGGCACAACTGGCCGTTCGATATCAATGCCCCTGGCTTCACGGTCTTTCATCTGGAACTCGTGAAATACATCGCAAGCCGCCAGACGGCTCCTTCGACACGCATCGTGGGAGAAGCGTTGCGGGTCGAAATCGATCCGGCGATTTCGTACCCCGACGTAACGTTCTATCCGCCGGAAGAGAGTGGCCGCAGTCCGGTTTCGATGACGGCAGGAGCTGAACAGGACGAAGATGACGAGGCGAATCCAGAGGCGTCGGAGAACGGCGTTGTCCAGCTCGTCGCCGAGTTCGATCAGACACAGAGCCCCGGCATTTATCGCATCAGCACTGAAGACTTATCCCGGATCGCGACAACGGAACTCGTCGCGTTCAATGTTCCGCCTGAGGAATCGAATCTCGCTCTTTCAACGCCCGAGGATTTGCGGCGCGAACTGGCTGGCGTGCCGGGTATTGTGGTGCAGGATGTCGGCGGGCTCGAAGGGCTGACCCAGGACGACCCGGGCCGGGAGCTGCGAATCTTTCTGCTGGCATTGCTGGTCGCATTGCTGATTGGCGAGCAGTGGCTGGCCTACCGGCTCGGCTTCCATGCTCGCAACCCGAGTGCGAAACCGACCGGCCTGCGATCGATTCTGCGGTCTCGCTATGGTCGCGGTCGCGATCTGGGACCACGGACAGCCTCGACCAGTTCGACATCGGGAGGGAGATCATGAACGGTTTCCTGATTCTCGCACAGGATGCGATTCGGTTTACCGAATGGAGCTGGCCGCAGACTCCGACCGAATGGCTGGTGATCAGTATCGTCCTTGGCGGGCTGATTGCGTGGAGTATCGAACTGTACCGTCGCGACAGCGTGGAGTTGTCGAAGCCGTTTCGGATTCTACTGCCGATGCTGCGGCTGCTGGCCATCGTCGGACTGCTGATTGTCTTTCTGAATCCCCGCACACGAACCCAGACCTGGGCTGATCGTCCCTCACGGGTCGCAGTGCTCGTCGATGTTTCGTCCTCGATGCTCAACCCGGCGGAAGATCCTCCAGAAGAGTCCGCGTCCGCGGATAATGCCCCGTCGCGATTCCAGCGGGTCGTCGAGCTGATTGAAGATTCATCCTGGTTGAACGATCTGCGGCAGAAGCATGAGGTCTCCATCTATTCATTTAACGGCACGGTTTCGAGCCGCCTGACGACTCTGCCACCGCTTCAGGCGGACGGAGAACCCTCCGAAGAGCCGACCTCAGAACCCGTGGTCTGGGAAGAAGCGTTGCAGCCGAAGGGGAACGAAACGCGGCTCGGCGAAGTAACCGCTCAGATCGCCCGCGAACTCAACGGACGCACGCTGGCGGGTGTGATTGTCGTCAGTGATGGTGGCAACAACGCCGGGATCGATGTTGCCAGTGCGAACGATGTCGCACGAACGCTGCAGGTGCGCGTGGTCGCGCTGGGCACCGGTGGGACGAAGGCTCCGATCAATCTCGAACTGGTGAAGGTCGTTTCGCCGAGCGATGTGCAGCTGGGCGATCCGTTCGATATTGAAGCCTACGTGCGAGCCGAAGGGCTGGCCGGTCAACAGGTGAAGGTCGAACTTCTTACCCGCGAGCCGGGGACGGAAACGGCGTTCTATCCGCTGGCCGAACAGACAACAACACTCCTCGAAGATGTCACTCCAGTACAGGTCACGTTCCCGGTCACTCCGACGCTGGAGGGCGAATGGGAATATCAGGTCAAGACAACGCCGGTTCGCCGCGTTCGCGAAGTCAAAGAAGCCGACAACGTGCGCGTCACGGCGGTCAATGCGTTTGAACGGCCGGTGAAGGTTCTCGTGTTTGCCGGCGGTCCATCCTGGGATTACCGCTTTCTGACAGGCGTTCTGAAGCGGCATCCCGGCTTTACGATCGATGCCTACCTGCAGTCCGGGACTGATGGCATCAGCCAGGATGTCGACAGCCTGCTCTATCGTTTCCCGACCGAACGAGCCGAATTGTTCGAATACGATGTCGTCGTCTGCTTCGATCCAAACTGGATGGAAGTGCCGGAAGAATCCCGCCGTCTGTTCGAAGAATGGGTCAGCAATCAGGGGGGCGGCGTAGTCTTCATCGCGGGCGATATCAATACCCCGCTGCTTGCAAGTTCCCGCGATCAGCTCGGGATGATCATGGATCTGCATCCGGTCTTTCTGGATACGATTCTGCCCGGCATCGATCTGATCTCAGCTTCCACGCAGGTGCGGCCACTTAATCTGACTGAAGAGGGACGATCGGCTCCGCTGCTCAATATCGATGAAGACGCCGGCAATGCCGCTACGTTCTGGGAAGACTTCGCCGGCTTCTACCGCTTCTATCCCACCGCTGGAGCAAAGACGGGGGCAACCGTATATGCGACCGCGGGCGGGGTGGGAGACCTGACGGAATCGGAACCGCCCATTTTTCTGGCCAGCCAGTTCTACGGACAGGGCCGTACTTTTTACGTGGGCTCGCCGGAGTTTTACCGGCTGCGGGCGGAAGATCCGGAGTTCTTTGAACGCTTCTGGACACGAATCGGACGCGAGGCGGCTCAGAATCGATTGCGACGAAGCAACCCCCGCGGAACGCTGCTGGTCGATCAGCAGACCGTTCGGCTGGGAGAAATGATCAAGGTTCGTGCCCGACTGCTGGATGCCAATTTCGAGCCGCTCAAAGTCGATGGAATCGATATCGAAGTCGAACGTCCCGACGGGCGGCTGATCTCCCCTGCTCCGAGGTTGCGCCCCGATGCGTCTTACGCTGGAAGTTACGTCGGAGAGATTCGAGCGCAGAACGCCGGACGGTATCAGGTTCGCCTGCGGATTCCGGGAACTGAAGACGCCGTTCGCGAATCGGTCGTGGCCGAACTTCCCGATCTCGAAAATCGCGACCTCCGCCAGGACGTTCGACAATTGCAGATGCTCACGGCTGGAACCGGCGGTGGTTACTTCCCGTTGAGTGAAGCCGACAGTGTGTTGAGTCTGCTTCCGCAGGCCAGCGAGCAATTCCTGCTGGGTGAACAGATTCAAACGCTCTGGGATCGCGGCTGGCTGATGTACCTCATTGTGGGCCTGTTTGGTCTGGAATGGCTGATCCGGAAACTGTTACAACTCGCCTGACGACTATGGACCCGCTCCTCCCCGCACAAATTGACCAAATTCTGTCGCGACTGCGATCGTCCATCCGCCGGTACGTCTTCATCCGCGGACTGGCCCTGGTTCTCGCGACACTTGCCGTCCTGTTCTGGGTGACGCTCAGCTTCGATACGATCTGGTTCAGCATCACCCGGCTCGAAATCCCGCGTGCTGTCCGACTGCTGATCGTGATCGCCAGTCTGGCTGTAGTCATTGGCATCGCCTATCAGGCGTTGATCTGGCAGATGCTGATCAAGCTCAAGCGTCGCGCTCTGGCGATGCTGCTGGAACGTCGCTTCCCGGAACTCCGGGACCGGCTGATCACCGTGGTTGAGCTCTCGGAAACAGGAGACGCCGGTAAGTCATCGGCCCTTTCCAGGTCGATGATGCAGCGAACGGTCTCGGATGCGTCCCGACTGGTGGGTTCGCTGGAAATCGACAGTGTCTTCAACTTCCGTCCCTTACGAATCGCAGTCGTGGCGGCGACAATCGGCCTGGTCTCCTTGATCACCGTAGCCGTCGCCAGCCCGTCGACGGTCTCGCGATGGTCGAATGCCTATCTTGGATTGCAGGACGAATACTGGGTCCGCCGGAACGGCCTCGAACTGTTTGTCGTGGCCCAGCCGGGAGATCGGGTTCGTCACTTCGAGGATCGATCCCTGAGGCACGCCACCGGAGCCGACCTGACCATCATGGCTCGCGTGTTGCCGGATAAGCTGCCGCCCGAACAGGTGGTCGTCTCGTACCGCACTTCGACTGGGGCACGCGGTCGGGCATTAATGGCTCCTGCGGGTGAAGGTGAGTTCCGCCATACGATTGGCGATCTGGTCGACGATCTTGAATTCACGGTCACTGGCGGCGATTTCACCACGCGTCGGCCGTATCGCGTAATCGCAGTGCCAGAGCCGGCCGTGTCTTCGATGACCGCACTCTGCACCTATCCGGGCTACACCGGCTGGAACCGACCGGGAGTGGGCGACGAACAGGAACGCCGGATCGATGCGACGGAAATCACCGTGCCGATGGAAACGCAGGTCGTTTTGAAGGCGATTTCGACGAAACCCTTGCGGCACGTGCGAATCTCGGGACGTGGGTTTGAAGTCGAGCTGGAGCGGTCTGAAGACGGTGAGTCGACGGCGAAGTGCAGCTATCTCGACGATCGTGGTATCCCGTTCTTTACGCGGCCGATTGTGCCTACGTCGGTTCCGTTCATTTCCCCCGACGGACTGAATATCTCGGTCGGCATGCTCGTAACACAACGGGAGCAGTTGCAGCCCTCTCCTGAGAACGCTTCCCAGCAAAGCGATGGAGCGGTTCCGAGTGCGATTATCCTGCGGGAAGAATCGCTGCGAATTCTGCTTCGGGACGAAAGTGACATCGTCAATCTCGAACCAATCCGGCTGACCATTCGCGGCCGTGAGGATGAGTCGCCTCAGGTGACAACGCGGCTCGTCGGGATCGGCAAAGCCATCACGCGGAAAGCGATGATCCCGGTTCAGGGCGAACTGAGTGATGATTACGGACTGGCCGAAACGAAGTTTGAGTATCGAATTGATCAGGCCGAGGAAGCCGAGACCAGACCAACTGTCCGACAGCCCGAACGGGCCCTCGAATTCATGATGAACGGGACGGCTGAACAGCCCGAGGAACGCTTCGATGTTCTCCCGCTCGAACTCAACGTTGGTCAGGTGCTGTTCCTGAACCTGCTCGCTGCTGATGTCGACACGATTAACGGGCCGCACCTGTCGCGGAGCGAGACGTATCGACTCAAGATCGTGAGCGATGACGAACTCCTCTCCCTGCTGCATCAGGATGAACTCAATCTGAGGCGGCGGTTTGAACAGCTTATCGACGAACTGACACGCTCCCGGGATGATTTCGCCGGGGCGGCCATTCCGCCTTCCGAAGCAGAGGGAAGTGCAGAGCCGCTGCCGCTTCCCGATGCTGTCCAGCGAACGCTGAATACCCTGCGGAAGGATTCGATTGAAGCCGACGCGATCCGGATCGCGTTTGACAACATCCTCCGCGAACTGATTAATAACCGAGTGGAGACCCCGCAAATGCGGGCCCGGCTGCAGGAAAAAATCATCGCTCCGCTGACTTCGTTACTGGAGAACGAATTCGCGAAAGCCGAAGAGGACTTCCGTCTGCTCGACTTCAGTCTTCAGCAGGGGGCGGAGGCCGAGGTGACACCAGCGGTGTGTCTGGCCGACATGGACCGGCTTCTGTCGGGATTGCGGCAGATTCTCATCGAGATGCGAAAGCTGGAGAGCTTCCAGGAAGTGATTGAACTGCTCAAAGGGATCATCGACGACCAGAAAACCCTGCGAGAGAAGACCGAAGAAGAGCGAAAAAAGAAGCTGATCGATCTGCTCAACTGATCTACAATGTGATCTGGTGTTTTGCGGTCGTTTTGAACCGAGAGAGGAGACTTCCCTGTGTTAATGCTCGGACGCATGCCAAAGGCCTGGTCGGTCCCCCTGCTCTCGGTCTGTCTGACGATTTTCGTTTCGACCGTGGCTCCGGCTCAGGAGGAGACTCCGGATAGTCCCGCCGCCGAAGATGCCAGTCTGAAAGACGTTCAGCAGTCGATCGCGGCCCGTTACCAGCGATTCTCCAAAACGCTGGCCCAGCTTCACGGCTACATGAAGGAGACTGATCCGGCTCGAGCCGAACTGCTGATGCGCGTGATCGGCAAGAGCAACGAGGCCCGAATTGATGGTCAACTTGAAGTTCTGCTGGAACTGCTGGCGGCTGAGACTCCGCAATATGCCGGCGTAGTCGAGCGGCAGGAAGATCTCATCGAATCGCTGCTGACGCTGCTTGACGTTCTTCAGAGTGAGGACGAGCTTGAACGTCTCGGCAGCGAGATCGAGCGCCTGCAGGCTTTGATCGGCGATTTGAACAAGCTCGTCATTCAGCAGAAAGAAGTCCGAGCCGGTACTGAACGCGGGCGTCCGGGACAGAGCCTGCAGCAGGATCAGCAGGACGTGACCGAAAACACCCAGAAGCTGGCCGACAAGATCGACAGGCAGGACGAGCAGCGTCGACAGGAAGAGGCCAAAAAGTCGGGCGGCGATCAGGAGTCCCAGGAAGGTTCTGAAAGCCAGGACGGGAAGAAGAGCGAACAGGATGGCGAGAAGAAGCCATCTGAACAGAACGGCGAACAGAAGCCAAAGGACGGCGAACCGAAAGACTCGGAATCAATGCCGAAAGAGGGCGAACAGGACCCTTCGCAGGGAGAATCGTCCGATTCGGAAAGCAAGCCGTCCGAGCCTCAGGACTCGAAGCAGTCACCGTCTCAGCAGCAGCAACAAAAGCAGCAGGGGCAGCCTCAGGACCAGCAGCCCTCGGAAGGATCCCCACAGGAGCAGCAGAACTCCGAACAGCAACAGCAGAAACCTCAGGATCAGCAGCAGACCGCTGGTCGCGAAGAGGTCGAGTCGGCGATCGAACGGATGCAGAAGGCGATCGACGAACTGAAGAAAGAACAGAAGGAGAACGCTTCCCGCGAACAGGATCGCGCCATCGCTGAGCTGGAAAAGGCCAAGGCTCAGCTCGAAGAGATTCTGCGACAGCTGCGTGAAGAAGAGCAGAAGATCATGCTCGCCGCTTTGGAGGCACGCTTCCGCAAGATGCTGCAGCTGCAGATGGCGGTGCGCAAGGCCAGCGGACAGATTCACGATATTCCGACCGAGCAGCGCGTGCCCCGGCATCGTGCCCGTTCAACGCAGCTGGCTCGCGATGAGCAGGATATTGTTGTCGAAGCCGACAAGGCTTTGGTGCTCTTCCGGGAAGAAGGAACTTCGGTCGCCTTCCCCGAAGCCGTCCTCGAACTTCGTGAAGACATGCGGACCGTGGCCGAGCGTCTGAATCAGTTCCAGATTGACGACATCACCATTGCGATCGAAGACGACATTATCGAAGCCCTCGAAGAAATGGTCGAAGCTCTTCGACGCGAGATGGAGAAGCTCGAAGAGAAAGACCAACAGGGTGATCAGCAGCAGGGAGAACAGGGCGACCCGGCTCTGATCGATCTGATCGCGGAACTGAAACTGTTGCGGTCGCTGCAGTATCGGGTCAATCGACGGACGCGTCAGTATGGACGTCAGATTGATGGCGAACAGGCTGCCGACCCTGAGCTGCTCGATCTTCTCGATCAGCTGTCGATTCGGCAGGCCCGAATCCAGCGCGCGACCTACGACCTTTCGACGGGACGCAACGAATGACCAGACGATTCCCTACAGTTAATCAGACATTTTCCTGCGGCGTCCTGACGGTCGCGGCCGTTCTCTGCGGATTGGTGACGGTTGCAGAACGAGCCAGTGCGCAGGAAAAGACAGCCGATGGGCAGAAGTTTCAGGCTATGCCCCATGAGAACGTTGCCGCCCGCTGTGAAGCGTGGATTGCCGAGCAGTCTCCGGAAAATGTTGAAGCCTGGAAGCAGTTTGCAGCGGCTCATTCGGGTTCTCCTGCAACGGAACTGATCGCGAACGCAATTCGTTTATCGGGGCCGGAACTCAAGGATTTTGTCGATCGCACGCGCACGGCTTCGTATCGCGAATTGCTGGAATCCCATGAGGCCGGTCTGCCTGCTGTCAACGATCCGTGGATCGCAGCCAACTTCCGCTGCTGGTTCGCCGATCAGTTGACGCAACGGCAGATGTATGAAGAGGCCCTGGATCAGCTGACCGATCTCGATCCTTCGCTGCTGGCTGAGCCGGCGGGGTATTTCTTTCAGAAGGCGGTTTGTGCCCATCAGCTGCTGGCGAAAGATGTCGCAAGCGAATCGCTGAAGACGTTGCTGACCGATTGCGAATCGCTGCCGACGCGGTATCGCATGCTGGGCGAACTCATGCAACAGGACATGACGCGCTGGGAAGACAAGAGTCTCGATGAGATCTCCCGCAAGATGAAGGATGTCGAACGGCGGCTCGATATCGGTCGCAGTGGCCAGAAGGTGCAGAAAGTTGAAGAAGAGATCATCGAAACGCTCGACGAATTGATTGCCAAGCTTGAACAGCAGGCAAGCGGCGGAGGCGGAGCCGGCAACAGCTCGCAGAACAATCCGAGCTCGCCGTCTCAGGACAGCCGCGTGAAGGGGCAGACGGCTCCCGGGGAAGTCGACGAGAAGGACCTCGGCAAACAGGCCGGCTGGGGAAATCTCCCTCCGAAGGATCAGGCCAAAGCCAAGCAGATTCTGGGGACCATGTTCCCGCCACACTATCAGCGTGCGATCGAAGCCTACAACCGCAAAGCCGCTCAGCGGGATAATCAGAACCCTTAGTCAGGAAACGGAAGTCCTATGTCGATTCGATCCGATCTCGTCCGTTTCATCATCGGAAGCTCAGCGGCTCTGCTTCTGTGCATTTCGTCTGCGTTTGCGGTGGATATCGCGACGATGGACGGAAAAACCATTTCCGGCGAACTCAGCGATCTTGCCAGCGAACAGCTCGTCATTGAAGCGGGCGGAAACGTGAATGCGATCTCGCTCGACCGCGTGATGACCGTGAGCTGGCCGGATCATAAACCGAAGCCGGATGCCGGCCCGGGTGTCTCTCAGCAGATTCGTCTGACCGATGGTTCCCGGCTTCGCGGCAGTCAGGCCACCGGTGATGGATTAACGGTCTCATTTGCTTCCAGTTCCTTTGGCACCATCAGTGTTCCCTTCCGAAATGTGAAATCGCTCTTGCTGAAACCGCTCGACGATGTGACTCGCGAGCCGTGGCAGGAGTTGCTTTCGAAGTCAGCGGCTGATGACCGACTCGTCATTCGCAAAGGCGACGTCCTCGATTTTCTGCCGGGCGTCGTCACCGAGTACAACGAGTCCGAGATCTCCTTCCTTTACGACGGCAGCGAGATCGACGTGCCGATTGCGAAAGTGTTCGGAATCATTCATGCCGTGGCGATGCAGCCGGGGACACAGGCTCGCTGTGCGATCGAGACCGTAACCGGCGAAAGCCTGCTTGTTCAGAATGTCTCGCTCCAGGGACAGGAACTGATCGCCAGCACCGGCCCGCAGCAGCAGATTCGCTGCTCGACGGAAATGATCTCGCGACTCGACTTCAGTCTGGGACGGGTCGTCTATCTTTCTGACCTCACGCCGGAGGGGACGGAGTACACGCCCTTCTTCGATACAATCTGGGAGTACCAGCGGGATCGCACCGCGGATGGAAAACAGCTCCAGTTGGGGCGTGAGAAATTCGCACGAGGTCTCTGGATCCATTCTAAGACCGAATTGACGTATCGGCTTGCCGGCGAGTACACGCGGATGCAGGCTCTCATGGGAATCGACCATGGCGTGGCGGCGGCTGGGCATGGCGATGTCGACGTGATTATTCGCGGCGATGACAAAGTTCTGTATCAGGGGAACGTGAATGCCCGCATGGACCCCATCCCGCTCGATCTTCCCCTGAGCGGCAAACGCTTCCTTTACATTACGGTCGACTTTGGCAAGGGACTTGATATTGGCGACCACCTGGATCTCGTGGATGCACGACTACTCAAATAAATCTGCGCATGTTGCAGTCGTTTCGATTGTTGCCGCCCTGCTCTGGCTGGGAGGATCGAAGCGGCTTGCTGCGCAGATCGAACTTCCACCGGAAGTGATCGCTGCAGAACACCAGCGAATCGAAGTCATCGACCGCATCAGTCCGACCGTGGTGGCAATCTTTCCGCCCGATGGTCAGGGAGGTGGCTCCGGCGTATTGATCTCGCCAGATGGCCTCACGCTGACGAACTTTCACGTGGTCGATGGAGCCGGTCCGTTTCTCAAGTGCGGACTTAACGACGGCAAGATCTACGATGCGGTTCTGATGGGAATCGACCCCACCGGCGACGTTGCGATGATTCAGCTGCTCGGTCGAGATGACTTTCCCTTCGCCAGGCTCGGTAACAGCGATACGGTGAAAGTGGGCGACTGGGCGCTCGCGATGGGGAACCCGTTTCTGCTGGCCGAGGACTTCCAGCCGACGCTCACCTTCGGCATGGTGAGCGGAGTACAGCGTTATCAGTATCCGGCTGGCACGTTCCTTGAATACACCGACTGCATTCAGGTCGACACGTCGATCAATCCGGGCAACTCGGGTGGTCCGCTGTTCAACGAACAGGGCGAAGTCGTCGGCATCAATGGGCGGATCTCCGTTGAAAAACGGGGCCGCGTGAATGCCGGTGCCGGGTACGCGATTTCCATCAATCAGATCAAGAACTTCCGCGATCACCTGCAAAGCGGACGTGTCGTCGATCATGCCACGCTCGGAGCAACCGTACGATCCGATGAGTTCTCGACCGTAATCGTCGATACGATTCTGGAAACCAGCAGCGCCTACTTCTGTGGACTTCGTCGCGGCGATGAGATTATTTCGTTCGGTGGGCGCCCGATCGGCAGCGTCAATCAGCTGAAGAACGTGCTCGGCATCTACCCCAAGGGCTGGAAGATTCCGTTGGTTTACCGCCGCGATGGGGAACGGTTCGAGATCTTCCCGCGACTTGAAGCGCTGCACTCCACGGGCGAGCTGCTCGAGTTCGCCGGCGAGCCGCCGATGCCGGCCAATCCTGAGGAAGAGCCGAAGGAAGAGATGCCGATTCCCCTTCCGTTGCCGCACGGCAAAAAGCCGATCGTGATTCCGGAGGAGCACAAGCATCTCTATACCGGTCGACTCGGTTTCGTAAACTATCACTTCAACCAGACGCGGCAGGACAAACTGCTGAATGGCTTGAAGTCGCTTGGCGATTTCGGAGGCCCGGATCGTAAGTGGACTTTCACCGGACAGATCGCCGGCGGAGCCGAGTTCAAGCTCGTGCTCGCCGAGTTCGCTTGTCTGCTGGAACTGCCTCAGGAACAGCGGGCTTTCCTGATGGACCTCGGCCGCCCGGAAACGTTCGTCGCCGGACTGAACTCCGAAGGCATGCTGATGGCCCTTTACGAATGGCAGCAGTTCATGACGAAGGGGAAGGGTGCCTTCACGGAGATGTATTATGTCGGCAGCGAGCCGCTCGATGGCGTCGGGCAGCGGGTCGACGTGCTGTTCACGCTCGATTCGGAACGGGAAATCCGCTGGTACTTCGATCAGGGAGCCGGGCAACTGGTCGGCTGGGATCTGCGACTGCGGCCCGATATGCCTGAATGTGGAATCCGGATCCCGACCTGGAAGCCGGATCAGCCCCATTCCACTCCGGTGCAGTTCTCGGTCGTTGTCGACGGAAAGCCGGCGACTGTCTTTGAAGTCAACTCTATGAAAACTGGCGACGTGGAGAAGCCGACTCCCTGAGTCGCCCACGACGCATATCTGAAATCGACCGCATGTTCTGGAAACATACTCAGTTTGATCTTCGACGGACGCCGCTCTGGTGTGCGCTTCTGCTGTTGTTCATGGCTGCCCCGGTTCGCGGCGACCAGCAGGAGACGCTGACCCAAGTATTGCCGAAGACGGTCAAACTTTACGGAGCCGGCGGGCTGGCCAATCTGGCGAGTTACGGCACCGGAATTCTAATTTCACCGGACGGCCATATTCTCACGGTCTGGAATCATCTGCTCGATACCGACTCCGTTGTCGCGGTGCTCGATAATGGACGGCGTCTCCCGGCGACATTTATCGCCGGAGCCGGTGAAGCGGGCCTCGCGGTTCTCAAGATCGAGGTTCGCAACGCTCCGCATTTCGATCTGAATCAGCTTGCCCAGCGTGGCCCGGGAACGCCGGTACTCGGCTTCAGCAACATGTTCAATGTGGCCGCCGGCGACGAGCCGGTTTCCGTCATTCACGGCGTCATCGCCATGGTCGGCCCCCTGCCCGCCCGACGCGGCCGCTTCGATATGACGTACAAAGGCGATGTCATTGTGGTCGATGCCGTCATGAATAACCCGGGAGCAGCCGGGGGCGCGCTGACAACGGCATCGGGCGAACTGCTCGGCATCATCGGCAAAGAGATTCGAGACAGTCGCTCCAACCTGTGGATCAACTACGCGATTCCGCTGTACGACTTTCGGGAGACGATCGGGCAGCTTGTCCGCGGAGAAGTTGTGACCGGCGATCGCGTCGAGTTGCCCCCGGTGATTCGTCCGGTTGATACGATGCCGATGGGGTTTCGGCTCGTGCCCGATGTCGTCGCCCGCACCCCGGCGTATATCGATGTCGTCCAGCCCGGTTCTCCAGCCGCGGAATCTGGACTGCAGCAGGACGATCTGATCGTCCTCGCCAACGACGATCTCGTGCAGTCGTGCAGAGAGTTCTACGAACGCCTGCATCAGCTGCAGAAAGGCGACGTCCTGCGAGTGACCGTCCGCCGCGGCCGGGAACTGATCAATGCTGAACTGATCGTTCCTGAGCTGAACTAGCCTGCTATAATGGTCTGTGTGGTGTGCCTCCATGTTTGCTAAGGGGTAGCCCCGGTTGATTCAACCGGGGTGGCGCAGCCACAGGAGGTCCGTACTGGATCAACAACTTGTCGGCTGAAACCTCTTGCCGACTTCGTCGGCCCCGGGAGCAAAGCAACCGGGGCTACCCTCAGAGATCTTGAGGCCGATCGGGGGAGCCGTAAAAAAACCGTTCGAAACCGGCCGTTTCAGGCTGTGGAGTTTTCATGTCTGGATTTGACCTCGTCAGTGAATTTGCTCCCGGTGGGGACCAGCCGAAGGCGATCGATTCGCTGGTTCGCGGTCTTGAGGAGGGCAAACGGAATCAGGTGCTGCTCGGTGTGACCGGTTCCGGGAAGACGTTCACGATGGCGAACGTCATCCAAAAGATGAACCGTCCGACGCTCGTGCTGTCGCACAACAAAACGCTGGCCGCCCAGCTGTACGCCGAATTCCGCGACTTCTTTCCGAACAACGCGGTCACGTATTTCGTCAGCTACTACGACTACTATCAGCCCGAAGCCTACATTCCGCAGCGCGATATCTACATCGAGAAGGATGCCTCGATCAACGACGAGATCGATCGGCTGCGACTCCTCGCCACCAGTGCGCTTGTCAGTCGACGGGATGTGATCGTCGTCGCCAGTGTCAGCTGTATTTATGGCCTGGGGTCTCCGAAGGATTATCTCGACATGATGATCCCGCTGCGGATCGGTCAGCAGGTGAATCGCGACGAGCTGCTGCTCAAGTTCATTGATATTCATTACGACCGCAACGACTTCCAACGGGCTCGCGGCAAGTTTCGCGTGCGGGGTGATGTGATCGAGCTCTGGCCGGCATACGAAGAGTTCGCCTATCGCATCGAACTCTGGGGCGATGAAGTCGAGTCGCTGTCGATCATCGATCCAGTCTCCGGCGATGTGCACAAGATTCACAACGACATTTACATCTACCCGGCCAAACACTTCGTGTTGCCTCAGAGTCGCATCGACAATGCGATGGTCGAGATTGAAGAAGAACTCAACACACGGCTCGAAGAGTTTCGGCGGGAAGGCAAGCTGCTCGAAATGCAGCGGCTCAGTGCTCGAACCCGCTACGATATGGAGCTGCTGAAAGAGACCGGGTTCTGTCCGGGGATCGAAAACTATTCGCGGGCGCTGGCGGGCCGCAAGCCGGGGCAGCCGCCGTATACGTTGTACGACTTCTTCCCTGATGACTTCCTGATGTTCATCGACGAGTCGCACGTTACCCTGCCCCAGGTGCGGGCGATGTATGCCGGTGACCGGTCCCGCAAGCAGGCCCTCGTCGATCACGGTTTCCGCCTGCCGATGGCTCTCGACAACCGGCCGCTCACGTTCGACGAATGGAATGCCCGGCGGAATCAGGTTGTGTTTGTCTCCGCGACTCCGGCTGACTGGGAGCTCGATCAGTCCGAAGGAGAGATCGTCGAGCAGATCATTCGCCCGACGGGCCTCGTCGATCCGGTCGTGCATGTCCTCCCGGCTCGTCGACAGGTCCCGCATTTGGTCGAGCAGATCAAACTGAGAGCCGAGAAGAACGAGCGAACGCTGGTCACTACACTCACCAAGCGGCTGGCCGAGGATCTCACCGGTTACCTGCAGGACGAGGGACTGAAGTGTGCCTGGCTGCATTCCGAACTCGATGCCATCGAACGGGTCGAGATTCTGCGGGAACTTCGCGAAGGAACGCACGATACCGTCATCGGCGTCAACCTGCTCCGGGAAGGTCTCGACCTCCCGGAAGTCTCGCTGGTTGCGATTCTCGATGCCGATAAAGAAGGCTTCCTGCGAAACGACACGAGTCTGATTCAGACCATCGGCCGCTCGGCCCGGAACGTGAATGCCGAGGTCATTCTCTACGCCGACACGGTAACGCCGAGCATGCAGATGGCAATCGACGAAACGAACCGCCGCCGCGAGTTGCAGCTCGAGTACAACCGCAAACACGGCATCACCCCCGAGACAATCCGCAAGGCGATCCGCCGCGGCATCGAAGACGAAATCGAAGCCCGTCAGATCGTTCAGAAAGCCGCCGGCGTTTCTTCAGAGACGGAGTTTGTCACACAGGAATACCTGAAGGCGATGGAAGGCGAAATGCTCACGGCAGCCGAGAACCTCGAATTCGAACGAGCAGCCGAACTTCGCGACCGCATTGAGAAACTCCGAGGAAAAATCGGCCAGGAGATCCCGGTGGGCGACAAAGATACGCCGGGGTTCGCTCCGAAGGGAAATCGTCAGCGGCGAAAGAAGACCGGGAGGAAGGGAACATCACGAAAACGGCCAGGGTGAATACCTGTGACTGAGTGAATGTGGTGACCACCGGCATGATTCGCTGGGCTTCTATGGCCAACTCGTCTTTCTTCTTTGCTGTTCCAGCCACTTGACTGCGGGTTGCGGCAGCCCCTCGTGGCCGCCTTCGAAGATTGTCACTCGAGCCGGGCCGGCGTGGCGGCGGAGGTGGATGTCGACGTTGTATTCGGATTTCGGAACTTCATCCGAGGGTTGTGGCGTCGTGAGTGGTTGCTCGTTGCTGAGTTGTTCGATCTCGGCTGCGGTTACTTCTCTCGTCCCCTGCGCACGGGCGATGCGATTGAACGCGTTGAGGGTATGAGCGATCGGGACGGAGCCAGTGTGCCCGTCGTGGATCCCGGCGTTCAGATCGAGGGGAAGGTCGCCTGTGTTGTCGAGATGGAAGATGGGAGAGCGACTGCGATAGCGGGCGTCGATTTCTTTGCTCTGTCCCGGCGGGCCGCCGAGGCTGCGTTCGATCATGCGGGCGTAGTTGCCGATTGGCGTGGTGCGGGCGTGGAAGCGGTGCCATTCCGCCAGATCGCTGATGCCGACCCAGGCAGTGACAGCTGAGAACTTGGCGGGATGATAACCGGCCATGAGCATGGCCATGTGTCCGCCGCCGGACGTGCCGGCCAGATAGATACGGGAGCGGTCGATGTTCGCGTTTTCGAGCACGTGCTGGATGCTGTCGAGAATGTCCTGTCGGGCGAGTTCGGAGCCGCAGGCTTCGGGGTGATCATTGCGGCCACGGAAGTTGGGATGCAGATAGCCCCAGTTCCGCTCGACCGCTTCCCGCTGCCATTTGCTGTTGTTCTGCAGATAGTTCCCGCTCCAGGAGTGCAGAAAAACGAGCAGCGGCGTCGATTCGGTCTTTGCCTGCTCCGGCATCAACACAAGAGCCGGCTGTTCAGAGTCGTCAAGCGTGCTGCGGAACTTGAATTCCGTGAGAGCCGGCAGATCGGCTGCGTACACTGGAGTTGAGCAGAACAGGCAGAGTGTGATCAGGCAGGTCAGCAGGCGGCTGGGCATTGTTGAAGTCTCTTCGTCAGGAGTCAGCGTCGGGTGGGGACTTCGAGGATCTGATCTTCGAAGGTGACCCAGACGCGGTCGTTGGCGGACGGCTTGACGATACCACCATCGACGAACGAAGAAAACGCCGGCAGCACGAGGCAGCCCTGCGAATACCAGAATCCGTGGCACTTGACCCGATGCGTGTATCCTTCCTGCAGTTCGACACGCGGATGAAGATGTCCGGCCAGAACGAGCGGATGATCGTCCGAAAAGACGGCCGGCTCGTGCTGGCAGATGACGTTCTTCAAGGCCACCGGAGCGGGTATGGATTCGATTTGCCACTCGTCGGGCAGGTTCTTCAGATGACGATCGTGATTGCCACGGACGAGGGTGATGCGGAGCTGAGAGTGAGTCCGTCGCCAGCGGGTAATGATATCGACCAGCTGTGGGTCGACTCCGGTGTGGTGATGGGTCAGGTCGCCCAGCACGACCAGATGAGTCGCCTGATGTTGCGAGATGAGATCGGACAGCCGTTTCAGGTCGGGTGAAGCCGTTTCCGGAACCGGAATGCCAAAATGCCGAAACGTGCCTGCCTTGCCCCAGTGCAGATCGGCGACGAAGAGCGTCCGTTGATCGGGCCAGAAGATCGCGCGGTCCGCCAGGAGTTCGAGGGTGACGTCCCTGAGTGTGACTGGTATTGATGAGGGCATCCGGTTTCCCTGTTCGTTGAATTACGAAGCGGCTTTCTCAAGGACGAGTGACATACGGGCAATTCGATCCTTCAGCTGTTCGGTACTCAGTTTCTGCCGGAGTCGGTCGACGAACAACGGAAACGCGAATGGGGTCAGCCGGGGTGGATAGACGATGCGGACCTCGTTCGAAAGCAGACGCTCCATCGTGCGACGCATGCGGGACTGGTCGAGCTGCTGTTCGAGGACTTCGCGTCGCGACTGATGCAGCAGCAGGTTCTCGGGATCGTAGTTCGAGAAAACATCGAACAGGAGTCCGGTCGAAGCCTGCAGCTGTCGCGTCGTTCGTTGCTGACCGGGATAGCCATTGAAGACCAGGCCGGAAATTCGGGCGATGTCGCGGAACTGCCGTCGAGCCATCTCAGCCGCGTTCATGCTGTGAATGATATCGTCCGCCATGGTGTCGAGGCGGAACAGAAGCTCGCGGGGATCGTCCGGCAGTTCGAGCTTCTGCGGCGAGAGAAGTTCGAAACCATAGTCGTTGACCGACATGGTGAACGAGATCGGTTCCCGCTGGGCCAGCCGATGAGCAACGAGGGCGGAAAGCCCTTCATGTACGAGTCGGCCGGCGAACGGATAGAAGAAGAGATGGTGCCCTTCACGCGACTTGACCCGCTCGATTAACAGGGAATCCCGCGAAGGCAGAGCCGACCAGTCTTCCTGCAGATCGAGAATCTCGCTGACGGCCTTGAGTTCCGGCGACTTGCGGTCTCCTTCATGGTACTGACGGAGTTCCTGCAAAAAGGCATCGGCCAGTTCGGTGGAGAGCGGCATACGTCCGCCCATCCAGCGGGGAACGGTCGTTGCGGTTTTCTTCGCCCGGCGGACGTGGACAATCATGTTGTCGATGCTGACAAACTCCAGCGACTTGCCGGCGAAGTGGAACAGGTCGCCCCGCTTCAGTTTAGCGACGAACGATTCTTCGACTGAACCAATGCGGGCCCCCTTCATATATTTGACGGCCAGCGTGCCATCGCCGCAGATGGTGCCGATCGACAGCCGATGCTGGCGGGCCCGCTTGCGATCGGTCAAGGCAAAGTTGTCTCCGTCCGGCGTTTCGAGCCGTGAGTATTCGGGGTAGGCGCGTAGTGATTCGCCGCCGGTCGTCGCGAAGTCGAGGGCCCAGTCGAACTCCTGTTGAGTCAGGTTGCGGTAGGCCCAGGACTGGCGGACTTCGTGCAGCAGGTCCTTCTTCTCGAAGCCGCCCCCAAGAGCGATGGTACACAGGTGTTGAATGAGAACGTCGAGCGGTTTGTCCTGCGGAGATCGCGACTCCACGTTCCCGCTCAGGACTGCCCGGCGAGCCGCGGCGACTTCGACCAGTTCAAGTGCATTGGTGGGCACGCAGACGACTTCGCTGGTTTCGCCGGGACGGTGTCCGCTGCGTCCTGCCCGCTGCATGAGTCGGGCCACTCCCTTGGGACTGCCGATCTGGAAGACACGCTCCACGGGAGTGAAGTCGACGCCGAGGTCGAGACTTGACGTGCAGACGACGCAGCGAAGCTTCCCCTTCTTCACCGCATCTTCGACCCAGCGTCGAGTGTCCTGATCGATCGAACCATGATGCAGGGCAATTGTTCCCGCCCAGTCAGGCCGCTGCTTGAGAATCGCCTGATACCAGAGTTCCGATTGCGAACGAGTATTGGTGAAGACGAGGGAGGTGCCCCCCTGCTCGACTTCTGTCAGCAGTTGCGGCAACTGTTTAAGTCCGAGGTGGCCCGACCACGGAAAACGTTCCATCGTCTCCGGGATGATCGAGCGAATGCGGTACTTCTTGTGGGCATTTCCCTTGATCATCTGCGGCGGTCGCAGCGGGTTCGCTCCGACCAGCACGTCGGCTGCTTCGGAAAGGTTGCCGATGGTCGCGGAGAGTCCCCAGACTCGCAGGTCTTCGTTCCATTTGCGGAGTCGGGCCAGCGCGAGTTCGGTCTGCGTTCCTCGCTTCGTTGAAAGGAGCTCGTGCCATTCGTCGACGATGACGGTGTCCACTTCCGAAAGCAGCTCGCTGGCGTTCTTTCGAGCGAGCAGCAGAGACAGGCTTTCGGGAGTCGTGATCAAGACTTCGGGAAGTCGGGATGCCTGACGCTGACGGATGCTGCTCGTGGTATCGCCGGTTCGCGTTTCGACCAGCCAGTCGAGTTCAAGATCATCAAGCGGCCGCTGGATGGCTGTGCACAGATCGGAAGCGAGTGCTCTCAGCGGAGTCAACCAGAGCAGACGGCACTTTCGACTGCGTGATCGCCTGGGGCTCCCGGAGCCAGGTTTCTGGTGTCGCCTTTTAAGGGCTTCGAGCAGCGGGCCGCCGAGGGCGGCATAGGTTTTCCCAGTACCGGTTGTCGCGTGGACGAGGCCGGAATCACCGGCCAGCCAGGCCCGCCAGACTTTCTTCTGAAAGGGGAACGGAGCCCAGTCCTGTCCGGTGAACCAGCCGGTCAGTTCTCCCATCGCGAGGGAGCGAGCGGATTTGCGGCGAGCGGTCGACGACATCAGCCCTGCTCCTCGGCCGTGGTGATCGTTTCGACTTCACTCGGCATCATCGCGAGCAGATGCTCAAGCCGATCGGCGTCTTCCGGCTTCTTGTCTTCCCTCCACCGATGAATCCGCGGAAAGCGGACGGCGACGCCGGACTTGTGCCGCGTTGAACGCTGAATGTTCTCGAAGCCAAGTTCAAAAACTAATTCTGCTTTAACGCTTCGGACAGGACCGAACCGCTCCAGCGTATTGTTGCGTATGAAGCGGTCGACGCGACGGATCTCTGCATCAGTCAAGCCAGAGTAGGCTTTGGCGAATGGAACGAGTGTGTCCCCCTGCCAGAGGGCGAATGTGTAGTCGGTGTAAAGACTGGCCCGGCGGCCGTGTCCCGCCTGGGCATAGATCAGCACCGCATCGATTGTGTACGGCTCGATCTTCCACTTCCACCACGTGCCGGTCACGCGACCGACTTCGTAGGGTGCCGACTTCTTCTTGAGCATCAGCCCTTCCACGGCCAGATCGCGGGACCGGGAGCGTTCCTCAGCGAGTTCATCCCAGTCGTTGCCGATGACTTCGGGAGACAGCATGAGCCGGCTCTCGTCATCGGTGGCGAGGATCTTTTCCAGTTGCCTGCGACGCTCCGCGAACGGCTGCTGGCGGATGTCTTCGCCTTTGAATTCCAGCAGGTCAAATGCGATGAATCGGATTGGCACGTCCTTCATGACCTTCGGGCCAACCTTCTTGCGGTTGATTCGCTTCTGTAGATCACCGAACGGAAGGACGCGACCGTCTTTCCAGCCGAGAACTTCGCCATCGATGACCGTTCCCTCCGGCAGATCGAGGATGTCGTCGTCGAGTTCCGGGAAGCGCTCGTTCAGAAGTTCTTCCCCGCGCGACCAGAGAAAGAACTCGTCGCCCCGCCGGAGAATCTGAGCCCGAATGCCATCCCATTTCCACTCGGCATGCCAGTCGTCGAGTGAGCCGAGGGTTTCGGGAGGATCGTTCAACGCATGAGCCAGGCAGAACGGATACGGCTGGCTGAGTGCGGTTTCGCCGGCATCCGGCGAGATGAGTTGATTGAAGAATTCAGGCGTTGGTTCCCATGTTCCCATCATGCGATGGGAAATGACGTTTGGCTCCAGGTCGTACGCCAGCGAGAGAGCTTTGATGACCGACCGCTGGGAGACGCCGATGCGCAGTCCGCCGGTGATGAGCTTGTTGTACACGAAGCGGGACCAGCTACCGAGTTCGCTCCACGCCTGTTGAAGCAGCAGCCGTTGACCTTCTTCCTTCATCGATCCAAGCGGAAGAATGCGTTCTTCAAACCATTCGGTCAATGTTCCTGAGACGCTCTCCTGTTCGCCGGATCCGAGGACGAGAGCAATGGTTTCCGCCAGATCACCCACGGTGTGATAGCATTCTTCAAAGAGCCAATCCGGTAACTCGGCCAGTTCCGCGCTCCAGCGGCGGAGATCACCGTGTTTCACCAGTCGCTTCAGACGACGCCCGCTGAGGACATAAACGGCCCACGCCGCATCGGGAGCTGGAGCCTCGAGAAAATAGTCCCGCATCGCCTCCAGCTTTTGACTGGTGCGAGTCGTTTCGTCGAGTCGTCGAAAGAGTTGGCAGAACTGTTCCATGTGGGATTATAGACAGGGGGACGAGATCTGACGTGAAGATTTTCCGTTATGCCTCGGACGTTTCTTCTTCGGAATCGCCGGTGCGGTCGTCGTCCTGTTCTCCTTCATACATGGTGTCGAGTTCAGCGGCCTGGTACCCGTGATTGTTCAGCCAGTGGACGAGCGGGCGTTTGTAGCCGTGCGTCACGTAAACGCGCTCGGCTCGTGTCTGTTCGATCGCATTCAACAGTCCCGGCCAGTCGGCGTGATCGGAAAGCACGAAGCCGCGTTCGATATTGCGTCGTCGACGCTGACCGCGGACGGTCATCCAGCCAGAGGCGAATGCGGAAGCGTAGTTGCCGAACTTACGCAGCCAGGTCGTCGTCTGTGCAGACGGAGGAGCGATGATCATGGCTCTACGCCAGTCTTTTTTGTCGTCTGCGCGGCCGGCGTACTCGGTCGGGGGAAGGTCGATTTCGCATTCGCGGTAAGCCGCGTTAATCTTCTCGACCGCGCCGTGGCAATAGATGGGGCCGATTTCAGGATCGAGCCCGCTGAGCACGCGCTGGGCCTTCCCGAACCCGTAGGCAAAGATAACGGAAGGCCGCTGTTCCTCGGCGTTTTCCTGCCACCAGCGGTTCATATCATCGAAAACATCCTGCTGATCGGGCCAGTGATAGATCGGCAGTCCGAAAGTCGATTCGCTGACAAACGTGTGACAACGAACGACTTCAAAGTTTTCACAGGTGCGATCGGGATCGAGTTTGTAATCGCCAGAGACGACGCAGACCTGCCCATGCTTTTCAATCCGTATTTGCGAAGAGCCGAGCACATGGCCTGCGGGGTGAAAGGAAACCTTGACGCCGTTGATGACCAGCGTCTCCCCGTACGGCAACGATGAGATTTCGCTCTTCGGACCAAGGCGTCGTTCGAGGACCGGCTTGGACTGATCGGAGGCCAGATACTGCTCGCTCCCCCAGCGGGCGTGGTCGCCATGCGCATGGGTAATCAGCGCCTTGGGCACACCTCGCCAGGGATCGATGTAGAAGTCACCTGCTTCGCAGTAGAGACCTCGATCGGTCAGCGTGAATAATTCCGATGCAGATGATGAGCCGGCTTCAATCACAGATTGTAATACCCGATTGCAAAGTATTTTCTGGGATCGATCCAGATCTGCTGTTCCTGGAAGCCGACCCTTTCGAGCATCTCACTGAAGCCTTCAATCGAATATTTGTGCGAGTACTCCGTGCAGATCGACTCACCCTGTTCGAAATGGAACTGGTGATCGCCAACCCGAGCAGTTTGTTCCCGTTCGCTGACGAGGTGCATTTCGATCCGGCTGGCTTCATCGTTGAAGATCGCACGATGTCGGAAACTGTCGATGTCGAACGTTCCACCCAGTTCGTTGTTAATGCGATGGAGCAAATTCAGGTTGAAAGCTGCGGTGACTCCGCGTCGGTCATCGTAGGCGCGTTCGAGGACATTCACATCCTTACGAAGATCGAAACCGATCAGGAGCCCTCCATCCGGTTGCACGAGATGTGCGATCTGTTCAAGGATTCGCTGGGCCAGCGGGACTTCGAAGTTTCCAATGGTGGAGCCGGGAAAATAGACCACCCGCCGTTGACCATTGTCGGCCTCAGGAGGCAGGTCAATGGACTGGCAGAAATCGGCATGCAGCGGCGTGACGTTGATCTGCGGAAACTCGAATGCGATTTGTTCCGCACATCGGAACAGGTGCTCTCGCGAGATATCGATTGGCACGTAGCTGGTGCCCGGAGCCGCATGTTCAAGCAGGAGTCGAGTCTTGAGACTGCTCCCCGAGCCAGGCTCGATGATCATACTGTTAGAGCCAATCGCGTCGGCCATTTCTTCGACATGACGCTCCATGATCTGCATTTCCGTTCGCGTCACGTAATACTCATCGAGCTCGCAAATCTGATCGAAGATTCGGCTGCCCTCTTCATCGTAGAAGTACTTGCTGGAGAGCCGCTTGGGACGCTGGGAGAGTCCCTCAAGGACGTCGGCGCGAAATCCTTCAATAGCCTGTGTTTCCGTTGCCGATGTCAGACTGTGCTGGTTCATAGGGGCCCTTCTCTGCGAGCTGGAATGTGTAGGAACTGGTCCGATCACTTCGCAAGCCGTATGCCAGAAAACTGCCAGCGAGCTTCCGGCGGGAAGAAATTCCGATAGGTCCCGCGAATATGGCTTCCCGGCGTGGCACAGGAACCGCCTCGCAGAACGTACTGATTGCACATGAATTTGCCGTTGTACTCGCCAATGGCGCCTGGGGGCGTCACGTATCCGGGATACGCGACATACGGAGAGGCCGTCCATTCCCAGACGTCCCCATAGGCCTGTAGCAGATGCGATTGCTGTTCGCGACTGGCCGGCTGCGGATGAAACGCTTCGGTCTCAACGAAATTGCCGCTTCGTGTCCGGGGACAATCGCCCACCAGCGATGCGACACCCGTTTCCCACTCCCCTTCCAGGGGCAGCCGAAAACCGGCCCAGCGGGCGAACGCATCGGCTTCGAAAAAACTTACGTGGCAGACTGGTTCGTGTAGATCGACCGGTCGCAAACCGGACAGCGTGAATTGTGACCAGCCATCTTCCTCTGATTGCCAGTACAGGGGCGCTTTCCACCCCTCCTGCTTGCAGACGCTCCAGCCGAGTGAGAGCCAGAATTCCGGCCGTTCGTATCCTCCGTCCTGCATGAATTCGAGGTATTCCGAATTCGTGACGAGGCGACTGGAAAGCTGGAATGGCTCCAGCAGCAGGCGGTGTCGCGGAAGCTCGTTATCAAATCGAAATCCATCGGGGCCTGCTCCGATTTCGGTGATTCCACCTTCACAACTGACCCATCGCTGAGTTGCAGGTTCGCGGTAAGCGGCGTTGTGTTCGCGCTCGCGATAGACCGGAAACAGCGGATTGCAGGACAGCATATGCTTGATGTCCGTGAGGATCAGTTCCTGATGCTGCTGCTCATGGTTCAGGCCAACTTCGAGTAGCGACTGCAGCTCGGGATCGTCCCCCTTCTGTTCGATCAGTTCGCTCATCTGCTCATCGACGGCCCGTCGATAGTGACCCACTTCCGCAACGGTTGGACGTGACAGGAGTCCTCGGCGATGACGCGGGAACTGTTCTCCAACGCTGTTGTAGTACGAGTTGAACAGTACCTCGAACGCGGGGTTCAACGGTCGGTAATTCGGACGAAACTTCTTGAGAATAAACGTTTCGAAGAACCACGTTGTGTGAGCGCGATGCCAGCGTGCGGGACTCGCATCCGGCATCGACTGAATGACCTGATCTTCCGCGCAAAGCGGCTCGCAGAGCACTTCTGTTTGACGGCGGACCGCCCGATAACGGGACAGAAGGTGTACAAGGTCGACGGACTCGGTGTGGGCAATCACGGGCGTGGAAATGGCTCTTATCCTTGAAGGGAATCGGAATGTGAAATAACCGATCGGAGGAGCCGCACGTTCCGTTCCATCCGGCGATTGTCGTGTCCGCTCCCCAGGAAAAGTCGACACCATTCATGGTAGACGCCCTCAGTTGGAATGCGACCCCCTCTTGAGGAAGCAGGAGAACTAACGGAAAAGCCGCGAATTCTGCGCGATTTGGCATGAATTTCATCAAGTTTTTGAAACGCGTGTCCCCCGTTCGGTTTCCTTCTCGCTGGGAAGTATGGAGGGGCTGCGGCATACAGACGTCGTTGATCCCCTCTCGGGGGCCAGCACTGGGCGGGCCTTCGGAACGACACCATTCTATGGGAGACGCTGCAATGAACTCTGTCACCTCGAAGAGCACGGGCACTGCACTGGTTCGTGAAGTGGCCAAGCTGCGATCCGGTCAGATGACCGCCGGTCGCTGCTGCCGTTCCTGTCGTCGCTGCCGAAGCTGTAACTCCTGCCGGTCCTGCCGCAGTTGTCGCAGCTGCCGTGGCTGCGGCTGCCGCTAAGGCAATCGATCGGCTGTTGCCGAGACCCCTGAACGCCATCCCTCATAAGAGCCGACATTGGGCCGTGATCTCCGAGGAGACCGGGAATGTCCTGAAAGGTGAAAGAGGGTTTGCAATTCTGTAGCTACCGCTTCCATAATGCGGGCGGTAGCTATTTTTTCACTACCTCCACTGACCCAACCCAACGGAAGGGATCGACGCGATGATGCCCGCTATTGGCTATGCCGTACGCCGTGAGAATCGGTTTATCCTCTCGGACCCCAAACTCAACGCGGCCGAGATCACGTTTGAGCACGCCGATCTCCCCTTGTGGACCAAGAGCTTCATCAGCGGCGATGACATCGACTACGTCGCCATCCATGCGCTGAAACTCTCGGTCGGCAGCCCCGATCCTCCCGGCAAGGCTTATCTCGACGCCCTCAAAGGCGTCGCGATCGAGAACAATGCAACGGCCATCAGCGATCATCTCGGCTTCACGCGAGATGGCGAAGGCGGCGTCGAAATGGGCCACTTCGCCCCGGTCCCACTGACTCAGCCCGCTCTCGATGTCGTCTGTCGGAACCTCGACTTCGTGCAGAAGTACGTTGATCCGTTCCCGTTCTATATCGAGACAATCGCGTATCTGTTCCAGCTCGAAGGCACGATGAGCGAGCCCGAGTTTCTGACAAAGATGTTCCAGCGAACCGGTGTCGGCTGGCTGCTCGATATTACCAACGTTTATGCCAACGGCCGCAACTTCGGGTTCGATCCCAAAGACTTTGTCGAACAGGTCATGCCTCACGCCCCGCGTGTGCAGATGCATCTGGCTGGAGGCTTCTTCGACGAAGAACAGGGACTCTACTTCGACACCCATTCCCAGCCGATTCCCGACGACGTCTGGGACCTTTACGAGTACTCCCTGAAACTTGGACAGGGCAAAGTCGATGCGGTTTTCATCGAACGCGATGCCGAATTTCCTGGCGAAGAAGAATGGCGACGTGAACTTCACAAGATGTACGACATCGCGGAAGGAACGTCGACCGGCAAGGCAGCCGTCAAGAGCTGAGTTCTTTCCCGGGATTAGCATCGATGATTAGCATCGATTTACTGAATATTCCCCAGATCATCCGCGGGTGCAATGATGGCTTCCACTGAAAAACAGACCGAGACAACCAGTCCACCGGAGTTGTCTCCTGAGGCAGCTGAGCTGCAGTATCGGGATATGATCCAGAAGGTGGCTCGCGCGATCGCCGGCAACCGAACCGAGGATGTCCTCCCCTATCTGGGCAAGCAGTACGATGCGAAGCACGTCGAAATGTTTATCGACGGAAACTTCGATAAGCGGATCGATGTGCTGATACGTCTGATGCCGTTTGTTTCGGAAGACGAAGACTTCCCGAACTTCGAAGAACTGGCCGTTGAGTTCGCCGACTCTCAGCCAGTCGCTGCTTACGAAGGAAGTTCCGAAGAGTGCGACGCCATGTTGAAATGGCTGGAAGAGACTCAGGATCTGACCCCCGAACAGGAAGATACGATCGCGTGTCAGCGGGCCCGCTACGAAGTCGAGCGGCTCGCCCGGGAGAATCGAGGGGCTCATGTCCGCTTCCAGGAACTCGTCACCATCGCGCCCACGCTGCTTCCGGAACTCGATCGGGGTGACGATCTCACCGTACATCTCAATCCGATCACCAGCTGGTCCTGCCTCAAGTCTCCGAAGTTCCTCGAAGAAGGCGAACAGCCTCCGGTCTCGGTACTTTACTACGCCGATGAGGAGGAAGTGCGGACCGCGATGTTCGAGCCGGAAGGTCAGATGATTCTCGAACGGCTCGCGAACATTCAGCCCTGCCCGTTTTCCACCTGGAGGACAATTTCCGACGATGCCGATGCCGCTCAGTTGCGTGAGTTCGTCAAAGGACTGGTTTCGCTTCGTTTAATTGCCTTCGGTTGAATCGAGCATCGTGATGGACGCCCCCGCCGCGGCTACAGTTCCGAATGCCGATTCTCCGCCCGCTCCCCCATCCACCGTAACGGGCGAACTCTGGTCGTTGCTTCAGCAGAATCGCGGGCCCGTCATTCTGGCCTACGTGCTGCTGATCACCGAAAATCTTCTGAGACTGCTGCAGCCATTTCTGCTTGGTGTAGCCGTGAACGACCTCCTCAGCGATTCCTATCGCGGGCTGTGGTGGTTTCTGCTCGGTCATGGGGCTCACATGGCGACGCAGTTCTCGCGACAGATGTACGACACCCGCGTTTATTCCCACATGTACGCCCAGCGAGTCACGCGGCTCGTCTGTTCGCAGCGCAAGGCCGACATCCCCACCTCCCGCGTCGCCGCCCGGGCCTCTCTTTCGCGACAGTTTATCACCTTCGTCGAACAACAGGTTCCCCGCATGGTCACGGCACTCTTCTCCGTGATCGGGGCCATTGCCATGCTGTTCTACTACGACTGGCGAATTGTCGTGGCCTGTGTCTGCATTGCATTTCCCGTTTTTGTACTGAACGCGATCTACAGTCGAAGTGTCAAAAACGTCAGTAAGAATCTGCACGACCGCTGGGAGGACGAAGTCGATATCATTGGACAGGCGACGGATGAAAAAGTCGAAGCCCACTACAACTCGATGACCCAGTGCTGGGTTCGCATGTCCGATCTCGAAGCCCGCACGACGGGCATGACCGAACTGTTCGTAATGGGACTGATGGCCTTCGCTCTGCTCGTCGTTTGCCGAATTCCGAACATTCTGGCCGGAGATATCTTCGCCGTCTTCCGATACCTGATGATGTTCGTCCAGGGAATCGACACGGTCCCCCGTCTCGTCGAGCAATTTGCCCGTTTGAAAGACATCGTTCGACGCCTGTAAATCGGTTCAAAACCGCGTCAAAAACCCTGAAACTCCGGGCCTCTGCAAGGTGACGTTCCCGACGTCCAGACGACTTGCAGCCCCCCGCCCGGATGACTATGATTCAGCCCACACACGGGATGTAGCGCAGCCTGGTAGCGCGCTTGACTGGGGGTCAAGAAGTCGCAGGTTCAAATCCTGTCATCCCGACATAACGCAACCTGTTTCCTTGAAACAGGTTGCGTTTTTCTTTGGTCTTCGAGCGATGCCTGGTTTTGCCCTCGGAGATACCTTTGGTGATACCTTTTTGTCGACTTTTGGAACGAATCGGGGACACTTCTCTCGTTCCCGAGACAGTACTTGATACGAGTCCGACAGTCCGGGAAACCCGTGTTCCACTGGCTTCCGTCCTGTCCAGACCGGAGGACTTTCCATCGGTATCGACCAGGAACTCCGCTCGAGCCCTCGTCCCTCAATGGGGCCGGTCATGGTTAGACCGGAAGACTAGCCAGAGCCTGCGGGCGCAGGGTTGAACGCTTTGCTTCAATGGGGCCGGTCATGGTTAGACCGGAAGACGTCAGCGACCGATTCGAGCGGGTATATCTGTCCTGGCTTCAATGGGGCCGGTCATGGTTAGACCGGAAGACCGCAGCGCGGTCCGCCGGCTCACTGGCGAATCAACTCCTTCAATGGGGCCGGTCATGGTTAGACCGGAAGACCGGGGCGGTTCTCTCCGATATCGAACACCTGCAGCCCCCTTCAATGGGGCCGGTCATGGTTAGACCGGAAGACCGTCCGGTCTGCGGAACGATCTGGGCAGGGAGGGTTTCCTTCAATGGGGCCGGTCATGGTTAGACCGGAAGACCCCCTGCAAGCCACGGGACATATCAGCGAGGCAGGCGGCCTTCAATGGGGCCGGTCATGGTTAGACCGGAAGACCCATCTTTGGTCGTTTGATTCCGTTCGCCTGTTCTTCCTTCAATGGGGCCGGTCATGGTTAGACCGGAAGACCGAGCCGTCGGTCGACCAGTGGGAAGAGTGGGGCACCCTTCAATGGGGCCGGTCATGGTTAGACCGGAAGACCATGAATCCACAGGACGTCGAACTGCAGAAGGAGATTCTTCAATGGGGCCGGTCATGGTTAGACCGGAAGACCGCCTTGTAAGGCTTTACGATCATCGCTGAATGATCTCTTCAATGGGGCCGGTCATGGTTAGACCGGAAGACCGGATATCACCACCACCACCACCACGAAAAGGGGAAACTCTTCAATGGGGCCGGTCATGGTTAGACCGGAAGACCTCGATGATGATTTGTGGGTCGGTTGCACTCCCATCACCTTCAATGGGGCCGGTCATGGTTAGACCGGAAGACCGGCTTGAGTCACTCATGAATCGAGTTTTGATGTTCGGCCTTCAATGGGGCCGGTCATGGTTAGACCGGAAGACCGAGCAAGCACGATGCTGGTTTTATCACGGATGGCCAACCCTTCAATGGGGCCGGTCATGGTTAGACCGGAAGACCGAGGTGAGCCAAGTGCAGAGGGGACGCAGTGGGCACTTCAATGGGGCCGGTCATGGTTAGACCGGAAGACCACGCCGATCAGGAGCGGTCATTCTCCGTGGGCCTTACTTCAATGGGGCCGGTCATGGTTAGACCGGAAGACCGATCCAGTCGTTCCACGCGGGCTCGTGCCAGTCGCTCACTTCAATGGGGCCGGTCATGGTTAGACCGGAAGACCCACCCCTACGACACTGTCGACGTCAATCTGGGATACACTTCAATGGGGCCGGTCATGGTTAGACCGGAAGACCCCGCCGCAACGGTGGACCCGCTCAGGCGACCTACGCACTTCAATGGGGCCGGTCATGGTTAGACCGGAAGACCCGTCGCTCATGCCTGCCTCCGAACCACGGTGAATTGACTTCAATGGGGCCGGTCATGGTTAGACCGGAAGACCGCTCAAGGAGTGGAACGAGTCGGCACGTGGGCGTAAACTTCAATGGGGCCGGTCATGGTTAGACCGGAAGACCTCGTGTTCCCGTTTATCACGGTCGCCCCGTTCGGCCCGCTTCAATGGGGCCGGTCATGGTTAGACCGGAAGACCGGTGAGAAAATTGATTCTATGGTCGAAGAGGCTCATCAGCTTCAATGGGGCCGGTCATGGTTAGACCGGAAGACCCCGGAAGAGGATGACGAAGAACAGGAACTGACTCCAGCTTCAATGGGGCCGGTCATGGTTAGACCGGAAGACCGCTCAGTGCGATTAAGTGGTCGATGGAGTCGAAATTAGCTTCAATGGGGCCGGTCATGGTTAGACCGGAAGACCAGAACGCGGTTGCGGCTGCGGAAGCGGATGTGTTGGGGCTTCAATGGGGCCGGTCATGGTTAGACCGGAAGACCGCGATGCTCAAGCAACGAAAGGAGCCGACCAATGAGGCTTCAATGGGGCCGGTCATGGTTAGACCGGAAGACCGAGACATAGAGGATTGCAGTAATCACAGGGATCAAGCGCTTCAATGGGGCCGGTCATGGTTAGACCGGAAGACCTTTGACTGGGGGCTCAGTGCGATTAAGTGGTCGATGGCTTCAATGGGGCCGGTCATGGTTAGACCGGAAGACCGGCTCGAGATTCTCGAGAACCCCGTCCAACGCGTCGCTTCAATGGGGCCGGTCATGGTTAGACCGGAAGACCGGTCGTGAGCGGCTGGTTCTCGTACGGTACTGGCTCGCTTCAATGGGGCCGGTCATGGTTAGACCGGAAGACCATGGTCGCTGACAGCCTCGCCGACATGGACGATTCGGCTTCAATGGGGCCGGTCATGGTTAGACCGGAAGACCGAATACGACGGGTCCGATAACGAAGACACCGTCGATCGCTTCAATGGGGCCGGTCATGGTTAGACCGGAAGACCAGGAGTTGCTGGGAAATAACCCGGACAACCGAAACCTGCTTCAATGGGGCCGGTCATGGTTAGACCGGAAGACCCGCCCGCGTCCTTTGTTCCTGAGAACAAAGGACTTACGAGGCGGATTGCGAGGGGTCCGGAGATGAGTGCTCGCAGCAGGTTACTCATCGTACTGCTCATTTCATTACTGGTTGCCAAAGAACACATTAGAGCTGCGAGCACTGACAGGGATTTTTCAGGCACCGCAGCTCTCGCTCGGCATTCCGAGACGCATTCTATCACAGTTGGCGACAGTCGTGAATCATCTCTTCCTGGAATCAGACGATTGTCGCGGCTCGGTCCGGGATCAAGCTTCGAGGCTCTCCCCAGAATTCAATGCATTCGTCGCCACGGCCTTCGGTGGGACCCAGGTCGACGATCATGACTCGGTCCTGATGGAGGTTCATCACCGGCCAGAGCTGGTCCTTCAGGCTCTGCAGTTCCATGTCGGACAGCTCGCACCGAAAGACGGAATACTGCACCGCGTCTCCATGTCCGCACATCGCTTTATAGATTTTGCGGTAGCGTTTGGGGCAGACAATGTCATAGGCAATCAGGTAGACGCTGCGCATGGGGAACCTCGCAAAAAGTCGTTTCTTCTATCGCGTGACGAAGCCGGGATATTCCTCGATCTCTCCCAGCAGATAGCGGGCGAGCAGCCGGGCCTGGACTTCCAGAATTCGACGATAGCTCACTTTGTAGCCGAAGATGGGATGCGTGATCTCTGTGTCCATCCTGCGTTCAAAAGCGGCGATCACGCTCTTGCGGCCGGCATCAGTCAGAGCGACCGCGCCTGCTCGTGCGAGGAACGAATCCGCATTGATCTCTCCGTTGTTGAAGGCCATCAAGGTGACCGAGTCGGCGATCAACGGACGGAATTCTTCGGCCAGGTCGAGGGCCAGCGAAGGCCGCCCGTAGCGGGGGCGATGCAGAAAGCCGAGCATCGGATCGAAGCCGACCGAATTTAACGTGACCGTCAGTTCCTTGGTGAGCAGACTGTAAACGAAGGACAATACGGCGTTCACGGGATCTCGCGGCGGGCGACGGTTGCGTCCGTCGACATCGTAATGTTCGATGCCTGAAATCAGTGGAAAGAACTTCTCGAAATAGCACTTTGCGGCCATCCCTTCGAGCCCCAGGAGCGTCTCGGCTGAGTCGGCCCGCAGTGCTCGCTTTCGGTACTCCGCCAGATTGGCGATGACCGGATCATCCTTAGAACCGAGTTGACGTCGCAGTAATGTTCGGCAGTTCTTGATTTTTCCTGCGATGAATTGCCTGGAGATGGTCAGAGCGGCTTCGGGGGCGTCGGCCGTGCGAAACTGGCGGATTCTCAATTCCACGTTCTTGTGCGACAAGCCCATCGTGATGCCGTGAAACCACCCGCCATAACTCTTGTGAACGATCGGGATGGAGCGGCGATTGAGTTCAGCGATCACCGCTCCCGAGAACATGACGTTGCCGTATGCGCAGACCTGCGAGACGTCGAGTAGACGCACGCTCGCCAGTTCCTCGCCTTTGAGCTTGATCGTCACACGGTCACCCGACTTGCCAACGAACGCTCCCTGGTGCTGGATATAGAGCGGCAAGGCTTTGGACTTCGCAGGAAGAAGTTTGCGAACGCGGTTGCCATCGGGAGCTGATTCTTCAGGGGCACGGAGGAGGTTCGTTTCATCGGGGAGACAGATCCCGACCAGCGAGCAGCGCGGACATTTGGGGCTATCCTCCAGAGGAGGCGGAATCTGCTCCTCCGCCGCGGCCTGTTTGAACTGCACGATCAGTTCACGAGTGCGAGCGACCAGTGCGTCATCAAAGGGAATGACGACTCTCCGCTTGGAGGCAATGTAATAGAGAACGCCTTGTGACGACTCGAATCCGTTGGCGCGAAGCACCAGTCCCTGGGCACACAGTTGCACCCGCTCCGGCTCCCAGGACTGTTCCGGATTGTTGGGAACCTGCCCGCGTTTGTAGTCCACTGGAGTGGCAACGGCGCCATCGAGTTCCAACAGATCGAGTTTGGCGACGATTCCATCCGCGTCGGATGACAGTGTGATCGACCTCGCGTGAATCGAATCGCCATTGGCAGAATCCCTTTGGACGTCGTCCCGGTCACCATTATCGTTCGACTTCTTACGAGCAGGAATCGATTTCCGATCCGGCTTGTCGACATTTCGATGTCCGAAGCTGCCCTCCATGGTCTCGATATTCTCGGCCCATTCACCTTGAACCCATTCGAGATAACCGAGCCGGGGGCAGTAAGTGAACTCGTTGAGCATCCGGACCGGAATCAGCGGATTCTCATCCTCGGAGCCACTGGAATTCGGAGAGTGCTTTATAACCGCAGGCGTTGCCGCCGCGGGATGAGCCGTCGCAGACGACTGCGGGTCGGATGGGGAGATCATCGGAAACCGTAGGATTCAGTCCGGGCATCAGCCTCACGACTGCCTCAGCTAGACCACGGCGAGTTGGCCTCAACCGCCCCGATAATCCGTGGTCGATTAGCCTCCCTGAGGATTGGAATACAGCCGGTTCGCTAGCGCGGCTGCTTATTCAAGAGTATACCTGTGGATCTGAGTGGACAGAAGAGGATTGTTCCTTCGAGTGAGAATTCACAGCGATTTCTGGAATGAAGAGTCCGAGACCGAAGTGGCAGGCGTATCCCAGCGAGATTGGACCGCGAACGGGTTCGGAGAATCGAAGTGTGAGGCCGAGTCCACTGGTATTGCCTTTGCGTCCTCCACCGGATTTTCGCTCTCGGCGAAACTTGAGCACGGGAGCATGTGAATTGCTCAGTCGCGCACTTCTCGGTAGCAGGCCTACCGCGATTAGCTTTGAGGCGTAACTATGCAGCCAGCTTCTGCGACTCAACTCTTTGCGAATAATTCGGAACAGATCTTTTTCGCAACGTATGACCTCGTCGGGATCGTCAAGTCGATATTGGCGACGGAGTCGATCAGCGGGAACGAAGGGAGTGAGAGAGGTCCAAGTCGCTGCTTGAGCAAAAATGGGTGACTCGCCCTTTCGCTCGTCGACCCCACCGAAATCTTCAGGACTTCCGAGACCGATGAGGACGTATTGCAGATCGTGCCCATCACGGCCCCAGGTCCTCCGCAATGCACGAAGGGCTCTTTCCGCCCGAGCATCGAATGGAATGTCTGCATAGAGACTGACATGCGTGATTCTGCCCTGCCGATCATCATTGGATTCACAGAAGATATGTGCATGGCGATGTCCTTGAGCGATTGAGATTTGTTCGGAATCTGTATCTCGTCCGATAAACACCTCTGCTCCATCGGAAATCTTGATCAAAGCCTGACGAACGCGCTCAGCCAGAAACAACGCGTCCGTGAGTCTGGGCCGGACCGCGCCAGCGACGGCAAAACGGGCGACAGTCGTTGGCTTCAATTGACTTGACCGTAAAGTGTTTCGTGGTGGCTCAGTCTTCCTGTTCCGGACGTATGGAATCCATTCGCTTCCTGGCGGTCGATTCCACCCCGCCTTGCGGAGATCGCTGGTGTCCCTTTGCAGCGAATCGAAAAGGTCCACAGGAACCGAACTCTCAAGCTGTTCAATGTCCTTCCTGGTGAGCTTCGCGGTCTCCGAGGATTTGCCTTTGGAGATGGCATGAGCTTGTTTTTCCGCCAGCTTGCGAGACTTCAGGTCCGATATGTACTGGGATCTCCACTGTTGGTACCCATCGAGTCTGGCGGGAGCGAGCAATCGCACGAGTTCCTGATTGGGTCCGACGCTGGCTTCAGCAAGCGGTCTGGCGTCTGCCGTTTCGCTCCAATCAGCAAGTGTAGCGATAACCCAGGATTCGGCCCGCCCCAAATAGGACATTGATTCCAGAAGACAAACGAGAAGCTGGCGGAGTGAATCAGGCAGCGTTACATCAGGCCAGTGAACGAGGACCGGGCTCTCCGGCGATAGGGCTATGAAGGTATCGAAGATCTTGGTCTTATTGTGGCTGGCAATCGGCATGTAGTGACGCGTGTGCCCCTGTGATGTCAGGGGCAATCGATAGACAGGTAAAGCCATTCCGAGGGTTGAGATCAGCTCCCGCATGGCTTCTTCGGGTACGTCATGATGCTTTTGGTGCCAGACCGCGATGAGCGCCCTCAGAATCCGCCAGGGAGCGGGCGGCCATTCCACAGCGCCTTCGTTGACTTGCCGTCCCCATGGAGTCGCATGCCACTTGCCGGTCGGAAATCGGAATTCGATTGTCAGCATGGTTACTTCTTATAGGTGACTTGAGTGACACGAGGTTCAGCAAACGAATCCGCGGCCGCTTCGATCAGGCCGGGCAATGCCGCTTCCAGATCCGAAAGTTGAGGAACCTGGAAATCAGCCGGACGCTTGACGATGATTTCGCCTTTTGGCTCTAGATCGCAAGCCGTTCTGAGACGAAGCCCTTCAAAGAGGAATCGCTGAATTTTGAAGAGCGACAATGTGATGAGTAACTGTTCGATCGCTTCACCGAGGCCGTATCCCCGCAGTTGTGCCAAATCGAGATTAAAATAGGCCTTGATTTCCGGAGAGGCGAACTCTTCTCGATGGAACGGAACATTGCCGAAGCCTTTCTTCGCGTCACCTTGAGGATCATGACTGTCGTTCTTTACGCCTCCAGAGGCAACAACCTCGACTCGCTGAGCTTCAATGAATGACGATAGGACTCGGGGTAATCGCAATCGACCACCGGCCAATTCCTTCTTCGCAAGAAACAGCCCGTGGATCAGCGAGTTTGGATCGTATTTCGCGACGACGGCTGCGAGCTGTCGGATGTTGACTCGCCCAGTTTCGAGCCCTCCGAGGTCACTCTTGAGCTGATCAAAGAATGCTCGGTCTTTGCTTTCCAGAATATAGGGACTATTGATTCGGTGGGCCTCAAGAATTGAGTTCGTGATCATTTTCCCCGCTTCGGATACCTGAATGTAGGGTAGCCCCTGCAGCGGCTCAATCAGAGAATCAGCACCTTCATCCCAGCAAACAGCTTCCAGTCGATTGGCCATCGACTGAGCGGATTCCACCAGTAGACAGGGAATCTCGCTTCCATCGTTATCAAATCCCCGGAACGTGGCTGCTCCCAAGTCAGGAAATCCCGTCGGTTGAAAACGCGATCCCTGTACCGGTTGAAGCGGAACTTCCATGAGCAAGCGGGGCTGCTTTTCAAGGGCGGAAAGATCAAGTGACATGACAGACTCCTTGGTGGTGATACAAAAGAGGATACGTTTCAGGCTTTCGACGTCGCTGTTACTTCCAATTCGTCCCGATCTTGTTCTCGCTTGTGTTGAGCGAAGATTGATCTGGCAAGTTCGTTTTCATCCCGGTCAGAGATCGGAAACATCAATGCAGCCGTGATGCGACTCAAGCGATCTGCTGGAATGAAGATGGTTGAAACTGCCGTGGGAAATCCTGAAACGAAGAGGCGTCGAACCGCCATTTGCGTGGCTCCGGCGCTGTCGCCAGCCAGTGCTCGATGGATGATCTGCGGCTGGAGCCGGATCGTCCGGTCTTCGAGTTGTCGATCCAGGTGGCAGAGTTTGAATAAGGAATAGGCTGCTTCGGGGGGCGGACCAGCAGGTGAGCTATTTCGTGGAAGTGAACGCGGATCGAAAGTCTTCCAGTTGATCAGGATCAGTCCACGAAAGAGGTCCTGAATGCGACGATCGTCGGTCTTACCGTTGATAAAGGCCGTGATATCTTCCAGCCGAGCTTGGAACTTCCCGCTGAGCGGGGCAACGAAGTCGATATCACCTTGTGCTTTACCGTGCTGTGTAATCTCGATAAGTCGTCGCCGCAATACCGCATTGAGATTGCGGACCAGATCGCCGCCGGTCCAGACGAGACTCGGTGAATCGGCGTTCTCTTGCCAGCGTGCGTAACCGCGACCGTATTGTTCAAGATTGACGGGTTCCAGATGCTTCCGGATCGGCCCGATGGTCTCGTGCCAGACACTCGCGAGTGCCGCCGCGAGCCGAAATTCTGAGCTGTCATCGCGAGCATGGAGAACCCACTCCGGGCCCAGAAGTGGAACAGGCGTTAACCCGCCGCCCTTCTCTCCCACTTGAAGCTTGGTGGACTGTGCGATTGTCGCCTCAGCGGCTCCTAATGCCATCAGAAGCTGCTGAACGACGGCTGCCTCAGGTCGCTGACAAAGTTTGAAGATCGCCGCTTCGACCGTTCGCAGAGCGCGGCCAGCGGCTGCCGGGGCGTTCTTGTTGCTGGCTGCTCGGCGGAAGCGGGCTAGCCAGTGATCGAGCGGTGCGAGCAGTTCCTCGACGAGAGACTGAGCACGAACATCAAAACGACCTAGTGGGACGGCAAGAAAGGCAAGGCCGTTTCGTTGGTGAAAGCCGTAACGCTGAAATTGACTGATGCCTCGGTCAACGCCCAAGGTGGAAATGGCCCGAGCGAAATCGACTCCGTTCTTCGCGCGTCGACGGTTTGTCTCGACACGTCCTTCGGCTAGCAATACAGATATGGTGGAGAATGAAGCCGGAGTCTGCCAGAGCGGTAACCACATTTCTGAGCGGGCCGCTCCTTCATCAGAAAGAGATGCACTTTCGTAACCCACGCCTGCTGGCCGTACGCAAAATGGATAAGCGAGTGTTCCCATTTGCGATTCTTCGAGCTTCTTGACCGACGCGGCCGCGAATGCGAGTGCCCCTTCCAGCATCAACACGTAATCCCAGGAATTGACCGTGCTCGGTCCATCAAAGCCGGTCCCGTTGTTTGGACCACCAAGATTTCCAGGGTCGAATTGTCCTATCGTGCCGGTGTGCCGAACGGATGCAGTTTCATTGAACAATGCTTCAGACAGTAGAGGCATATTATTGGAATGTGCTGATCCCGGAAGGATGGCCAGGAGATGCTGCATGTAGTTGTTGGTAAATTCCAAGCGGCCATCGTTCCCACCGGTACCCAACAGTGGGGGATACTTGGGGCCTTCGGCTGTGAGCAGATAGGCAGCATCCAACCACGGGAGTAACTCATCCGTCATCGTGTTTCGGCAGATTTGCAGCAGTCGAGGTTTCTCTTCATCGCGAGGCTTCTCAGTCAACCCTTGACGCTCCAGAAGAGTCTGGCAGTTCCGGATTGCGGTTTGGAGGCGAGCAAATTGGGCGGTGTCAGTGGCGAGGATCGACTCCAAAGCCGTTCGGTTGTCCTTCGGATAAAAACCGCTTCCACCGTTCCAAGGTGCGATCAGCGGTGTGGGGGAATACTGATCAAGAAAGAACCGTATTAATCCATCCCGATCCAAACTTGAACGCAGCCGAAAGGTATCGTTTTCCCACCAGCCCTGTGCACGACTCCCCGGAATCTGTTCCGAGACGAGGCGTAAGACTCCCAACGCTTTCAGGTAGTGAGCCAGTGGTGTCGGAGCGCAGCCGGCCAGTTCGAGCTCGTGAAACGTTTCTGTCATCGTTGATCTCCTCGTACGCTCGCTCGCCAGTCGGCCACACGGACCAGCGTTTCGAGAAATGCCAGCCGAAACGGGCCATAATCGTCTCGGAGCTGCAGCGTTCGCGACAGCCAACTTGGATGAACTTCTCCGTCTTTGTCGACGTGATCGCCCAGTTGCATCAGCGATAGATCGATGCTTAATGGTTCAGAGACTTCCCCATCACCGAGATCTATCGCGGGAAGCGCGTCGCCATCCCAGATTCCACGGGCAAACAATCGCTCGGGCTTTTCTTCAGACTGGGGCGGCTTTGTTTCGTTCGGCATGCTGCGAATGCTCAGCCGCACTTTTCCATGATGAGCTGCGATCAGATATGCGATCAGGTTCGTCTCATCTGACGAGCGATGCTGCTGAAGATAAGCCAGCGAGCTGACTAACTCGTGCCGGAATCCTCGGCGACTGAATGTCTGATTGTCTTCGGTAACCGCATATCGTATGCGTCCCAAGGGCATTCCTGACTTGGCCCAGAATTCATTATCCTCTAGTTCTGGATTTATTCCCCGCAACGCAGCCTGAAACGCCGCGTGAGCTTTGCCAACATCGTGCCAATGAGCCGCGGAAATGATCCTGCTCCAGGGAATGGTCTCGTCCCAGTCGGCTTCCTTAGCGTCTCGCAGTCCCTGTGCTTCTTCCTTCACGTCCAGCAAGTGCCGCTGTAGTGACACGCAGGCTCCAGTCTCTTCCTGATCCATAGCGACCATTGTTGCCTGTGCTTCTACGCCAGCTTGCTGGTCCTCCGACAATTCGCTTGCCGGTAGGCGATTTTTCAGATCTCCCGTCCAGCCAAGTTCGCTGTCGTATCCACCTGCGGATCGGTGCAGCAATACAGTCTGGCCCGGACGGGGAGATCGACATTCTTCCCAAATCCCTTCCAGTGGATTCCAAATCCAGGCAAGGTGCTTGGTTTTTTCCTCCTTGTTGAGCAAGCTCAGAAACGTCGCGAAACCAGCAATGGGAACGGAGCAAAGCTCCTCGCGAGCAGCCTCGGGACTGAGTTCCTTTCCTGCAACCTCTGGGATACGTTTGGGATTGGACTTGGTCAGATCCCAATCACGCCAGTAGACCTGCAGATCCTTATCTTCGGTCTCCCGAATGTACCGAGACACATCAAGATCGTTGCCGCTCAAATCGGGTGTGGTATCGAACAGTTCCAATACATCCTTGCGACGAATGACATGCACCAGCGGTGTGATTTCTTCGACATCGATCTCGGCCAGCGATTGCGGACCGGCATCTGAAATCTGCTTGAGTGACTGACGGGCCAGATCGAGTTCTTCAGCGGTGTACGGGAGAAGTTCATTGGGTTTCGTCCGGGCTGTTTCAATGTCGATCCAGTCAATCTGAGCAGCTGGCATTTTTGCGATCCCGCAATCCCCGCGACGATTGCAGCGACCGAACCGCTGTACCAGGGACGACCAGGGGGCGAGTTCCGTCAACAATGTCGTCGCCGAAAGATCAACCCCTGCTTCGATTGCTTGGGTTGCCACGAGGATGCGACCTCCTTTGGGCATTTCTTTCTCGTCGAGGGCGATGCGTTGTGTCTCTGCGCGATCTTGGGGGCGAAACCGCGAATGAATCAATCGGACATCGGTCTCGGCCTGCTGTCCGAGTCGCTTCTTGATCGCGGCAAATACATCCTGTGCTCGCGAAACTCGATTTAGAACGACAAGTGTCAGCGTTTCCGGCTGATGCCTAGCTGTAATCAAGTTCGCCAGTTCTCCGGGATACTTCTTCTGTGACTTCGCATCTCCCGACAGCGTGACAGATGCCTGCTTGAGGGGTTTGGCAGCGGTGATCAATTTATGGACGTATTTACTGCTGAAATCGTCCTCTTCCAGAGTTTCCGTCCACCATTGACCACCCGTAGGTAGCGGATGGTCGACCGTAGCCAGAGATTCAAGGTGCAGTGTCGCTGACATCCACAATGTTTGACACGAACCGTAAGTCTGCAGGCGATCTCGCAATCCCTGCAATTGGGCGGACGTTGTCAGCCCCACACCCATCAGTTGGGTTTCATCGAGGACCCACAGACAATCGTTATTCAGCAAGGCATACTGCACCGGCCACTGGTAACGACTCATTCCATAGCCGCGATTCAACGCCCGCGACAGCAGCATGTCCTGGGTGCCGATCAGGATGGCGTCTCGCTCGGGATGCTTGTACCAATCGCCGTCGTCACTTCCGCCCATCAGCACGTGCAGGCCGATTCCATCCTTCGTAGCGTCAGACAATTCATGAGCTTCCAACCATTGCCTGGCTGCAGACTCAGTCTGTTCAACGAGAGTCCGCATCGGCAGGCAGTACACAAGCCGCCGGGGTGTGCTGGAACGCGCACTCTCGGAATAACGTCGCCGATAGATCCAACTCAGAATCACCGCCGCCGTCTTTCCCAATCCTGTCGGAATATGCATGACTTCCGGCCAGCTCTCTCCAAGTGCCAACCGTCGCTGAAACGGATAAGGACGATTCCCAGTGGCTTTCTCGAAGAATCCATCGAACATCGCTGCTGTTCTTTCTCAGGTGCATTTTCAAGGTGGTCATGAGGATAGTTAGAGATGGTTGGAAATGCCAGCCATGGTGGACAAAAGGTCGCTCACTCTGGTTGCCGACAGAAGGCAAATTGGCAATCCTCAGTGTTCACGCTTTTGTCTGCTTACTGCTTATTCGCTCCGCACTTGCTGATCAATGGGACAAAATGAGAGCACGGTTGATCAATATGCTTTTCAGCCTGCAGACTTGGACAACCCGAAACCGGATCGTCTCGAAGTCGATTCGATCGGGGCACTCGTTCGCGAATGGACTGAGTGTTCGGCCGCGAAATCGACGAATGTCAGCAGTTCGTCGCGGTCTTTCCAGCTTGCCCAGTACGTTGGCGGTTTTGCGAACGGTGCACCGCTGCTATTTGGTTTCCGGGTAGAGGTTTCTCAGAGCCGCCCGGAAGCCAAGGGCTCCGTCGGCGATGGTCAGGGCCAGCGAGATCTCCAGCCCGCGATGCTTCAGATCCAGCAGCAGTTCATTCCAGCTCTATTCGCTTTCTCAATAGCCATCCTGGAGAGCTCAGCAGTTGCTTATTGGCATCGGCCGTAGCCCCTGCGATCACCAGCATCCATCGCATTCTATTGGCGTTATCTTCGAGCCGGACCTTCACGTGAATGCCGTCAGCCCGAATGTGGACGTACTGCTATTCTGAGAGATTCCGCTTGCTCCACTCTTCATACTCCCGGCTCCTACGGGATTGACTGGTATTCGTGATGGTTCCACAATTCTAATGTTCTGGCACCGCAGAATAAGAGCGGACACCATGACAGATGTTATCCCATGATCTGCCGAGGGACTGACAATGCAATTAACAAGTCGTTCACGCTCGCAGATGCGGGCGCGCACGAGGTGTTGATCGCGTGGTTCCCTGTTTTTCAGGGGTGAAAGCCCTGTTCCGTCGATTGCTGAACTCAGTATTTTGACGTCGGATAGACCCCGTGGGGCTAAATCCGGCCCGAAAATGCGGCAAGTAGAGGTGAGAGGATCAGGTTAGCTTTCCCCGCGCCGGTTGATCGGGAAGGCGTCCCATAGGACGGCTCTTTGACGCCCTTTAAAGTCCAAGGATCAGGAAGCATCGATGACGATTCACCATGTGTCACTGTTGCCGGGGGGAGTCCCGCACACGCCGCGTCCCAGCGTAATCATCGAGCGATTTAAGCTGGAGTCGCAGCTGGTCTATGTGCTGCCTCAGAGCCTGATCGGCCATCTGCAGCGGATGCCTCCCCGGCTGTTGGATGAGGCCACGCTCCGGGCCGAAGGACAGCTGTCGCAGTTGGCCGAAGAACAGAGCGCAGTCGCTTTCCGGTGCATGCAGCCAGTTCACTATCCGTACCTCGACACGAGCGAGGTCGAGATTTCCGCTGCCGCGATAGAGAAGTTCGCCAGGACCGATCCTGAAGGGGTGGCGAAGGACCTGGAAAAGAAACTGAGCCATGCTCGGCGATATGTCCAGGGATACCTCGGCTGGCTGATTCGTCAGCGGGAATTCTGGGCCGATCTGGACTGCCTCCGCGAGGCGAAAGCAAGTTCACCAGACTATGAGCGGGTCACACCAGGATTCTCGGGAGCTGGTTGCGGAGAGGCGATGTCGGCCCCGCCGTCACGCGTGGGCCTGGAGCGTTCTGTGTGTGAGAAGTGGAGACTGCAGCGGCTGGAGAGCTTCGATCTGCCGTTGCCGCTTGCGCCGCAACTTACCGCCGCGAATCCTTACAGCCGCACGCCACCCGGGGCTGTCGCTCCCTTCATCCCGGATATCTTTCCGATCGAGGGGAGCGGGGTGACGCCACAAGCGCTGGAGGAACTCCGCCGCAGTAACATGCCGCTCCATCTCCGCGAATGGAGCGAAATCATCGCCTCGACTTCCCGGCTCAAGCGGGAAGTTAAAACCTTTGTTCGTCAGTTTCGGCTACAGCACTCCCTCCGTGTGCTGAAAGATCGCTACCCGGAGCAGCTGAGACGGAAGCAGGATCGGCTCAATGAGATTTTCGCGGAAGAGTTCTCGGTCAGTAAAGCGACGATTCAACGCGACATCAGCGAACTGTCCTTCGTCCTGAGTCACCCCCTGAGTGTGCTCTTCTGAGTAACGTTCGCTCGCGAAAACCGGTCTCCGTCAAATACCGCATATGAGTCGACTCATATGCGGTATTTCCATTTCTAGAAATCGATTGAACTCCCTCTCGAATCATCCACGCAGTGAGTTCCCTCGACCTGCTTTGAGTCATCAGCTCGAAGTCGTGGGACGGCTGCAGGCATGGTTCGTTCGCACTTGTGCGGTCCGAGTGAATTGCTCGGGACGACTTTCTTTGACCTTGAAGAACACGCAACCTGCGTGAGGAGGGAATGACGATGAGTAATCCAAGAAACGAACTGCCACCCCCGAAGAACGACCTCTTCTACAAAATTCTGGGCATCGGTCGCATCAGCACCGAGCACCAGAATGAGATGAGTCTTGACGATCAGATTGCGCTCTACGAAGACTGGGCTCGCCGGGAGTATGGCCCCGATTTTCAAATGGACCGGATTGTCAGCCGGAACAGTGGAGAACTCCTGGATCGTGCGGAGTTCCGCGAAATGATCGAGAAGATTGAATCCGGCGAATATGATTGCATGACTGTTGAAGACCTCGCGCGGATTGCCCGACGGATTGATGCGGTCAAGATCTGCGAGCAGTGTGAAGACTCCGACACGCGGCTGGTCGCCATCAATGATCATGTCGATACGTTGGACGAAGGCTGGCGACAGAACGCGATGTTCGCTTCGATGCGTCATGAAGGCTACAACTCGGACACGTCGAAACGCATTCGTCGCAGCCTTCGAAATCGCTTTTCCAACGGACAGTTGCCAATGCGGCTGATTCCGGGGTACGAAGCCGACACGAACTCGGCCTTGGACTCGGAAGTGTGCAAAGTCCCTTCCGCTGAACCGGTCTACGACGAATGGTTCACCCGTTTGGAACGTGGAGAGACGTTTGCCCGGATTGCCGACTGGCTGAACGAGATCCGCTTTCCAGTTGGGCCCTACGCAAACAAGCCCCAGTGGGATGGCTCACTCGTCGGGCAGGTCACGCGGAACTCTCTGCTCAAGGGGGTCCGCGTTCAAAACGTCCGCAAGATGAAACGCATCAACAAGACCGGCCGACGGAAGTCCGTGCGTGCCCCTGAGCACGAGCGGCTCTCCCGGGACGTTCCGCATCTCGCGTTCATTGATCCGGAGCGTTACGACCGTGTCCTGAGCATTGTTAACCGGCGGAACGCCAAGTACCGGAACGGAATTCAGAACGCGGTGAATACCAGCCCGGGGCGCGCCCGCCGCGATACCCGCTGGCCAGCTCAGCATGTTCTTTGCGGCGTCTGCGGACGCAAGTACGTGCTGGGCGGACATGGGGTCAAGGATCGCATGATGTGCGACGGAGCCCGGCAGTACCGCTGCTGGAATTCGATGACCGTGGATCGCCCGGCACTGGCTCAGGGCGTTGCCGAACAGGCCCGTCTGGCGATCACGAGCCTGCCGGAGTTTGACCACGAGTGGACCCAGCGTCTGCAGGCCGAGCTCCAGCAGGATCGCGAGCGGCTTGGCGAAGAGTTGCAGTGTCTCCGCCGTCAGCAGACGAAAAAGACGCAGCAGATCCGCAACCTTACCCTCGAGATCGCCAACGGTAACGCCAGCTCGTCACTGCTGGCCCTGCTCAATGAATTCGAAGTGGAACTGACCGGCATCAATGATGCAATCTTCTCTCTGGAGCAACGCCCCGCGACATCGGCGGTTATCCCCTCGGCGGATCATGTGCGCCGTATCGCCCTGGAGTCCTTCCAGTCTCTGGCATTGAACTCGCGGGAGTGCGGGGAGTGGATGCGTTCGGTCGTCCATGACTTCTTCATCCTGCCGTTCCGGCTCGTTGACGGGGGGCAGGTTCAGCCGCGAGCCGTTTTCCAGTTCGACTTCGGTCGCGCGGCGGACGTCGAGCTCCCTGAGAACCTGATCGCCACCCGCTGCGAGGTGGACCTGACCACTGCTCCACAGCGTGTCCTCTACCGCGAGCGCGTCGCCGAACTGCGTGCAGCTGGGAAACTCTATGATGAGATTGCCGCGGAGCTGCGGATTACAGATACGGCTGCTCAACGGGCGATGGCCCTCCATCGCCTGATGGAAAGCCTGTCGTTGAACGATCCCTGGCAGCGGGTGACCTCGGCTGAGGAAGCACGGGATTCTTTCAATCGTCTCAAAAACCCGCGGTTTTCCTTTTGTCCAGTTCCGGGATTCGTTCCACCGCACTGGGATATGTCGCCGTAGCGGGCGATGACTGATCGATAACCCCTTTTTCAAGCCCTCGGCGTTGCGACGTCGGGGGCTTTTTTCGTGGAAGGAGACCTCTTTTCAATGGCACTTACAAAGACTCACCCGCTGGTCGACAAGATCCTCAACATCTGGATCAAAGACGTGGCTCAGCGGATCCGGATGTTGAACGAGAACAAAGATCGCGGAAATCAAAACTTATCCCCGAAACGCAGCGAGCTAAATCCGCACCAAAAATGCGGCAGGTAGATGTGAAGGGCTGATTTAGCTCTTGGAACGGTCTGGGAGCCTTCGGCAATGGTCGCCACTGGTGCTCCAGTGCCGTTTCTTTACGTCCTCTTCCAAGGAGAACTTATGAACCTGCAGAATGATCTTTCGGAACTTGTGCGCGCCTGTTTCACCGGGATCTGGCTCCAGAGTTTTGAACACGCAGATGCACTCCATGAGATGGCCCGGATCTGTCATGACGAGGGCTGGAAGCTGGCCAGCTGGGATCTGGAAACCGGTCTTCAGTCGAATGTCACCGGTGATGTTTCCGGCACGTCCCCGCTGGCGGCGATCCGTGCGGCCGAGCAGTTGGCGGACAGCGAGGTTCCGTCACTGCTGGTGCTGACGAACTTCCATCGATTTCTGGGAGCAGCGGACGTCCAGCAGGCGCTGGCTCGACAGATCATCGCCGGCAAACAAAGCCGGGTTGTGATCGTCGTGCTGGCTCCGGTGGTGCAGATTCCAATTGAGCTCGACAAGCTGTTCGTCGTTGTCGAGCACGAACTCCCCGGCCGTCAGCAACTGTCCGAAATTGCCGCCGGCGTGGCGACGGAAGCCGGTGAACTTCCCTCTGGAGCTGACCTGGACCTGCTGCTGGATGCCGCCGCCGGTCTCACGCGACTGGAAGCCGAGAACGCGTTCAGCCTCAGCCTCGTGCGGATGGGGCGTCTGACTCCGGAGGCGACTTGGGATCTTAAATCGAGCACGCTCAAAAAGTTGGGCTTACTGCAGCTTTATCGCAGTCACGAAAACTTTAGCTACCTCGGCGGCCTGGAAAGCCTCAAGGCGTTCTGTCTGCGGTCGCTCTACCAGGTCAGCTCTGATCCGCGGCGACAACCGCGCGGCGTCCTGCTACTCGGAGTTCCCGGCACCGGCAAGTCGGCGTTTGCCAAGGCCCTCGGTGCAGAAACGGGTCGGCCGACGCTGGTGCTCGATCTTGGTTCCCTGATGGGCAGCCTCGTCGGTTCCACCGAGCAGAATATCCGCCGGGCGCTCCAGCTGGCCGATGCGATGGCTCCCTGCATCCTGTTCATTGACGAACTCGAAAAAGCCCTCAGTGGATCGACCGGGTCTGGCCAGTCCGACTCGGGCGTCTCGACCCGGATGCTGGGAACGCTGCTTACCTGGATGAACGACCATACTTCAAATGTCTACGTTGTCGCCACCTGCAACGACATCTCCAAGATGCCCCCGGAACTGACACGAGCGGAAAGGTTCGATGGGATTGTGTTTCTAGATCTGCCGGGGCGTTCGCAGAAAGACCGGATCTGGAACCAGTACCTGCATCTGTTCGAGCTGGATGACAACCAGCGACTGCCGAATGATGATCAGTGGACCGGAGCCGAAATTCGGGCCTGCTGTCGTTTGTCGGCCTTGCTGGATGTACCCCTCGTCCAGGCCGCAACCAATGTCGTCCCGGTTGCCGTCACGGCGGCCGAGTCGGTCGAGTCGCTGCGTCGCTGGGCGAGTGGCCGTTGCCTGGATGCGGAAAAAGGCGGGATCTACCAGTTCACGCCGTGCCGCCAGCGTCGGAAGTCCGGCGATCCCTCCAGCAACTGACGGGAGGTCCCATGAACGATGTGCTGACCAATGACGATCTGGTCCTGCTGCGAGCCGCGCTGCAGTTCTGGAGCGAAGAGTTGGAGCCGCATGGATCAGCGGCCTGGCAGGCGTATCTGGATCGCTCGATTCCAATTCGGGCGGGCCGGTCGTCAGAGTTACGGCAGATCCTGCTGAACTGCGAGTTGCGATACGCCGTAGTAGAGCGGGACACAGACGCTGCCAAATCGATAACTCTGCATCAGACTCCGCTGGCGGCCTCCCTCACCGCAGCCGGTGATGACGCCGTGATCGCCACGGTCCTTATTCCCACAGCAGAATAGCCGGCTTCACAGCCCTTCCATCAGCTCGCTGATGCTGATGCCGAGCGTGTCGGCGATCCGCTCGATGTTTCTCAGGGCGAGGTTTCGCTCTCCCCGCTCAATCCCGCCAACGTACGTGCGATCCAGTTCACAGGCATACGCAAAACTCTCCTGAGAGTAGCCCTGCTCCTGCCGCAGCGTTCTGACCCGCTGACCGAATCGCACCAGAATGTCCGCCTGTTTCTTCATGGCGGCATTGAACACTTGACGATGACTATCCGGCTACGGACTATAAGTATCATGTCCGCTGCTGAAAGTTTGCCCATTCCCTCACTGTCTCACACAAAGGAGCATTCGCCATGACCCAGGAACGCGCCTGGTATCAGGACGGCTTTATCATGTTCATCGTGGTGCTGTCGATCATTTACATTGGCTGTATGTATCGGGAGTATCAATGGTCTCAGATTCCCCGCGTTTATCCTTTGCCGTCCGGTCAGGTCGTTTACCCGGTGCTGACATCACCTCACTTCTCGCTGGAACTCTGGCATCAGCACGCTGGAAATCTTCGTAACGGCGTGATGACCGTTACTCTGACTGGAGAGACGATCGCCGAGAATACCCGTCACGAGACTTACAGTTTTGAGGTCTGGCCGCCCAATCGGGAAAACAGCACCACGCTGAAGTTCCCGCTGCAGCGATTTGATCAGGAGAGCGAGCTCAAGGTTGAGATTACGCTGACTGCGGCCAACGCTCAGCCGAGCTATTCCAGCTTTGTGTGGAAGGGAGACGGCTGGACGGACGAGACGTTCTACGGCGTTCCGGCTTCCGGCGGGCGCTAACAGGCGCAGCCGTTTGCTTCTGAAGCCACGTCTCCCTACGGGACGTGGCTTTTATGTTTCCAGTCCCTGACAAGGAGAACCTCATGCAGAGCGCGACCACTGAAAGTCCTCCCGCAGAAGCCTCCGTCGAGGCCGTCCGCCGGCTTCGCGGCAGCATGACCGCGGCTCGACTCAGCTTTACCTGGCTGGGTGTCCGCAAGTCACTGAGTACCGAGCAGCGGGATCAGGCGGCCGATTCGTTCGGCGCTGAAGGAAAGTTCCTGTCGGCCGGTAAGAAGCTGCTTAACACGTCGCACCCCGCCTTCAAGAATGTGACCAGCATCAAAGGGCGGGCCATCAGCTACTGGAAGGGAATCTCTCTTGCCTATCCGGAACCGGGGCTGCGACTGATTCGCCGGGATTACATCACCGCCTTCGATGAGCAGATCGAACTGTTCAAGGCTGAACTGGCCGAAGCAGTGATCGAGCTCGATGATCATTACGAGGAACTACGTTCGGCGGCCCGAGAGCGACTGGGTGAGCTGTTCGATGCGAGCGATTATCCGCCAACGCTACTCGATGCCTTTCAGATCGAGCACGATTACCCGTCGGTCGAGCCGCCCGACTACCTGCGGCAGCTCAATCCGGCGGTCTACGAGCAGGAAGTGAAACGGGTGCAGGCTCGCTTCGATGAAACCCTGCAACTGGCCGAACAGGCCTTTGTGGAGGAACTCTCTCAGTTGGTTTCACATTTGACCGAACGACTCAGTGGACATGACGACGGCCGTCCCAAAGTCTTCCGCGATACGGCCGTGGAGAATCTGCACGAATTCTTCCAGCGGTTCCAGTTGCTCAATGTTCGCTCGAACGAACAACTGGATGCTCTGGTCGGCCAATGCCGACAGATCGTCGATGGTGTCCAGCCTCAGTCCCTGCGAAACGACAGCAGCTTGCGGCAGCAGGTGAGCAGTCAGCTTTCCGGCGTTCAGTCGGTTCTGGATGGCCTGCTCGTCGACCGCCCTCGTCGCCGGATCATCCGCACCTCGCGTGCGGAAAGCTGACCGAACACAACAATCCGATTCTCACTCGCCCCGGTTGAACAGCCTGTATCGCTGCTCGACCGGGGCTTTTTTGTGGCCCTCTCCGAAGGAAATACCCATGCGTCAATCCGAACTTAATCGTGCCGTGGCCTCCGTCACTGGTGAAACGATCGCCACGATCAAGCGGCTCGGCTTCCTGCTCGCCGATCCTGAAACAGATCAGTCTCCCAGTACCGATTCCGGACCGGCCGTGCTGGACTGGGACGGCTGTCTCGTTGCTGACAACGACGTCCTGGCCAACGTTGCTCCTGAATCCTTGGTGGCGTGAGGACATGACCACCACGAACAAACGCCAGCCACATCGACTCTGGATCGCAGCGTCCCGAATCTGTAACCGCAGTCTGCGGCAAAAGGGGCGGCGACACCCACGCCGGAAGCCCCGTCCGCAACGGCGGCACTCGCCTGTTTCTCAATGACTCGCACGAAGGAAAGTCTCATGAAGGTCTTGTTTATCAACAACGATGGCGGCGGCTTTGCAGACTACGTCGAAGTTCCGGAAGGCATGACGGTTATGCAGCTCTTCGATCGGCACACGGGCTCCAGCAAGGCTCACAACTATCTGATTCGAGTGAACCGCCAGCCGTGCGCTGCCGGCCAGGTTCTGCACGAAGGGGACCGGGTGTCGTTCACGCCGACGAAGATTGAAGGTGCGGCCGCGCTGCTCCTCTGATTCCGTTCCCATTTCTGGAATCCATGGCCGTCCAGTCACCGATCTGGGCGGCCCTTTTCTTTTGAAAGGTAAGGCTATGACTCAAACAGACCAATCACTCCTGCGAGTAGCGATTGAAATCAGCAGCCAGTTGAACGTCGAATCAGATCGCGGAGCGGTCTGGTTGCCCGAACATCGCTGGTTGCAGCTTGTACGGCTCCGGCGCCGGTACGAACTGGCTCGGGATCGCTGTTGGCATCACGCCGCTCATCAAACATTGAACCAGCTCCAGCCCGCGCTGAAATCGCTGCAGCAGGATCTTCTGCAGTTGAATGCGTCGCTCGAAGTGCCGCCGCGAATGGTGACCGCATCAGCACGCGACATCCTCGCCGACCTGCGGGCTCTGCGAGATGAGTTCGAGGACGTCACGATCGACCGCAAGCAGAAAGAGATGTCCGTCACGACGGAGGCGATCTGTCTGCAGAACATCGACCTCGGACGCTTTGAAATCCGGCTGAACTACACCAACTACAGCGACGACGCCGGCCACTACCGGGTGATTGCACTCGACCCCAATCCCGCCTGCTCCAATGACAGCGTCACACATCCCCATGTCCAGGAGGAAGATTTGTGCGAAGGCGAAGGCCACGCAGCAATCGACATCGCGCTGCGGCAAGGGCGGCTCTATGACTTCTTCACGATCGTGGCCAACCTCCTGCGAACCTACAACGACGGCAGTCCGTACGTCGCGCTCTCTGCGTGGCAGGCCGTCAACTGCACAGACTGCGGGCACGCGATGGACGCCGACGAACGTTCCGATTGTGAGAAGTGCGACACGCCGGTCTGCGAAGACTGCTCCGTGACCTGTCCCGACTGTCATCGCGGCTACTGCTGTGGCTGTACCGGCGAGTGCGAAGGCTGCTCGTACCGCTTCTGCCATAGCTGCCTCACAGCGTGTGCCGACTGCGACGCTGACTTCTGTTCTTCCTGCCTGACGAATGAAAGGTGCGAATACTGCCATGAACAACAAAACGAAGAAGTGTCGGAGTCACCGAGTCCCGACGTTGCGATTCAGTCCGACGGCTTGGGCCAAACTGCTGTTTCTGCGTGACTACGGCGATACCGAAGTCGGCGGATTCGGAATCTCTGCTCCTGATGACCTGCTGCTGATCGACGATATCCAGCTTGTGAGGCAGACTTGCTCCTGGGCTCATGTGGCCTTTGAGGATGACGCCGTCGCCGAGTTCTTCGATGAGCAGGTCGTCGCGGGCCGGAAGCCGGAGCAGTTTGCACGAGTGTGGATTCACACGCATCCGGGCGATTGTCCGCAGCCGAGCGGAGTTGACGAGGAAACATTTGAACGGGTGTTCGGAACCGCGGACTGGGCCGTGATGTTCATTCTCGCTCGCGGAGGTGACTGCTATGCCCGACTGAGATTCAACAGTGGTCCCGGCGGCGAGTCAGACCTGCCAGTACAAGTCGACTACAGTCGGGATTTTCACGGGAGTGACTTTGATGCCTGGGAGATTGAATACATGCAGGACGTGCAAGTAGAGACGCCTGCAGTAACGACGAAAGGCTGCTCGTCGAAAAGCAAACCACTCCCGCGACCGGTCGTCGGCGACATAGATCAACCCAGCGAACTCGCCTGCTCCGTCGATTGGGAAGATGAATTGATGTCTGAGTTTAGTTTTGCCACTCGAAGCGAGGAGGAGTTCGATGACATCTACTGAAGAAGCTCCGGATCGTTTCGACCGGCAACGAGATCTGGTGCGGATCGACAGACTGACCGACTTCACGGTGACCATCATCGGAGTAGGTGCGATCGGGCGACAGGTTGCTCTTCAAATGGCATCGATCGGAGTTCGACGGATGCAGTTGATCGATTTTGACGTCGCCGATCTGACGAACATCACGACTCAGGGGTATATGCACGACGACATCGACAAACCAAAGGTCGTTGCAACTGCAGAAGCAATCTTCCGAATAGATCCGTCGATTGAACTGGAAGTGATTCAGGACCGCTATCGCCCCACTCAATCCGTGGGCGACATCGTGTTCTGCTGCGTGGATTCCATCTCTGCCCGGGCAGCAATCTGGCGATCTGTTGAAAATCGGTGCTCATTCTGGGCAGATGGCCGTATGCTAGGAGAAGTCATCCGCGTGTTGACTGCATCAGATCTGGACAGTAATAGGCACTACAGCGAAACTCTATTCGCGCAACGGGACGCCCAACACGGCACCTGTACGTCAAGGAGCACGATCTATGCCGCCAGCATCGCTGCAGGATTGTTAACACATCAGTTGACCCGCTGGCTCAGGCGTATTCCCACTGACGTCGATACGAGTCTCAATCTTCTTGCCACGGAATGGAACGCTCTCGAAAGGACGCCATTCGCAGGCACATCTTGACCGTATGGACGAATGGGAAAACTTTTCAGCACGACAGTTCTCCTAGTAGTTCTCTAAAACTGCTAGCGCCCAAGGGAAACGAGCCGGCAGCCGCCGGAGAATACTTTGGGTGCCGCCGTTCCAGTTATCGTCGCCTAAATAATCACGAAGCATGGCAGCACCGGGTCGCCTTTGGGCGCCCCGGTGCTGCTTTTTTTTAGCATGTAAACCTGCTAACCGTGCTGAAGTCATTCTCATAATAAGGGCCCTCCTCGCTAATGCTCACTAAACGGCGAGGAGGCTGTTCGCAGTCAGCCTGTCTTCTCCTTTTGACCTGTCCATCTGCACCGCATTCCGTTAGCGGTCACGGCGAGAGAGGACCCCATATCCGCGGCAACAGCCATCCAGAGTGTGGCCCAACCGACGACTGCAAAGACAGCGACCAAAATCTTTATCACAATTGAAAAGACGATGTTCTGTCGGATGATGCGTCCTGTCTTCTGACTGAGGCGAATTGCAAACTCCACCTTCAAGAGGTCATCTGCCATGAGGGCGATGTCGGCTGTTTCGATGGCAACATCGGTGCCTGCAGCCCCCATCGCGATTCCCACGCTGGCGGCGGCGAGGGCCGGGGCATCGTTGACGCCATCACCGATAAACGCGACACGTTCGCCCGACTGTTCCAGTTCTTTGACGACTTGAACCTTATCGTCTGGAAGTAACTCCGCCTGGTAATCGTCCAACCCGGCAGCACCGGCAATCATTTGAGCTGTTGCGGTGTTGTCTCCTGTCAGCATGATAATCCGGCGAATACCAGCTGCTCGTAGCGCGACTACACTTTTAGCAGCTGATGGACGTAACTCGTCTGCAAGAGCGATGATTCCCAGCGGTTCATCGTCGTCGAAGAGAATGACGGCTGTTTTGCCTTGGTCCTTAAAACGCTTCAGAGGCTTTTCCACGGCGTACTTGTCGATCGCATGTTCTTCTAAAAGGCGCTCGTTGCCTAAATAATAAAGTCGTCCATCGACTGCCCCGCTGATACCACGGCCAACAAGAGCCTGGAAATGCTCGACAGCCAGCGAAACGTCGTCTTCTTCCCTGCTGGCTTTCTCGAGAATCGCCTTCGCAAGCGAATGCTCCGAACCTCGTTCGAGAGCTGCTGCCAGCCGTAATACATCTCCTTCGTTGAATCGCCCCAGCGACATTACATCGGTGACGAGGGGCCTTCCGAGGGTAAGAGTCCCCGTCTTATCGAACACGATTACAGTGACCGCTCCAACATTTTCAAGATGAAGTCCTCCTTTGATCAGGACACCTCGACGAGCTGCCCCAGCCAAACCGCTAACTATTGAAACAGGCGTGGAAATGACCAGGGCACATGGGCAGGCAATCACCAGCATCGCCAGCGCGCGATAGAACCACACGGACCACGCCCCCGTCCCCAAGAGAGGTGGAAAAATAATAATCGTTGCCGCGACGACAACAACGAAAGGTGTGTAAATGCGGGAGAAGCGGTCCACGAACGATTGAGAAGGGGCTCGTGACGCTTGAGCTTCTTCGACGGCGTGCACGATCCTCGCAAGCGTCGTGTCTTCGACGTGCTTTGTCACGCGGACTTGTAACAGTCCGTGTTCGTTGATTGATCCCGCAAACACTTCATCGCCCGGTCCTTTTTCGACGGGAATCGATTCGCCGGTAATGGGCGCCTGGTTGACTGACGAGTTACCAGACATAACCTCGCCATCGAGCGGGATCTTTCCGCCGGGACGTATGACAACAATCTCGCCGATGGCGACGTCTGCAGGCGAAACGATCACGTCGCGCCCCTCACGCTTAACAGTCGCTTCGGTCGGCGAGAGTTCCATAAGCGCTTTAATCGCACTTCTGACGCGGTCCATCGACCAGCTTTCCAGAAGCTGTGCAAGGGAGAAAAGGAACATTACAGATGCCCCTTCTGCCCACTCCCCGATCCCAGCGGCACCAATCGCCGCAACGACCATCAAGAAATTCATGTCCAGCGTTCGATGCCGGAGGGATCGCCACGCACGGGGGGCTACAAACCATCCACCGGCAATAGCAGAGGTGGCATACAATGGAACGGCAATCTCTTCTGTGAGGGCTAACCACTCCAGCGCGACTCCAACTGCCAGACAGATTCCGGAAATCGCCGCCATCGTGCGGCGGCCACGCCGTTGCCAGAATGTTGATGGACTTTGCGATTCATTTTCCGCTCCGGCTCTCATCCCGATTGTGCCGAGAGCCCGCTTCACCTCAGCTGAAGTGATTGCACCTTCAACGATGAGGCGTTGACGCAACACATCGAACTGAAGACTGGTAACGCCCGGCAGGCTTCCAAGGACTGCTTCGATCTGGCGAGTCTCGTCTGCGCAGTCCATACCCTCAACGATGAACACAGCTGCTCTGGGTTCTGCAACCTGGAATCCAATTTGTCGAAGAGTGCTCCTGAGGTCTCCCCGCGAGAGCATTCCCTCCACGTAGTCGACGCGAACTTTGCCGCCTACGATGTCGACACGAACATTCTGAACACCTTCAATCGCTTGAACCGAACGAGTGATCTGGTCGGCGCAACTTGGGCAGTCCATCCCTTCGACATCAAGAACACAGTGTGTTCCGGCCTCGAGCGATATGCTGGGTTTGCGACTGTCCGTCATGTTAAGCTCCGCAGATTCTGTCCGCCTGGTTCAATCACATCACTGTTCCCATGAAGCATTATTTATGCTCGCGGCGCGATCATGGCTGACGAAGCGCGGTGACAATCGGGGTTCGGGTTGCCTGAGTAGCTGGAATGATGCCGGCCAAAATGCCGACGATTGCGGACACCAGCAGGCCTGCGGCTGCGAGTTGAATCGAGGGGCGGAAAGCGATTGTGACTCCTTCGGCGCCGATGGCAAGGCCTCCCCACGCGAGGATTGCGAGGGCGAACCCAGTTCCCAGGAGGCCGCCCGCAAAACAGAGCAACAGACTTTCCGCCAGGACAATGCGTGCAACCCGGGCCGGTCGGACGCCCAGCGTCTGCAGCACGGCATGTTCCTTGATCCGGTCCTGAACGGCCATCACGGTTGTGGTCGCCACCAGCGCCAGAACCAGGCCGACGCAGGCGTAGCCGAGGTAGTGAGCAAAGCCGATCAGGTCGACAAGGTCGGAAAGCGTGCTTGTCTGAAATGCACCTTTACGACGGGTAGTTGTGGCAACTGGCCCTGCACGCAGCGCTTCGTCAATAGCCGAGGCAACTTGATCAGGATCGGCGTTCTCCGTGAGGTGCACTTCGTGCTGGGTGACCAGTCCGGCCGAGTCGAGACCGCGGGTGTACTGGAGGAATTCCAGACCGGTATAGATCAGATTCTCCTCCGCAGGGACCGGCGACGTGAATACGCCCGCCACCTGCACATCAAGATCCCCAATTGAGAACTGATCGCCCGTTTTCAAGTTTCGACGGGTGGCGACATTCTGCCCCACGATGGCGGCATCGCGGCGCCCCTCGAATTCACTCCAGTTGCCTGACTTCAACGTGAGGTCTCTGGCCGTCTGCAATTGTTTTGGTGGGGCTCCGTTGAAGACGACGATATCAAGACTGGCGCGGCAGTTGTTCGTCCATACCTGCACCGGCATGACATCCTTCACGCCGGGAATCTCCGCAATGCGGCGGGCGTAGTCTTCAGGCAGTCGGCTGCTCGTCGGACAAAAACGGTTCTCCTGAAACACGATTAGCGTCCGCTGCGCATCCTCATCCGAAGTCAGCCGTTCAAGACCTTCCTGAACGGACCCGACGAAGCAGAAGACAAACATCGCCACTGCGGCACCGCTGACCGTGAGCATAGTCCGAGCCCGGTGTCGCCAGATTCCTTTGAGAACGTATGATCCCAGTCGAAACATTATTCACCTCCTGCGAGTTGAGCCTGATGCTCTGCATTGGTGCCGTTTGTCGCGTGCCCTGCTTCCTCAAGGATTTTGCCGTCGTCGAGAACCATCTGACGCGATGCAATCTGGGCCGCTTCGGTGTCGTGCGTCACCATCACAAGCGTGATGTCGAGCTCGCGATTGAGTCGCTGGAGCAGGTTCTGGATTTGATCACTGGTCTTGGTATCCAGGCTTCCAGTCGGTTCGTCCGCCACCACGACCTTGGGGTGGGCGACGATCGCTCTCGCGATTCCGACCCGCTGTTCCTGTCCACCTGACATCTGTCGCGGATAGTGATCGGCTCGATCACTGAGGCCGACTGCTTCGAGGGCGATCTCGACTCTTCGCCGCCGCTCGGCGGCTGTTAGTGGCAACAGGAGGATGGGGAGTTCGACATTCTCGTAAGCCGTCAGAACTGGGATCAGATTGTGCGTCTGAAAGATATAGCCGAGATTCGCGGCCCGCCAGTCGGCGAGTCTGCTGCGGGACAGCTTCGTAACTTCGACGCCGTCTACAAAGATGGTGCCTTCATCAGGTTTATCGATACCGCTGATAAGATTAAGCAGCGTGCTCTTTCCTGTGCCGCTTGGTCCCATGAGCGAGACGAAGTCTCCCTGTTGGATATCGAGGTCGACGTTCTTTAGTGGGGTAATCACTTCATCCCCTTTGCTGAACGACTTGGAGAGATTACGGAGTTCTACGAGTGCCATAATGGTTGCTCCTTGAGTGCTTCTACTTTCCGATTCCCGGTTCGCCGATTACCGTAACCGCTGCACCCGATTTCAGTCCCTGCTGCCCCGTGGCAATGATTTTGGAGGTGGGATCAAGCCCTGCGGCAACTTCCACGAGATCTTCGGTGCCTGCTTTACCGAGGGTGATCGGCTTAAGTTCGGCAGTCCCTACTGCGGTAACGATCCAGACGGATTCTCCAGCCTCCGATGCGATCACTAGATCGCGCGGGATGAGTAGTCGCTCCGTCTCCTGAATTTCATCCTGCTGTGATTCTGGTGTCGGAGGCGCCAGAAAAGTCGCAGTGACAAGCATCTCAGGCCGAATGGTGAAGGGAGGGTCTTCGACGGCGACTTTGACCTCCAGAGTATTTTTTTGGATATTGGCCGTAGATGTTGGAAGTAACACGCGGCCCTTGATGGGGCTTTGGGACGAAGCAGTTTCAATCTCGACCGGCTGACCAGGTTGAACGAGCGGAACGTCTTCCAGCCGAACATCGGCGCGGACCTGCAGCTTCGCCGGATCGTACATACTGATCACCGTGCTTGAACTCTGACCGGCTGCTGATTCGAGTCCCATCACGCGTGATCCCGGGCTGGCGACAAGCGTGAGGACACGTCCCGCAACCGGGCTGCGGACAATAGTTCGATCGAGATTGAGCTGAGCTTTCTCTACCGCAAGTTCCGCTTCGGCCACGCGCGCTTCGGCAACCTGACGCTTGGCCTGGGCGTCCTGCAGTTGTCGTGACTCTTCGATCAGCAGTTCCAGCTGTGATTTCAGAGCCGTAACCTTCTCTTCCAGAGCCCGGACTTCCTTTTCCAGAAAAGGTCCACGCTGGTTAAGCTCTGTGAGCTGGGACTCGGCGTCCGCGAATTCAGACTGAGCCTGCTGAATCAGCCGTCCGGCGATGGCGCCTTCGGCGGCCTGTTTTCCTTCATAGTTCTGACGGGCATAAAGCGCCCGTGCTTCCGCTGCTTTGGTCAGATGCGGCAGCTTCGCGAGATTTGTCCTTGCCTGGGCCAGAGAAGATTCGGCATCGGCCAGAGCCGCTTCGAGATGAACAGGATGCTTGACCCGCAACTCGGCTGCCTTGAGTTCCGCTTCGGCACTCTGCAGTTCAGACTTCCTCAACTGCAGCGCCGTCTCGGCCTGTCGCAGGTCGAGCCTGGCGTCGACGTCAATCAGTCGAGCCACCGGCTCCCCGGCCTCGACGGGCTGACCTTCCACCACCAGCAGTTCATCCACGACTCCCTCCGCCAACGCCGGAACATTGATCGGTGTTGGTCGCGGTTCGACCCATCCGGCCGCCTGGAAAAGTGGCGTTCCCTCCTGTCGGACTTCGGCTCGGCGAATCAGGACCGGGATCACGGAAACCTCGTGCCGGGGAAGGAGTTGATCGCTGACTGCCGCGATCAGAAGGCCGACGAATCCCAGCAGAATCCCGCCGGGGATCAGATATCGCGTCAACAGAGGCTTCCGCCTGGTTTTCGGTTGGCCGTTGGTGCGTTTCGCGGACCGATCGATCGCGAGTTCCCGTAAGTCAAGTTGTGGCCGTGTTGCCGATGTCATAACTCAGTTCCCCGATAAACAAGCAGATGAGCCGTCCGCGTGGAACGGCTCACCCGAGCTCTGCTCTGTTACTCTTTCACGTAGATCTGATCCGCGAGAACGGACAAGTTGCCATCATCATCGCGCCGGGCTTTGCCCTTCACTACGACCATGTTGAGTTCCTTCACGCCCAGCAATTCGCGAGCGTCCTTGGAAACCGGTTGCCCTGCTTCGTTCACGACTTTGACCGTCGCGATGTTCTCTTTCACCTGATTCTGCTCGCAGCAGTAATCCCAGGGAGTCGGGCAGCCTTCATCTTCCGCGCAGTAGGGCACCTTTGGATCGACGATCGTGAACGCCGCCAGACCATCGATAAATGGCTTGGAAGAGCCACCAATTCTTCCCTGGAGCACGATCTCCTGTTCGTCTTCGCTCGACTGCCGCGCTTCACCAACGGGAAGTGCACCAGTCGGTTCCACACTCGCGAGATAGGTACTGTCCGGCGTCACAGCCGAAGTCGTCGTGTTTCCCTGATGCTCAGCACACCCTGTAAGAAGCGTCACCGACAGAGCAGCAATTCCGCACAGGCTGAAAAATTCCGTTTTCATGGTCTTCCTTTCTTAACTCTTGAAATTCATCTCCACGTTCGGAGATCGTTCGAAACAGTGATTCAAATTGCTTTAAGACTCTCTGCAACCGGCAGCCGGAGAGCTTTGATCGCCGGAGGCAGAGCTCCCAGCACTCCCAGCATCAACCCCACACCGCAGCCGACGAGTAAACAGACGCCGTCCACGCGCAGGGCAAATGCCCCCATTGTGAAACGGACCGCCACTCCGTTCAGAAATACCAGAGCCACGACCGCAGCAAGAAGCGATCCCGCTGCGGCGAGTAGCGCCCCTTCTTGCAAGATGCTCAGTAGAATGTCCCGTCGCCGATAACCAACCGCCTGCAGGGTCGCGATTTCACGAATTCGCCCGGCAATAGCTCCATACATCATATTTAACCCTGCAAAGACCCCTGCTCCGGACACAAGCATTACGATGAGCCAGGCGAGAATCCGCATGGGTTTGTAGTGCTGTTGCAACGAAGCGTAATACTCGACTTCGCCAACGGCCTGCAGTTCCAGATCAGTTCGCTCTTTGCAGAACAGTGACACCGTCGCTGCGGTTGACTCTGGCGTGAGTGCCATCGCGACAACGCTAATATCCTGTCGCTTCAACGCCTGTTGAAAGTCGGGGAGGCGGCACCAGATTTCGGATTCGTAAGCCGCTCCGCCAGCGGAGAAGCGACCGCTGATCGTCCAGGACTTCTTCTCAACGGTGATCTGCCGCCCAACCGCGAGATCTCCCGGTGGACAACCAAGTTTCGCGGCCACCAGTTTGCCGACGATCACTTCTCCCGGGCCCGGCCAGTTGCCTTCTGTCAGCCGCACGTTGCGACGGACGAGTGGTGCGGTCTGGGTGACCCCGCGGATCAAACCCAGTCCGCCTTTCTCGCTCTCGCCGGTCTGCACGCGGGTGCCGAGATAGAGTTCCGGCGAGATGTAATCGACACCAAATCGCTGCTGCACTCCACCAAGGCTCGCCTTCAGTAGCGAGGGCGTTCGCGCCGGAACAGCCGAGTTCTCAATGTTCTCCTCAGCGCCGAGAGAATAGACGAGCACCACGGATGGATCGCCGCTGACGGCCAGCGAGCGTTCAAGTCCCCGGATGAAACCGACGACCACGAAGATCAACAGGATCACCGTCGACAGCGCGCCCAGCGTCAGCAACGTTCGGGTCGGACGTCGCAGCAGATTGCGGACGCCGTATTCCCAGGGGAGTGACCGTTTACGAAACATGAAGTCCCTCTCAGTTCTTCCGCGGTTTCGAGGTGAAAGTTCCTTCCGGGCCGACGAGCTTCAGCGGCGCCTTGCCGATCTCATCCATCTCCACCCAGAGGTAGCGAGCCGTATAGGATTTTCCCCGGGCTGGATGAAACGTGACTGTGCTCGCATCGGCATCGCATTCGATCCGACCGACCTTGTCGTCGTCACCAAAACGACGATGAACCTTCTTCACACAACCGCCACACATTTCATCGACGTGGATCACCGTCGGCTTCTCAGTTTCACGATCTGCTGCCGTTGCCGCAGATCCAATTAGGGACAATCCGGTGAAGAAGATGAACGAGGCACAAATGATCGCGCGAGTCATGGAGAGTTTTCCTTTCCAAAGGCACTTGTGTCCCAAGTCGCTGATCGCAACCCGGAACGCAGCAAGGGACATGGGAGCCGCGACGTTCCCAACGGCGCAGCGTGTTAGAAACATTCAGCCCGTACGTTCATCCTTGAGGGGCGATGGAATTCAGCTTTGCCGCCGGGAGCAAGGCAGCAACGGGAGGGCGGAAGCAATGCCCTCAGCGCAAGATTAAATCAATAACAACCGGTGTTGAATGCAGACGTCAAATCCGCTTGACACTGACAGCGGGGGAGATTCACTGCATTGTCTGTGTGTATCAACGGCAGACGACTCTCGAAGGCTTTGAGCAAGTTCCAGCGAAGCGAGAACGTCCGGACTTGCAGTGAAGTCAAGAACAAGTTCTTCAGCCGAAATTACAACTCCGTGGCAGAGACAATTCGAGCATGAATCGTCAGCAGGCGACTCGGGCACCGACTCTGAAGTCTCCTGAGTGCACGACTGGAAGCAACAGCAACACGTTTTAATATCAACTTCCATGTCCTCAGAGTGACTGGCCATCGCCGACATGCACCGGTAGGGGCACGCCAGAATGGAGATCATCAGAAGTAGGAAAAAGCAAGCTCTCATAGATACAAGTATCGGCCCGTGGCAGGTGAGTGTCAACAGAAGTTCTCAAGGCCATGCTCGATCCGATGGCAAGGAACGACGCAAACTGGCACGAAAAGTGTCTCACTGAAAAGGCCCTTGCCTCCCCGATGGGGTGCTGACAAGAGGGTTGACGCTCCATGGAATCGCTAGCTACCATCGAACGAAATAACGAGAAGCTTTCCTGCCATGCGTACCTTCCTCCTCAATCCTCACCGATCGCTAAGCATTGCCCTTCGGGTGCTGCTCATCGTCTCGTTGTGGGAAGGCCCTGTCCTTTGGGGACATCACCACTCGCCCGGTTTCATTGGACTTTCCGAGCATCTTGAACAGTTTCATCCCGGTCTGGAAACTCGGTCCCCTCCCCAATCAGAATGGCACTGGCACCTCTCGTGGCCTGAGTCTCCTGAGCCTTGTGAAGAGGGACGCAAAGAATCAACGCCGCGATCCCGCAACCTGACCGCAGCGACGAGTATTGTGACTGCGCATAGCTGGTCTGTGCAGCTGTCAATTTGCGTCGGAGACGTGTCCTTCATTGGGCATCCGGAACCTCGCCGCATATTCTCTCTGCAAGAAGATCGCGCCTTTCTTGCTACTTATTGCCCCGCTCATTCCATGCAACAGTTGCTGTGTCGCATGAGCTGCTAAGCCCGCCTGCTGGCAGGATTTTGATGAGATCATTCGTGCCGACCTCGGCTGATGGGCTGAACCAGATGTTGCCCGAACGGCTGATGCGCCTCGGTTGTGACTCGATCAATCCTCCCCGCTCCCCCGCTTGCTCGTGACAGTTGCGGAAATCGTACGGCAGAACGTCAAGGCTCTGTGTTGCGCGATTTTCCCGCTATTCCTCCGTTCGCTCATCGCAGGGACTTCTATGATGAATCCATCAGTCATACGCACTCTGGCGACCGTTGTTCTCGTAGCCGCAGGATTTATTGCCGCCCTCTACTGGTCGCAGTCTCATTCGACTGGGAGTCATCGGCAATCCCCTGTTCATCCATCGACACACCTCTCCCATGAACAGACACCCGACAACGGGAAGCCGCACACTTGGGAGAACGAACCGATCTCATTCCCCGAAGAAATGTGGGACGCGGCCAACCTCGTCATTGCGCCGGCTCAGCAATCATCGCTCAATGAGAAAATCCAGCTAACCGGAAAAATTGCCCTCAACGAAGACCGACTGGCCCATATTTTCCCGATGGTGGACGGCCGCGTCGATGAAGTGAAAGTCAGCTTTGGCGAGCACGTGCGCAAGGACCAGCTTCTCGTCATCGTTCAAAGCAAAGAAGTCGGTAAGGGGATGCTTCAGCTGTTTCAGGATCGACTCAAACTGGAGTTCGCCCAGGTTCGTAATGAGTGGGCTCAGCAGGTTCAACGCAACGCTCTCGCGCTGATCGAAATGATGAAGTCAGATCAGTCGGTTGAGCAGATCGAAGCAGCACTGAAAGACCGCACACTTGGCGAATACCGGGAGCAGTTGATGAGCGCCTATCTGTCCCGCACCAGGGCACTGGCCAACCGCGAGCGACTCGCGCCTCTTTCTCAGTCGGGAGCCGTCCCAGCACGACAGATTCTTGACGCGGAGAACGACTTGAATATCTCCCAGGCAACGCTGCAGTCGTTACTTGAACAGGTGGCGCAAGATGTGTTTCAGGCGGCCCGGCTCTCTGAACAGAACGTCAAAGAACTGGAAACCAGCATCGTTGCTTCCGAAACGAGTCTGGAGATTCTTGGTTTTGATCAAGAGCAGTTGAAGAATATTGATCCGACGCAAACAGGAGAGGAAATCTCGCACTATCCGGTGGTCGCTCCATTCGACGGCATCGTGATCTCGAAGGATGTCGTGCTGCTTGAACGTGTCGGGCCCGACCGACAGATCCTGACCATTGCCGATCTGTCGCAGGTCTGGGTCACCGCCGATGTGTACGAAACCCATCTGCCTCTGCTGGCACAGCTCACCGACCAGACTCTCACAGTGCGGTGCGATGCGTGGCCCGATAAGAACTTTGAAGCCAAGATCTTCTACACGGGTGATGTCGTACAGGAAGAATCGCGGACGGTGGCACTGCGTGCGATCGCCGCGAATGACGAAGGACTGCTTAAGCCGGGGATGTTCGTCACGGTGGAACTACCAAATCTCAAGACCACACAGGTAGTTCAGGTACCCTCAACGGCCGTACTCAACCATGCGGGCACAAAATTTGTCTTCGTCCAGACGGGCCCTGACACGTTCGTCCGCCGGGAGGTCACTCCGGGACGGCAGAATCATGATGCGATCGAGATCTGTAGCGGATTGGCCGCTGATGAGCCCGTCGTCGTTCAAGGCGGCTTCGCGCTCAAATCCCGCATGCTTTCGAGCCTGCTCGAAGAAGAGTAGTCCGGCTCTCAGGCTGACGCTTTTCCGATCCCCCGTTCTACCGTCTCTCCCTCCGTCAGGAATCTCATACCGGTATGGTCAACCACATCATCGAATGGTCGATGGAGAATCGATTCATCGTCATACTGCTGGCGATCGTGTTGCTGGGAGCAGGTTTTGTTTCCGTCAGCTCTCTGCCGCTCGACGCCGTTCCGGATCTCACGAACGTCCAGGTCCAGGTGCTCACGACTTCGCCCGCACTCGGTCCCGTCGAAGTCGAGCAGTTCATCACATTTCCCGTGGAGAACGCCATGAGTGGCCTCCCGAATGTAGATGAAATCCGCTCGATCAGCCGGATTGGTCTCTCGGCAGTCACGATTGCGTTCCAGGAAGGGACAGATATCTATTGGGCGCGAAATCTCGTTAACGAGCGCCTGCAGCAGGCCCGCGAAAGCATCCCCGCCGGAATGGGCGATCCTCAGATGGGACCGATCGCGACCGGGATGAGTGAAATCTACCAATTCGAGGTGCGGTCGAAGCCAGGATACGACCATAGTTTGATGGACTTGCGAACGATACTTGACTGGCAGATCGCATTCCAGTTGCGGAGCGTCCCGGGCGTCATCGAAGTAAACACGTTCGGCGGTGAACTGAAAACGTACGAAGTGCAGATCGATCCTAATCGGCTCCTCAATTATGAAATCAGCATTGATGCAGTCTTCTCCGCCCTTGAAGCGAACAATGCAAACGCGGGTGGAGGTTACATCGTTCACGGAGCCGAACAGCGACTCATTCGCGGCGAGGGACTCGTCAACTCGATCGATGATATTCGGAACATCGTTCTCGATAGCCGTAGCGATGGAACCCCGATCCGTATTTCTGATGTCGGCGAGGTAAAATTCGCCCCGATGCTCCGCCAGGGGGCCGTTACCCGAGATGGAAATCGTGAAGCGGTTACAGGCATGGTTATGATGCTGATGGGTGGCAACTCCCGTCAGGTTGTTCACGATGTCAAAGAGCAGATCCGTACTATCGAGTCGACTCTCCCCGAAGGCGTTTACATCGACACGTTCTACGATCGCACTGAACTGGTCGAGAAGACCATCCACACGATCGCGGAGAACATCGGCGTCGGTGTGGCGCTCGTGATCATCATGCTCCTCCTGCTGCTGGGCGATGTCCGGGCAGGCCTGATAGTCGCTGCGGCGATTCCGCTTTCTGCCATGTGCGCACTCATTGCCATGAAACTGGCCGGCGTCTCTGCCAACCTGATGAGCCTGGGGGCAGTCGATTTCGGCGTGATCGTCGACGGGGCCGTAGTAATGGTCGAAAATGCTGTCCGCTCAGCGAGCATCTATCTGCGGACGCACGATGCCAAAAAAGTTCCGAAGTCGGTTTTCAAACAGTCCGCCAAAGAAGTTGGTACGCCGATTCTCTTTGCGGGAATCATCGTCATTATCGTCTTTCTGCCGATTCTCAGCCTCCAAGGTGTGGAAGGCAAGATGTTCCGCCCGATGGCGTTTACGTTCATGTCCGCTCTCACCGGTGCCCTGATTCTTTCGGTCACAGTGATGCCCGTGATGGCATCCCTGTTTCTGGCACGACGAGTGAGCGCCAGCGATACCATCGTGGTCCGTGGCCTTAAACGAAGCTATGAGCCTCTCCTGAAGTTCGCGATGGCAAACCCGGTGCCTATGCTGGGAACTTCTTCCGTCGTTTTCGCGGTCAGCCTGTTTGTCGCGGCGCAGTTCGGAGTGGAATTCGTGCCGAAGCTCGATGAAGGAGACATTGCGATTCAGGCAACGCGACTGCCGAGCGTTTCGCTGGAGACCTCGATCGAAATGATGAATGCCGCGGAACGCACACTGCTCAAGTTCCCCCAGGTCGAAAGTGTTGTCTCCAAGACCGGTCGCCCGGAAATTGCCAACGATCCGATGGGGGTGCATCAGACCGATATCCTTGTCCGCATGAAACCAGAACACGACTGGCCCGAAGACATTTCGAAGCCTGAACTTATCGAACATATGCAGCAAGCTCTGCAGAAAGCCGTTCCGAGCAACTCGTTCAGCTTCACACAGCCAATTGAACTTCGCGTACAGGAACTGGTGGCAGGCGTGCGTTCAGACGTTGGACTCAGCCTGTACGGTGATGACCTGAAAGTACTCGAACAGGAGGGCGACAGGATTGTTCGCGTACTCAATCAGGTCCCCGGAGCTGCTGACGTCCAGGCTCAGCAGATCGCCGGACTCCCCTACCTCCGCATTATCATTCGGCGGGATGCAATCTCGCGGTATGGGATCAACTCCAGTGATGTCCTGAACGCGATCAGCACCATCGGTGGAGTCACCGTCGGAGAGGTCTTTGAAGGTCAACGTCGTTTCCCTATGCAGGTTCGGATTGCTCCGGAGTGGCGGCTTGATACGGAGAGGCTAAGAGAGTTGAAAATCGATGACCCGCAGGGGCGCCAGATTCCCTTATCACAACTCGCCGATATTCGCATGGAGGAGGGCCCCTCGGAAATCAGTCGTGATGCAATCCGCAGACGTCTGCTTATCCAGTGCAATGTCCGCGGCAGGGACCTGGGTGGATTCGTCGCCGAAGCGCAGGACGTTGTACGTCGCGAAGTTAATCTCCCCGCAGGCTACCTGCTGGCCTGGGGAGGCCAGTTTGAGAATCTGCAACAGGCAAGCCAGAGACTGATGATCGCAGTGCCGGTGGCTCTGTTCCTGATATTCTCTCTGTTGTATGTGACGTTCAGTTCAGTCAGGCTCTCGCTCCTCATTTATCTCAACGTGCCCATCGCCGCGACAGGTGGCATCTTCGCGCTGTGGCTCCGAGAGATGCCGTTCTCAATTTCTGCCGGGGTGGGCTTCATCGCCCTGTTCGGCATCGCGGTGATGAATGGCGTTGTCCTCATCGAACACATTCGCCACTTGAGGGAACACGGACATGACAAGCAGTCCGCTGTGATGACCGGGGCCATGGACCGACTGCGTCCCGTCTTCATGACCGCCACGTGCGGTGCTCTGGGATTCGTCCCAATGGCCGTCTCGGGCAGTGCGGGAGCAGAGGTGCAACGACCTCTCGCAACGGTCGTGATTGGCGGGCTGATCACATGCACGATCCTGACCCTCCTCGTACTTCCGGCGATCTATCGCTGGTTCGACGTGGAACCAGAGCCGATCAAACCGTCCTGAAAAGTCAGGCGACTCGACCAAGTCTGAAAGAATAGCGGCGTGAACTCCGACGGGCGATCTTGCGGAGGCGTGCGAACAGGATCTCTTCGATCTGGCAGAGTTTTCTGAAAATATCGGTATCGACGAGATTCCGATGAGACGATAAAACTTGTAGATCTTCGTTACCAGATCGAAGTCCACAAAGGATGTTCATTCCATGTCTCGCTGTATCCTCATACTGACTGTACTATCGACGGTGCTTCATGCATCGCTCGGTTGCAGCATGGGGTGCGCGCTGGCATCGGAAAAAGAACAATCTGCAATTTGTTGCACATGTTGCCCTTGCTCCGGCTGTCATTGTGGTGATGAATCGGGGCCTCAGGATGATCCAGAGCACCCCTGCGAGCAGGTATGCTGCACGTTCATGGCGGTTGAGCGAGTGACGGCGGATACGGCTGTGCTTGATTTTGATCTCGTGCTGAACTGGATCTCTTTCGATTCGATGACGCCGGAAGTCGATTCATCGATGGCTTCACACGGACCTCGTTCCGTATTGTCCTTTGTCCGCTCTGGAACGCCCCTGCGCGCTGTTATGCAGGTGTGGCGAATCTAGTCGGTAAGCATCAAGGGCTTCTCAGGTTTTACGGCCTTGGCAATCCCGTATTGTCCGGCTCGCAGAAATCTGACCGCTTTCCTTGTCCCCTGCTCTGTCTGCGTTTCGCGTAGCTATCGACTGATCTGGCTCGGTTCAAGGCTGGCACCCATTTTGCCGTCCTGATGAGCCTACGCTCTAACTTCTCTTCCAAAAGACTGCACGATCGCAGTCCGCCTTATGTTTTCGCACCTACCTACGACGGGAATGGCGGATTCATGGAGCATTTACAATGAAAACGTTTGTAACTCTGACATCTGCTTTACTAATCGCACTTGGAGCGATGACTGTCACCGAGGCCAAAGAAGCCGTCGCTTATCGTCTGACCGACTGGCACGAGGAGCATTTTGAAGATGCCGAAAAGGCCGGGGTCTATCTCCAGGCGATCCAGTCCTTGAGGTGCGAAGTCCGGCAGATGGATGACAATGGGCACCCCGATCTCGTGTACCGCGCCCCCGAGTGGCAGGTCGTCGAAATCGAGACGGACGAACTGGCTCACCAGTGGTGTGAGTGGTTGGAACGGGCTGGTTTTGAAGTCATTCACGGCCATGACCAAGAAGAGGGACACGCCCACGAGGGACACGCCCATGGAGATGCGAATGTCGAGGAAGTCACTTATCGATTGTCTCAATGGAAAACGATTCATCTTGAGGATCAGCGTGAAGCAAAGGCCCTAATCGCCCTGGCCAAGGGACTGGGCTGTGAAGTCCAATTGGATCAGCATGGCGATCATGGAGACGTTCAAGTCCGCTGTGCGACGTGGAAAACGATCGAGGTTCCCACGCACAGGATCGCAGAAAGCTGGGAATCGTGGCTGACTGAGGCTGGATTTGAAGTGAAGCACGATCACCACGACCATTGAGCCGAAATTGACGATCTTCGTTCCGCATTCACTATTGAGAGAATCCAATGTCATCGTCAGGAAATCACTCCAGAAGTCACCAAGACCATGCGGGCCACTCGCATGGCCTTAGCCACGACAGCGAGTTGGCTGGTGTCAGTGATGCCCGGCTTGTCTGGTCGGTGGTGTTGAATCAACTTCTGACGGTCGGCGAGGTAGCGGCGGGATTCTATTCGGGGAGCGTCGCCCTGCTCTCCGATGCGGCCCATAACTTTAACGACGCCAACGCTCTGTTAATCACCTGGATCGCCCGAAAGATCTCTCGAAAGAGCGCAAATGAGCGATACACATTCGGCTACCGCCGCGCCGAACTGATTGGGGCGGTCATCAACCTCACCTTACTTGCCGCGATCGGTGTGTATCTGATCTACGAGGGAGTCAGCCGGTTCATTGCTCCGCAAGAAATAATGGGCGGTCTGATGGCGGCTGCGTCATTGCTGGCGTTAATCGTGGACGTGGCCACTGCTATTCTGCTGTGGTCGATGAGTCAGGGCTCCCTCAACGTCAAAACGGCGTTCGTTCATAACCTTGTGGATGCTCTCGGATCGGTCGCCGTTCTGATCGGAGCCGGAGCAATTATTTATCTGGACTGGCAATGGATCGACCCGGCACTCACGTTGATGATCGCTGGCTACGTTCTCTGGCAGGTCATCACAATGCTGCCACAGGCCGCAACAATTCTGATGGAGGGTGCCCCGGATCATCTAGATCTTGAGAGTCTGATTGATGATCTCGGTAGCGTGGATTCTGTTGAAGATGTCCATCATGTGCATGTCTGGCAACTCGATGAACAACATCAGGCGTTGGAAGCACATATCGTGATTCCCAGAGAGGCATCTGATCAACTGGATGAAATCAAAATGCATCTGAAACGCAAACTGAGCGAAGAGTTCGGCATCGAACATTCGACGCTCGAGTTTGAATTTCCCGATCTTGCCGGTGAAAAAGACCATTCAACGGCAAAGATAGGACACCTGTAAACACCCCGCATCGGATGATCTGCACCGTATGCAGCTTCCGATCCGAGTGATCTGTCGTCGAGCAGTTCGCTTGGGATGAAAGTTCTCGACAACTTCAAGGATGGTTCGTTATGGCAAGGATTCGACTCCGATTCGTTTCACTCACAGTACTGACAGTTTGTCTGGCTGCTTGGAGCATTTCGTCAGCTCAAGCTGCGGAACTCAGCAAGGGCGACCAGTCCGTACAGGCGGCTGCGCAACAGGATCAATACGCCTTCATCATGTTCTATCGCGCTAACGACTCTGCAACACAAGCGATGCATCAGACTCTGCAGTCGACTTTGTCGACACGCCCTGATGCCACAGTCGTCCCCGTGTGGATTGGTGATGCGGACGAGCAAGGTTTGATCAGTCGCTTTGATGCGACGCGCATTCCAATGCCGGCTGTCGCCGTGCTCGCTCCTAACGGCGCGGTGACCACAGTCTTCCCTCAGAGTGTTGCCCCCCAGCAGCTAACGGCTGCGATCGTCTCAAAAGGACAGGCAACCTGTCTGAAAGCTCTGCAGGATCGAAAGATCGTGTTGCTGTGTGCTCAGGCAGATGTTTCACAACCTGTCCCGACGGGGGTGCAGCAATTCCAGGCCGATGCCCTTTACAAGGATCGCACCCAAGTCGTCACGTTGCAGGCCAGCGACCCCAGTGAATCACGTTTTCTGAAACAGTTGGGGATGCCAACGAATCAGCCACACTCCGTCGTGGCTTTCATGGCACCTCCAGGGGTGATGCTTGGAACGTATAACGGCGATGTCACCTTTGACACGCTGGCACAGCGGCTGGCCGCTGCCGGCAAGTGCTGTGAAGATCCGAATTGCAAGCACCACCGCTAACGACTTCGGGAGGGCCCGGTTGTCCTCTCCAGCCCTTACGGGATAGCCGGGTTTCTCCCATTCTTCCTTTCTACAAAACCAACATTGTCAGGAACGGATTCCATGAACTTACGCACGCTTATCTGGAAAGAACTCTGGCAGCGCCCGACCCCAATGGTCACCAGCCTGCTCGCGGTCACACTCGGCGTCACCGCGCTCGTTGCCATCCAAAATATCACCGTTTCCTCAGAACGGAAGATTGCCGGCGATATGGAGTCGCTGGGCGCCAATGTTCTGGTCCTTCCTCCGTCGGTCTCGCTTCAGGATTACTATTCGGCCGATATGCATGGCCAAACGATTCCAGAAGAATATGTGACTCAACTGGCGTTGAAACGGATGCCGGGCGTCGAGCAGCTGGCTCCCAAACTATGTGTTGCGGCCACGGTTGATACGACTCCAGTGACTTTGACGGGTATACTGCCCCGCTCCGAGTTCCAAACGAAGGCGGCCTGGCAGGGAATTGGAATGCTCAGTCCGGTTGGTTCCGATCGGGGCTGCTGTCCCACTGCTCCCGCTCTCGACGATGCGACGACGAACGATCCGAGCTCTCTGGCGACGACACGCACAATCAATGATCTTGGCAAGCGTGAACTCATTCTGGGAGCCGACATGGCATCTCAGCTTGGTGCGGGAGTCGGCGACAAACTTAACGTGCTGGGAGAAGAGTTTCAGGTGCTGACCGTGCTCCCCGCAACCGGAACGGTTGACGACAGTCGCGTGTTCGCCCATCTGCATTCCGTGCAGGATCTTTCCGGTCAGGGGCCAGTTGTCAATGTGATTGAAATCATGGCCTGCTGCGAAGATGCTGCCGGCGATCTCATTACGAACCTTTCTGCGGAGCTTCCCAATACGCGAATCGTCACAATTTCTCAAATCGTGGACACGCAGGTCGCGGTGAACGGACTGATGTCGCGACTCTCCTGGGTGTTTTTTGCCGTGCTGCTGCTTGTTGGTGGAGCGAGCATCGCCAGTGTGATGTATGCCAACGTGACGGAGCGGCGTCAGGAGATTGGTACGCTCATGGCTCTGGGAGCCAGTCGAACTTTCGTGACGCGTCTGTTTCTCGGAAAGGCCACTCTTCTGGGGGTAACCGGAGGAATCGCCGGATTCGTCAGCGGGACGGTTCTGGCGCTCTTACTCGGTCCACAGCTGTTGGGTGTGGCGGTGCAGCCGTTGCCAGAACTTCTGCTGATCGGACTGCTGGCAGCGACGTTCGTCACGCTCGGAGCCAGTTACCTTCCCGCCCGCCGTGCGGCTGGCCTCGATCCGTGTCTCGTCTTCAAGGATGCCTGAACAACGTCCGGATGATTCTATCTCCGCTCACTTCGCTGCAAGGAAGCTATCGTGTACGAACTCAAATCTGTGACAAAGATCTATGAACGCCGCGGCAATTCGATCACGGCACTCGACGAAACGAATCTCACGATCAAGGATGATGATTTTGTGGCCGTCGTTGGTCCCAGCGGGAGCGGGAAGACCACCCTGCTCTCCGTGTTGGGGGGAATGCTGGCACCGACGTCCGGGACGATCGCTCTCGATGGCGAGTCTCTTTACGAAATGTCGATTGAGGACCGGACTGCAATTCGCGCCAGCAAGATCGGTTTTGTATTCCAGACGTTCAATCTCATTCCCTGGTTGACGGCTCGGGAAAATGTGCAGATTCCACTGCTGTTGACAAACGTGTCACCCGCGGAACAACGTGATCGAGCGACCGAGATGCTGGACCGCGTCGGGCTGGGTGATCGCACGGATCATCGTCCGGGTGAACTGAGTCAGGGACAGCAACAGCGTGTCGCTCTGGCTCGAACCCTAGCAAACAATCCTCGAGTCATTCTGGCTGATGAACCGACTGGGAATCTCGATTCGGAAACTCGCGAACGAGTTCTGCAATATCTTACCGAATTCCAGCGGGAAGGCCGGATGATTGTGATGGTCACTCACGATGAAGCGGCGGCGGCCTATGCGAACCGCAAGATCCGTTTAGTCAGCGGAGCGATTGAATCACTGAGTGTGGTCGAGGCCGCCTGAGTGCCTCCCTTGAGGACGCTGCGCAGTCCGATGCCAATCCTCTCATCGACTGCGCGGCTCCTCACCCTTCATTTTGGTCTGCTCCACCTGAGTCCCTGCCCGATCTAGTCTTCCGCCATGAGTTCCGATCTCTATTCTTTCTTTCGATTCCGACAACGCCCAGTGTCGATCAGTCTGCAGTTATTGCTCGCTGTTAACACCGTCCTGGGAATCGCGATCTTCTCTCTTCTGTATTTCCGCTACAGTAATCAGATGCGGATCGAGATCGAGAAGAAGCATCAAAGCTTGAACGACGAAGCTCTCACGGTTCATTCCGCGATCGACCATCTGTATCGCACTCATGGAACTTCGGATGTTCAGCATTATATCGACAACATCTGTCAGAGGATGAGAGACGAAACGGCATCGTGTCACAATGTCGTCGTCCAACTGGATGGCCGGCTCCTGCAGTCGGGCTCTGATACCGAAGATGTTGAGAATCAACTACCAGCGATCAAAGACGCTGCAATTTCTCCGGACCATCTGAGCAGCATAAAGCCGTATCTGATCGCTGCCAGTTATTCATCAGGCGGACTAACGGTCTATACCGCAGAACCACTGAAAGGTCTCCAAGAGGCCGCCCGGCATGAGCTCAGACAGCAGGTCTTTGTGCTGGGTCTTCTCGGCGGGCTTGCCGCACTGGTTGTGAACATCGTCCTGATCCGCATCGTCGGTCAGCCTCTCCAGCTCCTCCTGCGCACGGTAGACCAGCTCTCCGTGGGCGATTTCTCGGCCAAAGCTCCGGGATTTCCTTCACTCGAAATGAACAGGCTGTCTGAGGCTGTTAACGCAATGAGTGAAAAGCTGCAGCGGAATGAGCGAGAGAGAGCAGCACAACTGGCCAAGGCTCAGCAGATTCAACGACACCTGCTCCCCGGTGCGATCAATGTTCCGAGAATGCAGATTTCACATTTGTTTCGACCGGCTGATATCGTCGCAGGAGATTACTATGACTTCGTGCCGCTCAGGGATGACCAATGGCTGATCTGTCTGGCCGATGTAACAGGTCACGGCATTCCAGCCGCAATGGGGGCGACTATGCTGAAATCTTTTCTACTGACGGCTGCCGAGGAATTCAGTGGTGATCCTGCCGAATTGCTTGCTGCAGTTAACCAGAGGTTCTCGCGACTCGTACTTCCCGACAACTTTGCCTCAATGTTTCTAGCCTGTTGGAGTCCAAAACAAAGAGAGCTGAGCTGGTCGAGCGCCGGACACGATCCGGGAATCGTTTTGCGGTCAAACGGTCAATTGGAAGACCTGGACAGTACCGGTCTCCTGCTTGGAATAGATGATCACGCCACATGGAAGACGCATCAGATTACGCTCCATCGCCATGATCGCGTTCTGTTGTTCAGTGATGGAGCATCTGAAACTGCGAATCCCGTCGGGGAAATTTTTACTCGGCGAAGGTTAATGCAGGCCTTTCTGAATTCGGCGCACCTGAGCATCCACGAAGCACTGAGTTCGCTGGATGTACAGCTCACCACGTATCGCTCTGGCGTATCCGCCCTAGACGATCTGACCATGATTGGTTTGCAGATCGATTAAACAAAAAAGGCACCAGAGATCTGTCGATCCCAGGTACCCTTGAGCAAAACGGCTCAATCAGAACGGGGGTGGCGCGGTCTTCAGAGGCTCTGGAGCTCGTCGGAGGTCTCCATCCGGAGCAGGCGCCCGTTCATTTCCAGGTTCAGGTGTGGGGGCGACGCCCACGTCGTTCATCAGATGATGGATGGTCGATTCCATCAGATCGAGCTTGGAGAGAATTCCGAGCTGTCCAACCTGCTGATGCTGGTGTCGAGACCAGCCTCGAACATCTTCCTGAACGTGGTGCAGCAATTGATCGATGCCGGCGAGTTTCTCACGAATGGCTCTACGGTCACCTTCATGCTCGGCTTCGTGAATAAATTCTGCGATTTGCATGATGGAGTAGGCTTCGCGATACGTTTCCTTAAAGCCTTGGTTGTGCGAGTAGTTGTAGTGCAGATCCAGGCAAAACTCGTTGGCCTGTTGTTCCAGCCGTGCTGCGAGATCATCGACATGGCCGAACCCACCATATTCGACTGCCACTTCCCGGGACTGACGTCCGTCGAATGTATTGGGAGCGTAGTAATAGCGTCCACTGCGATAGTGGTAAGTCCCGTGGTGCGTAGAGCTGCCATGAGGAACGATGTAAGAGGAATCATCATGAAGCACATCATGATGGTAGGTTCCGATGACATGTCCGTGGGAATCGCGTACGACGTGATCGTGATGATCAATGTGGTAACTGGGACGGCGGGAGTTGCCATGGTTGTGCATATGGCGATGCTGGGCGGAGACATCGGCGACATCCCATGCCAGAATTCCTCCCGCAATAAGGACGTAACCGCTGAATCTCATCGTAATCACCTTCTTAGACCTATAAAAAACCGTGCTCATTCGTCGAGCGATTCAAAGTCTAAGCGGAAGTGAAAGTTGGTGACAACGAAATAATGCCACCGTGCTCTCATTTCAGTGAATTTGTTAGGAATGATACGAGAATTCTTGGATGTCCTGCTTACTCGCCGCTGAGCGATTGCCCCCTCAACTCATCTCCATCGGTCAGTGACTCCGGAGCCGCAAGGGCCCCTGTCAGCAGCATCCCGTCGAGTCGGGCCTGGGCTTGGGCGAGCTCTTTGCGGGCCGTGATTTCAGCGAGCCTGGCTTCAAAAAAAGATCGTCTGATGACGAGTAGTTGCAGAAAGTCGGTTTCGCCAAGTTCATAGGCCGACGTCGCCAGATCGAGGGCTTCTTCGGCCTGAGGAAGGATTTCCTCGGAGTACTTCGCTACGGTCACTCGCGACGAATCATACTCCTTGGAAACCCGCGCCAGTCGAGCCTTCAAGTCACTACGAATACGTGCGACTTCATGAGTTGCCCGGCAGTATTCGGCGTAAGCGGCTGTCACATTCCCCTGGTTCTGATTGTAGATCGGCAGCGGCCCTGAGAGCTGCAGGTTGATCAGGCCGGAATCCGTTGAGTTGTCGACTCCCGCTCCCAGTTGCACGGTCAGGTTGGGGATCGCCTGCACTTCCTGGCGACTCAATAAGGCACGCGCTCGCGAGACCTTCTGCAGACTTGCTGCCAGCTCTGGGCTATTCGCTTGAAGCGAATCGTACATGAAACACCAGTCGATGGCCGATGCCTCAGCCGTTTCAGCGGGAACCAGTCTGCCCGGCTCCTTGCACGGCACCCCGGTCAACGCGGTCAACTCCTCCCAGGCGGCGACAAAACTGATCTCGGCGTTGCGTCGCAGTAACTCCACTTCGTTCAGCTGAATTCGAGTTTGAAGCAGATCGATCCGTGAGTCTTCCATCGCTTCGACGCGCTGTGCGGAAATTTCTGCGGCTTTGGCAGTCAGGGACACGAACTCTTCGGCCGCTGCCAACCTTTCCTGGGCCGCGCTGGCCTCAAAATAGAGAACGCGAACGTCGGTTTGCACTCGCAGCCGCTGCGATTCGAGTTCCCAGATCTGAAACTGCCTTGTTTGACTGAGGACTTGCTGATTAAGTTCCAGCTTGCCACCGCGAACAATCTGTTGCTCGAAGAAGATGCCCTGCTGATCAGTCCCCTCATCTGCCAGTTGGTTAGCAAAATAGCCGACCGTTGGATTCGCTGGCCGTCCAACTTGTGTAGCTAGACCTCCAGCGCGGACGATCGATGCTTCGGCCTGCTTCAGCGTCGGATTATTGTCGAGTGCCAGTTGCTCAAGTTCAACGAGTGTCACCAGTCGATCCGACCCGATCGGGCACCGATTTCTTGTCGGATCGGCATTGATAACATCCGGAATGGCACTTAGCAGTTCATCGTTGGCATGCGAACCGCTTTCAAGTCCTGAGGCAAGCTGAATTGTCGCGCTCGGTGACGTCTCTCCGTCATGGGATTCCGAACTTGTCGAGGGTGACGACAGTGATTCGGTAAGCGTAATCTCTGTGGGAGCAAATGTAACCCGCTCGACTTCGACCGCTGTAGGCCGTGATGTCACGCAGCCTGTTGTCGTGAGCGTAACTAAAAGCAGAAGATGTTTGCCGAACTTGACGACCATGGAAGTTCCTTCCGATCACGTCAGGGTCCAGCCAGCCCTTTCGTCCCGATGTATTGGCACAATCGAATTTATCTCCTTCTTTCGGACATTCGTTTCCCCCTTCTAAACAGCGATTGGCGAAAGCTCAGAGAAGTCCGTCGATCCGCTGAGAACACTGTCACAAAACTCATAAATTAACATCAAACACAAGAATGCCGAGGCGCTGAACAGACCGTGAGAGGATCAGTTCTCAGTCGTCCAACCGCCTCGGCGAAATGGAAGGTCGCTCGTTAAAGCAAAGGGGAGGAGTCCAGCTGCCTCATGGGTTGGACGAGAACAGCCGGACCCTCCCGCACTTTCATTGGTTGTTTCCGCTCGAAATCAGTTGGAGTTCCCACCAGGAGCCAGCAGGAACCAGAGGCCGATCGTCATCGCCGCCAGCAATGTGCCCAACGCGAAGGCTGGCCAGAAGCTCAGCCCCAGTCGCTCGGCAAAAGCCAGCGGGATGAAGAACGGCAGCCCGCGTGGCACCAGGACGAGTGTCTCCCTTGCCAGCCGAGAGATCGTCGTCAGGTCCTGTTCCTTCTGCCAGACGAAGACAAACGCCACGATGCTGATTAATGGCAGAGTCAACAGCAGTGCCTCTAGCCGCGGAAAACGATTCGAGAGTTCCGTTACCCCTGCAATCTCAAGGCCGGCAACCACCGTTCTCCACTACATCGAAAGCTCCTTTCTACGGATTTGCGTCAGTGCGGCGGAACGTACTGATCCGGTCGCAAAGCGGAGAACAAGCTATCCAACCGTAATCGGCATATCGTAGGTCCCGGGCTCTGCGTCAGCGGGGACAATCCGGAAGCGGATCAGGACGTTCTTCCCGCCAGCCGGGCCCCGTCACTTCGAGAGTGCGAGGATGAATGACCCAGCCGGAAATTGTGTGGAGCGATAGGTTTCGAGATTGTTCGCTCAGAAAGTCGATCTTGTACTTTTCCCGTCGACAACAGCGGTCGCCTGTTCCACCTCGTCGATCAGCGACCGCTGAGACTGCAAGAGTTGGAGGATTCAACTATGACTCGTCTCCTTCAGCCCAAAGTGCTCTTCGAGCCAGAGAATCGCCTTATCCAGCAGATTCGCAGGGACTTTCGTGTAATGCCTGTCGGAGAGTTTTTCGGCGGCATGTCCAAGAAAGAGATCCTCAAGGCTCTGAAAACGTTCGTTGTCTCGAAGCAAACTCGCAGAAGTCTTTTTGAAGGACTTCAACGGCTTCGTGATCTTCAAGTGTTTTCGAAGCCGATCGAATGCATTCTTGATGTTATCGTTCTTGTTGTGCTTTCCGTTTTCTTCAAGCGTCTCGGACCACAGAGCTGCCCCATTCCCGTTAACCAGCAACCGCCCTCCTCCGTCTTTCGTTCGTTCTTGCTGCAGTAACCGGAACGTTTCTTCCCAGAGCAGATAGCTGACCGTAGGAACATTGTCGAACTGCGACGTCTTCGATCGCTTGCGAACAATTCGCCCTTCCACCCAGTCCACCTCAGTTGGTTTTAGGTCCGAGATGTCTTTCTGGGTCATGCCGCAATTGAGCATCAACAAGATGTAGAGCTTCGTCCTGTCCGTGGCAGCTTTGAGCAAAGCCGAGATCTCTTCGAGCGTGAAAACTACGACTGTCGGAGTATTCACGTTGATGCGCAGAGGACCGGCCTTACCATCGAGCACCCGCGGAAGAGTGGCGATGATCTCAGTTTGCCAAAGCCATCGCATAAACGCCTTGACGGTTTTCAGATAATGGTTCGCCGTTGTCCGGGTCCAACCCCTTGGGGAGACTTTGTCGAGCAGATGACTCTGATACTTGAGCAGTAAGGCTCCATCGATTTCAGAGACAGAAGTGTCTTTCCCAGCCCAGTCTCGGAAATAGCTCAGTTGCAATCGAACTGAGTAGGCCCGCCCAACGCTCAACTGGCCCGAATCCGCCTGCTGTTGTTTCTGGCGAGCGAACTCTTCAGTCTGGAACTGAAGTGAGTGATCACCCAAGGCGCTTCGCCTCTGTTGTTGTTTGAGCCGATCTCTCCAGATCTCTTTACTCACCTGCAAGGGATCTGTGTACCAACCCTTAACGACATCAATTGCTTCTTGAGATGGAAATGGTGACTTGAATTTGAAGTTGAACTTAACATCTCCTGCAGCCAGGTCAGCCTTTGCTTTTTGCAGCAGATCGTCAGGAAACTCAACCACAGGCAACGTAAACTGATCAGCGAACCAATCGTCGGGCTTGAGTGCCTTCAAGACAGGAGCAGCAGCCCGATCTTTAAGCGATCCGATTTTCTCGAATGCACGAGCGGCCATCTGCTGGTCGCCATGACGATTGGACCAGGCCAATACTTGTTCCCACTCATCGATCGCCCGGTCGAAATCTACCTGGTGTTTGCGAGGCTCCTCTCGGTCAACTCGAAACTTGATCTCCTCCCACTCTTCGAGAGCCAGTTTGTACGCATCCTGATCGTACTTGCCGCGTCCGCCGCGGAAGTAGTAGGTGTTGCCCTTATACTTCTTCCGCCAACGACCGTCACGGCCATTGGCGCCAGCTTGCCAAGTGAGTTGAAACTTTCGGGGCATGCCATTCACTCCAGAGTCGGAGATACCTTTGGTGATACCTTTTTGCCGTAGTTTGGTACGAAAATGGTATCTCGGCGATTCCGTAAGTCAATGCCAAGTAGGGTGTTATGAATTCAGGGGCGAAGCTGGGGGTCAAGAAGTCGCAGGTTCAAATCCTGTCATCCCGACATAACGCAACCTGTTTCCTTGAAACAGGTTGCGTTTTTCTTTTTTTGGGGGGGGGAGACTTCCTGAGACGCCGTCCTTATTTCCTCAGGAGGCTGCGGATGAGTCTCGGGAACGGTCTTGATTGGACATCAGAACGCAGTCTTACGCTAGGGGGACTGGGACACGGTTCCGACGGAGTCTGTAACCGACTGGAATGCTCGCGTAAGTCGGCCGTGGGCTCGGGCCAGGTGTTTTGTGTAATGGGCGATTTCGTCGCGATCATCGTCTTCCAGTGCGTGTTCGAGTAATTCGAGATGATCGCGCACAATTCGTGCTTTCATGCGGTGGTAGTCGCTCAGCGAGAACTCGCGGAGGTAGACGCCGACCTGCAGACGCCGGTTCCAGTCTTCCCAGACAGGGATCCAATAGAGCGCGTGTTCGGCGTTTCCACTCATGGCCGCGGAAAGGACCTCTCCTTTAACAATGAAAATCTCTTCCATGCATTCGTCGGACGGAGGATAGTAAGCGAAGCACATTGCGACGCTGGCGGCGATCAATCCGAGAATTGATACGCAGCCGAGTACCCAGGTTGGAAGAACCAGGTCCCAGGTTCCTGCCGGACGATCGGGCCGAGCAGTCGCCGTCGTTAACCAGCGATCAAGATCGATCGACCGCTCGATGCCTTTGAGAGCCAGTCCGATCAGCGCAATTGCCATCAGTGTGTAAAGGCTGAACAGCTCCTCGGCTCGGAGATCGTCGCTGAGTTTCTGCGAGACTTGAGCAGCGAAAGAGTTTTGATCGGCGGTGAACGGGCAGCAATAGACATCGAATGCGTGGGAATGATCGGCTGCTTCGATATCGGTGGGGTAGAGAGGCTTTTCCAGGCCGTAGCCGAGGCTGATGACGACTCCGAGCAAAAGAATCATCCAGCCGGCAGAACGTTTCCAGCCATAGGCTACCAGCATCCATGCCATGATGCCAAAGTTGAGACCTGCTCCGAGGATAAGGAGCACAAAGGCGGCCCCGACCGAGTTCCCGTGCTGAAACATGGTGCCGAGCTGGGACATGGCCAGCATCGGCGTTGCGTAGGCAGGAATCGCCACGCCTGTCATCAGGATCGGAGCTAACAGGTTGTCCCCGTTCACGGATGCCTGAAACGATCCTTTGGGAAGGATGACATTAAGCAGGATGATCCCGGTCAGGCCGATGAGTATGTACGCTGTCGAACGGCTCCAGAACTCCCGCCCCATTGCGATGAATACAGCGAGAATTCGCTTCATGCCATAAGGAACCTGAGGTTCTTCCGGCGGCAGGGAGGCGGTATAGGGAAACAGCCGATCGAACACGAGGCCGATGATCGTCACGACGAGGAGGGAACACAACGAGAAGGCAAGAATCGTAAACGGTTCAGAAAGCGTAAGCCCGTAAAGGACTGACAAGGGGTTAAACAATGGCGCGGTCAATCCGAACGCCAGAATGGTCCCGCTGCTCAAGCCCGCTCGCTTCATCTCCCGCATCACAGGAATCACGCCCAGCGAACAGACCGGCAACAGCATGCCGAGCGCCCAGGCTTGCGGCAGGGCACGCCAGGTGCCGTCGCCAAAGAGCTTTCTCAGGTTGGCCGGCCCAATCCATTTGCGAAAAACCGCCGCGACAATGAAGCCTGTCAAAATGAAGGGAGCCGCCTGGCTGACAGACTGAGCGACTCGAAGGACAGCTCCCCAGGTCATCGATTCAAGCATTGTGGCTGACTTTCTCTTCGAACGCGTTGTACCGATCGACGGCGATAGCGCGGTCAGCTAACTGCCGCAACCGCCGGAGATCTCCGTCGACCGTGTCTCTGTTTACGTCAGCGCTTTCCCAGGTAATGCGGGAAAGAGTCATCGAGATCTCGTGAACTTGATCCCATTCCGCTTTGACGAGGTCCGTCTGAGCGGCCAGCTCGGGGAGCCAGCCGATGATGTCCCGCAATTCCTGGACGGACTGCTCATTCATTGCTCTGGCATCAATTCTTGATGCGAGATCGTCGACGGCGGATATGAAGTCAGCAGGCTTGTGAGCGGGAATCACATGTTCCGCGTGGGCATCTTCTTCCGACGGTGACGCACATCCGCTGAGGGCAGAGATCGAGAAGATAATGACAGCATTGATACAGATTGCCGGGAACTTGTTCATGACCGTTTGCCCTGTGAGCTGGGAGCATTGGGGACAGGAACACTGTGAATCAGCTCCTGTATGACGTGATCAGGATTGAGATCATCGATGCCAAGACGGACAGACAGGACCGGTAACGCAATCCGATGCAAATCGTCGGGGGTGACGAAGTCGCGTTCATCAAGATAAGCACACGCCTGGGCACAACGTTGCCAGGTTAGAAGACCACGCGGACTCAACCCGAGATGAATTCTGCTGTGACTGCGCGTCTGCCTTCCCAGCGTGACAAGGTACTCCTGGACGTTTCGGCTGACGGAGATCGCGGAGACTTCCTTCTGCAATTGGAGAAGATCACCCGGCTCAAAGCCGGTCTCAATTTCGTCACGATCGTCAGCTGGAGAAGTTACCGCTCGATTAAGCATGGCGATCTCGTCAGCGGCTTCGGGATAGCCGATGCTGAGCTTCATGGCGAAACGGTCCAGTTGTGCTTCGGGTAGCGGGTAAGTGCCGTGTTGTTCGATCGGATTCTGCGTGGCAATTACGAAGAAACTCGGCGAGAGAGGATACCGCTCGGTGTCGATGGTGACCTGACGCTCGGCCATCGCTTCGAGCAATGCGGACTGGGTTCGCGGCGTGGCACGATTGATCTCATCCGCCAGAAGGATGTCCGCGAAGACCGGTCCCTGGCGGAATTCAAACTCGTGCGTTTTCTGGTTGAAGATGCTGAATCCGGTAACATCGCTGGGCAGAAGATCGGGCGTGCACTGAATGCGTGCGAAGCGTTCGCCCACACCTTCTGCGAGTGCCTTCGCCAGGGTCGTCTTCCCCAGACCGGGCTGATCTTCGAGCAGCAGGTGCCCCTGGGCCAGCAGGCAGACAAGCACCTGCTCGACGATTTCGGCCTTTCCTCTGAGCGTCGAGTTCAGAAGTAGCCTCAACCGGGACAGCTTGTCGCGAAGCTCTTTCGTCTGAGGGGGAGCGGGGGCAAGATCTACGGAGTTCATCACTTGGTACCTTGTTATGCCTGTATGTTTCGCGAACTGGGGGTGATGCGACGCAGATGGAGTAGAGAGCGACAGATCTCCTGCAGTTTCGGGGCGTGCAGTCGATCGGGCGGTGACTCGGATTCGCAGTAGGCGGCCCAGTCGAAGGCTCGACTCAACAGGGCCCTGTCTTCCGAAGGGACTTCGTCGAGAGCTTCGAGATTGCCGACGAATTGGGCCATCGTCTGGCAAGTCGGTCGTGGCATCCTGGCGAGTCTGAATTTTCGGTCGAGCAGTTGTCCGGTATCGAGCAGCATTCGCCGCAACTGGACCGGTGAGGAGATGCTTCGTCGGTATCTCCAGTTCCAGAACCATGCTTGACAGACCGTAATGATGGCGGCGTGATTGCGAACGCCGGCGGTGATGAGTCCGATCAGGCACAGCGTGACGGGCCAGTAGGTTGTACTCAGACGACCGAACTGAAGGATCACTGTTCCGACTTGTGCCAGAAGGCCTTGGGGGAATTTTCGGACTTCATATCCGGGGGTAGGCTCAATCGTCACCCAGGCCTGGCTTCCGACGTAAATCTCGGCCCACCAGTGAGCATCATCTGCCCGCACGGAAGTCTGCCCCGTGCTGTAATCGAACTGACTCGGTCCGGCGTAGAGTCCGCTGACGGCTCTGCTGGTAATTCCAATCGAACGACAAAGCATGACGCTGGCTGTCGCAAACAGGTAATCCGGGCCTTCACGCGATTCGGTCAGAAACCAGTGAACAGGATTCGTGCAGCCATCGGGGACGCGGACATCTGGATTGTGGCGGTAGTCTGTCCGCAGCCGGTGCGTAATAGCCGAAACTTTCTCCCAGCCGCACGTCGCATGCTGAGTCCACTCCAGTGCCAACTCGCGAATCTCCTTCATACCAGGGCCTTCGGGAAGCGTGCGATACTCCTCAAGTCCGAAACCGAGGACGGATTGGCGTCGAGTCAACTCGTTGGTGTCCAGCAGTGTGGAGATTACGTGGATCACCGTCATGGGCGGGAGTGCGGAGCGGTCCATAGCCAGAACATCCTCCTGGGCCCACTCGAACAGATCCGGTCGGTCGCAGCGATCGATATGGACGCCATTGAGATTGACAGGCGCGAGAACGCGATTCGTATCGACATTCAGGATCCGCAGTGCATGCCGTTCCTGCTTTACGCGTTCGATCGGATAGGGGCGTTCGGCCCATGTAATCCAGGGTTTGTCGGCAATTTCTTTGACTTGAAGAGACCGAAGGTGCAGATCTCGGTTCTCTGCCGGGTACCATTCGGTGCCGTCAAAAAGGTCGTAGACCGTAACACGCAGATGGGCGGGAACGGGACCAGCGAGGTGCAGGAGCGCGTTGGACTCAGTATCTTCAAGACCTTGGTTTCTTTTCTTTCGTTTTTGTTCGCGATCCACCGAAAAGCTGCGGGACGCTTTGCGAGCCTGTGCCATCCGCTGGTGATTGTGTTTGAACACCTCGGGAGGCAGTGAGACCGCCCGCTCGAATCCCTTCGGAGGCTTCGGGGGGCTGTAGGTGTCCTGGAACACGTCGTAGAGACTCGGCTGTTCTCCTTCGAGAAATGGGGCCTCTTCAATTGGAGCAAACGTCCGGGCTTCTTCGGTCGCGGCGACCAGTGCGTCGCCGTCACCCACCCCAGACCTCGCATAGGGATCGGCTTCGCCGGTGCCTCCGGAACTTGGCATAAAGCCCTCTACCATTCTTAGACGCATCGATGCCGGCAAGGCCACTGTAAAAAGCACACCGATAGTCAGGAGAGCTCCCATGGTGATCGTCCGCCAGGGAGACACCAAGGTGTGCCCCGAGATGCGATCCGTTCTTAGCAGCGACCAGTACGTGGTCGAGAGCCAGGTGATCCCTCCGATCAAATACACCCAGCAGATCCAGCCCATGCTGGTGTCCTGCGAAGTTGAAACACAGAACAGAACCGCGAATAAGCTTGTGAACATCGCAAGCCGTTCAAAACGTGCGACATGTGCCCACACGAGACTGAGCAACGACAGATTGCGAAATCCGATCAGGAGTTGAATCTCGAATGCGTGGCCGGATTGCAGTAGCCATCGCCAGAGCGGCTCAATGACCAACGGAAGAGCGACGGCCAGCAAAGCCAGAAGTGTTGTTGCCGCGTTCGGCTGCCATGCCTGTCGCATGGAACGCCTGCATATGAATGCGATCGGCAGACCGATCAGCAGGAACCTGGTCAGCACGAAGATGGTTTGACCGTGTTGTTCGCCGATTGCGATCTCGGTTGCCAGGTGCGCGACGGCCACCAGTCCGCAGGCAAGCCAGTAGCCCGATGGATTTGGCTGAGGCTGATCAGGAGGCTGCATGGCAGGCCTTCCTCCACGAGCTCCGCAGCGTTGAGTTCACTTCCTCGCGATTGCGGAGGATGACGTGGCCTCGTGAAACGGTTCCGAGTTCATGCGGCTCTGCTTCAATTGGCGGGATCCCGTCCTCGAAATTCTTCGAGAGAAGAACGACGCTCACTCCGTCGGCGGGAACGAACGACCGCTCTGTTCCAACGAAAACATTGGCCCGAGACAAACGCGAATGATGAGAACTGCGGGGGTAGCCGTTTCGCGGAACGCGGGCCAGTGCGATCAATAATGTTCGCAGGCCAGCCTTCCCGGGGGGCAGCTGCAGGATTGAACCGCCCAGATTGGCCTCGACGCTGATCCCCTGCTCCAGGAACTCGCGACAGATGCCGGCAAAGATGCGGACACTCCATTCCAGGGATGAGTCGGAACTGTCGCCTGCATGATGCTCGGTGACGAGATCCACGATGCAGGTCACCGAAGCGTGAATGGCGGCTTGCCGTTCCGTGGAGATCAGTCGTCCCGATCGAGCAGTCATTGGCCAATGGACTCGACGTAACGAATCGCCAGGGCGAAACGGACGCGTTCCCGTGACATCCCCTGAGTCGCCGGTCCTGTGTTCCGAGTAAAATTCATCGACACCGCCCCGGGAATCGAGTTCCGGGAGGGTGTCGACCTCAACAGGTCTCGGCAGAACCAGAATTTCTCCGTCGATGTTCGCCGGCTTGCGAGCCGTCCAGACTCCAAACGGAAAGCCGGTTTCCAGTTGAAGCGGTTTCGAGGGAAAGAGTCCTCGGCGTTGCGGGACGAACTGCCAGGTGAACTCCGTCGTCCGCCAGCCGGGGACGCGAGCAAATGATACCAGCAGTTCGTTGTCTGATTCCTGACTGGAAAGTGAGAGTCCCCACACGGGGATCGGGAGACGGTTACGCAGCAACACCCGTATGGGAACATTCGACTGTTCTTCACTCCAGGCTTTGTCGAAGTGCACACTGACACGAACGGCCCAGAGACTGAGCATTGGCCAGACGAGGCCGATACCTGCAACGAGCACCAGGCCGACAGCCAGTAACCACGCCTGGGGAGCGACAAACATTGCGCACGCGGCAGCCGCCAACGCGACCACCGCCATTCCGACTAATGGATGCTTCATCCAGTACACCCAGCGGTTAGCCCACGGACAAAAGTCGTAGTTCAAGGCGCTGTCCATGCGACTGATCAGATTCTTCCGGCAGGGGGCGATCGTCATTTCTTCTCTCCGGCTCAGGCAACGCCTCAGCGGCTCCCTCGATCAATGCGGATTCTCGGCACCGTAAGACACCAGATTCCGGGGAGTGCCACCGACATCAAACTTCTCCAAAACCTCCAGCGTTGTGAGCGACAGCAGCCAGATCTTTCCCGTCCCCGGATTGGCGATACAGGCATATTCGCCATCGTCATCGAAAGCGATGGAATGCGGCCCCCTGTCTCCGTTGGTCGCATCGAGCTCGATGGACTTAATAACCGTTGCGTCACCGAGGTTCTGGTCCAGGTTGGGATCGAGGTCGATAATCGTCAGCTGTTCCCGCTGCTTCTCCCCTCTGCTCTTCTGAATCAGAAGGGCCAACCGTTTCCCCTCGGCTGTGTACTTGGGATGAGGACGTCCCAGGATCAAACCATCGTCGACAGTGATGGGGACTTTAGTCAGCTCGACAGGTTGTGCCGTGGGGTCAAGCAGGCAAAGGGCCGATGACGTTCCGGTTCCGGTGCAGCAGAGCACATAATTGCGGTAATTGATCAACGCCTCGGTACGCAGCGGCGTCCCGGTATTCGAGTCGGTGCCCAGGTCAACAACGTTGACGTGTACATCCTCGGCATCCTGTTGAGCACGCAAGTCGGCATCGATCCAGCAGAGACCCTTCTCCGGGGCAAAAAAGACACGTCCTTCGTGAGCGAGTGCCGCCTGAATGGATCCCGCGGGGAGATGAAACGAGTATTCGACGCGTGGGGTTCCGCGGCGCTGCAAGCTGACGACATCGACCCGACCAGCTTCAGGGCCATCGGCCGCATTCCACGCCGTATAGGCGACGCGATTATCAGCCACGGCCAGCGTGCCGCCACGGCCGCCACGGCCGCCACCGGGAAAAGAACGAGCTGGGTTACGCGAACGGCTCTTCAGGTCTTTCACGCTGATTTGCAGGAAGCCGCCCTGTTGTGCATCACTGAGATAGAATGCTTCGTCCGAAGTCGTAAGCTCGCCGGGCCTGCCCACGCCGTGGTCCAGACGTGTCATGAGGACTTCGGGAGGGTTGTCGTAATGCCAGTCGATATGATTGCCATGGGAGTGACCATCGACGCCGCTCGACAGCGCAACCCATCCCCCTGCCGGCTGACCGTTCCCCTCACCCTTCACTCCGACAAGCAGCGTTCCTTCGAGAACTCTCGATGCCGTCAGCGTTTGCCGTTTCGCATCCAGAACCGGAAACCCCTCGATATCCGCGGGGGCCAGCGACCACTCGTCTCCCCTGACGACATCTGCCCAGCGGACAGAGGCTGTGTCGCCATCGAGCCAGAAGAGTCGGACAACTGGCTTCGGCGGTTCCCCGAGATCGAACTGACTGAGCGGGACGGGCGGAGCGGCAAACGATGTCGCCGGAAGCAGGAAACCGAGGCATAGAGCAATGATGCGGGCCATTGGAGATCCAGTGTCGGAATTGGTGCTGTTGGAGAGGTTAGGCATATGGTACACTTCTGCATATGATATGCAAGAGCTGTTCGTATACAGGCTGGTAGCTGTCACTGGGGTGAACGTGTTTAGGGTACTGTTCCTTCAGAATGCCAGATGGAGTCCGAAGGCGAGATGGGCACGACAGGCGCTACGGGAGTCGAAGTGGAATGACACATCACGAGACTCAGCTCATTGGTCGAGAAAACGTACAACCTGCCGATTGGCAATGGTCGCAAATCCCGCGAACGATCAGGTCACTTACGAGCCAGTCCGGGCTGATCTCGTCGAACTGACCGGCGAGACTGGACGGCAAACAGGCGACGCGACCGCACCTCAGGCAGACGGCGTGTGGATGATGCCGCTCGGAGGGTTGTCCGTTCGCGTCACGATCTCGAAGCTCAAACCGCCAGATCCGGTCTCCGACGTCAATTCGAATGGCCAGGCCAGCCTCAGTCAGGTCAGTCAAACCCCGAAAGATGGTTGAGGCATCGAAACCCTGCACGGAGAGTTTGTCGCTGATTTCGGACTGAGTGGCGGGCGTTTCCTGGGCGGCGAGGCACTGGAGGAGATTAATTCGCGCAATGGTGCGTCGCAGTCCGACGGACTTCAGCAGCTCGCTGGCCTTCTCAACTCGATCATTTAACGTCTGGGCATTCATGGAGTGTTGCCTCGCCGCGTCTGGCCAGGCGGGACGCTGAACGCCGCCGCCGTGCGCGCCAGCAGTTCGACACCGCGAGAAGTTCCAAAGAGATACCGAAGCAGGTGGAACGTGCGAGCACCAGGGCCGGAGAGCGGAAATACGCTTCGCCCCCTCCCGGACATCGTGAGCGAGGCGATCGAAGAAAGAGGCGGCGGCCCCAGTCGGAGCAAAGTGCCGACGTGTTCTGGTCGTACCGAAAGCATACGAAAACGTCCCGGGTTCACGCTCAATGCGCAGTGGTTGGTGAACTTTCGGGAAGCGCTGCTTCCCGCGTTCATGTTGCCGACCCGACCAGTCGTCAGGGAAGTCTTAACGATCTGTATATGTTTTGCAAGAGTGGATCGAACGAGGCCATTCCTCGAGAGGCGGGAGAGGATTTCAAGGGCCCTGTTTTCAAGGGAGAGTCGCTCCTCGTGCCTTGGGCGGTCAATACAGAATTCGCCGAATGTTCATAAATGGGACGGACGTCGAAGCTGTTGTCACGGGCAACTGAGCGCCCTCGACCTTCAGGATGTCAGGCAGGGGTCGGTCGAAGTTACCGTCGTGAAAGGAGGGTGCAGAGGGGTTGCAGATGCATAAGAAGTGCACTAGTCTGTTGGCGGCAAAAAAGTCCCGTGTTTGAAGAGCCGGTCATGAAGCAGATCCACCACGCAACGCCGTCCCCGCTTCTGCCTCGGCCGCGAACGGTCCTCAGGGCTTGTCCCGTTGGGGAATGTGTGGCCATGCTGATTGCCGTCCAGGCATTTCTTTCTTCCGCGGTTTGGATCGCCGTCACTCCTCGGTCCCTGGCTGCGTGGCTCATACTGCCGGCTTCCCTGTGGATCATGCTTCGGAGCGCAGGATTCGGGAGCGGTCGGATCGTCACGTCTCTGGGGACGGTCCTCATACTGGTCCTGGCGTTTATTGCGGCGAGCAACGTTGGTCCCTCGCTTCCGGTCTGGCTGATTGCGGGACCATTTTCTCCCTGGGCCATCGCGGCCGTTCTTAGCGGTGTGCTGATCGTGGATCTCTGCGACATTCCCTGGAGTCGCGGCCGTTCACCTCGGGAAATGGCAGACTGCGCGCGTCGCTTTCTATCGAGAAACTGGGGATGGGGACTTGGGGCTCTGTTTGCCGTTTACATGGTTGTCATACCAGGCGTGCACGCCATCCTGGAACTCTTTCAGGAACCCGAGTCAGGTTCGATTGTTCTGGAAGATATGTCGTTTGCGGAGGCAGTCTTGCTGAGAACGACCGAGGTATTTACTGCGGTCTGGTTCTTCGTGTTTGGAGCTGCAGTTGGAAGTTTTCTGAATGTCGTTGTGTATCGGACTCCACGCGGGGATTCGTTGATCCGCCGTGCTTCCGCATGTCCCAAGTGCCATTCCCCCATTGCCGGTCGCGATAACATCCCGATCCTCGGCTGGATGTGGCTGAAAGGTCGATGTCGCTCCTGTCAGCTGCCAATCTCGATTCGTTATCCCCTTGTGGAGACGGTGACCGGGCTGCTCTTCCTTGTGTGCTTTTTCGCCGAATTGTTATCGGGGGGATCAACCTCCCCGAGCGAACGCCGAATGCCTACGCAGGCGTGGTTTGGATAATTTTTTACACGAAATGGGATCTGGTAGGTCTCTATCTGTTTCATTGCTTCCTGCTGATTGCGCTGCTCACCTGGAGTCTGGTCAGCTACGATCGGCAGCAGGTTCCAATGCGTTCGATTGGCACAACATTCGGGCTGGCGATGATCCCGGTGATCATCTGGCCCGGCCTGTTGTTGGTATCGTGGGGAGCCGACGAAGCGGGCCGCTGGCGGCCGACTCGAATCGATGCGTTGGCAACGGTTGCGATTGGAGCGTTTGTCGGTCTGGTTGCGGGAGCTCTGGTGAGTGTCCTCCTGAACTGGAGACGATCGTTCCCGAATCTGCTGCCTGATCGGGAGTTCGTCGCTGGGAGTTCGCTGGCCGGAGCAATGCTCGGCTGGCAGGCCGGGCTGAGCGTCATGGTGCTAGCCCTTTTGGTGCGGCTGGTCCAGAAAGGGATCTCAACCGCACACCCTTCTCTGTGCGTCGAGAATTGGCCGTTGACCGGTGCCGTGCTGATTGCGACTTTGGTGCAGCTTCTCACCTGGCGTCTACAGGCCCTCTCCATTACAGCTTGGTGGCCCGTCGTCGGCGTGTCTCTGTCTGCGATCGCGGTTTGGTTGCTGGCAGCAACAATGTTAATCGCCGCGATCCGGCTGATGGACCGCGGCAATCGATCGACGTCCCCAGCCGATCCATCACGCGCCGTTCATTTCTCGGAGCCACTCGGTAAAGCCTGAATGATCAGCTGCGGCAGCAATCATCATCACAGGGCCCGGTGTTAAACGCGGGAACATTGAATCTTCGCTAGTTCGAGTGGGCGGGCTCGCAGTCTGAGCAATGACCTTTAATGAGAATCTCGGTGATCCGGCCGATCGCCTTCGCACGACGTTTTGAGGAGGAAGTGAAGACCATTTCGTCCAGGCAGGTGACGCCGCCGCATTCGACGCAGACAAAATGAGGATGCTTCTCACCGGCCGGTCGATCCGGGTCGATGGCCTCGAACCGCCAGACATGATCTCCGAGTTCGGTCCGGACGATCAACTCGGCGTCCGCCAGATCATTCAAATTTCGGAAGACAGTGGCCTTGTCGAAGCCGAGCGGCACGAGTTTCTCGGTGACGTCGGCGTGGGTCAACGGGGACTTCGCGGCCCGCAGTTCCTGCATCACGGCAATCCGCGCAGGCGTAGCGCGAATCCCGCTGTCGCGGAGCAACTGACGGATATTCTCTACTTCTTCAGGGTCGATACGTCGAGTTTTTGCAGGCATGGGCGGAGTTCAGCCGTGAGGTGAAAAGCATTCAGAAATCTTCCCCAAGTGTATCGGATAAACGGGAACACGTCCACTTTTGCAATCGGAGTGCAAATCGTTGCGGTTGAGCTGATCGTCCCTTTGCCGTGGTTGGAATGGTCAATCGCAGTTTCCGAACTCACACAGATTCGGTCGGTAATAACGAAAGGCTATCCGCGTGTGCTGTGCGGTTCGTCACTTTGCTCGTCCGAATCCTACCCGGCTTGTCTTCTGCAGTGGTTGTGCAAGTACAAGACCGCGACTTGGATGGGGAATAGCCTGTGTGTTGCAGGTGCATAACGTATGCGGTAAGGTTGCGTATTGAAGGCCCGAGGAAACGACAGGTTACGCAAGAACGGAATATTTGCGATGACGGTTGAGGCGATGGACGTTTCTCATGGATGGCGGTACCCGCGTCCGGTGCAGAGTTTTGCAAGCAGGCTTCTCACCCAGCAATTCTGGTGTTTAGGGCAGGATGTCGTCTCGCCATTTGGCAACCTGCTAATGGCGTACGGCTTCGCCAGGCATCCCGGTCCGGCGGGCCAGCGATCTCAATCGACGTGTTACATGCTCGAGCAGGATCAACTGCAGATCGCGTTGTGGGCTTTCGGAGCCGTGTTCGCCAGACGATCCGATGGCGGCCTTTTTCTGGATCGCTTTAATTTCAAACCGTGTTGGACGGGAGTCGACACGCTTCCGTCGGGCGTACACTCTCCCGAGCAGCTGCCCCGATTCTCCCGGCCAGAGCGGACCGTGGAATGGCGTTCGGCTGATCGGCTCGGCCGCTCGATGCTGGGGTGGTTCACCGCGTACGAGTTGTGGATCTCCGAGCGATACGGCTTGAGGTATCGGCAGCAATGCGTCGAAAAATGGAGTCGTCCCGTGGTCAGCGGAGATCAAATGGCTGAGGCCTGGGCGTTTCTGGGCAACCGGTGCTGGGATGATCCCGGGGGGGACTGGGCGGTTGCTCTCACGACTTTCACGCAATCGACGAGCCCTCTGGCGTGAGCATCGACTGTGTTGGAGAAGCATTGATGCGTTATCTCGCCGCTTCTGCCTGTTTGACGAGGTGAATTGTGCGGACGTCGAACAACGCCTTGCTGGCGATACGCTCGGGGGCGATACGGAGTTCGTAGTTGCCACTCTCCCTGATTTCGATCAGGCCCAGATGATTCCATCGAAAGTTCTGGAAGTGACCCGTCTCCACGGTTTGAAAGGGAAGCCGTGTCGCGAGCTTTTCGCCCTGATTCAGCGAAAGTACGGCATCGCTTCCCCCCTGCCCCTGACCGCACCCCTGTAACACGGCGACGGAGTATGTTCCCGGTTCGCTCACGTGCAGTTGCCAGCTGGCGTAGTCGGCTGCGACGGTCCAGTACCCGACGGTGTTCTTGTACCACTGAGGTTCAAAACGCAGCTTTTCTCCGAACGTGGTCGCCTGGTAGGCATGCAGCATAATCGAGCCATCTCCAGCAGGTGTGGCGGCTGGACACTCTGATGGCAGCACGGGGAGCCGATCGAAAACGACTTGGATCACAGGCGAGGCGGGCGGCGCATCCTTCCATGAGAAGACCCACTCTTCCTGTTCCGGCCAGAATTTGATGGCTCGGTCGGGGGCATTCAGCCATTGGATCGACCGAATAGGAGCCGCGATTCTGCGGATCGTTGCCTTTCCCTCCTCCAGTGCACTCGCCTTCGGTTGAAGCCAGATCGTTTCGCCAGCGAGCTGCACGTCGACCGTTTCATTGGAGACATCCGCCCAGGTTTTGGCATGGTCGGGGATTTTGTCCTCTGCATTACTGGCGATCGGGGCGGCGAAAAACAAATAGGCGAGAAGGCAGAAGGTCAGGCGTGCGTTATGCATAAGGATGCCAGTCGTTGTTATGCGGGAACCCCGCGGGGAAATCGATGATCAAACGGGCGGCGCGATTCGACCAGACTGTTGATTCGAAAGTTAAGCCAGAATGTTCTGGACAACCCTGGCCGGTTCGACTCCGGTCAGCTTCGCGTCGAGCCCCTGGAACTTGGCAGTGAATCGTTCGTGATCGATGCCCATCAGGTGCATGAGCGTCGCATGGAAATCGCGGACGTGAACGCCATCGGAAACCACGTTGTATCCGAACTCACAGGTTTCACCGTGGACAACGCCGCGACGGATGCCGCCGCCCGCCATCCACATACTGAAACACCGAGGGTGATGATCTCTTCCGTAGTTGGTCGCCGTCAATGTTCCCTGCGAATAATTCGTGCGTCCAAATTCCCCTCCCCAGATCACGAGCGTGTCTTCCAGCATTCCCCGCTGTTCAAGATCCTGAAGTAAGGCAGCCGATGGCTGATCGGTTTCCTGGCATTGCCGCCGGATTCCATTCGGCAGATTCGTGTGCTGATCCCATCCCTGATGATAAAGCTGAATGAATCGGACACCTCGTTCAGCCAGGCGTCTTGCGAGAATGCAATTGGCGGCGAAGGTTCCCGGCTTCGTCGCGTCCGGGCCGTAGGAATCGAGGACGTGCTTCGGCTCATCGGCAATGTTGGCGACCTCGGGAACACTTGACTGCATCCGGAAGGCCATCTCGTACTGTTCGATCCGGTCGGCGAGCTCTGGATCGCCAATTCGGTCCTCTTCCAACTCGTGCAGATCGTTGAGCCTGTCGAGCATGTTCCGGCGGTTGTCTCGAGAGATTCCGGGCGGATTGGAGAGATAGAGTACCGGCTCTTTGCCGGCACGGAACTGCACACCCTGATAGCGAGCCGGAAGGAAACCGGATCCCCACAGACGGGAATAGAGCGGTTGCCCTCCCTTGCCTTTCGTAATGAGAACGACGAACGCTGGCAGATTTTCACTGTCGCTGCCCAATCCGTAATGCAGCCAGGCGCCGATGCTGGGGCGGCCCGAAATCTGATTGCCGGTCTGCAAAAAGGTGATGGCTGGATCGTGATTGATCGCCTCGGTGTACATCGATCGCACCAGGGCGATACGATCGATCTGTTTGGCCATATGCGGCATCAATTCGCTGACGCGGGTGCCATTCTCGCCATGTTCCGAGAACTTATAGAGAGAGCCGGCCATTGGCAGAATCGACTGATTGCTCGACATCCCGGTCAGCCGCTGTCCCTGACGGACCGATTCGGGTAGCGGTTCGCCCTGGCGTTCGTTCAGAAGAGGCTTGTAGTCCCACGTTTCCAGCTGCGACGGGCCACCTGCCTGGAACAGGTAGATGACTCGTTTCGCCTTTGGAGCGTGATGGAGTGGATTGATGACCCCGCCCGCGTTTGCGGATGCGGCCTCGGCGTCCTTCTGCAGCAGGTGCATCAGGGCCAGGCCACCGAATCCCATCCCCGAGCGCTGGAGCCAGTGTCGTCGATTCATGAGTGAAGTCATGGCGATTACCTCAACATAATGGTTTCGTCGTACGCGATGATCGTCTGCACGACAACTGTCGTCGCAGCAACATCGATGGGATCAAGCGACTTCTGCGGGACACGTTCTCCAACGCTCAACAGTTTGGCAGCGTTTTCGGGGGTGTCGGTGAAGTAGGCCTGTTGTTCGCGGTACATCTGGTCGACGAGGTCGAGTTCCCGTTCAGTGGGCCGGCGGCTGATCAGTCGACGGAAGAGCTCCTCCCATCGCTTTCCGGTCTCATCCCCATGCTTTTGTACAAGCTGTTCGGCCAGAATCCGGGAAGCTTCGACGTACTGCGGATCGTTCAGAAAGACCAACGCCTGCAGCGGTGTCGTTGTCAGCTCTCGACGTGGCGTACAACTTTCTCGGCTCGTGGCATCGAACGTAAGCATCGAAGGGGGAGGTGCAGTTCGTTTCCAGAATGTGTAAAGACTGCGGCGGTAAAGCCCTTCCCCAGTCGACTGGTTGTACGATTTGCCTGTCCCCGCTTCTTCCCATAATCCAGCGGGCTGATAGGGCATGACGCTCGGTCCGCCGATCTTGTGAACCAGCAGGCCCGAGGCCCGGAGTGCAGCGTCTCTCAGTTGTTCTGCCGACAGTCGATGTTTCGGTCCCCGTGCCAGCCAGATGTTGTGTGGATCGCGTTGCAGCAGACTGCGGTCCGAAACCGTGGACGATTGGCGATACGTCGCGGACAGAACGATGCGGCGACAGAACGCCTTCAAGTCCCAGCCTTCGTCCATGAGCGAACGGGCCAGATAGTCGAGTAACTCGGGATGCGATGGGGGCGTTCCCTGCGATCCGAAATCCTCAAGCGTGACCACGATGCCGCGGCCGAAGAACAGATGCCACATTCGGTTGGCGATCACGCGCGAAGTGAGCGGATTGTCCGGATGGGTCATCCAGTGAGCCAGAGCCAGACGTCCTTCTCCTTTGACCGGAACCGTGTTGAGAAACTTCGGAACACCGGCAGATACCTTCTCACGTTTCTCCGTGTACTCGCCGCGTTCCAGGATGTGAGTCGGCGGAGCTTCTTCAAAATGATCCATCACCATGATCTCGCGGATGCTGGCCACGAGTTCGTTCTCAGCGTCGCGGGCTTTCTGCAATTCTTCGCGAGCCGCGGCTACAGAATCGTCGGCTGTTAGAACCTGATGCTCGACTCGGGCGGCCGTGAACTGATTCTTGTCATCCGGCGATGAACCCTTCACTGGAGAACGGCCATCGTCACGAACGGCGTGGTGCAACGCGGCGACTTCAGCATTCGACAGTTGCACGTCGAAAACATGAAGGTCGTCCATTCGTCCGCCGCGGAAACCGACATCACGGAAGCGTGCGCCCAACGCGAGTTTGACCTCTCCGACTTTCATATCGCTCCAGTCCTTACGATGGCGAATATCGCGGGTCAAGCTGTCGCGGATGACTTCGACATCGACTTCGCTCCCTTCGACGAAGAGCCGCAAACCCTCTGCCGAGCCGCTCCCGTCGTGAGTCACCGCCAGGTGAGTCCACGAATCGATCGGAATTTCTGTGAGGCTTCGCACCCGCACGGCATTGCCGGGCCAGAAGTGAATCATCGAGAACTGGGGATAGCCGTTGTCGAGGGTCAGTTCGAGTCCGCGGAAGCCGGAGTCTTCGGCCGCAACCGACTGGTGGAGCACCATCATTCTTGGTTGTTTGGAAGCGGGGTGGACCCAGAGGCTGAATGAGAACGGCGATGTTCGTCCCAACTCCGGGGCATCTTCGCACACGAGTTCATCGTCGCCGTTGAATCGGGTTGCGGTTCCCACGACTCCGGGCTGATCGCCATTCAGCGGCATATGGGCCACAAACGGTCGAACTTCCGGCCACTCGCTGATCAATTCATCAGGACGCTCGCTCCAGTATTCGCGGGCCTGAATCAAAGCCTTCTCGTAATCCCGCTTCGCACGGGCGACGGCCGCCAGGGCCGCTTCGTGCTGTTCTTTCTGCTCTCCCTGATAGAACAGCATGGCGGGGGTTGGCTGCGAATAGGTGAAGTGCGAATACAGTCCGAGTTCGTCGATATCCGAGAAGAACGCCGAGAGACGATAGAAGTCCCGCTGTTCGATGGGATCGAACTTATGATCGTGACAGCGACAGCACTCCATGGTCAGCCCGAGAAACGCCGTCCCCGCGGTGGTGGTTCGATCGGAGATGCCGGTGAGCCGGAACTCTTCTGGAACACTTCCCCCTTCATTCGTCTGTCGATGAAGACGGTTGAACGTCGTTGCGAGACGCTGAGCCTGAGTGGCGTTGGGAAGGAGATCGCCGGCGATCTGTTCGGTAAGAAACTGGTCGTACGGCATGTTGTCGTTGAACGCCTGGATAACCCAGTCCCGCCAGGGCCAAACTTCCATTGCGACATCGTTCTGGTATCCGAAGGTGTCTGCATACCGCGCGACATCGAGCCACATATTCGCCATGCGCTCCCCATACGCCTCGGAACTCAGTAATCGATCGACGACTCGTTCGTATGCGTACGGCGACTGATCGGCCAGAAAGGCATCGAGTTCTTCCACGGTCGGTGGCAGGCCCGTGAGATCGAACGAAACGCGACGCAACCAGGTCGCGCGCTCCGTTTCAGAAGTGGGAGTCATCTTCTTGCGAGCCTGCATCCGGGCGATGAATCGATCGAGATCTTCGCGGGCCCAGGTTTGCCCAGCTTCGGGAACCGAGACGGTCTTTGGGACCGGCTCAAAGGCCCAGTGCTGCTCATACTCCGCGCCCAGGCGGATCCATTCGACGAGTTTCCGTCGATCGTCGTTCGAAAGTTTCTTTCCCCCCTTCGGCGGGGGCATCATCAGATCGGGATCGTCGCTCAGAATTCGTTCGACGAGCAGGCTTTCCTCCGGGGCATTCGGAACGATGGCACCGTAGTCGATCGCCGATTCACGGTCGTCGAGACGCAGATCGGCTTCGCGATGAGCCGCGTCCGGTCCGTGACATGCGAAACAATTATCCGAAAGAATCGGCCGGATGTCCTGATTGAACGACAGCGGTTCCTCCGCGAAACCGGTCGCGCACAGAATCGTCAGGTGAGTCAGCAATACGCTGGCGAATTGTTTCATCATTGTGTCCGTGGGCATCGGATGCGGGGATCGTCGTCCGGCTCTGTGGAACTCTCAGGCGGGCTCGCTACTGATGTTTCAATACATACATTTTCTCTGATGATTGGCGATCAATCTTGTACGTTCGGTGGAGTTTTTTGGTATGTTTTGACGATGAGCCGTTTCTCCTCCTCACAAGGTGATGCCGACCAGACCCGGGCGTTTTTCGAACAGTCCCCCGACTCGCGGGATCTCATGTTTCTGTTCGACTGTCTGCCGTCCGCGCTGTTCTATGCGAAGGATGCGGATCATCGATACGTCGCTGCGAACCGGCGAACACTGACCGATGTTTTCGGGCTCGAGGATATCAACGACCTGTTGGGCCGCACCGACAGCGATTTTCAGCCCCCCGCCCTCGCCGAGGCTTACCACGCGGAAGACCGCCGGGTGATGCAGTCGCGTCGTCCTGTTCTTCGTCAGGTCTGGCTGGTGCCGCATGTATTGGGAGCTCCGCGATGGTACGTTTCATCGAAGACGCCCTGGTTTTCGTCGGATGGCACCGTCATCGGAATTGCGGGGGTGATGTATCCGATCGAAACCCCCGAAGAGCAGAAGTCGTTCTTCAAAGAGCTCCTCCCGGCGGTTCGTTACATCGACGCCAATTACACCGAAACGATTTCAATGGCCGACCTCGCTCGACGAACAGGGCTTTCCGCGACGCAGTTCAACGCCCAGTTCCGCACGCTGTTACGAATGTCTCCGACCGAATACGTACTGTCACGCCGTATCCAGGATGCTCAGAAACTACTCGTGGAAACCGATCGCACGATCGCCGATATTGGAATGGCGGTCGGCTTCTTCGATCAAAGTCACTTCACTAAGCGATTTCGCAAGGTCACGGGGATGACGCCGCTCGCGTATCGCCGTCGATTTGTCTCGTAGCGACCGAGACGGGGAAGCGTCCTTCTGAGCAAGCCCACTGCTCATTACCCCTGCTGGTGTTCGAAGGGCGTACGAGGTGAATCGCAATCCCATGTTTAGCAACAGGCAATAAAAGCTGAGAAGTTGGGACGTGTCAGCGGCTCCAGATCGTGGAGTTTGATTCATCGATAACCGGTTGAATCGCGGTGTCGAGTCCAGTGCGGCTCGATTCAGAGATGCGATTCTTCGGCGCTTTGGCATCGATGCGAATTCCCGTGGGGGCCTGCCCGGAAGCGGTGAAGGTCCCGATTACGTTGTGGCTGGAATCGCGTTCGATCGAAATGAGCGCCGTTGTTGGAGGGCAGCCTGCGGAAGGGGATCCAATACAGTTATCGATCATGCAGCCGTTCGATTGCCGGATGACGAACCCTCCATTCACCGTCTCTTCGTTTCGCAGCGCGAAATCTTCGGCGGTGCAGTTGGTGATCCGACAATTCTCGGCAAAGTTCAGACGGAATCCAAATCGCTGGGTCCGCAGCGTATTGCAGTTGCTGAACGAATTCCGGGACCCTCCCTGAGCGTAAAAGCCGCTGAAGGCATCCTGAGCCGAGCAGCTTTGAAACCGGTTGTGGCTTGCTTTCGGCCCGTTGTTGGGATGCTTGACCTGGAAGGCGGCAAAGGTCGACGCCGGATGCTGGCTCGTGGCGACACAGCCTTCGAACAAAGTAAAGTTGGCCCCATTGACGTTGAATGCCGTCCCGCGAAAGCGATCGACGCTGCAGTCGCGGAAAACGTTGCCGACCGTTTCGTTCATGTCACGACGCACCAGTTCGCCCGGCGACGATTCGGCGTTATCTGTGAACTCCTTCCCAATCACGCTGTAGGTGAAGTTCGAGAACTTCGCGCGACATCCGACGACGCGGGTCGCGGAGCAGCCCGAAAGTTGAATCGCGGTGCCAACCTGATCGGCTTCGTATCGTTCCTCCGAGTTGTCGACGCGGCAACGGTTCACCTCAACGCCATCGCATTCATACAGCAGAATGCCGAAGTTGTCCGGATCGCGAATGACAACATTCTCCAGCCGGGCGTTATGGCAATGTCGCAGATGCACGGCGGCAAACGGCCCTTCGACCGTTCCCGAACAGAAGATGGTGATGTTCTTCAACGAGACCGGGATTCCGGTCAGTTGCAGATGCGTGGCAGCGACGCCGTCGAACGTGATAGACGACCGCGCGGGGTGGCCTCCGTCAACATCGACGAGAGAGACCTGGGACCAGTCGAGAACGATCGGCTTCGTCACCCGCAGATGGAGTCCATCGAGTCGAATGGGATTTCCACTTCGAAGAGCGGCTGTCAATGCAGCCGTATGATCCGCAACCTGATTGACGCCTTCGTCGGCGCAAGCACGTTGAGACCAGGACACACCCAGCGCGAGCAGCGACACGAGCAGTCTGACATTCCAGCACCAATATCTCTTCTTCATCAGGCAGCGGCTTTCTCGCTTGGAAAATTCAACCGGGCACATCGGGACTCTATTCAACTATCGTCCGCCGGTGCGCTCCGACAGTTTGTGAACTGGTGGGGTCTGACGTCAATCGGAGATCGGCAGCCCGGGAAACTGCTTTCTGACGCGAACTCTCCCGTTCCGGACAATATGAAGGAATGGTGAGAACTGTTCATAAGGCCTCTGGGATTATAGACATCACCCGGCGATTCCGTTCTGATATCCAGACTCCGATCGGCTTTACAAAGCCCACCTGTCTCGCTCTCTGTTCGACCACTCTGAGGAGTTACTGATGAAGCATGCGACCACTGTTGTTTGTCTGAGCGGCCTGATACTGACGTTCTGCTCGGTTTCGTTTGCACAGGTTTCTTCGGAAACGATCGAGTCCCTCTCAGCTCCCGAGCGGATTCAGACTCAGATTGGCGAACTTGAGTTCGAGCATGGAGTCCCTTCGGAGAAGACCGTCGCGACCGTTCGGGATGCGGTCGATTTCGGTCGAGCTCTGGACGTCTACAACAACAGTTTCCGTGGCGCCTCGGCCCTGGCGCTTGTCAAAGGATTTCAGGAGGTTGGCGCGGAGAGCGGTGATATCGTGATCTTCGAAGACCTCATGGATTCAAGCTCACTGTTCCTGACCGCCAATGCGGACACCATCTACTATCTGGGCTGGCTTGATCTCTCCAAAGGGCCCGTCGTGATTGAACAGCCTTCGGGGGGATTGGGAGCGATTAACGATATGTGGTTCCAATGGGTGATCGATGTCGGTCGCCCCGGACCCGATCGGGGTCTCGGTGGGAAGTATCTGATTGTCGGCCCCGGGTATGATGGTCCACTTCCGCAGGGCGGCTACTTCGTCGCACATTGCCGGACGAATACGGCGCTCTATGCACTACGGGCTTTCATCGTCGACGGAAACGATCCGAAGCCGGCTGTCGAGAACATCAAAGAGAATCTGAAGATCTACCCCTACGTTCCCGGGAGTTACGGCACGCCGATCGCCGAGGCTCTGGAAGGAAAAGTTCGACTGGCCGCAGAGCCAAAGATCCCGGAGACGAAATTCATCAACGGATCCGGTCGTTCGTTCAACACGATTCCCCCGAGCGACTTCGGGTTCTTTGAGATGATCAACGAGAACGTACAGAACGAACCGGCGACGAGTTACGACAAAGAACTGGCCGGACAGCTTTCGGCGATTGGGATCGTTCATGGCAAGCCGTTCGAGCCGGACGATCGGATGAAGAAAATCCTGACCGACGCCGCTGCTGCCGGGCAGGCCTATGGCCGTTCCCTGCAATGGTACTTCCCCCTGCTGAAGCCGGAGTGGGCGTATTATGAAGGATCCAATTGGGGCAACATGCTCTTTGAAGGGGGAGCTTTTTTCGAGACTCCGCCGCCCGCTTTCGAGGGTGGAGTGTTTAAGCCGTACCCTGATACCGGGGCGGTCACCCTCGATTCTCGGACAGCGTTTTACTATGCCTACACGCTCGATTCACCGGGAATGATCATGCGGATTCCGGGTGTCGGATCGCAGTATCTGATGAGCTTTCTCGATGACAAGGGTCAGGCGTTCGATGGGGCTCGCACATACAAAGTGAAGCTTCCCAAGGGGATCCCGGCCCAGGCATTCTGGTCACTCACGCTTTACGACAATCAAACTCGCTCGATGTTGCAGACGCCGCAAAAGTATCCGCGCGCGGGAAGTCAAAGTTTTCCATCGCCTGCGGCCGTTGCAGCCGATGACGGAAGCACAACAATCTATTTCAGTCCGAAGCAGCCGAAGAACGTGGAACGCGGAAACTGGATCCAGACCGATCCGCAGCGAGGCTGGTTTACGATTTTGCGGTTCTACAGCCCCAAGCCGGCATTCTTCGATAAATCGTGGCGTCCGAGCGAGATCGAACTGGTCGAGTAACAGGGAAAAGATCGCGTTCGGCTCGCAAAGTTCTCGACCCGACTAATCGGTACATCCGTCCGAACAGGAACTTGGAAGAACCATCGCAATGAACGCGCCGGTCCCTCCGATATGACTGAACAAGAGGGATGTATGTTCAGATTGGGGCGACGGGACGCAAATCATGGGACGACTTCGATTCTTAAGATCAGTGACGTGTCTCCTGAGTCTGGGGATTCCCGTTGCCGTTCACGCGGGCGAGTGTGAGTTTTCATCCTGGCTGACCAATCCCGATGCTGACGTTGTGCTTTGCTCGGCGTGCGAACCAGAGGAGCTGTGTGTCGATTCCTGTCTCGGTGACGGATGTACGTCCGACCTGAACCTGCTGGAACGCATGGCCGAGTCGGGGATCACGTTCAACGCGAACCTGTATCAGATGTATCAGGGAACGGCTGCCGGCGGCGTTCGGCAGGAGTTTGACTATGGCGGGCACGGCGATTACATCGCCAACCTCGATCTCGACAAACTGGCCGGTCAGGAAGGTCTGTTCCTGAAGCTGCGAGCAGAGCATCGCTTTGGCATGCGGGGAGGTCCACCCGATGGAGTCATTCTGCCGGCAGCGATCCCGACTTCGCTGCCCGGGGATACCGATGATCTGATTCTGACCAACGTCCTGTTTACCCAATTCCTGAGTGAAGATTTCGCCGTCTCGTTCGGCAAGCTCGATACGTTCGATGCCGATCAGAACGCCTTTGCATCGGGACGCGGACTTTCCCAGTTCTCGAACGTTGCGCTGGTTGTTAATCCGATCGCCTTTCGCACGGTTCCTTACTCGACGCTGGGAGTCAGCTTCAGCTATCTCCAGGAGATGGAGCCGATCTTCACGTTCAGCGTGCTGAATGCGACCGACACGGCGACCACGGATGGATTCGGTGAACTGTTCGATCAGGGGGCGACGCTCGCCGCCGAAGCCCGATTGCCGACAAACTTCGGCGACAAGCCCGGACATCAGCTGCTCGGTGTAACCTGGAGCAGCCGCGAGTATGCTGACCTTGGCGGAGATCCTCGACTGGCCGTGACGCCGGTCGGAATTCCCCGGCAGTCCGGTTCATGGTCGGTGTACTGGAATGCGGATCAATATCTTGTCTATGCCGACGATTCCTGCACGGAAGAAGCCCGCGGATGGGGCGTCTTCGGACGGGCAGGCATTGGCGATGACGATACCAACCTGATTGAGTACTTTCTCAGCTTCGGCGTCGGCGGCAATGCGATGATCCGGGGACGAGAGCAGGATTATTTCGGAATCGGCTGGTATCAGGTCGGGAGCAGCGATGCCCTCCATCCCATCACCTCGGCAGCTCTCAACCTGGGACTGCAGGGTCAGGGGATCGAGATGTACTATCGCATCCAGGCCACCGATTATCTGCAGATCACCCCCGACGTTCAAATTCTCGATCCGGCACGCCAGGGGATCGACACCGCCTACCTGTTCGGGCTGCGGGCACTGCTTAGTTTTTGATGGGCGTCTGGGGTCGCTCTGGCGATGGCACGTTAGTCCGGGGAGATCACCTGCCAGTCCTGTTTCATGTCGACGACGCTCCAGTCGTTGTCTCGTGCGACCGTGAGCGCTTTGTCCAGCTGGCCAATGTGCGAGTTCCTGTCGTAGGCCCACTCTCGGCGTTCATCCGTGTGATGTACGAGCACGCATAGCGAAGGGCCGGAACGGGCAGCCGTCCATTGCAGCATCTGCAGGTCGCCATCGCTGTTCCCGAAGGCGGCTACAGGACGTCGACCGATGAATTTGTGAATGGCGACCGGTTTGCCCTCTTTGTCATCGATGAAGTCGATCTCGGCTTTTCGCATGATGACCGGGACGCCGTCTCGCATCTGAAATTCGGTGACGATGCTACTGCCGATGACCTGTTCGGGGGGAACGCCATAAACACGTTCTGCAAAGACTCGCATGAATTCGATGCCGCCCCCGGAAACGATGTAAGTCTTGAATCCGTTCGCACGCAGATAGGCCAGGACTTCGAGCATCGGTTGATAAACGAGTTCTGAATAGAGCACGTCCTTCGTGGGGTGCCTGGCCGTTTCAATCCACTCCTGAACAGCAGTCGCAAACTCATCGGTGGTCATTCCGGCGTGCGTCGCGGCGACGATTTTCAGCAGCCCTTCTTTGCCCGATCGGGCCACCGTATCCAGATCTCCTTCCAGGACCGCCTTGAAGGGCTGCTCGGACTTCCACTCCGGATGATCGGCGGACATTTCCCGGACCCGATCCAGGGCGAAGAAGAGCTGGAAATACGCAGGCTGTTCCGACCAGAGCGTACCGTCGTTGTCGAAAACGGCGATCCGATCTTCCGGAGCAATGTACTTTTCACAGCCATCGCTTTTCGCGCATTCCACGAAATCGATAATGGATGTCTTCGCCGGTCCGTCGTTCCAGGAAGGAAGCGGATCCTTCGCGAGCGTGACGAACTCCGTCCCGAATACGAACGCGGCTGAGAGAAATAGAGTCCTGACCGTGAGGAAGACCGTCGAAGAAAATCGGCGATGACTGTTCATTGATCATCTCCTTCCGCAGGCTCTTCCAGGCGAACCAGCAGGTAGGTTTGAGTTTGTTCGGTACCGAAATGGACGAGAAGAGGGACTTCGTCCTGCGTGAGGTTATAAAGGCCTGTCTCGGCGACGAGCGTGTCGTTATCCCCCATCCGGAAGGCAACACGCTGGGTTTCCTTGCCATGATGCGAGTGGCCCATAACGCATTCGACACTGTGCTTTCGTACCGGCAAGTCCGGACATCCTGCCAAGATTCGAACGTCGGGGCAAGTTATAGATCGGATGGTTTTGCAAGAACTATGGGGCCATGTTCTTCATAGGAAACCCATAGGAAAGTTAAATGGCCTTCATTATTCTGCGTAGGGACGAAGCTCCTTCCAGCGGCTTGAATCTTTCTTTCTCGACGGATCGAAATAATGACCTCTTTCTGCCGATTCTTTTCCACGATCCTGCTGCTCGTGATCGCTTCGTCCTCTGGTAAGGACGCGGAGGCACAAACAGTCGCCCCGTACTTTGAGGGCGAGCGGATCCTGATTAATGGGGAAATCAACGGCGAGCCAGTGCGACTCGTCTACGATACCGGGGCCTCATTCTCCGCCCTGCTCAGTCATGCAGCCGAACGACTTGATCTGAAGGTCGAAGCGAAACAGAACCAGCGTGTTGGCAGATATCAGGTTCCCATCGGGCGAACCGAGCCTGTTGAATTTGGAATGTTCGGGCAGACAATGAGCACCCCGATCCGCGTGGTGATCACAACCCGCAAGGCGCCGTTCGACGGCGTGATGAGCTGGAAGAACGTGAACGCGTCTCACATTCTTATTGATGGCTACGACCGCCGCATCCAAACCTTGAATGAACTTCCTGCTGATGGATGGCAGCGATGGAAGCTGGAAGCAGAGAACTCTCAACTGTTCTTCGTCGTCGGTGAACGCGGAAAAGAACTTGGACGGGTTTTTGTCGACACCGGGGCTGTTTGCGGATTGAGACTGTCTCCTCAGTTGTGGAGCCAATGGCGGCAGGATCATCCGGAAGCAGGCGTGACGCTGGAGACGTTTCGCTATTTCGTGGGGAAGACTGAGCCGTATGAACTTGCATGGGCCGAGGAATATTCGCTGGGTGGGCTAACCTTTCACGATGTCGATCTCGGTCGGATTCCGGAGTCGGGTGACAACGTCGCGATCGACGCCGACGGGAAAGGGTTTATCGCGATGATTGGCATCCGAGCGTTGCGAAACCTGCGGATGATCATCAGTCGCAAAGACAACGTTATCCTGACGCAGACGGTGGCCCCGGTTCCCGATCACAATCGTCTCGGAGCCGTCTTTGTGCCTGAGCCTGAAGATGACTCCCTTCTGCGTTGTCATGTCCTCGACGGAAGCCCGGCAGCCAGATCGGGACTGATGAATGGGGATGTCCTGATCCGGATCGAGGATGTCAACTTCCGTGGAAACGAAGAGCTTCGCGATCCATCCTCGTTCTTCTCGCGGCCGGCCGGAACGACACTGGAGATTGTCGTGCTGCGAGGGGAAGAAACGTTACCGTTCAAAGTGCAGCTGGAAGACCTGCTTCACTGAGTTATGTCGACGAACGAACGGTCGCGGTCAGTCGCAACCCGACGCGTTATACTTTAAACTTCACTGATGCGTTTTCTGACGGAGAACGTCTCACGAGTGAATCGCTACGAATCCTGATCCCGAGCAAGATGAACCCGCCATGCTAAGAATGCTCTGTACCATTTCCGCCGTACTGCTCATCGCCCTCCAGGCGTACGCGGAGTCCGCAAAACCAAACGTTGTTGTCTTTCTGGCCGATGATGCTGGCTGGGGAGACTACAGCCAGAACGGAAATCATCAGATCGAGACGCCGAACATCGACTCGATTGCGCAAGCCGGCGTCACACTCGATCGCTACTTCGTCTGTCCGGTCTGTTCGCCGACCCGAGCCGAGTTCCTGACCGGCCGATATCACCCTCGCGGCGGAGTTCGCGGGGTTTCAACGGGCGAAGAACGTCTGAATCTGGATGAGACAACGGTCGCCAATGCCTTCAAAGACGCGGGCTATGCGACTGGCGCCTTCGGGAAATGGCATAACGGCAGCCAGTATCCGTACCACCCCTGCGGTCGCGGATTCGAAGAATACTTTGGCCACACCGCCGGACACTGGGGCGAGTATTTCGACGCGCCGCTCGAAGAGAATGGCAAGATGATCCGAACGGAAGGCTACATTGCCGATGTCTGTACCGACCGCGCGATCGAGTTCATCAACCGCAACAAATCGCAGCCGTTCTTCTGCTATGTGCCCTACACCACGCCGCATTCCCCCTGGGCTGTCCCGGAAGAATACTGGAATGAGTTCAAGGACATGCCAATCGAACAGACAGCGACCGAGCCCAAGCGGGAGGAGCCAGACCATACGCGGTGTGCTCTGGCGATGGTCAAGAACCAGGACAACAATGTCGGTCGCGTGCTGAACAGGCTGGAAGAACTGGGGCTCGCCGAGAACACGATTGTCGTCTATTTTTCCGACAACGGCCCGAACAGCTGGCGCTGGAACGGCGGCATGAAAGGACGCAAAGGCAGCACCGACGAAGGGGGCGTTCGCTCCACCTGTTACATTCGCTGGTCGAAGAAGCTTCCTGCCGGAACGACGATGACGCAGATTGCCGGCGCGATTGATCTGCTGCCGACGTTGACCAGTCTTGCAGGTGTAAAGCGTGTCGGGGAGAAGCCACTCGATGGTCGCGATCTCAGTCCGCTGCTGCTGGGCAAGTCGACCGAATGGTCGGATCGCACTCTCTTTTCGACCTGGGCCGGACGGATCAGTGCACGCACTCAGCAGTTCCGGCTCGATCATCAGGGCAACCTGTACGACATGGTCGCCGACCCCGGTCAGACAACCCCGGTCAATAAGCAGCATACAGAAACCGCGAAGGACCTGAAGGCTCAGGTGGCCGACTGGAAAGCGAATGTGCTGAACGCCAATCGAGAGACCGACTCGAAGGACAAGAAGTCGCGCAACAGTGTCGATCCCCGTCCTCTCCCCGTCGGCTATCGCGAGTTCCCGATCACCATGCTTCCTGCCCGTGACGGCGAACCTGAAGGGGGAGTCGAACGGAGCAGCAGAGCTCCAAACTGTTCCTACTTTGTGAACTGGACCAGTGAAGAAGGCCGGATGGTCTGGCTGCTCGATGTGCACACCACCGGCCGCTACGACGTGACGATCGATTACACCTGTCCCGTGGTCGATGCCGGCTCGCTGATCGAACTTTCTTGTGGGAAGAATCGCGTCCATGGCCGCGTCGAACCGGGCTGGGATCCGCCGCTCTACACTAATCAGGACACCCTCCCCCGCCCGCCCGCAGAGTCGCAGATGAAGCCTTTCCGGACGTTGAGTCTCGGAGAGATGAAGCTCGATCAGGGCGAAGGCGAACTCGTTCTGAAGGCACTCGAGATTCCGGGTGATTACGTGATGGACGTCCGCCGCGTGACACTCACGCTGCTCGACTGATCAACGTTTTCGATCCTCACCTCTGATCCCGCCGCTTTTATGCAGTGAAAAGATGACATCGATGAGAATCTTCATTCTGCTGATCGTGACGTTCGTCACAACGTCCTCCCTTCAGGCCGCCGAGCTTCCCAATATCATCCTGATGATGGGCGACGATCACGGCTGGGAAGAGACCGGCTACAACGGGCACCCGCATGTGAAAACGCCCGTGCTCGATGAGATGGCCGCCTCCGGTTTGAAGTTCAATCGCTTCTATGCCGCCCATCCGAGTTGTTCGCCGACGCGGGCCAGCTTCCTGACGGGGCGTCATCCCAATCGCATGGGGACGTTCGCTCCCGGCTGGTCGCTGCGACCGGAGGAAATCACGATTGCTCATGTCTTGCAGAAAGCCGGCTACCGTTGTGGCCATTTCGGCAAGTGGCACGTCGGCACGGTCAAGGAAGGCTCTCCCACCAATCCAGGCGCCATGGGGTTTGACGAGTGGGTGTCGCACGACAACTTCTTTGAAATGAATCCGTCTCTGTCGCACAATGGCAAGCCGCCCCGAGTTTACGAAGGCGAGAGCTCGGCGATCCTGGTCAACGAGGCGATTCGCTTTATCGACGAGACGGCGGAACAGAAGAAGCCGTCGCTGGCGGTTATCTGGTTCGGTTCGCCGCACGAACCTTACAGCGGACTCCCGGAAGATCTCGCTCTCTACGATGATCTTCCCGGAAAGTACAAGAAGAAAGTCAGGCTGACGTCCAACGAGACCGGCGGACAGACGACTCGTCCTCAGGGCGAAGTGCTGCGGGAACGGTACGCGGAGATCACCGCGATGGATCGCGCCATCGGATTCCTGCGTGATCATCTCGACGAAGAAGGTCTGCGCGAGAATACCGTTCTCTTCTACTGCGGAGACAACGGAACATCGGGAGACTCGGCTCTCGGCGAACCGCATCGCGGCGTCAAGGGACAGGTCTACGAGGGAGGCACGCTGGTGCCTGGGCTCGTGGAGTGGCCTGCCCGCATTCTCGATCCGAAGACGACCGATGTCCGGGCCAGCACGAGCGATCTCTTGCCCACCCTTTGCAAGCTGACTGGACAGTCGCTGCCGGATCGTCCGCTCGATGGCATCGATCTGAACCCGATCATCGCCGGCAACGAGGAACGGACCAATCCGCTCTACTTCTGGGAATTCGAAATGTCCCACGTTCGCAAAGCGAAGCCAGAGCCATGGATCGATCCCGTGCTTCAGGAAGGAACGACGCCGCTCGTCAAACTGATGAACGGCAAGCCGACCCGCGATTTCGTGAACTTCAAACATCCCCCGATTTCCGAAGCCGACTACGAAGGACCCCGGGCCATTATCGATGGCGACCTGAAACTGGTTATCCACAAAAAAGGTGGGAAGGCACGTGTCGAACTGTTCGATCTGGCCAGCGATCCCGGAGAGAAGAACAATCTGGCTGAAGAGCGTCCCGAGGAGGTCAAACGGCTGCAGAAGACGCTTCGCGACTGGCAGTCTTCCGTGCTTCACAGTGTATCCGGCGGCGACTATGACAATTGAGCGTGAGTCTCTTCGATAATCCCGCTCACGAACTCACCTGCCCCTAACTTCTGATATTGATTCATCCCATGAAAAAGCTGCTCGTACTCTTTCTGTTGACCCTCTCGCTATCCCCGGCCTCCGCGGCTGAGCGTCCGAATATCGTCTTCTTCTTTGCCGACGATCAGACGACCAGCACGCTCGGCTGCTATGGCAACGCGGTGGTCCAGTCGCCGAACATCGATGCCCTGGCTGCTCGCGGAACCCGGTTTCAGAATTCGTTCGTCAGCCAGCCGATCTGCTGGGTCAGCCGAACAACGATTCTGACCGGACGCACGGGCCGCACTTACGGGACACCCGAGAATCCGGAAGCGACGAAGCCGGAAGTGGCCGAGACGCTCTATTCCGACCTGCTTCGGAAGAACGGCTATCGGACCGGCTTCTTCGGGAAATGGCACGCGAAGATGCCCAGGGGCTACCGGCCGGAAGAGCATTTCGACGAGTACGAAGCGATCTTCCGGAACCCGTTCTACAAACGGCAGCCGGATGGCTCGCTGCGGCACGAAACTGATCTGATCGTCGATCGCGGAATTGATTTCATCAAGAACCAGCCCAAGGACCAGCCCTTCGCGGTCAACATGTGGTTCAACGCCTGTCACGCTGAAGACGGCGACCGTCGTCCCGGGCTGCACTTTGCCTGGCCTCAGTCGGCGAACAATCTGTATGAGGACGTCGAGATGTACCGTCCCCGTCTCGATGATCCGGCGACCTTTGAAGCACTCCCCGACTTCTTCCAGACGAGCATTACCCGCGAACGTTATTTCTGGCGGTGGAACTCGCCGGAGAAGTACGAGACGAACATGCGGGCCTATCTGCGAATGGTCACCGGGATCGACAATGCGATCGGTCGATTCCTCGCTGCTCTGGAGGAAGCCGGTCTGGCCGAGAACACGATCGTCGTTTACTCCGCCGACAACGGATATCACATGGCGAACCGGGGGCTGTCTGGCAAGTGGTCGCATTTTGAAGAGTCGATTCGCGTTCCGCTGATCATCGCCGACCCTCGTGTACCGGAGTCGGAACGAGGCAAAGTCACCGATGCCATCGCACTCAATCTCGACTTCCCCAGCACCTTCCTCGACTGGGCCGGCGTCGACGTTCCCAAAGAGTATCAGGGGGCGAGCCTGAAGCCGGTCGTTGACGGCAAGAAGCCAGCCGACTGGCGGAGCGAGAGCTATCACGAACATTTCGCCGTCCGGAACCGCATTCCCGCCTGGGAAGGCATTCGCACCGATCGCTACAAGTATGCCCGCTACTTCGACCACGATCACGAGTTTCTGTATGACCTGCAGAACGATCCGGACGAACTCAACAACCTCGCCGGAGATAAGAAGCATCAGGCGACGCTGGAAGAGTTCCGTCAGCGGACAGCGAAAACGGTCGATGAACTTGGCGGTCCGCTCTCGCCGATGAAAGGCGAATTCCAGAAGTCGACCGATCCGCATCCCGTCGCTGCCGCAGCTGTGACCGTGAAGCCGGGCAAAGATGGCTTCGTGAATCTGTTCAACGGCAAAAATCTGAACGGCTGGGAGGGTGATCCCCAGTACTGGTCAGTCGAAGATGGCCTGATGACCGGCACCACGGATGGCTCGCTGAAGATGAATCGGTTCATCACCTGGAAGCAGGCGACGATTCGCAACTTCGACCTCCGCGTGAAAGTCAAAGTCACCGCCGGCGGCAACAGCGGACTGCAGTATCGCGGGGCCCCGCGTCCGGAGATCGATCTGGATATCGTCAGCGGTTATCAATGCGACATTGTCGCGAACGTGCCTCAGTACAACGGCATGCTTTACGAGGAACGCGGCCGTCGGATTCTGGCCCATACCGGCGAGAAGGTGATTGTCGATCCCGAGGGACGCTCGTGGATCGTCGGCCAGATGCCGGTCAAGGAGTTCGCGCCGGATGAATGGCACGAGTACCGCGTGCTCGTCGAGGGGAATCATCATCAGCACTGGATCGACGGCCATCAGACAGCCGACCTGATCGACCTCGACGAAGAAGGTCGCTCACTCGATGGCGTGCTCGCCGTGCAGGTCCATGTTGGTCCGGCAATGAAGATCCAGTTCAAGGACTTCCGCATCAAGCATCTGCCAGACGACCTGCCGCTCCTCACTCCGGAAGACGCCCCGATCTCCAAAGGCTCTCTCGGCGTGAAACCCCAGGGACGGCTGCCAAAGAACTGGAAACCACCGGTCTACGGACAGGATGACTAAGACGTCTGGATCTCACGCAAGAATATCTTTCGCAACCACTCCTTCCACGTCGGTCAGGCGGAAGTCGCGGCCGGCGTAGCGGAAGGTGAGACGTTCGTGGTCGATGCCGAGGAGATGCAGGATCGTCGCGTGGAGATCGTGGATGTGCATCTTCTTCTCGGCTGCGTAGTAGCCGTATTCGTCGGTCGCTCCGTAGGCGTAGCCCCCCTTCACTCCTCCGCCGGCCATCCACATGGTGAAACCGTGCGGGTTGTGATCGCGGCCGTCGTTCCCCTGTGCCGTGGGTGTGCGGCCGAATTCGCCCCCCCACAGAACGAGCGTATCGTCGAGCAGGCCGCGTGATTTCAGGTCCTGCAGCAGCCCGGCAATCGGCAGGTCGACCTCGGCTGCATTTTTCGTGTGGCCCTGATACAGATTGCCGTGCTGATCCCACTGGACTTCGCTGTCGCTGTGCGTGACCTGCACGAAACGAACGCCCCGCTCGAGAAACCGGCGAGCCATCAGGCACTGCCGGCCGAAATCGGCGGTCACCGGGTTGTCGAGACCGTATTGTTTCTGTGTGGTTTCGGATTCCCGTGACAGGTCCTGAGCTTCCGGCATTGAGGACTGCATGCGATAGGCGAGTTCAAACGAATGCAGGCGTCCTTCGAGCGCGGTGTCGTACTCGGTTCGTTCGAGATGCTTCTGATTCAGGCCGCGAATGAAATCGAGTTGCCTTCGCTGAGCACGACTGCTCAGTTCGGGGTTTGCAATGTGCTTCACGCCAACCTGCGAGGAACTCAGGCTGGCATTGCCGAGCGGAGTTCCCTGGCAGTGAGCCGGTAAGAACGCGGACCCCCAGTTGTTGACGCCGCCGTGAGCCAGCGTCGGGCAGATCGTTAAGAAAGCCGGCAGATTCTCATTCTCTGTGCCAAGACCGTAAACGATCCAGGAGCCGAAACTCGGCCGGACGAACTGATCGCTGCCGGTGTGTAGCTTGAGCAATGCGCCACCATGAGCCGGGTTGGTTCCGTGCAGCGATCGCAGGACACACAGGTCGTCGATATGCTTCGCGACGTTCGGGAACAGATCGCTCACCGGGAGTCCACTCTCGCCGTATTGGCGAAACTTCCAAGGAGAGCGGAGCAGATTTCCCTGCTTGGCGAAGGTCACTTCCGGCAGCGGAAACGGAAGCGGCTTGCCGTGGTCGCGGTCGAGCATCGGTTTAGGATCGAAGGTATCAACATGCGAGGGGCCTCCCTTCATGAACAGGAAGATCACACGTTTGGCCCGAGCCGGAAACTGAGGCGGAATTGCCGCGGTGGGGCCAGACGAGTCCGCCTGGGATTCACTGGCGAGCAGCCCGGCCATCGCCAGGGACGCAAAGCCGGCCGCGGACGTTTTCATCAGATGTCGACGGGAGTGGAGTTCGCAGTCGTGCATGGGATCGGTACTTCGAGGTGCGAGAATTACTTGAGGTAGATGAACTCGTTGGCGGCAATCAGTCCGTGACAGACCACCGACCAGATTTCGCGCTCGGCTGCCGCAGATGCCTCGCCCTGAGCGGACTGTTCCGCGAGGAAGGCGAGCACATAACGAGTCTCGTCTGCCGATGGCTTCCGGCCGTAGGCAACGCGATAGGCAAACTCGATGCGGCTCTCGTTGTCGGAAGAAGCATCGATCACCCGCTCGGCGAAGGCGTCCGCAGAATCGACGACGAGATCCGAATTCATAAGCAACAGGGCCTGCGGCGCGATCGTGGTCACATTCCGATGGCCCGTTGGCATTGTCGGATCCGGAAAATCGAACTGCTCGAACAGCGAGTACAGGTTGTTGCGAATGACCGGCAGATACACGGCTCGTCGCAAGCTGTCGTATTTCGTGTGGTCTTTGGAGGTATGGTTGAAGACAAACTGCCGGTTTCGCAGCGGAACGGTCTTCCCTCCCAGCGAGGTGTCCAGTCGATCGGAAACCGACAGGACCGCATCTCGGATGGCTTCCGCCGGGAGTCGCTGAAGATTTGCCCGCCAGAGCAGCCTGTTCTCCTGATCGACGGCCGCACACTGTTCGAACTGCGGATGGTGATAGGACATCTGATAGGCGCTGGAGTGGACGATGAGTCGATGCAGTTCCTTGATCGACCAGCCGCGATCCATGAAGTTCCAGGCCAGCCAGTCGAGCAGTTCCGGATGAGACGGCTGATCGCCCAGCACGCCGAAGTTTTCGGTCGACTTCACGAGCGGCTGCCCGAAATGCCAGCCCCAGATGCGATTGACGATCACCCGGGCGGTGAGCGGATGCTCGGAGTTTGTTGCCCACATGGCCAGTTCGAGTCGTCCGCTGCCGTCTTCGGGGAAGATCGGACGTGACTCGCTCATTCGCATGACTTCGGGAAATTCGCGTGCGACCGGCTGACCGAGGTTCTTGTAGCTGCCGCGGATGTGGACCGGCAGCGTGGCGACGACTTCGCCATCGGCGACGCCCATGGCAGCCGGCTCATCGAAGGCCTGGCTCTCGAATTCGCGAGCGACATCGAGCAGCCGATGGTACTCCGCGATCTGTTCATCGGTCAGCACATACTCCGGTTTGGCCGGAAGAGCGAGGAAGCCGGAGTTGTCGTTGACCGCGAGACGAGCCTGCTCCAGACGTTCTTCATCGAGAGGAGCTTTCTTATCCTCGGCGGCGTCCATCGCCTGTTTCATCTCCGCAAAGAGCGACTCGTAATGCTGCCGGACCACGAACGGATCGCCAGCAGCGGCCAGTTCGTGCCAGGGCTGGAAGAAAGGATCGTCCTGGTGATATTCCAGATGCAAACGGCAGTGATGCAGAATGCGGGGATGCAGGCCACGCGGTTCCGCTACCGTCGCCATGTCGACAAGCGACATTTGCGGGGTGACCAGTACCGCTGCAGCGAGGTACTCAGCGGCCTGTTCTTTCGTTCGATTACGAAGTTCGGTTACGAGGCCGTTCTTGTAGGAATTCGCTGCTGAGGTCAGTTTCTTGATCTCGGCATTGATCTCTTCAGCTTTCTTTTTGTCCTCCTCCGTGGCGAACGAATGTTCGTACCAGTGATGAATGGCTCCCGTTTTCGATTCGGCCAACGTCCGGGTGCTCTTAAAGATAGCCGCCAGCGCGTAGTAGTCGGTTTGTTTGACCGGGTCAAATTTATGGTCGTGACAGCGGACACAGCCGAGCGTCAGGCCCCAGAAGGCCTTGCCGGTGGTATCGATCTGCTCATCGATGATGTCCATGTCGAGCTTGTTGCGGTCCGGCTCGGCCAGCACCTTGGCTCCGAGAGAAAGAAAGCCTGTTGCTGTACGTGTTTCGACAGTAGCGTCTGGAAGAAGATCACCCGCAAGCTGTTCAATAACGAAGCGATCGTACGGCTTGTCGTTATTGAAGGAGTCGATCACATAGTCGCGATATCGCCAGGAGTGTCCATAGGCAAGGTTTTCGTCGAGGCCATTGGAATCGGCGTAGCGGGCAACATCGAGCCAGTGTCGACCCCAGTGGACTCCGTACTGTGGTGAGGAAAGCAGCCGGTCGACGACTTTCTCGAAGGCGTTCGCAGACTCATCGGCGAGAAAGGCGTCGATCTCTTCAATGGTTGGTGGCAGGCCGGTGAGATCGTAGGTGACGCGTCGCAGCAGCGTTTCCCGGTCGGCTCTGGGCGCGGGGGCCAGATTCTTCTGTTCGAGCCCGCTGAGGACGAAGTGGTCAACAGGCGTCTGAATCCAGTCGGACTGGTCCACTGCTGGAAGTTCAGGATTGGAGACCGGCTGAAACGACCAGAACTTGCGGCCATCTTCGATACTCATTCCAGCGAGCGGCTCGTGATTGTCGTCGGGCGTTGCAGTGCGGGGATCGGGGGCTCCGCGTCGGACCCATTCGACCAGGTCGGCGATCTGATTCGTCGGCATCTTCTGTTCGGGGGGCATCTGCAGATCGCGGTTCTCATACTGAATCGCTTCGATCAGCAGGCTCTTGTCCGGTTCTCCAGCCACAATCGACGGGCCCGTGTCGCCCCCTTTCAGGATGGCGTGCCGCGAATCGACTTTAAGACCACCGCTGCGTTCATCAGCGGAATGGCAGTCGTAGCAGTGCTCGATCAATACGGGGCGAACACGCTTCTCGAAGAATTCGAGATCAGCCGCGGAGATCGGTTCATCCGCCCGAGTCTCGGGAGCAGCGGCTGCGAATAACAGGATGAACGTCAGGAATCGATACTTGTAAGGCATGGTAACCGGAAGACAGTTCTGGTGGGACAATATGCGAAGGCCGGGCGGTACCAGCGGGAGCAGCGTTCCGCCGCGGAGGAGGATTCAAACGGGAAGCAAAGTGCTGTCGTTGAGCGGGCGGGACTGGAACCTCTCCGTTCTCCCGGGAGGAGTGGAAAGATCTTCGTTGCTGAGGTCCCGGCAACAGGCATCTCGCGTTCCTGCAGAGCAAGAGGTGTGAGTGTTCGCCCCGGATGGTGTCCCGGCGCGACGCGAGTCTGTGAGCACTCCTTTTACCATACCTTCTCCCGGCGTGCTCTGACAATTGTAATTCCCAAATACGTCGGAACCCAGCTGCAGTGGAGTCGGTGCTGAGCATTGACAATTCGGCCCAGACTCCTTGGACTAACAGTCCTGCAAGTCGTTCATCTATCCCCCCTTGATCTCCCGCCATTCAAGTTGTCTTCGAGTAGAAAGTCCGGTTTCGATGACACGAATTCCGTTTTCGATCTGTCTCCTGCTGGCCGCCACTGTGTATTTCGGCCCTCTGGTCCATTCGGAAGAGAGTGCGCCGCAGTCGACCGGAACATCAGCAGTTCTCTGCGACGACGATCTGGAGTGTGAGCTGCTGCTTTCCGATCCCGAAATCGCCCAGCCGCTCGAAATTAAGTTCGACGAACAGGGCCGGATGTGGATTGTCGAGTATCGACAGTATCCGGACCCGGCTGGCGTGGAGGTGACCGATCGCGATGAATTCTGGCGGGTGAAATACGACAAGGAAATTCCCCCTCCGCCGCATGCTGCTGATTCCCCGTTTCGGGGGAAAGATCGGATCTCCGTCCACACCGATACGAATGTCGATGGTCAGTTCGATCGACATGAAGTCTTTCTGGACGGACTCAATCTGGCGACATCGGTGGCGTTTGCTCGCGATGGTGTGTGGGTGCTGACTCCACCTTATCTGATGTTCTACCCGACTGAATCAGGCCGCCTGCAGCCGAGCGAGAATCCGGTGGTACATCTGCAGGGGTTCGGCCTGGAAGATACGCATTCGATCGCCAACAGTCTGGAATGGGGGCCGGACGGCTGGCTGTATGGCGTGAATGGCAGTACCTGTTCGCTGAGCGTGACATCTCCGTTCTGGAAGCGGGACTCCACGCCCGTTGAACGAAGCGGGCAATGTGTCTGGCGGTATCATCCGGAAACACATGCTTTCGAAATCTTCGCAGAAGGAGGCGGGAATTCGTTTGGCCTGGAGATCGATTCCCATGGCGACATCTATTCCGGGCACAACGGTGGCAACACCCGGGGCTTCCACTTTCTGCCGGGTGCCTATTACCTGAAGAACTTCGGCAAGCACGGCGACCTGAGCAACAGCCGTGCGTTTGGCTTCTTTCCGGGGATCGAGCATCACAACGTGGAACGCTTCACGCATCATTTCCTGATTTACGAAGCAGATGCGTTGCCGCAGCGGTTTCGCGATCAGCTCGTTGGGATCGATATCCTGCACAACAATCTCGTGCTGTCGGAGTTCAGGCAGCGGGGCTCGACCTTTCAGACTCGCGATCTTTCTCGTCCCGTCTGGTCGGAAGGGACGCAGTTTCGGCCGGTCGATCTCACCCTCGGCTTCGACGGAAACCTCTATATTGCCGACTGGGCCGACAGTCAGGTGAACCACTACCGAAACCATGAAGGGTTCATCGAGCCGGAGACGGGGGCGGTTTACCGTCTGAAAGCGAAAGATCACGCCGTTGGTGACGCTCCTCAGATTGCCGGTGATCTTCTCAAGTCGTTGACATCTCCAAATCGAGCCGTTCGTCAGACATCCCTGCGACTGATTCGAGAGCAGCAGCCACTCCAGTTGACGAGGCCTTTGAAGGAGCTGTTCGCAACAAATAGCGAATATGCGCTGGATGCCTATTGGGCACTGCATGCACTTTCGGCGATGACGATCGAGGAGGATCTGGCAACGCTGCGGCGCGAGTCGCCCTGGTTACGACGCTGGGCGGTCCGCTTTCTGTGCGAGCAGGCCAGCCAGCCGGAAGCCGTGGCTCAGGCATTGCGTGAACTCGCCGGGTCAGAATCCGATGTTCGTGTGATGGCCGAGATCGCCTGTTCGATTCGTCGACTGCCGAACGATCAGGCGTGGATGGTGGCGAACGAACTGCTGAAACGTGACGAGTTTGCGGACGATCCGTTTTATCCCCTGCTCGTCTGGTGGGCTTTCGAGCAATCCCGCCCTGGGAATCCCCAGCAGGTTCTGCGGGATCTGAAGGCGTCGGATGCTGCCGCGACGGAGCTTTTCACGAGCACCATCGAGCCGCGTCTTGTTCGCTGCTGGACGGGCGAAGCAACAGGCGGGCATTGGACGGCCATCGGACAACTCCTTGATTCGGCTGACGACGAACGTACTCGGCAGATTCTGGCGGCTATGGGGGAAGCCTTCTCGGGAAAAGCCTCGCCATCGATTGGAGCGGACCTAAAGTCCCGGCTCGTTGATCTCGACCAGAAAGTGCCGCTGTCACTTCGGCTGCGTCAGCGATTTGAAGGAGCTTCCGAGGAGGCAATCTCGCGACTGAAGTCTGCCTCGGGACGGGAGCGGTCCGATCTGTTCAAAGTGATTTCCGAAACTCGTGCCGATGAGATGGTCGATCCCCTGCTCTCTCTGATCGCAGCGGACGGCATTTCGGATTCTGTGCAGACAGAGGTGATTAGCACGTTGGGAGCCTTTGATGACCAGCGAATCGCCGAGGTGGTGTTAAGGGAGTATCCGCGACTCAGTGCTCGTACGCAGTCAGCTGCTGTGGACCTGCTCGTCTCGCGGGCGGGCTGGACGCGATCACTGCTGGATGCGGTCGACATGAAACGAATCGAGACGAAGCAGATCCCCGTACTGGCGGTCAACCGTATGAAGCTGCATGGCGATGCGGCGATTTTGAGTCGGGTCGATCAACTATGGCCCACGGTTGTTGATCCGCAGAAACTCGAAGAGAATCTGCACCGCTGGACGCGAATTCTCTCCGTCGGTGGCCGCGGGAATATTGATCGGGGCAAGGTGGCATACGAGAAGCACTGTGCGGCCTGCCATCAACTGAATGGCCAGGGACGAAACCTCGGACCCGATCTGACGTCGTATCAGCGTTCCAACAAAGCCATGATGCTGCTGGCGATTCTCGCTCCTTCGGCCGAGATTCGGGAAGGATTCGAAAACGCGGTTGTCGTGCTGGATGATGGTTCGATTCTGAACGGCATTATCGGGCGGCAGAATGACGAGACACTGGAACTGAAAGACACCCCGGGGAGCCACGCGAGTGATTCCGCGTGATGAGATTGAACTGATGAAGATCTCGCCGGTTTCGATCATGCCGGATGGCTTGCTCGACAAGTTACAGGATCAGGAAGCGCGGGATCTGTTCGAGTTTCTGCAAAGTCAGCCGGCGGCTGCGAAGTAGCTGTCTTCAAGACGGGAGTTTCGTGCAAACTGGCACGGGGCATAGAAGTCCGTTACGTTGATCAGATCCCCTCTTCGAGACACCGAACCTAACCGTGAGGATGCGAAATGAGAGTCGCTCGACTTCTGGCCGCTGTTCTGTTTCTGGCCGTCTGGACAACGTTTCTTGAGGCCGGGGAGGTCCATCATGCTCAGGGAGAAATGTCGGGTGAGCCGACCGCGAACAGCGTGTTGCTGCAGTCCCGACTCACTTCAATCCCGGGGCCTGTACTCGATGAAAATGGCGATGTTCCCGGCGCGGAAGGTGTGGCTCGATTTGAATGGAGTACGACGCCGGAGTTCAAGAACGCGAGAACGACCGAATGGCTGAAGGCGTCCGCCGATCGGGACTACATCGTGCGGGCTCGAATCCAGGATCTGCTGCCGGGGACGCTCTACTATTACCGGCTGGTTTACGGCCCTGATGAGTCGAAGACTGAGAAGGGCCCGCGACGGGAATTTCGCACCCTTCCCGGAGCCGAGTCAGAGAAAGCCTTCACGTTCGCGATGGGGAGTTGCCAGAACTACGCCTTCTTCATGCATGGAAAGAATGGGAAGAACGGAGCGGCTCCTGAAGAAGACCGCCAGCTCGGTTATCCGGCGTATCAGGCGATGCTCGATCTTGAGCCTGCGTTTTTCATTGGGACGGGGGATATTGTCTACTACGATCACTTTGCCAAGACCGCGGCTCAGTCTCTGCCCGAGCTGCGGAAGAAGTGGCACGAGCAGTTTCGCTTTCCGCGCATGGTCGAGTTCTTTGCCCGGACTCCGGCCTACTGGTCGAAGGACGACCATGATTTTCGCTTCAACGATGCCGATCGCACAGGGAGTCGACTGCCGTTGACGGAGACGGGGATCGAGATCTTTCGCGAACAGATGCCGATTCATCCGGCTGACGATTCGACTTCGCCCACGTATCGGACGCATCGTGTGCACAGGCATCTGCAGCTGTGGTTCGTCGAAGGGCGGGACTACCGCTCCCCCAACAGGATGGACGATGGGCCGGAGAAAACGATCTGGGGCGAAGAGCAGCGGGACTGGCTGCAGCAGACGCTGAAAGAAAGCGATGCTACGTGGAAGGTGATTATCACGCCGACGCCGATGGTCGGGCCGGATTCTAAGAACAAGAAGGACAACCACGCCAACCTTGGTGGGTTCCGTCATGAAGCGGAAGAGTTTTTCGCCTGGTTGAAGAAGAACGATCTCGACGAGAGCGTGATGACGTTCTGCGGAGATCGCCACTGGCAGTATCACAGCATTCATCCTTCCGGGATGCACGAGTTTTCCTGCGGAGCGCTGAATGACGAGAACGCGATTTCGGGGTCGTATCCGGGCACGCCGAACAGCACCGATCCAGAAGGGTTAGTTAAGCAGCCGTTTCATTACAAGGAGCCAAGCGGCGGGTTTCTGCATGTTTCGATCGGTAACAAACCAGACCCGGCAGCGTTAACCATCGAGTTCCGTAACGACGAGGGGAAAGCCCTCTATTCGACGACTCGCTCGCCTGATAAATAACAGCCCCAAGAGAGACAGACTTCGAGAGGAAAACGACCTTGAAATCCACACCCGTGTTCTCGCTGCTTGCGCTTCTTCTATTCTCACCAGCCGCGGTTCTTTCAGCTGAGCCGACGGGCTCTGTTGTTTGCGAAGGGCGCTATCCGCATCATCTGCAGGGTGTCTGCATCGACGACAACGCGATCTACTGGAGCTTCACAACGACCCTCGTGAAGACGGACTTCGACGGCAAGGTTCTGCAGAAGATTCCGGTGGTGAACCATCACGGCGACCTCTGCCATTCCGAGGGGAAGCTGTATGTCGCCGTCAATCTGGGCGACTTCAATAACCCGAAGGGAGAAGCCGATTCCTGGGTGTACGTTTACGACGCCGAGTCATTGAAGGAGATCGCCCGCCACGAAGTGCAGGAAGTTTTCCACGGCGCGGGAGGCATGGGCGTGCGGGAGGGGCACTTTTATGTGATCGGCGGGCTTCCGGAAGGTGTCGATGTCAACTACGTGTACGAATACGACGGCGATTTCAACTTCGTGAAGAAGCATGTGATCGAAAGCGGTCATACGCTAATGGGCATTCAGAGTGCGACCTTTGCTCACGACCGCTGGTGGTTCGGCTGCTACGGCTCGCCGCCGACGCTGCTGATCACCGATGCCGATTTCAACATGGTCGGCCGGCACAGCTACAACTGTTCGCTCGGGATTGAAGAGCTTTCGGACGGACGGCTGCTTGCTGCCAGCGGCGAATGTCAGCAGGGACGAGGATGTTCCGGGCGAGTGCGAATCGTGATTCCCGATGAGAAACTCGGGCTCAAGGACGCTCCTGCTAACTCGGAATAAGACCCGTCAGGGTTTATGCCCCGCCATCAGAAGATGCAGACCGAGCCCGACGAAGAGCGCACCGGCGATTCGGTCGATCCACTGTCCAACCGAAGCCCTGCGTTTCAGCCATTCCCCGATTGTCCCTGAAAAATAGCCGAACGTGATGTAAAGCACGGTCGTCATTGCCCAGAAGACAAGGCCGAGCGCGAGCAACTGCTGCGGGACCTCGCCGCTGGGGTTGATGAACTGCGGCAGAAACGCGAGGAAGAACAGTGCGACTTTCGGGTTCAGGGCGTTCGTCAGGAATCCATGTCCCGCCGATTTCCAGAAGCCGCCAGGCAATTGCTGATCGGTTTGTTCGAGTTCTTCCAGCTTCGCACGACTGGTCAGCGCGCGGGCTCCCAGATAAATCAGATACGACGCACCGGCGTATAAGACGATGCGAAAGGCGACCGGGGAAGCGGCGATGAGAGCGGAAAGCCCCAGCACGGCCAGAGCCGTGTGAAACAGGACACCCGTGCCGACACCGAACGCAAACCCCTGCCCCGCCCGTCGCCCCTGCGACATGCCGTAGCTGAGAATTCCGAGCAGGTCCGGGCCGGGAGCGAGGTTGCACGCCAGTGCGGTGAGCAGAAACGAAGGAAACAGTTCAATGGGTGGCATTCGCTTCCGGTTCCCTGGAAAAGGCTGGTGCTGGCAGAGGCTGGACACTCTGCTGGCATTCGAGTTCGCCCGAATTGTAACGCACACAGCCGAATTGCTCATCGATTTGCATTTTATGTCCGGCACGGTGCACAATACTGGCATCCCTTCCAGCCTGTTCAGTGCTCCCGTCTGGAGATGCTCATGGAGTCGTCGGATTCAGCTCCCAAGCTCGTGGCAGAGGACGTCATTGAGATTTCTCTCACGGAGGAACTCGAAGATCCGCCGCCCTTCGATCCTCCGGAAGATTTTCAGCATGGTCCGGAGTTCGAAGAGGAACCGCCTCGGTCGATTCCTCGTTCTCTCAAGTGGGGTTCCTACGCTTCTCGCCGCCGCAATTCGCTGCTCGCGGTTCTTGTCTCGGCATTCTACTGCTTTCTGCTGGCACGCCTGTCCTTCATTTATGACCTGTCGTTTTACATCCTCCCGCTGGGATATCTCGATCTTGTCGGAGCTGGACTGCTGTTGATTGCCGTCGTCATGGCGATGAACTACACGTTCGGCTGGGGGCTGTATCGCTACGTTCGGGATGCAATTCCGGTCACTGGTCGGATTCTGAAGATCGCGCGAATCCCCGACAATGAGATGCCGAACGTGTATCAGATTCGAATCGAGGTCGAGTATCGCGATCCCGATACCCGGGAGCTCCGCACCGTCACGCTCGATCCGACACTGACAGGGTCGCTGCAGTTCGACAAGTCAGGAATGCCGGAAATCAAGGATGCACTCGAGTTGACCCTCGCTCCCGGTGACTATGTGACCCTGGTTGGTTATCCCGGCGAACAGTTCGAAAAGTCGTTGAAGATCTATGGTCTCCTCGGCCTCGATCCCGATCGGGAATTTGCGTTGAAGAATGGCCGTCCGAATCGGGGGATGCAGCCCTACCACGTCATTGCGGTCATCTCGGCAATCGTCCTGGCGTTCGGCCTGTTGATGGGAGTCATCTATGTGGTCGAATTCTACTGGCCGATTGGCGGAAACTGGATGGTCGCCGTCATTCCCGGTGTGACAGGGGCGGTTATTGGACTGATTTTCGGATCGCTGTGGGCGTTCAGTTCGCGCGAAGAAGTGCAGTCATCAGGCCTGATTGACCGCATCGCTCTGGCCGCTGGATGCGGGCTGTTCGGAACGCTGCTGACTTTGGAAGCCGTCTTTATCAGCAATGCAATGCTCGATCGAACCGAATCGAACTTCGAACCGGTTCGGGTCGTCGAGTTCTGGCAAACGACTCACAACTTCCTGTTTCGGGACTATTCCATCGAATACACGCCTCTGGCTGGCGGAGACGCGGAAAAGATTCCTTCCGATGTCTTCACGATGTCCCGGTTTCAGGATCCCTGGGGAGCAATTGAAACGTCGGAAGGATATTTCGGCCTTCAATGGCGGCGAGGCATCCGTCCGCTGGTCTGGACTCAGATACGGGTCGCCAGTGTGGATCCTGAGCGGCATGTCTTCGTGGCTGATACGAAGCCGGAGGGCGGCCAGAAAATGTTTCTGGTGATGACACCACAGCTCGAGCTGCCGGATGGAACGCTCGTCGAAGCCCCCGATTCTCTGGTCGAACGCGTCATCGCTCAAGAGAATGCGAACCAGCGTCAGTAGAAGTGAGTGCGGTTAACCGCGCTCAGAGCTTCGCTGCCGGCTGCCCCGAACGCTGCTACCGTTTCTCTTCACGGGCCATTGTAATCAACATGACATCGGGCAACTCAGCCTGTCCCAGTTGCCTCAGCATATTGATTAGCTGAGCGGTTGTGTATTGGGCATGGGTGCAGACATGAAGCAGCACATCGGCGACAGAGGTTCCGTGTCGTCGTCCGGTGCCGGAGCTGGTGCTGATCTTAAAGACCGTTTCATTCAGAGAGTCGTCGGTCATTTGTTCGAACAGATCGATCCAGCGGCTGTCGAGTTCTTCCCACTTCGCAATGAGTTCATCGAGTGAGCGGATTGCCTCGTCACTCTGTTGATTTCCAGGACGACGGTCGGCCCGATCGCCCGGCATCACCGGGGCATCGTTTCCATTCAGTGCTTCGAGCCAGATGTACTCAGCGGCCATGAGGTGAGTCAGCGTCAGCCAGACCGTCCCCTGCCCCATCGGAAAAGTGCGTCGAAGCTGATCCTTCGACAGGGTACGAACCGCGGCTCGCAGGCGGCGGTTGACCCAGATTCGATGTTCGTGCAGGCGTCGCAGCGGTTGGACGGAGTTCAAGACATTAGCTCCCGATGAACGTGGTCGTACTTCTGATCACGACATTGTATCGGCTGCCAGGGTTCAGTCAGCAGTCGGAAGCAGACGCCCGTTCTCGATTTCGAGCACCCGATTGGCCAGACGATCGACAAATGGACGGTTATGGCTCACAAGCAGGACAGGAATTTCGTGCTCATTCACAACACGTTCGATGTAGTCCGCGATTCGATCGCGTAACGCGGCTTCAACCGAGGTCAGCGGTTCATCGAGCAATAACACGCTCGGATTCGACGCCAGTGCACGGGCCAGCGCCACTCGTTGCTGCTGTCCCCCGCTCAGCGAACCCGGGTACCGTTGCAGCAGGTCCTGAAGCTCGAGTGTCTCGACCAGCCTCTTCAGTGGGACTGTTCCGGATGCACGGCGCTTTGCTCCATATTCAATATTCCGTTTGACCCGCAGATGGGGAAACAGAGCATGATCCTGAAACAGGAAGCCGATGCGTCGCTGCTCCGGCGGGACGGAGATCTTCGTTTTCATATCGGTGACGGTTTCCCCGGAGATAGAGATCGAACCTTGAGTCGGGCGAAGCAGTCCGGCAATCAGAGACAGAATTGTCGTTTTGCCGCTGCCTGAGGGACCAAACAAGGCGGTCACACCGGCGTTCACTTCAAAAGCGGCCGAGAGTTCGAATCCGCCGGGGTACTGATAACAGCAGTCGAAAGAGATTATGGTGCTCATGGACGAGGCTCCTGGAGCAGCGGATTGCCGCTCCGGCGGTCGAGCCATTCGCCGACAAGCAGAGCCGCCGCCGAGATCAGAACGGAAAACGCGATAATGCCGAACGACTGCTCGAATCCCCCTGGCGTTTCAAGGCGGCTGTAAACGAAGAGCGGGATCGTTTGCGTTTCGCCGGGAATGTTCCCTGCGATCATAATCGTCGCACCGAATTCTCCCAGACTGCGAGCGAAAGCGAGAATCGAGCCGGTGATAACGCCATGAAACGCGAGAGGCAGCGAGACCGTCCAGAATGTATCAAACGGCCCGGCCCCGAGCGTGCGGGCTGCCTGTTCGATACGACGGTCGACAGCCGCGAAAGCAATTCGAATGGCGCGCACCATGAGTGGGAAGGCCACGATGGCTCCCGCAAGGGCGGCTCCTTTCCAGTCGAAGACGAGACGAACCCCGAGCCAGCTTTCCAGCCAGGAGCCGATCATGCCCCGGCGGCCAAAGGTGATCAACAACAGATACCCAGTAATGACCGGAGGCAGTACCAGCGGAAGATTAATCAGGGTTTCGAGCAGCAGTTTGCCCGGAAAACGCTTCCTCGCCAGCACCCACCCCGCCGCGATTCCAAAGGGAAGACTGAGCAGTACCGCGGTCGCCGCCACGAGCAGACTGAGTTGAATGGCATTCCACTCTCCTGCTGACACCGGGCCGACTTTCTACTCAGAGCCGAGAATTTCGAGTCACTCGCCAAGAGTGCCGGACGAATCCACAGCGATCTTCTTGGCGGCGACGGCCGTGAATCCATGCTCTTCGAAGACAGCCGCTGCCTCGGGACTCTGTAGAAACTCGAAAAATCGCTTCGCGTTCTCTTCGGAATTCCGGAGCAGGATCAGCGGATACAAAATGGGCTCGGAATCCTCCGCTTCAAAGGTCATAACCACCTTTACGTTAGATGCGATTCGCGCATCCGTCGCGTAGACGATGGCCGCATCGGCCTCCCCGCGTTCCACGTAGGCCAGCGTAACCCGAACATCGCTCCCCCGAGCAATTTTCTCAGCCTGCTCGAGCGGATCGTAAAGACCATGCTTTTTCAGGGCCTGATGCGCATACACGCCGGCGGGAACTTTGTCGCAGGCAATCGCGACGCGCTCGACGTTTGGCTCCGCGAGATCGGTGAGGTTCTGGACCCCGGCCGGATTATCGTGCGGGACAATAAGCACGAGCCGGTTCGCCAGCAAATTGATACGTGTCTCAGTCAGCCCTTCCCCTTCCAGGGTCTCGGCCCATTCCGCATTGGCGGAGAGATAGATGTCTGCTGGGGCTCCGGCCTGGATCTGTCGCGCCAGACCATTCGACGGGCCGGTGCTGAGCGTGATACTGGCGTCCGGAACAATCTCTTTGAACCTGGCGATCACTCCTTCCATGGCGTCGGCGGTGCTCGCTGCTGCGAGCACGCGCACCGGTTCTGGGCGTCCGGAACCCTGGCCGCAGCCGGCCGAGAAACAGGCGATGAGCAGGAACAGAAGTGGCGAGAATTGATGCGGAGACATGGCGGATTCAGTATACGCGAGAAACAGGAACTCGCCAGTGTTCGCGAACCTGGGCAAATTGGGTTGATGACTGTCGCCTCAGCAGGCAGATCGTTTCTTTCGGACAGCTGGTACATCGATCCACGCCCCGCTAGGCTGTCGGCTGACGATGACCACGTTCTGCTCTCGTTTTGACGACAATGGACCTGATTGATGCAATACCTTGGCCGCCTTATTACTTCTCTTGGCGTTGCCGTATTTATGGCGACAACGCCCCCGTCGATCTCCGCTGCTGACCGGCCGAACGTCCTCTTCATCGCGATTGACGATCTCAACGATTACATCTCGCCCCTCGACAATCACCCGGGCGTGAAGACTCCGAACTTCGAACGGCTCGCGAAACGGTCGGTCACGTTTGAGCATGCTCATTGTGCCGCTCCGGCATGTCATCCGTCCCGTGTTGCCGTGATGACCGGAGTCCACCCGACGACCTCGGGGCTGTATCGCAATCTGTTTCGCGCGCACGGCCCCCGCTGGCGTCACGAATCTCCTCAACTTGAGAAAGCGATCGTGCTTTCGCAGCACTTCCGCGATCATGGCTACCGTGCCATTGGAGCCGGGAAGATCTTTCATACACTGCAGTGGACCCCGGGCGATTCGCAGAACGATCCCTCGGCGTGGGACGCTTACCGAGGCGATCCGCTTGATCCGATTTCCCCCGACTGGCCACGCCCCAAATTCGACAAGCCGCAGAACGCAGGCTTTGTCGGCAAGCGGCCGCTCAATAATCATCTCTTCGGAGCAGCCGTGCTTGAAGAGCCGGAAGACAGCTACGGCGATCATTTGATCGTCGACTGGGCCGCCGAGCAGTTGCAGCAGCCTCAGGACAAACCGCTCTTCATGGCGGTCGGACTGTTTCGTCCGCATATTCCGTTTGAGGTCTCACAACGCTGGTTCGATGAGCATCCGCTGAAGGGCGTGCAGCTTCCGGAGTATCGGGCGGACGATCTCAAAGACGCCCATGAACACGAGCGGGTTCACTGGCACAAATGGGTTACCGACAATGACCAATGGAAGACCCTGATGCAGGGCTATCTGGCGAGCATCAGTTATGTGGATCATCAACTCGGGCGTCTGCTCGATGCCCTCGATGAGTCTCCACTGGCAGAGAATACGATCGTCGTTCTCTGGACCGATCACGGTTTTCATATCGGAGAAAAGGACAACTGGGAGAAGTTCGCGCTCTGGGATCAGACCACTCACGTGCCCCTTTTCATCCACGCTCCCGGCGTGAGCAAAGATGGCAAACGGACGGCTGCTCCCGCAACGTTGACGGACCTCTATCCTACGTTGTGCGAACTGGCGGAAATTCCGATTCCCGAGCAATGCGACGGGCTGTCGCTCGTGCCCCAGTTACGGAATCCTGATGCCAGACGGGATCGCCCGGCGATAACGTCGTACCAGTTCAACGGAGAGAATAATCCTTCGCATGCCGTGACCGATGGACGATATCGGCTCATCCATTATCCCGAGGGGTATGAGGAACTTTATGATCTGGATCAGGATCCGGACGAGTTCACGAATCGCGCCGATGATCCCGAACTGAGAGCCGTGAAGAAGAGGCTCGCTGCATTCCTGCCGAAGAACCCGGCTCCGAATCGCGACGTTCCTCTCGATTCGCCGTATCACAACGGCCCGCGGAAAAAGCAGCAGTAGTTCTGAAGGTTAGAGCAGTTGGCTTTATGGTGTAACCGTTCTGTCCGCGAATGATACCGCGTTGCAGACCAATCAACGTTCATTCGCGGACATGCGGTAGAGGGATCTGCTCTAGTCGTTGTCGATCGGCCGAATCACACGGCACGGATTGCCGACCGCGAGAACATCGTCCGGAATATCCTGCGTCACGACACTCCCTGCTCCAATGACCGAGCGAGAGCCAATGGTGACGCCCGGGCAGATGATGGCTCCGCCACCGATCCAGACATCGGAGCCAATTCGGACGGGCTGCCCTGATTCCTGCGTGCGGCGCTGCCGGGCAGTAAGGGGATGCGTCGCGGTGTAGATCTGCACGGCAGGACCAAGAAACGTGTAATCGCCGATCGTCACTTCGCAGACATCGAGCACGACGCAGTTGAAGTTGAAGTAGACTCGCTCGCCCAGCGAAATATGCTCGCCGTAGTCACAATAGAACGGCGGTTCGATTGTCACGCTGTCCCCGCCGCTCGCGAAGAGTGTGCGAAAGAGTTCCCGCCGCAATTCGGCCTCGTGTGGCCTGGACAGGTTCAGCGACTGGCAGAGATTCCTCGCTGTTTCGCGCAATTGAACCAGTTCGGGGTCGAGTGGGTTATAGAGTTCGCCGGCGAGCATCTTATCGCGTTCTGAGTCCACAGCCGTAGAGTCCTTTGAAAAGACGTTTCCGGAAAACTCCTGCGCAGTTGAGTTTCAGGGAGTGTGTACCCGGACGAGACCATCGGAAGGTCTCGACGTGTCTCGACATTCTGCTCGGAGTAGTCAGGAAAATGAGTTTCCAGGAAACGACAACAAATGTCCAATTCTCGTGAGCGCAGCTGCAGAGTCCTCCGTCTAAAAGCTGGGGAGCGGTGTGCGCCGTGCCTGAACTCTGGAGCATGTGTCCCTTGATGTTCAAAACGACACGGCCTACGATGATCGCTCTGATCGAATATCCTTTCTGGTGACAACATATGCATGGCAACTCTGCTGGGCAGCTTTCTGCCGATGACGTACAGCGGATCGACGAGCTTCGCTCCGTTCACACCCAACTGGTTTCTGAGCTTGGCCGCGTTATCGTGGGGCAGTCGGATGTGATCGACCAGCTGCTCATCTGCCTGTTCGCCCGCGGACACGGGTTGCTGATGGGCGTGCCCGGCCTCGCGAAGACCCTGCTCGTCAGTAAACTTGCTGAGACGCTCTCACTTAAGTTCCATCGAATCCAGTTCACCCCCGACCTGATGCCGATGGATATCACCGGGACCGATATTCTGCAGGACACGGAGACTGGCCGCCGGCAGTTCGAGTTCGTTTACGGTCCGGTCTTCGCGAATATCGTGCTGGCCGATGAAATCAACCGGGCTCCCCCGAAAACCCAGGCCGCCATGCTCGAGGCCATGCAGGAATATCGAGTCACGGTGCTCGGACGCAGTTATCCGCTCGAACGTCCCTTCCTCGTGCTGGCGACTCAGAACCCGGTGGAACAGGAAGGGACGTACCCCCTGCCCGAGGCTCAGCTCGACCGGTTCATGTTCCTGATCCGGCTCGACTATCCGACGGAAGAGGAAGAGATCCGCATCGCCAGCAGCACGACGGGAGATGATCTGCCCGAGCTGTCTCACGTTCTTCATGCAGAAGACATCATCGACTTTCAGAAGCTCGTGCGGCGAATCCCGGTTCCCGATCATATCTACAAGTTTGCCGTCAGGCTCGTTCGCAAGACCCGTCCCGACAGCGAGGCGGCTCCCGACTGGCTCAAGCCGCTGGTCGCCTGGGGGGCAGGACCACGAGCCGTACAGAACCTCATTCTGGGCGGGAAGACGCGGGCTGCATTGCATGGCCAGTACATGGTGCGGCAGGAAGATATTCATGCGGTTGCCGGACCGGTGCTGATCCATCGAATGATCACCACGTTCGCGGCTCAAAGTGAAGGCATCGACGCCGGCCAGATTGTGCAGCGGTTGCTGGCCGAATCGTCGGAAGCGTGACCGGTCGGTCACGCGTGAGAAGTAAGGAACCGTCCTCATGAAGCAGCGGTGGCTCGTGCGAATATTCGTTATTGCCTGTCTTCTGGCAATCTTTTCAGACGCTGCAAATGCGCAGGCTGTTTCGCGGGAAGAATCTCCTCAACGCCTGAAAGAGGCTTTCGCGAAAGCCGATGCGAACAATGATCAGGTCGTCTCGGAAGAAGAATTTCTGAAGCGACCGGGCGATGCGAAGATGCTTCGTCGCGATTTTCGGCTCTTCGATTTCGACGAAAGCGGCGACCTGACTTCGGACGAGTTTTCCTGCGTACCGGGACTCGTCCATCCTGCTGTCCGTGGGCCGATTCCGGACCCTTTCGACGATATGCTCGATGTGGCACTCGATACGCTGGACGAGATCTTCGACAACTGGTCCGATGAACCCGAGCGGGAAATCTACAATAATGGGTTCGTTTTCGGGTTTCTCCGTTCGATTTCGCCGGAGATGCAAACCAGCTATACCGCGAGCCAAATGCGGATCGCCGATGTGAATCGCGACAGTAAGCTGACGTGGCACGAGGCGAAACGCTACGTAGAGATTCAGCTGGGAATCCGGGGGAGTGATGGCACGCCGCTGCGGGAACCTGGAGGGCGTGTCCTTGTCTTTTCCCGGTTCGGGATTTTCGATGCCGACAAGAACGGCGGAGTGACCTGGGAAGAGTTTCACAAGCATCGTTCCGGCAGCAATGCCGAACCGGATTTCCGCAAGGGCGACCGAGACGGCAACGGTCAGATCTCAGTGACCGAGTTCGCGCATCCCGATTGGATTGAGTTCTATGATCCGCTCCTCGTGTTCCGAAAGGGAGACACCGACTTCGACGGGCTGCTCTCGGAGTCCGAACTGGAAAAGGTGACCGAACACTGGCGGCAGAAGCTGGTTCCGTATGCGATTCCTGCGTTTGATCAGGATGGCGATGGAAAACTGTCGCTCCGCGAGTTTCGTGTCTCATTTATGGGAAACTACATCGCGGTCTGGGAGAGTCCTGTTCTCGACAAGAATCGTGATCAGCGTCTCACATTCGACGAGTACACGCCCCAGCACGCCGAATGCCGGTTGCTTTGCCGGTATTACTTCAATTGTCTGGACGCCAACGGCGATCAGGAACTCAAGACGGACGAGTATGCCTACAAGGTCAATCCGCCGGCTACTCTGCATCGGATGACCATCGACGGCAAAGGTTTCCGGCAGATCTACGAAAGCGAAGACCTGCCGTTTTGTGGTTCTCCTGCGGTTTCCCCGGATGGGAAGTTCGTTTTGTTCGATGCCTATCCCCCTTCCGGACTGACGGATGCCCGGGTCATTCGTATTACGATCGACGGGGAAGACGAAACCGATCTCTGCGACGGTCTGATGCCGACGTGGTCTCCGGATGGTCAACGATTTTCGTGTACAACCTATGGCGACACGAATATCCGCATTCGGAATCGGGATGGGTCGAATGATATCGATATCGGACAGGGCTGGGGAGCTCAGTGGTCTCCAGACGGCCGCTCGATCTGTTACACAAAATCCTCACGCTCGATCTGGGTTTACGACCTCGAAACGCGAGAAAGTCGCGAAGTGCTGTCCCCGAAGGACCACGAGTACCGGCTGATCTATTGGAACATGGCCTGGTCGCCGGACAGCCAGCGGCTTCTCTTCAAGGCCTATAAACAGGATTCCGGTATCGCCGATCTCGCAACGGTTCACATGACCGGCGAGCCCCGTTTGACCGTGCATCTGACGACTGACCGGTCCCCTGACAACGATATGGCCTGGTTCCCTGATGGGGAGCATGTGCTCGTCAATATGGCCACGCCCGACCGAAAGACCCGGCTGCTTTACAAATGGAAGCTCGGCGGCGACGAGCCCACGGAACCGTTTCCCGGGATCGATCCGTCACTGCGTTACAACAATGTCACCATTTCTCCGGACCAGAAGTGGATCATCATGAGTACGGCCCGCGATTCCTGATCTCAGGCACGGGGTGAATCGACAACAGCCGGAAACAGAGACGCCAATGGCAATCACTGGACCTCAACGCAGCTTTCTCGATCCGCAGGTGCTTTCGCGCCTGTCGTCGATACCGCTGTTTTCCCGTCGGGCGATGGTCGGGAACGTCTCGGGGATCCACGCCAGTCCGCATCGCGGTTCCAGCGTCGAATTCGCCGAGTATCGAAAATACGTTCCCGGCGATGACCTTCGACGTCTCGACTGGCGCGCCTATGGACGGTCCGACCGATATTACGTCAAAGAGTTTGAAGCCGATACGAATCTCCGCTGCTGCCTGATTCTCGACACGAGTGGTTCCATGAACTTTGGCTCCACCGGAGTGACCCGTCTTGAATACGCGCGCCGGATCGCCGGCAGCCTCGCGCATATCGCGATTCGACAGGGAGACGCGGTTGGGCTGACCTGCATCTCCGATAAACTCGTGCGGACAATCCCGCCGCGACGGACGCCATCACATCTGCGGGGAATCTTTGACATTCTCGAACATGCCAATGCGGCCGGTGATACTCGACTCGTCGAGCGACTGCACGAACTCGCCGAGACGATTCCACAGCGCGCCATGGTCGTGCTTCTCTCCGATCTGTTCGTGCCCCCTTCGGAACTGCGGGAAGCGTTCGATCACCTTCGCTTCCGCAAACACGATGTCGTCGTCTTTCATCTGCTCGATCCGTTGGAGTTGAGCTTCGAATTTCAGCGGCCGATGCGGTTTCTCGACATGGAAGGCGGAACGTCGATTTTCGCCGAGCCGAACGAGATCGCGGATCGTTATCAGAAGGCACTCCAGGGTTATCTGGAAGAGATGAAAACGGTGGTGCTCGGTTCCGAGGTCGACTATCACCGCATTCGGCTCGACAGCGATTACGAACTCGTACTCCAGAACTTCCTGGCCACGCGGGCCCGGACGAAGGGGGCCCGATGAGTTTCCTTCAGCCGGCCATGCTCTGGGCTCTGCCCATCATCGCACTGCCGATTGTGATTCACCTGATCAATCAGCGGCGGTATCGCACGATTGAATGGGCGGCAATGACGTTTCTGCTGGCCGCGACGACCATGTCGCGTGGCTACGCCCGCATTCGGCAGTGGCTCATTCTGGCCATGCGAACGCTGGCGATAGCCGGACTGATTTTTGCGATCAGTCGCCCCCTGGCGAGTGGCTGGTTGCGGCTCGCCGCTCCCGGAACCGTCGATACGACGATCGTACTGCTCGATACCTCGCCCAGTATGCAACAGCAGGGAAATCGGGCCGGGGTGACCAAGCTCGATGCCGCCCGCAATCAGCTGATGCAGTCCCTGAAGTTAATTCATTCCAATCACTGGGTCGTGATCGACAGTGCGACATTGCAGCCGTTCGAGATCGAATCGCCAGAGATGCTGGACTCGCTGGTGCCTGCCCGCAGCACGAGTGCTTCGGCCGATATCCCCGGGATGCTGCAGTCTGCCTACGAATATCTGCGGGACAACCGCCCCAGTCAAACCGAGATCTGGATCTGTTCGGATCTTCGTCAGAACGACTGGGATGCTGACAGCGCCCGCTGGAAAGTACTTCGGGACGCATTTCTGGAGGCTCCGACGCCGACTCGATTTCATCTGCTGGCCTACGGCGACGGAGCTGGCGGGAACCGTTCGATTCGCCTGACAAACGCTGAAACTCGCGAAACGATGTCCGGTCGCGAACTGCTGATCTCTTTGACCGTCCGACAGTCGGAGATAGAAAGGACAACTCTGCCGGTCCGACTCGAATTGGCCGGTGGAATTACCGAGATCCCGATCGAACTGACCGGTACCGAGACCGAGCTGGTTAACTATGCGATTCCGTTAGGTGGCGGTCAGCAGAAGCGGGGCTGGGGCCGCGTGACGATCCCGGCTGATGGAAACAGTTCCGACAACGAGTTCTATTTCGTGTTTGATGAACCGCCTCCGCGACAGACGATGATCGTGGCGGAGAACGAGAACAGCGTCCGCTCGCTGCAACTGGCCGCCGAGATTTCTCCGGAGATCGACGCCCAGGCAGCCGCCTCTGTGCTCACGCCGCAACAGGCGGAGACCGCGGACTGGGATCAGATCGCCCTGCTCCTCTGGCAGGCAGAGCTTCCTGACGATTCGATGCGGCCGCTGGTGGAGTCGGTCATCAATCGCGGCGGACGCGTCATCTTCTTTCCCCCAGAGGGAAGCGGGGCGGGCGAGTTCGCTGGTATGAGCTGGGGGGACTGGCATGAAGAACCGGAGGGATTTCAGACGGTCAGCTGGCGGCAGGATCAGGATCTGCTCGCGAACGTTCGTAGTGGCGAAGCGTTGCCGGTCAATGAACTGGGCATCCGACGTTATCGCAGTATCGACGGCGAACAGTCGCGGCTCGCGACACTCGATTCCGGCGATGCTCTCCTGAGTTGTGCGATCACGCCGCAGCGAAACATCTACTTCTGTGGCACGCGGGCGACAGATGACCACTCCACACTCGCCCGGAACGGAATTGTGCTGTATGCGTTGATTCAGCGAGCGCTGGCGGAAGGAGCCGAGTCGCTGGCGGCTGCCCGACAGGTGGTGGCCGGCCAGGTCGATGACAGTCAGTCGGAACGTTGGCATCGGCTCTCCGGCGATGACGCGGCTGTGTCGACACGCTATCGGTTCCACGCCGGGGCTTATGAACAGGATGAGCGACTCTACGCCGTCAATCGCAGCCTCGAAGAAGACCGCCCGTTGATTGTCGATCCCGAACGCACGGCCGGACTGTTTCAGGGGCTGCAGTTCGATCGAGTCGATGAGCAGATCGGTCAGGACAACGCCCTGCTCCGCGAGATCTGGGCCACGTTTCTGTTTCTCATGCTCTTGGCCCTCATTGCCGAGGCGGCTTTGTCAATTCCGCGTCGACGACCTTCTCAGGCGGCTGTCACGCCTGCGTTTGTCCGGGAGGTCCCGGCATGAATTCCGTGCAGCAACTCACATTTATGACGACCGCCACGGGTGTTGCCGTTTCCGTGGCCATCGTGCTCGCGGTTATTGGCATCAGTGCCTATTCGTGGTATCGCAGCGGCTACTCCATCACTCATGGAATGCAGGAACTGCTGCGAGTCATCATCGTGGTCCTGATCGCGGTTCTCTTCAATCAGCCCGAATGGGTCGAAGAGTTCCGTCCGGAAACGAAACCGGCGATTGCCGTTCTTTACGATGATTCCCGCAGCATGGAAACACGAGATGTCGCCATGCACGAAGCGACTCGCAGCGTGACATCGCGGCGAGAGGCGATTGCCCCGCTGACGGAGACCGAGACCTGGCAGAAGCTGGCTCAGCGGTTCGATGTCGTCGTTGAACCGATTGTGCAAAACACTGACGAGAGCGGAACGAACCTCTACGATCCGCTGCACAATGTTAGCGATCGCGTGAAGAATCTGCTGGGCGTGGTGCTGATTTCCGATGGCGACTGGAACACCGGCAAGCCACCCGTCGAAGCCGCGTCTCGTCTGCGCCTACAGAAGATTCCGGTCTACACCGTGGCAGCCGGCAGTGCGAACCGGTTGCCAGACATCGAACTGACCGCGGTCGATTTGCCCACGATTGGCGTGGCCGGCAAGAGCGTCCGCATTCCGTTTACGATCGAAAGCTCGCTGCCCCGCGAGTTCTTAACGACTGTCAAAGCGACGACATCATCCGGGGAAACACTGACGAAAGATGTGCGTGTCGCTCCGGCGGGAAAAACGACTGACGCGATTGTCTGGAACCCCCTCTCGGAAGGGAATTTCACGGTCACGCTGGAAGTTCCCCAGCACACCGATGAGCTGATTCTCGACAACAACGCCCGGACCGCACCGATTTCGATTCGCGAAGAGAAGCTGAAGGTGCTGATCGTCGAGTCGGTTCCGCGCTGGGAGTATCGCTATCTGCGAAACGCACTTTCGCGCGATCCCGGTGTCGACGTCTCCTGCCTGCTGTTTCACCCCGGGTTGAGCAAACCGGGCGGCGGATCATCGGATTATATCAAACAGTTCCCTGCCAGTATCGAAGAGATCGCTCCCTACGATGTGGTCTTTCTGGGCGACGTCGGGGTTGAGCCCGATCAGCTGACGACCGAGCAATGCGAACTCATTAAGGGACTTGTCGAGAAACAGGCGAGCGGCCTGATCCTGATGCCGGGCTGGCAGGGACGGCATTCGACGCTGATGGAATCGCCGTTGAGTGAACTCTATCCCGTGCAGCTCGATCCGGTTCAGGAGGGCGGCTGGGGTTCGCGGACCGCTTCGCTACTCGAGTTGACTGAAACCGGCCGCCGCAGCCTCCTCACGCGGCTCGCTGATACGGCCGAGGAAAACCTGCAGATTTGGGAATCACTTCCCGGCTTCCAATGGTACGCCGCGGTTGTTCGGGCCAAAGCTGGAACCGAAACCTTGGCCGTTCATGGCGACATGTCGAATGAATATGGTCGACTTCCCTTGCTGGTGACTCGAACGTTTGGAGCCGGCAAAGTCCTGTTCATGGGAACCGACGGGGCCTGGCGCTGGCGTAAGGGCGTGGAAGATCAGTTCCATTACCGGTTCTGGGGTCAGGTGATTCGCTGGATGGCCTATCAGCGGAATATGGCAAAGGGCGAGAACATGCGGCTGTTCTATACGCCGGAGCAGCCGGAAGTACGGAACACGCTCTCGCTGACGGCCCACGTGATGAGCGACTCTGGCGAACCGCTTTCGAAAGGCGACGTGGTCGCCCGCATCAAAGCTCCCTCTGGCAAGCTGGAAACCGTGCGGCTGCAGTCGGAAGGAGCCGAGTGGGGGGTGTTCCGAGGGCAATTCACGACGTCGGAAGCGGGGGCTCATCAGGTGACGCTGGCCAGCGGTCAGACGTCGACCACGCTGCAGACTGAAGTTTACGTGCAGGGGCAGGCCCTTGAACTCATCGGCAAGCCGGCTCGCCCCGATGTGCTGGAAGAGATTGCCCGTATGACCGACGCGGCAATGGTTCGGCCGAATGAAGTCGAACGGATCGTGCAGTCTTTGTCGACGTTGCCACAGCCGCCGCTTTCGATTCGTCGTCTGCAGTTGTGGAGTCATCCGGCAATCGCCGGCGTAGTTGTGGTGTTGCTCGGTATTTTCTGGGTCTGGCGGAAGGCCACCGGGCTGGTGTAGAATGTTCAGGTTTTGTACTCGGGAACGCCTGCGGTAAGGAGAGATCATGGATCCATCACCCAATCAGCGGCTCGAAATTCCCGGATTGCTCCGCGAGAAGTTGATCGACTTCCGGCGTCGCGTCTGGACGATCAAGATTATCGAGGCGGTCGCCGGGGCTATTGCCGGCGTGCTGCTCGGCTATCTGCTCACGTTCGCACTTGACCGCTTCATCGACACCCCTGCCATCATTCGCGGGTTGATCTTCACTGCGGCCATGCTGGTGTGTGCCATGATCCCCTGGACGTTGAACCGCTGGGTCTGGAAGCGACGGCGACTCGATCAACTGGCGCGACTGTTGATGCAGAAGCATCCGGACATTGGCGATCAGCTGCTCGGCGTGATCGAGCTGGCCGAAGACGACGAAGAACAGAATCGTTCGCGTGCTCTCGTGAAAGCCGCCATCCGCCAGGTGACTTTGCAGGCCGAGCAGAAAGACTTCTCGAACGCCGTCCCTAATCCGCGACATCGAATTCGGGCGGTGACCGCGATTTCGCTGGCTCTCCTCGCCATCGGGCTCTGGACGGCGACAACCATCGCAGCCGGGAATGCCTGGAAGCGTTATCTGGCACCCTGGTCGGCGACCTCGCGTTACACCTACGCCGCCGTGGAAGACCTGCCCGAACAGATCGTTGTTCCTCATGGGGAAGCTTTCACCATTCCTGTAACGCTGAAAGCAGGCACCGAATGGTCGCCGACGGAAGGCGAAGCCCGGCTGTCTGGGGGCGATCCTGTGAAGTCGACTCTTAAAGACCAGCGCTATGAATTCCCCCTGCCCGCTCAAATCAGTCCCGGCTCTTTGGATCTGACCATTGGCGATTATTACAGCTCGACACGTATCGAGCCCAAGCTCCGTCCGGAACTGGTCGATCTGACCGCGACTTTCATCCTGCCGGAATATCTGCAGCGCAGCGAAGCGCTCGAGAAGAGTGTTCGCGGTGGAACAGTTAACGTTGTCCGGGGAAGTACTGCCCGGCTCGCGGCGAACGTCTCACGGGATCTTGCCGAGGCGACAATTAACAGTCGCCCCACCGGTTATTCCGGGAGCACGATTCGATCCGAACAGGTGATGGTCAACGACCCGACGAAGCTCGCCTTCGCCTGGAAGGACGTCTTCGGCCTCAGCGGGCTGCAGCCATTCGAACTGGAGATCGTACCGACAGAAGACGAACCGCCCAATCTGAGCTGTGAGAATCTGCCTCGCAAGAAGATTCTGCTCGATAGCGAGGTGCTGACGTTCAACGTCAAAGCCCGCGACGATTTCGGCGTGCGACGTGTCGGCATCGAATGGAAAGGACTCGATCCGACGCTCAATGAACGTGCAGAAGGCGAGCGACTGATCGGCGCTGGCAATCCGGAAGCGGAACTGCTCGAACTGGTTGCGACCTTCTCGGGAAAGCAGTTTGGCATCGCACCCCAACCGGTCGAAGTCCGGTTGTTCGTCGAAGACTACCTGCCAAATCGCGAGCGGGTGTACTCACCCTCCTGCGTCTATTTCATTCTCGATCCTGATCAGCACGCCATCTGGGTGACTGATCAGTTGAGCCGCTGGCATCGCCTGGCCCTCGACATTCGCGATCGCGAATTGCAGCTCCACGAAACGAACAAGGAACTCCGCAGCCTCGATCCCGGCCAGTTGGATGACCCGGAAGTGCGTCGACGGATTGAAGCTCAGGCCGCAGGCGAGCGAGTCAATGGCCGACGGCTGGGGCAGTTAATCACAGGCGGAGAAGATCTGCTCCGGCAGGCAATGCGCAACCCGGAGATCGGTGTGGGGCATCTGGATCGCTGGGCGGAGATGATGCAGGTCCTCAAGGATATCTCGGGGAACCGGATGCCGTCCGTTGCTGACTTGCTCAACGATGCAGCCAGGGCTCCTCAAGTTGCGGGAATGCAGCCAGCCAGGCCGACCGCCTCGGCTGGGCAGAATCGTTCGAACATGCAGGGCTCGGGATCCAAGCCGAATGAGCAGCCGAAAGAAGCTCGGCCCGCTATTCCGACGCTGACTGACATTGAGTCGACTCGCAACGAGGCGGGCGAAGGGAACCCGGGACAGTCGAAGCCGAAAGATCCGCGTCTGACGCTGCCCAACACGATGCTGGCCGGAAATGGGAGCGGTAAGAAGCCCAATACACCCGCTGGCGAACAGATGGAAGAAGCCGTTCGCGAGCAGAAAGATCTGCTTGCCGAATTCGAGAAGATTGCGGACGAACTCAACGAGATTCTGGCAAACCTCGAAGGTAGCACGCTGGTGAAACGGTTGAAGGCCGCTTCGCGACGACAGGAACAGGTAGCCGGCCGACTGGCGACACACGCCTCGGATGCTTTCGGCGTCGAGAAGATTCGTAAGACTGATCAGGCCGAGGAATTCAAAAAGCTGTCCGATGTTGAAGTCGAGAGCAGTAAGGACATCTCCTACATCATGGATGACATGGCCGCTTACTTTGAACGCAGCCGCTACAACCAGTTCAAGGTTGTGCTCGACGAAATGCGGGAGGAGAAAGTGGTCGAAGGGCTTCGAAACTTGAGTGATGAACTCGTCGCGGAAAGCGGTTTGTCGATTGCTCAGGCCGAGTTCTGGAGTGAATCTCTGGACCGTTGGGCGGAGGATCTGGTCGAAGTCACGAAATGCGGGGCCTGTCCTGGCTGCAAATCCAAGGGAAGCCTGCCGCCCTCGATAGTCCTTGAAGTCCTGCAGATTCTCGAGGGTGAAATCGATCTGCGGGAACAGACCCGAGTTGCCGAGCAGGCTCGTACCGCCGTGACTCCTGAAGAGCACGAGCAGGAAGCCGGAAGACTGTCAGAGGCTCAGGAGCAGTTACGGAAACGGATTGACGACGTCGTCCTCCGCATTTTGGAATTGCCAGATGCCGAGAGCGATTTCGGAAAAGAACTTCGGCTCCTCGATGCCGTCTCGCGCGTGATGGTCGATGCGACTGAGATTCTCGCGAGGGCCGACACAGGTTCCTCAGCGATTGCTGCTGAGACCGAAGCCATCGAGCTGCTGTTGCAGTCGAAGCGGTTCAATCCGAATGGCGGCGGGGGTGGCGGTGCAAATCCTGGCGGGGGCGGCGGAGGAACGACATCCGACACCGCCCTGGCGCTTGTCGGATCCGGCGTCAACGAGAAGGAAGTTCGGGAGAATACCGGAACGAGTCAGGCGACTGGAAACGCTGGCCCGGTTCTGCCGGAAGAGTTTCGCTCAGGGCTTGACGAGTACTTCCAGCGAATTGATGAGACCTCCCGCTCTTCGTCGAACAGATGACATCTCGAACGCATTTGGAGTGCCTGACCGTGAATCGATTCCTGATAACAACCGCGACCCTGCTCCTGCTGCTGGTGTTCGACGCGGTCATCGCCAGCGCCCAGCAGGAGGCGGTGATGATCCCGTTGGATCCTGCCGAAGAAGCGGCGGAGGAAATCCCGGAGGACGTTCCGGCTCAGCATCGGCAGTTCTTTCTCGCTCTTCGCCGGGTTCTCACGATCGAAATGCATTTTTTGCGGAAGACATGCAATCCGGATCGGGAACACGTCGAGAGAATTCGCGCGGCCGGGGAGGAGCGTTTGCCTGAACTCGCAAAGTGGTTGAAGGAGCATGAGCATCACCACCTCAAGGATGATGAGCGGCGGATTCAGGATCGTCTTATTACTCCACTGTTGATAACGGCCAAAGCCATACTCCCGGCTGAGCAGGCTGACAGATACGAGAAGGAGTTGAAGAGCCGCGAGGAGTTTCGCAAGCAGGCTGTTGCGGAAGTGATGGCGCTGGAAGTGGACCGACTCGTTGCGCTGGAGAGCGAGCAGTACGACCATGTTGTCTCGCTCATCAAGGAGAAGGTGCATCCTTCCTGGGTGCAGAACATGCAGGTTTATATGTACGGGCAATATTGCCCCCTCCCCTCTCTCGACATCATCGCTCCTGCATTGGATGTCGAGCAGCAAAAGGTCTGGGATTCCAAAGGCCGGCGGTCGAGTGTCTATTTCGGCTGGGAGGCAGATTTGGGACTGGATCAGTTCAGTAATGGCGTCGAGTTGAAAGAACTCGACGACTATGGCTCTGAGGAGGATCAGAAATGAGATGGCCGTTTCTTCTTCGGGGAGGCATCATCCTGTTGATCGGTCTGACGGCGCTGGCACGGCCCGGGATCGCTCAGGTTTTCGCTGCCCAGGAGATGCAGATGGATGAAGCACAGCTCATCTCGAACGTCTTCCAGTCGCATTCTTCCAAGGAGAAGGCGCGCGAATATTGCGAGCAGATTCTTGCCGCCCGAATCCGCGGCATTGCTCAGGCCTGCTCTCTCACGGAAGAACAGCGAGCTCAGTTAGCGCTGGCCGGGAAAGGAGACATTTCGCGATTTTTCAATCGTTTCAATGCGATGCTTCGCACCTGCAAGATGGGAAAGATCAGTCAGCAGGAATGGCAGGAGAACTGGCAGGCCATCCAACCGTATCGTACGGAGTTCACCCAGGGTCTGCACAATCGGGGATCCCTCTTTGCCAAGTCTCTGGCGTACACACTCGGCGATCAAATTGATGAGTGGGAGAAAGCCTCGGCCGAGCAACAGCGGCGGGCCTTCCGGGCTGATATCAAAATCGTCCTCGCTCAGCTCGATTGCGGGCTGCCCCTCACCGAGCAGCAGCGAAGCCAGCTGACGACGCTGCTGATGTCCCAGGAGATTTCGAGAGGCTACACGATTAACGCCCAGTACCGGGCTTATCTGGTGCTGTACCGCATGTCGCAGATCCCGGAAGAAGAGCTCCGTCCCATATTTTGGGAGAACGAATGGAAAGTCTTACAGGCGATCCAGAATCAGATGAAAGGCCTGGAGCCCTTCCTTCGTCAACAGGGAGTCATCCTCGATTGAGGCGAAACAATGACCAGACTGAGTAAATGTGTGCCGCTGATTCTGCTGGTCCTGGGAGGCCTGTTCGGGGTCATTGTTCAGCCGGCGGCTGCCCAGCTGCCCGAGTTGCGGTCCGGTGATCCGCTCCCCCGGGACGTGCGGGAGATGTACGATCGCGGTTTGAAGTATCTGATCGAGACGCAAACCGAATCCGGCAACTGGCAGGGCGGCTATAGCGGCCCGGGAACAACCGGAATGGCCCTGATGTGTTTTCTCGCCTCAGGCGAAGATCCAAACTTTGGCCTCTATTCGGGCAACATTCGCCGTGCCCTTCGGAGTATCATCTCGGACCAGGATGCTGATACCGGGTATTTTGGCAACAGCATGTACCATCACGGGTTTGCCATGCTGGCTTTGTCCGAAGCTTATGGCACGGTGGACGACCGCGATCTCTGGCCAGCAGGCGAGAGTGCTTCGAAGCGATCAATTGGACAGTCTCTGGAACTTGCTGTCCGATCGGCGATTACATCCCAGAAGAAAAACTCTTACGGCGCCTGGCGTTACTCGCCCAGCGGGACCGATGCCGATACGTCTGTCGCGGGAGCCGTTCTGGTCGGACTGCTTGCGGCTCGCAATGCGGGAATCGAAGTTCCGGACGAGTCGATCGACCGGGCCATTGCCTATTTCGTCAGTATGACCGCTCCTTCCGGACAGGTTGCTTACTCCGGAGGACTTGGAGGATTCGATGAATCCATGGCCCGGATCTCAATCGCGACTCTGGTCTATGCGGTCGCCCGACGGAAGGATCTGCCGCAGTATGAAGCGACGCTCAAGTATCTGACAAACAAACTCGTGGGCGGAAGTTCCGGCCATGGAGGCGTTGAATACCAGCGGTACTATCAGGCTCAGGCTCTCTTCCAGGGCGACTTTGAAGCCTGGCAGAAATGGAACCGAGATCTCATCCGTCAGCTTCAGACCATTCAGCAACCGGATGGGAGCTTCGAGGGAAGCTACGGCAAGGAAACGTCGACCCCACTCAGTTTGCTCGCTCTTGCGGTTAACTATCGCTTCCTTCCTATCTACGAACGTTGAAAGCCATGCTGCAGCGCCTTGTAATCCGCTTGCTCCTCCTCGGAGTGCTTTGTAGCCCCTTTCCGCTTGTTGCGGAAGAAGGCGGCGATCCATCTCGACTGCCGCTGCTTTCTCTTCAGGACGGTTCCCAGATTCACGGACATCTCAATCCCTGCGAGAGCGCGGGAGTTGTCCGCTGGGAGACCGACGAGTTTGTTCAACCCCTCGATTTTCCGGTCGATGGACTCGTTTCGGTCGTCTTCCCCGCGCCGGCCGTGCGACAGCAGATGGAAGGAGAGTTCAGTCTCGAGCTGCATAGTGGCGATGTCTTCGCTGGTCAGATCATCGAATGGACGCAGAGTCAGCTGACTTTGCAGTCGGCACAGTTCGGGAAACTTACGCTTCCTTTAACTGCAGTTCGCCGCATCGATCGAATCGATGACCAGGGCGGTCTGATTTACTCCGGCCTGACCGGACTTTCGGACTTTCGAAGTGTTCAGGGGGACTGGAATTTCGATGGGATGAGGCTTGTGACCAGCGATCCCGGTGCGCGGGTTCTCGGCGATTTTGAGTTGCCGGATCGAGTCATGATCGAATTCGCGGTCTCCCGTGAGAAGCGTGCAGAATTTATGTTTCTGCTCGCTGGCAATGCCCAGGGTAAAGAGAGTACGCCACTCGGATGGTCGTGCGTGGTCTGGGGTGATTCACTGGCCGTGATGTACGAACAGGAAGACTTTGCCGCGGTGAAGCCAGTGGCCACGCTTTCCGAGTCCGATACGGTTCAGTTCATCGCCTATCTGACACAATCGGAAGGACTGTTGCACCTCTATGATCGAACCGGAACACCTTTGGCATCCGTACAGATTCCTGAATCGCATCGGCCTGCAGATGGCGACCTCTCAACCGGGCTGGGACTCTTGCTCAGCGATGAAGGAACGGTGCGTTTGGAACAGCTTTCGGTCTCTCGCTGGAACGGTGTTCTGCCCGCGGCTCAGCTGAGTGCGATTCGGCAGTTCCATTTGAATGACGGAACAACGGTCGCAGGCCCGGCAGAGTCGTTTACTCATTCCGGCGAAACGATCACGCAGACGCTGAACAATGAAACCATCACTTTTTCTTTGGACGATGTCAGGCGAGCGGTATTTGCTGGAGAACCAGGCCGCACAGCAAGGCAGATCGTCGTTCTGATGCACGATCAGTCACGCATTTCTGGAGAGCTCGTCGCTGTGTCCGAGCAGACGCTGACGGTGCGATGTCCCGATACAGCGGGACCGATCGCGGTTTCGCGCAACGGGGTACGAACCCTGTTCAACGCGTCCGGGAAGACGATCACTGCAGACCGATCAGAAGAGGAGTTATTCGGCACACTGCACGTGAAGTCGGGCACCCTTAAAGGAAAACTCGTTGACGGGACCGGCGCTGAAGGTCGCAGCTGTCTCACCTGGCGTCCGCAACTGAGCGAAACCTCGGCGTCGTTGAAGCCGCAGATCTCCGGAAGGATTGTCTATCGAGAGCCAGTCGCCCCCAAACCGAAGGAGCCTGTGGAAACACCGGAGGTTCAGCAGCCGGATCAGAATGCGCTCCAGAAATTCGGGAAGATGTTCTTCGAGAATCTCGGTCGGGGACGCGCCCGTCGCGAGCGGAAGGTCGAACAGGGACAACCGCACGATATCCATCTGGTGACTGGGGATGTGATTCCTTGCGAAGTGAAGTCAATCAGTCGGGAAGGCGTGCATTTTCATAGTAGAATGACCGAGACCGGGATGATTCCCCATGTCTATCTCCGAGCAGTCGTCTTCGATCGCGAGGCTGATGCCCCTGAACTCGAGAAGGCCCGCCGGGAACGCCTGCTGACACTGCCGCGGAATCAAAAAGCGTCTCCTCCCACTCACCTGCTCTGTTCGGCAGACGGCGACTTTCTGCGGTGTCGTCTCAACGCTCTGGATCAGGATTCCATTTTCGTTGAGATTCAGCTGAGCGATCACGAGATCCCGTCCAGTCGAGTGTCACACATCATCTGGCTGCACCCTGAGCTCACGCTCGGGAAGGAAACGCGGAAACAGGAGGAGGGAGTGGAGGAGTCAGCTGTTCCCTCCGCTCTGGCTGGCCAGGTTCAGGCGAGGATGTCGAGGGACAACCGTTCGACGTTCGTGCCCGTGAAGGTTTTGAATGGAGAGCTGATCGGGACCAGTTCTGTATTCGGGGAGTGTCGCATCTCGATTTCCCGGATTGATCAGCTGTTGATCGGAGAGGCGGTTGTAGAAGCGGCCGGCGATCTTCCCTATCACGATTGGAAACTGCAGCCAGCCGTGGAACCCCGTTTTACTCAGAGCGGGGGAAGTGTGCCGGGAACCGTTGCCCCCGGGATGGCGTCGGGACTGATCGACAAACCGGCTCCGGATTTCCACCTGCCACTGCTGGACGGAGGAGAGTTTGTCCTGTCTGAGAATCGGGATCAGATCATTCTGCTCGATTTCTGGGCGACATGGTGCGGCCCCTGCATGCTGACGATGCCGTTGCTCGAACAGGCCATGAAAGAGTTTGAAAGGCAACCGGTTCGTCTGATTTCAGTGAATCTGGAGGAGCGTCCGGAGCAGATCCGGGAAGTCCGCGACCGGCATCAGCTGACAATGACCGTCGCCCTGGACCGGGATGGTGCAATTTCTCGCCGGTATGGCATTGAATCGATTCCCCAGCTCATCATCGTCGATCGCAGCGGGACAGTTCTTCGCCACTTTATCGGCGGAGGTCAGGAAACCGTCAATGAAGCCGCGAACGCGGTCCGAGCGCTGCTGGAAGCCGATTCAACGGACAAAGGAAAGTGAGTCCCCCTGTTCCGTGAAAGCGATGGCTTCTTAGGCAAAGCCATCGAACTGTCCCGGATCAGCGAATGAAGGAACAGCGTGGACGTTTTGAGCGTCTCGATTGGGCTTTGGGGGGTACGGGCCGGTGTCTGCGGGAGGATAGTACGGGTGCCGTGCTGTCCCGGGACATTTATCGGCCTGCCCGGCGAACGTGAAGAAACAGCTGGAGCAATTTCATCATTCGATCGCAGGCATTTGCAGGAGCAAACTCGGCCACTGCAGCCGATGAGCGCTCATACGACTGCAGCGGAAGCATGACAATGGTCTAGAAAAGACTCAGGGCCTGATCGACGTCGTTCGCGTACAGGAAATGGGGATAAAGATTTCGGCGGCGAAAGCGATCCGCCAACTCGCGGCTCACCCCGCTAAAGACGACTGTGCCCTCGTAATCGACGAACACTAGTCCCATCGCCATCAGGTCGTCGATCTCCTGGCTGGTCATTCGAGAGATCTGCTGCAGATCGACGACCAACCGGAACGGACGTTCCGCATAGGTGGCGAATCTCGAGAAGTAGTCAATTAGATCCATTGTTGGCGTATCCTGCCGCCCGGTGCCGGGGAGGAAGGAAAATACGTTCACCTGGTCTCGAAATTGAAACTTAACAGAGCCAACGCTCCGATATCCGCTGATTGGCGTCAGGCAGGACATACTGGGAGTCTTCATGATCATGGGTCGATAACTCTTATTGAAATGGCAGGGACTATCCCTAAGACGATTCGAGTGGCATAACCTTTCTTCAAATAACGAAACCGTCTGTCATAATTTTCGATTTTTTCTCTTGATTTCTGGTGATAACTTATTATGTACGCCCGTAGCGGTGGGCGATCGTTCAATGTAGCGTGCGATCACTTATACGCCGTTCTGTCATAGGTTAAGACTAGACGGTGCTACAGTTCATCTGGTCTTAACTCAGGCTTTTCCCCCGCGGTGCGCTCTCTGAATGGACGCTTCAAATCCGAACGATGAGCCAGCCCCGGAAGGCGACAGTGTCGTAACGTCGCTGACGCTGCTGAACGGCCTCACGGATGGATCCAACGATGCGTGGACCGAATTCGTTCTGAAGTACCGTCCCTGGTTGATGAAGAACTGCCTGCGTGCGGGGCTTACCGAAGACGATGCAGAAAATGTCATTCAGGAAGTTTTGCTGACGCTTCATCGAAGAATCAGTCAATTCGACCGCGCCCGGCGTGGTTCGTTTCGTCGCTGGCTGCGTCTGGTGCTTCGTTCGCGGGTGGCCGATTTTTTTCGCGGCGTGAGTCGATACCAGGAGGAACTGGCAATCGCTGCTGCCCGACGTCCGAAGCCAGGCCGTTCGAGTGAGAATGGGGTGGCCACTCGCTCGGCTGAGAAGCGAACCCGTTTTACTGAAGCGATGGAACTCATCAAAGCCGAGTTCTCTGACCGCGATTTCGAGATCTTTATCCGCTACCTGGCTTACGGCCAGTCCGCTCGAAGCATCGCCAGAGAGTTCGGCATTACGCCCAACGTTGTGTATTTGACCCGTTCCCGAATCCTCAAACGCGTCCGCGACGCTATCGCTTCGTTCGACGAGTAGATTCAATTCCGTCCGCGAGCGACTGCGGGTGCATCCTCGAAGATTACAGTCAATGATCCCCCGGGCGACTGCAGGGAATGCCTGGACAATACGCTGGAGTGGAAGGCCTGGCAGGAGTTCTGGGCCAGCGGCAGGCAGCTCAACGCAGGAAATCAGCTGGCGGTCTGAAGCTTGGCCTGAATAGACTTCAGGTCATTGCAGAGCAATGCGAGTTCGTCTTCGTACCGAGTCACAAGCGATTCGAGGAGCTGTCCCCCTTTGTTCTTGATCTTTTCTTCGATCGCAAGAACGGTCTCACAAGGCGGAAGCGAGGTACCAAAATTGTAAACCAGTCCTTTCAGGCGATGGGCCCGCTGACCGGCGGCTTCCCAATCCTGCTCAGCGACGGCGGTTTTCAACGCTTCGAGCTGCTCCGGGTAGTCTTCACAGAACATGGTAATCATGTCGCAGAATAGACCGGGATCATCGCCCATCCGTCGGAGGGCCTCGCGGTACGCCTGAGGGACTGCGAATTCCTCTTTTCGGGGTGGGTGGTTGTTAAACTTCGGCTGGTCAGTCACGTGAGGTACTTTCGTCGTCTGGCGTCCCCGGGGGCGGGAGAGTGTTTCGATCATACGCAGTAACGCCACGGAGTCCACGGGCTTGGAGAGGTAGTCGGACGCACCGGCTTCCAGACAGCGTTCCCGGTCTCCCTTCATGGTATGCGCAGTCAGGGCGATAATGGGGATGGGATTGGTGGCCCCGGACTTCTGTTCGCTTTGACGAATCGCTTTGGTGGCCTGCAACCCATCCATCGTGGGCATCTGCATGTCCATCAAGATCGTATCGAACTGTTCGGTGTAATAGAGGTCAAGCGCTTCGCGGCCATTGTTGGCCAGAACGACCTCGTGCCCCCGTTTAAGCAGTATCTGCTGAACTACTTTCTGGTTGGCCGGAGTATCCTCGGCCACGAGAATTCGTAAGGGTTGCGTGTCGGTACGGCTGATCTTCTTCTGGTGAACCACATCCCGGGGGCGACCACTCAAAAGCTTGATCAACGTATCCATCAGTGTCGACTGACCGACCGGCTTTTCCACGTAACCGTCGATCGGAAGCGACTCGCAGCGAGTTTCGAACATGGTCCGGTCGGCCGAGGAGAGCATTAGCAGAGTAATCTCGGGCTGAAGTCCCGCTGCGTGAACGGACTCGACCAGATCGAACCCATCCACCTCCGGCATGAGTCCGTCGACCAGCATGACCCTGTATTCAGGGATCAGCCCCTGAAGCTTGGCGTCTTTAAGAATCGAAAGAGCTTCGGACGCTGAGGAGGCGACATCGACCTCCATCCGCCAGTTGAGCAGTGTCGATTTCAGGGTGCGAAGGCTGGTTTGATTGTCGTCGACGATAAGGACACGGGATCCATGGAAGTCGTCGATCGTGATCGAACGTGTCGGAGGAGTGCTGGTGGCCGTTCCGATCGGAAGCGGGATTCTGACATCGAACTGACTGCCCGATCCGAACTCACTGCTCACGGTAATCGAACCGTGCATCTGCTGGGTGATCTCTTTACAGATGGCCAGACCGAGTCCTGTTCCGACATAGTTTCGAGTGGGCGATGCGTCGACCTGGGTGAAGGGCGAAAAGATCCGTTCCTGATCTTCCTCGGAGATGCCGATTCCAGTGTCGATCACGCTGATGCGGACGTCGGCGACATCGTCATCGTCGTTAACCTCCGCGGTGACATCGATGAAGACCTCCCCCTGCTCCGTGAATTTGATCGCGTTGGATACGATGTTTACGACCACCTGCCGAAGGCGGTTCTTATCGCCCACAACGAACTTGGGCACATCCGGAGCGATATGGGAAATCAGTTCAAGACCCTTCTCATGAGCACGAAGTGAGAGCGTCTTGAGGGTCTGGTCAATCAGGTGTGGCAAATTGAAAGCGGCGTGATCAAGTTCGAAATGCCCGGTCTCCATGCGGGAGAAATCGAGAATGTCGTTGATCAGATAGGTGAGCGTCTGAGCGGCTTCTCGAGCGGTTTGCACGTAATCGCGCATGACTTCTGAGATGTCTTCGTCGAGGGCGAGATCGGTCATGCCGATGATCGCGTTCAGCGGCGTCCGCAGTTCATGACTGATATTTGCCAGGAACTCGGTTTTCGATTTGTTCCCCGATTCAGCCAGATCGAGAGCATGCCGGAGCTCTTCCTGGAAGCGGGCGTTCTCGCTGCGGTCGAGGACGAAAGCGATCAAAACGTCTTCATGGGTCGTCGCGGCCGCCCCCACGAGTACGTTCTTTTTCTCGCCCGACTTTGTAATGAGCTTCTTTTCGTAAGGCGTGACACGTCGGCTCTCAACAACCTCATCAACGGCCTGTCGGTCCCGTTCCTTGTACTCGTCGGGAGTCAGATCTTTCCAGTTCAGCAGCCCTTCATCGAGATCCGCCCGAGTGTATCCGATCAGATCGAGCAGCGCATCGTTGGCCTCCAGAATTGGACCGTTGATCCGACAGAGCATTACACCAATGACGTTCGATTCGATCAAGTCGCGATAGGTCGTTTCGAGAGCCGTCAACTTCCGTTGGGTCGAGATGATCTGTTCGTAATATTCCCGGGAATTCCGTTCGGCGACCTTGGCTTTGGCCTCGTTGGTGAGTGCAACCCGTTCCACCCGTTGCAGCATCCCGATCAGGCTGCAGATGAGTCCGCCTTCGAACAGGAACACCCCAACTTTGGCCAGAGGCATGAAGGAGAACGATTCTTCCTCCGTAGCAAAGGGCAGGAACAGGTAAAGGACGAACAGGGCACTTGTTGCCAGAGCGACCACGCCGGCTTTGAGCCCCCCCAGGCGGGCAGCGGCGATGATTGCCGCCGGGAACAGCAGAAACGGTGTTTCGGTTTGATCGACGCCATAGTCAATCAACGATTTCACGAGCAGCGCGACAACCGAAGCGCAGAATCCAATGGCTGCGGATCGTAAGAAGTCCCGCGACCCGGAATCTCGATCAGGGGCATTCGCAGTGCTCAACATTTCGTCACAGGAGCCGAGATCATGAGTGGATCCAGAAGATCATCGTGATCTTCCTTAAATTTCGAGAAACAACTGCTTAGTGGGCCCGCAGCATAAGACGGAGAGGCAACAGGCGGCAACATGGATCGGTAGGAGGATAGGACGCAGGTTGGACCAACAATTTTGGGGCCCGGGTCGGGAAAGTTTCTAACGTCAGCAGCCGCGCGGAACGACACCGTCACCGGCGAAGGAGCAGCTTCCATGCCGGCAATACATCGCTTTCGCAAAACTGGACGTCCTCTCTAACCCATTTAATGCCAGGCGTTAAGGAGATTTGCTGCCTTGGGGCTCCTGATCGAGTGTGCATACGTAGTTGCGGTCGCTGCCGCACCAAATTGGCCGTTCAGCGATCAGTCAGTAGTGAACTAGTCATCGGCGTCGTCCGCTTCGTCCTTCTCCCCTTCAACAAGCACGTTGCTGTCGAAGCGGATACCAAAGGTCTGGATGCGATCTCGAATCTTACCCCGGGTGATTCCCAGGATCTCCGAAGCCCGCGTTTGGTTCCCGCCGGTGTGCTGGAGCACGCGTGTCAGCAGGAGCTTTTCCATGATCTCCAGAGTTTCCGCATAGAGATCCGTGCTCCCTGCTCGTAACCGGGTGTTGATGAACGACCCGATATCAATCCCGGAGTCATCCTTGCTCTTCTGCGGTGCTGTTGTCGAACGTCTTCCCTGCCGAACTTCCGCCGGGATGGAGTCGGGAACAATGACGGTTCCCGTGGTATTGATCAGCGATTGGCGGATCACACTCTGCAACTCGCGAACGTTCCCCGGCCAGTCGTAGCCCTGATAAACGGCGAGCGCGTCAGGCGAGATTCCGACCACTTCCTGTTTGTCGAGCTCGAGCCGCACTTTCGAGAAGAAGTATTCGATCAACTTGACGATATCGTCGCCCCGCTCTCGCAAAGGCGGAAGGTTGATGGTGATTCCGTTCAGACGGTAGTAAAGGTCCGCCCGGTATTCGCCATCTTTGACCATCTGCTCCAGGTCACGATTGGTAGCGGCGACGATGCGAACGTCGGTGGAGATCGTCTCGTTTCCGCCGACCCGTTCGAACTTCTGTTCCTGCAGCAATCGCAGGACCTTGCCCTGTACGAGCGGCGTCATATCGCCGATTTCATCGAGGAACAGGGTGCCGCCATTACATTGTTCAAACTTACCGATGCGGCGTTTGTCGGCCCCCGTGAACGATCCTTTCTCGTGCCCGAAGAGTTCGCTTTCCAGAAGCTGGTCGGGGATGGCGGCGCAGTTGACCGCCATGAAGGGTTCTTCTGATCGGTTGCTGTACTGGTAAATGGCCCGCGCAACGAGTTCCTTCCCGGCTCCGCTCTCGCCTCGAATGAGAACTGTGACGTTCTGTTTCGCCACCCGGCCGACCTGCTTGAAGACTTCCATCATCTGCGAGCTTGAGCCGACGAACAGGTCCCCCTGCACTTCAGCAGTCGAGATGGCTTCCACGGCGACCGGGACGTTCATCAACTGCTTGGACTCAATGGCCGACTGCACCAGCGTATTGAGCTGCGTCAGGTCAAGCGGCTTGGTGACGTAGTCGAAGGCCCCCAGCTGCATCGCGCGGATAGCCGTTGCGCTGTCGGTTCCGGCGGTGATGAAAATCACCGGGGTCTTCCGATCGATCTCGCGGATCCGCTGAAAGACTTCGAGTCCCGAGGTTTTGGGAAGCATAATGTCGAGCAGGATCACATCTGGTTTCATCTCGAGGACGAGGTTCAACCCCTGCTGACTCTCCTCGGCTTCGTGCACTTCGCAATCGATGCGCTGCAACGAATGGGAAACCATGTGCCGAATTGCGCGGTCATCGTCGATGATCAAGACAATAGGCATAGCTGTATTGGTTCGCTTTCTAACTTCACGGCTGGTGAGAAATTACTGGATGGCAAGCCGTGTGGCCCGGTTCCCGCTCATGCTGTCTGTTGCGACAGTCCTCTCGATCCAGCAGAGAGGATCGACTCTGATCGGCTGCAGACGGGAACGGCAACCGGATCAGGTTACATGTCGAGGTTAGATTCTACAGTTTCCATAAGGACCACGCATCCAAGATTTACTGGAATCGATGCGACCGTGAGCATCCGGACGCTCGGTGGACGTGACTAGAAGGGCCAGAACTCGTAGGTGGCATAGAGTGCCAGGCAGGAGATCACAAGCCCGGTAAACACGAACAGACCATCTCGTGAAGTGAGGCCCAGTGAGAAGAGCACGATGGCTCCACTGGGGATGGCAACGCCCCAGGGCACCAGGGCGAGCGGGTAGAAGGTCAGTGCCAGAAGAATTGCCATCGCGGCCACAATCTGGCTGAACGGTGCCCTGGTGAGTGTGGTCCAGCGTTTGGCCAGCCATTGATCGATCCATTTGGCCCAGGGACGAACCTTGCTCGTCCCGTTGTCGAGCCGTTCGCGATCAAACGAAATCGACATCAGTTTGGAGGGGAGCCAGGGATGATCGCGGTTCATAAGAAGCTGGGCGGCGATCAGAATGATCATCGTGCCGGTGATAATCGACATCCCGGGGATCGCTCCCAGCGGGGAAAGCGCGATAAACGACGGAAGCAAAAGCAGTGGGCCAAACGATCGGCTCTCGACTGTGGACATCAAATCACTGAGAGCAATCTTGTCGCCCTCGGTTTTTTCTAACATCCGATCAAGCAGGTCTTCCAGATTCTCAACGTCAGACATCAAGCAGGCCCAGGGGTTGGTGGTGTATTGCACAGTGTCAGTAAATCTGCGGATCTAATGAGCATTTTTCGCGCCATACCTGATTCCTGCGGCTGGCGGGCCTGGGACTGGTCGCTGGCCGACCACTGCGACTTCGATCGGTTCGGCCTCGGAGGTATGCGAGGTCTTTCGTGACCTCATATAGGCACATAAAACGCTTCAGCGTGGTTGGCACGGCCTTTGCGAATTCCAGAATTATTCCTGGCCTTCGGCTTTCTGTTCCGTGCCCTTGTCTCCACGGCTGGTTTTCAGCGTGAGGCAGGAAAGCCTTGATCGACCGAAGGGGTGAGCCAGCATGGTGCTGAGTTGACCACCGTCCGTGTCGGACGATTCGGAATATGGTCAGTGACCGCGAGTTCTACGAAGCTTCGCCGGGCACGGAGAACAGATCGTTTAAAAGACGAGCACTTGGTGTTTGCATCGGAACGATCTGCCGAGATCCAACGGCTCCCGACAACCTGGGGGTCTGAATTAATCGAAAGGAAGTGTTCACAATGGCTACGGAAACCAAACTGAATCTTAAAGAATCGACGATCGAGAAGCTTCAGGATCTGATCCAGGTCAATATCGACAGTGCCAAAGGCTTCGAAGAAGCTGCCAACAATGTCGATGACTCGATCCTCGCCGACAAGCTGCGTCAGATTGCCAGCGAACGCCAGCGGCAGGCAACCGAACTGCAGGACTATGTCTGTGCAAATAACGAAGAGCCTCGCCGTGAAGGTTCGTATGCTGCATCGATGCATCGGACGTGGATGGACATCCGGGCGATGTTCACTTCGAACGATACCTACGCCATCATGGCCGAAGCCGAACGTGGTGAGGACAAGATCAAAGAAGCCTACGAAGACGCACTGAAGGACGAGCCGGGGACGGCGATGAACGACGTTCTGCTGCGTCAGTATGAAAACGTGAAAAGCATTCACGACAGCGTCCGCGATATTCGCGACTCGCTGAAATCATAAGCCCTGATTCAGGGCCTGCCTCAAACCAGCCGGGCAGACTCCCGCGTTTAGCGGAAAACGGCTGTTCAACATAGCGAGATGAAGGGCGAGCGAATGCTCGCACGAGCCGCTTCGTTTACTCGGAGCGGCTTTCTTTACACCATAAGAATTCTTGAATCACAGACGACATAAGGAGCTCGCTCCTCGAGCCCCGGGCTATGCGCCTTAAGCATCGTCAAGGATTGTTAACGATGTCCAATGAAGTGAAATCCAGCGGTTGGCAACTGGCCCGGCAGATCGCCGTAGGTGTCAGCGGCGGAGTTGTAATCCTGCTCGGCGGGATCATGCTGGTGACTCCCGGTCCGGGACTGGTCATGATTGCCGTCGGTCTGGCGATTCTTGGGACGGAATTCGTCTGGGCGCGACGCCTCCGCAGCCGCGTTCAGAAGTATATTCGCGGGAAGGTCGACAAAGCCCGCGAACGGAAGCAGGAGAAAAAGAAGAATTCACAGGCCGCCAGGGTCTCAGCTCAAACCCGCCGGCGTGTCGAGCGGGATACTGTCAACGTGAGCTAACTGGTCAGCTTTTTCGTGAGTTGAGCAACGTGCTGTCCCTGGAAGCGGGCGATCGACAGCTCGTTTTCCGAAGGGGTTCTGCTTCCGTCCTCGTCGGCCAATGTTGTCGCACCGTACGGCGTCCCTCCGGTAATCTCAGACATGAGCGTGAGACCGGAGCAGGAGTACGGCACGCCGACGATTACCATTCCATGATGCAGCAACGTCGTGTGAAAGCTGGTGATCGTCGTCTCCTGACCGCCGTGTTGAGTCCCGGTCGAAGCGAATACGCTGCCAACCTTTCCGACCAGAGCCCCCTTCTTCCAAAGACCCCCAGTGGCGTCGAGCAGTGCCCGCATCTGAGCCGCCATATTGCCGAAGCGAGTGGGCGTTCCAAAGATAATCGCATCCGCGTCCGCAAGCTGTGCGGGCTGAATCACGGGAACGTGACCGAACGCCTTCCTCGCTTCGAGTGCACCCATCTTTCCCAGGATTTCGTCAGAGAGCGTTTCCTGAACCTGAAACAGGCTGACCTCTGCTCCCTCGACCGATCGAGCTCCCTCGGAAACGGCCTCGGCCATCTGATAGACATGACCGTAGGTGCTGTAAAAGACGACATAGATTTTCATGGCGACTCCCGAATACGGAAAAGAAAGCGATGCACGAGCAATAACATCCTTTATAGATTCGTTTTCGCCATGATCAACGAATCATTCGGACTTCAGGTCGAAGTTCTCGGTGTCTGATCCTTCACTGACGTCGGCCGTCAACTCGGTTTCACTGTGATACTTCGCCGGCAGAATTTCTTCCCGAGCTTCCACAAGCGGCTGATCTCCTTCGCCTCCCGACAAGGCGCGCTCTGTCGTGATGGTCACCTGATGTTGACCGGGCAATGCTCCATCCTGATCGGCACTGTACTTCAGCGTGTAATTGCCATTCGCATCGGTAACACCCGTTGAACTGCGTCCCTCGGCGGGGATGAAGGTCACTGTCGCTCCTTCGAGAGGCTGACCGTCCAGGGTCACTGTTCCGGAAACGGAGGAAAGGGAGGGACCGGACGATCCTCCACAGCCAATGAGAGCGACACTGCAGAGCATGGCAGCGGTGAAGGAAGCGAACGACCGAGCGCGACGTGAGATGCAGGGAATCATAGGAGCACTTTCAATTGGGTAAATGAGAAACAGAACACTCGGGCAGAGTTACTTCAGAACGTTCTCTCCCTGGTTTTCAGCCTGCTGGATTGTAATCGGCCAGCCGGGGAACTGATTGGAAGAGGCTCCATCGTTGACATCGATGGAGAAGCGGAATGACTCGAGTTTATACGTTTTTGCGGAGGGATCGATGGTCACCAGGCCGAGTCCGCTTCCTTTCTGGTGAGCCTTCTCGTAGCGGTTCTTCTTCGTCCCGACCTCAGGGTTACCAACCGCGTAGACATACACGAGATTCCCCAGTCCGTCTTCAAACTCGCCGGTGTTGGGGAGCCCGTGCTGAGGGCGATTCTCGTGCTGCATACCGATATCATCAGGACGCCACCAGCGAGGATACCCCGCCGCGATTGCCGGCGTGCAGAACGACCAGTTACTGTCTCGCTGACCTTCGACCCCGTACTGACAGGCGGTCGTCAGGTGCTGGTCGCCGTTGATGTGCAGGGCCATCGATTTTCGAAGTATGTCGATCGTTTCGTTGCGTTTCGTCTGAGGCCAGCCGCCACAGTCCAGATCGGCTTTCAGATAGCCATCGTAACCGCCGTGATGCGTGGCGACACCGGCAAAGACGGTCTGGCTGAGAATTACTTTCATCGAATGGCCACGCCAGTCCTCGGCCCATTGCTTAAGAAATTCTTCCTGACGTTCACCCAGAAGAACGAGACCTGGCTCGTCGAGTTTCGAGGTATCGAAGTCTTTATCCATGACATGGTCGGCACGTCCACTGCCCGTGTCGACCCGTTCCGGCCCGCTCTTCCACTGCCGGTCGGCAATAATGGCAAAGCTCACACCGCCGTAAACGAGGTCGCCGTAATAGACGTTCATGCCCTGCTCGGCTGGTGTCGGATCGAAGGCGTCGGGGTGATGTGCTGTGCATGTGCGATGCACGGCGTTGACCATTCGCACCGGTTCACGGTACCCCCCCTTGGAAGACGTTCCGGCATCGAGATCTTTCATCGCCTCCCCGCCCTCGCCCCAGAGATTCCCCTGGAATACATCGTGGTCATCGGGAAGGCAGAGCGTCGGACGGTCCCGCATCGCTTCACGGAAGGACCACCCGAACTGGTAGTACTTGCGAAGGTAGTTCAGGATCGCACGATCAGCCGGATCACGGATGATTCCGAACCCGCCATGACTCTCGTAAATCTGGTCTCCAGAAAAGTAGAGCATGTCCGGAGCCAGCTTCTTCAGGCTCTCTGCGACCGGCTCGTAAGGAAATGCGTAATCGTTTTGACACGTCAATGCACCAAATCGGAAAGGACGACCTTCCGGCTCTGCCTGAATGGTACCAGTCCATTCGTAATCGGTTGTCTTGCCATCAGTCCACTTCTGTTGATAGACGAGTCGAAATGACGTTTCCGTCTTCTGATCCCAGTTGGCGATTCGGAAGGTCGCCACCCAGGCATCGGTGTCTAACGCGGCCTGTTGGATCGACTTCCATTTGCCGTCCCGCTTGATTTGCAGGTCGACCTTTTGATTGTCCTGCTCGCCCAGTGGTCCGGTGAGTCCACTCAGCTTCAAGACGTATCCTTCGTTGGAGCGAGAGTCGCTCACTGAATACATCGACCAGAGAATTGGACCGAACTTGTGCTCGTCGGTGACTGTGAAGGCCTGACCTCCGACCTGCCAGTCCGTGAAACGGAATCGACTCCCGTTCGGCTTGTTGGGGGGAGTATTGAAGTTATGGGCCAGCGCAACATTGCCCAGGATCGCCTGCTTGCGAAACGACTGCGTGACAGACCCCAGAGAATGATCGCCCGCCCGTGCCGAGAGTGTCAGTTCATACTGATTTCCGCTCGGAGCCCCACTGACTTCCAGTGTCACAGGCTCTTTCCCGACTGGCTCCTCCAATTCCTGACGTTTCCCGCCGAGCACGAGGGCATTGGACGTCAAGCCGGCGGTAATTCCACCGGGAGCGAAGCAATTGCTGCGATACTCATTGATATCGCTGCTGACGCCGATGCGGAAGCCTGCTCCGCCGTCTTTGGCTCCGGTATCCGCCCGAGAGACCCGGACTGACATGCGGAATGTCGATTCCGGATCGGTGAGCTGATGCGTAACGAGATGCACGCTGCGGTTGCCAGCCGCGGACTGACATTCCGCGGCTCCGTTCACGATCTTCCAGTCCTCCATCGGATTGGCCCAGAACTCTTCACCAAGCCAGACCCTGTCGGGAGTCCGCGACCAGTTGCCGACTGGCTTCATCGCAACGTCGGTCGATTCGCGCGCTTCGACTTCTTGAGATCCTGTCTGCAGACCAAGCAGACCGGAGCCTGCGGTCATCAGTTTCAAAGCCAGTCGACGTGGAATGTGCGTGATCATAGGCGGATGTCGTTCATAGATGCGGAGGCGGAATCCGGGGTATCAGAATCAGCAACCCCCAGCCTCGCGGGGGAGGCATATTAAAGAAAGGTTCTGCAGATGTAGATAACATGCCGGATGCACATGGTCAATCGTTGATGCATCTACCGTCAGAAAGAGGACCGGGGCACGGCGCCAGGACGGTCGCCTCTGGTGGAAGGCAAATGATGACGGCGAACGAGACCTGCTCGTGTTGATCAACCGGAACGGTCCCGTTCGTTCGAGTGCGAACGTGAAAGAGGACTCTGCGTAAAAAAAGCTGCTGTTCCCACAATCGCGGGACAGCAGCTTCTGTGTATCGAGAACCAGGCCCTGGTTAGTTGTGATGGCGTTCCTGGTAGCGGCGAGCGAGTTCCTCTGCTGGATTTCGCACCGGGCATTTCTGACGGGCCATTTCCGCACGCTCGGTGAGCATGCGACCGGCGAAGATCGCCATCATCATAAAGGCAACGAGGCTCAGCAGTCCGAGGTAAAATCCCGCGGTGCTCAATCCGAGCGTCGGCATGATCAGCAAACCGGAGGTCAGAGCGACAATTCCGAGAGTTGTCAGAGTCAATTCAGCCAGTCGAGAAGAAGCGGGGTGGGATTCGGAAGAAGGAGCGTCGTGCTGGAAAAAATTCATTCAACGTCCACCTTGGTGAAATTGAGAAGTGGGTGTACGTTCCGTCAGCGATGCCCAACGGAAAGGTCACTGCATTTTGCCGCATTCCCGACGTATTGTCAAATTTTTATTCTTTTCATCGGTATTTCACCCTCACTCAATCCTGTATTCCCCGGTGCGGATCGCCGGGATTCTGCATTCTCCTTAGGGGGAGACCGCCTGAGGGACTTTCCGTGGGAATTTTCCCGACAGTCCAGATTTTCACTCGAGTTGCGGAAAACTGCTCTCGTCGCGTTTCTGAAATTGTGATATCAACCTCGCTACGCCGGCTTCGAGCCTCAGGTTCGCCACGCATCAGGGGGATGCGTTGCCCGGCGGGGGCCGATGGGTATCGGTCTGTCTAACGGGGAGAAAAGGAATTCCAATGAAGACTCGTCTCACTTCAGCCGCAGTTTCGGCTGGACTCATGCTCGCTCTGTTCGTGCCTTCGGCTCAGGCTGGGGGCGGACATCATCACGGAGGATGTGGAGCTTCAGCGGCCGTCGGGTTCGCTGTGGGAGCGGTTGCGGGCCTGCTGGCATCGCCGCCGCCACGTCGCCATGTCATTCATCATCATGCACCGCCGCCGGTTGTGATCTACGATCATCCCCCGGTTGTTCATCGTGATATCTACTATGTATCGCCGCCGCCGGCTTATCATCCGGCCCCGGCTGCCCCGAGTCTTGGCTACGCCCAGCCTCAGGCTTCCGCTCCGCCGCAGCAATTTGGCGGTTCGCAGTCGGCCCAGACCACCGTTCAGAAGCCCGTTCCGGGGACCATTGTCGAGAACCTCCCCAATGGGGCGGTGAGCGAAAACCGAAACGGAATCAGTTACCTGACGGCCCAGGGCGTCTATTACCTGCCCGTCCAGGTCGGGAATGCTCAGCGGTACGTAGTCGTTCAGCCGTAGTTGTATCTGAGAACATCGAGGAACCTCCTCAATGGACCCGCTCGGGACTTGTCCCGCAGCGGGTCTTTTTTTGGGCACGCGACAGCTTCGCGACGGTGCCTCGACATTGCGGCCGAAACAACTAGACTCATTGCTCTCTGCTGAAAACAGGTCGCTTCCGGTCTCTGGTCCGAGCGGCCCTCGACGATATCGCTTCAGAACTGGATGGAAAGTACGTTCGTGTCCGCAGTCCCGAGTACCACACGGCAGTGTGTCGAACAGTTGCAGTCGAACACTCTCACTCGCGCAGATCTTACCGCTCACTTCGCCGAACAGGTTGCGACCCGGGACTCCAGGATCGGAGCGTTCCTGCATTTCGACGCAGACGATGTCCGTAAGTCCGTTGAAGAAGCTGCGGAAAGTGGTTCGCCGCTGGCCGGAATCCCGGTCGCCATCAAAGACAATATTTGCGATGTCGACTCGGTCACGTCGTGTGCATCGCGGATGCTCGGCAAGTACCGGTCTCCGTACGATGCGACGGTGATTCGAAAGCTGAAAGCTGCCGGCGCGATTCTGTTCGGAAAGACCAACATGGACGAGTTCGCCATGGGCTCGTCCACCGAAAACTCGGCGCTCGGCAAGACGAATAACCCCTGGAATCTCGACTGCGTTCCCGGCGGGTCCTCCGGGGGATCCGCTGCGGCTGTTGCAGGCGGTCTGGCTCCTCTGGCGCTGGGAAGCGATACCGGGGGATCGATTCGTCAGCCGGCCGCTTTCTGTGGCGTCGTGGGAATGAAGCCGACCTATGGTCGGGTCTCGCGATACGGGCTGGTCGCCTTCGCCAGTTCACTCGATCAGATCGGGCCGTTCTCGCGCGACGTGTACGGTTCAGCCGCCCTGCTCCAAGTCATTTCAGGACATGACCCTCTCGACTCGACATCGCTCAATGAGCCGGTTCCCGATTACCTGGCATCGCTCGATCGGCCGCTGGAGAATCTGAAACTGGGGGTTGTGGAAGACTGGTTCGGAGAAGGAGTCGAAGAGAGTGTGAAGCAGGCGGTAACTGCATCTGTCGATGTCTACCGTAGACTGGGCGCGGAAATCGTTCCCGTCCATCTGCCTCATTCCGAATACTGCGTCGCGACGTATTACATCATTGCACCGTCGGAAGCCTCGAGTAATCTTTCGCGATACGATGGCATTCACTACGGGCATCGAGCCGAAGCCTACGGCAATCTGCAGCAACTGTATGCCAACTCGCGAACGGAAGGCTTCGGTCTCGAAGTGAAGCGCCGCATCATGCTCGGCTGCTACGCATTGTCATCGGGCTACTACGACGCCTACTACCTGAAAGCTCAGAAGGTTCGTCGGCTCATTCAGAAAGACTACGACGACGCCTTCAATAAGGTCGACCTGCTGATCGGTCCGGTGACTCCCGGACCGGCGTTCCGCCGTGGTGAGTTCGTAAACGATCCACTGCAGATGTATATGGCCGACATGTTCACGATCGGGGCGAATCTCGCAGGTATCCCTGCCCTCTCGATCCCTTGTGGTTTCACTGAAGACGGATTGCCCTTAGGAACGCAGCTGATTGGGCCGAAGCTCGGGGAAGAGAAGCTGCTGCGAGCCGCCCGAATGTTCGAGCTGGAACGCCCCTGGCACGACGCGATGCCAAACGCCTGAGTTTCAGTTGCTTTCTTCGCGGCTGGAAGATGTCGTATCGGTGTGCCCGAGGTTTCTTCCCGGAGCGACCTGATCCCGTACCCGCTGCTTCAACTCTTTGACGTCGGGAAAGCGGCCTTCGGCAGATCGCGACCAGACCATCGTGCCGTTGGCCACGACTTCGAACACACCCCCGGTCCCGGGACGCAGTCGGACCTCGGACAACTCCTGCTCAAAGGTGGTGAGCAGCTCTTGAGCCATCCACGCCGCACGCAGCATCCAGCGACACTGCGTGCAGTACGTGATCGTCACGATATTGCCGTTGGCTTCGGTCATGTTCGGTCTCTAATTTCTCACAGACGATCTGCTCAGACATTCTGCAGCAGGTCGAGCAACGCCGGATCGCCGAATACTTCATCGTCGTTCGAGGAATAGAGCTCTGCTCCGGGAGCTTCGGCCAGTGACTGCGGTGCATTCGGCGGCGAAAGGAACGTTCCGATCATCACATGATTCCAGTTGGCATTGGGAGCCCAGCGAACCATTGGGTAATTCGAGAACGCCGATCCGGTCGATTCGGCTGCGTACCAGTAACCGTTGTCCGCGCGAGCGATGATGTCAGCGAGGCCGTCGCCATTGCTGTCGCCAACGGCGATGTCGTTCATTCCCTGGCCCACCTGACTCCAGTTCAGGCCGAACCGCATGCTGAAACTGCGGCCGTTGGACTGTCCGTACCAGAGCTTGGTGCCGTTGAGGAGCGTCGCCACATTGTCTCGCCCGTCACCGTCGAAATCGCCAACCACGACCGCGTCCAGCGACTGCGTGACCGTCAGGTTCGTCCAGTTGCTGCTGTAGAAACCATTGGCGGCTCCCAGCGACTTGGCCACGAAGATACTGCGGTTGGTCCCGGTGCCAAAGACGGCCAGGATGTCGTCTCGCGTATCGCCGTTGAAGTTGCCGACCTGGGCAAACTCGAACCCGTTCGAGAGATTCCAACGGTGCGAGTTCAGATACTGAAAACGCGTGTTGCTGGTTTTGACCATCCAGACGACGCCGGAGCTCGCGACGACGGCGAGGTCATCGCCTTTGAGACCATCGAAGTTGCCGGCCAGAACGGTATTGATGCCGTCGTAATTGCCGTAGTCTCCCCAGTGACGATTCAGGAACTGCTGGCCGGTTGATGTCGCGACCCACCAGCGGCCACGAGTGCCATTCTTGAACAGTCCGATGATGTCGTCCCGCCCATCATCGTTGAAGTCGCCGACATGGACTTCCTTGATGGCGGGGTGAGTCCATGTCGTCCATGCTGAAAAGTTGAATTGCCCCTGGCCATTGCTGATTCCAACCTGCCATTGGCCGTTGTTCAGCCAGACCGCGATATCTTCGAGATTGTCTCCATTGAAGTCGCCCTGGACGACTTTCTGAAAAGAGCTGGCCGGCCCTGATGCGGCAACGTGATTGGAGTACTCGCCATTCGCATCGGTGTCGGCCATCCACCAGTTGTTGTTCACGAAGCCGACCAGTCCGAGCTGAGTCGGGTTTCGACTCTCTTCCTGAATGGTTGCAGTCGTCGTTTCGAAATCGACTTTGACATTCGCGTCGTTCACGACGACGTTTGTCACAACGTAGGTAACGTCCCCGTTGGGACCTGTCATGGTCACGTTGTAGGTGCCGTTGGGAACCTGCAGGGCATAGCCGCCGGCGGTGCCGACCATATCTGAGTATTCCGCTCCCGAGGCGACATTCGTTGCCCGAACGGTTCCGCCTCCAAAGGCTTCCCCAAGCGAGTAGAAGTCGTCATCGGCCTCGCCGCTCGTGGCGTCGGTGAAAACAACCCCGGTGATGAAGTTGTCGGTGTAGAACTTGCCGCCGAACAGCTCGGTGACCATCGAGGCGTTGTACGTGGTTCCCTGGCTCGTGTAGAGACCATACCGTACGCCGGTTCCCACTTCGCGATGCCGGTCGTCGAGCATATTCGTCCGGTGACCACTGCTGAGGAACAGTCGGCGATGCCGTTCGTAGACATGGGCATCTTGATCGATCTGTCCCGTGGATCCGCCCCACGAGATATTCTCTCCAACGATGTTGTAGTTCGTATACCCGGCCGCGGAGGCTCGACTTCCCGGCGTGGTTCCCTCGGGAGACTCGTGATCGAAATAATCGCGAGCGAGCATGTCGTCGGAATGCGCGCGGGCGGCGTCCAGAAGCGCCTGATTCGGCGCGAGCGGCGGCTTGGCGGTATCGGAAATCGTGCCCGGATTCAAATCTTTGTTCAGATCGATTCCGTAGCGGTCGGCTTCTGCCCCCGGATCCTGACGGGCACGGTTGATAAGCTCCAGCAACAGCTGTTCACGGGCCGTCAGGTCGACAGCCGACATCAGCGTGCGACTCTCCAGCGTTTCCGCCTGCGGTTGATCAAAGACCTGACGGTAGGGAATTGCCACGCGGCGTGAGAACGAACGACGCGGGGTGAGCTGATTGTGAAGCAGATTCTCAACCGTGGCAGTCAGTGTCCACAAGAACGACATAAGCGCAAGTCCGAAGTAAACGAGGGTAGTCATTGAGTGAAGAGGTCCGAGGCGGCCGGATTATTGAACATCGACCGGGGTACGGAAAGGTCATTTTCAGCGAGTGTCGAAGGCCCGGCGCTCACTCTGCAAAGCGGTTGCTGAGAAAGGTCTCCTATTTTTGGCAGTTATGAAGGGCAACTCAACGTCTTTGTCGGCGAATCTGAAGCAGTTCTCCCGATTTTCAGGCCGATTTCGCCCGGATTGCACCGGACAGGCGTTTCCCCCGACAGTCTCTGGAGTGCGAGAAACTGATTTCGGGACGGCTTTCTGGCAACTCTGGTTGCTCAGCGATCAGGCAATGGGGAATCAGGCTGAAAATGGGCCTCAAAACGGGGAAAAAACACTTTGGCACGGCTCGTGCATAATCCCTTATCAGACGCGAGGTTGTCTCAAGCGTTAAGAAACTCTGATTGAGGGAGATTGTCATGTTAAGTTGGGCTCTGACATTTCTGGTTATCGCACTCATTGCTGCTGCTCTGGGCTTCGGTGGAGTCGCCGGTACATCGGCAGGAATCGCCAAGATTCTGTTTGTCGTCTTCCTGGTGATGTTCATCGCCTCGCTGCTGCTCGGCCGTCGGTCTGCGGTCTAACAACGCAGAAACATGCTGACGCCTTCCACGGCGGAGGGCGTCAGCGGACAACCGATCACACTCGCGAGAAAGGATAAAAACAATGAGTACGACAACATCACGCGATTCCGTCGCTGGCGACTTTGTGAAACTGCTGCTGGCAATCTTTCTGCCGCCTGTCGGGGTCTTCTTCGAAGTGGGACTTGGCTTCCATTTCTGGTTGAACATCCTGCTGACGATTCTGGGTTATATCCCGGGTATCGTGCACGCCGTTTACATCATCGCCAAGAAGTAACAGGAACAGCTGGTGCGGATCGGGAGCGTGATCCGGGCTGGCTTTGGAAACTACTTTGTGTGACAGGAAGGGTGAGGATGGTAGCCCTTCACCGAAACAAAGGATGGGAATAATGAGTCCCGCATCGAATATTGCACATCGTCTTCATTTGCTCGAGAGTCAACTGGAGATCGTTCGCACCAAAGCCAGCAAGGCTTCGGCGGACAGTCGCCAAGAATGGGATCGATTGATCGCACAAATGGAGAAGCGTTACGAAGCCTTGCTGGACATCGTCCACATGACGGCTCCGGGACTCATTGAACCGTGTGATGCCGCTCATACTCATTGTTAAATCGATGAAGCGGACTGGAGCATTGTGGCCCTGTTGAACTGATCCTCGCCTGAATGTGGCCTGCTCCACAAGAGAGCCGTCGTCTGGGATTTTCCTCGGACGTCGGCTCTCTTTGCATTCAGCCTTCCTGTTCCGCGAGGGCTGGAATCGGATTTTCGATTTCTGCACGGCTCGATCCACAGAGGTAGAGGTAATGGAAGATAATATTCATCCCGATCACCGCCAAAAGGGATGCCGTCAACGTTCCACGACTCACATCTTCTGAAGCAATCGTCCAGGCGAACTGGCCGATGCAAAGAATCGAAACCAGGATCAGGGTTGGTGTCCGCGAGATGAGATTCACGACAATCGCGCCGAAGGGAGCCCCGAGTGCAACGATCGGCGCGGCAGCGAGCCAGTTCGCGAAAACTTCAGGAGCAATCGAGAAGGCTCCGGGAAAATATCGGGCCAGTCCTATGTTGCTACTGATTCCGATGACTGAGGTGAACGCCATCAGCACAACCGATGTCGGGATGGCCGTTTTCAAGTCAGCGCGGAAAAGAAGAACCAGCGTAGCGTAGATCATCATGTCGATGCCGACGCCGGTGATCGAGGCAACAATCCCGCCGGACATGCCGACGGCGAGACCAATGACTCGTTCTCGGTGCTGCCAGCGGGTGCTGATCCCTTCGGCTGCAACCAGTTCCCGCATTTTGATCAGGTGCATGATCCCGAAGCTGGCCCAGACGATTGCAAACAGCAATTTGACCCATAGATCGGGCACGTGAGGCGCGATAAAGGCGGCTCCAAGCGGTGTGCCGATAATTGAGCCGACCAGTGCCGGCTTGAGGAGTCCCCAGTTCACCCGGATTCCGGCTGCGAAGATATAGATGCTGGCAGACACCATGCCGATCGACTGCACGGCCAGCCCGAAGTTTCTACCCAGACTGCCGGGAAGATCGAACAGCAGCACCAGCACGGGAAATCCAACCGTGCCTCCCCCCATGGGGGTCGATCCGGCGATATACGATCCAAAGGACATCGCGACGGCGATAGGCCAGTGGGCGCGGACCGTGTCGATGTGCCCGCCGGCAATGACCAGCGTCAACCACACGCTATAGAAGATGCCCAGCCAGATGAGGAACGGCCAGAGATACGGAAATCTGCGTGACGCGGCAGCCATAACAATCGACCCTGCTCAAGAAGAGAACATCGTAACGGGACAACGTCGGCGACGTCGTGCGGATGATCAGGCAGGACTCGTTGATCGTGCAGCGGTGACTAGTTCTTCTGGAGCCAGTCACAGCTGGCGTCTTCGTGGGGCTTGCGGGCCAGTCGCAGCAATGCGACTAGGTCCTCCTGCTGTCGCGCACTGAGGTGAGCAAGCTGCTGCTCGTGCATCTTCCGAACGGCGTCCGCCATCCCGGAGAGCAGCTCGTCCCCCTCCTCCGTCAGTGCAACTTCCACCACTCGACGATTGTCGACACGTCGCGTTCGCTGAATCAGTCCTCGCTTCTCCAGGCGATCGAGCATCCGCGTGATGTCAGGAGCTCGGGTAATCAGCTTCCGGCCGAGTGCCAGTGTGGGCACGGGCGCGGGAGCGGCCGCCTGCAGCAGTCGTAATGCGTTGTACTGCTGGGCAGTCAGCTTGTATTGCCCGAACAGCTGCTCCTCGATCGCCTTGAGACAGTCGTAAGTCCGCCAGAGATTGAGGAACGTTTCCTGTTCCGTGGAATCGAATGCCGGGATCCCCGGTTCCTGCTTCACATCCGTTTTCCTGCGCGTCATTGTGCCAGTCGTCTAAGAAATGTCAAGACAATAGTTGTTCAAACATTGTTCCGCAGGGTGAGCCAACCGCGGGCATGTTACTCAACAAAAGCAAGTCGCCCGAAACGAATCTCAGGCGACTTGTAATTCCTCGAATCCCGACAACCGAAGTCATCGAGCCTCACTGGACCTTAACCGCATCGCACGTTCTCGGCGCGCGGGCCTTTCGGACCTTCGCCCACGTTATACGTGACAGATTGTCCTTCGCGCAGCTGATCGAAAGACACGCCTTCGAGGGAAGAGCTGTGGAAGAACAGGTCGGCTCCGGATCCGTTGTCGATGAATCCAAACCCTTTGGTGGTGATGCGTTTAATTGTACCTTCGGCCATTTTTATGGTTCCAAACTCAGAAAGAATGCGGTCTGTATCGCTAGAAACTGATCACGCGAAGTGGACTGCTGAACTGCCGCCCGGCGGAAATGCCGGCACGGAATTTGACAGTGGTTAAGTCTCGTCGTCGGCGAGGTCAGGAGCCGCATCGTCGATGGCGGGCGGACTGATTTCTGACGGCGAGTTTTTCCGTCTCAGGCGTCGCTTCAGCTTCTCCTGAGCCTTGTGTTTCTTCTCCATCTCGCGTTGGCGTTTTTCAAACGTATTCTGTTTCTTTGCGATAAGAACTCTCCTGAATAAGGAACCAGACTGAACCCGTTCCGGGGCCTGACTGCTCGGATTTAACCGGCGCGAATCTCACCCGAGGACGGTGCGACGAGAATTAGTGTCGAGACGGCAGACCGCCGATTGCGGCCTGCCGTTATCTCTGTGAACTAGGTGGTCTGCGGAGCCCGCTTCTTTGAGAAGCGGTTCTTCTTTTTCTTATGGCGAGGTTGACCCTGGCCCTGCCCTTCGGCTCGAGCGCCTTCGCCTCCGGAAGCCGCAAAGCCGTTCTTGCGCGGACGTCCCGGCTGTGCGGGACGCGAGAAACGACGGGGAGAGTCTTCGCTTCGCGAGAAACGCTCCTTCTCGCCCGATTTCCCTTCGGACCGCTCACCGCGAGGCTTGCTCCCTTCGGGACGGCGGCGGGGGCCTTTGAACGGACGTCCGTTTTCAGGACGACGGCTCGGACGCCGCGAGGGACGCTCGCGTTCGCCAGAGTCGGTTTCCACGGCGTCGCCGAGCGACTCATGACGTGTCACGGGCACCTTCTGGCCGATCAACTGCTCAATTGCCCGGAGCTCGCGTCGTTCATTGCGACTGCAGAAGGAAATCGCGATGCCTTCGGCTCCTGCACGACCAGTTCGCCCGATGCGGTGCACGTAGCTCTCCGGCTCGACAGGCAGATCGAAGTTGAAGACGTGAGTAATCCCATCGATATCGATACCGCGGGCCGCCACATCGGTGGCCACGAGCACGTTAACCTGTTTACGACGGAAGGCATCGAGAGCACGCTGGCGTGCGTTCTGCGATTTGTTGCCATGAATCGCGGTCGCTTTGACCCCGGTCTTGGACAGCTGTTCGGCGAGCGTGTTAGCGCCACGCTTCGTCTTAGTGAAGACGATGGCCCGTTCGCTTCCTGATTCTGTAAGCATCGTGCGGAGCAGCGACAACTTCCGGCTGCGATCGACGAAGATCAGCTGCTGCTCGATCCGATCGACACTGGTTGTCTTCGGAGTCACGTTAACGGTCACCGGATCTTTCAGCAGGCTGGCGGCGAGTTCGGTAATCTTCGGAGGCAGCGTGGCCGAGAAGAAGAGCGACTGACGCTGTTCGGGGAGCTCGCGGAAGATCCTTTTGAGATCCGGCAGGAAGCCCATATCGAGCATACGGTCGGCTTCGTCCAGGACGAGCACTTCGAGTCGATCGAGTTCGATGTGTCCCTGATTCATTAGATCCAGCAGTCGCCCCGGTGTGGCGACCACGATGTGGGCGCCCCGGTTGAGGGCCTTGACCTGGTGAAACTGGCTGACGCCGCCATAGATCAACGCATGTCGGACCTGCAGGTGCTTACCGTAAGTCGAACAGCTTTCGCCGATCTGAATAGCGAGCTCGCGAGTTGGAGCCAGAATCAGAACGTTAGGACGATTCTGTAACGGCTTGCGACCTTTCTTCCCCAGTTTGTTGAGGATGGGGAGCGCGAACGCAGCCGTTTTACCGGTTCCAGTCTGAGCACAGCCCAGGATATCGTTGCCGGCCAGGGCAGGCGGAATGGTCTGAGCCTGAATCGGAGTGGGGACTTCGTAGTTTTCGCTGGCCAGAGCTTTCTGAACCGGAGCGATGAGTTCAATTTCAGCAAATGTCTTCAAAAAATCTTCCTTCAGGGAAAGCGATGGGACACTGCTCCCGCCGTCGACTCGACCCGCCACGCGCAAGGTGAGCGCGAAGCTGCAGTGGATCTGTTCGACGGGGAGTTCGTCCCTGTTGAATTGGGAGGTGCTTCAGCGCGGACAGACGGGAATTCGTTTCCCGCAGTATCGGCGTGCAAGCACGATTGGAAGCAGGGGCAGGTTGGACTACTCCAGCTCATCAGGATGCGACAGACGGTGACAGCGACAGGCGCAATCGGTCCGAAGATCCCTCACGATGAGAATTCTGGATAAACAAGAAAGTCGCAGAATTCGATGCGTCGGCTAAAGACGCGGCGGCTTTCCAGAGCGGTCCAAATAACCGTTGGTTGGCAGCAGTGGGTGCAGTTAAGGACTGCACGGGAACGGGCAACAGGAGGCTCCACCTCTGCAATAAGACCCGTTGAGCCGGACAGCGTTACCAGTTCGGGAAACGCTACTCGCTTATTTCCGGCCGTTTCGTCAACTCGCCCTGGGGCGTGCAGACGTCGCAAAACTATATCGGGTGACGTGCGGAATAGCTACGGCTGTTTCCGGAGAATTTGGAAGTTTGAACAAATGGCGACGAAGATCTGCATCAAAACTGGCTGCGGAGGATAGCTCGTGATCAGGGATTTCCCTCGAAACGCATCGGCTGAACTGCATTTGTTCGCAGGTTTTCTACCGAATTTGCCGGGAAGATGGGCCAGCACGGTTGTGCCGCTCAGGTATTGAGACGGTTCGAGAGTTTTTCAGAGATGTGAGACTTTCCGCGACATACGGTTGCAAAAAGGAAACATCTCTCACGAGCGACTTCAGTGATGAGATGGACATCAAGCACATGGTTCGAAAGCGATGAATCTTTCAATGGAGTTGGCGAATCTGATTTGGATGCTGCTGGCAGCAGCCATGGTCATGTTGATGCAGGGAGGCTTCTGCTTTCTGGAAAGCGGCCTCGTTCGGGCGAAGAACAGTATCAACGTGGCGATGAAAAACATCGCCGATTTCTGCGTCGCCGGACTGTTGTTCTGGATGGTCGGCTTCGGGCTGATGTTCGGAAAGGACTGGTCGGGTGTAGCAGGCTCCTCGTTTTTTCTGCTGGAAGAAAGCGATAACGCCTGGCTGTTGACCTTCTTCCTGTTCCAGATGGTCTTCTGTGGAACGGCGACAACAATCATTTCGGGAGCCGCGGCAGAGCGGATGCGGTTCTCGGTCTATCTCATTCTTAGCGGAATTGTTTCGGCGGTGATTTATCCCATCTTCGGCCACTGGGCCTGGGGGGGACTCGTTGAGGGGACGGGTTCAGGCTGGATGGCCGAGATGGGATTCATCGACTTCGCCGGATCCACCGTGGTGCACTCCGTAGGCGGGTGGACGGCTCTGGCAACCGTAATCATCGTCGGGCCTCGGGTCGGTCGGTTTGATGATGAGAACGGCAGGATTCAGGGGCACAACTTCCCGATGGCCGCGCTCGGCACCCTGCTCCTCTGGTTCGGGTGGTTCGGATTCAACGGGGGAAGCACGCTGGCGGTCGATGGTTCCATCCCGCTCATTCTCGTGAACACGAATCTGGCTGCCGCCGCGGGAGGCGTCTGCGGTTTAATTGTGTCTCGCTGCTGGCATGGCCGACCGAAAGTCACAGACATCATGAACGGCGTCATCGCCGGACTTGTGGGGATCACGGCTGCCTGCCATATGGTGAATCCGACAGCGGCAATCGTAATCGGAGGCGTGGCTGCCATGGTCAGTCTATTCGGAACGGTTCTTCTGGAACGTTTCAAGGTCGACGATGTGATCGGGGCCGTTCCCGCTCACGCGATGGCCGGGTGCTGGGGAACCCTGGCTGTTGCTCTTCTGGGGAAGCCGGAGTTTTTCGCGGAAGGCATGACGCGGTTGGGGCAGTTGCAAATCCAGGCGATCGGTGTCGGAACCTGTTTTGTCTGGTCGTGTACGATGGCCACCCTCGCTCTGGGAGTGATCCAACTCTTTATCCCCCTGCGAGTTTCGGTACAGGCCGAAATGGAAGGACTGAACGTCCACGAACACGGGGCCAGCACGGAGATTCTGGATCTGCTCGACGAGATGCGAACGCAGAGTATCGAGGGCGACTTCTCCAAGGCGGTCACCGTGGAACCGCACACCGAAGTCGGACAGATTGCCCAGGAATACAATAAGGTCCTGCATAAGGTCGTTGAAGAGATTGAACGGCGCGAGTCACTCGTCGGTCAGCTTCAGCACGCGGAGGAGAAGTTCCGAACAATCTTCGAGAACGCCACGGAAGGGATCTTTCGAACCACGCCGAATGGAAACCTGCTGGTTGCGAACCCGGCCCTGGCCCGCATTCTCGGATACGAATCTGCCGCTCAGCTGATTTCGGAGATCACCGACGTCGGCACGCAGCTCTATGTCGACACCGCGCAGCGTCAGGTCATTATGGAGGCTCTTCAGCGGGATCACTGCATTTATGATTTTCCGGTTCTCGCCCGTCGCCGAAATGGTGAAGAGATCACGGTTCAGGTGAATGCCCGCTATTACGATCGGGCGGACGGGACCTCGGCGTACATCGAGGGAAGTCTGATCGACATCAGCGAACGCGTACAATCAGAAAATCTGCGGAAAGAAAAAGAAGCCGCCGAAGCGGCCAGCCGCGCCAAGAGTACGTTCCTGGCGACAATGAGTCACGAGATCCGGACGCCGCTGAATGGGGTGATCGGCATGCTGGAACTGCTCGCGGATACGGAATTGAATCGGAAGCAGCGACACTACACCAGTATCGCGAAGTCGTCGGCCGACTCGCTGTTGAGTCTGATTAACGACATCCTCGATTTCTCCAAGATCGAAGCGGGCAAACTGGAGCTCAACGAAGAAGAGTTCGATTTCTCCACACTCGTGGAAGACGTGGCCGATATGTTCTGTCTGCGGGCGGAACAGAAAGGGCTGGAGCTGAGCTGCCATATACTTCCCGATGTCGCGGCTCGCGTGAAAGGTGATTCCGAGCGACTGCGTCAGATCCTCGTCAACCTCATTGGCAACGCATTGAAGTTCACCGAAGCGGGGGAAGTCCGCATCGAAGCCCGTGTCGAGGAGTCCTCGGAAACGTCGCAGCAGATTTGTCTCAGCGTTCAAGACACCGGCATCGGCATCCCGTATGACATTCAGGAGCGGCTCTTCCTTCCCTTCGAACAGGCAGATGGTTCGACGACACGGAAATTCGGGGGCACCGGATTGGGGCTGGCCATCTGCCGACAGTTGATCGACCTGATGGGGGGCACGATTGATATCGACAGTGCGCCGGGAGTCGGCACGACATTCTTCTGTCACATCCCGTTTGAAGTCGTCCCTGGTAAACGGGGATCACGCCGCACGGATTCCCGCATCGAGGGGACCCGCATTCTCGCTGTCGACGATAACGAGAACAATCGCATCATTCTTCAGTCGCTGCTCAGTAGTTGGGGAGCTCTGGTCAAAACGGCTGAGAATGCCGAGCAGGCGTTCGAGTTGTTAACCGCCGCAGAGGGTGATGGAGATCCATTTGCGATGGCAATCCTGGATTACCGGATGCCGGATGTCGACGGAGCGGAACTGGCACGTCGTATCAAGAGCACGCCAGAGATCGCCGATTGCCACCTGATTATGCTGACGTCATCGGACAGCGAACTGAGCCGAGAGGAACTGCGTGCGATCGGGATCAAGTCCTGCTCCTCGAAGCCGATTCGCTCCTCCCGACTGTTCGACGATCTGATTACGGCGATCTATGAAGTCGAACACGCCGTTCCGATTTCTGAACCGCAATCGCTGGTCATTCAGGAAACGCCGCCGGAGGGAGAACAACGGGTTCTGATCGTCGATGACAACGAGATCAATCAGATCGTGACTCAGGAGATCGTCGAACAGTACGGCTGGCGATGCCGCGTCGCGAACAACGGGAAGGAAGCCATTGACCTGTTAAAGCGACGCCCGTTTGACATGGTCCTGATGGATTGCCAGATGCCGGTGATGGATGGATTCGCCGCCACGGCGGAGATCCGCCGTCTGCAGGCGTCGGGAGAACTCCCGGCTTCCCTGCCGATCATCGCCCTCACGGCCAACGCGGTGAAAGGCGATCGCGACCGCTGTCTGTCGGCCGGTATGGATGACTACGTTCCCAAGCCGATTAATCCGCAACTTCTCGTTCAGAAGATGGTGCAACTGGCCAACAGCCATGCGTCCAGAAGCGAGAGCGGTGAGGCAACGGCTTCGGCCGGAGAGGATGCGGATGTCTTCGATCCGGTCCTGAATGCCATTGAATGGAACTCGCTCATCGAACGGTGTGCGGGCAGTCGGGAAGTTGCAGAAAAAGTGCTCCGCAAGTTTCAAAACCGAGTGGTTAATGATGTTGCGGCCATCGAAGAATCCATCGCCTCCGGAGACTGGCTCGGCTCCGGACGACTGGTGCACGGCTTGAAAGGATCGGCAGGAAACGTTTCGGCAGTGAAAGTCTCCGAAGCCGCCCTGCAGATTGAACGTGCAATCAAAACGAATCCGGAATCGCAGGACTTTTCTGCGGGACTGGAGGAGTTGAAGGAACGCGTCGACCAGTGTTTGAATTCAATTGAACAGTGTCTGGCGAGTTCCGCAGTTTAGATTAACAGTGAAGTTTCAAGGAGGCAGCCATGCGAGTCCTGGCCGTCGATGACGACGAAATCACTCGAGATATCCTCGAGTACCTGATCCAGAAGAACGGGCATACGCCGGTCGTCTGCGCCCGTGGGGATGAGGCCTATCGCCTGCTTCATGAAGAAGACTTCCAGATGGTGATTCTCGACTGGGAAATGCCAGGGATGGATGGCCTTGAACTCTGCCGGCGTATTCGGAACGAGAATCTGGGGGGCTACGTTTACACGATCATGCTGACCTCCCGAAACAGTTCCGAAGAGATCGTGCTGGGGCTGGAAGCGGGAGCCGATGACTTCGTAACGAAGCCGTTTAACAGTGCGGAGATGAATCAGCGGATTCGTGCTGGAGCGCGAATCCTGTCGCTTGAGACTCGCGATATGCTCATTTTCACGCTGGCCAAACTTGCCGAGTCTCGTGACCCGGACACGGGCCAGCACCTCGAACGGGTGCAGCGTTACTCTCGGGCACTGGCGGCCCAGTTGGCACAGAATCCCACTTACCGCGATGTGATTGATTCCGGGTTCCTGCGGAACATTTTCCTGACCAGTCCTCTGCACGACATTGGAAAGGTCGGGATCTCAGACAGCATCCTGTTGAAGCCGGGCCGCTTGTCCAACGAAGAGTTCGACATCATGAAACGTCACACGCTCATCGGAGCCGAAACGCTTCGGGATGCGGTCGAACGCAATCCCCACGTTGGTTACCTGAAGATGGCAAGCGAAATCGCCTTGACTCATCACGAGAAGTGGGATGGCTCAGGATACCCCCACGGATTGAAAGGAACCGACATTCCCCTCGCGGGACGTATTGTCGCTCTGGCCGATGTTTACGACGCGCTAACGACCAAACGCGTCTACAAAGATGCGTTCTCTCACGAGAAAACCTGTCAGATCATTCTGGAATCATCCGGCTCTCATTTCGATCCCGATATCGTTCAGGCGTTCTGTCTGATCGAGGAGGAGTTCATCGAGATCGCTCGGACGTTCCAGGGCGAATGGACGCTGAACTTCGAGCGGATGGTCGCCCAGATCTGAGTGACCTCTTCCCCCGCCCCGTAGACAGAAGTCAAAGCTCGCCGCGCAGTTCGTAAAGGCGATCGAGAGCAGCCTTCGGCGTGAGACTGTCAAGGTCCATCGACTTGAGCTTCTCAAGAATCGGATGGGGTGGCGGCTCGAACAGATTCAACTGCCGTTGCGTCGCGCGATCGGTCTTCCGTTGAGGAATGTTGGCTTTCCCTTCGTCGTCCCGACGATCGGATTCCAGCGTTTCCAGAATCTGATTGGCACGGACGATCACATCTCCGGGGACTCCCGCGAGTCGGGCAACATGAATGCCGTAACTCTTGTCGGCGGCTCCCTGCACGATCTTATGCAGAAAGATCACGTCGCCGTCGGATTCATGAACCGCAACCGTCCAGTTCCGCACACCTCTCAGAGTCTCGACCAGATCCGTCAACTCGTGGTAATGCGTCGCGAACAAAGTCCGGGCTTTCGTGATATCGTGCAGATACTCCGTGATCGCCCAGGCCAGCGACAGACCATCGTAGGTGCTTGTGCCTCGGCCAATCTCGTCCAGAATGACCAGCGACTGCTCCGTTGCCGCATTCAGAATGCGGGCCGTCTCGGTCATCTCGACCATGAACGTACTCTGCCCTTTGCTGAGTTCGTCACTGGCACCGACGCGGGCGAAGATGCGGTCGACCAGGCCGATTCGAGCCGAAGCCGCCGGGACGAAGGAGCCAGTCTGGGCCATCAACGTTAAAAGGGCCGCCTGACGGATGTACGTGCTCTTTCCGGCCATGTTCGGCCCGGTGATGATCTGCACGTGCCCCAGATTCGGCGACTCACTCCCCGTCTCTTCCTCGGTTTCGCATTCCTGATGTTCGCGGGCTTCTCCCAGCAGGACGTCGTTCGGGACGAACTGGCCGCTGGGAAGAATCTGATCGAGAACAGGGTGCCGTCCTTCCCGGATGTCGAGAATGGCACCTTCGCAAAGCTCCGGGCGACAGTATCGATGTTCCACTGCGGTATGCGCGAAGCAGGCCAGTACGTCCAGCTCCGCCAGAATCTGTGCCGTCTTCTGCAGTCGGGCGACATGCTGGCAGACCTCGGTTCGCAATTCGTGAAACAGTTCGGTTTCCAGAGCCAGTGACTGCTGATCGGCAGTGAGAACCTTCTCCTCGTGCTCTTTAAGCTCCGGTGTGATGAACCGTTCCTGATTCTTTAATGTCTGTTTCCGATGATAATCGTCCGGAACTTTCTGCAGATGGGCAGCAGTGACTTCGAGGTAATAACCAAAGACCTTATTGAACCCGACCTTTAAGTTGCTGATCCCGGTCCGTTCAATCTCTTTGGCCTGATAGGCGGCGATCCATTCTTTGCCTCCACGCGAGAGATCGCGGAGCTCATCGAGCCGCGAGTTGAAGCCGGGACGAATGAGATCGCCATCGGTCAGATTGAGTGGGGGTTCATCGACCAGGCACGGCTCAATCAATGCGAGGATATCTTCACAGAGATCGATTCGCTGTTCGAGCTCACAAAGACGATCCGCTTTCCGACCAGTTAGCAGTGATTTGGTCTTTGGCAACAGCTTCAGCGTTCGCGACAGGCAGACCAGATCGCGCGGATTGCAACGACCGGTGGCGACACGTGCGGCCAGACGCTGCAGGTCGTATGTCCCGTCGAGCTCTTCCCGCAGTTCGCGCAGCAGCGTGCTGTCCTCGGTCAGTTCCTGGACGGCGTCGCCACGCTGATTGATCGTGGTCAGATCGCGCAGCGGATTGGCAATCCATTCCCCGAGCAAACGCGCTCCCATCGCTGTTACGGTATCGTCAAGAATGTGCAGCAGTGACCCTTCCCGATGGCCGCCGCGGAGTGTCTGGGTCAGTTCCAGACTTCGTCTCGTCGCTTCATCGATGTGAACGGTATGGGTCGATCGATAGTTCTCGAGGCTGCTGATATGCCCCAGCGGAGTTTTTTGAGTCTCGTTCACGTAATCCAGCAACACGCCGGCCGCCGTTACGCCCGGGGAGGAGTCTTCAACATCGAATCCTTCCAAGGAGTTCGTGCCGAAGTGCTGCTTGAGACGGTCGAGACATGTGTCTGCGACATAGCACCAGGGAGCCCGCTCGGTCACGACGGCGTCATCGAAGATTCGAGCCAAATCAGCGAACGCCGGTGATTCTTCCAGTCCCTGTTGCAACAGGAGTTCGGCTGGCCTGAGGCGGGCAAGCTCGTCACCAAGTTGATCGAAAGGGCAGGACGTGACCTGAAAGCGGCCGGTCGACAATTCCAGCCACGCCAGACCCACCTGTTTCCTGTCGACATGAACCGCAGCCAGAAAGTTTTCCGTTCGCGGATCGAGCAGCGCATCTTCGGTGAGCGTCCCCGGCGTGACGACTCGCGTCACCTCCCGCTTCACCAGGCCCTTTGCCTGTTTGGGGTCTTCCATCTGCTCGCAGATGGCGGCTCGATGTCCTGCGCGAATCAACTTTTGCAGATAGTTGTCGAGTGCGTGAAACGGGAAGCCGGCCATCGCAATCGGAGAAGCCGAGCCTTTGTCGCGACTCGTGAGTGTCAGCCCCAGAACGCGAGCGGCAATCTCGGCGTCGTCATAGAACAGTTCGTAGAAGTCACCCATCCGGAACAGAAGCAGGCTATCGGGGTATTGGTGTTTGACCTCGATATAACGCTCCATCATCGGCGTCAGTTTCGCGCCGGGAGGAGGCGTTTTGCTCTTCTTCCCCTTTGACGAGGTGGGATTTTCAGACGGTTTCTGTCTGGCGGTCGTTGAGGTTGATTCCGACATAAAACTTGCGTGGAGGGAGAGTTTTGAAAAGCGGTTCTGGCAGTGCTTCTGGCCGGAATCCCGTTCTCGAACAGAATCGATCGCTCGGAAGTCCCGGCCCGCTGAAAGACACGGAGTCGCCGGGAGTTTATCAGGTCCCCGATGACATTGTCAGTCTCTGGAACGATCCCCGCGCGTTCGTTAAAGTGCGAGAGGCTGTTCTCTGCAGATTGCGGGGACTGGCCGTACGGGGCCTGCACGACAGAGAATATTCCTCTTCATCGTTTCGTCGTGTTCCAGGGAGTTCGTCCCTCAGGGCTCGTTTCTAACACAGAGGCCGAACTAGCGCACGAAGGAGCTCGCTTTGTATACGACACCTCAATGCTTCGCTGCAGCCGTTAACCGCCCGCTGGCGGTGGGACTGATTGCCCTTTCCGCCCTGCTCTGGCCCGTTCTCGCTCCCACGTCGGTGTTTGCTCAACCTGCCGTTGAAGAAGAGACCGAGGAAGTGGTCGATATTGAAGTCGAAGCGACGGAGAAAGCCGAACCGGCGACGCATACCGTGAAGACCGAGGAATTTCTGGCCACGATTTCGACCACTGGGGTGTTCATCAGCCCCTCCCACGAAGAAATCATTCTGCAGCCCAAAGCCTGGACGACACTCAAAGTAGTTTCCGCCGCTCCGCATGGTTCCACGGTGATGGAAGGAGACCCTGTTCTCGTTCTGGAAACGGAAGACCTCGACGAAGCGATCGTAAAAGCCCGCAAGAGCATCGTAACGACAACGCTGGCCCTTCGTATGGCTTCCGATGAATTGCGGTTTCTGAAAGAAACAACCGCGATGGATCTGGAGCAGTCGAACCGCTCGGCCAAGCAGGCCGCCGATGATCTGGAGTACTACCTGAGCGTTCAGGAGCAGGAAGATCTGAAGTCAGCGGAGCTGGCATTGAAGTTTGCGCAGTATCGGCTCGAGTACGCTCAGGAGGAGCTCGATCAGCTGCAGCAGATGTACGAAGCCGACGACTTGACCGAACAGACCGAGGAAATTGTCCTGAAGCGGGCTCAGCGGGATGTCGAACAGGCAGAGCGTTCCGTCGAGCAGGCTGAACTCCGTCGGGATCGGCTGGTCGAAACGCTGATTCCCCGTGAGAAGCAACAGATGCAGGATGCCCAGGCGCGGGCGGCGATCACGAAGGCCAAGTCGGTCACCCTGCTCCCGTTGATGCTTCAGCAGAAAGAGCTGGAGATTGAACAATTGCAGCAGGATCTGTCGGACAAGAAAGACAAACTGGCCGAAATGGAAGCCGATCGTGGCGGCATGACGATTCAGGCTCCGCAGTCTGGCATCGTTTACTACGGACGAGCAGCGCATGGAAAGTTCTCGGAAGTCTCGGCTCGCGAGAAACAGCTGATTCCCGGAGGAACCGTCAGTGCCAATTCGGTGTTGATGACGATTGTCGATCCGAAATCGCTCTCGGTGCTGGCTGACCTGACGGAGAAACAGCTGGCTGAAGTCGAGAACGGCCAGCTCGCCATCGTGAATGCACATGCCGAAGTCGACAATCCCCGCTATGCGAGAGTGAACCAGATCGATCCCGTGGCCGCGAGCGATGGAAAGATCAAGGCCACGCTGGAACTTCAGCGGGACGTCGCGACCGATCAGCTCCTGCCCGGCATGACTTGCGATGTTAAGATCCGCATCAAGCAGGATTCAGAAGCGATTCTGATTCCCAAGGAGCTGATCCATCGCGATGAATTCTCTGAAAACAACGCCCCTTACGTCTGGCTGGCGGGCGACGAACCGGAAAAGCGGACGGTCGAGCTGGGGCTGGAGCGAGGCGACAATCGTGAAGTCACCTCCGGCCTGAAGGCGGGCGACGAGATCCTGAAGAAGGCACCAAAAAAATAGCCCTGTTCGTTAGGATTCGATTCTTATACCGACTGCCCGCAGGAGCTTGCCGATGGTTCCGAGGTCTTGTCTGTTCGTTCTGTTTCTTCTTGCCGTTCTTTTCGTTGAATGCGAGCCCATGTCCGCAGCTGATAAGATTTCTCTGAGTGGCAACAGCTCTCCCAGTGAATGTGTCATTTCCCAAAAGGATGTCGCGGAAGCCGCGGGAGATGCCGCCTGGACCATTACGAAGAAGACGTTAAGTGCGGGGGTCTCTGCGGGAGTGGAAGTGATCGAGGTCGACAACGGCGCCATGGTCGTGTCGATTCTCCCCACGCGAGGCATGGGGATCTGGAAGATCCAGGCCAAAGACCTTCGAATTGGTTGGGACTCTCCGGTCCGTCAGCCCGTTCATCCGGCCTTCGTGAACCTTCACAGTCGAAACAAGCTCGGCTGGCTTGACGGCTTCAACGAATTGATCTGTCGCTGCGGGCTGACTTCGAACGGTCCTCCGGGAATCGACCCCGATGCCGCCAGTCCGATTGAGTCCGATCTGACGCTGCATGGGCGGATTGCCAACATTCCCGCTCGAACGGTGACCGGTCAGTACGTGAATGAAGGTGGCAAAGCGGAACTGGTGATTCGGGGCGTGGTCACGGAAGCGACGCTCTTCGGCCAGAATCTGGAGTTGACCGTTGAGTACCGGATTGGAATTGGCTCGAAGTCGATTACGATTACCGATCAGGTAACTAACCGGGCCGCCCGTGATGCCGAGTTGCAGCTGCTGTATCACATCAATATCGGCACGCCGATCCTGGAAGCTGGCAGCCGCTGGTATGCTCCGCTGAAGCGACTTTCTCCACGCGATCCTCGCGCGGCAGAAGAGATTCAGAAGTATGCGACCTATCTCGGCCCGACGACCGGCTATGCCGAGCAGGTCTACTTCTGCGATCCGATCGCCGACGATTCCGGAAAGACACTGGTGGCACTCACCGATGCCCGCAAGTCTCGCGGCGTTGCCCTGCAGTTTGAAACCGAAACACTGCCCTGCCTGGCCATCTGGAAGAACACCCAGGCCTTGGCCGACGGGTACTGCACTGGCCTCGAACCGGGCACGAATTATCCGAATTTCAAGGCTCAGGAACGTCGTGAAGGTCGTGTCGTCAAACTGCCGCCGGGACGCGACTGGAAAACCCGGATGAAGCTGTCGATCCTTTCGACCGAAGAAGAAGTTGCAGATCGGCTGGCCCGAATCGAATCTCTTCAGGGCGACACCCCGCTCGAACTCGACACGGAACTGGTTCCCGGAATCTCTGGAGATCAGTAGAATCGATCAGTGATCTTACTTCGCTGCCGGAGACCCGGGAGCTTCCGACTGATCGATGTCCAAGAGTTACCCACCCATGAATGAGCATCAGCAGGCAGCCTTCGCACTGGCCGAGACTTTGCAGCAGACCGGGCAGAAAATTGTCTTCGCAGAGAGTTGCACCTGCGGACTGCTCGCTTCCACTCTCGGCCGCGTTCCGGGAATCTCGCTCTACCTGTGCGGCTCGGCAGTCACCTATCAGAACGAGACCAAAGCCCGATGGCTGGGAGTCGAGCGAGACGTGCTCGTCGATCCTGGGCCGGTCAGTGAGGTCGTTGCCCGTCAGATGGTCGACGGTGTTCTGCGCGAAACTCCGCAGGCTGATCTCGCGGCTTCGGTGACGGGGCATCTGGGGCCGAACGCGGAAAAAGAACTGGACGGCGTCGTTTACATTGGGATCGGACTGCGTAATGAACCGGTCTCCGTTGAACGCATCGTCCTGCCCAACGAGTACCCGCATTGTTCCGAAGATATGCCACTGCGAATTTGCCGGATCGAAGATCTGGTGGGCATGATTTTCAACATGATTCGCGAGCGACTCGCTCAATAATATCCGCAGCCTGGTCAATCATTTCGGAGGTGACATCCCGATGGGTGACCGCTCGCATTCGTCCTGGACCAATGTCGTACATGCGAACTCCCCGCTCATGGAGACGCTCGGCGAAATGTTCGGCTGAGCCCAGAGCAGAGTCGACATGAAAGAATACGATGTTCGTTTCCACTTTGGCCAGTTCGATCCGCAGGCCGGGAATCTTGTCGATCCGTTCCGCCAGGCGGTAAGCGTTGCGATGATCTTCCGCCAGCTGGTCGATGTGATTTTCAAGAGCGTAGATTGCCGATGCGGCTACGATACCGGACTGTCGTAACGCTCCGCCGAAGATCTTGCGGGCACGGCGGGCCATGGCGATTGTTTCCTCATCGCCGACCAGGATCGAGCCCATGGGACAGCCGAGGCCTTTCGAGAAGCAGACACTCACGGTGTCGAACAACGCGGCGACATCAGCCGGCGAGTAACCGCGAGCCGTGCAGGCGTTGAAGATTCGCGCCCCGTCAAGATGGCATTTCAGCCCGTGGGATCGTCCCCAGTCGGTGACCCGCTGGAGTTGTTCGAACGGATAAGCGCGGCCTCCGCCGATGTTGGTCGTATTCTCCAGGCAGAGGACCTTCGTTCGCGGAAAGTGCTGCTCGCGAGGACGAACGCGGCCTTCGAGATGCGAGACATCGAGCATTCCCTGATCGCCGGGGATTAATTGTATGCTGACTCCCGAAAGAACCGCCGGGCCTCCTGCCTCGTAGTTTGCCAGATGTCCGAACTGTTCAATCAGGATTTCATCCCCTGAACGACACTGAGCCCAGAGAGCGGCCTGATTCGACTGCGTTCCCGAACAACAGTAAACAGCGGCCGGCTTGCCGAACAACTCCCGGCACATCGCTTCCAGCCGATTGACGGTCGGATCTTCGCCGACCATGTCGTCTCCGACCTCGGCTTCGAACATTGCCTGCCGCATCGCCTGCGTCGGTTTCGTATAGGTATCGCTCCGCAGATCGATGAAGTTGGAGTCAGTCGAGCCAGTGGCGGACACGGTCGCACCTTTCAGGATGGACGGAAGCAGAAACGGAGACGAACCGGGGCGGCGTCGGGTTTGTCGGAGGGAGTGTGCAAATTGACGCGGTCGAATTGCTCAAACGCGGGCTTTGGTTAGGATACCATAACGGTCCGCGGACCGGTTGAGAACTGAAACCCAAACGGTGGAGCCCCCGGCTTCGCCTGAAACGAAAGTCGTGCTGTGCCTGCTGAGACTCCTGTTCAGATCCCCGTTATTCGCCTGTCTGATCCCGAAGCCGAAACGCTGTTCGAGGAATTGCGGCAGAAGCTCAGTCCACAGGGGAACGTCGTCTCAGCAGCGGGGCGTCAGCGAACCATCGAACTGTTCGGAGAACCGCTTACGCCACAACAGGTGGTCGAGCGAATCTGTGCGGACGTGCGGGAACAGGGACTCGATGCGGTTCTGAACTACACCGCCCGGCTCGATCGGAAGGAGATTTCCCCTCAAGAGTTTCGCGTTTCGGCGGATGAACTGGAACAGGCCCACAAGGCGGCTGATCCGACCTATCTGAAGACGGTCCGGCGAGTGCGGGACAATATCCGCGAGTTTCAGTCGGCGATTCTCAGTCGCGATGTTCAAATTGTCCGCGAGTTTGACAAAGGACGAGTCGAACTGCGGCAGCGATATCTGCCGATGAAGCGGGTCGGAATCTGCGTTCCCGGTGGAGCGGCGGCTTATCCGTCGACTCTTTTGATGACGGCAGTCCCGGCCCAGACCGCGGGTGTCGAAGAAATCGCCGTCGTTGCCCCGCCCACTGATTTTGGAAGCTACAACACCGATTTGCTCGCTGCCTGTCACGAGTTGGGCGTGAAGGAAGTTTACCGGGCTGGCGGAGCACAGGCCGTTGCCGCGATGGCATACGGCGTCGAGGGCTTAAAGCAGGTCGATAAGATTGTCGGCCCGGGGAATCTGTTCGTGGCTCTGGCGAAGCGGCTCGTGTTCGGCGAGGTCGATATCGACAGCATTGCCGGGCCGAGCGAAGTCATCGTGCTGGCCGACGAGACCGCAGATCCCCGTTTTGTGGCCAGCGATCTCATCTCGCAGGCCGAACACAGCCCGGGTTCCGCGGTGTTGATTACCTGGCATCAGCCGCTGATTGAAGAGGTACAGCAGGAACTCGCCCGGCAGCTCGCGACGCTCTCCCGGGGCGATCTGGCCCGGCAGTCGCTGGAAGACTACAGCGCTCTGATCCTGGCCGACTCCGCCGAACAGGCGGCTGAGACGACCGATCGTCTGGCGACGGAGCACTTGCATATCTCGACGGCCAATCCTGAAAAGATGCTGGCCCAGGTGCAGAATGCCGGAGCGATTTTCCTCGGCCATTACACGCCGGTGGCCCTCGGCGACTATGTTGCCGGTCCTTCGCATGTGTTGCCGACCGGCGGCACGGCTCGATTCGCCAACGGCCTGTGTGCGAACGATTTCCTAAAGCGGTCTTCGATTATTTCCTACGATCAGGCGGCTCTTCAGCACGACGCGAACGATGTCCGCCTGCTGGCCGATAAGGAAAGCCTGACCGCGCACCGGAACAGTGTCGATATTCGCCTGCAGGATTAAAAAACCCGGCGCTGAGTCAGCATCCGGGCTTTGGGAATCATTTGACCGTTCGCAGTTAACTGCGGCCGTGAGACTTCCGGTAATGCTCGATCAGCTGGTTGGTCGAGCTGTCGTGGCTCAACTCTTCTGAACCGGACTGGAGTTCGGGAACGATCCGCTTCGCAAGTACCTTGCCGAGTTCCACGCCCCACTGATCGAACGAGTTGATCTCGTAGATGATGCCCTGCACGAAGACGATGTGCTCATAGAGGGCGACGAGCGTTCCGAGCAGTCGCGGCGTGAGCTTCTCAGCCAGAATCGTATTCGATGGACGATTGCCGGAGAACGTGCGATGCGGTACCAGACTGGCATGAGTTCCCTCAGCCGCAACTTCTTCCGCGGTCTTGCCGAACGCAAGTGCTTCGCTCTGTGCGAAGACGTTGGCCATCAGTTTGTCGTGATGATCGTTGATCGGATTGAGCGACCGACAGAAGGCGATGAAGTCGCAGGGAATGAGGTGCGTTCCCTGGTGAATCAGCTGATAGAACGAATGCTGCCCGTTCGTTCCCGGCTCGCCCCAGTAGATTGGGCTGGTTTCGTAGTCAACGGAAGCCCCGGTCAGCGTGACCGACTTCCCGTTGCTTTCCATCGTCAATTGCTGGAGATAAGCCGGGAACCGCTTCAGGTACTGATCGTACGGCAGCACGGCAATGGTCGACGCGTTGAAGAAGTTCGCGTACCAGATCCCGAGTAGAGCCATGATAACCGGCATGTTCTCTTCCAGCGGAGCGTGTCGGAAGTGCACGTCCATTTCGTGAAAGCCGCTGAGCATGTCGCGGAATTGATCTGGCCCCAGTGCCAGCATGTTCGAGAGTCCGATTGCGGAATCCATGGAATAGCGACCGCCGACCCAGTCCCAGAAGCCGAACATGTTGGCCGTGTCGATGCCGAATTCCTGCACCTTCTCGGCATTGGTCGAAACAGCCACGAAATGCTTCGCGACCGCGGACTCGTCGTTGAGAGTCGCCAGCAACCACTGCCGGGCGGTGTGGGCGTTGGTCATCGTTTCCTGCGTCGTGAATGTCTTCGATGCCACGATGAACAGGGTCTCTTCCGGATTGAGATCGAACGTCGCTTCGGCGAAGTCGGTCGCATCGACGTTGGAGACAAAGCGGAAGGTCATGCCGCGATTGCTGTAATGCTTCAGCGCTTCATAAGCCATGACCGGACCAAGGTCGGAGCCGCCGATGCCGATGTTGACGACATTCTTGATGGGCTTGCCGGTGTGCCCTTTCCAGTCTCCGCTGTGGATGCGATCGCAGAAGCGGGCCATTTTGTCGAGGACTTCGTGAACGTCCTGAATGACGTTATGCCCGTCGACTTCGAGGACGGTGCCGCGAGGAGAACGGAGGGCTGTATGCAGCACAGCCCGATCTTCGGTGATATTGATCCGCCCGCCCGTGAACATGGCTTCGGTGTGGGCCTTCAGATCAGCGGCTTTGGCCAGACTGAAGAGCAGATGCATGGTTTCGCCGACGATGCGGTTCTTCGAATAATCGAGAAACAGGTCGCAGGCGGAGAGGCTGAATGTCTGGGCTCGATTCGGATCGCCGGCGAACAGATCGCGGAGATGCATCGATTTCATGGCGTTGTAATGGTCGCCCAGAGCCTTCCATTCAGGGCGTCCTGTCAGACCTTGGGGATGGGGCGAGGCTGTCATAGCAGGTGTCTTTCTTTCACGGCTTGATGCAGTTCACGTTGAGCAGCGGAACCGAGCACACACCCCGCTGTCATCGGCAACTATATCGAATCGCCGGGCGGAATTGCGACACTCTCAGCCGAGTTCCCGCAGGCTTCTCGCGGAACCGTGGCCCGCCACGTATCAAACGGGCTCAAGTTCTCGAACGGGCGGCTTTTCCGGCGTCGTAGCAGGCGATGGCGGCATGGGATCCTTCCGGCGGGTGAACAACGCCGACAGATCGTCGAAGTACGAATAGAGCACCGGTACAGCGAGCAGCGTCAGCAGCAGGGACAGCGTTTGTCCCCCGACGGCGAGGACCGCGATTGAACGCCGTTCTTCCGCTCCAGGACCAGTCGCGATGAGCAGCGGGATCAGACCGGCGACGAACGAGATCGTCGTCATCAGGATCGGTCGCAACCGGTCGCGATTGGCCTGCATAATCGCTTCGAGTCTGGGAAGTCCCTGCGATCGCAGGGCGTTGGTGTGATCGATCTGCAGGATCGCGGCTTTCTTCACCACGCCAAAGAGAACGAGAATTCCCAGAGCCGAGTACAGGTTCAACGTCTCTCCACCCCAGTGGAGGCTGAGCAGTCCGAATGGTACCGCCAGCGGAAGTGAGAGAAGGATTACCAGCGGATGCACCAGGTTTTCGTATTGTGCGGCGAGCACGATGTACATGAAGACGATGGAAAGCACCATGGTCCAGACGAAGTCTTCGAGGGTGCGTTCAAGCTCGCGGCCGCCGCCCAGGACGAGGGTGTCGAATCCGTCTGGAATGCCGATCTCCTCGGCAGCAGCGTTCATAGCGTCGATGCGGTCTCCGAGAGCGTAACCACTGTCGATATTGGCCCGCACGGCGACCATTCGCTGGCGGTTCAGGCGATCGATTCGCGAGGCGGCTTCACTGAATTCAAAGTCGACCACGTTGTCGATCCGAGTCAGCGCCCCCTGCCCGGCTGTAGCCGTCCCGCCGGACACCGCAGTCGGGTCGGCACGCACGTACAATTGGGAAACCGATTGCACATCATCCCGGTCGATTCCGACGAGCCGGAGTTCGACGTCGTATGCATCGTCGACTGTCCGGTCTCGGTAGCGGGAGACGCGGTCATCGCCACCGACGGCAACTCGCAATGTGTCGGCAATCTCCAGGACATCGATTCCGAGAGCCGCGGCCCGTTCGCGATCGATCTGAACCAGCAGTTCCGGATTGTCGATCTGCAGAGTCGAGTAGACGTCGACGATGCCCGGGATCGTTTGGGCTTTTGCTTTGAGTTTTTCACTGAACGCGAGGAGCCGATCCATGTCGGGACCGGTGATCGAGAAGTCGATATCGACCGGGGCACCCTGCCGCAATGACGTTAGATTACGGACGGAGATGCGGCTTTCGGGAATCGTCTTCAGTCGCGCCCGGACTTCGGACATCTTGTCCCGCTGTGTGAAGTTTCCGCGGAAGGCGGCTCCGGGATCGCCCGCTAAAAGACCGTGAAACAGCCGCCCGAATGAAAACGTCCGCTTTTCGCTGTCAATAAGTTTGACGAAGATCTCGGCTCGGTTCACTTCGCCGAAGCCGGACGAGCCGGCGGTGACGAGAATGGTTTCGATCCCGTCGATCTGCATCAGCTCGTTTTCACTCCGCTCGACAACTTCGTTCATCGATTTGAGCGTCGCACCCTGAGCGGCTTCGAGCCGGACTTCGAATTCGGACTCGTCAACGTTCAGCGGAATGTAGTCCTGTTTCACCAGGCCATAGAGCGGCACGTTGCTGTAGATGACCCCAATGCTGATCAGCAGCACCAGCCAGCGGAAACGCATCGAATGCCGCAGCAGCCACAGGTAGGTGGATTCAATGAATCGATATGGACCGGACCGCGAGGATGCAGGCGAGTCGGGATTGGTCATGCCGGGTTTGAGCAGCTTGCTGCACATCATCGGTGTCAGCGAGAAGCTGACAAGCATGGAAATCAGAATCGCGACAGTGGCCGTGAGCCCGAACTGATACAGCAGGCGTCCGGTCACACTGGAGAGGAACGAGACGGGCAGGAAGACAATAACGAGCGAGATCGTCGTGGCGAGCACCGCCAGACCGATTTCCTTCGTGCCGATGATCGCGGCCTGATGCGCGTCCATTCCCTTCTCTTCGATGCAATGGAAAACGTTCTCGAGGACGACAATGGCATCGTCAATCACCACCCCGACCATGAGGACGAGAGCCAGCATGGTCACGTTGTTCAGCGTGAAGCCAAACCATTTCATGAAAGCGAAGGAGGCGATGATGGAAGCGGGGATCGCGACGGAGGCGATGATGGTCGAACGCCAGGATCGCATGAAGATGAGTACGGTGATGCAGGCGAGAATACTGCCGGAAATGAGGTGCTGTTCAATCTCGTGCAGAGCCGCTTTGATGTACCGGGACTGATCCTGAATCACGCTGACGCGGACATCGTCCGGCAGCAGTGCCTGACAGCGAGGCAGCATTTTCTGGATGCCCTCAATCACTGCGACTGTGTTCTCGCCGGACTGTCGCTGGACCTGCAGTACAACAGCCGCTTCTTCATTCAAACGGGCCACCGTCCGGACTTCCTTGGTGCCATCGACAACGGTGCCGAGATCGCTGAGGCGAATCGGCGTGCCGTTGACGGTGTCGACGACCAGATCGGGAAAGTCTCCGGAATCGGCGACGCGGCCCATCGTTCGCAGTGCTCGCTCCTTGTGGCCCTGGTCGAGCCGTCCGCCGGGAACTTCGGTGTTCTGTCGGACGAGAGCATCGCGAACCTGGAGTATCGACAGATTGTAGGCCGCGAGCCGGTCAGCTTCGACACTCACCTGCACGGCCCGGTCGGCTGCTCCCGCGATAATCACTTCCCCGACGCCCCGCGAGGATTCGATCACGTTCTTCACGTACCGGTCTGCAAACAGAAACAGTTCGCGCGAAGTTCGGGGGCCTGAAACCGCCAGCGTCATGATTGGCGACGATTCCAAATCTCGTTTCTGCACGACGGGCGGATCGATATTCGGGGGCAGCAGATTGAGGACACCGGAGACGGCATCGCGAACGTCCTGCGTGGCCGCATCGACGTCGCGGTCGAGGGTAAATGTGATGATGACGAACGATCGGCCGTCCCGCGAAATCGACCGGAGTTCATCGATCCCGGCGACCGTGGCAACGGCGTCTTCGATGACTGAACTGACTTCCGACTCGACCTCCTGTGAAGCAGCCCCGGGATAGTTGGTCCGCACGTAAATCGTGGGCATATCCATGTTGGGGAAGCGATCGACACCCAGTTGAGGGAATGCGACGACGCCGGCCACAACCAGGGCCAGGATCAGCATCAGGGCGAAGACAGGCCGCTTCACGCAGACTTCAGCTAACCAGTACAAATCAACGTCCTTCAGGAGGGAGAGTCAAACCCGCGAAGGGAAGCGAAATCGAACGCCGGGTGGGAATTTCGCGAGACTCATATCTGTAGTTCAGGAGGAGGGGGTGGGAGTTTCTTCGGAGGTCTCTTCATTCGAGGCAAGAACTCCCGCTCGCCCCTGCGTGGCTTCATTCAAAATCCTGTCGCCTGGAACGAGACCGCTGAGGACGCGCACGAATCCGCGACGCCGATCGCCGAGGAGGACCTCCTGTTCGCGGACCTGCCCTTCAACAACTTTCCAGACCTTCTGCGTACCGGCGAACTGCACGACCGCGGCTTCCGGAATCGCAATGGCTTCCGCATCGGAGTTCACGGTCAGCTGAGCCTCGGCGAACAGACCTGCACGGAGCACATGATCGTTGTTTTCCACAATGGCTTCGAAAGTGAGCGCCCTGCTCGCCTGATCGAGAAGCGGGCTGATCCGGCTGACGACGGTTGTCTCCGGCTCGGTGATGGACTCAATCTGAAGTTCGATCGGCTGCCCGATCTGAACCATTTGCGAAAGTCGCTCGGGAACTGTTCCTCGATAGCGAAGCTTGTCGATGCGAACGAGAACGAGCAGCGGATCACCAACTTTTACATAACTTCCGGGAGCAACGAGTCGCCGCTGAACGACCGCTGTGAAGGGAGCTTTAAGTACGGTGTTAGCAAGGTTCTCCCTCGCAAGATCGAGGGTCGACTGCTGCACGCTGATAAATGCGATCTTTTCTCGAACGCTGTTCAGAGCGGAATCGTAACGGGCGGCGGCCACGCGTTCGGCGGAGGCGATCTGATCGAACTCGGCTCTCGTCAGAGCGTTCTGTTCCATCAGGTCTTTGGCCCGTCGCAGATTGGCCGTCGCTTCGTCCCAGAGAGCCCGTTGCTCTTTGACGGGAGGAGCGTTGAGAGGTTCGAGTTGATCGAGGGATTTCTCGGGAGTCATTCCAACCGCCGAGCGTGCCTGTTGTAACTGTGCCTCGGCCTGCTCGACACGCAGTTTGAAGTCATCCTGATAGACGGTGACAAGGTCTGCTCCTGCTTCGACAACATCCCCAAGGTCTGCGTGGACTTCGACGACACGTCCTTCGACTTTCAGACCAAGTGTGGCTTCTTCATCGGGATACAGGCTTCCCTGGCTGCGAATGATGCGAGGCCAGTTAACCAACTCGACGATGAGCGTCTCCGCTTCGATTTTCGGAGGCGGTGCTTTCTGCGCGGTGTCTTCTGGAGTGGACTTCGCGCATCCCGCGAGAATCGCACAGATGAATAGAACGGCCACGAGGTGGCGGGCAGGATTTCCGCAGGAGCGGAGGTGGGGGGAGGTAGGTCGCATCGATTCAGAATAGCCTTGGCGAAGAGGGATGTCTATTCTTTGATGCTCGGTTTGGGCGGCTTTATTTCGTCAATTTTGGCGCTGGCTGAATGCCCCATGTTTGGGCTCAGTAGATATGCCGAGAGGCCACGCCCCCAGGATCGCGGGCATGGCCTCCGGCGTATACCGAAACTCAATGAGCCTGGCATTTGAATCAGGTTGCGACGGTCTCCTGGTAGGTCGGAAAGTCTGTGTACCCCGATGCTCCCGTGGGTGAATACCAGACTGACATATCGGCTGTTTCCGCCAACGGCCAGTCGTTCTGGAAGCGTTCGACCAGATCCGGATTACTGATAAACGGACGGCCAAACGCAATCAGATCAGCTTCCCCCGCTTCGAGTCGCTCATTGGCTTCTTCCTGCGAGTATCCGCAGTTGCCGATCAGAGCGCCATGGAAGACTCGACGGAATTCCGACAACTCCATTGGCTTTCCGAGTTCATGGAAACCGAACGCCAGGCCGTCCAGCACATGCAGATATGCGAGGCCGTAACGGTCGAGCTGCTGAGCCGCGTAGGTGAACTGTTCCCGGTAGTCCGGCGAACCCATGTCGTTGAAAACGCCGTTCGGGGAGAGGCGAACGCCAACCTGGTCGGCGGGCCAGACACTCGTGACGGCATGAACCACTTCGCCCAGCAGGCGATATCGATTCTCGACACTGCCGCCGTAGCGGTCGTCGCGCTGGTTGGTCTTCGACTGCAGGAACTGATCGAGGAGATATCCATTTGCGGAGTGAATCTCGACGCCATCGAATCCGGCGTCTCGAGCTCGCTCAGCGGCTCGACGGTAGTCTTCGACGATGCCGGGAATTTCGCTCGTCTCCAGAGCTCGGGGCACTTCATGGTCCTGCTTGCCGAGGGGCGTGTGGATTCCATCGCCTTCAATTTTGATCGCCGAGGGAGCAACAGCGAGTTCGCCGTTGTGAAAACTGCTGTGCGAGGCCCGGCCCATGTGCCAGAGCTGCAGGAAGATCCGACCGCCGTTCTTGTGAACAGCCGTCGTGATCGTCTTCCACCCCTGCACCATTTCGTCGGTGTAGATGCCCGGCGATTCGTTCCAGCCATTGGCCTGCTCGGAGATCGTGGTCGCTTCCGAAATGATCAGGCCGGCTGAACTCCGCTGGGCGTAGTATTCAGCCATCGTCTCATTCGGGATACGTTCCTTGCCGGCTCGTCCGCGTGTGAGCGGAGCCATGACAATGCGATTCGGCAAGGTGGTTTGTCCGAGTTCGAACGGAGTGAAAAGCGGTGACGTTGACATAACATTTCTCCATGGGACTGTCGTGTCACAGAATGTGACAGGTGTGTTCGTGAACAGAATTAATTGCTACGCCAGCTCGAATAGCATGATCTCAGCGTCTTCAGTGGCGGTGATTTCAAGCTTTGTCTCGTCGCTCACGGCGGCTCCGTCGGAGGTCGAAAGCGGTGTGTCATTGAGAGTGACAGCTCCACGCAAGACCTGAAGCCAGGCATGACGCCCCCCTTCAAGTTGAAGCGAAACCGTCGCCCCTGATCGAGGACGCGACAGATAGACTCTGGCATCCGTCGCAATCTTGAGGGCCCCGTCGCGGGCATCGGGCGAGGCGACCAGCCGAAGTTGATCCTGCATCTCATCATCGGGGTACAACTTCTGCTCGTAACTCGGTTCGATGTTCTTCTCTTTCGGGAAGAGCCAGATCTGATACAGGTGCACCGGCTCGGTTTCCGACGGGTTGAACTCGCTGTGTGTGATGCCGGAGCCGGCACTCATTCGCTGAAACTCGCCAGCTCGTAACACCTCGCCGTTGCCCATCGAGTCGCGATGTTCGAGGGCTCCCTCGAGGACATAGGTCACGATCTCCATGTTGTCGTGGGGATGCGTGCCGAAGCCTTTTCCCGGCTGGACACGGTCTTCGTTCATTACACGCAGGGAGCGGAAATGAACGTGCTTTGGATCCTGATAGGACGCGAATGAAAACGTATGCCAGGCGTTCAACCAGCCGTGATCGGCGTGGCCTCTGTCGCTGGCTTTGCGAACGGTAATCATCGAAGACTCCTTCAACCGGAAAAGAATCGATCAGCGAGCCAGGAAGCCGCCATCGACAGGCAGTGAGATCCCCGTGGTGAACGAAGCCGAATCGGAAGCGAGATATAACACGGCATCGGCCACTTCCTCAGGACGTCCAATTCGCCCGACCGGATGCAGGGCTTTCATCTCCTCGCGACCCTCGTGTCCGGCAAAGCGGTCAATCATGTCTGTGCCAATTACGGCTGGAGCCACGGCGTTGACGCGTATCCCCTGCTCCGCGTACTCGAGTGCGGTTGTTTTGGTCAGGCCTTCGACGGCATGTTTACTGGCGTTATAGATCGCGGCTCCCGGCATGGCGATATGGCCGAGCACGCTGGTCGTATTGATGATCACCCCACCACCCGATTCGAGCATGGCCGGGATTTCATACTTCTGCGAAAGAAAGACGCCGAGTACGTTGATGCCGAAAACCCGTTCGAAGTCCTCCACGGTGACCTCCGCAACAGGCCCGGCGTGTTCGACACCCGCGTTGTTGAAAGCAATGTCGAGCCGTCCGAACTCGGCGACGGTTCGTTCCACGAGTCTTCTGACATCGCCCTCCCTGGCGACATCAGTTTGTACGAAAAGCCCAGTTCCGCCGGCGGCTTCAATCTCATTGACAGCCTCGTGTCCTTCTTTCTCGCGTCGGCCTGCGAGAACGACCTTCGCTCCTTCGGCGGCAAATCGCCGGGCAGTCTCCCGGCCAATTCCAGAAGTTGCTCCAGTCACGATGACAACCTTATTCGTGAAACGCATTGTACCCTCCTGAAACATTTGTGGTGAACTGTTTACACGACGACTAAATGGGCAAAAAAGAGAGAGCCTTACGACTCCTTCAATCCCGCCCGGGCTTTGTCGAGCAGCCGGGTGATCTCTGTCAGCTCGGTTTTGGAGAGATGTCCGAGAACTTCACGATGCATATCCATCACGGGATCGTCCATCTGCTTCAGTAGCTCCTCGGCTTTGTCCGTCAGCGCGATGTAAATCACGCGCCGATCTTTATCGCAGCGTTTCCGTTCGACAAGCCCCTGCTTTTCGAGCCGATCGATGAGTCCCGTAATTGCGGGGACGACTTGGATCATGCGGGAAGCAATTTCCAGGCACGGCAGTGGCGCCCCTTCTCCTCGAAGAATTCTCAGCACGTTGTACTGAGAAGCGGTCAGGCCGTACTCGCGAAACAGGCGACCAAATCGATTTTGAATCAGATCGCTGGTCCGCATGATTCCCAGCACTGCCTCTTGCTCGCGCGATTTGAATGGATGTTTCTTTTTCAGTTCGTGTTGTAGTCCCTTGGGATTCATGGTCGGTTTCATGCCTCAAAATACTTAAGCGTCATTTAGTTTACGTGTAAACTAAATGGCTGTCAATTGTTTTTGGTCGGGAATCGGGGATTTTTCTCTGGGACTTCGTGAGAATGTGAACATCATAAGAGAAACGTTAAGGAAATGCATGTACCGGCCCGCCTGAAAACCGGGGTTTCCAGCGGGAATCCGTACGAAAGACTGATCACAACTGGTTGCCCAGAAAGGATATCCCCATGCCCGCCCTGCTCTGCCGATTTGCGGCGTGCGTTCTTCTCTCGGTTGTCGCGGTAAACGGTTTTACTCAGTTGCTGGCCCAGGATGCTGATCCGCTACCGCTTCCTGCGGAAACGGAAGAGACGCCGGATGACCAGGAGCTGCCGGCCACAGTCACCGTTGATACCAGTGAAACGGCGTCCGACGAGGCGATTTCCGACCGACTCCTGCGAATCCTCGAAGCGACAGGCTGGTTCACCGATGTCGATGTGACCGTCGAAGATGGTGTGGTGTTCGTCGAGGGACTGGCAGAATCGGAAGCTCGACGGGAGTGGGTGACCCAGCTTGCAAGACGAACGGAAGACGTTGTCGCTGTCGTGAACCGGATGGAGCTTGAAGCGCATCCCCTCTGGGACCTTTCGCCGGCCCGTGCGGAACTCTACGAGATGGTGCGGACGACCATCATTAATCTTCCACTCCTGCTTGTCGCTCTGTTCCTGCTGCTTATTACCGTGTTTGCGGTGCGATTTGCCTACCGAATCTCACACACTCGGTATGAACAGCATTTCGGCAGCCGGTTGTTAAGCGACGTAGCCGCCCGAGCAACGGCCGGGCTGATTCTGGTCATCGGCGTCTATTTTGTGCTTCGGATCTCGGGCTTAACTCGGCTCGCGGCCACAATTCTGGGAGGGACCGGGCTGGTCGGGATCATCTTCGGCTTCGCATTTCGAGATATCGCCGAGAACTTTCTGGCAAGCATCCTGATCAGTCTGCAACGTCCTTTTCGCATCGATGATCTGATTGAGGTCGACAATGTGACCGGCTTCGTGCGCAACGTAACCACCCGAGGCACGGTGCTGCAGACCTTCAGTGGAAACCACGTACACATCTCCAATTCGACGATCTATAAGAGCCGATTGACGAACTTCACGTCCAATCCCAAAACACGTGACGAATTCGTGATCGGTATTGGCTACGACGATCCGATTGTCAAAGCGCAGGAAACCATTCTCGCCCAGCTGAAGCGACATCCCGCAGTTCAGGCCGATCCCGCTCCGATGGTTCTTGTCGATGCCCTCGCGCCCTCGACTGTGAACCTGCGCATCTATGTCTGGGTCGACACCCGGGAATTCAGTCTCCTTAAGGTCCGGTCGGCTCTGCTGCGGCAGATCGTGGCCGAGTTGACCGAAGCGGGAATCAGCATGCCGGATGAAGCTCGCGAAGTGATCTTTCCACGAGGAATCGATATGCGGCTGCATCGTCGCGAACCCGGGCAGCCGAGTCGTGCGATTGCTTCGGAAGCGGCCGCGGCGTCCCATCAGAAAGACGACGTCGACGTTTCCCTTGCCGAGGACGATCTTTCGCAGGAGAAGGAGGATCTGGATCGTCAGCACGCCGAAGCGGACCAGCCCGAGGGGGGAGCGACGCTGATCTGACCAGTTGGCGTGTCAACGATCACTCTGGTGGCAAAATGGTTGAAAGCCGCTCATTCCCACGCGGATCAGACGAAAAATAGGGCATTTGCGGGCCGAAACGTGCTTGGCATGCCATTTGCCATTTCTCCTGATACGAGGTTCGTACATACCCCTATCCAGGAGAGTAAAGATGATGACGCGACAGGAACTCGAAGGACACTGGAATGAGATTCGAGGTCGTCTGCGTGAACGGTGGAGCCAGCTCACCGACGATGAACTCAATGAAGCCTACGGAGACGCCGAGCAGCTTGTCGGCGTGATCCAGCAGAAGACGGGGCAGTCTCGCAGCGAGATCGAGAACTTCATTGAGGAATCGATGGCGGAAAGCTCCAGCCAGTATGAGCAGACCAAGCGGAAAGCTTCCAAGCTCGCCGGGCAGGTTCAGGATCGAGCTCGCGAATACGCCAACCAGGCCAGCGAAAGCTTCAATCAGCAATACGAACAGGCTTCGCATGCCATGCAGGATGGCTATCAGCAGATGGAAGAAGCTGTCCGTCAACGTCCGTTTGAATCGGTGCTGACGACCTTTGGCGTCGGTCTCGTGGCGGGCGTAATCGTTGGTCTCACCTGCGGCCGCCGTTCTTAAGGGCGGTTCGCCAACTTACAAGTCTTCTCAACAGAGAAATAAGGATACAGCCATGACTGCCGCACACAAGAATCGACTGCAGCAGACGACCGGGCAAATTGAAGAGCAATTCCACGGCACGATGCAACGCGCCGATGAGCTGATTTCGACTCATCCGATGACTGCGACTCTGGCCACATTTACGCTGGGAATTATCAGCGGGGTGGTGATCGGAGCCGCTATGTCGGGCGGGCGAACGCACCGAAGCCGGTACAGCCAGTTCTCGGATCAGTTTGACCATCTGTCTGAGTCGTTGCACGCTGCCGTTCCCGATGCGGTCAGCAAGTACTTCGCCAAGTCGCGGCGATAGGGTCAGTGACCCGTATTGGGTCCGATGAGTCGTTTCACCAGGCGAAGTTGATTCAGAAACGAGGGGCAGCAATGTCGAGCACGCAAACTCAATCCGCAGATGCGATTCGAGCGCAGATGGCGATGGCGAGAAATCGTCTGCAGCCGGAAGTGAGTCGGATCGTGGAAGACGCTCAGACCCTGATGGATTGGAAGTATTACCTTCAGAACTATCCGTGGGGGATGATGGCTGCGGCCTGTGTCGCTGGGTACGTGCTGATTCCACAGAAGCGGGAGGTCATCCGCCCGGACGAAAAGACCCTGCGGAAGATGGCCCGTCACGAACGGCTCGTTGTTGCTCCACAGGAAGAGGCGAGTTCTAACGGTCCGATCAAGTCAGCGCTGCTCTTTGGAGTCAGTGCGCTGATGCGAGCGGGTGTGGTTTATGCTGGCCAGCAGTTGGCCAAGGCGTTCGAGAACAACCCGCAGAACTCAACCTCGTCCACCTCTGAACCGAGAAGGGAAGTTCGATCATGATTAGTTCGAAGTCGTCCTCTCGCAGCCAGTCTCCCTGGGGGGCAGGTTATTCTTATGATCCCGGCGGGATTACGGATCGCGATCGCTCCAGCAATAAGTGGGAGCAACGCATGCGGGAGATAGTTCTGTCCTACCCTTATGTCGCTCTGGGAGCCGCCGCTGGTTTGGGAGCGCTGATTGGATTGCTGGTCAAACGAAGATGAATACACAACATCACCGTTCCAACACCGATCCAGGCAGCCGTCTGCAGCGCAACATGGCCTGGCTGGTTCACGATGTCATAGAACTCGTCGAGCTGCAACTTCGTCTCGTTGGCGTCGACGTGTCGGAAGGCGCAAAAGAATCGCGCGTCCCCATTATCCTAATCATTGGTGGGGCGTGCCTGTTTCTTGGGACTGCTCCAGTTCTTCTGGCAGGCCTCGCGCTTTTCCTCGCCAGCGCACTCGAATGGAGTATCGCGGCGAGTCTCTGCGTTGTAGCCCTGATCGGGGTAGTCGTAGCAGCGGCCATGGCTTTCGTGGGATATCGATCGACACGCAAAGCTTTAGGGCTTCTGCATCGCTCCCGTGATGAGCTCGCCGCCAACCTTCAATGGATTAAGAAATCACTGGTTTCCGACGGGTCCGTATCTCGGAGTAAAACCGCCGAGTCGGTATCTCGTTTTCAATATGAAAGGTCGTCTCGATGAGTACCAAGGTGAGCACTTCCCAGCAGGGAAATTTTTCGGTCGGTTCAGGTTCGAACCAGTCGCAAGGCTTGAAGCCCGCAGATGATATCGTGAACTATCTTAAAGCGTACGCCCGGGAAAAACCGGAAGCCGCCGCTTTGTGGTGCTTCGGGATTGGATTCTTTGTCGGTTGGAAAATCAAACCCTGGTAAGAATTATTCTTACCCGTTGACAGAAAGCTTTCGATGGATCAGTACGACGAGGTCGTGCCAAGTTCAACATGGGAACCCGTCGAGGGCGCTCTGATTAAGAGTTTGCCGCCGAAATCAGGAGCCGGTGCGACCGATGATGAATCGGTCGTCCCGGCTTATGTTGTGCGCCTGCCTCCGGCTGTCACGTTCTGTCTCTTCCTTGTGACAACGATTCTCGTGCTGGGGACATTGTCTTATACCCAGGCCGTGTCGTTGCCATTGATGCTGGCCCTGGTCCTGTACCTCGTGTTACGGCCGGCAATGCTTAAGCTCCGGCAGATGAAGATTCCCGCAGCGATCAGTGCCGGAATTTGCCTGATCCTTCCTTCGGCTCTCGTCGTCCTGATCGTCTTCCATCTGGCAACGCCGGTCCGGGAGTTTGTCGCCGATCTTCCGTCGAATATGGTGGTCATCCAGCAGAAGATGCAGGGGCTTACCGAGCAGATCGAGAATGTCGAATCGGCCTCCAAGAAGCTCGAAGAGCTCGGGGACAAAGAGGAGGAAGACGAGGAAGAACCGGTGCCGGTCGAAATCCAACAGCCGCGATTCGCCCCTGGCCTGGCCGTTCTGAGTAGTACCAGTGGACTGGCTGCGGGGTTGATTATCTGCTTCGGGACGCTGTTCTTCCTGTTAACTCACGGCGATCTCATCATTCGGAACGCGTTGCTGGGAATCTCGTCGCAGCGGACGCGGGATCGATTCGCCCGAATCATCGACGATCTTCAGCATGGGATTTCCGGATATCTCTGGTCCGTTACTGTGATCAATTTCTTCCTGGGGGTTGCTACTGGAACTGCCATGTGGTTGATGGGAATGCCCGAGGCTCTGCTCATCGGAGTGATGGCGGCCTTCTTCAACTACATTCCCTTCCTTGGAGCCTGGGCAGGAACGGCGATCGTTGGTGTGGTGGCTATTATCACCTTCGATTCGCTCGGCTATGCACTCCTGATTCCCATCACGTACTTCATGCTGACCTCACTCGAGGGGCAGTTCATCACGCCCTACGTGCTGGGGCGGACGATGAGTCTCAACCCGTTGATCGTCTTTCTGTTTATTGCGATCTGGGGCTGGATTTGGGGAATTGGTGGTGTGTTTCTGGCTGTTCCCCTGCTGGCGATCCTCAACATCGTCGCTGAATACGTTCCCGTTCTCCGGTACATGGAACGGGCGATACGCACCGACTGAGGCGGCCGTCGCGTAACATCGCAGTCTGCTTCCCTACTCAGCTCGCGGAATCCGGTTCAGCGTGTAATACGCCTCCGGATGCAGAAGCGGCCTGTCTTTCTGCGAACGCACCCCGGGGAGCGTCAGTTCGTGGACGTGGCCTTTCTGAAGGCCCTTCACATTCAATACGACGCGGAGGCCATCTTCGGAGACCTCGGCGGATTCGATCACGGGTTTCGTGTGATCGACTTCGGGGCTGCCATACGAGGCCTGATAAATGTACGTGTAGGTAATCATGTCATAACTGGCGGGATCCGAAGCGGTCTCATGGTCGACCGGTTCCGTGAAGACCAGCTCAAAGCCGGTTGATCTCGCCTTCATTTCGAGAATCTCGAACGGAACCTTTCCGGTCCAGTCGAGTCGCTCGACCGCGAAAGGAGCAGTCCCCCGCGAACCCCAGCCGCGGTTCGTGCCGCCGACCATCATGGAACCGTTGGGCAGCATTTCGATGGGAACATTGCCCGATCCAAAGCCCGACCGGAAGTTGAAACACGCCCCCTGCAGATGGCCATCGACCTCCTCCAGGCAGCATCGCATAACGGTGCTTAACGTTTGGTCCGCAACGAAGATCTGACCGCTGAACGGGCCGAATTTCCCGTCGGTTGTATCGCAGGTGATCCCACTGGCCGACTGCCCCATTTTCTTGTAGGGGAAAAGAATGACAGGCGGTTCGTACTCCGGGATTTTCTCGGCTTCGGTCATAAACCGGCTGCCGGACTCCGGCTCTTTGGGAGCCGTCCCCATCTCATCCTCGGCGAGTTCATACCATCTGTTGCCTCCGGGGTGCCCCATGAACTTCCCAGGAATCAGATGCTTCAGCGAACAGGTTCCGTTCCAGGGGCCTTGATTGTCGGTATAGAACATGTTTCCGGCTGCATCCGTCGCAATGCCGCCGGGAGAACGAATTCCGCTGCATGTCGGAACGAGTTCACCGTCCGGCGTGATGCGCACGCACCATCCTCGGTATTCGACGTTGCTCCCGAACGACCCCGTCAGGCAAAGTGTGACCCAGATGTTTCCGTTCGCATCGAATTTGGAGCCGAAAGCGTACTCGTGATAGTCGCCGCTGATGCCCCAGTCATCGTTAACCGTTTCGAACAGCTCGGCTCGACCGTCCCCGTCCTGATCTTTCATTCGGGTCAGTTCGCATCGCTGTGTTGCGTACAGCCAGCCGTCTTTCTCTGCAAGACCGAGGACCTCATGGAGACCATGTGCGTAGCGGGAGAAGTGGCTCGCTTTGACTTCGCCGGCCAGCGGATTGTCGACCATCCAGATCTCGCCACGCCGTGAGGAAATGGCCAGTTTCCCATCAGGCATCAGCTGGAAGGCACCGGCTTCCAGTACGACGTCGTCGGGAACTTCAAATGTGGTGATCTTGTAATAGTCGGCTTCGGTGGGAGTACCGTTATCTTCTGCGATAACCAGAACCGGAACGCAAACCGATGCCAGAAGTAATGTGCAGAACAGTCGAATCATGTTGGTGGCTTTCAGGGATCGAGTAATCCAAAAGAAGTGACGAATTACCATTCGATCGTCTGGGTGATTGTGTGCGAATTCGAGCCGGCAGGCAGAACCAGGATCAACTCCTGTTGTCCCTCGCTGTCTCGGATAAATGCGTCCGTGTTCTCACCCGTGTTGAGTTTCACGCGGTAATTACTGTCGGGCGAATACCAGACGCGATAGCTGTGGCCTTCGATCGCTTCGACCTTCTGTCCGCGACCGGCACGGAAGTAAAGACTCCCCTGCCCGTCGTCATCGGATTGAACAGTCAGAATCCGGCGAAGATCCGGTTCCCGTCCTTCGTGCTTCAGCGGTTCAATCGCGTCTTCGACTTTCACGTTGCCCAATCGATAGCGGAATCGCGGGCGACGTTTCTCATCAAGTTGATAGCCGAGGAAATCCAGATCCTGCGACTCTGCTGCGGGCCACTTTGCATCGCGGTTGTCGAGTCTCGCCAGTGGAGTGGATGATTCGAGTTGGATGACATGGTCCCCGAGCGGTCGCTGCTTCCCCTGGCCACGTCCCCGCCAGTGCTTTCCGGCATCCATGAATGGACCATGCCAGATAAGGCGAAGCGACATGTCACTGGCATCGAATGCAATGTTTGCCTTCTCCGGATAACCAACCGCGATCCCGCGCGGACTGACATGTTCGAAGAAGTTGCGGTAGATGACCGGTTCCTGTTCGGCCACGAGTTCAATCGGATCGGGAAGCAGCCCGTAAGGCACGGCTGCAGAACTTCCGTCTTTAAGGTAGTGCCACATCGCGGCGATCTGCTGACCCGGATCGCCGTTGTAGATCTTTCGATCCGCACTCACTCCTTCCGGGAAGACATTCGGCATGCGGGTTCCCGGGCGATAGCGAATGGGATCCTGCAGATAACGATGGAACCAATCCTCTCGAAGACGTCGCGTCATCGTCAGCAGATCGATGGCCTGAATACCAGTCGCTTCGATAGCGCCGAACGTATGACACTTGATGCAGGAGAGCGAATTGCCACCGACCAGTTCCCGCCCCGTAGCCTTGGCCCGGTGCAGTGATTCTTCAAGGGGCGGAATCGTTGCAGTGGTCTGCTGATCGAGGCGGACGAAAGCCGAGGTCAGATCGGTTACTTCGCCCCCAAACTTCGGCATGCGCGTTTTCATGTAAGGACGATCTTTAGCGCCATTACTGAGGACATGCTTGAGCCAGGACTCGCTGAGCTTGTCGGCCACGCCATCGAGCGGCGGAGGAATGCGGCCTTCATCGCCCATCTCGGGGATGGTCGAGACGAACAGCGGATGTCGGCTCTGCTCCGGGCCGCCGATTTCGTTCCGGGCATGGCAGGCATAACAGTTGAAACGCACCATGGATGCGTGCAGCCGCGCTGCATCACCGCTTTCTCCTTTGTCAACTTCAGTCGAGAGTGCGGTCTGAAGCGCGCTGCGTTGTTTGTCGCTCAGGTTGTAGTCTGGAATCTTCGGAGTTAAATCGGCCGCGACACAGGAGGTCTCGTCTGCAACAGAAGCGGATGTCAACTTCGGTGCCTTCAGACTCGATGCAATCTTCTCGTCTCCGAGTTTCATTTCGTGACACGATGCACAGCCGATCGATGCGAAGAGCCGTTTTCCTTCTTCGACCTGCTCGGGATCGAAGACAAAGCCTTCTTCCTTGTCCGCTTCTTTGGGAGCCGGAGAGTCTGTTAACGAAACGAAGGCGGAGATATCCCCCCGCACGATGCCGGGGCCTTCGATCATCAGTTCCAGCGATTCGTACCCGGAGCCTTCGAAGTACTCAACCAGAATCGGATGCCGCCCCGGTTCGAGTTTCATTGACTCGGAGCGTACCGAGTGAGCATGGATTCCATCATGGGTGATCAGCGTGCGATCATTGATGGTAAGGCGACTTCCATCGTCGGAACCGAGAAAGAACCGATACTCGCCCGCCTGTTCGATATTGAGAAACCCACTGAAGTGGATCGCGAACTGGTCCTTCTTTCCGGCAAGAGAAACATCCAGTGCGACAGAGACTCCGCTTCCAGTCGGAGAGTCGACCGGAATGTCGGAAAGCTGGCTGTAGCGACCGGCGTAGAGTTTGTAGTTCCAGTGTGGCTGCGAAAGACTTGGATCGCGTTCACGCAGCAGATACTCCGCCAGTTCGATCGGTTCGTCTTCCTGGAGGTTGAAGTTGGGCATTCGCCCCGAAGGACGCACGGCATGCGGATCCTTGAGGAACTCGGCGAGAGAGCGAACGGAATACTTTCGTTCCAGGCCGAGCAGTGGAACGGTGGTGCCGGTCGGTGTCTTCACATCGCCCTGCTGCGGAGCGTGACAGGCGACGCAGCCGGTCTCGCGAAACAACTTCGCTCCCTTGGCCGCGTTCTTTCCATTAGGGGCCTGATGGATCGGACTTCCGGTCGAGGCCAGAAAATGAACGATGGGTTCTACGGATTCCTTTCGCTGTTCCGGGGTCTGGCCGGCGAACAGGTCCGGCATCGTCGTTCCGGGTTTAACGTCATGTGGAGCCGTCAGGAAGTCGAGCAGGTACTGCGGCTGAATCCTCTGCCCCACGGTCGACAGGCGAGGAGCGGTCTTCGTGGAGACGACCTTCTGTAAGTCATCTTCAAGCTCGTGGCAGGAAGCGCAGTTGAGTTCGCCCAGAAGCAGACGGCCGGCAGCGGCCATGTCGGCTGAGGGGCCGGTATGAAAGCGTTCGAACCCGGGCACGATCGGACGAGCAGCAAGTTTTGAGAAATCGCGCGGGATTGCCCAGATGTTTCGGTAACGGACTGGATTGCCGTGATTCTGCAGAAACAGCGGCCCCGGTTCAGCGGATTCTTTGTTGGGGGCCCCCGGGGACGGCCCCGGCAGTTCGACGTCATCGTGAATGACGACGCCATTGTGGCGAACAGTTACTCGCGCGTTACTGCTCTTCTTGCCATCCTTATCGTATCGAGCGGCCATGAAGTCGATGTCATAGGTCTGCCAGCTGAGAGGAGGCAGGCACATGTTGAGGTCCGGATCTTTGAGCGAGTAAAGCCCGCCGCACTCGTTGTTTTTTCCTGCCAGGCCGAATGAATCGAGAACCTGAACTTCGTATCGTCCCTGCAGATAGACACCACTGTTAGCTCGGCCCTGCCCGCGTGCGTCTGGCATATAGGGGAGTAGGAACTCAAGGTGCAGTGTGAAGTCCTCAAAGGTCGTCGTGCCGGATGCTCCTTCCTGAAGCAGTCCGTCCTCGGTCATCCTCGCCGATTCTTTCCAGTGCTTTTGCAATGTTTGTGTCTGGCCATTGAACAGAATGGTGGCATTTTCCGGTGGGGCTTTCGTGAGCGTCGGGCTCTGGCGGTCGACCTTCTCGTAGCCGTCAACAAGATCCAGGACATCGTCGGAGTTGGCTTCGAGTCGTGTGGGAGCTGATCCATCCCATCCGGCTCCCGGCAGGCCGCCTGCATAAATCACGCATTCGAATTCCCCGTCTCCGAGAGCGATCACCTGCACTCCTCGGCCTTCGGTGACGTATTCGCCCTGCGTTTGAAAATCAGGGAGAGCGGCAGCCTCCTGCCGGGACGTCACGGCAGGGCCTGCAGCGAAGGCGGCCTGAGCACGCTGTTGCCCGCTCAGAAATGCACTTCCGAACAGGACGATTACGAGGCAAGGTGCGAAGGGAAAGCGAGAACTCATCATGAGGTGGCTCGAACTGGGAATGCAGAGATGAGAAATGGGGTTGTGACTTGTGCGAACCGTAGCACGATCAGTGAAACGAGACAACAGAATCGATCGGATCCGGTTGATGGGTTGAATGTCGCTGGGATTTCCCAAAACGTTTACTAATGATCAATTCTGGGGTCAGGTCCTTGCGTCGCCCCTCGGGGAACCTACAATGAACGACATGGACGTGGGTGCCCAGTCACCGTGACGATCCATTTCTCTCTGGTGAGTACGACCTATGGCAGCTCGTTCTCTTAGTCAAAACATTTGCAGGGTCAGCGAGGCGTTCGACGGGCCCTGTTAATTGAAACCACGGTTTTATCAACTCGATAACGTGGTCTGACTCTGGAACACCGCCAACTCAGGTTCGTGAATGCAGCTCCCGGAACGACTTCGCAGCGAAACGCAGACCTCACATCACCGACTTCATCAACTTATCGATGCCAATCGATTGACGAGTGATCTCGGCTCCTACAAAGACGGTCTGTCCCGATATCTGTCGGTGGTGGAGCCTGCCGAGACGAGTCTGGCTTCGCTGGTCGAGCAGTTTTCTCTTGAAGAACAGCTCCCGCCGCACTGGCACGAGCGACTGCAGAAAGCATCGTGGCTGCGTGAAGACCTTGCTTGTCTGAATGGTCTTCAGCAGAACGTCGAGTCCGCTCAGCGGGATCAAATGGCAGGCTATGGCGAAGCTGAAACGATGGACGAGGCTCTGGCACTGATCGCAGGCCGGTGTTACGCCCTCGAGGGCATGACTCTGGGCGCGACGAGAATGGCCAGCCTCGTGCGAGATCGTCTGGATCTGGCGCCGCAGAGCGGTTGTCGCTTCTTTGTTGGTTACGGGCCGGAAACCTCGAATTACTGGAAGGCCTATCGCGCGTGGTGCGAAGCCATTAACGTCGACCATGAGACTGCCGTAAAAGGTGCTCACGAGGTGTTCCGTGCGTTCGAACTGAGCTTCTCTGGCGATGCTGCGGCACTGGAAAGTGCAGGAACTGATGTTTGATCCGTCGATGCCGTCCTCCCCTCTCGAAGGTCCGGTCGATCTGACCAACTGTGATCGCGAGCCGATCCATATCCCCGGCGCTATCCAGAACGACGGGGCACTCATCGCCATCGAGATTGAGTCCCGGCGCGTTCTTGCGGCAAGTAAGAACTGTCCCGAGGTTGTCGGAGCTTCTGTCGATGACTTGTTGCAGAAACAGTATGACGCGGTCATCCCCGCGTTTGCGGAGATTTTTGAGGAGGCATGTCAGCAGTCAGAAGGCAAACAGGTTAAACGGCGATCTGTCGAGCTTCCGGTCGGCTCCCGCATCGCTTCTGCTCATCATCACCGTGGGTACTGCCTTATTGAAGTGCTGACGGCTCAGGAAGTCGAGGACGTTCAGGCGTCAGATCTTGTCGGGCGGCTGTTCGTCGAAATGGAAGGGCAAACGCTCGAAGAGATCTACGATTGCGTCGTCCAGACGATTCAGGATTTCACCGGGTTTGATCGCGTCATGCTCTACCAGTTTCTGGAAGACGGTCACGGCAGCGTGATCGCGGAAGCCAGGCGGGAAGAACAAGAGGCATTCCTGGGGCTGCATTATCCCGCGACAGACATCCCGGCCCCTGCGCGGCGACTTTACGAGTTGAATCGCATTCGGCTGATTTCTGATGTCGAGGCCCCGACTGTCGACATGATCTCGGCGGCAGGGAATGAACCGATCGATATGTCGTTCGCGACCCTCCGGGCGATCTCGCCGATCCATGTCGAGTATCTAAAGAACATGGGCGTGCAGGCGAGCATGTCGATCTCCGTCATGCGAGGTCAAAAGCTGTGGGGGCTGATTGCCTGTCACCACAATTCCGCGAAGCACGTCAGCCCGGGGATGCGTGATGCATGCGAACTGGCAGGTGCACTGCTTTCGACTTTCTTAATGAGTCGAATGCAGCAGGCACAGCTCGAGCGAAAGGTAGAGGTGAACCGGGCGATCGCGGAGAATCTCGCTTCCATGGGGCGATCGGCAGATATCACGAGCGGTCTTGAACGGTCTGCCCGCTGGTTGTGCAGCCTGTTTGACGCCTGCGGGATGGTCTGGCAGTCGGGAAGCCACAACTTCTATTGGGGCGAGCTTCCCAATCAGGAGGCAGTTGCCGAACTGCATCAGGCTCTGGCCGTCCGGCCGGACCATGCGATTACCTATACCGATCAGATCTCGGGCTGGCTCCCCTCTGCTGCTTCGTACGCCGATCGTTGTGCCGGCATGCTTGCGATTCGACTCGGTCGTCGCGAGGGGGGCGTCTTTCTGTTCTTTCGCCCGCCGTACAAAGACACGATTACGTGGGCCGGCGACCCGAATAAGTCGGTGACTAACGAAGAGGGCCGGCTGACCCCTCGCAAATCCTTCGATGCGTTTCAGCAAAGAGTCGAAGGGAAAAGTCGCCCCTGGACGCAGTTGGATCGGGAAGTGGCGGAAACTCTCGCGGCTGGCATGAAGACGATCTTCGTTGAGCAGGCCGAACAGGTTCGCAAAGTCAACGACGAACTGCGAACGCTCAACGCCGATCTGGACGCCTTCGCTTACGCGGCTTCGCATGACCTGAAAGAACCGCTGAGAGGCATTAACCATTTCGCCTTCGTGCTGGAACAAGCCGAAGAAGTGGGAGATGAAAGCTATACGCGGGGGCTGCAGGGACTGAAACGGCTCACGTCGAGAATGGAAGAACTGCTCGACGGTTTGCTTCGATTCTCGCGTGCAGGCCGGTCCGAACTTCGAATTGAGAAGTTTGCGCTTGCCGAGACGGTCGATCAGATGAAAGATGTACTCTTCGGAGGGCTTCCCCCGGAGAACGTTGAGATCGTCGTACGGCACAACGGCCCGGTGAAGGGAGACTTCGCCTGCGTCCGGGAAATCCTCGGCAACCTTGTCAGTAACGCGATCAAATATAACGACAGCGAAACGAAGCGGGTCGAAATCGGAATTGAGCCGGCCTCCGAGACGCCGCTGGCCTCCGTTTCCGAGCCGTCCGCCGGAGTGATCTTCGTTCGTGACAACGGAATCGGAATTGATCCGGCGTTTTACTCACAAATCTTCGAGATTTTCCGTCGGCTCCACGACCGGGATGCCTATGGTGGAGGGTCTGGGGCCGGTTTGACGATCGTCCGCCGAATGGTCGAGCGTCATGGCGGAGCGATCGTGGCTGAGTCAACCAGCCAGGGAACGACCTTCTACTTTACACTGGGACAGACATCATGAGCGAGGGTATCGCATCACTCCTCGTTCGAGCGGCCTGTGGCCCAGACCTTGTCGTGCAGTCTTTGCCGGCTGTATCACGAACCGGTCGAAGTCCCTCTTCGGCGAAACGCAGGACGGATACTCCGTGTGTCCGCTGGAATGTGTTTTTGACCAACGTCAGCGAAATGAGGTCGATGATGCTATCGCTGGTCTCCATGCGGGCCTTCGGCCTGGGCGACGGAACGCAATGCCTGACGATAGGGAGGGCGTTGCATGAGTAGTGGCGAACCGAAGATCCAGCGGATTCTACTCATCGATGATTCCCCCGAGGATCGTGCACGGATTCGTTCCGCTCTGATTCAGGGAGGTGTGGACCGACGGTACGAATTTCGAGAAGCGTCGAACGGTGAGGACGGTCTGAAGCTATGTCGGGCATGCACGGACTGGCCGATCGACTGCATCATTGTCGATATTCATATGCCCAAATTGAATGGGCTGGAATTGCTCAATCAGCTGAAAGCCCGGAAGAGCGAGCGGGTTACGAAGTATCCCGTGATCGTGATGACGGGAAGCTCTGAAACTGACGACGCACGCGAAGCGTTGCGGTCTGGTGCTCAGGACTATGTCACCAAGAACGCCATCTATCCTTCGGTGCTCTTCCGTGTGGTCGATAACGCAATAGAACGCCACGCGATGCTCAGGCGGCTGCATGCAAGCGAACGCCGGGCCGCTTCGGCGAGCCGCGCCAAGTCGGCGTTCATCGGAAATATCAGTCACGAGATCCGTACGCCGATGACTGCTGTTCTCGGGCTGTGTGAACTGCTGCTCGATACGGAAACGACCGAAGATCAGCGGAATATGCTCACGATGATCCGGGATAACGGGAAGTATCTCGTCGAGATTGTGAATGATCTGCTCGATCTCTCCAAAATGGAAGCGGGCGTTCTTGAGATTGAAGATTCACCGACAGCGCTTCCGGCTCTTCTCAACGAGCTGTTCAACCTGATGCAGGTTCGAGCCAATGAGAACAACGTGGAGCTTCAACTCGACGCAGCGGCCGATCTGCCGGAGTTGATTCTGGTCGATCCCATTCGACTTCGACAGATCCTGCTGAATCTGTTGGGTAATGCGATCAAGTTCAGCCCGGGCGGAAGTGTGACGCTCAGCGTTTCCCGGGAGCTGCACGCCGAGCGGGAAGTCCTTATTTACAACGTGATCGATACAGGCTGCGGCATTGCGGAAGAAGATCTCGATCTGATCTTCGAGCCGTTTGCGCAGTCGGGAGGAGACCAGAAGCAGCGAAGTAATGGCACGGGACTGGGGCTCTCGATCAGCCGGCGTCTGGCTCAGGCCATGGGCGGAACGGTGAGCGCAACCAGTAAAGTGGGGCAAGGCAGTAAGTTCACGCTTACCGTGCCGCTGGTCTCAGCGTCGCGACAGGACGATCCCTCCTCCGCACACGTCATCTCACTCACGGACGGCAACCAGGTCAATCTGGAGAACTGCCACGTGGTTGTCGCCGAAGATGTACGCTCCACTCAGGTTCTGCTGAAACGAATCGTCGAGGCGGCTGGCGGGCGGATTACCATTATCGAGAACGGGAAAGATCTCCTGGAGCTTGTTCAAAAGCAGGCCGAATCGATCTCAGTTGTCGTGACCGACGTTCAGATGCCGGGCGTGAACGGGCTCGAAGCGACTCGGCAGATTGCAGCGATCGACGATCACCTGCCCGTCATTGTCCTGACAGCCGATGCGTCGTCAAAAACACGCAAGGTTGCTTTGGAGGCAGGCGCGAAGGCGGTTGTCACCAAGCCAATTGATCGAGCGACTCTGCTGGAGACGATCTCCGAACTGAGCGACAGCCGTCGAATGTCATTCGATCACTAGAGCAGTTCCATGCTTCCCCGCCGTCGTCTGGTCGCCAGCGTCTGCGTTGCTCGCCGCCCACTACTTTTTCGTACGCTCGACGCCGTCGACCTTTAGCAGGTCCTCCGCTTCCACGATAATTCTCGCGACTTCAACCAGCTTCTTTCGCGAATCGTTCGCCATCTTCTGCAGCGTGCGATAAGCCGTGTCTTCGTCGATCTCCCGCTGTTTCATCAGCTGCCCCTTGGCCCGTTCGATCCACTTCCGGGCATCGAGAGCGGCTTTGAGTTCCCGGTTTTCCTGCATCAGTTCCTGGAATTCCCGAAAGCGTCGCAGGACGAGATAGATCGACGGGCGCAGGTCATTCAGTTCGACTGGCTCGGTCAGATATGCCATGACATGATCCTGCAGAGCGTGCTCGACCTTCTCCAGTTCCGCCGACGGAGAGATGATGATCGAGGGAATCGGCTGCTTTCGTCCGCACTGGATCAGGGCTTCGATACCATCCATGTCGGCCAGATGTGTACTGGCAATCAGCAGCTCGGGCGGCTTGCGTCGAACGGCATCGATCAGTTCATGTCCCTTATCGGTAACAATTGGAACCTGATGATCCAGTGCAAGCAGCATCTGCTCGATAATGGGTCGAACGATCTCGTTCCCGTGGGCGAAGTAGATCCTAACATTTTCAGTCGCGAGATCGGTCATTGAGGTGAAGCGAAAGTCGAGGGATTGTTTGCGGGGGCGGTTTCGAGCAACGGTCCAGAGGGTGTCCGGAAATGTCCGTAAAATATACTCGCGTTCCCTGCGTGTTTCCACGGGTTTTAGGAGAACTTCCGGACAGAGCGTCCGGGCGGACATCCTGCAGGACTTCTGCCCGGATTGCGAAATCACGACGAACGCTTATTGATCGGCTCCCTCTTATGTTAAGCTGATTCGGCTGTCGATTTGAAAGACTCCGATTCTGCAACTCTGCGATAAGGGCACCCTCCCCATGCGTGTTCGATTGAGTTTTCTGTTTTCCGCGCTGCTGTTTCTCTCCCCTTTGTTCGTGGCCGAGCGGGCAGCCGCTGCTGACAGGAAACTGCCAAATATTGTGCTGATCGTTGCCGACGATCTCGGTTATCGGGAACTTGGCAGTTACGGGCAGGAGAAGATTCGTACGCCTCGGCTGGATGAACTGGCCCGTGAAGGGATGCGATTCACGCAGTTCTATTCGGGCAACGCCGTCTGTGCTCCTTCCCGATGTGTGCTCATGACAGGCAAACATCCCGGGCATGCCGCCGTGCGGGACAATCGATCGACGCCTCCTGAGGGACAGTGGCCGATCCCGGATTCGGAAATCACGATTGCTGAACTTCTGGAGGAGCTGGGATACATCTCCGGAGCGTTCGGCAAATGGGGACTTGGTGGTCCTGAATCGACGGGACGTCCGATGGTTCAGGGGTTTGACCGGTTCTTCGGGTACAACTGTCAGTCGCATGCTCACAGCTATTATCCGTCCTATCTCTGGAGCGACGAGCAGCGTATCGCTCTCAAGAACGATCCTCCGGTTCCAGGACATGCCGGCTTGCCGAAGGGAGCCGATCCCGCTGATCCTCGTAGCTACGATGTTTTCAAGGGGGATGATTATGCCCCTGAGCGGATCAACGAGCAGGCCGTGAAGTTCGTCCACGACAATAAAGACCAGCCGTTTTTCCTCTACTATCCCACGATCATTCCGCACGTGGCTTTGCATGTGCCAGACGAAGAGCTCGCCGAGTATCTCGAACTCAATTGGGACGATCCTCCCTTCACCCGACCGAGAGGCGGCTACACGCCTCACTTCACGCCGCGGGCAGCCTATGCGGCGATGATTACGTACATGGATCGCGCCATCGGGAAGGTGCTCGATGCAATCGCTGAACATGATTTGACCGACGATACCATCGTGATCTTTTCCTCCGACAATGGCACGACGCATCTGAAGGACGAAGTGGACTACGATTTCTTCAAGAGTGTCGGAGAACTCCGTGGCCTGAAGGGATCGCTCTACGAGGGGGGAATTCGGGTCCCCTGTCTGGTGCGCTGGCCGGGCCATGTGGAAGCAGGATCGGTCAGTGATCGCGTTGCAGGCTTCGAGGATATCATGCCCACGATTCTCGATCTAATCGGCCATGAGAATGCTGTTCCTGAAGAGATCGACGGTATTAGTTTTGCTCCGACGCTCCTGGGAAAGGACCAGAAGCCACGTCCGTTTCTGTATCGGGAGTTTGCCAGCTATGGTGGGCAGCAAATTGCTCGAGTCGGCGACTGGAAAGCCGTGCGACAAAACATGCGAAAAGGCAATCTCGACATTGAGCTGTACCATTTGGGCCGCGATCCGGGAGAGTTGAACGATGTGGCGGACAATCATCCTGAGATCGTGGAACGACTCAAAAAAGTGATGCAGGAGCAGCACACTCCATCTAAGGAATTCCCGCTGAAGCCGATCGATTGAGACCAGACGCGGTCCCTTGAATTGAGACGTCCATTGCTCACAATTTGTGCTCATTGAGCGCGGAGTGACACCCGTGGGTTACCGGCTGAAGAAGAACGAAGGCATCGAACAGGGGGTTCGTCGGATCGCCCGGGAGCAAATTCAGAAATCGCTTGATGAGTTGTCCGACTCCGAGCTGAAGATCTCCCTTAAGGTTCACCGAATCCGTAAGCGTTGCAAGAAGTTGCGGGCCGTCGTTCGGCTGGTACGACCGGCTTTGGGGCAGACCTGCGATCGCGAGAACGCCAACTTTCGGGATACCGCCAGGCTGCTCTCGCGGGCCCGCGATGCAAAAACAGCTCTGGACACGTACGACGAAGTCATGGAAACCTTCGCCGACCAGGTTCAACGGAAGGCGTTCGGCTCGATTCGTCGTGAGCTGACCGAGCGTCGGAAAGCTCTGCTCGACGAAGGAATCAACCTGAAAGATCGACTGCGCGAAGCAGCCGGACGGCTGGAAGCTGCGCGAGATCGAATCCCGACCTGGCAGCTTTCGGAAGAAGGATTTGCGGCTGTACGCGGCGGACTGAAGAAAACCTATACCCGAGCCTGCAAAGAGATGGATCGCGTGGGGGAAGATCCGACCGACGAGAACTTTCACGACTGGCGGAAGCGGGTGAAGTACCACCGTTATCACTGCCAAATTCTGTCGCCGCTCTGGCCGGCCGAAATGACCTCACGGCAGGATGAGGCGGACCGGCTGGGCGATTATCTTGGAGACGATCACGACCTCGCAGTCCTGCGAGCACAGGTTGTCGAGACCCCGGGCGCTTTCGGAACCGAACGGGATATCCAGGCCTTCCTCGGCCTGGTCGATCAGCGTCGAGAGCTCCTTCAACAAAAGTGTTTTCTGATCGGGCGGCGGCTCTTTGCTGAGAAACCAGGCTCGATTTGCAAACGAATCGGCAAGTACTGGGATGTCTGGCAGCTCTAACTCGCTATCCGTTAATCACCTCTCCACCGTTGGGATGCAGGACCTGACCGGTCATATAAGAAGCGTCCTCGGAAGCGAGGAAGACGTAGCAGGTGCCAACTTCGGAGGGTTGCCCTGCCCGGCCGAGCGGAGAGTCGCTGCCGAACTTGCTCACCTTCTCCGCATCGAAAGAAGCAGGGATTAAGGGCGTCCAGATCGGTCCGGGCGCGACCGCATTGACACGAATGCCTTCCTCGGCAAGTTTTTGCGAGAGGGATCGCGTAAAGGCGACAATGGCCCCTTTTGTTGCGGAGTAGTCGAGTAATCCAGGGCTGCCGCGATAGGCGGTCACCGATGTGGTGTTGATGATCGTGCTTCCCTTCTGCTTGCGAAGATGCGGAAGCGCGGCCTGCGTCAGGAAGAACATGGAGTAGATGTTCGTGCGGAACGTCTGCTCAAGCTGCTCTTCGGTGATTGCATCGATGTCTTTGGCTTCATGTTGCTCGGCTGCGTTGTTCACAAGGATATCGAGTTTACCGAACGTCGCGACTGTTCGCTCGACAGCTTCTTCACAGAACTCTTTCCGGCCAATGTCGCCTTTGATCAGCAGACTCTTGCGGCCTTCCTGCTCGATGAGTCTGGCAGTCTCTTCGGCGTCCTGCTGCTCTTCAAGATAGACGATCGCCACATCAGCGCCCTCCCGGGCGAACATTACGGCCGCGCTGCGGCCGATACCGCTGTCTCCCCCCGTAATCAGTGCGACTTTGTCCCGCAATTTATCGGAACCCTTGTAGTCCTCACGGATGACGATGGGTTCGGGGTCCATTTTGTGCTGCCGCCCTGGTTGCCGCGACTGCGATTGAGCGGGGCGCTGTTTGCCTCCTGAGGCTCCTCTTGATTTGGATTTGTTGGCCATCGCGATGGTCCTTTCGTTCGTTGATTCCCAATCGGCGCGAAAAAACGCCTCTCGGATGGCGACATGCAAGTCGAGCCCGAGAGGCGTTCGTGTTGTGTCAGGCTGTGGCAGCCGAATTGATTGATTTACTCAGCTGCGTGAGTTTCTTGTCCGTCGTTTCTTCTTCGTTGAGGTTCTGACCCAGCTCGGACTTCGCCGTTTTGTAGCCAAGCAGTTCCGCCCAGGTGCAGAGCGTTCCGTACGTGGCGATCTCATAATGTTCGACCTTCTGGGCGGCGGCGATCAGAAGCGCATCCATAACTTCCGGATCGGCGTCCTCGCTCATCAGGTCCTCTCCTTCTTCGAGCAAGCCTGCCATGGCCTCGCATTTCTTCGCTCGTGCGGCCTTACCGGTATCTTCGAAAGCCTTCTCGACCCGTTCGATCTGTTTTTCCGTTTCCTTCAGATGCTCCTGAAAGGCCTTCTTCAGTTCTTCCGAGGACGCCTTCTTCGCCATCTTGGGAAGAGCCTTGGTCAGTTGTTTCTCTGCACTGAGTACGTCGCGAAGTTCGTCGTAGAATGCATCTTCCAGTGTCTTCATCGCCATCGTTGATATCTCCTGTGGACGTTTTGAATCCGGGCCATCTGAGCCCGCTCGTTCACGTGAGAGCAACGAACGTGCCGAGCGAAAGGATCTCATCCGACTCGTGGCAATTCGTGAGATTGCTTTCCATTGGGGAACATTCTCACGTAGTTTGGCCGATTTCTCCGATCACCGGCGGTTCAGTCTCCGTGCGAGGTGACTGAACCGATGATCCAATTGCGATCAGCCTGTTTCGGTGTCGATCAGCAGAAAGACAATTCAGCTGAAATCCAGCAGAGGCAGCAGTTCTGCGAGCAGGACTTCGTCGACCCGCAGTTCGCTCCGAGCCCGTGCCGTCTGACGGGCCCTGGCGATCAGTTGCACAAGTTCGCCGGTCTCACCGGCCGAGAGGAGACCGGGGTGGATGTAACTCTTGCGGCAAACCGATTTCGTGTTGCCCAGTCCATTCGATGCCTGACAGACCGCGTCTCGAACGAGTTTCTTTCGGGCCGTCGGCGACAGGTCCTCTTCCATTTCTGACAGAGCGGACAGAGCCAGGACGCTTCCCCACCACGTGCGAAAGTCCTTCGCCGTGATGGCTTCGCCGGAGATCTCGCGAAGGTACTCGTTGACCGAAGTCGAATACACATGGCAGATCTCGCCAGCGTCGTTGTAGTAGCAGAACAGATATTGCCCGCTGATCTCCTCACACTGGCGAATGACCTTGGCCGTTTTGGGATCGTGGAATTCAATCTCCTGAAGTTGTCCACTCTTGCCGGGAAACTCCAGAGAGATCCGGGGTCCGTCGACATCGACATGCTCCGGCGTCAGCGTCGTGGCTCCGTGGGAGCCGTTCTGAAGAGCGTATCGCTCGCCGCCGACTCGGATATGAGCCTTATCAAGCAGGCGAACGACCCCGGCAAGCACTCGCCGCTTCGTCAGTTTCCGGCCTTTAAGATCTTCCCGAACATGGCGACGAATACGAGGCAGACGTTCGGAGAAAAGATGAAGTCGATCGAACTTCGTGAGACTGCTGATCGCTTCCCAGTGCGGATGATACAAATACTGCTTGCGCCCCGCGGCATCGCGTCCGATGGCTTGGATGTGGCCGTTACTTCGTGCGCAAATCCAAACTTCCTCCCAGGCCGGTGGGATGACGAGGGCTTCGATTCGTTGAATCGTGCGGACACCTGTGAGACGGCGTCCTGTGTGTGAATGATAGGTGAAACCGCCGCCGCGACGTCGACGGGTGAATCCCTGCGTGAAGCTGTTGATATAAATGAGTCCGGCCTTCCTGGCACGGCGGCGGTGGCGTTTGACCGCGGGCGGTATAACCGCAGATTTTCCCATGTTGTCTGTTCCAATGCTGCTAGTCTGAGCGGGATCTGTTCGATGGGCATGGTGTCAGGTTAGCCGGCGGGGGGCCGTAGAGTCGCGTCCCGTCTGCGCCATATCGTCCGCCGTGCACGGGACAGTCCCACGTCTGGGCGGCGGGGTTCCAGCGGACGACTCCTCCGAGATGGGAGCAGACCGGATTGAGTCGAAACTCACATCCTTCCAGGTTTCGACAAATGGCCGTGTGTTGTCCGTCGACCAGACCGACTCGTCCTTCTCCGGGAGCAAGTGAGGCGGGATTGACCTCGGGGGCGGGAAGAATCCGCTGGGCATAGCTGACCAAGGCCGGGAGCATCTCTGAAGCCACGCGGGGGAGCCCGCTCAAGCAGGACCGCCTCGGTGAAAGGCGGTTGGCCAATGCGGTTTTCTCTCCGGCGATCTGGGCAGCGATCAGCGAAGCAGCGGCCGTTCCCCAAGTGAGTCCAGCACCGCGGAAACCAGCCGCAAGCCAGATGTTATCGCGGTGAGGAATCGGACCGATGAAAGGGAATCCATCGGCAGGATCAAAGTATTCCGCACTCCACTCGGCCAGAATCTCGGTCGCACGAAAACGATCCGCGACATACTTGCGAAGGGTGGCACGGCTGGAGTGGGGATGGTTCGTTCCGGTGCGATGATCAGCGCCTCCGACCATCAACAGTCGCGGATCGCTGCTGTTGACTCGTCGAATGTAGTAGTAAGGGGAGCGGTTGTCCCAGAACAGCCCGTCCGGTTGCTCTTCTTCCACACGGGCGACCAAGGCATACGACTGGTAAGCGGGGAGCAGAAGATCGAGGCGTAGCACATTCGTATAATTGCTGTGAACCGCACAAACGACGGAGTCGCTGAAGACGTCGTGTCCCCCGGCTCGTAGCGTAACGCGATCAAACTCTCCGGCGATGGTCACATGGGTCTTTTCGAAGATTCGCCCCCCGGCGGCTACGACTCTATCAGCAAGTGTTTGAAGATAGGCGTAACTGTTGATCCTCGCCATGCCCGGGATTCGATAACCGCAGGCAGCGTGACGGAGTGGCAGATTCTCTTCCCAACTGGCTTCGAGGCCGAGCTGGCCGCAGAGTTCGTAATCTTTTCGAAGCTGATCGCGATCCCGCAGTGTTTCGCAGTAATGCCAGCCAGGAACCCGTTCGAACTCGCAATCGTCTCCCGCCCACTTTTCAATCTGGTCGATCGCCTGCAGTCGTAGCTGGACCGCGGTTCGTGCATCGCTCAGTTTCTGTGTTCTCAACAGAGTGGACGGGCCGTTCTCCGGGTGGGCATCGAGATGACCGGTACTCGCTCCACTCGTTCCTGCGCCAATGACAGCCGCCTCGAAAACGGACACCTGAAAGCCGCGCTCAAGAAGTTCAAGAGCCGTTGAGAGGCCGGTGATCCCCGCTCCAACCACAGCGACTTCGGTGTAGAGGTCGTCCTGGAGGGCGGCGAATCGTGGCGAAAGCCCAGGCGAACCTGCGGCCGGACCGCGTACCCAGAACGAATGATGAATCTGAAGTGACATAATAACCGCCTGGAGCTTGCCGATCCTTCATACGGCTCCCTTTGCCTTTTCGTTAACCCTGAAGTAGCGACTCCGCCCCGTCGATCCAGACTGGTGTGCCCGTAATGTGCCCAGCTGCCTCGCTGGCGAGGAAGACGACGAGTTGTCCGACCTGTTCCGGCTTCCCCATCTCGCCGTGCGTCAGCGGAATATTTCCTTCGGGAAACTCGACCGGCGTTTCGATGACCTCGAGATCTCGTTTCTCGGTCTTCGCATGAATTCCCGTATCAAAGGCTCCCGGACAAATCACGTTGACGCGGATCTTAGAAGGAGCGAGCTCCAGCGCGAGCATCTGTCCGAAAGCGAGTTGAGCCGCCTTGCTTGAGGCGTAGGCCGATGCTCCTTCGTTGCTGAAAACTCGAGTTCCGTTGACCGATGAGATGATTGCGATACTGCCGCCTCCCGCTTTGCGAAGCTCAGGAACGGCGTAATGAACGGTCAGAAACGAACCATTCAGATTGACATCAATTGTCTTCTTCCACTCCTCGGCCGAGATCTCGTCGACGGGGGCCCACGTTCCATTGATTCCGGCGTTCACACAAACAGACGTCAGCTTTCCCCACTTGTTTACGATCTGTTTGACGGCCGCGTCCATCTCTCCGGGAACAGTCACGTCTCCGACAACCGCCAATCCTTCGCCGCCTTCGTTGTGGATCATCTCCACTACGGCGTCGAGTTCATCCCGTTCTCGAGCGGTGATCGCGACCCGGGCTCCCGAGCGAGCTGCCTCCAGGGCGATGGCTTTCCCAAGTCCTTCACCGCCACCGGTAATCCACATGACCTTATCGTTGAGTGCGACCTGCATCGTTCCTCCCGTCTCGTGCTGAATGAGGTGTCCAGCAGTCGTGAAGCAACTTCCGCGCCGTTGCAATGCGTGTCACTGGAGTTGACTGGTGTCCTGATCAGGTTCCCAGCCGGCAGCGGATGGAATGTGGCGCATGGAAAAAGCCCGCATCTCAGACAGCGGGCTTTCCGCAGGGAGTCGGGATTAGCAGGTCATGCATCGACCCTGGCCGGCTCAGCGGTTCGCATTCGTCCCTTGCCATTGACGGCGATTGCGTACCGCGGCTGACGGTGGTTGACCGTATTTCGAGGTTCACCAATCATCGCTTCGTAGATTTCTTCGTATTCGACAGCCATGTGAGCCAACGACAGGCGACTGACCGCAGCGTTGCGACAATGACCACGGTCAATCACGAAACACTCACGGATTGCACGGACGAGATCCCGTGTGCTATCCGGAGTCGCGAGTCGCCCGATATCCGGACTCACCAGGTCGCTAAGACCGTTGACATCGTATGCTGCAACAGGAATCCCGCAGGCCAGTGCCCGGCCCACCGCCAGCTCCGCTGCAAGATCTCCCGGGCAAGTCACGATGCAAACCCGGGCCTGAGAAAGGATGGCTCGTTCTTCGTCTTCGAGCAACTCGCCGAGATATTGATCCTGGGTCTTGAGCCTGGGCGCAATGTGATGATCGAAGTAATCCCGATCGACAATCGGCCCAATAACGTCGATCGGCATCCCCGCTTCATACGAAGCGTCGATTGCGTAGTGCAGATTATTCTCAGGCGTAATTTCCCCGCTCCAGAACGCCCGGCGAGTTGGAGCACGAAAATCTTTCTTCCAGTAATCGGTCTCGACTCCCGGATGAATGACGCGGGCATCCCCAACTCGGTCCCGCCACAGGTCGGCATAATGGTCGGAAATCGCGACGAAACGCGTGTCGTGATGTTCTCGAAGTTCTGTCAACGATTCGGGCTCAGCAGGTGGCTCTGCGAGCGTCACGACTACCGGGCAATCGGTCAGCGGCTGACGGCGGAACAACTGCGTGTCGGTGTCGAACGTATGCAGGAGATCGATCTGAAACTCTGCGAGCACCGGATCCGCAGCATCTTCTTCCGCGGAATCCCCCAGTGGTTCGAAAGAATCTTCAGCGACTGAGTAGGCTTCGTTGTTGCCGAAATAGACAACGCGGTGTCCGCGATGGCTAAGCTCGACTGCATAGGCCCTGGCAAGATGTTCGACGTCTTCTGAACCTTCCAAAGGCTCCACTGACCCGTTGACTCCGATATTCATGACTGGCTCGAAACGATCTCGTTTTTCCGCCGGGCTCCCTGGCCCCGACACGTTTCCCGTGAACCGTGTCGATGTGGCAGTTGCCTCTGGCGGATTCAAATGAGCAATCGCTATGCCAGTCGTTTCGCCTGCACAGCA